>Ga0256406_1000149_pt1 | contig 133906 bp, 99 predicted proteins | sample RumenRJG_03DNA_FD_185986 | JGI IMG/M metagenome (GOLD analysis project Ga0256406, IMG submission 185986) | Bovine rumen microbial communities from Lethbridge, Alberta, Canada - RJG_03 | ecosystem: Host-associated > Mammals > Digestive system > Stomach > Rumen | place: Canada: Alberta... | reverse complement strand
TTTTGCTTGTTTATTTTTGCAACACTAAGATAAGTGAATTCTTCGACATGGCAAAATCCTGGGCAACTTTTTGTTGCTCAGGTACTTAAAAAGTTATATTTATAATAGTGTTGCGGAATTAAGGTTTCCGACCCTATGTCCTAAGATGTATACAGCCACCATCGGAATGCCGTAGGGCGGCCGCATCTCCTCGTGCACCATGTTCTCTTTGTTGGCATACTGAGCACCGAGATACTGCCTAAAGCGTAAGGTCTCCGTGTCTAACCATGTCTTTTGCAGTTCGATGAGTATCAGACGTAACGACCCGTCGGCCTCGCGGATACGAGCCCCGAAGTCGATGCGGAACATGGAGATATTGTCCCGAAAGCCATTGGTGTATTCGTTACGGCGTATCTGCACTTCCACAACCTCTTTCTTCAGCAACGCGGAGAGAATGGTGCGGGCGATGCGTTCGTCTTCCATCAGATATTTAAAGACGGAATCATAGATAGGGTTTGCTACATGAATGATCATAATACGGCACGGTTTATGTCCAACAATTATTCTTTATGGACAAAGATAGTATAAAAAGTTGGAGAACACAAGCAAATCCTTGGAAATATTTTGTATATGCTTATGGAAATATTTTTTCTTCTAAGTATCGATTAATTAATTTAAATATAGTATCTTTGCAGTGTCTACTCTGAGAGCTAACGTTTTGCGGAAGCCCGAAGGGTGGGTGACTTTTATGGGAAAGCGTTTACTAACGCTTTGTTCTTGACGTGCAGAAACTTCGCAAATTATCTTGAAAGCCTTGCCGTGATACCGATATTCCATGGCCATGGCATAGGAAGAGGACTCTTACAGAAGGGCATTGCCAAGGGACTTGAACTGAACCTGAGCGTAACCCTTGCTGTTGACCCCATCAACGACAGGGCCAAGTTGCTCTACAGTTCCCTTGGTTTTCAACCAGCTGGCACCATGTTCATCTTTGGACATGACTACGAAAGATGGAGATGGAGCCTCTTGAATTACAGATTTAGAAGAAAAAGTCTTTACAACAATGAGTAGTGCAATAGATAAAACTAACGGTGGTGATGATTTCTGCCTTTTCAGAACACTCAAGTACCCAAAGTGGCTTGTTACATTTATTTGTGCAGTGGCATATTGTCTCAATGTCGCCGCACAAAACATAGTGGTACGACCATTTCCCTTCGTCCGTCAGTTATACACTAATAATATCTATGAAATCTTTCAGGACCGTGAGGGCTACATCTGGATTGGCACTGCGTCAAGTTTGCAGCGCTGGGATGGACATTGGCTGACGAACTTCCGTAACACCGACTCGCGCACACACCTCCTAGCCGACAACAATATTTCGAATATTGTTGACACCGACCAGCTGCTGTGGATATGTACCAGTGGTGGCATGACCCTTTATGACAAAGCAAAGGGACATTTCTTTCAACCTACAGACAAGCGCATCCGTGGCAAATGGATAAACAGCATGTGCAACGATAGTGACGGTGGCATGTGGCTGGCTATTGGCACAGAGTTGTATCATTGCGATGCCACCTGTACTCAGATTGAACAGGTCAACCCGTTTGGCAACAAGAATGGGAAGCACAATATCAATGCTTTATACATGGACAGCAAGGGCATGCTCTGGCTGCTGTGCAGCGATGGCACTCTGATGAGGGGGCGTGGCAAGCGGTTCGATGCCGTCAAACCCATACCTGATGGTGTGGCATGCACTATGTTTGAGGATGCGGATGGACGCTATTGGTTTGGAACCTGGGGGCAAGGATTGTGGCAGTATCTGCCCGAAAAGGCGAAAGCTAAAGGCGACTGTTGGTTGCAGCATCATGTGCAGGACAATGACGAAGGAGGCGAGGAGGATATATTCTTCTGCATACAGCAAGACAGGACAAAGCGTTGGCTGTGGATGTTGTCGTACAAGAAACTCTATGTGCTCGAATATGCAGGCGGAAGGTTGAAACCAATAGACCTGTCAGCCTACTTGTCACCACGCCACGAGTACACCAATATGATATGTGACAACGTGGGTAATATCTGGCTGGCGGCTAACGATGAGAGTTCCATTGTAAGCTTTGACTCTTCGGGCATCCTCAGCTATCAGCCTCTTCAGACTTCGTGGCAGACAGATGAGGACCTGTACAACGTGCAAGCTGATGGCAACTATATCTGGCTGAACTGGCAACGCAATGGTTTGCAGTTGTATGATCGTGCCCGCAATGAGATGACCAGCCTTCGAAACCTGAACCTACCAGAGATGTCGGTTATTCGTCCTTCACGTAAAAGTGAATCTGTGTGGGTAGCACAGAAATACTATTCGACGGCCTATCGCCTTACTCGTGATCAGGGGCGTGTGTCCGTGGAGGACAAACTGGACTTGGAAGCTGTGCTGAAAGATTCATGTCCCATCTTAGACATCTGTGAGGACAACGGTGGTATTGTTTGGATGCTTACGCCTCGGCATCTGGCTGCAAGACTAACAGATGTAGGCAAGACCATAGCCGTTGCAGACATCAAATCTCCAACTGCCATCACTCAATCAACTAAGACGGGCACCATGCTGTGTGCGGCAGGCCACAGTCTTTACCGCTGCAAGGCTGAAGAAAGGTATTTGACATGCAATACAGCCGCCGCACTCGATATGCTGTCGGACAACGAGAGGGTTATAGCCATGAGCCTTGATAGTAACGACGGCCTCTGGTTGGCGACATCCATGGGCAGGACTTTCAGAAGCGACCGGCATATGAAGAAGTTCCACCCATCGCCTGTAGATACATTGCTACGTGACGGACTTTGCGAAGATATCGTCTCTACACGGACCTCTGTGTGGCTGATGAATAACAAGAAGGTTGTGTGCTATAACCTGCAACGCAAATGTGCTACTATCTATCCGGTCACAGACGAAGTTGTCAATATCCTCAGTTTCCGTCATCGCGCTATATGTACTGATGGAGACGGTGTCCTTGCTGGTGGATATGGTGGCTTCACTCACTTGCCTGAACAGCGTAATACGAAGTCTTCCAGAGTTTCACGCCCTGTACTGACAGACGTTCTGCTGGATGGTACGAGTATTTTTTTCAACAACAATAACGCATCAGAGAGTTCATTCAGTCATGTCATCCTGCCATCTGATGCCCACAACATAGAGTTGCGGTTGTCTCAGTTAGCATACTATACAGGCATGAAGCAGCACATGCAGTATCGTCTTAAGGGATTTGAGGACATGTGGTCTGAACTTGAATCTACATACCATCAAATCACTATTACATCACTCCCGTGTGGAACCTTCAATCTCGAAGTTCGCATTGAGCAACCTGATGGAAAGTGGAGTAAACCTTTTGGGGTAGCAACATTGGAGCGACTCCCAGCATGGTATGAGACGACCGTAGCTGACATTATATATATATTAATAGCAATAGCGGTATTGGCGGTAACAGTATGGCACGTTCGGCGTCGCCATCAACGAAGATTGGAAACTGAGGTGATGCAAGCTAAGGTGGCAGTCATAACTGCTGATCACCATCTCACGGACAAGATGGTTGCCATCATCGACCAGCACCTTGGCGACTCAGACTTTGGGTTGGAACAATTGTTGGCAGAGATAGGTATGAGCAAGAGTACTCTCTATCGTCAGCTGAAGACCGAGACCGATATGACACCATCTGACTTTATCCGTAACATCCGTATGAAACGTGCCTGTGAGATGTTGCAGGGTCGTACGATGACAGTGTCTGAAGTTGCGTATGCCACCGGTTTCTCAACACCAAAATACTTCACTCGCTGCTTCAAGGACATGTTTGGCAAGACGCCTACGGATTATGTTCGAAGCTATCAAAAGTCAACGGAGATATTCGACGATCAGGGGTAAAAAACGTGTCAAACGGGGGTATAAACGTGTCATGACACCCTTTTTACCTCACAATAAGCCTATTTTGAACCCTTTTCTACTACAAAAGGGACACTTTTGCGCCATCATTTCAATTAATCAAAAGTTTAATCAAAATGGCAACAAGACACAATCTATTCATGGCATTGCAAGCAGGAGCTTGCCTGATGTCATTACTTCTGGCACTACCGGCAACGGAAGCCAGAGCAGACGAACAACAGCCTGTCACAACCGTTTGGGTTTCGCCCAACGGTAATGATGCAAACAGCGGAGCGCAAGACACCCCTTTGGCAACGCCACAAAAGGCGTTGCAGATGGTGAGGGAATTGCGAAAGGCAGGAAAACCGCTTGGAGAGGTTCACGTAGTGCTCAAGGGTGGAACGTATTATCTGAATAGCACACTAGCACTGACTGCCGAAGATAGTGGTACGCCAGAGTCGCCAACCATCATTGAGGCAGAAGAAGGACAAAGCGTTATGCTGAGTGGCGGAGCTGTCATCCGCAACTGGGAGATAGCTGAAAGCATAGATGGTCTGCCAACCATTGCTCAGGGACATGTATGGAAAGCTACCATTCCACAGTGTGAAGGGACTGCAGTTCCTTTCCGCCAAATGTGGATAGGCAAGAACAAGATGCGACGCGCAAGCACATTCGACAAGCAGTCGCTTCCTCGTATTTTCTCTGTGAACAAGTCGAAGGGTGAACTCATTGTTCCACGCCCTACACAGAAATTTGCCAATGCCGACGGACTGGAGATGACTATCATTCAGGACTGGGTTACGAATGTTATGCGTGTAGATGGCATCACTTCGGCAGGCGAGCACAGCATCTTCACCTTCAAGAGTCCGGAGAGTAGCATTGAATTCAAACGTCCATGGCCTATCCTTCGTGCTGATGCAAGCAGCTCTACCAATCACATGTTCTACCTCTCCAACGCGATAGAACTCCTCAATCGTCCTCAGGAGTGGTATGCCGATGGCGAGCAGGGGGTGGTGTATTACTGGCCTCGCTGTGGTGAGACACCTGAAACGACCGAAGCCGTTGCGCCAATGCTTGAAACACTAGTCAACCTAACAGGCGACAATGACAATAAGATTGAGAACATCACCTTCCGTGGAATTACCTTCGCACATAGCACATGGTTGCGTCCTTCACAACAGGGACATGTGCCATTGCAGGCAGGTCAATGGCTCTATAAAGCCTATACTGATCCTTCTTCACGTGCAGGCAATGTGGCATGGGTAGGGCGACCTGCTTCGGCAGTCAGTGTGAGCAATGCACGTTCTGTTACGTTTGAGGGTTGCAACTTCACTCAGACAGCATCTACGGCTATAGACTTTGTTGCTGGCAACAAGCGGATGATAGTGCGTGGCTGTACCTTCTGCGACATTGGTGGAACAGCTATCCTTGCAGGCTATTTCGGTGACGAGAACTTTGAAGTCCACGAAGCCTACAATCCCAAGAATCCAGATGTTGTGTGCGACAGCATAGTCATTGACAACAACTACATTGCTCATCCTGCAACAGAGGACTGGGGCTGTCTGGGCATCTGCATCGGCTATGCATCGAGTGTTACCATCAGTCACAATGAGATTTACGACACTCCTTATTCTGCTATCAGTGTGGGATGGGGATGGACTAAGGAGTCAAGCTGTATGCATGACAATCACATCACTGCCAACTACATACACAGCTTCTGCAACCAGATGCGCGATGGCGGTGCCATCTATACATTATCTTCGCAGCCAAACTCATCAATTGAAAACAATCGAATAGAAGATGTAGGCAATCCTATGTTCAACCCTATCATGTGGGAGAATATGGCGCACGCTCAGTTTGACCTATATACGGACGAGGGAACAGACTACTATATTGTCAAGAACAACTGGTGTGAACGTGGCGAGATCTCAAAGAACAAGAACGGATCACATAACACATGGGGTACCAACAACAAGAATGTATCCGATACCATCAAGCAGGCTGCTGGTCTTCAATCTACTTATGCAGCTATCAAACAATTGGTTAAGGAACAAGACCTTGCTCCACAGGATTCTATCAGCGAAGATTCAGAGGATAATCAGACACTCTCATATCCCACGCCTAAGACCACAGGCGAACCTGTAAAGCTTCTTGTAGATGGCGAGGAGTATGCCATACAGAACAGCAACACAACTCTTGCCAACCGTAATTTCTATTGGGAATGGGGCACATATCTGCGTACTCATTCCGACGGCAAGATGGACGATGTGACCTTCATAGCACATGAGCATCAGAGGGATGGAAAGATTTTGTGGTCTTTTCAGATAAGTTCAGAACCAGGTAAGGGTAAGTACATGGGACGAAGCAATGGTTCAAATGTGCAGATAACCGATAATGAGATGTTGTGGAATGTCAGTTATGTCGAAAGCAGCACAAAAGAGGGTAACGGCTTCGTGCTTCTTCTTGACGGCGACAAGCCTGGCGAGGGACATGAGATGGTTATGAATGGCAGTACCGATTGGGTAGTAAACTATGTTGACGGCAGCACTACAGACAAAACATCAGAAACTACTCACTGGTCTTTTGTGCGTACGACAGACATCAATACTCCAGACGTCAAGAAATACAATGACGCAAAGCTCTGTCTCTACCAGTATCTCGTTGAGGCATCACAGATGTGCGAAAGGGGTATCATGGCAGCGGCAGATGCATACGACAATGCCATTGTAGTGTACAACAGGGCTGATAACACAACAGAGGATTTGTTGCAGTCAGTAGAGGATATTAAGAATGTAATCGTAGCATCAACGGCTAACTACGAGCAGGATGTTCCAGCATCGTATGGCATAGTGAATCCAAGTTTCGAAAATACCTCCTCGCAGCATAACACAAACAGTTCCGTACCCTTTGGATGGATAATGACAAAGGATGGTAATGAGGTGACAGATGCCACTCAGTGGGCGTGGTGTGGAGCAAACTCCGATGCAAATAATGCAGATGGATACTTCATCTGGGGTGTATGGCACTGGGGATCCTATGGTAATATTGAGCTTTCTCAAACACTGACAGGTCTGCCTAATGGACGTTGGAAGCTTACTGCACGGCTCATGAACAATCACACAGAAAATGGCAACCTAGCTCGAATCTTTGCAGGTGAAAATAGCATGCTGGCAGGTGATGCCAGTGCATACAACACATTGCCTGAAGGTGAAAATTGCAGCTTTGAGGGTTCGTGGGCAGAGAATGACTGGGATCTGAGTCACGTCATGACCGTATATGCTAACGTAAGCGATGGTATGCTAACCATCGGCGCCAAGTCGAACGGATTTTTCAAGGTTGATGACTTCAAGCTTACATATCTTGGAGATATTCCAAGTTCTATCTCGGATATGCCAGAACGTACGCCTCAATCTAATGTAATATATGATCTGACAGGAAGAAAGGTCAACGCCGTAAGGCATGGTGTGTACATAATCGATGGCAAAAAAATTGTTTATTAAACATCTCCCCCTCCCACAAAAATGGGTAGGGGGCTGCTATGAGTCCAGGTCAGCCATGCGAGGGGATGCTTAATGTCCTTGCCTCTTGCAATCATTTTGATAAGCTTATAACTAACTGATAATCAATGATGAGACTTCATCTAACCAAAGATGTGATGAAGTCCGCAAATAATCACGGTAATCAATTTGTTTGTATATCATCGGCAGATATTCTGCTTAGATATAAAAAAGCCTGATGCTTGGTTACAGCATCAGGCTTTTTGCGAATTCCCAGATTACAATTCCGGCGGTGGTACTTACGTTCAGGCTGTGCTTGGTGCCGAATTGTGGTATCTCAAGGCAGCCGTCGCTCATATCTACAACCTCTTGCTTTACGCCTTTTACCTCGTTGCCCATGATGATGGCGAAGGGCTGGTCGGGATGCCGGGCAATGTCGTCGGCAAGGTGCTGCAGCTTGGTGCTGCCCTCCACCTGCTCGATGCTGTACACGTAATAGCCGTTGTCATGAAGTTTGTTTACGGCATCGCGGGTGTCCTTAAAATACTTCCACTCCACGCTGTCCTCGCCTCCCAGGGCTGTTTTGTGAATTTCGGGGTGTGGCGGACAAGCCGTGATGCCGCACAGGTAAACTCCGGCTATCCTGAATGCGTCGCCACAACGGAACACGCTGCCCACGTTGTACATCGACCTTACATCGTCGAGCACCACGATGAGCGGCAGTTTGCGTGCCTGCTTGAACTCATCCACCGTGAGCCGGTGCATCTCTATGGTTCGTAACTTGCGCATACTTACTCTTTTACACTGTAAGCCAGGGCGTAAGCCTTAATTTGCTTAATCATGGCAAGCAGTCCGTTGCTGCGTGTGGGGCTAAGATGTTCACGCAAGCCGATGCGGTCGATAAAGTAAAGGTCGGCATCGAGGATTTCCTTCGGCGTGTGATTGCTCAGCACTCTGATAAGCAGCGCTATGATGCCTTTAACAATCAGTGCATCGCTGTCGGCGGTGAACACCAGTTTGCCGTCAACCACATCGCACTGCAGCCACACACGGCTCTGGCAGCCATCAATCAGGTTGTTGTTGGTTTTGTATTTCTCGTCGAGTGCATCCAGGTCGTTTCCCAGGTCAATCAGCATCTGGTATTTGTCCATCCAGTCGGTAAGGTCGGCAAATTCCTCAATAACCTCATCCTGAGCTTCGTTAATTGTTTCCATTATTTAATCTCCTTCAATTCGTTTACAGTAACAAGTTTAAACAATTTATCGTTGGGCCGCACCTTGCCTTTCACAGGGATGCTTACTCGCCAGCCCTGCTCGGCGTGCTCCACAGGCTTCAGTTCGTAGCGTATCTCGTCGGCATTCAGGTACATCACGCCCGTGGTGTTGCCCGTGATGAGCAGTTTGTCACCCTTGTCAATGGGACTGGCCTCGATGGCCACCTCGGCAACGTTCAGCTTGCTGAAGTATTTAATCACCTTGCCTACCAGCACCTTCTTTTCGGTGGCCACGCTGCCGTAGTGCTTGTTCCACTCGCCCATGGTCTGGCCCTGGTAGTATCCGTCCCAGAAGCCGCGGTTGAACACCCTGGCAAGCTGCTCGTCCCAGTGGTCCTTCTTCTCTTCTGTGAATGTGCCGTCGAGTACGCTCTTGATGGCTTCCTTGTAGCAGGTCACCACAGTGTACACATATTCTGGTCCGCGGGCGCGCCCCTCAATCTTGAATACCCTCACGCCGGCATCCATCATTCGGTCGATGAAGCGCACGGTTTTAAGGTCCTTTGGACTCATAATGTACTTATTGTCAATCTCCATCTGGTTGCCGGTCTCGTTGTCGGTAACTGTGTACGAGCGGCGGCATATCTGCACGCATTCACCACGGTTGGCCGAACGGTTGGCGGCATGCAGACTCATGTAGCATTTGCCCGACACAGCCATGCACAGAGCGCCGTGGCAGAACATCTCGATGCGGATGAGCTTGCCCCCGGGACCGCAGATGTGCTGCTCCACAATTTGCTGGTGTATGGCCTTTACCTGGTCCATGTTGAGCTCGCGCGCCAGCACCACCACGTCGGCAAAGCGTGCGTAGAACTTCAGTGCCTCGATGTTCGATATGTTGAGCTGGGTGGACAGGTGCACCTCTTCACCAATCTGGTTGCAGTATTGCATCACAGCCACATCGCTGGCTATTACTGCCGAGATGCCAGCCTCGTGAGCCGCGTCGATGATGGTGTGCATGGTGGGTATGTCGGCATCGTAAATAATGGTGTTTACGGTGAGGTAGGTCTTTATGCCGTGCTCCTTACAGGTGGCTGCAATAGAGCGCAAGTCGGATAAATCGAAGTGATTGGCCGAGTGTGAGCGCATGTTCAGTTTGCCAATGCCAAAGTAAATGGAGTTGGCTCCAGCCTGAATGGCAGCTGCCAGTGATTCTCTGGAGCCTACCGGCGCCATGATTTCGTAGTTGTTTAAAGATGTATTCATGAGTGCAAAGTTACAGCAAAGGGCCGACAACGCAAAATATTTTGCTCTTTACTTTGTGGTTCAGCAAGATAAGCTTAATTTTGCAGTTATGAAAAAACTTGTTTTTTTGCTGTTTTCAGTCGCGCTTCTCTGTGGCGTTACGTCGTGTGGCCGCCACGAAAAGCGCAGTCTTCCGGATGGCTTCACTACGGTTTGCCTTATCAGAACCACGCCTGTGAAAGACCAGGGGCGCACTGCTCTTGGCTGGGTTTATGCCATGATGGGCACCATGGAGAGCGAGCACATCATGCAGGGCGACTCAGTGAACCTTTCACCTTATTTCTTTATACGCTCACTGCTCAGCGAGCAGTTGCGGTGGCATTATCTCACTGCCTCGGGCGACACGCTGAATTTGAGTGGCACGCCGGGAATGTACATCCGGCTGGCGCGCAAGTATGGCGCCATGCCCTACGATTCTTATTTTGCCCGACAGGCAGTGAACATGCAGGTGCTGTGCCGCAAACTGCTGCAAACCGCCTCAGTCAGCACCAGTCTGCACATGCTGGATGCGCAGAGTGGCTCTGTGTTCGACGGCAACCTGGGCTATCTGCCCCTTTCGGTTTACATGCTGGGTGCCGAGTACACCCCGGCTGAGTTTGCCCACAGCATGTGTGCCCCCGATGAATACATAGGTGCCACCAGTTTTACGCATCACCCGTTCAATCAGTTTTACCGCCTTGAAACGGCCGGCAACACCCTGGGCTGCAGTGTGATGAATGTGCCGATAGCACAGTTGATGCACCACATCAAGGCGGCCTTAAAGCACGGACACCCGGTTTGCTGGGAGGGCGACACCACCGAGGTGGGCTATCACGGAGCTGAAGGCGTGGCACGGTGTACTCAGGGCAACGTGAGCCAGAGCGGACGGCAGATAAAGTTTGAACGGCACCTCACCACTGCCGACCACTGTATGGAGCTTATCGGTATGGCCCGCGACGCCCGGGGCCGTTATTATGCCATAGCCCGCAACTCCATGGGTACGGGTTATGGTTTCAATGGCTGTGTTTATATGGAACTGAACTATCTTGCCTTGAACACCATCGATGTGTATATGACCCGCGAGGCGTGGATGCTGGGTGAGTAAAAGCAGAATAGTTAAAGAATAATAAAAGCTATATAATTTTCCATTGGAAATTTGTTTGATTGCCGAAAAACACATACCTTTGCATTGTTTTCCGATAGAAACTAAATAAAAGGTTATGGAATCAACATTGAAGATTATCCTTGCAGTAACCGTTGCTTTACTTATGGGGTGCACACCTGCAGTAAAGCAGAAGGCCGCAGTGAAGGATCAACCCCAACAAAAAATAAAGGAGAAAAAGAAAATGGAAGTAAAACAGCTTAACAAAGAAGAGTTCAAAAAGTATATCATCGACTACGAGCAGCATCCCGACAAGTGGGTGTTCGAGGGTAACAAGCCCGCAGTGATTGATTTTTACGCCACCTGGTGCGGTCCGTGCAAGGCTACGGCACCTGTAGTTGAGGCTATGGCACAGAAGTACGATGGAAAGATAGACTTCTACAAGGTGGATGTGGATGAACAGGAGGAGCTTGCCGGTTTGTTTGGTGTGCAGAGCATACCTACGCTGGTGTTTATTCCGCAGCAGGGCGATCCTGTTAAAGAGGTGGGTGCCATGAACCAGAGCATGCTGGAAGGTGAGATTAAACAGCTTTTGCTTAAGTAACGGGGCCCATGGATAACAAATGTTTATGCAGCATAAGGCATATTTATAAAGTTATCAACACATTTGAACACAACATGCAGCAGCAGTTTCAGCTCAATCTGAACGAAGCTATGCTGCTTTGCACACTCTCCTCTGCTGATGATATGTCGGCAGGGGAGATTGCGCGTTCTATGGATCTGTCGGCCTCGAATGCCTCGAAGGTAATTGCTTCTTTAGAGCAGCGCTCACTTATCAGGCGCCGCGTGTGCAAGCAGGACAGCCGTTGTATGCGTTTCCACATAACCCAGAGTGGCTCTGAACTGCTTTCGAAAATCCATTGCGACAGTTTTCAGTTGCCCCAGGAACTCAACCGGTTTATAACTGCCGAAGACTAAGGAAGACTGAGCAGCTGCGATTGCTTTACAGCAAAATAATAGTCCACTGCAGGGTCGCAGTCCTGCAGACAGTAATGTCTTTGTCCTGAATCATATTTGATAAAGAAAAAAGAAAATCATGTAGAGGCTTACGCTCCATGAGGAGCTCTGAGTCTGAACCATCGGGAAAGCCTTACGAGCAAGCTCGACGTCTATCCCGCTGGTTGAGACTCACCCCTTTCGGGGTCAAAGCCTGTACATGAAGAAAATTGCCAAGGCATAAAATTGCGCATAGCGCATAAAATAATATATTACCACGACGATATCATCAAGGCTTTCCAAAAACTTATTCTCGATTCAGGGTGACGCATTGACGTAGTCAGGACGTGGGGGGGGTGACCAATAATTACTGGGAAGCGTCCCCGAAGGGGGCGGCCTGGGCAAATGCCCACCGTAGGGGCGGCCTTTATGGCCGCCCTAAGTGGCACGTAATTCCAACACAATCAACATATTGCAGGATAAACCGGTCCCTTAGGGCGGCCACAAGAGCCGCCCCTACAGTGGACATGTCCCCGCAATTGATGAGCGACGTCCCCGAAGGGGGCGAACATGGTTAGCCCCATGCCGGAGCGCAGCGAAGGCATGGGGTTACAGTATCCCACCGCGTGAAGCGTCCTCGAAGAGGGCGAACCTTTATATCCACTTGTGCCCCACGTTGCCACGTGGGGTTAACCATGTTCGCCCTCTCCGAGGACGTGTGATTCTGTGTTGTTGTCTTAACCCCAGGTTTCGGCTTCGCCTCGACCTGGGGCTAACCGTGTTCGCCCCCTTCGGGGACGGTCCGACAAATGTCCACTGTAGGGTGCGGCCTTTATGGCCGCCCTAAGTGGCACGTAATTCCAACCCAATCACCCAATTGCCCGACACACCGGGCCCTTAGGGCGTCACTGTGTTCGCCCCCTTCGGGGACGTGCTTGCATGTATTTTCTGACTTCATCACATCTTTGGTTGGATGAAGTGTCATCATAGATTAACAGTTAGTTATAAGTTTATTTCTGCAATTGATGGTGACGCAATTACGAATTATGGAATGAAAAGAAGCAGAAAATCATGTACAGGCTTACGCTCCATGAGGAGCTCTGAGTCTGAACCATCGGGATAGCCTTACGAGCAAGCTCGACGTCTATCCCGCTGGTTGAGACTCACCCCTTTCGGGGTCAAAGCCTGTACATGAAGAAAATTGCCAAGGCATAAAATTGCGCATAGCGCATAAAATAATATTATTACCACGACGATATCATCAAGGCATTCCAAAAACTTATTCTCGATTCAGGGTGACGCATTGACGAAGTCAGGCCTGAAATATTATTTCATTTTGTCTTGTTTCAAAAGATGCCTGCGCTTTATTTCTGCTTTTAGTCGACAAAATGCTGGAATCGGGGTGATTTGTGGTTAAAGTTTATTATTTTTGCACCACCATTCACCTTATATTAATAGATTGATGATAGCCGATAAACCAATAAAAATTGGCTTTGATGCCAAACGAATAGTGAGCAACGCCACCGGACTGGGTAACTATGGGCGCACACTTGTAAACGCCCTCTCGGAGGCCGATGAGGCCGACCGGCTGCTGCTCTACGCGCCCGGCAGGGGGCGTGAGGAACTGGTAAAGCAGGTACAGCTGCGCGATAATGTGTTTTTTGTTTATCCGCAACCCTATGGTGGACTTAATCCGCTCAGAATGCTCACCTCGAAGGGCAGTCTGTGGCGGAGCCGTGGCATACTGCGCGACTTGCGAAGAGATGGTGTGGAGCTTTACCACGGACTGAGTGGCGAGTTGCCCGTTGGCATTTCCCGACTGGGCATCAAAACGGTGCTCACCGTTCACGACCTTATTTTCCTCAGGCATCCGGAGTACTACAATCCGGTGGATGTGCAGCTCTACAAACTCAAGTTCAGGCTGTCGCTGCGTGAAGCCACGCGCATAGTAGCTATAAGCGAGTGCACCAAGCGTGATATTCTGGCATTCGGCAATTATCCTGAACAGAACATCGATGTGATATACCAGAGTTGTGGCAAAGGCTTTACCGAGCGTGCCACAGCTGACCAGTGCCGCCAGGTGAAGCAGCACTACCATCTGCCCGATGACTTCATACTGCAGGTGGGTACCATCGAGCGCCGCAAGAATGCGCTGCTGGCCGTGAAAGCTCTGCAGGCTCTGCCCGCAAATTTGCACTTGGTACTCATCGGGCGGTCTACCGACTATGAGCGCACATTGAAGAAGTATGCCGGGAGCCACGGTGTTTTGTCGCGCCTGCACATTCTGCATGGCGTGCCCACCAGTCATTTGTATGCCATTTATCAGCAGGCAGCTTGTTTTGCCTATCCTTCGCGTTACGAGGGTTTCGGCTTGCCGGTTATCGAAGCCATTCAGAGTGGTTTGCCGGTAGTGGCGGCCACGGGCAGCTGTCTGGAGGAGGCCGGTGGCGAGCATTGTATTTACGTGCAGCCCGATGATGTGAAGGCTTTTGCCGGGGCCGTGAAGGCATTGCTGCCAGGTGCTCCGAACAGAGCTGAGCGCATAGCCCTGAGCCAGCAGTATGTGGCACGGTTCGAGAATAACGACACTGCTCTCAGAATGCTGCAAGAGTATGCCAGGGTGCTGTCAAATTAACCAATTGATTTATACCGTTTCAGAATCGTATCACGCTTTGGTACTGATCGTACCTTGCGAAGGTACCGACCGTACCTTGCGAAGGTACTGACGATACCTTGCTTTGGTACCGGCCGTACCTTGCGGAGGTATCGGCCGTACCAGGTTATGGTACAATGCTGGTACGATATTCCTGGTGGTTTGATCTGCGTAAATAGCTGTTTTTTACCACGTTATGCGAGCCTGTAACTCAATGTCAGTTATGCTGCTCTGGTTTACCTGTTGCAGGCCTGATGAGATGTGGTTGCGGTCGAAATAGTTGGTGGTATACACTTTGGCACTCATGTTGAGGTGCTTGCCCACGCCGCAGCTGACAAGCAGCATATAGTGTATGCCCTCGCCGTAGAAGCAGGGCAGTGAAAGCGTGTAGAGAGGGGCACGCTCGTAAAGATATACTCTGCTGTTGTAATCCTGCGTGTTAAAGTAGTCGAAGTTGGCGGTGAGGCTCAGCTTGCCTGATGTATATCCCGCTGTCTGAGCCACCACGTAACCATCGCTTTGCCGCGTTAGATGGTGCAATGCGCCCTCAAGGGTTGTTTCAGTGTACCAGTGCCGCCAGTCGCAACCGGCTTTCAGCTTGAGGCGGTGGTTCTGCTGGTTCAGCAGTTGCGTTTTTTCTTCGTTATCTTTCTCACTTAGTTTGCAGCGGTAGTGCAGCAAGGCGTGGAAGTGCTTCAGCGTGTACACAGCCTGCAGCACACCGTCGACGGTGTGGCTGGCTACCGATACACCATAGCGCGGCCATGGCGAGTAGCAATAGTCGGCACAGGCTTGCAGTGCCAGATGCCTCGTGGGCTTGAAGTTCAAGCCCGCCATCACACCGGTTTCGTTCTGCACCCGTCCGTTTTCGCTGTAGCTGTGTGCCAGAAGGCTGGAGTAGCGATAGCTGTAGAAACGCTGCAAAAGCAGTGCCTGCACGCTGTTGCCCAATTGCATGGACAGCGTGTTGAGTGAGGCTATGGCTCCGCCCTGACTCATTGCCGTTTCGCCCTGCACAGTGAGTCGCGGTGCGATGTAAGCATAGTCGATGCCTGCATTGGCAAACTGTTTGCCCCGTGGGTAGTACTTCCGGTAAATTTGTGATGCAGAGGGTTCCAGACGGCGGTTCAGCGTGCTGTAGCAGGCAGTGAACCCCAGTCGGAAGGGCAGCCGGTTCCATTCCACTCTGCCACCTACTGCACTCTGCGTGGCATTGTGCCGGTGTGCCAGCTCGGAGGCCGAGCGGTGATAGCCGTTGGTTATGATGGTGGTAATGGCGCCTGAGCTGTCGGTGGCAAGGGTTCCGTCGATTTGCCGGAGCGAGGCAAAAAGCGTAAGATTGAGTTGTTTGTTCAAACTCAGGCTGGCAGCTGTTCCTTGCATATAATTGGCTTCCGAGCGTGAGGTATGCCCGGTGATGGTGCTGCCGCCACGGCCCAGGGTGGAAAGTGCCGTTAGCTTGCCAAAACCGTAATTGCTGTTCAGCACAAGGCCCATGCCTGCCTTTATGCGGTAGCGGCCCACCACGAGCTGGTTTACATGGTGCCAGCGCCGCAGCATGATGTAAAAGGAGTAAAAGTCGTAGCCCAGGCGGGCTGGCGACTGGAAGAAAGGCTCACCCGCGTCGTGGCTCGCCACAAAACCCATGCTCAGGCGCGATGAGCTGCTCCAGGTGTAGCGAAGCCAGTTTTTGTAGATGCCCGATGCATAGCCGCTTTTGAAGCCCTGGCGCTTGTAGGCGGGTATTTGCACGGCAGCCATGAACTGCTGGCGGGCGTGCGCGGCCAGATAAGAAAGTTTTGGAAATGAATCAGATACAGTCTCGCCGCCGGCATACACAAAACAGCTGAGCCACTGCCGCGTGCCCTCATCGAGCGAGGGTATAAGCTTCAGCTCGCCGAGCGAGCGCAGCGGACCGTAGCGGTAGCAGTAGGCAACAATATCCTCGATTTGCCGGGCGGTGAGGAAAGGCAACTGCTCCAGGTTTTCCCTGGTGATGCCATTCAGGTTGATGGGATTCTCAGCCAGGTACGACAGCATTTCGTAGCTTTCGCCCGACAGTTCGTTGTCGGCATCCTCGATGCTCAGCATTTGTTCGTAGAGCTGCTGCCAGTGGGGTTTCTCATCGGCATGGGCAGAAAGTGTTGAAAGCAAAAGTAACACAACAAGCATGAGCGGCAACCAGTGAGAGTTGCCGCCGTGCCCCGGAAAGCTTTGGAAGAACAGCTGTGAGCCGGTGACTGACTTAGTATTTAAAGGAACTTCCACCCAGGAATTCGCGTAACAAAGAGGTTGGAGGCAGTTCGCGATACGATATGGGTTTGATGTAGCCCAGGAACTTAAGCAGGCGGTAAGCCTCAGAGTACTCGTCGCAGTTCTCGGGCACCTGCTCGAGCAGCGGTTCTGCCTGCGGCTTCAGTGCGGCCAGCTCGTAAACCATGGCGCTGTTGAACATCATGTCGGCGTTTTCCTGATAGGGGAATATCCATTTGTTCTCGCCCGCCCTTACCGACGGCCATCGCTTAATGGTGCTTGCGGCGTCAACGCCACGGTATTTGTTGTCGCGTATGATGCGGCGCAGCAGTCGGTTGTCGGTGGTGGGTATGTAGTTGTGATTGTCGAGCAGAATGGTGGTAAGAGCCGACACATACACTCTGAACTTCTGTGCCTCGGGAATTTGTGCCGTGAGTTCAGGGTTCAGCGCGTGTATACCCTCTACCACCAGCACGTTGTTGGGGTTCATCTTCAGCTTTTTGCCACTCTTCTGGCTGGTGCCCGACTGGAAGTCGTAGTGCGGCAGCTCAACCTCTTCGCCGCGGAAGAGTGCGTTGAACTGTTTGTTGATGAGCTCAAGGTCGAGTGCGTAGATGCTTTCATAGTCGTATTCGCCGTGCTCGTCCTTAGGTGTGCGGTCGCGGTCTACAAAGTAGTCATCGAGCGAAATCTGCAGGGGCTTGATGCCGTTGGCAAGCAATTGTATAGACAAGCGCTTGCAGGTGGTGGTCTTGCCCGACGACGACGGTCCGGCAAGCAGCACCAGCTTTACATCCTTTCTGGAGGCAATCTCGTCGGCAATGTGCGCTATCTTCTTTTCCTGCAGAGCCTCAGACACATTTACAATGTCAACGGCGTGCCCGGTGCTCACTGCCTTGTTGAAGTCGCCCACGGTGCGAATGCCCAGAATATTCTGCCACGAGTGCTGCTCCTTGAAAATCTCGAACATCTTGTCCTGCTTGGTGAGCTCGCCCAGTTTGTCGCAGTCGGTGCGCGAAGGTATGCGCAGCAGCATGCCGTCGAAATAAGGCTCCAGTCCGAACAGGTAGATGCCCCGGGTGTTGGTGAGCAGTGAGCCATAGTAATAATCCACGTAGTCGTCGATGGCGTAGTAAGTGGTGTACAGGCGGCCCGAACTTTGCAGCAGGCGCACTTTAGCGATGTCGCCCTTTTCCTGGAACATCTTAACGGCGTCCTCGGTGGGCACCTCGTAGCGCCTTATGGGCAGGTGGGCATCAATAATCTGCTGCATGCGCTGGCGTATCTTGTCAACGTCGTCGGGCGTTACCTTGTGCCCTATTTCAAGGTCAACGAAGTAACCGTTCGACACCGGTATGTCGATTACCACGTCCGAAACGGGGTAGATGTCGTGCACGGCCTTGCAGAGAATAAAGAAGAGCGTGCGGGTGTAGTTGCGTGAGCCTGAGTCGGAGTAGATGTCGAGGAATTCTATGTCGTAGTTGTGGAACAGGCGGAAGTGCAACCCCTCCACCACGTTGTTGGCCTTGGCACACACCGCTCCGTGCGGCAGTTGCAGTCCGGAGAGCTTGTAAACATCGTTTATGGTGCAGCCCATAGGCGCCTCGATAAGGCTTTGGGTGTTCTTGCATCTGATATGGATGGTTTGTTTCATTTCAAATGGTGTTTAGTTTGGTTATTACCGGTGCGAAGCGGGCACAATTTGCCCCTCGGCGGTAATTACGGGTAAAGTTAATAAAAACCAGTCAGACGGCACACTCTGCGCTGATAAATAAATATTAAAAAATATTGGTGATAGCTAAATTGTGGTGTGAAACAGCTTACAACTCCAGGTGGAATTCCATCTCGCGCTTCTTTTGATAGTGCTTCCAGAACTTAGCCCTGAGTCGCAGTGTGTAAGCCACGCAGCTGTCGGCATTGAATCCACGCAGACTGGCATAGGTGCGTGTGAGCAGCACAATGAACTGCTTGGGCCCCCACAATCGGGTAAAGCTTTTGCAGCCCTGGCGTGCCGACACGTGGCCGAAACGCATGCGGTTGATGTCGACAATCGAGAAGTGGTAATGGCCCTGTGCGTCTTTATCCCACAGCACGTTGCCCGGTGAGAAGTCAAGGTGCAGCACGCCCTGGTTGTGCATATGTGCGGCAAAGTGAGCCAGAGCATCGGCCATGGGCTCGTAGACGGCCGCCGGAGCGTCGCCCAGCTCGTACAGGCGGTGCTGATAGGGGCACTGCAGGCTCACAAAGTAGCTTTGCCCCAGCAGGTGCCGGTGCCGTTGCTCAATGTAGGCCACGGGCTCGGGAGTGGCAATGCCTTTGGGCAGCAGAATGTCGGGATAGGTATAGGCCCGCAATCCCTTGGGCTTGCGCAGTGCGAACGAATAGATAAGCTTGTTCAGTCCGCGGGGCGTGTGGTAGCGCTTCACGTTGAGCAGTGTGCCGTCGGGAGCCGTGAAGCACTTAATAAGGTTGCGGCGCCCGCCGTAGATGTAAGTGCCCTGGGTGTCCATAATATCCGGCAGCCGTTCAATAAAGGGCCTCAGATATTCGTATCTGGCTTTAATGCAAATTGTCGTAACGCCTTTTGGTTGTGTAATCATGCTGCAAAGATAATCATTTTATGTAATACATTGTGCCGGGCATGCCTCATTTTTTTATAGTTTACAATACCAGTCTGTTCAGTAAATGGTTTGCACACGCACAAGTTACAACATGGCGCAGAGTGTGGGCTCCAGGGAGTGCATATCTAACTTATAAGCCATGAAAGTAATTGAAATATGGGGGATTCGCTTTTTCTCTTCTGTTAACAAAAAGATGAGGTCTTTTGTTAATAATTCGTACCATGTGTTTCTCATTTCATGACTTCATCACATCTTTGGTTGGATGAAGTGTCATCATTGATTATCAGTTAGTTATAAGCTTATTTCTGCAATTGATGTTGACGCAATTACGAATTATGGAATGATATCCCTCCTTAACAGCCCGGCAGACAGTCAATGTCTTTGTCCTGACTCATATTGCCTTGCCATCTCCAGATGATAAGAAAAAAGAAAATCATGTACAGGCTTACGCTCCATGAGGAGCTCTGAGTCTGAACCATCGGGAAAGCCTTACGAGCAAGCTCGACGTCTATCCCGCTGGTTGAGACTCACCCCTTTCGGGGTCAAAGCCTGTACATGAAGAAAATTGCCAAGGCATAAAATTGCGCGTAGCGCATAAAATAATATTATTACCCCGACGATATCATCAAGGCTTTCTAAAATAATTGTGAGCAGATTTAGGGTGTGCTGAATATTTTATGCGCTCTGCGCAATTTTACGCGATAGCGATTTTCGTCACGGGCAGGCTTTGTCCCCTGTAGGGGGTGGCGCTGAGGTGATGGGGGCAGCTGTCGAGCTTGCTCGTAAGGCTGTCCCCATCACCTCAGCACCATAGCTCCATTGGGAGCTAAAGTCTGCACGTGACTATTTTCCAAAAACTTATTCTCGATTCAGGGTGACGCATTGACGAAGTCAGGACGGAGTGCGTATCTAACTTATAAGTCATGAATGTAATTGAAATATGGGGAATTTACTTTCTGTTAACACAAAGATGAGGTGTTTTTGTTAATAATTCGTACTATATGTTTCTCTTTTTTACAATTTAATTGATAATTATGCTGTATTTATTGTAAATTTAGTAATTTTGCAAATGTAAAATAAATAATTGTAGAATATTTCAAAACAGAATTCCTTTATGCGAAAAAGAAGCCAGGAGGTAATAAAAATCATTGGAGGAATTGCTTTTTTTGTTGGTATGGGTTTGAGTCCGATTGAGGCAACAGCCCAAGCCGAAAGTCAATCTTCAAAAAAAATAGAGGGTGTCGTGGTGAACGAAAAAGGTGAACCCGTGGTGGGTGCCATTGTGCGCGACCGCACCAACAAAACCAGTGCCGTTACCGATGTTGACGGCAAGTTTACCATCGAGGCAAAACGCGACCGTGTTACGCTAACCATTACTTATCTGGGCATGCAGCCTTGCACCTGGTCGGGCAAGTATACCGACGCCTGTCTGGTGGCTATGAAAGACGATTCCAATACGTTGCAGGATGTGGTGGTAACGGGTTATCAGCAGCTCGACCGCCGCAATCTTACCTCTTCAGTCACCTCGAAGGACATGGGCGAACTCGAGATTCCAGGCGTATCCGACCTTTCGAAGATGCTCGAAGGCAAGATTCCTGATTTGGTATCGCTCTCAGGCTCTGGTGAGATTAACGCCACTAGCCGCCTCAGAATTCGTGGTACCAGCACCCTGGTGGGTAACCGTGAACCTTTGTGGGTGCTCGATGGTGTGATTCTTACCGACCCTATCAACCTTACATCCGACGTGCTGAACGACCCCGACTACATCAACCGTATCGGTAACGCCATTGCGGGCATCAACCCGCAGGATATCAAGCGTGTGGATGTGCTTAAGGATGCCGCCGCTACAGCACTCTACGGTACGCGTGCCGCCAATGGCGTGATTGTAATTACCACCAAGAGTGGTCGTGAGGGCAAGCCCATTGTGAGCTACACGGGGCAGGTTACCTTCCGTCGCCGCCCGCATTACAGCGATCGCAAAATCGACCTGATGAGTTCTTCTGAGCGCATCGCTTTCTCGCAATACCTGGCCGAGCAGCATTATACATACCCCGACCAGATGCCACAGGTGGGCTACGAGCACTCGCTTGAACAATATTATAAAGGTGCCATCACCCACCAGGAATTCCTTGACGAGGTAGAAGAAATGGCCAACATGAACACCGACTGGTTCAAGATTCTCTGCAAGAACTCGCTTTCTACTGACAACAGCGTGAGTGTGTCGGGTGGTTCCGAGAAGGTGCGGTACTACACCTCACTGGGCTACACCAACCAGGATGATGTGATACGCGACAATACCAACCGCCGCTACACAGCTATGGCCAAGATAGACATGACCCTGAGCAAGAAGTTCCAGTTGCAGTTCAACGTCAACGGCTATCTTAACAAACGCCGCTACCAGCCCAGCGATGTGAACCTGATTAATTATGCCTACAATACCAGCCGTACCATTCCCGCTTATAATGCCGACGGCTCTTACTATTATTATGGTGTTTTCGGCAGCAATGCCAGTCAAAACGGCTATTACAACTACAATATTCAGAACGAGAACGATAATTCCAGCGTGAACCAGCAAACCAATTCGGTAACAGCCACTATCAACTTGCGCTATCAGCCCTTCGACGACTTGTTCTTCAATGCCGTGGTTTCGGCCAACACATCCGATGGTGACATCGAGACGTGGTATGGTGAGCAGTCGTTTCACTCTACAGAACTCAGAGGCTGCGAATACGGTGAAACTCCAAGCAACCACTCTTACATGCCCTATGGCGGTGAATTCACCAAGAGCCACAACAATACAGTGGGCTGGACCACCCGTTTGCAGGCCAACTACAACAAATACTTTGGTGCCAACTCACAGCACAACATTAATGTGGCGCTTGGCATGGAGGCCAGCTCTACCCATATTACGGGCAACAGCTGGACGCAGCGCAGCTATTATAAAGACCGCGGTAGAACGTTTGCCACCGACATCCCCAAGTCTTACTCGAGTTACTGGACGTGGATGCAAATCAACGTGCCAACCATTACCGACACCAAATCGAACATCGTTTCGGCCTACGCTACACTGTCTTACAGCTACAAAACACTGTTCACACTGAATGCCAACGGCCGCTACGACGGTTCCAACAAGTTCGGCAGCCGCAGCAACGAAAAGCTGTTGCCTATCTGGTCGGTTTCGGGCAACGCCAACCTGACCGACATCTTCGGTATCAAATCCCAGTGGATTAATGAACTCAGTTTGAAGTCGTCGTATGGTGAGCAGGGCAACATGCTCGACAACCAGACATCAGAGCTTATTATCCAGAAGGGCGGCATGAACTCATTCTATGACGAACTCGAGTCTAAGGCAGCCTACTTTGCCAACCCTGATTTGAAATGGGAGAAAACCCACTCGTTCAACATCGGTCTGGAGAGCAGCTTCTTCGACAACCGCCTGCAGTTCGAAACTGAGTACTATTACAAGAAAACCACCGACGCCTTTCTGAGCAAAACCATCAGCGACATTAACGGTTACACCTCTTACGTGGTAAACTCGGGCACCATTACCAACAGCGGTTTCAACTTTACGCTTACGGCAACGCCCATCAAGATGAAGAACTTCTACTGGATTTTCTCGGGCAATATGTCGAAGGTATATAATAAGGTGCACACAGCACCGGGAGCCTCTTCGTACATGCTCGGCGACTTCCTTGATGGTACAGCCGTGGTAAAGGATAAGCCTGTGGGCACCTTCTACTCTTACCGCTTCCTGGGTTTGAGTGCCACCGATGGTGGTCCTATCATCGAGGATTTTATGGAGCGCCAGGAAGAAATCAAGGACCTTAGTCAGTACGACACCTACACCAAGGTGCTCGTGGCATCGGGTAAACGTGAGCCCGACCTCACCGGAAGCATCAGCAATACCTTTACTTACAAAGAGTGGCGTCTTGGATGCACACTGCTTTACAGCACCGGTGCAAAGACCCGTTTGTTCCGCCTCTTCAACGGTATGGCATCAAGTGGCTTCTCGAGTGAGCAGAACATCAACCGGCAGTTCCTTAACCGCTGGCAGCGCCCCGGCGATGAGCTCACCACCAATATACCGGCCATCATAGGCTATGGCAACGATGCTTACTTCTATTACAACGACAGCTGGTCAGCTGCTCAGACTTACTCTGGTGTGAAGTTCGGTAAGAGTGCCTGGGATATGTACGATTACAGCGACGCCCGTGTGGTGAGTGCCGATTACCTGAAGCTCTCCACACTCTCGCTCACTTACGAGATGAACGCCAAACGTGTGCAGAAGCTCGGACTGGAGCGCCTCGCCGTAACCCTGAGTGGCTATAACCTTGCCACCTGGTGTGACAAAGCCCTGAAGGGCCAGACCCCGACGCAGGGCGGCTTCACCGAGATACAACTCTCCGATACTCCCAGTTGGACTCTTTCATTAACCCTTAACTTCTAATTTTATAATTGGTATGTTGAAAATGAACATAATAAAACATCATATAAGTGCGCATATAGCTAAATACCTGCTGGCGGCAGGTGTAATGCTTACTGTCACGACACTTACTTCGTGCGGTGACTTCCTGAAGGAATACTCACAAGACGAAGCCTATGTGCGCACCTGGACCGATTTGAACGAACTGCTCATCGGCGACGGCTACATGCCTTGCAACTCAAGTGCCGGCTTCTATCCGTTCAGCAACAACGGCATGTTTCTGCACCTCTTTGGCGACGAAATGGAGGAAAATAACTTTGGCAGCACCATTGGTGCCTACAATAGTCACCAGCCCATTTATGGCTACTGGACCTGGGCACAGCGTGTAGGCACCAAATCGGATTATACCGGCTATTATCAGGAAAACCAGATGTGGACCGAGGCCTATAAGCACATCAACGTTTGCAACAACGTGCTGAACAGCGTGAAGGATGTGCCGCAAACCCTTGATGCCGATGTGAACGGCGTAAACTACGTTAAGGGGCAGGCTCACTTCCTGCGGGCCTTCTTGTATTTCTGGCTTACCAATGTCTATGGTCAGCCTTATAGTGAGGCCACTGCCAGCACCGATCTGGCCGTGCCCATCAAGACCAGTGCCGAGGTAGAGGACAGGTTCTTTACACGCAACACTGTGCAGGAATGCTACTCGCTGATAGAAAGCGACCTGCTCGACGCCATTCAGGAACTATCGGCCACCACCACCGCACGCAAGAGCATCTACCGTGCCGACTCGGTATCGGCCATGTTGCTGCTCAGCCGTGTGTACTTGTACATGCAAAACTGGCAAAAGGCCGCTGAATATGCTAAAAGGGTTATCAATGCACACCCGGCATTGATGAATCTGGCCGATAATTCATCGTATTTTATGACCACTACGAACCCCGAAACCATCTTCTCGATGGGTGGCGACGACCTGCCTTCGCTGCAGTGCTGCAGCTACCAGTGTCTCAGGGTAAGCTCAGGGCTTTATAATTCCTATTCCAATTACGATTACCGGCGCTCGCAATGGTACTTCACTTATGGATTGTTTAAAGGAGTTACTAAGCAGCCTAAAGGTGAGTCATCACTGAACTATACGCAAGCCCAGATGGATTACTACTACGCTTATTACACCGATAACATTGCCCAGCGTGCCATCTCGTCACTTTTCTGGTTGCGTTCGGGCGAAGCTTACCTGAACTATGCCGAGGCTGAGGCTTATCTGGGTAACGAGGACGAGGCCCGCAAGGCCATCAATAAGCTACGCGAGAACCGCATAATGAGTGTCGATGCCAATCGCGATATCACGTCCAGTGGCTCACAGCTCATCACCGATATACGCAATGAGCGCCGCCGTGAGCTGGCTTTCGAAGGTCACCGGTGGTTCGACCTGCGCCGTTATCGCGTGTGCAAGGTGCAACCCGAGAAGATTTCTATCACCCACAACTACTCAGTGTATAAGGAAACAGGCAGCGACCAGATTGCGGAAACCCGCCAGTTTGTGCTCGGTAAGGACGACCCGTCGTGGACGGCGCCTATTCCCTATGAGGTGCTCGACTTTAATGTAGGCATGAAAGGCAACGGTAATCTTTACCGTGATTACACCATCGTGCCCACTGTAAATTAATTCTTAAGCCAAAACGAAAATGAAGAAACGCATAATTTTCCCACTTATAGCTCTGCTGGCATTGGCTACGGCCTGTGGCAGCAGCCAGAGCGACGGTGAAATGACATATCACGACCCCACCAACTTCTTTGAACCGGCCGATACGGCTACCGACTCAACATCCATATTGCGCCGTAAGTTCTTTGCCGACCATGGCTCGTATCTGCTGTTTAACGATACGTTACAGCACTCTTTTTTGGGTTACGACACCAACGGCGAGCCGGAGTACTTCACTGAGACGGTGGATGTGAACTACACGTTGGGCAGCAATGACAACAGTCGCATAATCTACCATTATAACTACTTCAACAGCTATGCGGAGTACAAGGAGCTGGTTAATTACCTTGAAAAGTTTATTCTGGTTCACTTCAGTACCAAACTCCGACCTTTCAGCTGGCTACTGGTGAAGAACATTTCCTATACACCGGTTGGTCACAGCAATATAGTAAAGTCGTATGCTGCCAGCGGTCAGCGCTGCATTGCACTGGGTTGTGATGCTTTGTCGACTCTCAACACCGATGCCAAAAAGCAAATGCTGGCCAAAAGGCAGCTCACGGTTATTGTGGGCAACCTGGCCAACAACAATACAAACGCCTTCGGCGACTTTGGAGCGGTGAGCATGAAATATTACGGAACATTGGCCGAAGACTTGAATAATACCACAGAGTGCGCCAAGCAGCATGGCTTCATCAGTGTGTCGAAGACCTTGCCGAATTATATGCCAGACTTCTCGGCCGACCTGGCTGCCTTTGCCAGTCTGGTGATAAACTACGATGAGAATCAGTTGCAGAAGTATTACGGCAACTATCCGCTCATTATCAAGAAGTATTATATAGTTCGCCAGGTGCTTATCAACTTAGGCTATGTTTTTTAAAACCAAGTAACATGAAGAAAAAATATATATTCTTTTCAGCAGTTTGCCTGTTCGCTTTTGCCGGGATAACGTTTACCTCCTGTTCGTCAGACGATGACGGAGAGGCAAAAGTGGTGCGGGCCACCGACAAAGGCACGTTTACCGATACCCGCGACGGCAACGTTTACCGCTGGGTGCGCTATGGCAATCTGGAATGGATGGCCGACAACTTCAGGCTTAACCTGAACGATGACGTCCGATGCTGGCTGTATGGCGATCCCAATGGCAAACGGGTGGACGTGAACAAATACGGCCGGCTGTACACCTATCAGGGAGCTCTGGATGCCTGCCCGGAGGGCTGGCGCCTACCCACCGACGAAGACTGGCGACAGCTGGAGATGCTGCTCGGCATGTCGAAGAATGATGCCGATGCCTACGAGTGGCGCGGCAATATAGCTAAAAGCATGCTCACCATGTATGGCGACAGCACCGACCTGAACCTGATTCTTGCCGGATTATACAGCTCCCATAACACCGGTGGTCAGGCGTATGGTTACCACATGGGTTCGCTGGGCTACTATTGGACTTCGACCGTCGACAGCGTCAAGGGCGCCGGCTTTTACTTCTATCGCCGGTTCATCTATAATCGTACGTCGGTTTACCGTCAGAGTACCGATGGTGACAACTTCTTCAGCGTGAGATACGTGCGTGATGCTGAGTAAAAAGCATATCATTAGCATGCTGGCTGCCTTGTTGCTGGCCTTGCCGGTGTGGGCCAATGTCCCGGCTGACAGCGTGAACAGCGAGGCTGCAAGAATCAACCGAGAGGCCGCAAGCAACGACTTTATCCATGTTAGTCTGCTTATAGCCACCGAGGGTGCCAGGGCCTACCAGGCCTTCGGGCATGCAGCTCTGCGCCTGCAGTGCCCGTCGAAGCATCTGGATGTGTGCTTCTCGTTCGAGAGGCTTACCGATTGGGTAAATGATTTAAAGTTTCCGTTCGATAAAGCCAAAGCCGGCTTCGAAGCATTGCCCACTGCCGTGTTTCTGCAACAATACCGTGAGGTGGGCCGCGGCGTAACTGCCTACCCGCTGAACCTGCTTCCACGCGAGAAACAACAGCTGTGGCAGAACCTTGACAACGAAGTTGCGGCCGGACCGCAGTGGCAGTTCCAGCTAACCAAGGTTACCTGCGTTAGCATGGTGGCCTATGCCGTGAATGCTGCACTCATAGGCGAGCGTCTGCAGTACGGGCGCTTGCCGGCCGAGGCTACACAAAATTTCGGGGCTGTAATCGACAGCAGTCTAATGCAACGGCCATGGACCTGCCTGCTGTTGAAAATCCTTAATTTACGCCAGATCAACCAGCGGGGTGATGCAGACGAAATGCTTACACCGCACAACCTTGTTAAAGCCTGGCAGAATGCCACATTCACTGATGCCGCCGGGCACCGCCGGCCGGTGCTTCTGCCCGGCAGCAGGCAGCTGTTGCCTGCTACGCTCACCATCAGTGCACCGCTCATCACACCGGCAACGGCGGCAGTGGCATTGGTTGTAATAATAACAGGTGGGCTGGCCTTCGTTCTATGGAAGCGTAAAAATAAAACACACAGCAATACACATTAATGTTATATAATCACATCCGTTTCATTTAAAGTATTATTTATGATGAGAATTACTACACTGAAAAAAATGCCTTTCATCAGAACATTGCTCTTTCTGGCTTTCGTTCTGGGCACGTCGACAAATGCCTTTGCCGGCGGTAGTGGCTATTATGATTATTGGGCTCAGCTTGCCGCTTATCCAAGTGGTGCAGGCAAGGTGTATGCCGAGGTTAGCAACGGCAACACATTGCCCGAGGACAACCAATTCTATACCGACTTTACTACTCCTGCCCAGCAGGTAGACGTGAAGTACTATGCACAGGATGTATACGACTATCCATTCACAGCCTATGCGGTACCCGCAGAAGGCTGGATATTCGCAGGTTTTGCCGGAGCTACAAAGAATGAGTCAGGTGACTACACAGAGAACTTCAACGTGTCGGTGAGCTCAAACCCTGGCGACCTTGACGTGCGTGCCACTACTAATTTCGACGATGAGGCTTCGGCTCTTGCCGGCTTCCCGTTTACCTCTGATACACTTTACTACGCCTTCTTTTCGCACGTGGTGCCTCAGGTAGCAGTAGGACAGACGAAACTTGGCACGGCTACAGTTGATAAGGTTGTGAATGATCTGGGCGACAAGGTAACGCTTACCGCTACTCCTATTAATGCCAACACTACACGCTTTGCCTACTGGATTAACAAAACCACTGGCGCAAAGATAACCGATAATCCGCTGAATGTGCAAGTTACCGATACCGTGCACTACGAGGCTCACTTCAACTGCGACTCTGCTTTCACCATCAACTTCCCCGAAAAGGGCGGCTTTGCCGTGGTTTATCGTGACACCACCTTCTATCTTCCTGACAATGTAGTGGAGTATAATTTCCGCTACAACCCTGACTATTATTACTATAGCGACTTAGTTCGAGGTGATTCGCTGAGCTACGACTCCGTAAATCAGCGCTTCTTCTTCCCCAATGAGCAAACTGGCTATCAGTCACCCGGTGGCGAGCCCCACGTGCTCTACGGCAAGGGTGAGGCCACTTTTATCTCTGATTCAGTGCCAGGCATAGACGTTTCTACAAAGAACGAGCTGCATTACAGTGGCAAGAATGGTGTTAAGGCCGACTCGCTGCTGCTCACTCACCAGTACTATAGCCTGAATCTTGAAAAGCAGTGCTTTGAACTGATGAAGCTCAGCATGGGCTCTGGAATCGCTCCTAACACCACTTACCTTGATCTGCCCGAAGAGCGCTACAAGGTGTTTGGCGTAACTGAGGCTCCTGAGGTGATTTACTGGACTACCGACGTAGATCCCACACTGGGTATCAACACTGTATCAGTCGACCGTAGAAAAGCATCTGCCAGGAAAGGTATCTACACCATTGGCGGACAAAAGGTGAGCAGTGCCATTCGCGGACTCTATATTATAGACGGAAAGAAAGTTATTAAACTGTAAAACATGCAATTGAGGAAACTTCTGGTTTCTTTCTTATTCACTCTGATAGGTTGGGTTGCTGTGGCGGCCCAACCTGCTCTTAGTTTTAGTAAATGCGAAACAGCACGCAATGAGGTCGTGAATGCGTGGATGGCCAAAGAGCGCAGTCAGTATCTCGCCACATGGAACAACCGCGTGGTAACCATCGACAGTCTGAACATGCCTTTCTGGGTTCACATTTACGGCAACAAGCCGGCAGGTGGCTACAGCTTGTTCATTTCTTTGCACGGCGGCGGCAATGCTCCGGCTGATGTGAACAACCAGCAGTGGCAGAACCAGATGCTGCTCTACCAGCCCGCCAACAGCGTGTACCTGGTGCCGCGTGCGCCTTACAACGACTGGGACATGTGGTTCAAGCCAAAGCTCGACAAGTTTTACGAGCAACTCATACAAATGGCCATCGTGCTGGCCGACGTAAACCCCGACAGAGTGTACATTATGGGCTATTCGGCTGGTGGTGACGGTGTGTGGCGCATGGCCCCGCGTATGGCCGACTACTGGGCAGCTGCCTCGATGATGGCCGGTCACCCGGGCGATGTTAAGTTGCTCAACCTGCGCAACACGCCTTTCATGATATGGTGTGGTGCACTCGATTCGGCCTATAATCGCAACAAGCTCTGTGCCGGGCGTGCCGTACAGATGGATTCGCTCCAGCAAGCCGACCAGGGTGGCTATGTGCATCAGTCGCACATCGTGCCCGGTAAACCGCATTGGATGGACCGTGTGGATACGGCTGCCGTGAGCTGGATGCAGCACTTTACCCGCAACCCTTATCCCAGGCAGATAGTGTGGTGTCAGGAGCAGGTGCTCCGACCGTGGTTCTACTGGCTCCAGGCTCCCTCAGATGAGTTGCAGCGTGGTAAAACAGTGCGACTTGGCGTTGAGGGCAATCAGATAAATATTACTCAATGTGACTATAGCTGTCTTACCCTGTGGCTCAACGACAGTCTGGTTGACCTTGACAAACCGGTAGAGATTACATTTAAGGGCAATGTGGTATATAAGGGCAAACTTAAACGCACACGGCAGAACCTTGAAGAGAGTATCAACCTGCGTAACGATCCCCGTTATGCCATGCCGGCCCGCATTACTGTGAATTTAAAATAAAATAAAATTGAACGATACAAATGAAAAAAATTTTCTTACTGCTCCTCTCTGCTGTAGCTATTGCGGCCGGAGCACAAACTCAGAATGGTTATAAGATCGATGGTACAGCCGACGGTGTGGAGAATGGCGACACCGTTTACCTGTGCAACATGCAGGGGTACTTCAGTCTGATACCCCTTGACACCACTGTGATAACCCAGGGCAACCGCTTTACGTTTACCGGCCGGATCAATGGCGCCGACTACCGCGCCATTGTGCCTATGCACAAGGGCGAGGCTGTGACTATAGCCGAAATTGTGCTGGAAGATTGTCCGATGGTAGTTCATGTGTATGCCGATACCAACAAGCAGACAGACGTGAAAGGCGGAACTACCAACGCTCTGTTGCAACAATACGACTCGGCAAATGTTTATAACCGTGAGATACAAGCACCCTGGGCCATGGTGCACGACTCCACTGCTACCGCCGAGGCTCGTCAGAAGGCACAGCAGCAGGTAGACTCTCTGCGACAGTTGTCGGATAAGTTTACCAAGCAGTTCATCTACGATCATATACCATCAGCTTTCAGTGACCTGATGTTCTATTACAGCCAGTCGCTTTACACTGATGCCGAGAAGAAAGCTGTGCTCGACAAGATGGGTGAGGGCCCTCACTATCAGTTCTACACCCTGATGAAAAATGAGCTGAAGGCTCAGCAGGCCACCGCCGTAGGTCAGAAATACACCGACATTGCACTCAAGGGAACCAAGGGCGAAGTGGTGCGCGTATCTGATTACGTGACCCGCAACAAGTATACCCTTATTGATTTCTGGGCAAGCTGGTGCGGACCGTGCCGTGCTGAGATGCCCAATGTGGTGAAAGCTTACTCGCTGTACCACAAGAAAGGTTTCGAGGTGGTGGGCGTTTCACTTGACAACAACCGCCAGGCATGGCTCAAGGCCATTGCTGCACTGAAGATGTCATGGCCGCAGATGAGTGACCTCAAGGGTTGGCAGAGTGCAGGTGCTGCAGCCTATAATGTGAAGGCCATCCCGGACAATGTCCTTATCGACGCCAACGGCAACATTATTGCCAAAGACCTGCGCGGCGATGACCTGCAGAATAAGCTGGCCGAGCTGTTTAAATAACCTTAAATAGCTTGTAGATGATTAGAACTCTCAGAATCTTTGTCATGGCATGGCTGCTTTTGCTGCCTGCCATGGCATCGGCACAGATGCTTACCATACAGTGTGCCGATACATCGCTCACCAACAATGCTGTACTGATTGACAACTGGGGCATGCACCAGCTTGCGTTTAAGCATGGTAGAGCTACCTACAGCAACGACAGTATTATATCACTGTATGAGGTTGGAGTGAACATGGGCCCCAAAAACTATTTCTCAGCTTTGCTGCAACCTGGCTGCAAGCTCACAGTGAAAGTCGAGATGAAGAATGGTAAGCCACGGCTTGCCTATAGTGGTAAAAATGCTCTGCAAACCGAGTACAATAACTTGTTTACCGCGTTTTATCCGGCACGTAACAGCGGTTATGAGGCTGCCAATAACATTACCGACACGGTGAGTTATGCCGAGGCTTTCGCATTGCTCGACCGCCAGCATGCCAGTTTACTCAATTTAGCCTCCAAATTGCCACACAGCGACTCGTTGCGGCAGAGTGTCGACTTGCGCTATTTGTCGAACCAGCTGCAATTGCTGGCCGACCGTGACAAACAGCGTGGTGTACCCGTGGCTGCCGATACCCTGTATCAGCGTCTTGTGAACACAATTCAGCCCAACGATGATTGCTACATGGCCGAACAGCTCACGCTTACCTATGTATTGGCGCATTTGCCAAAGCAAGCCGATGAGTACAAGCATTCTACTGATTTCATGGTTGATTACCTGAAAGCGGTACATCAGTATGTTTCGAACCCCGGGGTGCGCAGCAATCTGCAAGAACAATTTCTCCCATCGGCACTCAGTGACACTACTGTAGACGTGAGCCGTCTGTGGCAAGCTGTGGAGCTTTACTGCGACACTGCTTTGCAGCACCGCTATAAATATGTGGCCGACGCACGACTGAACACGCACACTGGCATGCACTGCCCCGACGTGACCTTCAGCGACGCGCAGGGTGTGAAGCATCGCTTGAGCGATTACTTTGGCAAGGTGCTCTACATTGACTTGTGGGCCACCTGGTGCGGTCCGTGCCAAATGGAGATTCCTTACATGGCAAAGCATGTAGCCGAGTATGCAGCCGACAACCGCGTGCAGTTTATCAGCATCAGCCTCGACCGCAACCATGCCGCCTGGCTCAAGCAGATAGAGCGCGAAAAGCCACAGTGGCTACAGTTCAACGTGAACGCCGAGGAAGACAAAGTGATATCAACTCAATGGGGTGTTGTGGGCATTCCACGCTTCATCGTGATAAATGCCGACGGAACCATTGCCCAAAGCGATGCCTTCAGACCCAGCGACGATGAGTTCAGCACTAAGCTCAATGCTATTATTGCTGCTCAGCATTAAGTTCGCCGAGCCGCTTCCACAGGTCGAGAAATCGGTTGTGGTCGACGCAACGGTCGTAACGTACGCGAATGCCGGCATCCTGCAGCACCTGCAGGGCTTGTTCGCTGATTACGTCGGCCCATACCTCAACCACGCCGCCATCTGACACCTTGCGTGCGGCCGTGCGCCCAAGCGCCTTTACGGCCATCTTGGCATCGAGCAATAACTCGGGCTCCTGCTCTGCTATGTCGTACAGCTGGCGTAACCCCTGTCCGTTAAAAGTGCGTATCTTGCCTTCGTGAAGTATTACAAGCGAGCACTGCCCGTCGTGCAATATGTCGATTAATTCGGTCATCATAGGCTTTAGGTATTATAGTTACACGGCAAATATATACAAAATATTTCAATCGGCCATCAATTCTTGCCGTTAAAATTGCGCAGGGGTGATAAAATTCTTTTCTATTGCAGCCTTATCAGGCAATTGCCAATGCCTGGTAAGGCTGTTACTATAAAAAACAACGATTATTTTTATCGCATTTTCAAGAAAACATATACCTTTGCAGCATGGAAGAAAAGAAATGCAAACTATCAATCATCATTCCGGTATATAACGCAGCTGCCTTTCTGGAAGGTTGCCTTGACAGTTTGTGCCGGCAGACTTGTGATGATTTCGAGGTTATTTTGATTGACGACGGGTCAACCGACAACAGTCTGGCTATCTGTCGCAAGTATGTCGCTGCCGATAAGCGCTTCAGATGCGCCTCGCAGGTAAATGCAGGTGCCGGTGCGGCCCGCAACCACGGACTGCAGATGGCGCAGGGCGAATTTATATGTTTCGTGGATGCCGACGACTGGGTGGACGCCAAGTACGTGGAGCAGATGCTTGCCGTGCCTGCCGACGTCGACCTGGTGGTGGCCGATGCCACCATTCACGATGGCGATAACGTGCAACCCATGACGTTCGATGCCGAAGCTGTGAACCGGGCTGACACGCTTACCGGCAAGCTACAGCAGCTGGTGCTCACGCAGAGCGATTACTGGGCATATGTTTACTTGTGGAACAAACGCTTCAAGCACGAAGTAATCAGCCGCAACGACCTGTGCTTCAACACCGAGATGCACGTTGCCGAAGACGAGGTTTTCCTGCTCGATTACCTGGAGTACTGCCATTCGCTAAAGGTGCTGGCCGCCAATATTTATCATTACCGCCTGCGCAATGGTGCCAGTGCGGTCGCACCGTGGCTGAGCGATTACAGTGCCTGCTGCGAGCGCCTTTATCAGGCTGCGGGCTACTACAAGCGCACGCCGCTGTGCGATTACTTCCTGGTGCGCTGGATTACTTATTGGTTTGATGCCCAGCACAAGCGTGCGTGCACGTTGCGCAGGGCCTACAACGAGGTGTGCCGCCTGTTGCCGCCTGCACGCATAGGTTATTTACAGGATTATGTAAATAAAAATGTGCAGAACCACAACATCGTGCGCAGTAAACGCACGCTGAAGTTCATTCAGCTGGCACTGGCCGATCGTGCACGCCGTGGTACATGGTGGCGCCTGCAATGGCTTTGTTTCTATTCCTGGCAAAAGAAATTGTTCAGCCGGCATTAAGCGCCTTTACGGCCTGGCTTAATGCCTCAGTGAGGAAGGCACCTTGCGAAAGCTGGTTAGCCACTGTGGCAACGTTATTGCGCATAGTGTCTAACTCGCCGGGCTTGAGTGCCTTTAATGTTTCAGGCAGTTGCTTTAGCGAATCGATGCAGAGGCCAATGCCGCGGTTCTTGACAATGGGTGCCACGGCTGCGCCGCTCCACACTATTACGGGCAAACCGGCCCTGAGATAGAATGAAACTTTGTGCGGACTGTTGTAGCGCAGGTATTCGCCAAAGCTGCCGCTACAGGTATCCAGACTGTCGCCGTCCCACACCAGTCCAAAAGTTCCCTCGGCATGTCTTATAAATTCTTCAGAAGGTGTGAATCCATGAAAAACCATATGTCCGTGCTGTGCCAGCTCCGGCATGTCACCCATGTTCCCGTAAATGTGCCACGTTAAGCCGTAGGCATCGGCAGGCAGTTGCAGAAAGAATGAGTTCTTACGCCTGGCCAGCGAACCGGCGTAAGCAATGCTTATTGCGCCATCGGCAGAAGCTTTTCCGGAATGTTCCGGGCGGGCATCAGAGAGGTAATCAAAGAGTCCCAATGCTCCCGTTTTTGATTTTAATCCGTTGCTGACAAGCCATTGCCGCATAGCCTGGTTGGAGGCTATTACGTAACTGGCGTGGCTCAAGCGGGCAATCTCTTGTGACACTGTGAGCTTGCGGCGGCGGAAGCTGCCCAAATCATGTATCAGAGCAATGGTGTGCGTGCCTTTAAGACGGGCCACATTGCAGATAAAAGCAAAGTATTTCTTAATGGGATATTGCAGAAACAGCACGTCGCCCCGCCTCATGGTGAAGCACAATTTGAGCACGCCGGCAAGGTCGAGAAAGAAAGCTGCCACCTTGCTGTCGATGAAAGTGCGCCTGAGTCCGGCGTTGCGGTAGCCCAGACGGGTGGCTGTATCCTCGTTATCGGTTTTGGCTTTGTTGCCCGCGCTGCGCCGGTTGTAGTAGTTGCGGGTGACGTAGAGAAGTTGTGGCGTATGCATAAGCTATGGCTAAAGCTGGTTAATGAATAAAGTGGTAAATCTTAACGGCTGCCAGAAGTATGGCGCAGTGGTGGTTACGGCGCCACAGTTTAATGTAGCGCACGGGCAACAGCGGTTTGCTTAGCAGCAGCTTCGAGGTGGCGGCATAGAGGCTTGGTGAACTCTCGCGCAGGGTATCGTCGAGTTGCTGCAGGGCCGGGTCGTTGTAAAGCTGGAACTTTACTATGTAGTTGCGGTAAATAAAGCGGCAGCGGTGCAGCAGTTTGAGCTGCAGCAGCTGCATAATGGGTCCTGGCACGTTATGGAATGTGGGGAAGATGCTGAGCATGTGGCAGGTGCAAACTACGTTGTCGGCAAAGTGCTTTTGCATAAAGTCGCGGTTCATGGTTTGCCCCTCGCGCCCCAGAGTGTAGCGGTAGAGCGGCAGGTCGAGGTAGAGCACCGTGCGCACGGCTGTGAACGGCTGGAAAATCCACTCCTGGTCGGTGTACGATATACCCTCGGTCTGGTGGTAGTTCATGTCCTTGAGGTGCTGTGTAAGGTAGCTCACGTTGTGCATCCACAGGTTCCAGATGGTCTGGCCCTCGCACAGTTGCACAAAGTTGAGCGGTTTTCCAGGCGTAAGGTGACAGCGGGTGCGCTGTTCGCTGTCGGGGCGCACCTTTACATAGTCGGTAATAATCATGTCGACCTGGGTGTGTTCCATGGCGTTGAGCAGCCGGCAGAGCGAAGGTGTGTCGAAGCAGTCGTCGGCATCGAGCACTTTGATGTATTTGCCCTCGGCCAGTGGTAGTGCGGCGTTGATGCACGAGCCGTAATTGCCGTTGTGCTTATTGACAACCTGAAACACGTCGGGCCATTGCTCCGCATAGCTCCCGGCAATGCGCAGGGTGCCGTCGGTACTGCCGTCGTTTACCACAATTACCTGCAGCATCTGCTGTTGCGGGCACTGCAGCGAGTTAAGACAGCGTTCCAGATAAGCCTGCATGTTGTAGGCAGGTACGATGATTGTGAGCAGTTTATTCATGTGAGTGGATCGGTATCGGGTAATCTTACAAGACCGTTGCGGCAGCGCTTGCGGTTGGGCTCATCAAAGGCTTTATCGTGGTTAAGTTTGCTCACCTTGCCGCGTGGGTGAAACAAATGGTACTCAATGGCGCAGAATTGTGCGTACTTTTTGTGTACACCATTGTTTTCAAGGCGGTTGAACAAGTCAACGTCCTCAGTGCCGTAGCCCTGCAAGTCCTCGTCAAAGCCATTGACTTTTTCAAAGTCGCTCTTCCACATAGCCATGTTAGCGCCTCGTCCGTAGAGGTGCTTCCAGCTGTACATATAGCGAGTGAGTGGGTGCAGAAAGGGCAGGTGCAGCGTGTTAACCTTGCGGTTGATGCCCCTGGTGAGCAGGTTCAGCTTGCGTTTGCCTCCGTGGAGCAGCAGTAGTGTGATGGGCTTGAGCAGTTTGGCACGGCCGCCGGTGATGTAGCAGTTGGGCCGGGCAATGCGCTCGTGGTCGTGAATGAAGTTACGGTCGAGCAATATGTCGTGGTCGATAAAAATCAGATAGTCGCCCGTGCAGCAGGTGCGCACGGCGTTATTGCGTGAGGCCGCCAGTCGGAAGCCCTCGTCGGGTATCCATGCGTGCTTGAGCGGACATGGAAACACGGTTTTGAATTTGTCGATAAGTTCACGAGTCTCATTGGTAGAGCCATCATCGGCCACGATAACCTCATCGGGCAGGCGGGTCTGACTCATAACGCTCAGCAGGCAAAGGCGGAGCGCGTCGGGCCAGTTGTAAGTAGAGATAATAAGTGAGATTCTCATAACTAAAATAACATCTATACGTTTTTACGTTTCAGTACCTTGCCATTTACAATTTCGAAGCGCCTGTTAAACTCTTCATGCGTGCGCTTCCAGCGGTTGTGCGTCCATAAATAATAATAAGGTTGCCTTGTAATGGTTTGTTCGAGCATGGCGAAGAACTGCCTTGTAATTTCGTTCTTCGGAAGTTTGGCGGGCTCGTCGGTAATGAGTTTGTAGGTGGCGGTGTAGTATCCGCGGCGTGGCCGGCTCATCTCAACATAGAACACGGCGTTGTTCATCATTCGCATGATGCGCTCTGCACCGGTGAACACGGGTGTGTCGTGGTGCAGAAAGTCGAGCCACAGGTGTATGTTCTCCCATTTGGGCGCCTGGTCGGAAATGTAGCCAAACAGACTCATGATGCCCTGCTTCCGATAGCTCACCAGGTAACGCAGAATATCCTTCTTGGGCACAGTAACCGAGTTGGGTTCGTGCGAGCGTATCTTGATGAACAGGTTGTTGAAAGCATCGTTGTAGAGCGGGTGATAGATAAGTCCAACCTTGCGGTTCCTGGGCAGGTTCAATCCAACGCACGATAGCCACTCCCAGTTGCAGTAGTGCCCCAGTATGGCGGCGCAGCTCTGGCCGTTGGCCATGTAGTGCTCCACCTGTTCACTGTTGTAGATAATGAAGCGGCGGCGCAGCTCGTCGTCGGATATGCTGAGCAGTTTCACGGCCTCGAAGAAGTAATCGCAGAACCAGTGATAGAAGTGGTGCTCGATGTCACGAATCTGGCTTATGCTTTTATTGGGGAAAGCCGAAGTGAGATTGCGCCTCACCACCTTGCGGCGGTAGCGTATAATGTAGAACATAAGCACATACTCTGCATCGGCAATGGCATAGAGCACGCCGAAAGGCAGTTTGCTTAACGCGTAGAAAAAGTAATAAACCAGTTTTGTCATCACATATTCATTACACCTGCTGCATGTCGTGCAGCTTGCGATAATATCCTTGTTTGGCGATGAGCTCGTTGTGCGTGCCTCGCTCAACGATGCAGCCTTCGTGCAGCACGCATATCTCATCGGCATTCTTGATGGTAGACAGGCGGTGAGCCACGGCCACGGTGGTACGCGTCTTCATGAGTTTCTCAAGGGCGTCCTGAACCAGACGCTCGCTCTCGGTGTCGAGTGCCGAAGTGGCCTCGTCGAGTATCAGTATGGGCGGGTTCTTCAGTATGGCGCGTGCAATGCTGATGCGTTGGCGCTGTCCGCCAGAGAGCCGGCCGCCGCGGTCGCCTATGTTGGTGTCAAATCCATGCTCCGACTCCATGATGAAGTCGTAGGCATTGGCTATGCGTGCAGCCTGCTCCACCTCTTCGTCGGTGGCGTCGTCTTTGCCGAACTTGATGTTGTTCTTGAAGGTATCGTTAAACAGGATGGCCTCCTGGTTCACGTTGCCAATGAGCGAGCGCAGGTTATGAATGCCGAGTTGCTTCACGTTAACGCCGTCGATGAGCACCTCGCCCTTCTGCACGTCGTAGTAGCGTGGTATCAGGTCGACCAGCGTGGACTTGCCACTGCCGCTCTGGCCTACCAGCGCCACGGTTTTGCCCTTGGGAATCACTAAGTTGATGTCTTTCAGCACATAGTGCAGCTCCTTGGTCTTGTGGTCGGTGTAGGCAAAGTACACGTGGCGGAACTCTATCTGGTGTTCAAAGGCAGGCAGCAGGGTGGGTTTGGGAGCCTCCTTGATTTCGCTCTCGGCCTTCAGAATCTTGTCGATGCGCTCCATGGAAGCCAGACCCTTGGGAATGTTGTATCCAGCCTTGGAGAAATCTTTCAGCGGGTTGATGATGCTGTAGAGTATCACGAGGTAGTAAATAAAGGTGGGACCTTCGAGTGTGTGATAGTTAAGCACCAGTGCACCGCCGAACCACAGCACGATAACTATCATCACTGTACCAAGGAACTCGCTCATGGGGTGAGCCATCTGCTGGCGTGTGTTCACGCGCATGATGTCGTCGCGGTAGGCGGTGTTAATCTTGTTGAAGCGCTCGTTCATTTTCTTCTCGGCACAGAAGGCCTTGATGATGCGCAGGCCACCCAGTGTTTCCTCTACCTGACTCATGGTGTCGCTCCACAGTTGCTGTGCCTTGAGTGAGCGTGCCTTGAGCTTGCGGCCCACCAAGCCCATCACCCAGCCGAACAGGGGCACGAAAACAAGGGTGAACAGCGTGAGCTGCCACGACACAAAGAGCAGTGTGGCAAAGTATACCAGTATGAGGATAGGGTTCTTGAACAGCATGTCGAGACTCGACATGATTGAGTTCTCCACCTCGCCCACGTCGCCGCTCATGCGTGCTATGATGTCGCCCTTGCGCTCATCGCTGAAGAAACTCAGCGAGAGGCTCGTTATTTTGCGATACATCTGGTTGCGTATGTCGCGTACCACGCCGGTGCGGATAGGTATCACGCTGGCCGACGAAAGGAAGTAGCACGACGTTTTCAGGAAGGTCATGAAAGCCAGGAACAAGCCCAGCAACAGCAGGGTGGTTGATGAGCCGAACTCATCAATGAGCTGCTGCACCAGATAGTTGGTGTTGTTGGTGATGGCCTCTTTGGTTAAGGCCCACGGCATCATGGCTGTGGCGTGCACGGCCGTTTCGGTTTTAAAGAGAATCTGGAGCAGCGGTATAAGCGTTGCAAAAGAAAAGATGTTGAGCACTGCCGACAAAATATTGAAAAGTATCGACAGGAACAGGTACTTCTTGTAAGGCGGCAGAAAGCGCCTTAACACTTGCAGGAATTCTTTCATTTGCTTTCAGGGTTTGTTGTTGCGGGCTGGGGCTCGAGTACCTCGCCGAACAGAGTGGCGCTGGTAGATGATGTGATTTTAACGCGCACGGTTTCGCCCAGGTGGTGTGAGCCGCGCGGAATAAGCACAGCCTTGTTCTGCTCGGTGCGGCCGAGCAACTGGTTGTGACTGCGCTTGCTGAAGCGCTCAATAAGTATGTTGAACTCTTTGCCCTCATCTTTCTTGTTCTGTGAAGCGCTTATCTCGGTCTGGAGCTGAATGAGCTGGTTGAGACGGTCGATTTTTACCTCCTCGGGCACGTTGTCGGGCAGATGCTTGGCAGCGTAGGTGCCGGGGCGCTCAGAGTATTTGAACATAAAGGCGGCATCGTATTGCACTTCACGTATCAGTGAGAGCGTTTGCTCGAAGTCGTCCTGAGTTTCGTCGTGGTAGCCCACGAAGATGTCGGTGGTGAGTCCGCAGTCGGGAATGATGCGCCTTATGGCGTCTACCTTGGCAAGATACTGCTCGCGGGTGTACTTACGGTTCATCAGGTGCAGAATCTTGTCGCTGCCGCTCTGGGCGGGGAAGTGAATGTGGTTGCACAGGTTGGGCTGTGAGGCAATGGCGTAGAGAATGTCTTCGCTCATGTCCTCAGGGTTCGAAGTGGTGAACCTCACCCTCATGTCGGGCACGCTCTGGGCCACTTTCAACAGCAGTTCGGCAAACGAGGTGCCGTTGTCGGGGCGTTTGCCGTTGGGCAGCAGTCCGTAGCTGTTCACGTTCTGTCCGAGCAGCGTAACTTCCTTGAAGCCCTTGTCGTGCAGGTCGGCTACCTCGGCGAGGATGCTCTCCACGTCACGTGAGCGTTCACGGCCTCGGGTATAGGGCACAATGCAGTAGTGACAGAAGTTGTTGCAGCCACGCATGATGCTAACGAAGCCGCTCACATGGTTGCCGCCGATGCGCTGGGGCACCACGTTGCGGTAAGTCTCGGTGGTAGAGAGCTGTATATCCATGGCGTTGTGACCGTTTTCGCACTGTGCCACCATATCGGGCAGGTTAAGGTACGAGTCGGGTCCGCACACCAGGTTGGCGTAGTGGTTTTGTATCAGGTCGTCTTTCACACGCTCGGCCATGCAGCCCAGCACGCCCAGGATGAGCTGCCGTCCGTGCCGCTGCTCGGCATGCAGGGTGTCGAGGCGGTGGTAGATGCGGTTTTCGGCATTCTCGCGCACCGAACAAGTGTTAAGGAATATGGCGTCGGCCTGGTTTTCATCGTCACACACATCGTAGCCTGCCATCTTCATGATAGAGGCCACTACTTCTGAGTCGGCTACGTTCATCTGGCAGCCGTAAGTTTCTATATAGAGCTTTTTATTCATCTTCTTCTTTCTTTTTGCGGCGCAAAGTTAGTGATTTTCCGTGACATACACAAAAGTGCGGCATACAAAAGCACTCCGCTTACGAAGCCTGCAATGGCGTCGATAAGGTAGTGAGCCTGTATGTAAACGGTGGCCATGCACAGCAACAGATAGATGGGAAGCAACGGCAGCCAGAGCTTTTTGTCGCGCGTGCGCAGTGCCAGCAGCATGCAGATGGTGCTGATGCCCACGTGCGAGCTCGGGAAGGCGGCCGTGGGGCGTTCGCCCGAGGCCTTGGCGGCTTCTACGAGGTTGTAGAATATGCCGTTGGTGTAGCCCGGAGCCGGCAGACAGTCGGTGTGAGTATTAAAGTAATCGCCAATGGCGGGAAACACACCGTGTGCAATTTTGCTGATGCCCACCGCCTTATAATAAAAGGTGGGACCGGCCACAGGCATCAGGTCGAACACCACGTAATAAATAAAGAAGCCGGCAAGGATGATGAAGCTGCACCGTTCGAATTCTTCATACCGGTTCGCAAAATAGTAGAGCACCACCAGGACAATGATGGGGTAGTACATCACGTAGCCCATATCCATGAGTTCGCTGATAATGTGCGAGGGGAAGCGGGCTGCAAAGACAAGTGCGGGCTGGAAACCAAAGAGTTGCTCATCCCACGCGGCCACCACGTGGTCGAGGTTCGGAAAGATGCGGTTGATGCTGTAAGTATCGGGATACCACCATGCCAGTAAGCCCAGTTCAACGAAGATGCGCAGTGCACGGGTGAGCCGGCAGGGCACCAGTCGGTAAACCAGCCACATGGCAGCCATCACGAAAAGCAGTCGCACCCGGTTCCATATCATTGCTTCGGGGTTGGGCAGTTTGGTGGTGGTTATCATTACAATCACCAGGGTGAAGAGCAGGTAGATGAGTTGTGCCCACTCGGCCAGCATGAGTCCTTTGAGCGGCTTTTGCTCTGTTTGAATATAGCTTTTAAATTTCATTGTTAACATTTTATAGCTTCAGGTTCAAAGCCAGCCTGCGTGCTTGTACCAGTCGATGGTGATGGGCACGCCCCGTTCAAGCGGGTATTGTGGTTTGAAGCCCAGTTCGGTGCGTGCGCTGCTTATGTCGCATCGCCAGTTGCGCTGCCGCAGTATGTGGTACTTGTCGTTGTTGAGTGCCGTAACGTGTCCGGAAAGCCGTCCCCAGGCATCGCCTGCCATGGTAACCACGCGCAGCAGCCACAGCGGGGCGCACAAGCGCACACACCAGGGGTTGCCCAGCGCCTTGCGGATAAGGTTGCTGAAGGTGGTTGACTGGTACACCTTACCGTCGCTCAGGAAGTATTTGCCGCCCACCTTGCCATGGTCGAGTGCCAGCATCACGGCCTGCACCACGTCGGCCACGTACACAAAGGTAATGTCCTGCCGCTTGTAGCCAGCCGCAAAGTCGACGTGCCGCTTTATGCTCTGTGCCATAAGGAAGTAGTCTTTCTCTCTCGGACCGTACACGCCGGTGGGTCGCAGTATGATGTAGGGCAGTTTTCCGGCCACGCTCTCAAGGAACTGCTCGGCCTGCAGCTTGCTGCGGCCATAGGCGGTGTTGGGCTGTGGCGTGTCGGCATTGCTTATGTCGACGTAAGGCATTTGTTCGTGTATGGCGCCAAACACGCTCAGGCTGCTCATATACACAAATCGCTTGAGCGGCATGGCCGTCTTCAGCAGCGCGTTTACCAGATTTTTAGTGCCCAGGGTGTTTACTTCGAAGAAGTCGGCATCGTCGTTGCACTTTGTCACTCCGGCAGCATGCACCACATAGTCGAACGCATGGTGGCTCAGCGCGTTAACCAACTGCTCCTCGGATGACAGGTTGAGCTCTATAAAGTTGATGCGGTTGTCTTGCAGATAGCGCCTGCTGCTGCCTTTCCGCACGGCTGCCCACACCTCGAAACCACGGCGCAGAGCCTCGGCCACAATAAAACTGCCGATAAAGCCCGATGCACCGGTAATAAGTATCCTCATCTGAATAGCTATTAAAATAATGTGCAAAGATAATGAAACAATTTTGATTGCCCAAATTCACGGCACTGCTTAACATGCGTTCGCACTTCGGGCAGCCTGCCGGCAGGTGTGGTTTTGGGGGCCGTGAAGTTAAAAGATTGCCTCGAAAAGCTTCAAAAAACACATTAAATTGATAAGTGGATATTGCAACCGCATAAACGAGCCCTTTATTTTAAACTATTTAACCCAAAGAACATGGAGATTATAACTATTTAAAATATATTTTTTTTGCTCATTGCCCATATTTTTATTACCTTTGCCTGCGGTTCAGAGTGCATAAAACACAAAGAGCCGTTAAACAGAAATATTCAACAACTTAAATACATTTTACAAAATGGCAAAGTTTGATAAATCAGTTTTAGCAAGCTACGGAATCCAGACAGGAACTGCTGAGGTTCTGTACAATCCTTCTTACGAAGTACTGTTCAACGAAGAGACCAAGGAAGGTCTGACAGGCTATGACAAGTGCCAGGAAACAGAGCTTGGCGCTGTTAACTGTATGACCGGTATCTACACTGGCCGTTCTCCTAAGGATAAGTTCATCGTTGACGATGAGACTTCTCACGACACAGTATGGTGGGATTCTGAGGAATATCACAACGACAACCACCGCGCAAGCAAGGAAACTTGGAAGACTGTAAAGAAAATCGCCCTCGATGAGCTTTCTAACAAGAAACTTTACGTTGTAGATGGCTTCTGCGGAACTCACCGTGACACACGTATGAAGGTTCGCTTCATCGTTGAGGTGGCTTGGCAGGCTCACTTCGTAACTAACATGTTCATTCGTCCGAAGACAACTGCTGACTTTGAGCAGGAGCCTGACTTCATCGTTTACAACGCATCTAAGGCTAAGGTTGAGAACTGGAAAGAGCTCGGCCTGCATTCTGAGACCGCTGTTGTATTCAACGTAACTTCTAAGGAGCAGGTTATCATCAACACATGGTATGGTGGTGAAATGAAGAAGGGTATGTTCTCTATGCAGAACTACTTCCTGCCTCTGCGTGGCATCGCTTCTATGCACTGCTCTGCCAACACTGATATGAACGGTGAGAACACCGCTATCTTCTTCGGTCTGTCTGGTACAGGTAAGACCACTCTGAGTACCGATCCTAAGCGTAAGCTGATTGGTGATGATGAGCACGGATGGGACGACAAGGGCGTGTTCAACCTCGAAGGTGGTTGCTACGCTAAGGTTATCAACCTTGATAAAGAGGCTGAGCCTGATATCTACGGCGCAATCACTCGTGACGCTCTGCTCGAGAACGTTACCGTTGACAAGGACGGCAAGGTAGACTTCGCTGATAAGACTGTTACCGAGAATACTCGTGTATCTTATCCTATCTATCACATCAAGAACATCCAGCGTCCTGAGTCTCAGGGCCCCGCTGCAAAGCAGGTTATCTTCCTGAGTGCTGATGCATTCGGTGTACTGCCTCCAGTATCTATCCTGAACGCTGAGCAGACCAAGTACTACTTCCTCTCTGGCTTTACCGCTAAGCTGGCTGGTACAGAGCGTGGTATCACTGAGCCTACTCCTACATTCTCTGCTTGCTTCGGCCAGGCATTCCTGGAGCTGCATCCTACAAAGTATGCTGAGGAGCTGGTTCGCCACATGGAGAAGAGTGGTGCTAAGGCTTACCTGGTTAACACTGGCTGGAACGGTACTGGCAAGCGTATCTCTATCCGCGATACACGTGGTATCATCGATCGCATCCTGGATCACGAGATCGACAAGGCTCCTACAAAGACCATTCCTTACTTCAACTTCGTTGTTCCTACAGAGCTCGAAGGTGTTAACAAGGACATCCTTGATCCTCGTGACACTTACAAGGACGCTTCTGAGTGGGAGACAAAGGCTAAAGACCTGGCTGCCCGCTTCATCAAGAACTTCAAGAAGTACGAAGGCAACGAGGCTGGTAAGGCTCTGGTTGCTGCTGGTCCTCAGCTCTAAATTGAATCTTTATCTGCCTGTGCCTTCTGGGCCGGGCAGTAACAATAAAGCCTGCTTTACTCATGTGGTAAAGCAGGCTTTTTGCTGTTTATAAGTGCCCGCTGCAAGGGTGCGGCTCCCCATGTCTGCGCTTCGCTCCGACATGGGGCTAACCTAATTCGCCCCCTTCGGGGACGTCGCTCATCAATTGCGGGGACATGTCCACCGTAGGGTGCGGCCCTCGTGGCCGCCCTAAGGGACCGGTTTGTCGGGCAATTGGGTGAATGGGTTGGAATGACGTGCCACTTAGGGCGGCCATAAAGGCCGCCCCTACGGTGGACCGGTCCTCCGCAATTGTCAGACCCGGTGTGTCGGGCAATTGGTTGATTGGGTTGGAATTGCGTGGCACTTAGGGCGGCCATAAAGGCCGCACCCTACGGTGGACCGGTTCTCCGCAATTGTCAGATCCGGTGTGTCGGGCAATATATTGATAGTGTTGGAATTGCGTGCCACTTAGGGCGGCCATAAAGGCCGCGACCGGTCCTCCGCAATTGTCAGACTCGGTGTGTCGGGCAATTGGGTGATTGGGTTGGAATTGTTTGTGGCCATCCGCAATCAGTAAAACATTCTATGGTTGTCGAAGGTGCCGTTTAACCTGATAATCAGATACAGTTACACCGTTTCAATCCACGCGCCCCATATAATCTTGGTTCCCTGTAAATTCGCCATTTTGTTGTTCATGTGACATGATTTCGCTTAAAACTGTTACGTTTTTCAAGTTATAGCAACTATTTCTTTACGGTGTAACTATAATTGTTACAAATTTATAAAAAAAATATTTGCAGATTAAAAAATAATATTTAATTTTGCAACCATATAAGTAAATTATACGTATTATTTAAAGCAATGAAGAGAGTTTTATTTACAATTTGTGTTATTTTCGCTTTGTCATGCACAAAACTGTACGCACAACTGCCATCTGTTGTGCTCAGGGATATTAACGGCAACGCAGTTCGCACAGATACACTCAATAACGGTGGAAAGCCTTTTATCATCGACTTCTTTGCCACATGGTGCCATCCTTGCAACCGCGAGCTGAAGGCTATCAATGAGGTTTATGAGGACTGGCAGAAGGAAACGGGTGTTAAACTCTATGCCATCTCCATTGACCAGGCACAGAATATCAATAAGGTGAAACCTCTTGTCGACGAGAACGGATGGAGCTATGATGTGCTGCTCGACCCCAACAGCGAGTTCAAGCGTGCCCTTGGCATCCAGATGATACCTTTCACAATTATCTGCGACGGCAATGGTAAAATCGTATTCAAGCACAACGGTTATACCGATGGCGCTGAAGAGGAACTTATTGCTAAGGTAAAAGAATTGGTTAAATAATATTCAGGTACACGACGAGGCATCCTCACAGGACAGCCGCCAATAGTATTCTTATGGGTAACAAATTATCTGTACTTTTCGGTATTGTCGTTTTGTGTCCGGCTGTGGCATTGGCTGCAACCGCTGATTCCAGTGCTGTGCGCGATAAAATTGTTCTTACGGGTAGCGCACAGTCAGATATGCTTATACCTACCGGCAAACAAGACGACGGTTCTAACGAAGATTTCCGTACCAACACTTATCTTGAGCTCAACGCCACCAGTAATTACGTAGATGCCGGTTTGCGTTATGAGTACCTGGAGCATCCGCTGCCAGGCTTTGAGAACGATTTCAAGGGCAACGGCTTTCCTTATTTCTATATAAAAGGCAAGCTCAAGAATAACGACCTGACCCTTGGACACTTCTATGAGCAGTTCGGCTCGGGCTTTATTCTGCGAACTTACGAGGAGCGCTCGCTCGGAATAGACAATTCCCTGCTGGGTGCGCGCCTGGTGCTGCGCCCCTTCAACGGCGTACAGCTCAAGGCACTCACCGGTAAGCAGCGCCGCTACTGGCACGAGAACAAGGCGCTTATCTCGGGCGCCGACCTGGAGCTGAGTCTCGACCAGTGGTTCAAGGCATTGCAAAACCATGACTACTTCCTCACCCTGGGCGGAAGCTGGGTGAACAAACACGACAAGCCGAGCCACGATGTGGTATACGCCAATCCTACCCACCAGCTGGTGCTGCCCGAAAACGTGAATGCCTTCGACGGCAGGGTGAACCTGGTTCACAACGGCTGGAATGTGCTGGCCGAATATGCTTACAAGACTCAGGACCCAATAGCATCCAACAACTGGATATATCGCAAAGGTTATGTAGCCATGCTTTCAACCTCGTATTCGCACCGGGGCTTCAGCGTGCTGGCTCAGGCCAAGCGCTCCGATAACTTCTCGTTCCGCAGTCGTCGTGACGAGCGCGGCACATCATCTTATATCAACCATCTGCCCGCTTTCACGCAGGACCAGACCTACACACTGCCTGCCATGTACCCCTATGCCACCAATCCACTGGGCGAATGGGCTTATCAGGCACAGCTGGGTTACAAGTTCAAGCGCCATACGCTGCTTGGCGGCCACTATGGCACCGATGTTAAGGTGAACTTCAGTCACGTGCACAGCATCGACAAGAGCAACCACGCACTCACCGTAATCGATGCCAACAACAACGTGGAGACCTTCTATGGCGCCGGTACCAATGGCTATGGCAGCGCTTTCTGGAAGTGGGGCAAGCAGACTTATTATCAGGATATCAACGTGCAAATGGAGCATCGCTTTACCAGCGACTTCAAGCTCAGCCTGATGTACATGAACCAGTTGTACAACAAAACTGCCGTCGAGGGTGAGGGCGGCACCATCCACAGCAACATCGTGGTGGCCGACGCTCTGTTCTCGCTGAGTCCGGGCACCCGCCTGCGCACCGAGCTGCAATATCTGAATACCAAACAAGATAAAAAAGACTGGCTGTTTGCTCTGGCCGAGCTCTCGGTAACACCCCACTGGATGTTCACCGCCAGCGATGAGTACAACGCGGGTACCACGCACGCCCACTACTGGCTCACAGCCGTTACCTACAACTGGGGCGCACATCGTGTGCAAGTAGGGTGGGGCCGCACCCGTGCCGGCTTTAACTGCTCGGGCGGTGTGTGCCGCTACGTACCCGAGACCAAAGGCTTTACCATATCTTACAACTGGAATTTTTAAACGATGAGGAAATTAGCATATACACTGCTCGCTTTAGTTACACTGGTTGTTGCCGCATGCAGCAACGTGGACGAGAGCGACCGCTACATCTATATCAAGCCCACACAGGCAAAACGCTGCGTGCTGATAGAGGACTTTACTGGCCAGAACTGCGTGTTCTGCCCCTATGCCACCGACGTGATTGAAACGCTGCAGAAGCAGTACGGTGCCGACACGGTTATAGCCGTGGGCATCCACAGCGGCAAATTTGGTGTGTACCCGTCTGACGGCGTAGTGGGTTTGCGCACTGCCACGGGCGACGAGTACTACAACTACTGGAAGATTCAGAGTCAGCCCAACGGTGTGGTAGACCGCTCTTACGGTGTGATGGACTATACCATGTGGACCGCCATCGTAAACTACGACTTGCAGCAAACGCCGCCTGTCTCGCTCAGCGTGAACAACACCTACAACAAGGCTGATGGCTCGGTCGATATCAACGTGCAGGCCATCGGCACCACGGGAACCACTACCGGCAAACTGCAGGTGTGGGTGGTTGAGGACAGTATCAAGGCATACCAGATTATGCCGCCGCAAGGCACGCGCAACGACAACTACATTCACAACCACGTGTTCCGTGCAGCCGTGAACGGTACCTGGGGCGACGATGTGAATGTGGCCGAGGGCGAGGTGGTTGACCGCACCTACCACTATCAGCTCGACAGCAAGTGGCAGCCCAGGCACCTTTACATCGTGGCATTTGTGTACAACAGCAATGGTGTATGCCAGGCCACACGCAAGGCTGTAATTGAATAACGAACTTTAAACAAACGAAAGGATAAATTTATATGAACAGGAAAAATATAATCACAATGTCGCTTGTGGCATTCCTGGCCCTGCCCGCTATGGCACAAACCGATAACACCTTTGTGTTTACCGATGCCCAGGGCAACGAACTTGCCGATGGCGATACCGTGGTGGCCTCAGTTTACGATGCCACCAACAAGCAGATAAAAGTGCCCCTGGGTATCAAGAATATCTCGGGCAAAAAAACCGCAGGAAGTTTGACGGTGGATTTAAAAAACATGCCTAACGGCAGTTTTACTACCTGCGCCTTTGGCAGCTGCTCGGCTAACCCTGCACAGTCGGTTGCTTGTCTGGATGCCACTGGAAACTACAGTGAGCCCGACCTGAACAGCGAGTGGAAACCCGCCGAAGGCAGCTACGCCACATGGACAGCAACTCTGCAACTGCAGAAGCGTGCCGTAAAGACGCTGAAGATGCCCTGGGGCGACATCGACCAGACCGGCGATGTTGAGGCTCTGGGCCGCAAGGTGTATGTAAAGTTCGTTTATGCCGACCCTGCCGGTATCAACGATATCCGCCGCAACAGTTCTGACAGCAAGGTGGTGGCCCGCTACAATCTTAACGGTCAGCGCGTCAGCTCGGCACAGCAAGGCATCAACGTGGTGCGCCTGCAAAACGGAAAGGTGATTAAATACTTACAGAGATAACAAAAAATTTAGTTCAATTAAATTATTATTGTAATGAGAAAACTTTTACTTTCTTTATCGGCATTGCTCGTATCGGCTGCGCTCAATGCACAGGCTCCGGTTCAGAACAGCGCTAAGATCGTGGGCAGAATCAACCTGCCCCAGTCGCTCGCAGGTAAAAAGGGCAACAAGATTCAGTCGATTCACAACAAGCGGAACATGAAGATTGCTCAGCAGCAGAACAACTCTATGATGACTGTCAGCGGCAATCTGGGCAATCTGCTCAAATTAAACAGCAGCAACTATACACTGGCCGATAACCAGCAGTACATGGAAACCTACAAGGGTGAGGATTATCTTAACTCTGCAGTAGAGGTTACCGGCCTCTCCGGTTACGCTGGTCAGAGCATCTCTGCACTCGCTTTCATGAGTGGCAGTAACATCACTAAGTATTATGGTGGCAAGGTGGTGGCATTCCGCTTCGCCCTGTCTGAAGCAGCCACCGTATCAGAGATCGACCTTTACGGTGTAACAAGTTCTGGTCAGCCAGTTTTAATGGGCAAACAAAGCATCACGGGTCAAAGCAAGGCCGGCTGGAACGATGTAACTCTTACCAATCCTGTAGTGCTCGATACCTCTAAGTATGTTGGCTTCCTGTTTGGTTATACCTATACCCAGGGCAGTGGCGACACCATGCCTATCTCGTTCAACAACGATTCAGAGAACCAGTATCCTACCTATCTTATAGTTGGTGGTGGCCTTGGTAGCTTAGGCGGTGCTTACAACCTGAGTGTAAAGGCAGTGGTTGAGAAGGACTATGCCAAGAAGGATTTGAATATCACCACCGCTGCGTTGCCCACTTACTTCAAGAAGGGTTCACCCGCTGAGCTTGTCCTCATTATGCACAACGATGGTACTCAGGCCATTAACAAGTATCAGATGAGCTTCACACTGGATGAGAAGACCGTTCTTGATGATGTTTACACCAACTCTAAGGCTGTTGAGGCTGATGGCAACGATACCATCGACCAGGTGCTCAATCTGCCAGCCGACATCACTGAAGGCCCGCACTTCATCACTGCCAAGCTTACAACCGTAGACGGTGAGGCTCCTGCCGGCGATGTAACTAAGGATGTTTACGAGAACTACTTCTTTGTTTACTCAAATACCACCAGCCATCAGAAGCAGTTCGTTGAGCACTACACCTCACAGCAGTGCATGTACTGTATTGAGGGTGAAGAGTTCCTCCAGACTCTGAAGGGTCTTCGCGCCAACAACGACTTTGCCGAGGTTGCCCTGCACGGTATTCAGGATGAAAGCGATCCCGACCAGTTCTATACAGCTAACTTCGATACCCTGGCATCTGTAATGAATGTAAATGGTTTTCCTTCAGCCAGCTTCAACCGTCTGCCTTTGCTTAGCAGCCTTGCTGAAGGCTTAGGCATCAGCGGCAACTATGTTCCTGTTTATGCCAACTACTACAATCAGGCTCTTGAATATCAGAACACTCAATATCCTGCTTTTGTGAACCTCGACCTGCGTCAGGGTTACGATCCCACCACTCGCAAGTACACCCTCGTTATCAACGGTAAGGGTGTTGAGAATGCTCACCGCCTGTTCGCTGAGCCGGGTGTTGTAGCTTATCTTACCGAGGATTCTCTGGTAGCTAAGCAGCTCAACTCAAGCCAGCTCTATCAGAAGAGCTATGTTCACAATGCAGTGATGCGCCAGGTGCTCAGCAATAGTATCCTGGGTGATACCATTACCTGGAACGGTGACAACTTCACCAAGACCTACACCCTCACTATTCCTTCTACCTACAACGTTAACAATCTGCACGCTGTAGTTGGTTTTGGCGAGGCTATTGATCTGTACTACTACTACGATGAGTATCGTATGGGCATCAACCAGGCTGACAAGCTCGACCTGAAAGACGCTCCTACCAGCGGCATCAGCAACATCAACCGCAACAGCAATGTTCGCGAGGTGGTTCGCTACAACGCTCTTGGTCAGCGTGTAAACGATGAGCAGAAGGGCTTGAACATTGTTCGCCTGAGCAATGGCAAGGTTGTTAAATACCTGGTAAAATAATCACCCTGTAGTGATTTAAATACCATTCATAAACATACCGGAGGCCGGATCCCACAACTTCAAGTGGGGTCCGGCCTTCTTTGGGTTTGACTGAGTGACGTAATTTTTAATCGATACAACAAAGGCTCAGTTGCAAATGTCCGTACAGTAACTCAGCGTACCACGCTTTGAAACTCAGCGTATCACGCTGTGAAACTCACAGTATCACGCTCTGATATCCAGCGTATCACGCTTTGATACCCAGCGTATCACTGCGTGATACCGTGAGTACCAGGGCCGTGGTACTGTCGTGGAACATTCACGTGGCCAATCCGGACAAATGTTTTATTGATTGCGGGGTGCCCCTAACCCTACCTATCCGCAACCCTTAAAAATGTCGAGGGCGTGTCCACCGTAGGGTGCGGCCTTTATGGCCGGCCTAAGTGGCACGTAATTCCAACACAATCAACATATTGCCCGATAAACCGGGTCTAACAATTGCGGAGGACCGGTCCACCGTAGGGTGCGGCCTTTATGGCCGCCCTAAGTGGCACGTAATTCCAACCCAATCACCCAATTGCCCGATAAACCGGGTCTAACAATTGCGGAGGACCGGTCCACCGTAGGGTGCGGCCTTTATGGCCGCCCTAAGTGGCACGTAATTCTACCCCAATCAACATATTGCCCGATAAACCGGGTCTAACAATTGCGGAGGACCGGTCCACCGTAGGGTGCGGCCTTTATGGCCGCCCTAAGTGGCACGTAATTCCAACCCAATCACCCAATTGCCCGACACACCGGGCCCTTAGGGCGGCCATAAAGGCCGCCCCTACGGTGGACATGTCCCCGCAATTAATGGTGACGCAATTACGAATTATGGAATGAAAAGAAGCAGAAAATCATGTACAGGCTTACGCTCCATTGGGAGCTAAAGTCTGTACGTGACTATTTTCCAAAAAATTATTCTCGATTCAGGGTGACGCATTGACGAAGTCAGGCGCCACGCAGCATTGGCTTCGTTTTACGCCAGTCATCCTGTCCTCTGCCTGTGTTATTTGTACTTTTTCTTAAAAAACACAGTCTTTTTTACCTGATTTGCACCCAAAATGCCGTTTTATGTTGAAAAACATACAAGTTTTATGCGAACAATTCAAAAAAACAGTTACCTTTGCAGACGTATTCGTGAGAATGCATTCATATTAAGTTTCATTAGGTTAGTAGTTTGATAGATTTTTTAAGGTAAAGATTATGTTATTTGATTTAGAGACAATCACGAAACTTGCATAAGTCCATTCTTGGACTGCTCTTCTGAAAGTATCTTTTATAGAGTGTTGCAAGCTTTCGTTAACATTATTCTTTAGAAGGGGTAGATGCAAGTGATTTGTATCTGCCTCTTTTTTTATTTCCTGACTCATATTGCCTTGCCATCTCCAGGAGATACGAAAAAAGAAAATCAAGTACAGGCTTACGCTCCATGAGGAGCTCTGAGTCTGAACCATCGGGAATGCCTTACGAGCAAGCTCGACGTCTATCCCGCTGGTTGAGACTCACCCCTTTCGGGGTCAAAGCCTGTACATGAAGAAAATTGCCAAGGCATAAAATTGCGCGTAGCGCATAAAATAATATTATTACCACGACGATATTATCAAGGCTTTCTAAAATAATTGTGAGCAGATTTAGGGTGTGCTGAATATTTTATGCGCTCTGCGCAATTTTACGCGATAGCGATTTTCGTCACGGGCAGGCTTTGTCCCCCCGTAGGGGGTGGTGCTGAGGTGATGGGGGCAGCCGACGAGCTTGCTCGTAAGGATGTCCCCATCACCTCAGCAACATAGCTCGATTGGGAGCTAAAGTCTGTACGTGACTATTTTCCAAAAACTTATTCTCGATTCAGGGTGACGCATTGAGGAAGTCAGGTGCAAGTGATTTGTATCTGCCTCTTTTTTTTATTTGCCTTTTTGTATGGTCTGGTTTCATAAACAAACTTAAAAAACCGCCTTATGTTGAATAAATTGTATAATAAAAGGTGGAAAACGTGTGCTTTTTGCAGAATTCTAAGTAAATTTGCACACAAAATATATTTTTGTTTTCATGAAAAGACTCTTTTTACCTTTAGTTGTGCTTTTTGCTGGGGTTAGTATGCTGTCTTCGTGCCTGAAAGACGAAGACACCACGGTGTCGCTCTCCGACGATACGGCCATAACCAGCTTTAAGCTGGGTACCCTGAAGCGCACCGTTCACCTTCTGGGCTCTAAAGGGCAGGACAGTACTTACGTAACTACCTTAGACTGCAGTAAGTACAAGTTCTATATCGATCAGATTAACCGCCGAATCTACAATGCCGACTCACTGCCCGTGGGCGTACATGCCGACAAGGTTATCTGCACCGTTACTTCTAAGAATTCGGGCATCATATTGCTGAAGAACCTGGCCGGCGACTCGGTGAAATACTACTCTTCAACCGACTCCATCGACTTCAGCACGCCGCGCCAGTTCCGCATCATCAGCACCAACAATGTAAATAACTATGCCGACTACACCGTCTCGGTGAATGTGCACCAGCAAACAGCCAACACCTTCAGCTGGGACAGCGTAACCACCAGCCAGCTGTTTACCCCGCTTACCGACATGCGCGGTTTTGCGGTGAACAACCGCCTGCTGGTTTATGGCACCGACGGCAACCGTCTGCATGCCCTTGCGGCAACACAGGGCAGCGTGGCCTTCAGTGCCATCACTCCCGATATCACACTCCCTGCCGATGCCTATATGCAAATGGCAGCCACCTCTGAGGCACTCTACGTGCTCTACGGCGGCAAGATATATAAAACCACCAATGGCGTGAATTTCAGCGCTACCGGTACGGCACCCTCGGGCGCCACCCGTATGGCAGGCTCAACCGCCAGCTATCTGTATGTGCTTGCAGGCAGCAAGGTGATGCGATCGGCCGACGAGGGAGCCACCTGGGAGGCTTGTGATATCGACGACGATGCTTCCAGGTTGCCCGCCGACAACGTGTGGCTGTGCTATCGCAACAAGATTACCAACGACGGCGACTACGACCTCTGCTTAGTAGGCAACCGCGACGCGGCCGCTTATCCCACCGATACGCACGCCGTGATTTGGAACGCCATAGAAGAAGCCGGCAACGCACACAGCTTGCAGTGGTACTTCTCCAATTCCGACAACGGCAACAACTACGCACTTCCTGCCATGAACCACCTGCAGGTGGTGAGCTACAACAACGGCATGCTTGCCATTGGCGGCAGCACCATCACTACGGGCAACATAACACCCTACGACCGCGTGTACGAGAGTCTCGACGGTGGCGTGTCGTGGCAGCGTGACACCCTGTACAATCTGCCCGCCGGCTTCGAAGGCAACACCAGTGTAAAAGCACTGTTTGTCGACAGCAGCAACTGGCTCTGGCTCATCGATGCCAGCAACGGCCAGGTTTGGAAAGGCCGGCTCAGTCAGCTGGGATGGCGCAAGGAGCCGACATCGTTCACTGAATAATCTCTTAGCACAATACTACGATAGTTACAGCGTTATATCATATTGAGGCACTTGCCCTGAAGCTTGCCGTTGCTGTTATGGCTGTGGCGATGTGGCTTACTGCCACTGGCGCCCGGGCACAGGACGACCCCGAGTATCGCATGGAGATAGGCGGAGGTGCCGGAGTGATGAACGGGCTCAACGACTTCAACGGCAACCTTACCCGGCACATGCAACCTGCCTTCACTGCCACCCTGCGCTACTGCCTCTCGCCTTACATGGCACTGGCACTCAACGCCACTACGGGCAAGATAAAGGGCTCGTCGGCTGATGTGGAAACCTACTATCCCGCCTACGCCACCACGCCCTACACCTTCAGCCGCACCCTTACCGATGTGAGTGCTGTGTACGAGTACAACTTCTGGCCCTACGGCACCGGTCGCGACTATCGTGGAGCCAGGAGGCTTACACCTTATTTATATGGTGGTGTGGGAGCCACCATGGCATCGGGTTCCGGCAAATCAGTGTTCACTGCCAACATGCCTCTGGGCGTGGGCATCAAGTACAAAGCCGCCGAAAGGGTGAACATCATTGTGCGATGGGCGGTGCACTTCTCGCTGAGCGACAAGCTCGACGGAGTGAAAGACCCCTACGAGGTGAAGAGCAGCGGACTCTTTAAGAACACCGACTGCTACTCGGGCCTCACAATCGCCGTTACCTACAGCTTCCTGCCCAAGTGCAAGACCTGCAATAAAGATGATTTCTGATTAAACATACAATACAAGCTATGGCTATACAATTAGATATGACACGCATTCCAAAGCACATCGCCATTATCATGGACGGTAACGGGCGCTGGGCTACACAACGAGGCAAGGACCGCTCCTACGGTCACCAGGCTGGAGTGGACACCGTAAGGCGCATCACGGCTGAGTGCACGCGCCTCGGCGTGAAGTATCTTACGCTCTATACCTTCTCTACCGAGAACTGGAACCGCCCCATCGAGGAGATTCACGCACTCATGGGACTGGTACTCACCTCGCTCGAGGACGAGATTTTCCAGAAGAACAACGTGCGCTTCCGTGTGATTGGCGCCCGCGAACGCCTGCCCAAGGACGTGCAGCAGAAGCTTGCCGAAACCGAGGAGCACACTGCCGGCAACACTGCCATGACCATGGTGGTGGCCCTGAGCTATTCGTCACGCTGGGAAATTACCAAGGCGGTGAATGATATAGTGGCCGAGGCTAAGCGTGGCGAGATAACCACTATAACCGAAGACACCGTGAGCCAGCATCTGGAAACGGCCTTCATGCCCGACCCCGACCTGCTGATACGCACCGGCGGCGAGCTCCGCCTCTCCAACTATCTGCTATGGCAAGTGGCCTACTCAGAACTTTACTTCTGCGATACCTACTGGCCCGACTTCACCGAAGACGACCTGCACAAGGCCATTTACAGCTACCAGCAGCGCCAGAGAAGGTTTGGCAAAACAGAACAGCAAATTGAAATCGATAACGACAACGCATAATGATGAATAAAGCAAAACTTCTTGTCATGGCCGTAATGCTGCAATTGATTTGCATGGGTGCGGCCGCGCAAGAGAAAACAGTTTATCCTGACATTAACTACGCCGGTTCACCACGTGTGCTTACTATTGGCGGTTTGGCCGTGTCGGGCATAAGCGGTTACGAGGATTATCAGCTTACAGGCATCTCGGGCCTCTCAGTGGGGCAGCAAATCAGTGTGCCCGGCACCGAGATAACCAACGCCGTGAAGCGTTACTGGAAGCACGGACTCTTCTCAAACGTGAGTATCGTGGCCGACTCTATCGTGGGCGACAAAATATATCTTAACATCCACCTCTCGCAACTGCCGCGCGTGTCGCAAATCAACTACAATGGTGTGAAGAAGAGTGAGAAGGATGACCTCGAGAAAAAGCTGGGCTTGCTGCGTGGCAACCAGATTACACCTAATATGATAGACCGCGCCAAGACGCTTGCCAAACGCTACTTCGACGACAAAGGTTTTAAAAATGCCGATGTGGAGATTCTGCAGCGTGCCGACGTGGCTAACAAGAATGAGGTGATACTCGATGTAAACATCGACAAAAAAGAGAAAATCAAGGTGAAGCAAATCTTCATCGAGGGCAACGAGAAGCTTAAGTCGAATAAGATAAAAGGCGGCTTCCTGCGCAAAGGCGTGTTCCAGAAAACGCACGAGGCCGGCAAGCTCTCTACCTTCCTGAAGTCGAAGAAGTTCACACCCGACCGCTGGAGCAAGGATAAGGAGAACCTTATCGACAAATACTACGAGTTGGGCTACCGCGACGCCGAAATACTCAGTGACAGTGTGTGGACCGTCGACCCCAAGCACGTGGACGTAAAGGTGAAGGTGAGCGAAGGTCAGAAGTACTACATACGCAACATTACATGGGTGGGCAACACGGTTTACAACTCCGACTACCTCTCGGCTGTGCTCGGCATGAAGAAAGGCGACGTGTACAACCAGAAACTCTTGAAGAAACGACTCTCTGAGGACGATGATGCCGTGGGCAACCTGTACTGGAACCATGGTTACATATTCTATCAGCTCGACCCTGCCGAAGTGAACATCGTGGGCGACTCAGTAGACCTTGAGATGCGTATCACCGAGAACACCCAGGCTCGCATCAACCATGTGCGCATTAACGGTAATGACAGACTTTACGAGAATGTAATCCGTCGTGAGCTGCGTACCAAGCCGGGCGACCTCTTCTCGAAGTTGGCTTTGCAGCGTTCGGCGCGCGACCTGGCTTCCATGGGACACTTCGACGTTGAAAAGATTGACCCCAAGGTGCTGCCTAACTACAAAGACGGTACGGTGGACATCAACTGGAACCTGGTGCCTAAGGGCAACGACCAGATTGAGTTCTCACTCGGATGGGGCCAGACCGGTGTGATTGGCCGCGTTGGACTGAAGCTCAACAACTTCTCTATGCGCAACCTGTTCAACAAGAACAAGGAGCACCGTGGCATTCTGCCTATAGGTGACGGCGAGAGTATGGCGTTCAGCTATCAAACCAACGGTACCTATTATAACAGCTTAAACACAAGCTACTCTACCAACTGGTTCGGCGGCAAACGCCCAATTCAGTTCACAGTGGGTGCCTACTACAGCAAGATGACCGACGTGTCGAGCAACTACTATAACAGCAGCTACATGAACAGCTACTACAACTACTACTATGGTTACGGCTCTTACGGCGGCTACAACAACTACGAGAACTATTACGACCCCGACAAATACATCAAGATGCTGGGTGTTAACATAGGCTGGGGCAAGCGTCTGCGCTGGCCCGACGACTACTTCTCGCTCAGCGTGCAGCTGGCTTACACCCGCTACATGCTGAAGAACTGGAGTTACTTCCTGATGACCAACGGTAATGCCAACAACCTGAACCTCAGCGTTTCGCTCAACCGTACGTCGACCTACGACCCGCTCTTCCCACGCAGTGGTTCTGATTTCACTGCCAGCGTAACGGTTACCCCGCCTTGGAGTGCTTGGGATGGCAAAGACTACAAGCACTTGGCCACCGACCCCAACTCGGATACCTATAACGCCGAACAACAGGAGAAGTACCGCTGGGTGGAGTACCACAAGTGGAAGTTCAAGGCACGCACCTTTACCGCTCTGAGCAACGCACAGAAGAGCTTCGTGCTCATGACGCGTGTAGAACTGGGCTTGCTGGGCAGCTACAACAAATATAAGAAGTCGCCATTCGAAACCTTCTACGTCGGTGGTGACGGTATGACGGGCTACAGCAGCGGATATGCCGAGGAAACCATCGGACTGCGTGGTTACGAAAATGGTCAGCTCACGCCTTACAACGCCGAGGGTTATGCCTACGACCGCTTCACCATGGAGCTTCGCTACCCGTTCATGCTCGGCAACACCACCATCTATGGTTTGTCGTTCCTTGAGGCTGGTAACGCCTGGAACGATACCAAGAACTTCAACCCATTCGATATGAAGCGCTCGGCCGGTGTGGGTGTGCGTATCTACCTGCCTATGGTGGGCCTGATGGGTATCGACTGGGCCTACGGTTTCGACAAGGTGTTCAACACGCGTGGCGGCAGTCAGTTCCACTTCGTGCTCGGTCAGGAGTTCTAAACTCCGGCCCTGACGCCAGGCGGGCACAAGGTTAAAAAACAAAAATTAATGTAACAATCGGCGCCCTGGCGCGTCGGCTTTTATAAAAACAATAAAGCAAACGGTATGAAAAAAATATTGGCACTCTGCCTGTTCTGCCTCATGGCTGTGGCAGCCCAGGCACAGAAGTTTGCCCTGATAGACATGGAGTATGTGCTGAGTCACATTCCTGCTTACGAAAGGGCCAACGAGCAACTTAATCAGGTAAGCAAGAAGTGGGAGGCCGAGGTTGAGGCTCTCAACACCGAAGCTTCTACCATGTACAAGAATTATCAGAACGAGGCAGTGTTCCTCTCGCAGGAACAGAAGAAGAGCCGCCAGGATGCCATCATGCAGAAGGAAAAGCAGGCTTCCGACCTGAAAAAGAAGTACTTCGGTCCCGAGGGTGAACTCTTCAAGAAACGCACCAGTTTGATGTCGCCTATACAAGAGGAAATTTACAATGCCGTGAAAGATGTGTCTGAACTGCGGGGCTACAGTCTGGTAATCGACCGTGCCAGCGACTCGGGCATCATCTTTGGCTCGCCCAAGATAGATATATCCAACGAAGTGCTCACCAAGTTGGGCTATTCAGTGAATTGATAATAAAATAATAACTCATTAATAGAATTTTACACACAATGAAAAAGTTTGTTTTAATGTTGATGCTGCTCGCACCTGTTGCAGCATTTGCTCAGAAGTTTGGTACTGTTAACACACAAACCATCATGCAGTCACTGCCCGAAATCAGCAAGATTAACGGCGAGCTTGAGGCTACTGCCAAGCAGTACGAAAACGACCTCAAGGCTATGCAGGATGAGTTCAAGCGCAAGAGCGACGAGTACGACAAGCAGCGCAGCACCATGAACGCTACCAAGCAGCAGGAAACTGAGCAGAGTCTGCAACAGATGTATCAGAAGATACAGCAGACTTATCAGGACAATCAGCAGGCTATGCAGAAGGCACAGCAGGAGAAAATGCAGCCCGTGCTTACCAAAGTGCGCAACGCCATTACAAATGTAGGCAAGGCCGGCAACTATACCTTCATCTTCGAAGATGGTGTGGCTCTGTACACTGGTGCCAATGTAGAGGATGTCACCTCTAAGGTGCAGGCCGAGATTGCCAAACTTAAATAAACTGAAACTTTAATTGCAGGCATTGCGTGCCAGGCCCGTAAAAGGGCACGGCACACGTGTCTGTTTGTTTTTTATCTGTATCTGGCATGAAGAAATTATTACTCCTGATCGCTGTATCGTGCGCCACACTTGCGCTAAACGCTCAAAATCAAACACCCGCAGAACCTCAGCAAACGGCTCAGCCTGCAGCTATCGCCGCGGTGGCTCCCACACTGCGCTTTGGCTACTTCAGCTATAACCATGTGCTTGCCGAGATGCCCGGCTATGCAAGCGCACAGAAAAATCTGGCCGAGCTCAGGGCTCAGTACGAGGCCGAAACCAAGCGCAATGAGCAGGATTTCAATGCCAAATACGAGGATTATCTTTCGGGTGCCGCTACCTTTGACCCCGTGATACGCGAGAAGCGGCAGGCCGAACTCCAGAGTATGATGGATAAGAACATAGCCTTTAAAAAGAAGGCTGCACAACTGCTTGCTGACGCCGAGGCCAGGGCCATTAACCCTATTAAGGAAAAACTGGCCGCCGCCGTGCAGAATGTGGGCCAGAATGGCAAGTTTGCCTTTATCCTGAATACCGATAACAACACCACACCCTTTGTAAGTCACGAAATGGGCGTTGATGTAACTACACTTATTTTAAACGCTGCGAAATGATAACTTTTCCTCAGGCACCCGGCCCTATCGGTGTGTTCGACTCCGGTTACGGCGGACTCACCATATTGCATGGCATTCGCCAGGTGCTGCCTAATCGTGATTACATCTATCTGGGCGACAACGCCCGTGCGCCCTATGGTCCGCGCTCGTTCGACGTGGTGTACGAATTCACACGCCAGGCTGTGGCCAAACTTTTTTCGCTCGGTTGCCATCTGGTTATCCTGGGTTGCAACACAGCCTCGGCCAAGGCGCTGCGCACCATACAGCAAACCGACCTGCCCAAGTGGGACAAAAGCCGGCGTGTGCTGGGCGTGATACGCCCCACGGCCGAAATCATCGGCAAGCTTACACGTAACAACCATGTGGGACTGCTTGCCACCGAAGGTACGGTGAAGAGCTGCAGCTACACGCTCGAGATACAAAAGTTCTACCCCAAGGTGAAGGTCACCGGTGTGGCCTGTCCGTTCTGGGTTCCGCTGGTTGAGTACAACGAGGCCGACTCGCCCGGTGCCGACTACTTCGTAAAGAAGCGCATCGACGAGCTTATGCGCCAGGACCCTGACATCGACACCATTATTCTGGGTTGCACGCACTATCCGCTGCTTATGCCCAAGATTCTGAAATATGTAAAGCCCGGCGTGCGCATCGTGCCCCAGGGCGAATATGTAGCCAACAGTCTGCTCGACTATCTGCGCCGCCACCCTGAGATGGATCGCCAGATAACTTCGAATGGCACGTGCCGCTACCTTACCACCGAGAACCCGCAGAAGTTCAAGGAGAGTGCACGCGTCTTCCTGCACGAAGACGTGAACGTGGAGCACATCGACTTAGACGGCTTCACCGTTTAAATATTATTCAACTAAGACAAAACAGTTATTATGCAAGAAACACGACAAAACAGAATATCAAGACTGCTGCAAAAAGAGCTCGCAGAAATTTTCCAGTCGCAAACCCGGCAGATGCACGGCGTGCTCATCAGCGTTACAAGGGTGCGCATCAGTCCCGACCTGAGCATCTGTACCGCCTACCTCAGCGTATTCCCCTCAGACAAAGGTGAGGAGATTGTGAGCAACATCCGCGCCAACGAGAAGTCAGTGCGCTATGAGCTGGGCCGCCGCGTAGGCAAGCAGCTGCGTATCATCCCCGAGCTGCGCTTCTTTATTGACGACAGTCTGGATTACATACAACATATCGACGAATTACTGAAAAAGTGAATTTCCCGTTCTTTATAGCCCGTCGTTACCTGTTCTCCAAGAAGAGTACCCATGCCATTAACGCCATTTCGCTGGTGTCGGTTATTGGTGTGGCAGTGGCCACTATGGCCCTTGTGGTGGTGCTCAGCGTGTTCAATGGCTTTCACGACCTGGTGGCCTCGTTCTTTACCAACTTTGACCCGCAGCTCAAGGTGGTGCCACTGAAAGGCAAAACGGCTCCTGCCGACGACCCTCTGCTGCTGAAGCTCAAGCAATTGCCGCAGGTTGACGTGGCTACCGAGTGTGTAGAAGACAATGCGCTGGCCGTTTACCGCGACCATCAGGCTATGGTAAAAGTAAAAGGTGTGGACGATAACTTTGAGCAGCTCACCCACATCGACGACATACTCTACGGCGACGGCCACTTCCAGTTGCATGCCGCCAACCTGCAGTATGCCACGCCCGGTATCCGCCTGGCGCAGAAGCTTGGTGTGATGGGCGACTGGAACGGCTACATGCGCATTTATGCGCCCGTTAAGCAGGGACAGCTCGACATGATGGACCCCACGTCGGGCTTCGTTGTCGACTCGGTTATCTCTTCCGGTGTGCTGTTCTCGGTGAACCAGCCCAAATACGATGCCAACTACATCCTCACCTCCATTGCCTTTGCCCGCAACCTGTTTGGCGACCAGGGCCTCATATCGAGTCTGGAATTCCGCCTGAAGCCCGGCAGCGATTTGGATGCCGTGAAGAAGCAGATGCTCGACATTGCCGGCAGCAAGTACCAGGTGCTCGACCGCTATGAGCAGCAGGCCGACACATTTAAGATTATGCAAATAGAAAAGTTCATGGCCTACATCTTCCTCACTTTCATTCTGATGGTGGCATGCTTTAACATTGTGGGTTCGCTGTCGATGCTTATTATCGACAAGAAAGACGATGTGCAAACTCTGCGTAACCTGGGCGCCACCGATAAACAGATAAGTCGTGTGTTCTTGTTCGAGGGCCGCATGATTTCGTTTTTCGGAGCCTTGCTTGGCATAGGCATCGGTTTGTTGCTGTGCCTGTTACAGCAGCAGTTTGGCTTTGTACATTTAGGCAATGCCGACGGCACCTATGTGGTTAACGCTTATCCTGTGAGTGTGCACTATGTAGACGTGCTCCTCATCTTCGTTACCGTGATAGCAGTGGGGTGGCTTGCCGTGTGGTATCCTGTAAGATACCTCAGCAAGCGGTTGCTCAAAGTATAATTGTACAGATGGGTTAAATGCAGGGTGCGGCCTCCACAAGGGCCGCACCCTGCATTTAACCAATAATCAATCTGATTTCTTCCTAATCAGGGTGAGTCCGTCACGCAAGGGCACAATTACCTTTTCCACCCGGTAGTCGGCCATCAGGTGGTCGTTAAACCGCCTGATGCCTGTGGTTTGCTGGTCGTGGTTGTAGGCAGGGTCGACAACATGCCCGTCCCACAGCGTGTTGTCGGCAAGAATGAATCCTCCTTTGCGCAACAAGCGTATCGCCATCTCGTAAGTTTCCACGTAGGTGCGCTTGTCGCCGTCGATAAACGCCATGTCGAAGGTTATGCCCAGTTTAGGCGCTTCGGTAATGGCGTTGCCTATTTTAAAACAGATTTTATCGGCCACCTTGCTGTTCTCAATCCATGGCCGGGTAAAATCTTCCATCTCGTCGTTAATCTCAAAAGTGTACACCATGCCGCCTTCGCTGAGCCCCTCGGCCATGCAGATGGCGCTGTAGCCCGAGAAGGTGCCCACCTCCAGAATGTTGCGGGGCCTGATCATCTCTACAAGCATCTTCAGCAGCCGGCCCTGCACGTGTCCACTTGCCATGCGCCCGTGAATGGTGTGAATGTTGGTGGCACGGTAAAGGCGGTACAGATAGTCGTCTTCAGGATCAGTGTGGCTGGCTATGTACTGGTCGATGTCGGCTGTCTCAATCATTTTCCTGGTGTTCAAGCAGTCCGGCTATAGCCAGGTCGTACGAAGCCAGACCGAATCCGGCGATAACGCCCAGGCAGGCGCAACTAATCATTGAAGTATGGCGGAAACTCTCGCGCTTGTGCACATTGCTGATGTGCACCTCCACCACTGGGCAGCGCAGCGAGCGTATGCAGTCCTGCAGCGCTATGCTGGTGTGGGTATAGGCACCTGCGTTCAGCACAATGCCGTCGTAGCTGAAGCCCACTTCCTGCATCTTGTTAATCAGCTCACCTTCGATGTTGCTCTGGTAGTAGCTAAGCTCCACTGCGGGATACTTCTGCTGCAGTTTGGGCAGATAGCTCTCAAATGAGTTGCTGCCATAGATACCTGGTTCGCGAACACCGAGCAGATTGAGGTTCGGACCGTTGAGAATTAATATTTTTTTTCTTGTTTCTGCCATAGCGTTATCAATTGGTTTGATTTTTTCGTATATTTGTATGCAAAATTAAACATATTATGCAAGACGGCAAAACAACTCATGCCAATATTGTAGCTAAATATTCACGCTATCTGCGCCTCGAGCGCAATTACTCGGTCAACACGGTTGATGCCTACACGCACGACCTGGAACTGCTGCTGAACTATCTGGACCAGCAACAGCTTGATTTCGAAAAGGTGCAACTCGACGACCTGGAGCGCTTCGCAGTGTGGCTGGGCGAGCACGATGTGGGCCCGCGCAGCCTGGCACGTGTGCTCAGTGGTGTGCGCTCGTTCTACCATTACCTTGACATTGAGGACTACATCGACGGCGACCCCACCGAACTACTCGAGTCGCCACAGTTGCCACAGCATCTGCCCGAGGTGCTCTCAACTGCCGAGGTAGACCGGCTGGAAGACAGCATTGACCTCAGCAAGGCCGAGGGGCAGCGCAACCGTGCCATCATAGAAGTGTTGTTCAGTTGCGGCCTGCGGGTGTCGGAGCTCGTGAACCTGCGCCTCTCGCAGCTCTTCCTGAAGCAGAAGTTCGTGCAGGTAACCGGTAAAGGTAGCAAACAGCGCCTTGTGCCCATATCCGACAGAGCCATACAAGAGCTCAACCTGTGGTTTCTCGACCGTGACCGGCTCAACATCAAGCCCGGTGAGGAGGACTACGTGTTTCTGAACCGGCGCGGTCATCACCTCACACGCACCATGATACTTATCATGATAAAGCGGCAGGCAGTGGAGGCAGGTATCACCAAAACCATATCGCCCCACACTTTGAGGCACAGTTTTGCCACTGCCCTGTTGCAGGGCGGTGCCGACCTGAGGGCCATTCAGGCTATGCTGGGGCACGAGGATATTGGCACTACCGAGATTTACACCCACATCGACACCTCGGAGCTTCGCCAGGAAATACTCCATCACCACCCCCGCAACATTATGTACGCACAACGTAAACACGAACAAAATCCAGACAATGAAACACATCCAGGTAGTAGCGGCAGCGATAACGCGTAACCAGAAGGTATTTGCCACCCAGCGTGGCTATGGCGAGTTTAAGGACTGGTGGGAGTTTCCCGGTGGCAAGATTGAACCCGGCGAGACACCCGAGCAGGCTTTGAAGCGTGAGATAACCGAGGAACTGAACACGCAGATAAGCGTGCAGGGCGCAGTGGGTACGGTGGAATACGATTACCCCACCTTTCACATCACACTGCATTGCTATTGGTGCCAGGTTATTTCGGGTAACCTGAGTCTGCTTGAGGCCGAAGATGCCTGCTGGCTGAATGCCCGACAAATAGGCACAGTGAACTGGCTGCCTGCCGACCGACAGTTGCTGGCTGCCATCAAGGCGCGACTTGCTGAGAAATGAGGCCGTGCTGATAAAGTACACGGAATTCGATAACATACTTTAATATTTTAAGCGATGAAAAAAAACGTTTTATTTGTTTTAATACTTTTATTGCTGTTCACAAGCAGCAATACGCCAGCCCGCACCACACTGAAGCAGACATTAGGCAAATACTTTCTTGTTGGCACAGCAGTGAATACCAACGAGGTGTGGGGCATCGACAGCATGGGGGCCGGCATCGCCGTTGACAACTTTAATGCCATCGTGCCCGAAAACTGCATGAAGGCGGCTGCCATACACCCACGTGAGGACGAATATGCGTGGCAGGATGCCGATCGTACTGTCAGCTTTGGCCTGAGGCATGGCATGGCCGTTATAGGTCACTGTCTGGTGTGGCACTCCCAGCAACCTTCATGGCTGTTTACCGATGCCGACGGGCACAGGGTGTCACGCCAGCTGCTCATCGACCGCATGCACAAGCACATAGCCGCTGTAGTGGGCCGCTATAAAGGCAAAATAACGGGCTGGGATGTGGTAAACGAAGCTTTCAACGACGATGGCTCTTACCGGCACACACCGTGGTATGATATTATAGGGCCCGACTACATACCTCTGGCTTTCCAGTTTGCCCATGAGGCCGACCCCAACGCCGAACTCTATTACAACGATTACTCACTCGCGCTTCCTGCCAAGCGACAGGCTGTGTGCATGCTGGTGCAGAACTTAAGGCAGCGGGGCTTGCGCATCGATGCCGTAGGCATGCAGAGCCACATATCGCTCAACTTTCCAAAGTTAGCCGATTACGAGGCGTCCATCAAAGCCTTTGCTTCCCTGGGCGTGAAAGTTCAGATTACCGAACTCGACCTTAATATGCTGCCAGATTATCGGCCGGTGGCAGGTGCCGATGTGTCACAACACCATGACTATGTAAAACTGCTTGACCCCTATCGCAAACGACTGCCTGGAAAACTCGAAAAGAAGTTCAACAATCGTTACCTTGCTTTTTTCGCACTCTACCGTAAATACGCACCCAGCATAAGGCGCATAACACTCTGGGGAACCCACGACGCCATGTCGTGGCTTAACAACTGGCCTATACCCGGCCGCGTAAACTATCCGTTGCTGTTTAACCGGCAGGGTGAACCCAAACCGGTGGTAAAGCAGATAATAAAGCTGTTTAAATAGCAATCAGAACGTTACCAGACAGTGGTAACCACGTTACCAGTGTTTGGTAAACATGTTACCAGCCTTTGGTAACTGCTTTACCAGCCTTTGGTAATTAGTTTACCATTGCATTGGAACGTTACATTCTTGTGAATTGCAGGGTGTAAATATAATATTGGCATGCTATTTGCCGATTATGTTTAAAACATAATTTTTTTAGTATGGAATACCGAAAGAACAATGCCAACCAGCAGAAGCCCCAATGGCACATGGGCTTTTGGGGACTGTTTTGCTGTGTGATGATGCTGTTGCTGCTCAACGGGCTGCTTTATCCTTATTTTGGACGGCAAAGTATTATTAAAACCGATTATGGCACGTTTATCTCTATGGTCGACCAGGGTAAGGTGAGCAAGGTGAACGTGCGCGACGGAGTAATCTACTTCACTCAGATGAGCAACGGCAAGGAGCAAACCTACGAGACCACCGAGGTGAACGATACCCACCTGGTTGACCGCTTGCTGGATGCCCACTGCAAGTATGGCAAGAATGGCAAGATTGTGTTCACTAAGGAGCAGCCCAAGCAGAACTCGCCGTTGCTCGACTTCTTCTTGTGGTGGATTCTGCCAGGCTTGATTTTCTATTGGATCTGGCAGGCTGGTTCGAAGCGCGTGCTAAGCGGTGGAGGTAACTTTATGCAGTTCGGACAGAGTGGTGCCAAACTGTATGCCGAAACCGATGTGCACACTAAGTTTGCCGACGTGGCCGGACAGGATGAGGCCAAGCAGGATTTGCTGCAGATTGTCGACTTTCTGCACAATCCGCGCAAATACACGGCGCTGGGTGCCAAACTGCCCAAAGGCGTGCTGCTAGTAGGACCTCCGGGCACCGGTAAGACGCTTATTGCGCGTGCAGTGGCTGGTGAGGCACACGTGCCGTTCTTCTCTATTTCGGGCTCTGAGTTCGTACAGATGTTCGTGGGTATGGGTGCCGCCAAGGTGCGCGACCTGTTCCGCCAGGCATCGGCCAAGGCACCGTGTATCATCTTCATCGATGAGATTGATGCCATTGGCAAGAGCCGCGACCAGGCCATGGGCAACGATGAGCGCGAGCAGACGCTCAACCAGCTGCTCACCGAGATGGATGGCTTTGATGCCACTAAGGGTGTGGTAATACTGGCTGCTACCAACCGGCCGGAGAGTCTGGACAAGGCTTTGCTGCGCCCGGGCCGATTCGACCGCCGGGTTATTATGAACCTGCCCGACCTGGAAGGCCGCAAGGCCATACTGAAGGTGCACCTTAAGCACATCAAGCATGGCAACATCGACATCGACCAGCTCGGCAGGGCCACCGCGGGTTCATCGGGTGCCGATATCGCCAACATCGTGAACGAGGGTGCACTGCGGGCTGTGCGACTGGGCAAGAAGGAAGTTGAGACCGAGGACCTTGAAGAGAGTGTTGAAACCGTGATAGCCGGTGAGCAGAAGCGTGGTGCAGTAATCTCTACCAACGAGAAGCGCATCATTTCGTTCCACGAAACCGGACATGCCATGGTGGCTGCCTTGCAGAGCCACTCGGCACCTGTGCAGAAGATAACCATTGTGCCGCGTACAAGCGGTGCACTGGGTTACACCATGCAGGTAGACGCTGCCGAGAAGCACCTGATGTCGAAAGAGGAAATGCTGAACCGCATTGCCACTTTAACCGCCGGTAGGGCTGCCGAGGAGGTGTTCTGCCACACGTGCACCACGGGTGCAAGCAACGATATAGAGCAGGCCACCCGTATGGCCCGTGCCATGATTACACGTTACGGCATGAGCGACAAGTACGGCATGATGCAGCTCGAGGATGTGCAGCACCAGTATCTGGGTGGCAACAGCACCATGATTTGCTCGGCCCAAACAGCTGCCGAAGTGGATGAGGAGGTAAGGCAGGTAATAGCCAGGGCCCATCAGAAGGCCGTAGAGCTTATATCGCAGCATAAAGAAGAAATGCAGGAGGCTGCCGCCGTGCTGCTGAGCAAGGAGACCATTACGGGCAAGGAGTTTATGGACATATTGCGGAAACACGGTGATGTAGACTAATGGTTATGAAGAAACGCACAATTATTTTGGTAATCGTTGGTGTGCTGCTACTACTTGTTGTGGCAAGTGCGGGTGCTGCTGCTTATCTGGTAAACTTTGCCCTGGAACCCCGGAATAACCACGGACGCAATGTGGCAGGCAGCTATGAGCGGCTCTATAAAGAGTATCCCGCCATGCATGCCTGGGTAGACAGCATGCGAAAGGCTGGCAACCTGCGCGACACCACCATCAAGGCGTGGGACGGCGACCGCCACCACGCTCTTTATGCCTTTGCCTCGCACCCCACGGGCAAGACGGCAGTACTGGTGCATGGCTATCGCGACTCGTCGGTGGGCATGCTTATGCTGGCACGCATGTATGCCAGCTATGGCTACAATGTGCTGCTGCCCGACTTGCACGCACACGGACAGAGTCAGGGCAAGGATATACGTATGGGATGGTTCGACCGCAAGGATGTGGAGCAGTGGATTGGTGTGGCACGCCATGTGTTTGCTCCCGGGGCCGACACGGCGCGCATTGTGGTGCACGGCATCTCTATGGGAGCCGCTACTACCATGTGCGTCTCGGGCGACAACACTCCGGCTGCCGTGAAATGCTTTGTTGAGGATTGTGGCTATACATCGGCCTGGCAGGAGTTCGGCTATGAGCTGAAGCAGATGTTCCACCTGCCCGAATTCCCCGTGCTTTACATAGCATCGTGGATAAGCAGCAAACGCTTTGGGTGGAACTTCAAGCAAGCCTCGCCTTTGCACCAGGTGGCACGCTGCACCAAGCCCATGCTGTTTATACATGGCAGCAACGATACCTATGTGCCCACGCGCATGGTTTACCCCTTGTTTCATGCCAAGAGCGGCGACAAAAATATGTATATGGCTGCGGGCAGCGCTCACGCCGAGAGTTACCACGACCACCCCACACAGTACACACGCAGGGTGATGGGTTTTGTGAGCCAGTATATTAAATAAGGTAAACGATGGCGGCAGCGCCTGAAAACAAAAAAACGGCATCATTCCGGCCTGTGCGGCTGAAATGATGCCTTCTTTCTTTTCTGGTTTACTTAAAAGACACGTTGTCGACAAATTCGCCAACGAAGATACGTGCAAAATCGGAAGTCTTGTACCACTTAGGCTTTCCGGGCATTTCATCATAGATGTGCCGCCCGTTAATCACCAGGTTGTGGAAGTGCACGTCACTAATGTTGCGATCGGCACTGTAGCCGGTCATGATAGATAGGTTTGGAGTAGCTCCGATGTAACTAATGTTGTTCAAGTTTATGTTGTGTATGCCGCGGCCGGGAGCGTGGCAGTATTTTTTATTGTAGCACACGCGGAAGTTAAACAACATGCCGTTGCGCAAGCTTTCAATGCGAATGTTGTTGAAGTTTACGTTGCGTATGGTGTTGTTATCGCCGGCGTTGATGGCGATGCAGCCCTGGTAGTCGAGCTGTGCCTCGACCTGCTCAAGAATGTCGATGTTGGTGTAGTTCACCGAATCAATCACCTCGTTGCGGTCGATGTCGCCATGCAGTCCCACGAAGATGGGGTGTGCCACGTCGGCCCAGTATACGGCATCGCTTACGTTGATGTCCTTGCAGCCACCCTTAAAGCCCTTGCGGGTGCAGTAAATGGTGGAGCAATCGTCGCTGGTGCGGCAGAACACGTGGTTGTAACTCACATGGTTGCTGGCGAATACGTTCATGCCGTCGCCCCAGCCATACCATGACATTACCTTGGCGTTGCTTACGCTCACACTGTCGCTGCCGCCTACGGGCAACTGGGTGGTGAGCACGCCATTTACCTCTACGTGCTTGCAATTGTTTATCATCACGCCGGCCTGCCGCCGCCATGGATTCACAATGCCGGTGCCAATGATGCGCACGTTGCGGGCATTGTTAACAGAGATAAATCCCTTGATGTAGGCTCCGCCATCAATGTAAACGGTCTGGTTGGACCCCACCTTCAGCGAGTCCTTCAGCTCATAGTATCCTGGTTTGAACCAAATCACCTTCTTGCCCTTCTTTACCTTCGGCATCACCGGGTTGGCAAACAGCTGCAGGTTGTGGTAAAGGTCGCCGTTCACCTCGAAACTCAGGTTCTGCGGACTGTCGAGTGTAAACACGTAGCTGCCATCCTGGGCCTGCGGTTTTATATTGCGGCTCAGCGGACGCACCCGGCAGCTGTTGGTCTTACCGCCAAGATACTTTACCTTTACGTCTACCTTGCCCTGGAATTCGAAGCTTGCTACCGATACTTCGGTAGTTCTGTGCAATCCGTTGTTGGTCTGGTCGGCCATCCATTTGTAAGTAGGCACCGCAAGCCACTCTCCACCGGGCTTACGCACCATCACTTCGAAGTTATGCAACAATGGCGCACCTTCGGGGGCAGCGAATGTTTTAAGCACTTCGCCAGTGGCCGCAAAGGTTGGCATGCCGAAACATGCCGTACATAGGGCCACCAGCAGTGTTACGAATGTTCTTCTCATTATTGGTTAATGAATTTTTTCCCGTTAACAATTACCACGCCCTTGTAGCTGTCGTTCACACGCTGTCCGGCCAGGTTGTAGTGGCGTGCCTGTAGGGTGTTGCCGTCGCGGTTGGTATTAATGTCACGAATGGCAGTGTCCTGATAGGGCACCAGCTCGAAGGCAAAGTTCACCGGCTGGGTTCTGTCGTAGGTAACGGTGCCGTCGTCGGCAGGCTCCAGAAACCTCAGCGGGTTCTTTATTTCGTAATAATTGGTGCCTATTGCCTTGTAGAACCAGAAGCGCTTGCGGGTAGATATCAAGGGTCGCAATGCAGCACCCAGGTAGAGGCTGTCGGCCATTGATTGAATAGAGTAGATGCTGTCGTTCTGAGGTTCGTGCAGTTTAAACAGCTGCTGATTGATATTGCTGGTGTTCAGTGGCATAAAGTGGGCGTTGCCGTTGGCACCGCCGTCGTTGGTAAGGTATTCGCCAGTGTAGCGGTTGCGTATCATGTACATTCCGGGTGTAACATGGATGCGTACAGAATCCTGAACATACACGCCATACTTCACCGAGTCCTCTTTGCCATTGATGGTGTAGTGCAGCACATCCTCGTAGCTGGTGGTAATGCCTTTAAAGGTAAGTGTTCGTGTGGTGGCGCCACTCTGCCATTTGTAAACACCCTGTGTGTAGGCAGCGGGCACGTACGGACCCATCACCACGTTGTCGCCCAACTGGCAGGCAGTAAAGGTGGTGTCGGGTTTTACCACGCCGTTAACCACGGTTTGCAGACTGCTGTACTTCACTTTCAGTGCAATTTGCTTGCGTGTGGCCGCTCCGCCCTGGTTCAGATAATCTACATAATAGGTGGTGTCTTTGGTTAGCGAGGGCACGGCGATGCTGCTGCCGGTAGCGCCGGTGCTCCATTTAAAGGTGCCGTAGTTGGCGCGTGCGGTGCAGTTAAGTATAACCCTGCTGCCGTAATAGGCCGTAACGGTGTCTTTAGTGTAGGTGGTACCATCAACTACGGCCGAGAGTGATACGCCCGACGAGGGTATGCAGTCGCCTTGCACGGCAATGCTGAAGCACAGGTTGCTCTTCACGCCGTTGGTGTTGGTGTAGGTGGCGCGGTACACATAGCTCTTGTTGGCCGTTATGGTGATGTTGCGTGTGGTTTCGCCGGTGTTCCACTGCCACTGTCCGGTATCGGCCACCGAGTCGGGCAGCTGGGGCATTAGGGTGATGGTGGTTCCCTTCACCACACCGGTATTGTTGTTTACCTGGTACGTGTTCACGAGTCCGCCCAGTTCGTTGTGGTTAATGGTGTCGCCATTTACCAGCATCTTGCCCTGCAGCTCGGTGGGCACCTTGTTGGCGGGAGCTATGGAATCGTAGGTGTTCATCAGTGTCGAGAAGCCCAGGTGGTCGTAGCCGCCACTGGTGCCACCGGCACCACCGCCGTCGGGTCCGCCGGCAATCATGTCTTGGTAAGCCATTTCAGAGTAAGGCATCTTCACGCCTTTCACACCTTCGTAGATGCCTATCACGGTGCCCCAGTAGGGTCTGATGTGCTTACCCAGTGCGGGCCCGGTTTGCGTCCACGCCCTGTCATCGGTTTCAGCAGTGCCGCAGTTGCGGTAGGCATAGTTGGTCCAGGGCAGGTTGCTCACACTCTGGGTTTCAGCGGCCAGGTATTCAATGCCGGCTGCAAGGCGGTGGTTCATGTAAGCAAACAAATCGTCGCCCTGGTTCCAGCCCTGGTGAGCTATGTCGACAGCCAGACCGCCTGCCATGGCAGCGTGCCCAATGTCACGTCCGCTTTCCTGCATTTGTCCCAGTTCTCCGTAAGCACCAGTTTCAAGGTCGCTCTTCTGGTGAGTCACCACGAGATTGCCCAGAAACTCATTGAGCCCGTTGTTCAGTATGGGGTTAGCTGTACGTGGGTCTACGAAGGTGCCCACCTGGTCGTATTTAAAGTAAGAGAGTCCCTGGTTGTAAATAAACACATCGTCGCACAGCACGCCAATGCTCATCACGGCCAGTGTGTTGCACAGTCCCCAGTTGCTCCAGTAGTGGCCCGGTGAACGCCACCATCTGCCAGAGTTCTCCCACGTGCCGTTGCGTCTGCGCAGGAAGTCTATTTCAGACGGGTACCATACAGAGAGCATCCACTGCTTAAATACGTTGAAGTCGTTGCGGTTCCAGCCCTCATAGTCGCGCATCAGCTCGGCAGCCTGTGCAAACTCGTAGCCATACAAGCCGGCAGCAAGTGCGTAGTTGCTGTTGCCGCCAATGCCGGTGGTGGTGTGAGCCCATGCCATGAGCACCCTTACAGCGGCGTCGGCATGTGCCTTCTCGCCCGTAATCTTCCACATCAGCGCATTCTGGTAGGCCATGGCGGCACCGCGGGCAGCGTTCATGTAGTTCTCATCGCCTTGTACGCCGCGCTTGATGGTTACCACAGGCCATGTTTGAACGTCGCTCTTGGCGTAGCCAGAGCTCTTCAGTACAGCGAAGGCACGGGTTACCAGTGAGTTGTTGTTGGCCAGCTGACTCTTGATGCGGTCGAAGTCGGCCTGTGTGTGCAAACCGCCCGGATGAATGAATCCACGGTCGGTGTCGTAGTTGGTGGTGGTTTGTGCATTGCCTGCCAGCGCAAGCATGCAAGCCGTAGCAAGAAGTAGAACTTTCTTCATATTATTAATAATAGTATATTTAGGCGTTGTTTATATTATGTTGCGTTCAAAGCCACTGTGTCAGACATCGCTTTCTCATCCGTTGCTTAATAGTGTTCCGTGTGAGCATCGTGTGGATATTAACTTAAACTATCTTTTTCTTACGAACAAACTTTCTCTTCTGAACGTGCCATCGAAGCTTTTTCGAACGGTAAGAAATGGATGTCTTACAGTGAGCTTTTAATGTATGAATATGGCAAAGTTACATTTTGCAGCGCAAACGAACAACTTTTTAACGATGCTTTACAGTTTATCCCGTCAAAAAAGTGTTATTTTTAATTAGACGATTGTAAATCAAAGAGTTAATGAGTGTAGTTGATATGCACTTTTGCATTGGAAAGTGCATACGTCGCAATGATTGGTGCTTGGAAAATGCTTAGCTGTTACGGTTTGTTGTTGGCGCCGGATGGTTGGAATGAAGCTTGTCAATATACTCCCTGGGCGTCATTCCGGTGAAGCGCTTGAAGGCAGTGAGGAATGGCGTGCGACTCTTGAAGCCACAGAGCTCGGAGAGTGCTACAATGGTGTATTTGGCGTACTGCGGCTGTTGTGCCTTACGCTTGAACTCATTCACACGATACTCGGCAATGAAGTCGTAGTAGTTGCGGTGCAGGTACTGTGAGAATATCTGCGACAGCTCGTGCGACGAGCAACCCACGGCTTTGGCCAGGTCGTTCATTATCAGGTTGCTGTCAAGGTAGGGCTTGTCGTCCTGCATCACCTTGAGCAGCCTTTTTTGCAACTGTCGGGCATTCGCCTCCGTAAGGGTGGAATGCTGATACTTCACCGGTTTGGGCTGCCACTGCTTCCAAAAGTAAGGCTTGTTGAAGTGGTGGCAGTACAGCAGGTAGCCTGTAAATGTAAGAAGGATGAGGAAGAAAAGAGCCCAGCCGATGGCACTGTAGGTGAAAGGCACCACGATGCCAATGCTTGTGCTTATCTCGGGCATGCCCACTGCCTGGATAACCAGTGTGTAGTTGCCGGCAGGAAGATTACGGAAGAAGATGATGTGCTCGTGCCCTGCCTGCTTCCATGTGGTGTCGGACGAGTGAAGCAGCCGGTACCGGTAATGTATGTCGGCCGTGTTGCCGTAAATAACGGGCGTGAACTGTACGGTGAAGTCGCTGCGGTAACGGCCCAGGCTCAGTTCGCGGTCCATCATTACAGCGGTTACTTCGGGCTGGGTGAACCAGTGGTCGGTTTGAATTTGTGTGAGTTGTATGTCGTGATGGCTGAAATGGGTGTGCAGCAAGTCGCTGATGCGTGCGTAGTACAGTCCGCCATTGGTGCTTGCCCAAAGGTATCCGTGTGCGTCGGTTGTAATGCCGTGCGACTGGAACTGCTTGTTGCTCAGACCGTCGATGTAGCTGAACGACCTCAGGCGGTTGCCCTGCTGAGCGTAGATGCCGTCGGACGTAGCGAAGATATATGTTGAGGAACCGAGAATCTTAAGGTAAAGTACCGCGTCGTTGTCGGGTTCAATCTGCAGAGGCACCGTCTTGAGCTGATTGGCTGAGTAGTTGTAAATCACGGGATCGCCGTGCTGTGGTATGAAGAGCATGCGCGAGCCACTCAACGGTTCGATGGTGCGCATTAGTGAGAGCTGTTTAACCTTGTTGGACAGTCGGTTCACCGTGAGACTTTTCGTATCGGGCCTGTACTGACAGAGTCCGTCAGCAGTGGAAACCCACCCTGTACCGGTAGCGTCGAAGCCTATGCAAAACACTTCGTCGGATGGCAGCTGACTGTTACGCGTGTTGTAAACCGTGAGCTTGCGGTCGTTCGGATTATAGCAGGCCAGACCCAGCGAGGAGCATATCCACACACGGCTGTGCCCGTCGGTTATGAGCTGGTACACACGGGCCCCTGCAAGCAGTGAGCCACAAGGTGAGAGTGATGAGGCCTGAAGCCGGCGCACACCCTGACCTATGGTGGCCACCAGGTACTCGTTGCCGGCGCGCAGCACCTGCGTAACCAGGGTTTGCCCCTTACAGTTGATGTCTACTGCACGGTAAACATGGGTGTTGGCATCGTACATAAATAAGCCGTCGTGGGTGCAGATGAACATTCGGCTGCCGTCGTGCAGAAAATTTCTCACGGCCGTTTGTCGGCTGTCCACTGTGCCGGGTATCTGCCAGATATGAAACACACCTCGGTTTACGAGTGTATAATCGAGTCCGAAGAAGTTATAGCCTATCCACTGTGTACCGTCAAGCGGTGAGCGGTAGTAGCTGCCATTCGACTTGAAGCGACCCCAGTTAATTGGGGCATAGCTCCAGCAGTTTGTCAGACTGCTCTGGCGGTTGGAAACCTTGCTGAGTTCACCGTCGCTGAGCGTGTATACACCATATTGGGTGGCTATCCACAAGGTACGTTTCTGCTTGCCTGTACGGCTGGGTTTGCTGTAAATGGCCGTTACGCCACAGTCAATCTCTTTTTGATACACCCGTTTGAGTGACAGTTTTCGCTTGTCGAGCCGCCACAGACCTACGGCATTGCCCACCAGCAGGTGCCTGGAGTCTTCGCCGGCAATGGCTGTAACGTAGTTAACCTCGGTGTTATTCTGTATCTCGAAAGGAATGTTCACGATGTTGCTGCCGTCAAACCGGTCGATGCCTCGGAAAGATCCCAGATACATCAGTCCGTTGGCATCCTGGTAAAAAGCAGAGATGGAGTTGTCCATCAAACCGTCTTCTTTGGTTAACGACTTGAATGCCTGTGCCCTTAACTGTCCATACGAGTTAAGCAACAGCAACACTAATATGAGCAGTATGTCAGAAATATGTATTTTAGTGATGTGGCTCAATGTAGATATTTAATTATTTGGGTTGTGGCTCGTGCAAGGTGCTATGAGTTAACGTGATAAACAAATTGCAGAATGACAGAGCTTAACAGAACAAAGTTACTTATTTATTTTGTATCTGCTTATGTTTTTGTCTCTTTTTTGTCAACTTTGCCCTCGAAAATGTAAATTAATAGGTGATAAGCTTACAAAAGCAGCAAAAAAAGCGTAACTTTGCAACAAATAACTGTAACGTAAAAATTCAAGCATGATTTCAAAAATGAAGATTAAGAATTTGTTATTAACCATGCTGCTGGCTGTTCCGGCTGCACTGTCGGCTCAACAAATGCCCACAGTGCCCATGGATACAGCTACCCGTGTGGGAAAACTGAGTAATGGCCTTACCTATTATATCAGGTATAATAACTGGCCGGAGCATCGTGCCAACTTCTACATCGCGCAGAAGGTGGGCTCTATAGAGGAAAACGAGAGTCAGCGCGGACTGGCCCACTTCCTTGAGCACATGGCCTTCAACGGCAGCGACCACTTCAAGGGCAACTCTCTGATAGAGTATTGTCGCAGCATTGGTGTGGAATTTGGCGCCGACCTGAATGCCTATACCAGTATCGACCAGACCGTTTACAACATCGACAATGTGCCTACCAGCCGTCAGAGCTCGCTCGACAGCTGTCTGCTCATACTGCGTGACTGGTCGACGGGGCTTACCCTCGACCCCAAGGAGATTGACAAGGAGCGTGGCGTGATACACGAGGAGTGGCGCCTGCGCACCTCGGCTATGAACCGTATGCTGGAGCGTAACCTTGAGACACTCTATCCGGGCAGCAAATACGGAAAGCGCTTCCCCATCGGATTGATGAGCGTGGTAGACCATTTCACTCCGAAGGAGCTGGTTGACTACTATCACAAGTGGTATCACCCGTCACACCAGGGCATTATTGTTGTAGGCGATGTGGATGTGAACCACGTGGAAGCCGAGATTAAGCGCCTCTTCGGCGACATCAAGAACCCCGCTAACGAGGCTCCAATCGTAGATGAGAAAGTGCCTGACAACGCACAGCCCATCGTGGTTATCGACAAGGACAAGGAGTTCAATATGAGTGTGGTGGAACTGTTCTTTAAGCACGACGTATTCCCCGATTCTCTCAAGCAGACCGTGGGCTACTATGTGGACGACTTTGTAAAGAGTGCCGCAACTTCTATGTTGAACGCCCGCTATAACGAGGCTTCCCAGAAAGCCGATTGCCCTTATGTATCGGCAGGTGCCGACGATGGCACCTATCTGCTGTCGAAAACCAAGGATGCCTTCGGACTTGATGTGATTCCTAAGTCGGCTGCTCAAATCAACGATGCCGTAAAGGCCGCTATGGAAGAGGCTCGTCGTGCCGCCGACTTCGGTTTTACACCCACCGAGTATGCACGCTACAAGCAAAACCTGATGTCGGGCATCGACAAGATGTACAGCAATCGCGACAAACGCACCAACGAAACCTTCTACAATGAGTGTAAGGGCAACTTCCTCGACAACGACCCCATGCCTTCAATCGACACATATTATGCCTTGATGAAGCAGCTCATACCTGCCATACCTCTCGAGGCAGTAAACGAAACCATGAAGGAACTGTTGCCCAAGAGCGACACCAACATGGTGATTCTGAACTTCAACAATGCCAAGGACAGCTTGCAACTGCCTACACAGGCTTCGTTGTTGAAGGCTGTGAGCGACGCCCGTGCCGCACAGCTCACTCCTTATGTGGACAACGTGAAGAACGAACCACTGATGAAGACTTTGCCCAAGGCCGGCAAGATAAAAAAAGAGGTGGAGAACAAGAAGCTGGGTTACACCACACTTACACTTTCGAATGGCGCTACGGTAATACTGAAGAAGACTGACTTCAAGAAAGATGAAGTGAGCCTCTATGGTGAGGGCTTCGGCGGTTCGTCGCTCTACGGACTGGATGATGTGCCCAACCTGAAGATGTTCGATGGCGCAATTGCCAGCAGTGGTCTGGGCGACTTCAACTCCACTGAGCTCGTTAAGGTTCTGGCCGGCAAGATAGCCAATGCCAACCTCTCGATGGACACCCGTTACACACAAATCAGTGGCAGCAGCACACCTAAGGATGTGGCTACCATGCTGCAGATGGCATACCTGTACTTCACCAACATCAAGAAAGATACTGCCAGCTTCGCCAACCTGATGACGCAGACGGCCTTACAGCTCAAAAACCGCAGTCTGTCGCCTGAGGCAGCCCTCAGCGATACCCTTACCGCAACGCTCTATGGTCACAACCCAAGGCTCAATCCGCTTACCGTGAGCAGTCTGCAGAAGGTGAACTACGACCGCATTCTGCAAATCGCCAAAGAGCGCACAGCCAATGCGGCAGGCTGGAAGTTCTTCATCATCGGCAACTTCGATGAGGATTCTATCCGCCCGCTTATCTGTCAGTACATTGCATCACTGCCTGTGAAGGGCAAGATTCAGAAGGGTCACCGTGTGGCCTTCCTGCAGAAGGGACAGATTGATAACTTCTTTGACCGAAAGATGGAAACACCTAAGGCCAATGCTTACATGATATGGTACAACGAAGATATGCCTTACACCGTGGCCAACGCAGTGAAAGCCGACATGGCCGGACAGGTGCTCACCATGGAATACCTGAAGAAGATTCGCGAGGATGCCAGTGCCGCCTATACTTGTGGCGCACAGGGCGCAGCCAGCATCAGCGACGACTACCACGTGATAGAGTTGCTGGCTTACTGCCCCATGAAGCCTGAGAAGAAGCAGATAGCCCTCGACATTATGCAGCAGGAGGTGCCCGCACTGGCCAACAAGTGCGATGCCGGCGAACTCACCAAGGTGCGCGACGTGATGCTGAAGCAGGTCGACGACCAGGTGAAGACCAACAGCTACTGGCGCGACGTTATCATAACTTACGTGAAATACGGCATTGATGAGTACACCGGTTATAAAGAGCTGGTGAAGAGCATTACACCCGAGGATATTCAGAACTTTATGAAGGAATTCCTTAAGAGCGGCAACCGCTTCAGAGTGGTGATGATGCCTAAGGAATAATTCCGGCTTACAAGCTATAACAGATGGCAGGTGCACAACGGTTAGTGTGCCTGCCTTCTGCTTTTTTGTCCACTTCAATAACACTTCAACCTTGGCAAAGTTGAAAACTTTGTTTATTCAGTCCTAATAATTTGGCTATTATTTTAAAACTGTTTACCTTTGCATTCTTAAAAGATAATTAGTCACATAGATAAACAGTAACATATGTCATATCTCTTTTCATCAGAATCAGTTTCAGAAGGACACCCCGACAAGGTGGCCGACCAGATATCAGACGCTTTGCTCGACCAGTTCCTGGCCTACGACTCTAAGGCACACTGTGCCATAGAGAGCTTCGTAACAACCGGCCAGGTGGTTATCATGGGTGAGGTGCGCTCAAATGTATATGTTGACCTGCAAACCATAGCCCGCAACACCATCAACAAGATTGGTTACACCAAGTCGGAGTATCAGTTCGACGGCAACTCGTGTGGCATTCTCACCGCCATTCACGAGCAGAGCGACGACATCAACCGTGGTGTGTCGCGCCACAATGAGGACGACCAGGGCGCCGGCGACCAGGGTATGATGTTCGGCTATGCCACCAACGAAACCGAAAACTACATGCCTGTATCGCTCGATCTGGCTCATTTCATTATGCGCACCCTTGCCGATATTCGCAAGGAAGGCAGACAAATGACCTATCTGCGCCCCGATGCCAAGAGTCAGGTAACTATCGAATATGGCGACGACAACATACCACGCCGCATCGACACCATCGTGGTGAGCACTCAGCACGACGAGTTTGATGAGGACAGCAAGATGCTGCGCAAAATCAAGGACGACGTAATCAACATACTTATGCCACGTGTCAAGGCTCAGTGCGATGCCAAAGTGCTGGCGCTGTTCAACGATGACATCAAGTATTTGGTGAACCCCACCGGCAAGTTCGTTATCGGCGGTCCTCATGGTGACACCGGCCTTACGGGCCGTAAAATCATTGTGGATACCTATGGTGGCAAGGGTGCACACGGCGGAGGCGCCTTCTCGGGCAAAGACCCCAGCAAGGTTGACCGCTCGGCAGCTTATGCCGCACGCTACATTGCCAAGAATATGGTGGCTGCCGGCGTGTCCGACGAGATGCTTGTTCAGCTTGCTTATGCCATTGGTGTGGCCGAGCCTGTGAGCGTTTACGTGAATACATACGGTCGCAGCAAGGTGAATATGACCGATGGCGAGATAGCTCGCAAGATACAGCAGATGTTCGACCTCCGACCCAAAGCCATTGAGCGCAACCTGAAGCTGCGCCAGCCCATGTACCTTGAAACAGCTGCCTATGGACATATGGGCCGCAAGAACCAGGTGGTGAACAAAACCTTTACCAGCCGCTATCACGAAACCAAAACCATACCCGTGGAGTTGTTCACATGGGAAAAGCTGGATAGAGTAGACGAAATAAGAAAGGAGTTCAACCTGTAACATGATACAGCAGACTGCCGATTCACTGGTTGCCACACCGCAACAAGCCGCGCCGGCACGCCATAAGACCGCACACCACACTGAGCTTACGCCTGCGCAGGTGCTGAAATGGCTGCCCAAGAGTGCCACACCGGCACAGCAGGACTCAGCCATCCAGGCGCACATCAAGCCCGCGCCCATCCACTGGAGCACTATGCCCGACACGCTGCATCTGCCCGGACAGTCGGCCGGCAAGAGCTTCCGTGATATCAGTCTGCCTCAGTATTACCGACAGTCGTTCTTCGAGAAGAGCAAGTATTTTCACCCCGAACTGCCCGGTGGCCGACAGGGTGTGGCAGGTGAGCCTGTGCCTTACTCCATACAGGGCGACAATCTTATCACCAGTATTCTGCTGGGTTGTTTCGTGCTGGCTATGGTGGCCATATCCGTGTCGAAGAGTTTCATTGTGCGCCAGGCAAAGAACTTCTTCTATGCCGAGCGTACGGGTGTGAGCGAGATAACCGAAACCAGCAACGAGCTGCGCTTCCAGGTGTTCATGGTGCTGCAAACGTGCCTGCTGCTCGCCATTATCTTCTTTTTCTATACCCGCTCGCAAATGGGCGACACCTTTATTATAGAGCAGTATCAGATAATTGGTGTGTTCACCGGCATTGCCGCGGCGGGCTTTGCCTTGAAGGCCCTGGCCTACTGGGTGGTTAACTGGGTGTTCTTCGACAAGCGTCGCAACGAGCAGTGGATGAAGAGTTTCCTCTTCCTGCTCTCCACCGAAGGCGTGCTTTTATTCCCAATCGTAATGCTTTTAGCTTACTTCCACTTGTCGGTACAAAGCACCATTATTTACACCGCTGTGGTTATTATTGTGTTTAAGATTCTTACGTTTTACAAGACGCATCTTATCTTTTTCAGCAAAAGGGGTGCTTTTCTGCAAAATATTTTGTACTTTTGCACTCTCGAAGTAGTCCCTTTGCTCGTGCTGTGGAGTTTAATGGGACTCGTGGATAATGTATTAAAAATTAGCTTTTAGCACACAAACGATGACAAAGAAGATCTTGGTTTCGCAACCCAAACCCGCTAGCGATAAGTCGCCTTACTACGATCTGGAAGAAACTTATAAGGTAAAGTGTGTCTTCAGACCTTTCTTTAAAGTGGAAGGACTCTCTATGCAGGAGTTCCGCCAGCAAAAAATTAATTTGCTCAACTACACCGCGGTAGTGTTCACATCACGCCATGCCATTGACAATTACTTTAAATTGGCCAAGGAGATGCGCATCACCATACCCGAGGATATGAAGTATTTCTGCGTAATAGAAACCATAGCGCTCTATATCCAGAAGTACGTGCAGTATCGCAAACGCAAGGTTTTCTATGGAACAACAGGCAAGATAGAAGGCTTGCTGCCTATTATGGCTAAGCATAAGGCCGAGAAATACCTTGTGCCGCTGAGTGATGTGCACAGCGATAGCATCACTAAACTGCTCGACAGCAAGAACCTGCACCACAAGGAGTGCGTGATGTACCGCACCGTGAGCAACGACTTTACTGAAGAGGAGAAGCAAAATTTCGATTTCGATATGCTCGTGTTCTTCAGTCCCACGGGTGTGAAGGCACTGAAGAAGAATTTCCCCGACTTCGTACAAAACGATATCAAGATAGCCGCCTTCGGTCCGGCAACAGCCAAAACTGTAGCCGATGAACATCTGCGGCTCGACTTGCAGGCACCCACGCCCGACTGTCCGTCGATGACAAGCGCGCTGAAGAAGTACCTGCAGGAACACCAGAACGATTAATCTGAATTTAACGAATGGCAGACTGCCGGCTTAGAAAACAAGAACGGCTGTGCAGCAGAACACTTGCGGCACAACTCTTCGAGGGAGGGCAACGCAAATCTATATCGGTTTACCCTCTCAGGGCTGTCTTTCTGCTTACCGATACCGATGCCGGTGCCCCCGCGCAGCTCATGGTGAGTGTGTCGAAGCGCCATTTCAAACGCGCCGTGAAGCGCAACCGCGCCAAACGGCAGATACGTGAGGCCTACCGCCGCAACAAGCATCTACTCGACAAATGTCTGGCAGCGCATCAGGGCCGCACACTGCTCATAGCTCTGCTGTGGCTCAGCGACGACCTGCTGCCATCGGCTAAGGTTGATGAAGCGGTGGTAAGGTTGCTCAAAGGCATCAGCGAGCGAGTGTAACAATAACTACGATTGCTATGAACAAGTTGCTCCATGCCATCAACTCACTGCTCAAAGCACTGCTCCTGGCACCTGTGGTGTTCTATCAGAAATGCATCTCACCGTTCACCCCGCCCTCGTGCCGCTTTACTCCCACCTGCTCAGAATATGCGCGCCAGGCTATCATGATACACGGTCCGTTCAAGGGACTGGCTCTCGCGGTGTGGCGCATCCTGAGGTGTAACCCATGGGGTGGAAGTGGTTATGACCCCGTGCCGCCTAAGCGGCCGAAATCCGACAAAAACAATAAAAATCATAAATAACAATCCAATTCATGATGAAAAACTTCGTTGAAGAATTAAAATGGCGTGGCATGCTGGCTCAAATCATGCCTGGAACTGAAGAATACCTGCAAAAGCACATGGTATCGGCCTATCTGGGCACCGACCCAACTGCCGACTCTCTGCACATTGGTCACCTTTGCGGTATTATGATGTTGCGTCACCTGCAGCGTTGCGGCCATAAGCCTTATCTGCTTGTGGGCGGTGCCACAGGCATGATTGGCGACCCTTCAGGCAAGAGCCAGGAGCGCAACCTGCTCGATGCCGACACGCTCTATCATAACCAGGAGGCTATCAAGAAACAGGTTTCCAAATTCCTCGACTTCGATGGCACTGAGCCCAATAAGGCCGAGATGGTGAATAACTACGACTGGATGAAGGACTTTACCTTCCTCGACTTCGCACGCGAGGTGGGCAAGCACATCACCGTTAACTATATGATGGCTAAGGAAAGTGTGCAGCAACGCCTCAATGGTGTGGCTCGCGACGGACTGTCGTTCACCGAGTTCACCTATCAGCTGTTGCAGGGCTACGACTTCCTGTACCTTTACCAGCACCACAACGTGCGCCTGCAGTTAGGCGGCAACGACCAGTGGGGCAACATGACCACCGGAACCGAGCTTATCCGTCGCACCCTGGGCAACGAGGCTGAGGCTTTCTGTCTCACCTGTCCGCTTATCACCAAGTCAGACGGAAAGAAGTTCGGTAAAACCGAGAGCGGCAATGTATGGCTCGACCGCAACCGTACCACTCCTTACGCTTTCTATCAGTTCTGGCTCAACGTAACCGATGAGGATGCCGAGCGTTACATCAAGATATTCACCGACCTCGATGAGGAAACTATCAACGGTCTGATTGCCGAGCATCGTCAGGACCCTGGCCGCCGCACACTGCAGAAGCGCCTGGCCGAGGAGGTTACTCTGCTGGTACACTCCAGGGCCGACTTGGATATGGCCATCGCAGCCAGCAACATCCTGTTCGGCAAGGCCACGAAAGACAGTCTTGTACAGCTCGACGAGGCAACACTTAACGATGTGTTCAAGGACGTGCCTCACTACACGGTAGACAAGAGTGCACTGGGTCAGCCCGCCGTCGACTTGTTCAATATGCCGGGCATGGAGATATTTGCCAGCAAGAGCGACATGCGCAAGCTCGTTAAGGGCAACGGTGTGAGTCTGAACAAAGAGAAGCTCACTGCTTTCGACCAGCCTGTTACCGCCGACGACCTTATCGACGGCAAATACCTGCTGGTACAGCGTGGCAAGAAAAACTACTATCTCATTACAGTAAAGTAAAAAACAGGCTAAAAATTTTGCCTTTACAGTAAAAAGTGCTACCTTTGCACCTACGGAATTGTCCCATGGTGTAATGGTAGCACTACAGTTTTTGGTTCTGTCAGTGGTGGTTCGAGTCCGCCTAGGACAACAACAAGGGGTTTCTGCATTGCGCAGGAACCCCTTGTTGTGTTTATATATATGCCAGAAAGGTTGAAATTAATAATTTCTATGGCTTGATACTTAGCTTTTAAAAGTTTTTTGTAACTTTGCGGTTATAATCTTATTAATTTATCAGTTATGACAAAAGCCATTATTACCGTTGTTGGAAAAGACACGGTGGGTATTATTGCCAAGGTTTGCACCTACCTTGCCGAAAATCAAATCAACATCCTGAATATCAGTCAGACCATTGTGGACGGCTACTTCAACATGATGATGATTGTCGATGTAACCAATACCACCAAGTCGTTTGGTGAAATCGATACCGAAATCACCCACCTGGGTGAACAAACCGGCGTGCAGGTAAAAATACAGCTCGAAGACATCTTCGACCGCATGCACCGTCTTTAATTCCTAATATCGTGCTACTATGATAAATTTCTCGGAAGTACTGGAAACCAACCGCATGGTTGAGAAGGAAAATCTCGACGTGCGAACCATCACTATGGGCATCAGTCTGCTCGATTGCGCCGACAGCGACCTGCACACCTGCTGCCAGAAAATATACGATAAGATTACAGCTTATGCCTCGCACCTGGTGAAGACGGGCGAGGAAATCTCGCGAGAGATAGGTATCCCCATCGTGCACAAGCGCATCAGCGTTACGCCGGTGTCGCTCGTGGGCGCTGCCTGCTGCCACACTCCTGACGACTATGTGGAAATTGCCCGCACACTCGACAAGGCTGCCAGCACCGTGGGCGTGAACTTCCTCGGCGGTTTCTCGGCTATCGTGAGCAAGGGCATGACGCCCAGTGAGGAATTGCTCATCAGGGCTATCCCCAAGGCTCTGGCTGTTACCGACCTGGTGTGCTCAAGTGTTAACGTGGGCTCCACCAAGACGGGGCTCAATATGGACGCCGTGCGCCTGATGGGACAGATTGTGAAGCAGGCCGCCGAGGAGTCGAAAGACCGCCAGTGCATCGGTCCGGCCAAATTGGTGGTGTTCTGCAATGCACCCGACGACAACCCCTTCATGGCTGGAGCCTTCCATGGTGTGAGCGAGGCCGATGCCATCATCAACGTGGGTGTGTCTGGTCCCGGTGTGGTGAAATACGCTTTGGAGCAGATGGACCTGCGAGCAAAGGAGGCAAATGGCAAGGAGGCCGACTTTGAGGAACTTTGCGAAACCATTAAGAAGACGGCGTTCAAGATAACTCGTGTGGGTCAGTATGTGGCTCAGGAGGCGAGTCGCCGTCTCGGCGTTCCCTTCGGCATCATCGACCTGAGTCTGGCACCAACGCCTGCTGTGGGCGATTCTGTGGCCGACATATTGAAGTGCATCGGTGTAGAGCAGCCGGGAGCCCCTGGTACCACGGCAGCTCTTGCTATGCTGAACGACCAGGTCAAGAAGGGCGGTATCATGGCAAGCTCGTATGTGGGTGGACTCTCCGGAGCCTTTATTCCGGTGAGCGAAGACCAGGGTATGATTGATGCCGTGAATGCCGGAGCACTGAATATAGAGAAGCTCGAGGCCATGACGTGTGTCTGCTCGGTGGGGCTCGACATGATAGCTATCCCGGGCGACACACCTGCCACAAGCATTGCGGGCATCATAGCCGACGAGGCTGCCATTGGTATGGTGAATCAGAAAACCACTGCCGTGAGAGTGATACCCGTGATAGGCAAACACGTGGGCGACAATATTGTGTGGGGCGGACTGCTCGGACATGCACCCATCATGCCGGTTAACACCTTCTCATCTGAACGTTTCGTACAGCGCACGGGGCGTATCCCGGCTCCGGTTCACTCGTTCAAAAATTAACAATATCCACTATACGTACTCAGCCATTTTGCAATAATATAAGGTAAAGCCTATGCTTGGAGCTATTATTGGTGATATTGTGGGCTCACGTTTCGAGTTCGACCAGGTGCCCACCGACAAATTCGCGTTGTTCACGCCCGATTGCAGCTACACCGACGACACCATCTGTACGGTAGCCATTGCCGATGCCATACTGAACCATCGGGGGTATAAGGAGTCGCTTATCGACTGGTGTCACCGTTATCCCAATCCCAAGGGCGGCTATGGCAATATGTTCTATCACTGGCTTCACGAGACCAATCCGCTGCCTCAGAACAGCTGCGGCAACGGTTCGGCCATGAGGGTGAGTCCCGTGGGCTGGCTCTTCGATACGTATAACGACGTTATCCGCGAGGCCAAGTTCAGCGCCGAGGTGAGCCACGGTCATGCCGAGGGCATCAAGGGTGCGCAGTGCGTGGCGGCACTGGTGTACTGGATGCGCACCTGCCGCATCACCAAAGACGAGGTGGAGAATGCAGTGAATCATAACTTCGGCTATGAGTTACCGCAACTCAGGGATATCAACAAGCTGGGCTCAGAGGGGCATTTCGACTCCACTTGTCAGGAAACCGTGCCAGCCGCCATTACTTGTTTTCTGGAAAGCCAGAGTTTTGAGGAAGCCATCCGTCTTGCCGTGATGGCACGTGGCGACACCGATACCAAGGCTGCCATCTGCGGCAGCATAGCCGAGGCCTACTACGAGGTGCCCGCAGATATGGCTGGTAAGGCCTTGAGCTACCTGCCCGAGGATATGTTGAATGTGTGTCTGCAATTCTACGATTCCATCGAGAGCACTCTGGAAGGGTAGTGCATTGGTTAATCTGGTCCACTGCAGGGCCGCGGCTTGGTAGGGTTAGGGGCCGCCCGCAAGGAAACAATTTAGCCACAATTCCCTTATGTAGAAGGTATGTTTGTCAATTGCGGGCGGCCACAAGAATCGCAACCCTGCATTTTGCCAAAGGTTATTAAAAATACAGGGTTATCAATATTTCCTTTATCTGTCCCAGTAAGATGTGGCCTTTGCAGCCGTCTGCGAGAAGACAATACCACACCTGTAGCACACCGCTTTTAATACAGCACTTTAACTGATATAATATTAATATTTTATGTTAAAAAGCTGTCAATTAATGGTTAAATGTTTGTTTATTACAAAAAAAAGAGTTAAGTTTGCAATCGATTAAACAATTTAATACACTCTCTCTTGTTGAAGGGATGTAACTCTTTTGTATTCAATATTATAAATCAATAACTAATTTAGCTTATCAGAACACATGAAAAAATTACTACTTTTTTCTCTTATTGCGGCCATGGCACTGCCCGTGTTCGCTCAGGAAGAAGATGTAACTGACAAGTACATTGTCAATTCGACTTTTGATGAGGACCTTACTTTCAATGCTGATGGTACCACCAAGACCATCGTCAACGAGAGCTCGGCTACTCACTCAGGTCGTAGTTACCTTTGGAAAGCTGCCGATGGTACAGTTTACTGTCACCCCGACGGCACGAAAACTCGTAAGAAAGCTGCTACGGTAGGCGTGGTAAACGGTTTCCTCGGTCAGGTTAAAGGCTGGAAACTTGCTACTGCTGCCAATGCCACTGGTGAGTGGGTTTACTTTGGTGCACCCGCTTACGGCATACCCGACGATGCAGTAGGTGCCGGCGACGACGGCGATGGCTTCATCACTATTGGTGACAAACCCACCGACTTCGACACCGATTCAAACAAAGGCGCCCTCTATCTGCGTGCAGGTTGGGGCGGATGGGCTACTTACAGCCAGGTGGTTAAACTGCCTTGCGCCAAGTATCGCCTCGATTACTGGGTAAAAAATCTCAACTATGCCAACTCTAAGGAAAACACCAAAGTATCGAATCTTACCGAGGTGGTTTGCCGCAAAGACCATTTTGCTGACTCTACCGGCTTCTCAGCCGAGAACTGGACCAAGCACTCTATCGAGTTTACTCCTACCGACAGCATCACCATCACCTTCGGTTTCAAGAGTGACGGTGGGTCAAACAAGAATCCTTTTGTTCTCATCGATGGCATGAAGCTTTATAAAGTAGGTGAGGCCGACAAGCTGCAACTTATCCAGTCGGATATTACCGACCTTGATGCACAGCTCGGCGACCTTGAGGCTAAGGCTCAGAACTACAGCGGACTCTATGAGGAAATCGATGAGGTGATTGGTAACGTGGAGGCTGCACTCGACATTGATGATGCCGACGAGGCTGAAAAGGCCAAGAACGAGTACACCACTCAGTACAACACACTGGCTTCTGCTCTTAATGCAGCTCTGCAGAGTGATTCATTAATCGCTGTAGCCAACAAACTGCTGCAAAGCACCTCTTATCCCGGCGCTGAAGCCTTTACCTCTGCTATCGAAAGCGCAAGCGACGTGCTGCAGAATGGTAACAGCACCAAGATCCTGGCCCTGCCTGCTACACTCGAGAGCGCCATTCTGGCTTATCGTGAGTCACAGGAAGCCAGCGAGGATACTCCTGCCGACTATACCTTCTTTGTACAGCACCCCTGGTTCGTAACTCCCGACAAGGAGCCTACAGCCAACTCTGACGGTACCTACACCTTCCCGAACGCCGAGAACTATGTAAATGGTTCTACCAAGTTCAAGGATGATACCAACAACACCGACCTGAACTCTACCGGCTGGTACAAGGGCTCGTTCACCGATGGTGACCAGCGCCTTAACTACGCTCAGCAGCGCACCTGCTGGAACGCATGGGGCACCAACTTCACTGAGATTAGCGTGAACCAAGATATTAAGAACCTGCCTTCAGGTTACTATAAGGTTTCTGCCGACATGATTACTCAGGATGGCTACGTAACCGACCAGCACACCTTCGCTACCAGCTCACTGCAATCGGCTAAGTCGGATGCTCTTACTGCTGGCAACTGGGTAAACGACGATCCTTACAACGGCACATGGACCACACTTACTACTGGCAAGGTGCTCGTTGACGATGGTAAACTTACTATCGGTGCCGCAGGTACCGGTGCTAACGGCAACCAGAGCGGCTGGTTCTGCGTAACCAATTTCAAACTGTTGTATTTAGGCAAGGCTACCGATGCCGAGATTGCTGCTGCTTATGCAGCCAAGGCTTCTGAGGCTCAGGCTCTCGCCGACACTATGCACCTGGCTGGTGATAAGGCTCAGGTTCTCGACTCTATTGCTACTTATACTTCTACCAAGAACCTCGACGTGCTGAACAATGGTATCAAGCTCGGTAAGGCTTCTGAGGCTAAGTATGCTGAAATCAACGCTGCTGGCAAGAGTCTGCCTACCGTTAAGGAGAACCTTGCTTCTTCTGACGACAAGTACGGCTCGGCTAAGACTGTAGTAGAGTTCGCTTACAACAAAACTACCGGCTACATCACATCTGATGCTGCTGTTTACACCAAGCTCGACAGCGTTATCACAGATATGAAGCGCTACACCGACACTTATGCTACTGAGGTACACAAGGCCGACTCTGTTTACGCTCTGCTCACCTCTACCTCAGGCAAGGAAGCTCTGCAGAACACAGTGAAGTATGCTAACCAGGATTTGATGGCTCACAACGTAATCGAGAACGACTCTGTTGTGAACGCTAAGATTACCTCTATCGAACAGGCTATGTCACAGAGCCAGGCTCAGGATGTATACGAGAAGAATCCCGACTCTAAGGACTTCAGCGCATTCATCATCAACCGCGACGCTGCTGCTGAGAATGGCTGGACCATCAACAAGGGCAACGGTAACACCAACCGTAACAACAAGGAGTACTACGACAGCAGTGAGCCAAATCACTACTACTTCGACTCTTGGAACGGCACAGCCGGCAAGCTCAACTACTATGCTGAGCAGGTAGTTACCGGTCTGCCTAACGGTACCTATACTCTGGGTGCTAAGGTTCGTACCTCTGGTCAGGGTGCCTGCATCTTCGCCAACGGTCTGGCTCAGGGTGAGGACACTGTTTACAAGGAGATTCCTTTGAAGACTCAGAATGTAACCGCTGTTCTGCCTTCTATTACTCGTGCCGACGGTACCGACTCTATTGCTACCGTTATGAACATGTACGGTGATGTTTGGGCTAACGCAGTGGCTGCTTACCAGGCTGATCCAAGCAACGACGCTCTGTCGTTCCTCGTTAACGCTAACAACGGTAACGGCTTTGGCTGGAACGAACTCTCTATCGAGGGCATCGTAGTGAAAGACCACAAGATGGTTATCGGTATGACAACCGATACCCTGCGCACCAAGCTGCACAGCACACTTACATGGTTCTCTGTGGTTGACTTCACTCTTACTCAGACTGCCGTAGGCGACAACACAGGCTGGAACGGTCCTGTAACCGGTATCACCACCGTTGCTGACGACAAGCGCAATGCTGCCGTGAGCGGTATCTACACCATCGACGGCTCTCGTGTGAACAAGGCTGCTAAGCCGGGTCTCTACATCGAGGTTCGCAACGGTAAGGCCAGAAAGTTTGTGGTAAAGTAAGCCACAACTTGCCTAACCCGATTTTTGAATAAAAAATCACTCAATAAAAAAGTCCGAAGCTTTCATAACTTCGGACTTTTTTGTTATCTTTGTATCAATTTTAATTGCCTTTTATATGAATAAACCTACAATACTTTTTCTTAGCTCTCTGTTGGCCATTGCACCGTGCAGTGCTTTCGCTATGGCTGCAACCACAGCTGCAACCGAGGCCTCTTCAACGGAAACATCGCCCACAGAGGGCACGGTTACGTCAGCCTTTGTTGACGAAAGCACCATGCAGAGCGACATGCTGCAAATGCTGGCCAACTTCGCCACTTATTTAAAAAGCGACTTCCAGAACGCCGTGGCACCCAACAGTGTAGGCGAGGCTTGTGGCTGCTTTAAGAGCAACAACACCATGAAGAACAACGAGGATGGTGTGCGCTCTAACGCCGACTTGTCAATGGTTACGGCATTTCTTGTAAAATATGGCAAAGGCAAGGTTACCCTGCCATCGGGTGTAACCTGGGATGAACTCGACACCATTGCACGCCGCAGCTTGATTTTTGCTTACTCTACCCATAAGGCCAACAAACTCAAGGTGTGCGCCGGCAATAACTACTGGGGCTCAACTGGTACCTCTGATTATACCTGGGAAAGCAGTCTCTGGGCCATGAGTGTGGCCTACAGTGCCTTTTTCCAGTGGGACAATCTTACCAGATCACAGCGTAATTACGTTAAGAATCTGCTCAAGGCCGAATGTAACTACGAGCTTAACCGCTCTATCCCTACAGGCTACGCCGGCGACACCAAGGCCGAAGAGAACGGCTGGGAAGCCGATGTGCTGGCAGCCACGCTGGGCCTCTTTCCCGACGATGAGTTAGCCCCCAAGTGGTTCGAGCGCCTCAGACAGTTTGCCATCAACAGCTATTCACACTCTTCTGATGCCAGCGACCACACCGTAATCGATCCCGCTTACGACACCAAGACGGTTGCCGACCTTTACAAAGGCACCAACCTGTATCCCGATTACACCCTTCAGAACCATAACTACTTCCACACCTCTTATCAGAACGTGGTTATCCAGGAGCTCGGCGAGGCCGCCCTTGCACTGAAGCTCTTCCAGAATCAACTGTATGGAAAAGAGAAGTGGAGTACCAACGCGCTGATGCATAACAACCTTAAGGTGCAGCAGCAGGTGCTCAACTGGCTTGCGCTGGCCGACGGCGAGCTCGCCATGCCGAATGGCAACGACTGGAGCCTCTTCCTTTACGACCAGATTACGAGCTACTCTACCAACGCCACCTTCTTGAAAGACCCCGACGCGCTGATGCTCGAAAACCTGGCTTACAAGATGATTAAGGCACGCCAGACCACCACTACCGACGGCAGCTGGCTGTTGCGCAGCGACATTGGTGCACGCCGTATGGGTGTTGAGGCCCACCGTGTAATGATGTCGTACCTTATGCACAACGCCAACTCAACGGCCGACCTGACACCGTCTTCGTTCGAGGAGTTCCGCTCACGCTACGACTCTGCCCACATCTTTACCTCGCAGAACATAGTGCGTGCCTACACGCCTTATCGCTTCACCACCTTCTCGTGGGCTCCCGGCATTTCAAGCTACACGGGTTACATTGCTGCAAACAGCGTTGATAAGAATAAAATCATCGTACCGTTCAAGTCGAACAATACCGGCAACTTCATTGGCTGGTACACCGTGAGTGGCAAGAACATCAATGCCACACCGGTAGTGTCGGGCGTTTATCAGCTCGATGGCACCGCATGGACCATGAACGGTGAGCTGAACACCAACGATGCCACGCTGAACAACCGCTTTGCCATTTATTCTACACCGGGCAACGCCGTTATCTATCTCGACCAGGTAAAGGCCAACACGGCTGCCACGGTTACCGGTGCGCGCGGCGGACTTATGGCCATCTCTATGGATGAGTTCACCAAAACCAAGCGCAACTTCTATACTGAGGCCGGCACCAGCACGCTCGACGGCAACACGCTTACCAAGTTCAGCACCAACTGGCTCAACATCGACGATGCCCTGGGTGTGGTAGCACACAACGACGGGCAGATGGCCTTTGGCGAGCGTGCCAACAATAACTCCATCATGACTGCCAAGCTCTATGCCGACTACAGCACCACAAGCAAGGCTTACAAGGCCGGCGATGTGGTGGCTGCCCGCAACTTTACCTATTATAGTAATGTAGACGCTGCCACTACCAGCAAGTTGAGCAGTGCGCTGGTGAACCTGAAAGACAGCTTGCCCGATGGCTGGAACGGCGTGGTAGCCTCTGATGCCGACGGCAGTCAGTACATCCTTGTGAGCAACTTCAACAGCAGCAGGCAGGCCTCGCTGCAACACTTTGCCCTTACCAAAGGCGCGCCGGTGTTTACCGTGCCCACTACGATAGAGCAGTCGCAGAGTTCGGCTACCTTCGCCGTAGAGCAGAACCACTCTTACTCACAGGCCATCAAGTATTATGTAGAGGGCACTGGTATTACAGCTCAGCAGCAGAGTGATACTCTTTATCTGCAGGCTGCCGCTGCCCAGACGGTAACGCTGCACACCCTTTCGGCCGATAAGACCATACAGCTGCAGGCTGGCAAGGTTACGAAGGCATGGTTGCAGGATGGCGAGCTCTACACCGAAGACGGTACGAGTATGCCCCAGAATGCCACCGATACGCTCACCAAAGGCTACACCGATATTACCGCCAAACTCGAAAACCCTAATTTTGAGCAGGACCAGACTTACTCCACCGTGTCGCACAACGTTACTTCGGCCGGTGTAACGTTTGCTTCCTGCTATACCAACAATGTGGCTGCCGCCAGTTCAAAATGGCCCAACATTCTGCCTGTAAGGGGTTGGACGGCCGCCAACGGCCTGTCGGGTGGCAGCAAGTTCTGCCGCAATTACTCCATGCCCTACAGCGATGTGATGTATTGCGTGAGTCCGTCGTCAGTGGGCAACTACTACGACCGTGTAACCCCGATGGTAAGCGATGCGGCAGCTGGAGTACGCACGCTCACCGTGCTCAACTCATGGGACAAGGGCAACAATGCCATCAGGCAGACGGTAACTCTGCCCAAGGGCACTTACCGCGTGCTGATGAATGTAAAATACGTTTGCACCAACCAGGTGTCTAACACTGGCAGCACCGTAGTGTCGTCGGGTTGCACCAACACCTCGCTTACCGGCGTGAGTGTTAACGGTGTGAACAACTACAAATACCCCACGGCGCCCAATGAATGGCAGACATTGGTGTTCGACTTTACCACCACAGCCGACACGCCCGTAACTCTTTCGTGCGGCTATGCCACCTCGGCAAGCGTGGGTGCGGCCAACAACACGCTGATGTACATCGACGACATCCGCCTGCTCAGCAAGGCTTCTACGGGCATCACCAGTATCCGTACGGCAACTGCCGGCAACAACCGCTACTACAATCTGCAGGGTCAGCAGGTGTCACCGCAGTACCGTGGTGTAGTAATCAACAACGGCCGTTGCATAGTAAAGAATTTTTAATTACTGAATTTATAAACAATAAACTATGGACACATTTTCTAAGAACTTCTCACTCGAAGGAAAAGTGGCACTCGTAACAGGTGCCGCCTATGGTATTGGATTTGCCATTGCCGAGGCATTTGCCAAGGCAGGAGCTAAGATTGCTTTCAACTGCCGCAGCGAGCAGCATCTTGAAAAGGCACTGGCCGACTATAAGGCCAAGGGCATCGACGCCAGGGGCTACATTGCCGATGTAACCGACGAGGCTCAGGTTAAAGACCTGGTGGCTAAGGTAGAAAACGACCTGGGTGTTATCGACATCCTGGTGAACAATGCCGGTATCATCAAGCGTATCCCAATGCTCGACATGACGGTGGACGATTTCCGCAAGGTGGTCGACATCGACCTGAACGCGCCTTTCATCGTGAGCAAGGCTGTTATTCCCGGCATGATTAAGAAGGGCCACGGCAAGATTATCAATATCTGCTCTATGATGAGCGAGCTCGGTCGTGAGACGGTTTCTGCCTATGCAGCAGCCAAGGGCGGCCTCAAGATGCTTACCCGCAACATCTGCTCTGAGTTTGGCGAATACAACATCCAATGCAACGGTATCGGTCCGGGTTATATTGCCACACCGCAAACCGCACCTCTGCGTGAGCGTCAGCCCGATGGTAGCCGCCATCCGTTCGACAGCTTCATCGTCAGCAAGACGCCGGCTGCACGCTGGGGCACTCCCGAGGACTTGATGGGTCCGGCCGTGTTCCTCGCATCAGATGCCAGCGACTTCGTCAACGGTCACATCCTGTATGTCGACGGTGGTATTCTTGCCTACATCGGCAAGCAGCCTAAATAAGCATTCCATGCAAAGGTTGCCGGCTTTTGCCGGCATCCCCTTATAAACCAATAAAGGCGGGACCCGTTAAGGATTCCGCCTTTATCAGTAATGTCGTTGCAACGACGAAGGCTTTACTTGTTCAGAGCATCGCTCAGCTCAGCGCCAGCCTTGAATTTAGCCACCTTCTTGGCAGCAATCTGAATCTTCTGGCCGTTAGCGGGGTTAACACCCTCGCGAGCGGGACGCTCAGATACGCTGAATGTACCAAAGCCAATCAGCTGAATCTTGTCACCTGCTACTAAAGCCTCTTTCAGAGCCTTTGTTGTTTCGTCTAAAGCCTTCTTTGCGTCAGCCTTTGTCAAGCCTGCACCTTCTGCAATCTTGTCAATTAATTCTGTCTTGTTCATAATAATTTTGTCTTAAAATATTGTGATTATAGGGTTTACAAGCTATTTTCCTGACAAATATAGAACAAACATTTGACTTCACAAACAAAAACTTCGAAAAAGTGCAGAAAAACTTAAAAAAAAGCCTTAAATAGGCGCTTTTACGCTGTTTTAACAGATATTTTTCGTATTTTTGCCGACAAATTACGCGCTGAGCGCGTGTTGTGAATTTAAATAGAAGACAATGTTCAAAATACCCGTAATTACAAGAAATCTGCTCATAATAAACTTCATAGCCTTCATAGCCATGTACGTGCTTGGCGGACTGGGCATCGACCTCACCGCAATTTGCGGACTGCATTTCTTTATGAGCTCCGATTTTCATCTTTACCAGTTAATCACCTACATGTTTATGCATGCCAACTTTACGCACATCTTCTTCAACATGTTTATGCTGTGGATGTTTGGCGTGGTGGTAGAGCGTGTGTGGGGCCCGCGCAAGTTTTTGTTCTATTACTTGTCGTGCGGCATTGGCGCCGGTCTGTTCCAGGAGCTGGCACAGTTCATCCAGTTCTATGTTATCTCATCTGATGCCGGCTTCACCTTTACCCAGCTTCACCAGGTGGCACTTGCCAACAATGTGGCACTGAGCAACTGGACTACCGTAGGTGCTTCGGGTGCCATTTACTCACTGCTTCTGGCATTCGGAATGATGTTCCCCAACGAGCGCATGTTCATCATTCCTATCCCCATACCCATCAAGGCTAAGTGGATGGTTATCGGCTCCATTGCCGTTGAACTGTTCTCGGCACTTGCCACGCCGGGCGACCAGGTGGCGCATCTGGCACACCTGGGTGGTATGTTCTTCGGCTTCCTGATGATAAAGTACTGGCAGAAACATCCCGGTGCAGGTTACAACTCTGGCTTTGGCCGGCAGTTCTTCGACAACATGCATGCCCGCTGGGACGAGCGCCAGTATCGCAAACAGCAGCGCAACACCACGTACAACCCGCACAGCGACTGGGATTACAACGAGAAGAAAAACGCTGAACAAGAAGAGATTGACCGCATTCTGGACAAGATTCGCAAAAGCGGATACGACAGTTTAACAGCCGAGGAGAAACGCAAGCTCTTCGACCAGAGCAATCGCTCGTAATGTCTGCGCTCAAAAAATTCACATACCGGGTCATCGCGGGAGCCAACGGCGCTACCGCGTTGCTCATGTTTCTGGTGGGCTATTCCGATTTGATATCGCCTGCCAGCCATCCCCTTGTGGCCAATCTCGGTCTGGCCTTCCCCCTGTTTCTGTTCATCAACCTGCTTTTCCTGGTGTTCTGGCTGTGGGTTTACAAACCCTACGCGTGGATACCGGTGGCCGGCTACGTGCTTTGCTTCTTTCCGCTGCGTACTTATATGCCCATAAACTGGCCGCAGCGCATACCCGAAGGTGCCATCAAGGTGATGTCGTACAATGTGTATTCGTTTCCCGACCTGCGCACCACACCCATTAAAGATTATCCCATTATTCAGTATATTCTGAAAGAAGACCCCGACATACTGTGTATGCAGGAATCGCAGGCGCAGGGCGTGGTGCATGCCAAGCTCGATTCGGCGTTCAGCAAGGTGTATCCTTACCGTTACGACTTGAACGCCCACGAAGGCCGCGACGTGATTTCCATCTTCAGCAAGTTCAACATCATGCGCAGTCAAATCATCAAGTACGAGTCGAAGGGCAACATCTCGGCTGCCTATTGGGTGAACATCCACGGCAATCCCGTTATCGTTATCAACAACCACTTTGAAACCACCGGCTTGTCGCTGGCCGACCGGCTCAGGTTCAAGCGCATGGTGAAAGGCGAGTTGAGCGGCGACAGCATCCGCCCCGAGTCGCAGCGCATCCTAAGCAGGCTGAACCTCTCATCGTCGATACGTGCGCCCCAGGCCGAGGCCGTGGCACGCTTCATATCCAGCCACAGCGACGAGAGCATCATCTGCGTGGGCGATTTCAACGACAGTCCCATCTCGTACACCCATCACACCATCAGCAAGAACCTTACCGACTGCTACACAGCTGCCGGCAACGGTCCCGGCATAAGCTACCACAAGGGCGGCTTCTACGTGCGCATCGACAACATTATGTGCAGCAGCGACTGGAAACCTTACCGCTGCAAGGTGGATAACGAGGTGGCACTGAGCGACCATTATCCCATCTACTGCTGGTTGAAAAAACAGCCGAAAAGTAAAAAAATGCCCATAAAAGTTCCATAATTGCGCTCTTTTTTTTCGTAATGCAGAAAAAATATGTATCTTTGCATGTCTTATAAAACAACATTCCTTTTGATGGAAGTTTTAAAGTTGGAAACAACAAAAGAATAAATAAAAAAATGCAAAACAAAGGATTAGTAATTTGTATTGCCGTCTTACTGACGCTTGCAAGCATCTTCTACCTGTCTTTCTCGGTAGCCACAAGCTACTACGACAGTCAGGCCGCGAAGATAAAAGACCCTATCGCGCAGCAGGATTACAAAGACTCAGTGAAATATCTGGGAGTTTATTCCTACCAGAAGTGTCTGGAAACGCAAATCGGTCTTGGTCTTGATTTGAAAGGCGGTATGAACGTTATCCTCGAAATCTCGGTTCCCGACGTTGTTGAAACCCTTGCCGACCACAAAACCGACATGGCTTTCACTAAGTCAATGAAGGAAGCTAAGGAAATTGAGGAAACTAAGGGTGGCGACTTTATTGACTTGTTCGTTGATGCATATCACAAGAATGCGCCCGGACATCGCCTTGCTGAAATCTTCGCCACACAGCAATTGCAAGGCAAGGTAACACCACAGAGCTCCGACAAGGATGTGCTCAAAGTGTTACGCGAAGAAGTTCAAACTGCAGTAGACAACTCATTCAAGGTGGTGCGTACACGTATCGACCAGTTTGGTGTGGTTCAGCCTAACATTCAGAAGCTCGAAGGACAGAGCGGCCGCATCATGGTTGAAATGCCTGGTATCCGTGAGCCGGAGCGTATGCGTAAGCTGCTGCAGGGTAGTGCTAATCTTGAGTTTTGGGAAACTTACAATGCTGAGGAGATAATTCCTTATCTCAACCAGCTTGATACGCAGCTCGCCAACGAAGGCAAGCCCGCTTCAAAGGATTCCACTAAGACAGCTGCTAACGACAAGGCTAAGGCCGCTAAGACTGCCGCTCCTGCCAAGAAGGCTGCTCCTAAGTTCCAGCTTAAGGGCACTGCTTCGAGCAAGCAGATGGCTCAGCAGGCTGCCGAAAGCGAGAATACGCAGATGGCACAGGCTCACAAAGAGCACCCGTTGCTCTCACGTTTGCAAACTACCGGCGCCAACGCCCTGAGCACTGTGGGCTACGCCAGCGTTCGTGATACCGCAGCCATCGACAAGATTATTCACTCGGCCGCTGCCAAGCAGGTGCTGCCGTCTGACCTGAAGCTGCTGTGGAGCGCCAAGCCTGTAAGCAAGAACGTTTACGAGCTGCACGCCCTGAAGATTACTACCACCAACGGCCGGGCTCCGCTCGAGGGTGATGTGGTAACCGAGGCGAAGGACCAGTTCGACCAGGTTACAGGTCAGCCCGAGGTTAGCATGACAATGAACAGCGACGGTGCACGCCGCTGGGCTCAGCTCACCAAAGCCAATGTGGGCAAGGCCATTGCCATTGTACTTGATAACGTGGTTTACTCAGCTCCTCGTGTAAATGGTGAAATCGACGGTGGACAGTCGTCTATCTCGGGTAACTTCACCATCGAGGATACCAAGGACCTTGCCAATACACTTGAGTCAGGTCGTATGCCGGCTCCTGCACACATCGTACAGGAAGAGGTGGTTGGACCTACACTGGGTGCACAATCTATCCAGCAGGGTATCATCTCGTTTATCATTGCCTTCGTGCTGTTGATATTCTACATGATTGCCATGTACAACATCATCCCTGGCTCACTTGCCAACCTGGCACTGTTGGTTAACGTGTTCTTCACGCTGGGTATCTTAACGTCGTTCCAGGCCGCACTTACCATGAGTGGTATCGCAGGTATGGTGCTTTCGCTGGGTACCGCCGTCGACGCCAACGTGCTTATCTACGAGCGCATCAAGGAAGAGCTCAATGCCGGCAAGGGTATGAAGCAGGCTGTGTCGGCCGGTTATCAGCACGCCTTCTCGGCCATCTTCGACTCTAACTTAACCAGTATCATTACCGGTGTAATCTTGTATGTATTCGGTACTGGTCCTATCCGTGGTTTCGCAACCACCTGGATTATCGGTATTGTCTGCTCGTTCTTTACGGCCGTTTATCTCACCCGTCTGGTTTACGACTACAAGCTCAACCACGACCACTGGATGCATCTTAAGTTCTGGACCAGCATCTCGAAGAACATGATGCAGAACACGCACTACTCATTCATGAAGGCACGCAAAGTTACCTTCACCGTAGTAGGTGTGGCACTGGTTGTGTTCATCATCAGCTTCTGCGTAAGAGGTCTTGCCCAGAGCATCGACTTCACAGGTGGTCGTAACTACGTGGTACAGTTCGAAAAGCCTACCGAGCCCGAGCAGGTTCGCAACGTGCTCGACCAGGCATTCCCCGGCTGCACCAACAGCGCCCTGTCACTGGGTACCGACAACCGCACCATTCGTATCTCTACCAACTATAAGATAGATTCCAACAAGCCTACCATCGACGATGAGGCCGAGACGCTGCTTTACAACGTGTTGAAGAAGAACGGTATGGTAAGTCAGAAGAACGTAGAACTCTTCAAGAATCCTGATGTACGTCAGGGTGGTTCTATCATCAGTTCTTCAAAGGTTGGTCCTTCGGTTGCCAAGGATGTAACCACAGGCGCCGTGGTAAGTGTGATTCTCGCCCTGGTTGCCATCTTCCTTTACATCCTGGTGCGCTTCCGCAACGTGGCATTCTCAGTGGGTTCTACAGTAGCCCTTACCATCGATGCCGTGAGCGTGATTGGTATCTTCTCACTGCTGCAAGGCTTGCTGCCCTTCTCACTCGAGGTTGACCAGACCTTTATTGGTGCCATCCTTACCGTGATTGGTTACTCTATCAACGATAAGGTGGTGGTGTTCGACCGTATTCGTGAGAACCTGAAGCTGCATCCCGATGAGAACATTGAGACGCTGTTCAACCAGAGTATCAACCAGACCATGGCCCGTACCATCAACACCTCGTTCTCTACGTTGATTGTGTTGCTGTGTATCCTGTTCCTCGGTGGCAAGAGCATCCAGCCGTTCGCCTTCGCCATGTCACTTGGTGTTGTGTTCGGTACACTGAGCTCTATCTTTGTGGCTTCGCCTATCGCCTTCCTTATCTACGGCAAGCGTCAGGGTAAGAAGAAAGCAGCTTTGGCTGCAGCTTAATTGCTGAATTTTCTTTCATTATCAAACAGGTATGCCGGTGCTTAACGGCACCGGTATACTGATATGGGGTTCCATAGTTTAATGGATAGAACGGAGGTTTCCTAAACCTTTGATCCGAGTTCGATTCTCGGTGGAATCACCATCTCATCAACCGATTGCTCCATGCAGTCGGTTTTTTTTATGTACCATAATCGTGTCACAGCCTGGTACTCTGAGTATCACAGCTTGATACTGTGGGTATCACAGCTTGATACTGTGAGTATCAAAGCTTGATACTGTGAGTATCGCAGCGTGGTACTGTGAGTATCAAAGCGTGGTACTGTGATTATCAATCCAACAGATGCCGATTTTATGTGTTTAACAGCTACGATTTATAAGTGTATTCCTTAAAAATGTCGAGGACGCACCCACTGTAGGGGCGGCCTTTATGGCCGCCCTAAGGACCCGGTTTGTCGGGCAATTGGGTGAATGGGTTGGAATTACGTGCCACTTAGGGCGGCCATAAAGGCCGCACCCTACGGTGGACATTTGTCTGGCCGTCCTCGAAGAGGGCGAAAATGGTTAACCCCACGTGGCAACGTGGGGCACAGGGAATACAGGTTCGCCCTCTTCGAGGACGCATTAATCAAGGGATATCGATACCCCATGCCTGCGCTTCGCTCCGGCATGGGGCTAACCTTATTCGCCCTCTTCGAGGACGCTTGCCCAGTATTTATTGGTCAACAAAATGTATTCCTTAAAAATGTCGAGGACGCGTCCACCGTAGGGGCGGCCTTTATGGCCGCCCTAAGGACCCGGTTTGTCGGGCAATTGGGTGAATGGGTTGGAATTACGTGCCACTTAGGGCGGCCATAAAGGCGAGGCTGCTGAAAAAGTATTTAACAGTTACAATTTATAAGAGTATTCCTTAAAAATTTCGAGGACGCGTCCACTGTAGGGTGCGGCCTTTATGGCCGCCCTAAGGACCCGGTTTGTCGGGCAATTGGGTGAATGGGTTGGAATTACGTGCGACTTAGGGCGGCCATAAAGGCCGCACCCTACGGTGGACCGGTCCTCCGCAATTGACAATTTACTTACAGATTGTAACTTCCCGAAATCAAATTCTCGAAAATCACTCACTTTTTCAGCAGCCTCCTCATCAATAACCCCCAACATCTGACATTTTCTCATCGTACCATTCATCTGTAACACTTAATCACTTTTCCTTCTGGTCGTTCGCAATGATTATAACCCAAAAAACACATGTCTTGCTGCTGTAATTACTTTTTTCTTTGTACCTTTGCATACAAAACACTATAGTATAACTTGTTCCGCTGTTTTTGCCACTATTTCAATCGCTGGCAAAATGCGGACTTTTAATAAAATTTTTGCCGATATGAATATCGAAAACCAAATATGCCTTGCCACCTTGCAGGCTGTTAAGCAACTTTACGGCGTGGATGTACCCGGCAACATGATTCAGTTGCAAAAGACCCGCAGTAACTTCGAGGGTAACCTCACCCTTGTGGTGTTCCCTTTGTTAAGAGTATCTAAGAAGAAACCCGAGGATACTGCCCGTGAGATTGGCGAGTATTTGGCTGCCAACTGCAAGGCTGTGGCTTCTTACAACGTGGTGAAGGGCTTCCTTAACCTTGTGGTATCACAGCAGGCATGGGTGTCGCTGCTCAACGACATTAATGCTGATGCTACCTGGGGCGAGAAGAAGCCTACGCCCAACTCTCCGCTCGTGATGATTGAGTATTCGTCGCCCAACACCAATAAGCCTCTGCACCTCGGACACGTTCGCAACAACCTGCTGGGCTGGTCGCTCTCGCAAATCATGCAGGCCAACGGCAACCGGGTGGTGAAGACCAACATCGTGAACGACCGCGGTATTCACATCTGCAAGAGCATGCTGGCATGGCTGAAGTGGGGCAATGGAGTTACACCCGAAAGCGCACACAAGAAGGGCGACCACCTTATTGGCGACTTCTACGTGATGTTCGACAAGCATTACAAAGAGCAGTGCGCCGAGCTTGAGAAGCAATACCAGGCCGAGGGCATGGACGAGAAGCAGGCTCAGGAAAAGGCCGCTCAGGAGGCTCCGCTTATCAAGGAGGCTCACCAGATGCTCGTGAAGTGGGAGCACAACGACCCCGAGGTGCGTGCACTGTGGAAGAAGATGAACTCGTGGGTTTACGCCGGCTTCGATGAAACCTATAAGGCTCTTGGCGTGAGCTTCGACAAGATTTACTATGAGTCGAACACTTACCTTGAAGGTAAACGCAAGGTGGAAGAGGGCTTGAAGAAGGGCTTGTTCTACCGTAAGCCCGACAACAGTGTGTGGGCCGACCTTACCAAAGAAGGCCTCGACCAGAAGCTGTTGCTGCGTGCCGATGGAACGAGCGTATACATGACTCAGGATATTGGTACGGCAGAGATGCGTTTCAACGATTATCCCATCGACAAGATGATTTACGTGGTGGGCAATGAGCAGAACTATCACTTCCAGGTGCTTTCTATCCTGCTCGACCGCTTAGGCTTTAAGTGGGGCAAGGATTTGGTGCACTTCTCTTACGGTATGGTTGAGCTTCCCAACGGTAAGATGAAGAGCCGCGAGGGCACCGTGGTGGATGCCGACGACCTGATTGCGCAGATGATTGACGATGCACGCAAGACAAGCGATGAGCTGGGCAAGTTCAAGGATATGACTGAGGCCGAGAAGCAGGAAATTGCCCGCATCGTGGGTCTGGGTGCCCTGAAGTACTTCATCCTGAAGGTAGATGCCCGCAAGAACATGTTGTTCAACCCTGCCGAGAGTATCGACTTCAACGGCAACACGGGCCCATTTATCCAGTACACTTATGCCCGTATTCGCAGCATCATGCGCAAGGCAGCCGCTCAGAAGCTCGTTATCCCCGATGCACTGCCTCTGGACTCGACACTGAATGCCAAGGAGATTGACTTGATACAGAAGCTCAATGAGTTCGGGCAGGCTGTTACCGAGGCCGGTCAGAACTATAACCCTGCCGGTATTGCCAACTACTGCTACGAGCTCACCAAGGACTTTAACCAGTTCTATCACGACTACAGCATTCTGAGTGCCGATACCGACGCTGAGAAGATTACGCGCCTCACACTGGCTGCCAACGTGGCCAAGGTTATTAAGGAGGGTATGCAGCTGCTGGGCATCGAAGTGCCCGAGCGTATGTAATCAGAGCTGATTTGCGAATGACTGACAATGTAGTTAATCCGCCCGACTGGCGTAACGATACCGTGCTGCCTCTGCCTGCCGAGGTTAAAGCTAACGCGTGGGCAGTGGACGCTGCGTGCAGTGGCAACCCGGGCCCTATGGAGTATCAGGCCATCGACCTGGCCACGGGAGCCCAGGTGTTCCACTTCGGACCTGTGCAGGGCACCAATAACATTGGCGAGTTCCTGGCTATCGTGCATGCACTGGCACTCATGGACAAGCAGGGCATCACTGACAAGGTGATTTATTCCGACAGCTACAATGCCATCTTGTGGGTAAGCAAGAAGCACTGCAAAACCAAACTGCCGCTCACTGAAGCTACGGCTCCGCTCTTTCAGATTATACACCGTGCCGAGCACTGGCTCCTTACGCATAACATTACCACACCCGTTATTAAATGGGAAACCAAAAAGTGGGGCGAGGTGCCGGCCGACTTTGGGCGGAAAAAGAAGTAAACCAATCTCTTTATGCAAAGGTTATGGCAACGGCTCACGCCGCTCTATCAGCCCCACGAGGCGCAGGCTGTGGTGCGATGGCTGCTCGGCGAGGTGTTCCAGCTCTCGCTGGCCGATGTGCTCACGGGTGCCGTGGAGGCACTTGGCAGTGCCGACCGTGCCTTGCTGGAACAGCTTATGCAACGTCTTGAGCAAGGTGAGCCGGTGCAGTATGTGGTGGGGCACGAGTGGTTTGGCAACCGGTGTTTCAAAGTGGCACCTGGTGTGCTTATACCGCGGCCCGAAACGTTTGAGTTGTGCCAGCATGTGGCCCGTAAATTGCAGAAGAGCCAGGTTGCCGGCCCGCAGATACTCGATGTGGGCACGGGCAGCGGGTGCATAGCCATCTCGCTGGCCCTCGACGTACCCCAGGCGCATGTAATGGCCCTCGACATAAGTGATGCTGCCTTAAGTATTGCCCGTGAAAACGCCCTCAAACTCGGCGCTACAGTGAATTTCAAAAAGGCCGATGCACTGCGTCTCCCCACTGATGCCGAGCCTCGCTGGCATGCTATTGTGAGCAATCCGCCTTACATCACACCGGTCGAAGAGCGTAACATGCATATAAACGTAAAACGCTATGAGCCCCGCGAGGCTTTGTTTGTGCCTGGCAGCGACCCGCTGCTGTTCTACCGCTCCATAGCACACTATGCACTGAAAGCCTTGTATGTGGGTGGCTGGCTCGCATTCGAGGTAAACTCTCTTTTTGCCGACGCTGTTGCGGCCATGCTGCAGCAGCTCGGCTTCAATGCTGTTGAAATACTAACCGACCAATTTGGAAACCATCGTTTTGTGATATGCCAAAACAAATAACAGCTCAGCAGGCTTTGCAAAAACTCACTGCCCAATGTGCGCGCGCCGAGTATTGCTCGGCCGACATCAGACGTAAACTCAGGTTGTGGCATCTGCCCGAGAGCGATGCCGACGAGATAATGGATTACATGCTGCGTGAAAAGTATGTCGACGATAGTCGCTACAGTCGCTTCTTCGTTGAGGATAAGCTGCACGGCAATGGCTGGGGCCGCATGAAGATACGCCAGGCACTCAAGGCAAAGTTGGTGGCCGACGATGTTATAGACGAGGCCTTGTCTACCATTCCCGATGCCGATTACCTTGAAGTGCTTATGCCGCTCATCAGGCAGAAGTGGCACACTGTGCAGGCGGCTACCGATTATGAGCGATCGGGCAAGGTGATACGTTTTGCGATGGGCCGTGGTTTCACGATGGATGAGATTCGCCACTGCATCGATCAGTTGACAGAAGCTGATTTGGAATGAGATGGAGTAGTTTGCTTGCCGACTTGTTTTCGCCGCGGGTTTGTGCCGTATGCGGGCGTCGCCTCGAGGCCGATGAGTACACGCTTTGCAGTTATTGCAGTTGGTTTATGCCGCGTACCCATTTCGAGGCCGACCCGGTAAACAATACCATGGCCCGGCTGTTCTGGGGCCGGGTAAAAATTGAGCGTGCGGCTGCTTTCGTTTATTTCGATGCCGGGGCCGAGCTTTGCAATGTAATCTACAGTTTAAAATACAACAGCAACAAACTGGCTGGCGAGCGACTGGGGCATATGATGGCAGCCAACCTGCTTGAATCGGGCTTCTTTGAGGGTATCGATGCCATTGTGCCCGTACCGTTGTCGCCCAACCGTCGCCGTCAGCGCACCTACAATCAAAGTGAGTTGCTTTCCAGGGGCATCAGGCGGGTAACGCACCTGCCGGTTTATCCCAACGCGCTTTCACGCCAAAAGTTCAAAGTTAGTCAGACCCACGAGGACCGCTGGCAACGTGCCGACAACGTATCCAACCAGTTTGTGCTGAACGAAAAGTATAAGCAGAAGTTAGCCGACAAGCACCTACTGCTTGTCGACGACGTGGTAACCACCGGCGCCACGGCCAGCGAATGTGGCCGCACGCTACTTGCCATCCCTGGTGCCAGGCTCAGCATCCTGTCGTGGGGCGTGGCAAGATTGTAGAACAGTGGGTTAGATTCCAGCGTGCTGGCGCAATAAGGTACCTCTTCTGCCGCGTACGAGCATGTACCATCACGGTTGTTTTTTCCACCATGTATTGAATGATGCCAATAATGGGTCCACTGCATGGTTGCGGCCAGGTAGGGTTAGGAGCCGCCCGCAAAAGGACCATTAAGAACAGATTTCTCTTTTTCAGACCATTTTATTCTGACGGTTGTGTTAACGTTGATTTACATTCCTAACGCAGCACCTTTATGGCCTTTCCTCTGCCGTTTATTATCACATTAACGCCTTTTTGGTAAGAGCTTATTCGTTGGCCTGAGGCATTGTAAATAGTCAGCTTACCCGAAGGCAGAGTTTTCGGTTGACTAATGGCTGTAATATTTGCTTCTACAATATGTTTGAAGTCTTTCCATCCGTTTGCTCTGGCATATAAATCTGCACAGTTTGCAGGTACCTTTAGCGTGCACATGGAAGTTACTTTTTCATCGAACTCACCCCCGTCGGTAACTTCGGGCGGTACAGTGGTCGCTATGCTAACAACTGTTAAATTGTTGTCGCCATCAAACACATTTCCGCTAATTTCGCGCAAAGAGGCCGGCAGACTTACATTCTGCAGCAGGCTGCAGCCGGTCATGGCAGCTTCAATGCGCTCTACGCTGTCAGGTATGGAGATGTTTTTCAGTTGTAGATTTTGCAATGCTCCGCTTTCTATCGCGGTAAGGCATTTGGGTAACGTGAGCTGCGTTAATGCCTTGCAATCGGCTAAGGCAAAACGGGGCAGCACCGTGCGCTCATTGATATAAAGTTTTGGCTCGCTGCATGTATCGCAGAACGAGGGCACCACGTAGGCACCAAAGCCGCTTTGAAACCATGCCGCGCTTAAATCAAGGGCGTGCAGGGTGGAATCGTGCATGAAACTCTCGCTGTACTGTTTATAATATCCACCTGATTTTTCACGCAGAAAGCGCAGGTCTTCACCGCCAAGCGGTCCGCTGTAAGTTATCGAGTGCACCGTGTCGCTGTAGAGGTAGCACGATGCTATATCCAATAAGTCGGCCTGAGTGGTTGTAAAATGGCCCAATTCGTCTTCTTGTTGGGCCCGGCCCGTAACGGCACACAGGCATAATGCGGTTATCAGCAAAGTATGTAATGCGGGTATTTTCATGGCTATGGTTATTCGTTAGTTGTTGGGTATTCTACAATTTCCTTAAATTCTTTCCAGCCATCGGCCTTGCTGTAGGCCTTTTTTGCACCTAAGGGTACAAAAAGAACAGCTTGCCGAAATATCGAGCAGGGTAGCGGTGCCTCTGAAGCATAATACATTGCGGCAGGTTGCGAGGCACGGCAATATACTTTTTGCAATGCAATATCTCCGTCGAAGGTGCTGGCAGATATTTCCTTCAGGCCAAAGGGCAGAACTACTTGTTGCAGATGCTTGCAATTGGCAAAGGCATCGGTAACGATCTCTACACTGTCGGGCAGCACCAGGCATTCCAGACTCTCGCATGAACCGAAGGTTTGTGATGGAAGTGCGTTGTTTTTCAGCAGATATTTTTTCCATTTGCCGAATGCCATGTTTACGGGATCTACTGTGCATGCGCCACTGTTTCCAGGTGCCAGTGTAGCGTTACTCAGGTCAAGGTAGCGCAGAGTTGTTGTTCTGTTTACCTCTTTGCCGTGATAAATGGCAATATAACGGCCCCCGGCAAGTAGCTTTAGGCACCTTAAATCTTCTCCGCTCAGTGGTCCGTGTATAATCAGCGAGTCAGCAGAGGTTAACTGGTTCTGTTCAAGTACCAGGTCAAGCACGTCGGCCTTGTTCAAAAATACATGCCGGTTATCAACTCTTCCAATTTCTACATTTCGTTGCCCAATAGCCCCTACAGGCAGCATCATAAAGCAGATCCAGCCAAAGATGCAGAAAATTTTCTGCTTACTTAACATAAATTTTCTTAGAGTAGGTTTCATCATCGTATCTTACATTTAAAATATATAAACCAGTTTGTGGAACGGTAATAGTTACAGAATTATCTGAATTTAACGTTAAAAGATTGTCAGCATAGGAATACACACTCTGTACGAATAACAATAATAAAAGATAAATTCTCATAATAGAAAGTTTTGATTAGATGTATAATAAATTTTTATACTGCAAATATATATTCTTAGTTTTAGAAATTACTTAATTAATAACATATTTTAATTTTTTTATTACACATTTACAGTTGCTCAAGCGCTAACTTATGTGACGAAGAATCCATTTATCCAAAAATAAGAAATACATCCTCGACATTTTAGGGATCTTGTTACGATTCGTAACTGCTAAATTCTTTATCAGAACCCTTGTCCTTGTGTCCGTCAGCAAGAGGAAAAAAATTATCCAAAGTTTGGCACTGCCATTGCTTTTGTTAATCATTGAATGTTAAAAAATACGCTTTGTTATTTTTTTTCTTGTCTATTTACTTGCAACTTATAACTAAATTATTTATTTTTGTCAACAGAATTACATGATTGCAAGTATTATTACATTAAATCACACAAATAACTATGCGAAAATTATTATTTACTCTTTTATCTGCAGTGAGTCTTGCCTTGGTGCTCACGGCATGTAACAATAGCCATGAAGACTGGTCGTGGGACCCGATGCAATGGCAATTCTCAGCCACCACTGCCACCGACAGTCTTGGTGAGTACGTGGTTGTGCCAACGCAGGGTGCAACTTACCGCTTTGTGTGCAAAAACTACAACTGGTTCTGGGTTGATGGCGTCACCGAGAACGACACCGTCCGCCCTTTCGGTGCTGCTGACATTAAGGCGCGCAGCTACACAGCCCGCTTCACCACCGTGCAGTGGAATGCCGACACTTTGCAGGTAACCATCACCCGTAACAGCACCGGTCGCCCGCGCCGTGCAACCATTGGCACCGAGGCTGGTGACGTATCCTGTCAGTGGCGATTCGTGCAGCAGCAGTAGTTGGCATTATGTTAAAAATGTCCACTTCAGTTTTGCGTTCCTTGTGGCCGCCCGCAATCAATAATTCATTCTGATGTGTGCACAATAAAGGCACTTAATGGCTCTTTTGTAGTTAATGAATCGTGTGAAAATAAAAACGCGATGTCGGAGGGAAATAACCTTCCGGCATCGCACTTTCTTTTAGATTGATTCTAAAAAGCTTTATTTAGCTTCAATTACCTTTGTGGCTTTAAATTTGCCGTCCTGGCTCTTCACGCTTAAAGTGATTTTTCCTTTCTGTCCGTTGCTCTGCACAATGGCCACGAGCATGCCGCCAAATAGCTTCATCTGCTTGCCAGTGAACACTTCCAGACTGGTGGCGTCGCCGTTGCAAAGGCCGCGCAGTGTGCCCGTACCGTTGTCGCCCAACCGCCTCCGTCAGCGCACCTACAATCAAAGTGAGTTGCTTTCCAGAGGCATCAGGCGGGTAACGCACCTGCCGGTTTATCCCAACGCGCTTTCACGCCATAAGTTCAAGGTGAGCAGACGCATGAGGACCGCTGGCAACGGGCCGACAATGTATCCAAACAGTTTGTGTTGAACCAAAAGTACAAGCTGAGGTTAGCCGGCAAGCACCTGCTGCTCGTCGACGATGTGGTAACCACTGGTGCCACGGCCAGCGAATGCGGCCGCACGCTGCTCGCCATCCCTGGTGCCAGGCTCAGCATCCTGTCGTGGGGCGTAGCAAGATTGTAGAACAGTGGGTTAGATTCCAGCGTGCTGGCGCAATAAGCCTAAAATCCGCAAGAAGAGCCGGTAATGCCAGTTTCGCCCCAAAATCTATTTCTTTATGAGAATTGTAGTCAGAAACGGCTCCTATCCTTTCGATTGGCATCTAATCTCGCTATAATCGTATCCAATAGAGATAGACATCTTTCCAAGGGTTCCGTCGATGATATGAGACAGATGGTGCTCAAAAAGCTCCATAACGTGAAAAATTCCTCAGAATGGAGTAAGTTTCTTAGATTTTATTTGTATTTTTGCCATGCCGTGTTAATGATTTGCTAATTTTTTTGCACCACTAAGTTAAGTGATTTTTTTTGACATGGCCAAATATTGAGCAACTTTTTGTTGTTTAGGACGTTATAAAATATTAGAGACTATTGTGGTGCGGATATTAGGATCAAGTGTTTTGACTTATATGATTCATACATGGAATAAAATTGTTATGACTATCATACTGATAGCGATGCTTTTTCCTGCTAATCATGTTATGGCAGAGGAGGGCAATAACTTCTATGTGTTGAACAGTCAGAACGGAATGAGCAGCAATTGTGTGTTGCAGATGTTGCAATTGAACGACGGACGAATGGTGGTAATAACAGACAAGGCCGTGGACGTGTATGATGGGCAACGGTTTTTGTCAGTGCCCATCGACACCACACAATGGAATGCACTGCCTGCCTATAATGGGGCGACACATCTTTTTGCCGACGCCCAGGACCGTCTATGGATGAAGCAGTGGAGACGTCTATACTGCCTCGATTTGAAAACATTGCACTGGCAGAAAGACCTCAACTGGACGGCTGAGGATTTCTTCATCTCCAACGATGGAGAGATGTGGCTGTTATATGGCCGCCAACTGAAGAGTCCCTCCTCTCAGCATGTGTTGAATCTGCCCCCTGATGCCGGAAACTTGCAAGACGTAGTGTCTCATGCCGGAAATGTCTATGCCTTCTTTAGCACAGGACAACTTGTCGTTTACCGAAAGGATGGACATATTGAATATAAGTCTGAGGCCTATGATTCGCATGACCGCGAGAGGTATGCCAACACGTCACTTGTCGTACAGGGGTTCGATGGCCGCCTATATCAAGTACGCACAGGCAAAGGAGGTTCCGTTCTTCAGTCGTTTGACCCTGCAACGCGTCAGTGGCATCAGTTGTTGACAAGCCCCAACTGGATGCACACGCTGACACCGACACCCACCGGTATGCTCTACCTGACCACATCCGAAGGCTACCTATGTATCAATACCGCCACGGGTGAAAAGCGCTCCAACCGTGAACTACACTTGCCCGACGGCACGACGCTTACCACAGGCATCAATACTGTGTTAATAGACCGAGAAGGCGGCATCTGGCTGGGCACCTACAACAATGGACTGCTCTACACTTCGCCAGTGTCGGGTATTTTCGACACGCAACCCATAAACATCGAAGTGCAGCCCATACTCACCACCATCTATCTGCACGGTCAGCCCTTGCAGGTGGGGCATGACTACGACGGGAAAATCCTGTTAGACGTCACTCCGCCATACGTCACCCACCTCACATTCAACCACGACCAGAACTCCCTGGCCTTTCAGTTCTCCACCATGAACTATGTGCGCCCCCGGAGCACCTGTTACCGCTATCGCTTCTCTGGCGACAACAACCATTGGCACACGGTCTCTGCCGATTCAGCCAGTCACCTGGTCGATGACAAGGGTGTCTTTTACCTGCCATTGGTCAGTCTCTCTCCCGGCAATTACACACTGGAGGTGATGGCTACCACCAATCCCGACCATTGGGAAGGAGCAGCAGTGCGACGTATCACTTTTACCATCTGTCCACCATGGTGGAAAACCCCTGTGGCCTATCTGTTGTATTTCTGCGTGGTCGTCGCTACAATAGCAGCTGCCTTCCGTCTCTATCACAGCCGTCTGCAACGAAAGCAACGTGAGGACATGTTGTTGTTGCGCATTCAGAACCTTGTGGAGCAGGTAAACCAATACGAACAGGCAGAAACGCTTGTGGTGCTCAATGAGCCGGAATCATCAGCTTCGACAGCGTCAATGCCGGAACCCACGCAACAGGAGAAAGAGTTCATGGCCCGTGTCACACAGTTGGTTGAACAACATATTACTGACCCATCCTATAACGTGAAGCGGCTGGCGGCCGACCTCTGCATGGAGCGCACAGGCCTCTACAAGCGGTTGACAGCCTTGAGGCAGCAGCCTCCAGTTGCTTTTATCCGGAGCATCCGCCTGCATCGTGCCGCAGACATGTTGCTGAAAGGCGACAAAACTGTCACCGAGATAGCGGAGCACACAGGTTTCTGTTCCACGAGCTATTTCAGCAAGTGCTTCCAAAAAGAATTTGGTTGCAAACCGTCGGAATATCAGGGAAAATAGGCCCTTTTCAACATTTGTAGCAGTTTCATCGTCATTTGTTTTGCGATGAAACTGCTTTTTCATTCTAATTTTGCACTACCCAATAGAGTTACTGTTTTTCGGAATTATGTCAAATCAAATAATTATTGCAAAATGAAACTAACCCTTATGCTATTAACAGTGGCCGTGACATTGTTCTGCCATGTCGCAGCCATGGCACAGGAACACTACCACTTTGTGCCCACCGATTATGTGTCAACTGACAACAACCGTGCCCCGCAGAGCTCTTTCAGCTACGATGAGCGGTCGTTCACCGTATCGGCCTCCGGTCAGAACAACGTGGCGTTCAAGATGGGGGCTGAATGCGACAGCAAATACTTCATCACTTCCTTGGACCGCTGGTTTGTGGTTCGGGGCAGCAACTTGAAGACTGGAACTGCCGACTCCTATCTATGGTGGATCAACGGAGTGAACCAAGGAACGCAGGTGGCACCTGACTATGTCGGCACCACCCCAGACGGTCAGCAGTTATTCGTCTGGGACCTGTTGAATGGCAACAAACTGTTCTCATGGTTTAGCAACATGGGCGAGCGGCAGGTGCTCAACTCCAATGGCACGGGCTTTATCCTGGCTATGGGACTGACGGCCACGGGCATGACTGGCACGGTGAGCGATGTAGGCTACTACAGCGACGTGGCTATCAGCGACAAATACCCAACACTGATGCCAGTGCTGGGAATCACTCATGAAGCAATGGCGGAGAAGATGCGGACAGCACTATCGAATGAGATAGACAAAGCCAGTAAATTATTGGAGCAGCGCCCCGCCTCTGACGAGGTGAAGGCTCATTTGCAGACGGCCATCGACGAGGCACAAGCGGTACTTGATGCCATCTCTGTGAAGAACTACTCTGCTGTGCCCGATGCAATCGACCGCTTGCGACAGGCCATGGAAGAATACAAGTCGCAGAGCCGTATTGCCAGTTACGAACTGACCTCTGACGGACTGTTGGCCCATTGGGATGACCTCATCGTAAGGGTGCGCTTTTTCAACGACAGTACGCTGCGCATCACAAAATATGTGGGCGATGAGGACAAGGTTGAGCGTAGCCTGGTGGTCACTGCTCTTTCGGAACAAGGTGTTGGCATCAGCCACTCTGCCACCGACAGCATCGTGACACTCTCCACCGCCAAGGTCAGGATGACTTACAACGTGGCAGAAGCCACGGTTAGTGTGTATCGCTCCACGGGCGAACTGCTCATCAAAGAAAAAATGGCAGATATCGCAGCCAAGGCCGACGGTCCCAATGCCTCCTATCAGTTGAAGCAGGTGTTTACACTTGATGCCGACGAGCAAATCTACGGTATGGGACAGTTGCAGAACGGCCGTCTCTCCATGCGTGGCCTCAACACCACGATGATACAAGACAACAGGAGCATCTACATACCATATTTCTATTCCTCCAAGCGTTACGCCCTCTATTGGGACAACTACTCTCCCACCACGTTCAGCGACACCGGCGACGAGACCGTCTTTTCCTCTACGGGGCAGGCCATCGACTACTATGTGCTCGTGGGCGAATCGGCTGATGGCGTCCTGCACTCTTGGCGGCAGATGACCGGCGGCACACAGCTGCCTCCATTGTGGAACTTCGGCCTTTACCAGAGCAAGCAGCGCTACCAGAGCACCCAGGAGGTCATCGATGTGGTGGCTAAATACCGCAAACTTGGCGTGCCCCTCGACTGCGTGGTGCAGGATTGGCAGTACTGGGGCGACGACAACCACTGGAACGCCATGGAGTTTCTCAACCCGAAATACAGCGACTATCAGCGCATGATAGACGAGGTGCATGCCATGAATGCTAAACTGATGATTAGCGTATGGCCAGACTTCGGTCCTGCCACCAAGCAATACAAGGAGTTTGGCGAGGCTGGCCGCCTCATCCCCATTCAAAGTTATCCCACCAGCGTGGCCACACGCCCCTATGATGCCTATGACGCCAACACGCGCACCCGCTATTGGGACTACCTTTATAAAGGACTGCTGAGCAAGGGTGTCGACGCCATCTGGCTCGACTCGTCCGAACCCGATGACTTTAGCAACAAGACGACCGACTACGACTATGTGACGGGCTTCGGCGGACGAACCTTCCGCTCCTTGCGCAATGCCTTCCCTCTCTGTCATGTGGAAGGTGTCTACGACAACTACCGCGCAGAAAACAGCTTGTCGGACAAACGCGTGAGCATCCTCACCCGCTCCGCTTTTGCCGGTATGCAGCGCACGGGGGCCTTTGTGTGGAGTGGCGACATCACCTCGAGTTGGCAGACCCTGGCAGCACAGATTCCCGCAGCCTGCAACCTCAGCGTTTCGGGTTTGCCCTATTGGAACAGTGACACAGGAGCATTCTTCATCGGTAGTTATGGTGGCGTAGGCGATGCCAGTTGGCGCGCGCTCTACGACCGTTGGACACAGTTCTCGTGCTTCTGCCCCATGATGCGCTTCCATGGCGACCAGACACCACGCGAGATTTGGCAGTTTGGACAAGAGAACGATGCACAGGGAGACTACGACAATGTCCTGCGCTACATTCGCCTGCGCTATCGCTTGTTGCCCTATCTTTACAGCACAGCCCATCAAGTGGTGGCCTCCGACAAAACCTTCATGCAGGCCATGCCCATAGCCTTTGAGGACGACGCACAATGTGTGGGGATAGCCGACCAGTACATGTTTGGCCGCAGCTTCCTCGTGGCACCAGTCGTGACCGATGGTGCTGCCGGACGCCATGTCTATTTGCCTAACAGTGGCCTATGGTATGATTTCTGGACAGGAAAGGCATATCATGGCGGCAAGTCCATCTATCGGACCACCCCACAAGACATCATGCCTCTGTACGTTCCTGCCGGCAGCATCTTGCCCATAGGCCCGGAAGTGCAATATAGCACCGAAAAGAAATGGGACGACTTGGAAATCCGTGTCTATGCCGGAGCCGATGGACAGTTCACCCTTTATGAGGACGAGTTTGATGGCTATGGCTACGAGCAGGGCAATAGTAGCGAGATTCCTTTCAAATGGGATGAGGCGACGCAAACGCTCACCATCGGGCAACGGAGAGGAACCTACCCTGGCATGTTGCGGCAACGTACATTCCGTATCGTCCGTGTGTCATCAAAGAAAGGTTATGGCGACTTGACTTCCACCATTCATGATCATATTGTGAGTTACGATGGAAATGCGGTGACAGTGAGTCTGGCAGAAGAAGCAGAGGGCGAACCACAGGCCGAAGAAATGACCAGCCACATCGTCAATCCGAGTTTCGAGGCCGACGGTCGTGGAATGACGAAAGAGGCTCCGCAGGGATGGACGGTGGAGAGCGAGACTGCCTGGTGGGGCGTGAACCTTGGTGGTGGCAAAGGCGACCCACAGGCTACCGACGGGAACTATATCTTTGGCGTGTGGGACGGTACGGCTACGATGACACCCTCCATCAGCCAGACCCTTAACGACCTGCCCAAGGGACGCTATATGCTGAAGGTCGACATGCAGGCCAGCAACCGTTCGGCCACCACCATCCGCCTGGGCAAGCAATATGTCTTTGCAGGAGAACAGAAAGGTTACTTCGCCGAACAGTTGAGCACGGCAGGTATGGGAGACACCTACCCCATGCAGACCATTGCCGTCTGTTTTGACCAACCAACCGACAATGCCCCGGTCACAATTGGAGTCTCCACGGAAGGGGCTCCAAATGAGACATGGTTCAAAATAGACAATTTCCGGCTCTATCTTTTGACAGACAAAGTGTCAGATGGCATATTGCCAACCAGTTTTTCACAGCCCCATCCTTCCTCGTCAGCCATCTTCGACCTTACGGGTAGGAAGGTTTCCAGCAATCCCTGCCACCGTCTGCCTCATGGCATATATATCAATAATCACAAGAAATTTGTTGTCAAATAATCTGTTCTGCAATTGAAATGTACAAAAAAAATAATACTGCTCTCTGTCTTGTCAGCCATGTGCTCGACGTTTTTATCTGCTGAACCTGTTGTGTTTGAAATTATTGCTGTCCGCTAAAACTCAAAATGGCAAAAACATCTAACCCGAAGCCCTGTAAATTTGGACTTCGGGCTTATTTGACATGTTGAAACTCAAACGTTTTATTTTGCCTCAATTACTTTGGTGGCCTTAAATTTGCCGTCCTGACTCTTCACGTTTAAGTTAATCTTTCCTTTCTGTCCGTTGCTCTGCACAATGGCCACGAGCATGCCGCCAAATAGCTTCATCTGCTTGCCGGTGAACACTTCCAGACTGGTGGCATCGCCGTTGCAAAGTCCGCGCAGTGTGCCTGCGCCCTCAACGCTGAACAGCAGTTCGCTGTCACCCCAGGGGTAGAGCGTGCCCTGCTTGTCGGTTAAGCTCACGGTTACAAAACTCAAGTCTTCGCCATTGGCCTCTATCACATCGCGGTCGGGCTGCAACAATAATTTGGCAGGTTTGCCTGCAGTAGTCACGGTTTGCGTGGCAGCTTTGTGGCCCAGTGAGTCGTAGGCCACCACGGTGATGTTGCCGGGCTGGTAAACCACATTATCCCAGCGCAGGCGGTAACGTCGTGTGAGCGAGTCAACCACGTCCATGCGGGTGGTGCTGGCGGCATCGGCCACGGTGTAATGCGTCTTGCGAATGCGCCCCTGACTCTTACCGTTCACAAAGAGCTCGGCTTCGGGATAATCGGTGTAGCAGAACACGGGTGTTACCTTTCCCTCACGTCCTGGCCACGTCCAATGCGGCAGCAGGTGCAGGGTGTGCTCGTGTTTGTTCCACTGCGAGCGGTACAGGTAGTAACGGTCTTTAGGCAGTCCGGCCAGGTCGAAGATGCCAAAGTAGCTGCTACGGCTCGGCCAGTACTCGTCGTAGGGGGTGGGCTCGCCCAGGTAATCGAAGCCGGTCCACACAAACTGTCCGATGGTGTTGGTGCGGTCGTCTTGTATCATAAAGTCAACATCGGGCAAATTGCTCCACGAGCACCACTCGGTGTCGTAGCTCGAACACTGTCCGTCGGGGTAAACAGCCCAGCTGCTCAGCTTCACGGGAAACTTGTACACACCACGGCTGCTCACCGTTGATGCCGTTTCGGAGCCCAACTGGAAGCCCTGGGGCAACTGCTTTATAGCCTTGTCGTACTTGTACACACGGTAGTTCCAGCCTGGAATGTCCATGGTCTGGGCGAAACCCGACTTCAGTGCCGCGTCGGGGCGGTCCATTCCCTGGGTCACCGGGTGCACATCATCCAGACTGTGGCAGATGTCCTGCAGGTGGCGGGCTATGTCGGCGCCCTCCTTGCTCCATTGTTCAGGAATCTCGTTGCCAATGCTGTACATCACAAGTGAGGGGTGGTTGCGGTTGTGGCGTACCAGGGTTTCAATGTCCTTGTCGGCCCATTGCTTAAAGAACTGGGCATAGCCATTCTTCACTTTCGGGTAAATCCAGGTATCGAAGCTCTCAGCCATCACCATCAGTCCCAGCGAATCGTACACCTCTATCTGCATCTCGCTCGGCATGTTGTGACTTGTGCGAATAGCATCGCAGCCCATCGACTTCAGTAGTTTGGCCTGGCGTATCAGCGCTGCTTTGTTCACGGCGGCACCCAAAGCGCCCAGGTCGTGATGCAGGCACACGCCCTTCAGCTTGCGTGACACTCCATTCAGCTGGAAGCCGTGCACAGAGTCTACGCTCACTGTGCATATGCCCGTGTTGCGGGTGAGGGTGCTCACGGGCTTGTTGTTGCGGTAGAGTGTGGTTACAGCCTTGTATAGATAAGGCGATTCGGGACTCCACAACTGTGCGTGGGGCACTATTACGGGCATGGTAACACATCCGGCTGAGTCGACATCGCCATGTGAAGCGGCAGCCACACGGCCCTTCTTATCGATGAGCTGCACCTCTACAGCCCATACATCATTGCCCAGACTGCCTTTCACCTGAGTATCGAAGAGCAGGGTGGCCTGTGAGTTGCTAATCTGTTTGGTGCGCAGATAAGTGTACCAGGGGTCTAAGGTAACCTTACCGGTACGCACCAGCGTTACGGGGCGGTACAAACCGGCACCCGGATACCAGCGGCTGCTTTCTTTGGGGTTGTTCAGGCTCACGGTAAGTGTGTTGCTGCCTGCGTGCAGATAAGGCGTAAGCTCCACGCGGAAAGCATTGTATCCATAGGGCCAGTAGCCGCACTGTGTGCCGTTGATGTACACGTGGGCGTTGCTCATGGCACCGTCGAACACCACAAAGGTACGCTCGCCGGCTGCTGTAGGAGCCTCAATCTGCGTGCTGTAATAGCCACGGCCAATCCAGGGCAGCGCACCCGAGCGGCCCGATTTCTCGGTTTTCTCTTTCTCGCCGTTCTGCACTATGGCCACTTTTTGCAGGTCCCACTTTTTGTCGAAGGGGCCGCTGATGGCCCAGTCGTGCGGCACGGTAACGGTTTGCCAGTTCAGGCTGTCGCGCGAGAACTGCCATTGCCTAAGTTCGGTAGTCGTTTGTGCCGGGGCATTGACAGGCAGCAGCGCGGCTGCTAAACAAGCAATGAGGAATGAATAGTTGTTTGTTCGCTTCATTATGTCTTTTTTAATAAATTGAGTAGGTAAGCAGGGCAGAGGTGGGTTTGCCGGTACTGTCGAAGGCACCCTTGCTGTATCTCTGGAAGTTATTGTAGCATTCCGGTTCCCAGTAGAACAAACCTAAGCAGGCTTTGTTCTGCTTGCCATTTATAATCAATGTGCTCATGAGCGACGAGGCCTTCGAGCTGTCCCACGACATGCCTACTTCGCAAATCATGCACGGCGTGTTGTAGCGTTTGTAAAGTGTGGTGATGTTGCTAAGGCATTGGGTGGCGTAGCTCTGCCAGTTACTGTCGTCGGGATACAAGCTCATGCCGATAACGTCCCATTTGGCGCCAGCGGCTTTCAGTCCGTCGAACATCCAGGTGTAATGGTTCAGCTCCTGACCTTTATCCAAGTGAATAATCACCTTTGCTTTGGGGTAAATCTGCTTTACGGCAGCATAGCCCGACTTTACCAATGAGGCGAAGCCGCTGAACTTGTTGCCGGTGGCCTGACCTAAGGGCCACAGCATGCCCGACACGGTTTCGTTGCCCACTTGTACCCATTCTACGTCTATGTTTTTCTGCTTGAGTGCTCCCAGCACATCCTCGGTGTGGCTTGCTACGGCAGAATCGAGCTGTTGCAAGTTGTAGTTCTTCCATTGTGCAGGTACAGTCTGGCTGCCCGGATCGGCCCATGTGTCGCTGTAGTGAAAGTCGATCATCAACTTCATGCCGAGTGCCTGCGCCCTTTCGGCCTTGGCCAGCACATCCTGCTTGTTGCAGTAGCCGCCGGTAGGGTTCACCCACACGCGCAGACGTATGGCATTGGTGCCCATACTCTTGAGCAGAGCCATGCATTCGGTTTGCTTTCCGCTCTGGCTGTAGAACTTATAGCCTTCGGCTTCCATCTGTGTAAGCCAGCTCACGTCGGCACCTTTGGCAAAACTGTCGGTTACCACCACGGTGTCTTTTTTTGTGGTGTCAACGGGTACAGACGTTCCGGGGTCATCATCGCCGCCGTTGTTACTGCTGCCGCAACCAAAGAGTGATGCCATTAACAAGATGGCGAAAGGGAGTTTCCCAAAAAAAGGAAAATTTAAATTCATTGTTTTAGTTATTTGGATTATTCATACTATTGTGTGCCACAAAGTTAACAATTTTCGTTGTTTTGGCAAACTTTAAATTATAAAAAACAATTCAGAATTCGGCTTTCCATGTAAATTCCATTATGTTGCCTGTGTCGGGATGCTCAAAGCGCAGATACTCGGCATGCAGATAAAGGCGGTTGGAGGGTGCCCCGTAGAGTTCATCGCCCTTGATGGCACGCCCCAGTCCGGCTGCGTGGGCACAGTGCAGGCGCAACTGGTGTGTGCGGCCGGTGAGCGGATAAAGTTGCACGCGCCGGCTGTCCACGAAGTGGTAGCGTGTTACGGCCTGCTTGCCGTGCTCAAAGTCAACCATTTGCATGGGCCGGTGTAGAGGGTCGGGGGCGAGAGGCAGGCTGATGTTGCCATCGGGGTGGGGTGGCATGGGCCCGTCGTCGAGCAGTGCCACATAGCGTTTGGCAATGTGGTGATGCAGGAATTGCTTTTGCAGATCTATGTAAGCGTGCTCTGTGAGCGCCACCACAAGCAGTCCACTGGTTGCCATGTCGAGCCGGTGCACTATAATGGGACCGCCAGATTGCGGGAACTGTTGCTTTATGAACTGGTACACCGATGTCTGCTCCGACCGCCCCGGAACACTCAGCATGCCTGCCGGCTTGCGCACCACGGCTATACTTGCATCAGCATAAACTATTTGAGGCATCTCGCCATTGTAGGTTTCCAGAGGGTTGGGTGCCACAGACAAACCTCTCAGCATCCAGCTTAGAATGGGACGGCACTTGGCGCTGCAAGCGGGGTAGTACTTGCCATGCACTCTTAAGCGGTTTTGTGGCGAAGGCCCATACCAGAACATTGCCATGCTTATGGGCGTTAGTGCATGTTGGTAGGCATACTGCAACAGTCGGGGTTCACAGCATTCACCTGCGCCCGATGGTGGAACACTAATGAGCGAGCCGTGTTCACGGGCGTAGAGTTTAAAGATGTCGACGAGCGGTAGCTGCCGGCCCTCGGCGTTAAGTAGCACAAACTGTGAGAAAAGCCATTGTTGCAGATGGTCGCTTTGCAACTTTCGGCTTTTCTGCAATGCATTAATTTGTTCATGCAAGGAGCTGACGGCCCGCTTTTTCTCGGCAATTTTGTCGGCACAACGCTGTTTTAGCCGGCGCAGTTCGGCTTTTTGAAACTGCGATTCCTTAATGAGTTGCTGCTCCATCTGCGCATTCTGTTGAACTGATGCTGACTTTCTCAATGTATCGCGCCTGGTCTTGGCCTCGGCCATTAACTGCCTGTAGCCGGCTATTTGCTGTTCGGTTTGTTGTTCGGCCGTTTTCAGCTCTTGCTCGGTGTGGGCAAGTTCCGGGCTTTGTTGCAACTGCTCTATTTGCCGGTTGATAAGTGTAATTTGCCGTTCGTGGGTTTTAAAATATCCTTCGGGTTGCAAATAATCTACTACAGGCGGCACAAAGTATGGGTCGGTGCCATGTTCCCACGACTCAATTTGTCCGCTGTAGGCCGCAAGAAACCCTGCCTTGCCACTGTTGTTGGTTATCACCAGCACGCCAAACATTTTACCTTCATCAAGTCCGCGGCGTTCTATTTCATTCTTTACGCATGCTACGGCCTGCCGGCATAGCTCGTCGGGGTGATAATAAAACGGGTTGGTAAAGAGCCGGGGCAATGCTCCGGTATTGGGTAATGCATGTATCAGTTCAGTATTCAGTGGCATGATGTGCTGAGAGTTTATACTTACAAAGTTAATGAAAAAGGTTATAATATGAGTGATGAACTGCTAAAAAAGGTTTATTCATATTGTTTTTTGGAATTATTATAGTAATTTTGCAAGCGGTATGAAGCGTATAGCAAACATAATCACGGTGCTTTTCCTGTCGGTAATGATTCTTATCGCAGGGGCAGGGCTCACAATTATTCATTGCGAGCACGAGGGTTATGTGTCGGTTGCCCAGGTTTCGGCCGAGGCACAGCAGCACAAATGCTGCACGCCCATGAAGAAATGTATGACGGTTACAGTGCATAAGCTTCAGCCAACGGTAACTGTACATTACGCTATTCCTGATTTCCATGTTCTGCAGCCTTTACTGTACACGGTAGCTTTTGTAGAGCCCCAGGTAGAGAGTTTGCCCGTTAAGCAGTTAGCTTACAGCGGAGTGATACCTCACGGACCACCACGCAGTTACCTGAACACGTTATGTGTGCTCTTGATTTGATTTTTGTGGCCATTTAGTCTATTATAGTGCGTTTGTAGAATACAGATGCACCAAGTCCACATTATATCTAAATTAAGAACACAAATTAATGAAAAATAATAACATAGCTAAGGGCATGCTGCTTTTGATGCCCGCTTTCGTACCTTCATATGCTGCCACTGTGCCCCCCAAGGACTCAGTGTTAACCCAATCAGATTCTACTGCCACCCTTAACGGCCGCGAGCTTAAAACCGTATCGGTGGTGCGCCGTAAAAATGGCATGATGAGAATGAGTGGTGCCATGAACGGCAACATCATTTCAAAAGACGAACTCTTCAAGGCTGCCTGCTGCAACTTGGGTGAGAGCTTCACCACTAACCCTTCGGTAGACCTGAACTACAGTGATGCCGCTACCGGTGCAAAGCAAATTAAACTGCTCGGACTGAACGGCTCGTATGTGCAGATGCTTACCGAGAATCTGCCCGACTTCCGTGGTTCGGCCATGCCTTATTCGCTTGGATACATTCCCGGTACATGGATGAAGAGCATACAGGTGAGCAAGGGCGCCGCCAGTGTGAAGAACGGTTACGAAGGTTTAACCGGCCAGATTAACGTGGAATACCTGAAGCCTGAGGACGAGCAGGGTGCTTCAGTAAACATGTATGGCAACACCGACGGTAAGTTTGAGGCCAATGCCGAGGGTAATGTGCACCTTTCCAAGAAATGGTTCACCAACATTCTTACGCACTATGAGAACCAGTGGGGCTCGCACGATATGAACCACGACGGCTTCAGCGACATGCCTAACGTGAGGCAGTACAATTTGCAAAACCGCTGGCTGTACAAGGACTCACGCTACATTATGCACGCCGGCATATCATTGATTAACGAGGACCGTCGCAGCGGTCAGACCTTCGGCCACCTCTCTGATGAAATGAAGCAGGAAATGTCCAATCAGCCTCAATATAAAATAGGTGTGAAGACTAATCGCTACGAGGGATACATGAAGCACGCCTTTATTCTGAACCCCGAACATGGCACCAATATCGCGCTCATGGCCAACGCAGATATGCAGCAACTCGATGCCGGCTATGGCTATAAGAGCTATTACGTGAACGAGAAAAACCTCTACGCACAGCTTATGTTCGAGCATAACTTCAACGAATTCCACAATATCAGCACCGGTGTGAGCCTGGTTTACGACTATCTGGGACAGCTCTACAACATGCAGAACGTTCAGAATGTAGAACGGCAGCGCCTGAATGAGAAGGAAACGGTGCCCGGAGCTTATGCTCAGTACACCTATAATCTGCACAACAAGCTCATTGCCATGGCCGGACTTCGTGTAGACCACAGCAGTGAATATGGCACCTTTGTTACGCCACGCTTTCATATTAAGTGGCAACCCGCAAGTTTTGTGTCACTCCGCCTCTCGGCCGGCAAGGCTTACCGCTCGCCGCACATCCTGGCAGAAAACAACTACCTGATGGCCAGCAGTCGCCAGCTCGTGATTGGCAACAAGCACATGGAGGAGGCGTGGAACATGGGCGCCAGCTCACAGTTCACCTTCAGTATTGCCAACAAGCCGCTCACACTGAATGCCGAATATTATTACACCCGCTTCAGTCATCAGACGGTGGTTGACTTTGATTCCGACGTGCACCAGGTACGTATAGGCGACCAGGCCGGTCTGGCTTACTCGCACGTGTTTCAGATTGATGCCACTTACCCCGTGCTAAAGGGTCTGACGCTCACGGCAGCCTACCGTCGCAACTATGTGCGCGAGAACTACAATGGCGTCAGGATGGAGAAGCCGTTGCAGAGCCGCTATAAGGGTTTGGTCACCGCATCGTATAAAACACCTCTCGGATTGTGGCAGGCCGATGCTACGCTGCAGCTCAACGGTGGCGGCAGGATGCCGCAGCCCTATACACTTGCCGACGGCACACAGTCGTGGAACAGCTCGTTCAAGGCTTATCCAATGCTCAATCTGCAGGTAACCCGCTGGTTCCGCCACTTCTCAATCTATGCCGGTGGCGAGAACCTTACCAACAAACGACAGAAGAATGCCGTGATTGACTCGATGAACCCATGGGGGCAGCAGTTTGATACCAACATGGTGTGGGGCCCCGTGAATGGTGCTATGGGCTATATTGGCATTCGCATTAATTTCGGAAGATTACAATAACGTTTAAATAGGAAAGGACGATTATGAAAAAAGCAATTTTATCAACAATGCTCATGCTGTTTGTCAGCGTGGCAGCAATGGCTAAGGGTGACAGCACCGTGGTATTCACAACCACTCCGCAGATGCATTGCGCCAATTGTGAAACAAAGATTAAGGGCAATCTGCGCTTCGAAAAAGGCGTTAAGGACATTGCCACCAGCGTGCCCGACCAGACGGTTACGGTTACCTACGATCCCAAGAAGACCAATGTCGACAAGCTGCTGAAAGGTTTCACCAAGTTCGGCTATACAGCCCGCAGAGTGCAACCCGGTGAAAAGGTGGCCACCAAGACCGATGAAGCTTGCCCTAATATGTAATGATTAAGACAGCTATGAAAAAGTTATTCTCTCTGATCCTTGTGCTGATGGCTTTTGTAAGTGCATCAGCACAAGGCTATTATACACAGTATTATGCCGACAAGGGCCTGATTAAGGAAGCTCAGGAGTGGATGGCAAGTGGTGTGTGGCGCAATGGCTTCACTGCCGCCTCACCTCACCCCAGTGTGAATGCGGTGGAATTTTACACACAATATAAAAAGAATCCCAGACAGTGGGAAGCTCTTTTCCAGTATCTCTCGCACACCGACCTGCTGGCTCTTACCAGGGGACGCCACAAAATACCAGGCTCTGACCTTACCATCAGCGTGGAGGACGATGTGAACCGCCCGCTTAGCGAGCAGCGCAGCGAGAGCCATTACCACCATATTGACTTCCAGTATGTGGTTAAGGGTGTGGAGCGCTTTGGCATTATTGACCATTTTACCAGCAAAGCCAACTGTGCCTACACACCCGATGTGATACACTACGACTACGATGTAAAGAAGGCCCGCTTTATGGACTCCAATACAAAGAAGTTTTTCATCTTTTTCCCCGGTGACTGGCATATCGCTAAAATCAATAATGATACCAACGACCAGAACATCCGCGTAGTGGTAATAAAAGTAGATTATATAAAGTAAGCCTGCAGGCAAAGGCTTACTTTTCCATTTTCAGGCAGCATATCTCAAGGCAGCGTCTTGTTCTTGAGATATGCGTTGTATTCATTCCGATAGCCGTTAAACACATTGATATCTACCTCACCGTGAATGCCTTTCACGCGTCCGTCGGGGCACAGTTGCCAGTACACCAGTCGCAGGTCGGGCTTGTAGTCGCCGTAACGCGCTATCCATATATCGTAATTCTTTATCAAATCGGGAGCCAGCGGCAGATAGCGGTTCACGAAAGTCTGGCTCACGTAGAGCACAGGCTTGCGCCCGCAGTGGTTGCCCACCAGTGTCAGCCACGTGCGAATGCGCGAGAACAGCACGCCGGTGCCACCGATGCGCCTTATCTGACTTGGCAGGGGTTCCACATCGAGCACGGGCGGAAAGTCGCCCTTGGCAAAGTGTGAGCATTTCACAAAGAAGTTGGCCTGGGCGGTGGCCGATGAGTTAACCGAGAAGAAGTGGTAGGTGCCCACCTTGAAGCCGTGCGCCCGTGCCGCGTTGTAATCGCGGTGATAATAGGGGTTCATCAGAGTTCGCCCCTCGGTGCTCTTGATGTAAACGAACGATATAGGGAAGTCTACTGCTCCACTCACCGTTTTTTTGCTGAGTGAGCCCAGGTGCGAGATGCGCAGGTTGGCCCAGTCGATGGCATAGCGATGGCGACCCCTGATGTGTTGGTATTTGGATATGTCGATGCCATAGATGCGTTGCGAGCTGTAAGTGAGCCGCTCACCCTGGTAGCGGTCGTTTTTCCACTCACCCACACGCAGTTTGCCGTTGGCGGAGAAGGCAAAGCCGAATCCGTTGCGCTCGCCTTCCTCCCAGAATCCGCAGTAGTATGAGCCGTCGGTGCCCTGGTATACACCTTCGCCCGATGGGCGGCGCTTGCTGTCAATCTGGCCCTTGTAAGTGCCGTCAGAATCACTTATCACTGCTGTGGCTACAGAGTCCTTGGTCCAGCTGCTGGTTAGTTTTACGCGGGTAGTGTCTACCGGGATGCGCAGCGTGTAGCCCGTGTTGCGTGCCTTGCCGGCAAACAAGCCTCGCACTGAGCTTAAAGAGTATTGGTGAGTGCCGATTTTAAGTTTAAAGAACGAGAGGCTCAGCGGTCGGGCATAGCCTGGCGTGTGCTTGTCGATGGTTTGCAGCAGCATGAGCATGTGGTCGGATGTTTGCGTTAGCATGCGCATGGGCTTGCGCACCACAGTATTTTTGCCTTTCGTCTCGAGCACGTAGAACACGTAAACATGCTTTACGCTGAGCCGGCTGCTGTCGGTTATCGATTTCAGAATAGTGCGTATGTGCCATGCCGTGTGGTAGCTCTGCCGGGTAGCGTTGCCCATGGCAGCCAGCAGGTTGTAGCCCTCGTCGCTCACGTTGTGCACTCTGAGGTAGTACATCAGCTCGTCGTACTTGTGGTTCATATTGTCGGCGTGCTTGAGGTATACCTTTTTGGCAGCCTTAACGAGTGAGTCGAGCTGATGTGAAGTGGGAATAAATATAGAAGAAGTGTCGGGCATCTCGGCCACCACACGACCGTTGCATGATGGCAACAGAGTGTAGCGGCGCAGCCATGCACCGGTGGTTACGTGTTCGGCACGCTGCAACGAGTCGGATGAGGCTGAGGCATCGGTGAATACCGAATCGGCGTGCCATTTGCTGAAGTAGAGCGCAGGGCGGTCATTGATGTACAATGCATAATAACTGCGACAGATAATGTGGGCCTTCGACCGCTGTATATCCTCTTTGCTTACGTGTAGCATAAGGAATAAATACACGCCGAGCGCAATGGCCAGCAGGGCTATGGTAATTAGAACAACTTTCTTTTTACGGTTAAATACCAAGCGTTTCATCACTGAAAACCAATCCTCCCAAACTAATCTTTATACCTTTGTATTAATCAGACAAAAAACATAACCATGATTTGTGCTATTATCACCCTGATGAACATGCCCAGCGGGTACACGGTGGCATAGCTTATGCTGGGTGTCTCGCCCTTGAGCGTGTCGTTGGCATAGCCCAGCGCCATAGGGTTAGCCATGCTACCGCACAGAATGCCACAGATGGTGCCAAAGTCGTATTTATGGGTGCGCAGCACTATAACGCCGATAATGAGCACCGGCACTATGGTAAGCACAAAACCAATGAGTACCCACATGATGCCTTCGGGGCGAACCACCGTGCTGAAGAAGTCGCGTCCGGCGTCGAGCCCCAGACATGCCAGGTAGAGCGAGAGCCCCAGTTTGCGCAGCATGAGCGAGGCTGAACGGGTGGTGTAGGAAATGATATGGAAGCGCGGACCTAAGGCGCCCATCAGTATACCCATTACAATGGGGCCTCCGGCAATGCCAAGGTGAATGCTGCTGTCCATGCCTGGCAGGCTGATAGGTATGGTGCCAAGGGCCAGACCCAGTATGATGCCCATGAAGATGCTGCCCAGGTTGGGCTCAGCCAGTGTTTTAACGGCATTGCCGAGGAAGGCCTCTACATGGTCGATGGCCTCGGGCTCGCCCACCACTGTTACGCGGTCGCCGTATTGCAGGCGCAAATCGTCGGTGGCAAGCAGCTTGATGTCGCCCCTCAGCACACGGCTCACATTTACGCCGTAGGTTTTGCGCAGCTGTAGTTTGCCCAGCATCTTGCCGTTAAGTCCGGGCCTGGTAACCACGATTACTCGGCTCATTACCTTCGAGTCAATGGCGTTCCAGTCGATGCGCTCGGTATTCCAGTCTTTCTTAACACGCTTACCGAAGAGTATGGTCAGTGCCTTTGCCTCGTCGCGGGTGGTTACCACCAGCAGGTTGTCGCCCTGTTGTATCAATGTGTCGGCCTTTGGCACGATTACCTGTGTTCCGCGCCAGATGCGTGAAACGATGAACTTGCGGTGCGTGCTCTCGTTGATTTCCTTCAGCGTTTTGTTCTCGATGGCCGGGTTCACCACCTCGTATTGGGCAATGTAAGTAGAATCTTCATCCTGGCTCTTGTGCGGTTCCAGATCGGCTGGTTTAACAAACAGCTTGCGTATAAGCACCATGGCCAGAATAACGCCGAGCACTCCGAGCGGATAGGTTACGGCAGTGGCCAGTGCGGCACGTCCGCCATTCAGACCCATGTGCTGCAGAGCCTGTTGGGCAGCACCCAGCGCAGGTGTGTTGGTGGTGGCACCACAAAGCAGGCCCACCATGTCGGATACCGGTATGTTGGTGATGGGGCAGAGCACAAGCGCAAGCACGGTGCCCAGAATAATTACGGCCAGACTCCAGATGTTGAGAGCCAGACCTTCGTGCTTGAGCGAGCCAAAGAAGTTGGGGCCTACATGCAGTCCTAAGGTGTAGACAAACATAACCAGACCAAACGTTTCGGCATAGTCGAGTGTAACACGGTCGACGTTGAGGCCTAAGTGTCCGGCCACGATGCCGATAAAGAACACAAAGGCCACACCCAGTGATATACCCATAATCTTAACCTTGCCGAGGGCCAGGCCGGCGGCAGTGATAAGCGAGAGTATAACAATGGTTTGAACCGAAGAATGTATGGTAAATAAACCTTCTAACCAATCCATAGTGCATTTTGTTATTAATGCATGTGCAAAGGTAGTGAAAATCTTGCACAATGCGAAAAATAACGTGTATACGTAACATAATTTTTACCTCGGCAAGGCTGAAAATGCTTAGTTTTCGGCTTCGGAGATTACATAAAGATAGCGCTCCAGTGGAATGCCCCGGTTCTTGTCGGTGTTGTTCTTGTTCAAGTCGATAAGTTTCCACACGGTGTCCATGGCCATGCGTGTGCTGTCTTTTAGCGAGCGGCCGTTGAGCAGGTGCCCGATAAGCACGGCTGAGAAGATGTCGCCTGTGCCGGGAAAATGCACGGGAATTTCCTGATAGTGTAGCACGAAGTATTCGCCGGTGGTGTGGTTGAAGCCTGCCACAGAGGGTATGCCGTCGATGGGAATGCTGGTAATGAGCACACTCTGTGCGCCCAGGGCGTGCAGCTTGTCGAGCATGGCACGTGCCTCATTGCTGGTTACGCCCTGCGGGTTGTAGGTGTTGCCGGTGAGCAAACAAGCCTCGGTGTAGTTGGGATAGATGAGCTGAGCCACGGCCACCATCTGCTTCATGTTACCGATAATGTCGGGTGTGATGCCGTTGTAAAGCTTACCCTCGTCGCCCATGATGGGGTCTACGAAGATGGCGGTACCTTTTTTGCGCTGCTCCCGACTGTAAGAACTGATGAGCTCTGCCTGCGCATGAGTGAAGAACAGGCCCGTGGCAATGGCACTGAAGCCAAAGCCCAGGTCGCTCCAGATAGGGAACACGCCTTTTATATAATCGGTGGTATCCATGATTTTGAATTTTCCGTAGTCGAGGGTGTTACTCACCAGTGCAGTGGGCAGGTTGTAAGTGGGGTGACCCATGTAGGCCAGAATGGGCAGCATGGCTGCCGTGGCCACTTTGCCGTAGCCTGGCATATCGTTGATAAGCAGTATCTGCTTCTTTCCCTTTTCCTTTTCCATGATATTTGTAATAGATATTATTTTGCGTTGTTACGGATGAGGCGGCGTATGTCGGTAATGCTGTCGGTGAACGGTCCGGAGTGTTGCAGTTTGAGTGTGCACATGGCTGCGGCAAACTTGCCGGCTTCTACGTAGCCGGCACCCTGGAGGCGCATGTACAGATAGCCGGCGCTGTAGGTGTCGCCGCAACCGGTGGCATCCACTACTTCGGTGGGCTTGTAGGCTGGTATTTCGTAGAACTGGCCTTCGGCATAAATTAAGGAACCGTAGCTGCCCAGGGTGATAATTACCTCCTTTACGCCCATGTCGGCCAGTGTGAGCGCTACGGTGCGCGGATTAGAAGAGTGGGTGATAACCTTCATCTCGTATTCGTTGAGCTTAAGGCAGTGTGTGCATGCCAGAATGCGCTGCTTGTCCTTCCAGTCAACAGCAAACACCTGCTCGTTGCGTACCTCGCGCAGATAGCCCTGCACGTCGATGCTCACCTTGCCGCGTGTCGACAGATACTCCACGGCCTCAGGCGGGAAGTCGTCGGCAAGCAGCGAGCCCAGATGATATACGCGGGCATCGTCGACCTGCTTCATCTCATCGAGCAGGAAAGGTTCGGCTTTGGCAAGCACACGCTGTGTGCGGTTGTTTGAGTCGATACCGTAACGGTTTTCAAAAAATACGGAATGCGGGCAGTTGAACTGCTTCACGTCGATGCCTGCCTTGCGCATGCGTTCGACTTCGGCCTCAGAGTCGGGCCCTATTTTGGTTACCAACTGGTAACTAACTTCTTGTGGCAAATGGTTGATGCCGTAGGAGAAATAAAATGAGGTACCCCCCGCCATGTCAACGCTATGGCCGGGAGTAACTATTCTGTCGTGTGTAATATGCCCTATGCAGCAAATATCTTTCATTGCAGATAAATTTTGTTTGCAAAGATAAGACATTTTCGTTAATTATGAACCTTTATCAGGCAAAAAGCATATTATCACTGGGTTAAATCGTGTGCAGAACCCTGTTTATGGGCTTACTGGTAGCAGCTGCCGTGCAGCATAGCCTCGCCATAAACATTCATTGCGGTACGATAAGCTGAATAGAGCTTACGCATGTACTTCATAATAACTTTTGTAAGTGTTTTCATTTTGTTATCCTTTCTTTCTTTGTGCCGGGGTGATTCGGGTCCCGGCGGATTAAACTGTAATTTATTAACTGTTAGTTGTCACTGTTATCGGGTGCAAAGTTAATGCCTTTGCCGTAACCAGCCTTGGAAAACAGGTGAAACATGCGTGAAAGGGCTGTTTTCCTGTTTTCGTCATTGGGACACCCAAATTTCAAGACCGAGAGCTCATATCGACCAAATCATATAGTTTACGTTGTTCCTCATCCATTCCAAGTATCCTCTCCACTGCCTGCTTGGAGCGAGCA
>Ga0256406_1000148_pt1 | contig 133927 bp, 133 predicted proteins | sample RumenRJG_03DNA_FD_185986 | JGI IMG/M metagenome (GOLD analysis project Ga0256406, IMG submission 185986) | Bovine rumen microbial communities from Lethbridge, Alberta, Canada - RJG_03 | ecosystem: Host-associated > Mammals > Digestive system > Stomach > Rumen | place: Canada: Alberta... | reverse complement strand
TCTTCGAGGTGCTTACGCACCCTTGACAGTCCCTTCAAGAGAGCTAGTGGTCAGCTAAGGGATGCAGGGCATCCCCTGGCACTGCAGGTACCTAAGAGCAATTTACACACAAATTTGGACTTGACTCAATTCGCCCCACTCGACCATTGTGTGATCGGGTGGGGCGAACATTGTGTTCATCAGACAAAATCTGAGAAGCGAATTTTATCTGGTCGTTCACATAAATCCTGTATTCCTCCGGAAACCGGAAGAATACGCACAGACATGTTTAGAAATCAACATCCGTGTCGTAATAGCATGCCTTCAGCAGTTTCTCCATGAGCTCGATGTCCTCAGGCTTGTCTGCGCTGAGTGGACGGGGGTTCGTCAGTGTGCAGGCATCAAGGATCGCGTTCTTTGCGATTTCCGGCAGTCTCTCAAGGAATACATTCTCCGGAACAAATCCTTCCTCTGTGGGCAGGCTGTCTTTTCCGTAATGGCTGATGCAATGCGGAATGTTCAGCTTGTCGTTCATGCCGCGGAGAAGCTCGATCAGTTTTGCAATCTTGTCTTCCTGCGTCGTTCCGCCGATTGCCAGATAGTCGCTGATGAATGCATAGCGCTCAGCAGCTCTTTCATCCTTTGCATTGAAGGCGATAACCTTCGGCAGATACATGGCATTGGCAGCACCGTGAATGATGTGCGCGCCATAGTCGGCAAAAGCAGCACCGGTCTTGTGAGCCATGGAGTGAACGATGCCGAGGGATGCACTGGAAAAAGCAATGCCGGCGAGGCACTGTGCATTGTGCATGGTGTCGCGTGCTGTCATAGCGTCTCCGGCAGCTTTGTCCTCATGATAGGAATCAACAAGGCTGTCCTTGATCAGCGTCATGGCACGGAGAGCAGGAGCATCTGTGAAATCGGAAGCTGCTGTGGATACAAAAGCCTCAATGGCATGAGTCATCGCATCCATTCCAGTGTGAGCAACGAGCTTCTTCGGCATGGTCTCCGCGAGTTCCGGATCAACGATCGCAACATCGGGTGTGATCTGGAAATCGGCGATCGGGTATTTGATGCCCTTGTCGTAATCGGTGATGATGGAGAAAGCGGTTACTTCCGTTGCTGTACCTGAAGTGGAGGAAACAGCACAGAATTTCGCTTTGTGGCGAAGCTCAGGCAGTGCGAATACCTTGCACATGTCCTCAAAGGTGCATTCCGGATGCTCATATTTGATCCACATCGCCTTGGCTGCGTCGATGGGAGAGCCTCCGCCGATGGCTATGATCCAGTCGGGCTGGAATTCTTCCATTTTCTTCGCGCCATCCATAACGGTCGTTACAGACGGATCGGATTCGATACCCTCGATCAGTGCCGTCTCCATGCCTGCCTCGTGCAGATACTGCTCAGCTCTTCCAAGGAAGCCAAAGCGCTTCATCGATCCTCCGCCGACGCAGATGATGGCTTTTTTACCCTTCAGCGTCTTCAGTGCCTCGAGTGAACCCTTGCCGTGGTACAGGTCGCGTGGATTGGTAAATCTCTGCATTTGATTATCCCTCCTATAAAAAATATACGGTCTCCTGAAACTTCATTGTCAATGCGACTAAAACGAAGCTTCATTTACCGCATATTTTGTCATAATACACATGATATTGCAACATTGTCTGGTGAAGTTCAAAATTAATTCACAAATACGTAAGATGCAGATGCTTCAGGCTTCAGTTTTCACTGAGCAGTTGCCGCGCTTTTTCCTCATCCTCTTTATAGACGAGAAGGTGATGGATGGTATTGGATTGCGCTTTGGCCGGTGTCTTCCTTCCGCTCCAGTCGGAGGGCCGCATCTGCGCGCCGCAGCCGCCGACGGGCATGGGTTCAGAGTCCCAGGTTTTTACATCCAGACCGGCGCCCGTGAGAACAGTACGGGCGCTTTCGATTTCCTCTTCGTTTCTGGATTCCAGAACAGTCACGCGACTTCGAATGCGAAACATAGATCCCTCCCTCAGTTGATTTCACTTCTCAGCTTGATTTCACTTCGTTCCACAGATCGTTATAGATTTCCTCTGCATCTGCACCGAGATAGGAATAGGTCTCGCAGCGCTCGAGCGTTGCGTCGTCCGGGAAGGCCACCTGGCTGTCCCGGATGTCCGGATCTTCGATCAGCTGCTGTGCCGCGACATTGGGTGTTGAGTAGGTGATGTACTCAAAATTCTTCAGCGCGATGTCCGGGCGGCAGAGGAAGTTCAGGAATTTCTCCGCGTTCTCCTTGTGCGGTGCGTTTTTCGGGATGACCCAGGAGTCGAACCACACGTTGGAGCCCTCGTCCGGGACTACATAGGCGAGATCGGGATTTTCCCTTGCGGTATAAATAGCTTCGCCGGAGTAGATGACGCCGAGCGCTGCTTCGTTGCCGATCATTTTGTCACGGACCTGATCGATCACATAGGCCTGTACAAGCGGCTTCTGGGCGATCAGGAGATCCTTGGCCTCCTGCAGCTCCTGCATATTCGTGGTGTTGGCGGAGCAGCCGAGGTATTTCAGCGCAACGCAGAAGGCATCACGCACGGAATCCTGCATCAGGATGCTGTCCTTGTACTTGCTGTCCCAGAGGATCTTCCAGCTCGTGACCGGTTCGTCCACCATCTTTGTGTTATACAGGATGCCCATGGTTCCCCAGCAGTAGGGGATGGAATATTCATTGGTCGGGTCGAAGGCCTGGGAGGCCTTTTCGTAGATTTCGCCGATATTTTTGATATTCGGCACGTTGTCAAAGTCGATCCTCTGAAGCAGATCGTTGTCGATCATTTTCTGAATCATGTAGTCGGAAGGGCAGACGCAGTCGTAGGCGACGGCTCCCGCCTTGATCTTCGGATACATGATCTCGTTGGTTTCGTATTCCTCGTAGATCACGTGGATCCCGGTCTCTTCTTCAAACTGCGTCAGTACATCCGGGTCGATATATTCGCCCCAGTTGTAAACGATGACCTGATTCTGACCTGCGGCGGTTGTTTTTCCACCGTAATAGATGCCGCCGGCCGCGAGGACCACGATCAGCAGTCCGGGCACCAGCCGTCCGATAATCATGTGTCTGGTAAAAATACGGCGGTGGCCTGTTTTTGCGAGGTAGCGCGAGTCTTTTTCCAGCTCCTTCGGGCTTTCCTTTGAGGGTGCGAGGTTGATCAGGAGCAGGAGCAGCATGACGGATACAAAGAGGATCGTAGACAGCGCATAGATCTCCGGTTTGATGCCTTTGCGGACTTCGGAATAGATCTTCGTGGAGAGCGTGTCCACGCCGGGCCCCTTGGTAAAATACGTGATCACGAAGTCATCGAGCGACATCGTGAACGAGAGCAGGAAGCCGGAGGAAATACCCGGCATGATGTCCGGCAGGATAGTTTTGCGAAAAGCGTAGAAGGGCGTAGCGCCGAGGTCCAGCGCGGCTTCGTAGACGTTCCGGTCGGTCTGCTTCATTTTTGGCAGGACGTTGAGAATCACGTAGGGGATGTCGAACGTGATGTGCGCCAGCAGAATGGTGGAGAAGCCCAGCCGGATCCGCAGGATGATAAAAAGCAGCATGAGAGATACGCCCATGACGATTTCGCTGTTCAGCATGGGAATATTCGTGATGCCGGTGAAGATCGTGCGCGCTTTTTTTTCCATAGCGTGGATGCCGATGGCCGCCAGCGTCCCGATCAGCGTGGCAATAGCGGCTGCCAGCAGGGCAACGAGCAGGGTGGTGTAAAATGCCTCCATGATCTCGTTGTTCTGGAACAGCGAGCTGTACCAGTCGAGGGTGAAGCCTCCCCATTTGGCCCTTGACTTCGAGGAGTTGAAGGAGAGGACGATCAGCGTGGCGATCGGCGCGTAGAGGAGAAAAAGGATGAGGATCATGTAGATGCGTTTCAGTATTTTTTTCACAGCGCAGTTCCCTCCCCGGTCTTGTCGTACTTGGCCTCAATGACCATGGATACGATAACGAAAATCAGAAGTATCATAGACATGGCGGAGCCTACGTTCCAGTTGTTCAGCTGCTTGAATTCCTGCTCGATCATGTTGCCGATCAGCAGGATTTTTCCGCCGCCCAGCAGGTCGGAGATCACGAAGGTGGTCAGCGACGGTATGAAGACCATGGTGACGCCGGAGATCACGCCGGGCAGAGAGAGCGGGAAGGTTACCTTCCAGAAGGTCTGAAAGGAGTTGGCGCCCAGATCTCTGGCGGCGTTCAGCACATCCTGATCCAGCTTGATCAGCACGTTATAGATGGGCAGGATCATGAACGGCAGGAAATTGTAGACCATGCCGAGCACGATGGCCCACGGTGTATTGATGATCTCCAGCTTCGGCAGGTGCAGTGCCCCGAGCAGGGTATTGATCACGCCGTTTTTTTCCAGCAGTGTCTGCCACGCGAAGGTGCGGAGCAGAAAGTTCATCCACATCGGAAGGATAAAAATAAACACGATAAAGCTCTTCTGACTGACTTTCATGCCGGCGAGGATCATGGCCAGCGGATAGGCCAGCAGGATGCAGATCAGGGTGCTGATCAGCGCAAGAACGAGGGAAAGTCCCAGTGCCTTCATCACTTCTCCGGTGAAAACGTCGCCGAAGTTGGAAAGGGTGAAACCGCCGGTCTCCTGTGAGGTGAAGGCATAAATTACGATCATCAGAAGCGGGATAATGATAAAGCCTGCTGCCCAGACGCCGTAGGGCGCGGCCAGCCATTTCAGACGTTTATTCTCCAACTGGTACGGCCTCCTCATCCGTGGATTCCGGTTTGTTCATGATCTGAATGTTGAAGGGATCAACGGTAATACCGACTTCGCTGCCGACTTCCTGCAGCCGTGTGCTGTGCACCAGCCAGTCAAAGCCGTTGGCACGGACTTCCATCTCGTAGTGTACCCCTTTAAAAATAAGGCTGGTGACACGTCCGGTGAGCTGACCGTCTTCCGGTTTGACAAGCTCCACATCCTCCGGACGGATGACGACGTCCACAGGCCTGTTCTCGCCGAAGCCGGTGTCCACGCAGGGGAATTTTACGCCGAGGATTTCGACCAGTTTATCCTGGATCATGCGGCCGTCCAGAATGTTGCTGTCTCCGATAAAGTCGGCCACGAAGGCGTTCTGGGGTTCGTTATAGATATCCTCCGGCGTCCCGACCTGCTGGATGTAGCCCTGGTTCATGACAACGATCGTGTCCGACATGGTCAGGGCTTCCTCCTGGTCGTGCGTGACGTAGACGAAGGTGATGCCGAGTTCATTTTTGAGCCGCATCAGCTCATACTGCATGTCCTGACGGAGCTTGAGGTCAAGGGCGCCCAGCGGTTCGTCGAGGAGGAGAACCTTCGGCTCGTTGACGATGGCGCGGGCAATTGCCACACGCTGCTGCTGGCCGCCGGAGAGCGAGGCGGGATAGCGGTTTTCGGCGCCGTCCATATTCACAAGCTTCAGGGCGTAGCGGATCTTGTCGTTGATGTAGGCCTGCGGCTTGTTCCTGATCTTCAGGCCGAAGGCGATGTTTTCCGCCACGGACATGTGCGGGAACAGGGCATATTTCTGGAAAACCGTGTTGAGCTGCCGTTTGTTGGGCGGAAGCTCCGTGATGTCCTTGCCGTCGAAGAGGACTTTGCCGCTGTCCGGGTGCTCGAAGCCGCCCATGATCCTGAGCGTTGTCGTTTTTCCGCATCCGGAGGGCCCGAGAAGCGTCAGAAATTCGTTTTCGCGTATATAGAGATTCAGATCATCGAGAATGGTAACGCCATCATAGGATTTCGTGATGTTCACGAGGTCGATCAGCTTGTTTTTCAATGGTCGGACGCTCCTTTCTTCACCGGACAGCACCGCTTCCGGCAGCGATGCCGGTTTCGCGGGCGGACAACTCCGATGGTTCCTTACATGCGGGTGGGTCTGTGTTATAGTAGTGATGCTGTATAAATATTCATCGGGATTTATCATATCATGATTTATCCGTCTTCGATACAAAAAACAGTGTGGGGAGTCAGCATTTTGTTACTGTTAACATTCGTCTGGTTTGTGAAGAAGAGGATGATACTGCACACACTTTGTAAGCCATGTGTTCCGTGGCTCTGACAGTGTCTGCGCTGTAATGGAGGAATTGTGGATATATGACTGCTTTGACTGCTGCGGGAGCGTTGCTGGCCGGATGGTGCCTGCTTCCTGTGTTTACCGGGAGAATTCTGAATATCGGAAATGTGACCGGCATGCTTGCCGGTGTGTTGATGTTGCTGACGGGGATTTTTCCCGGATGGACCGCGCACCTGCCGGCGGGCATCAGGATTCTGCTGCGGATCGTGCTGGCGGCGGTCTGTGTACTGGTGGTGCTGGAGTCTGTTCTGATGGCGCGTGCCTGCATGAAAAAACCGGCAGCGGACGACACGGTGGTCGTTCTCGGCTGCACAGTATACGGTGAGACGCCGTCAAGGATGCTGTATGAGCGGATTCATGCTGCTGAGGCTTACCTGGAGAGTCACCCGCAGGCGAAGGCTGTGCTTTCGGGTGGTCAGGGCAGGGAGGAAAAAATATCCGAGGCCGAGGCCATGTACCGCACGATGGTGGCTGACGGCATCGATGCGTCAAGGCTCTACCGGGAGGACCGGTCCACGTCGACGCGTGAAAATCTGGCGTTTTCTGCGCAGGTGATCCGTGACAATCATCTGTCATCCTGCATTGCGATCGCTACGAATGAGTTTCATATGTATCGCGCCGGCCTGATCGCGGAGAAGCAGGGCCTCTCTTACACGTCAGTACCGGCGCACACATCCTGGTGGCTTTTTGCCACCTTCTATATCCGGGAGCTTTACGGCATCCTTCATGAGTGGTTTCTGTGAGATTTCGCGATCAGACGCCCTGGGATGCAGGCAGCAGTACAGTAGTGCGTACTCTGATGATGGGAGGCTGCCTGCTGTCGGATGACCGGATTCGTATAGTCAGGTGTTATTCTGCGTCAAGCACGGTGATCGTAAAGGTGTAATCCTTCGATTCGCCGGGCTCTGCGAACTGCACGTTGGCTTTGTGCTCAAAAATATCGTCTTCAGCGGTTGTGGTGGACATGCCGGTCCACGGCTCGATCGCAAGAAAAGCGGCGCCGGGTTTCGTCCAGAGCATGAGATAAGGAAAATCACTGAAATCTACCTGAATGCCGCGGCCGGAGCGGGAGGATACCAGCTTCACGCTGCGTGATTTCAGCGTATCAAGGGCTCTGACATCGTTCACGAAGTAGTCGTAGGAAAGCGGCAGGTCATTTGTATCCTCCAGCAGCGGGGTGCGCTCATTCGCATCCTGCAGACCGTTGTCGAGCGGTGTGGTCGGTGCACAGGTCTCCTTCTGCGGGAAGATCAGATGATAATCTTCGAAGGTTTCTCCCTTATCCAGCGGGCAGGCGAAAGCCGGGTGTCCGCCGATGAAGAAGGGCATTTTCTCTGATCCGGTGTTCTCTACGCGATAATTCACGCGCAGCGATTTTCCTGAGAGGCGGTACATGGTGTACAGCCTGAACGGGAAAGGATACTGTGTCAGCATCTCATCATTGGAAGTGATGGAGAAGATGATCTGGTCTGCCGTTTGCTTTTCCATCGTGAAGTCTCTCTTGCGGACGATGCCGTGACGCGGCATATTCGTCGTTTTACCGTTGCCGATCGTGGCTTTGTTGTCCCGCAGGCTGCCGCAGATCGGGAAGGTAACGGGCGCCTGGCCGTGCCATACGGCGGGATCTCCCTGCCAGATGTATTCGCGGCCGTCGTTGTCTTTGATCGATTTCAGTGTGCCGCTCAGTGTCTTCAGCGTAACCGTAAGCTGTTCGTTCTTTAATGTGTAATCCATTTTTGTGCCTTTCTATTCTGTAAAGATGAAAAGTGCTGCCCGATGCGGCAGGTCATTAACCTGCTCCCCGGACTATCACCATGATTATAGCCGCAAGCGCATCAATGCGCCATGGAATTTTATCGGCGCAGGTGCTTTCTGCTCACAAATCGCTTCGGGATGATGGACAGGCAGGATACACAAGCATCTCGTCCTTGCCAGAGAGGAAAGCTATGTTATAATCTGAGGGCACGTCATCAGCAGTTCTCATTCGGTTTTCTCGTTTTGTGAAACGGATGATGGCAGGCTTCGGTCTCATATGTGACAGGCAGCCTTTTGATATTTTTACAAAGGAAGGAAATTGAAATGAAAAAAAGAAATGCATTTGTCTCAACGATCATGGCAGGTGCGCTGGCGCTTTCCATGCTGGCTGGCTGCGGAAGCGCATCCTCTGCGTCAGCGGTTTCCACTGCTTCACAGGCTTCAGAAACTGCTGAAACGTCAGCGGCGGCGTCATCTGCCAGTGCGTCATCGGCGTCTTCGGAAACCGTAACGCCTGCTGCTTCTTCTGAATCTGTGGCTTCATCGTCTGTTTCATCGTCCTCAGCAGCATCTTCTTCATCGAGTGAAACTGCGCTGAAAGTCGGCTCGGAGGATGCAGACGCCATGCGTGTCGGAAGCCTCAAGGGACCGACGACTATGGGCCTTGTCAACCTGATGGAGGAGACGGAAGACGGCGATACCCAGGGTGATTATACCTTTACCATGGAGACCCAGCCGGATGCCATCGCGTCAGAGATCGTTTCAGGCGATCTTGATGTGGCTCTTCTGCCGGCAAACATGGCTTCCATTGTTTACAACAAGACACAGGGCGGGATTTCCGTCATCGATATCAACACCCTTGGCGTTCTGTACTGCGTGACCGGGGATGACAGAATCAAATCCGTCGCTGACCTCGCAGGGCACACGGTGTACAGCACCGGCCAGGGCGCGACACCGGAGTATGCACTGAACTACCTTCTGGAGAAAAACGGCGTTACCGACTGCACGATCGAATTCCGCTCCGAGGCAACGGAGATCGCCACTGCACTCGCTGCAGATCCTACTGCTATCGCAATTCTGCCGCAGCCGTTTGTAACCGTTGCCGAGATGCAGAATGATCAGCTGCACACCGCTTTTTCTCTGACGGATGCCTGGGATGCGGTCTCTGATGACGGATCAAGACTTCTGACCGGCGTAACGGTTGTGCGGAACGACTATCTGAATGCGCATAAGGATGCCGTTGATCTGTTCCTGCAGGAGAGCGCTGCCAGCGTGGACAAGGCCAACAGCAGCATTCCGGAGACAGCATCACTTGTCGTGAAGTATGGCATCATCGAGAAGGAGCCGGTTGCTGAAAAAGCACTGCCGGAGTGCCAGCTCGTGTGTGTAACCGGACAGGAGATGAAGGATTCTCTCTCCGGATATCTCAATGTTCTGTACAATGCCAATGCTGAGTCCGTCGGAGGAAATCTTCCAGGAGATGACTTCTACTATGTGCCGGATGAGAGTGCGGCTTCATAAGTATTTTTGCAGGAAAAGGGCCACCAGAACGGTGGTCCTTTTTTTCTGCCCATCAAGGATCAAATCCGATCACGAATGAATCAGATGCATCTGTAAAGCATAAAAAGCGCAGTATATATTCAGTCCGCAGCATCAGCAGGTGTCGGTGCGTAATGATCCCGGCCGAAGGTATACTGTGCATTTAAATCCATGAAAGGTGAAAATAATTCATGATATTTGTGAATGTTATGCTTTATTTTTCTGCCGATGGCGGTATAATGGAACACGTTGAGCACAACTCAACATTAAGATGAAAGGAATAACATGGTATGAAAAATACACTTGAGATCCGCTGGCACGGCAGGGGCGGTCAGGGAGCCAAGACGGCCGCACTTCTGCTGGCAGATGCCGCATTTAAGACAGGAAGTTATGTGCAGGGATTTCCGGAATACGGTCCGGAGCGGATGGGCGCCCCGATCACGGCGTATAACCGCATCAGCACAGAGCCGATCCGTGTGCACTCGGACATTTATTACCCGGACTGTGTCGCTGTTGTCGATGAAACGCTGCTGCACAGTGTGCGCGTGACAGATGGCCTGAAGGAAAATGGTGTGCTTCTGGTCAATACCAGGAAGAGCGCTGAAGAGATCCGGCCGCTGCTCGGAGGCTGGAAGGGCAAAGTCGTTGTCATCGATGCCCGGAAAATCTCAGAGGAAACACTGGGGAAGAATTTCCCGAATACGCCGATGCTCGCCGCCGTCACCGCAGTGACCGGAGTGATGAGCAGGGATGCATTTTTTGACAGCATGAAGGATTCCTTCCAGCACAAATTCGCGAGAAAGCCGGAAGTGATCGAGGGCAACATGAAAGCGCTGGAAATGGCTTATGACACGGTGGCCGGACCGGCCCGCCGCATGGCAGCAGGCGAATAATGACCGGCGAATAAAGACCGGTAAAAAACGACCGGTGAAAACGTCCAGCGAATATAGACCAGCGAAAACGACCAGCAAATGAAGGCCGGCGAATAACAGCCGGGAGGATCAGATATGCGTACAGATATTCAGAAAATAAACGAAAGCTCGCCGTGGACAGAGCTCACGGAGGGATTCCGGATTCAGGCTTCGGGAAATTCCGCGGAGTTTCATACCGGTGAATGGAGGACCAATACACCGGTGTTTCTGGCTGACAAGTGCAAACAGTGTCTTCTCTGCGCACCGGTGTGCCCGGACTGCGCGATTCCGGTCTCAGAAGGACGGAGAGGCGAATTTGACTATGATTACTGCAAGGGATGCGGCATCTGCGCGAAGGCCTGCCCTTTTGATGCCATTGTCATGAAGGAGGGAATTGAGCCATGAGTGAAAAGGCCATCAAGGAAAGAATGTCCGGCAATGAGGCCGTCGCCTATGCGATCCGTCAGGTGGAGCCGGACGTCATGCCGGCATTTCCCATCACCCCTTCGACGGAGATCCCGCAGATGGTTTCCACGTACATCGCCAACGGGCAGATGGACACGGATTTTATTCCGGTGGAAAGCGAGCATTCCGCCATGTCTGCGGCCATCGGGTCTGAGGCTGCCGGCGCAAGAACGATGACAGCAACTTCTTCGGCGGGACTGGCGCTGATGTGGGAGGAACTGCTCCTCGCCGCGTCGAACCGCCTTCCGATCGTGCTCACCCTTGTCAACCGGACACTCTCCGGACCGATCAACATCAACTGTGATCACTCGGACGGCATGGGCGCGCGCGACACCGGCTGGATCCAGATCTACGCGGAGGATAATCAGGAAGCCTACGACAATTATATCCAGGCGTTTCCGATCGCGGAGGACAGCCGTGTGCACCTGCCCGTCATGGTGTGCATGGACGGCTTCATCACCAGCCACGCGGTCATGAACATATCGCTCCTTGAGGATGCCGCGGTGAAAAAATTTGCCGGCGAATATCATCCGGAGGAATTCATGCTCGATGCGGAGCATCCCGTTTCCGTCGGCCCGTACGCTATTTCGCATTATGAGATGGAAGCAAAGCGCGCGCAGGAAGCGGCCATGGAGCGGGCGAAAGAAGTCATCCTGGAAGTGGGCAAACGCTACGGTGAGATGAGCGGCCGCTCCTACGGGCTGTTTGAGAAATACCGCACGGAAGATGCCGAGTTTATCATGCTGATCATGGGAAGTGCGGCCGGCACGGCCAAGCAGGCGGTGGATGAGCTTCGGGAGAGCGGTGTGAAGGCCGGTGTTCTGAAGCTCCGCGTATTCCGTCCCTTCCCGGAAAAAGAGATCGCGGAGGCGGTAAAGAACTGCCGTGCCCTGGCCATCATGGACCGCTGCGAGAGCTACAACGGAAACAGCGGACCGCTCGGCAGCGAAGTGACGGCAGGCCTGTACAGAAACCGCGTGTTCATCCATGCGGTGAACTACATCTACGGACTCGGCGGCAGAGATTTTACCACAGAAGACGTGAAGCAGGTCTTTGAAGAACTGAAGGAAACAGCGGACGGCCGCCTGGCGGAGCAGCAGCACAAGTATATCGGACTCAGGGAGTGATCAGTATGAGTGACTACAGTCTGAAGACAATGATGAACAAGCCGGAGCGTCTGGCTCCGGGACACAGAATGTGTGCGGGATGCGGTGCACCGATCGTTGTGCGTGCCGTCCTCCGCACGCTGCATGAGGGCGACCACGCCGTTGTCGGCAACGCGACCGGCTGTCTGGAGGTTTCCACCTTCATGTATCCGTACACTTCCTATAAGGACAGCTATATTCATAATGCGTTTGAAAACGCCGGTGCCACGATGAGCGGCGTCGAGACAGCATACCACGTGCTGAAGAAAAAGGGAAAAATACCGGCTGATGAGAACTTCCGCTTCATCACCTTCGGCGGCGACGGCGGAACCTACGATATCGGTTTTCAGTCCCTCTCAGGCGCGATGGAACGCGGACACGACATGACCTATGTGTGCTATGATAATGGTGCTTACATGAATACCGGCATACAGAGATCATCAGCCACACCGATGTTTGCCGACACGACGACAACGCCGGCGGGCAAAGAATCCAACGGCAAAGTGCAGTACCGCAAGGATCTCACGGCTATCCTGGCAGAGCACTACATTCCCTATGCAGCGCAGACGACGCTGACGCGGGATTTCCGGGATCTCCACAGAACAGCGGAAAAAGCTGTCTACACCGCGGGACCAACATTTCTGAATGTCATGGCGCCCTGTCCGAGAGGATGGCGCTATCCGGCGGAGGACATCATGGAGATCTGCCGCCTCGCTGTGGAGACCTGCTACTGGCCGCTTTTTGAGGTGGATCACGGAAACTGGAAGCTCTCCTATGAGCCGAAGCACAAGCTGCCGATCGAGGATTTTCTGCGCACGCAGGGAAGATTTCGCCATCTGTTCAAGCCGGGTAATGAGCATCTGATCGAGCTCTTCCAGCAGGAAGTCGACAAGCGGTGGGAAGATCTGCAGTACCGCTGCGCGAGAGGGCAGATCTGAACTGTCACACTGTGAGAGGTGATCTGATTTCCACAGTGTGCGGGCACAGTTCTGTTATTCGAAGTGTGTGAGAACAGCTCTGAGCAGTTTGCACGGTTCGCGTTGAAGGTGACGGTGGAGAACCGTCGGAAATAGTTATGTACCATCCACCAAAAGGTGGATGGTTTCGGCTCAGCTCATGATGCTCTGCCGATGGGAGGCAGAAGGAATGACATTACTGACGTATCAGGTTTTTAAGACAGTTGCCGAGATGGGCAGCTTTCACAAGGCGGCTGAGGTGCTGGGGCTTACCCCTTCGGCGATCAGCCACGCGGTTTCCGCGATGGAAAAGGAGCTCGGCTTTGCCGTCCTTACGAGGAACAAGTCGGGTGTCTCGCTGACCAATTACGGCGAGCATATCCTTCCCTATGTGAATGCCGTTCTGAACAGCGATGAAAGCCTGCAGCAGGTGATCGCAGAGTACAAGGGCCTCAAGGCCGGTACCGTCCGGGTGGGCTGCTTTGCGAGTGCGTGCAATAACTGGATGCCCGCCATTATCAAATCCTTCGAAAAAAAATATCCGGCGATCCGCATCGAGGTATTTCAGGGAACCTATGATGATGTGAGTGAGTGGATCAAGACGGGCGTCGTTGATTTTGGCTTCATGTCCACCTCCAGTGCCGGTGATCTGAATATCCGGCCGTTCTATCAGGACCCGCTGCTCTGCGTCGTTCCGAAGGATTATAAGAAGAAAAAGAATACCAACACGATGTCTCTTGATGATATGCGCGGCGAGCACTTTGTCGTGCAGCGGGAGTCCACCGATGCGGATATCCAGCATTACCTGCGCACGAATCATCTGAACGTCGAGGCAGACTATCATGTCGTGGATGACATGTCCACGGTCGTCATGGTAGCGAATGGCTTTGGCATCTGCATCATGCCGGAGCTCACGATGCGCGGTATGCCCTATGAGACGAAGAGCTATCCCATGAATCCGCCGGCATACCGGAACATCGGCCTCGCGTGCCTGAATCCGGATCTCATGGCACCTGCCGTCCGCACGCTGTATCAGCACATCATCAGAGAGTACGGAAACGAATAAACAACCAGAGAATGAAACGCTGCCTGACACGGAAATAAAAAATTGCAGATAAGAGAACCGTTGTCTGAGACGGAAATGAGGAAATCAAATGAGTGAGACGCTGTTTAACAATGAGAGCATCATCTCGTGGCTGCAGTACTATGCCGCCAATGCACCGGTCAACCTGGAGCGCGTGAAACTTCTGGACATCACCGGAAAAAACAAAAGCGTGATCCCCGCGGTGGAATCTCACCGCCAGACGCTGGTCTTCACGGAGGCGGGCGACGCGGATATTTTTTACCGGATGTGGGCCGCAGGACTCGGAGAATGTGAGGTCTGGTATAACGACGGCTCGGAACCGACCGGTCCGATCCGCCATGACCTTCTGAAAAATATGATCGACCGCGGCATCAATGCCTCGGCCGGCATGCTCGTGCTGAACAGCCATGCGCGCAATACCTATAAGGTAGGCATGGACAACGATGCGTTCCGCAGAGGATCCGTGCATTTCGTAGGCAGTGAGATCCGCGCCGTGCTCCTGAACAAGATGCAGGTGGAGATTCAGGATGAACTGCTGGTCATCAGCGGCGAGAGCATTGCCATCGAAGCCGCCATGCTGGCGCAGGAGGGCTCCGTGACGGCGGTGGAATACAATGCGGATGACCGCCGCACGCTCGAGGACAACATCGATCACTTCGGCCTGCATAATATCCGCATTATGGATGCTGTGACAGAAGAGAGTATGAAGAACGTTCCCGTGCCTGACACCGTGATGCTCGTGGCTTCCGCTTCGATGGAGCAGGAGCTGGATGTGCTGACAAAGCTGAACCCGCACATCGGCGTTGTGATCTACACGCTGGATATGGGCGTGGCAGCGGATATCGATCGGACATTTGCACACTACGGTATAGGCGACACAGAGGTGATCCAGATCGCTGTCTCCAAGCGCGGTCATAAAAATATGTTCATGCAGGAGCCCGCACCGTGGATCATCACCGGCAGGGCGGACCGCAGAGAATAAAAAGCAGGGAATAAAAATAAGTCATCACTGCAAAGCAGGAGGCGGGCTGCACTCATCGGGGTGCAGCCCGCCTCTGATGTACGCGAACATCGCGATAAACAGAGAGTCATGTTCTCAAATAGGCAAAGCATATGATGAGGTATAGCGAACGCAGCGATTACGACAGATCATGCCATTAATGTTTCGGAAAATTCTGAAACATATGATTAAATCAAAATATATTCAAAAAAACATTGACATTCATAACAAAAGTCAGTATTATGCAGATAACAGCAAGATGAGTTCCGGAGAGGGACACAGAATCGAATCCCAGAGCTCCTGAAGACAGGATGACGGATACGGAACTTCATCTTGATTCTATATAATTTATATAGATAAATCTGATGAGAGGAGGTTATAAGGTGAAACTTACGGAATATCATTGAGGGGCTGCCCGATGCGATCATCGAGCAGCCCTTATTTTTTTGCGTTAACACAGAGGCTCATCCATTCACTGTTTTTTTATCACCGTTGCGATGTTCAGAGATACAGACACCTCCAACCTGCCATCATCCGCAGACGCCGGTGCTTTGCTGACGTGATAAAAGTTGATTCGCGCGTCTGATCACGTTATCATACCCGGAAAATACCTTTGAGGGAATCCGATCCTGGTTTGCCGCGCGGGAGCAAAAACGGCAGGACCAGATTCTGGACACCGGAAGACATCTTACCAACTGTTTTACATTTCTGGCGGATATCTACGGAGAAGGACAGGAAATGGTACTGTTTCTGTCAGGACTGAACAGCAGCACCGCTGCCATGGCATATATCCGCGACTGCGGAAACGATGCCTACTACCGGTACAATAAGCTCCTCTTACTCAAAGACAGAGGACAGCAGCTTCGCAGCGAGATCCTCGAGCTGCAGTGATTCATGTTTGACGCAACAGTACTGTATAAGTCTACGCGCTGCTTCGCACTGCGTGTGTGCAGTCCGCCTTTGGCATGCGACGGACTTATACAGTTATATTAAGCAATTTAACTATAAATAAAATCTGCGTTATGCCTGCGTTTATTATGAAATTCCCTAAAAAATAGAAACACAAAGGCATTTTCCTGTATAAATTTACTGAAAATTTTGTCCGGAACGATTGAACGTTCCGGCTTTTTTTTGTATACTGAAGACGTGTTTTGGGTACGGCGGCAGAGATATCCGGAAGGCTTTTCACAGGGTACGTCCGCAGAGATACCCGGCATGTTTTACACGTGATTCTGTACGCTGAGCGTACATAAATTTAAAGAACAGGAGGGAAAGGTACGTGATCGAGGAAACGGTACGTGCTGTCAAGGATGCTGAGGCGAAAGCTGACCAGACCGTGACAGAGGCAAAAGCCAGAGCTTCTGACATTCTCAGAAACGCAAGGGCTGAAGCGGATCAGATCCGAAGTGACGCGCAGCAGGAGGCCGGCAGAAAATATGAAGAACGCATGGCCAGGGCGCGCTCGGAAGGTGAAGCTTCACTTGCGGAAGCAGACAGGCAGATGCAGAAGGAAGCGGAAGAACTGAAGGCCGGATGCGTTCCGAAAGAAGGCGCGGCGGTTGACAGCGTGATCCGGAAACTGTTGCAGCAGAGCTGAGTGTGATCAATGGGTATCGGTATGAAATATAACGATCCCTTATCATATTTTCAGTGACTGCAAGATTGAGAAAGCGGGTATTTGCATGGCAGTTGTGAAAATGCAGAAACTCAGCATCTGCGCAAACAAAAAGCACAGGAAGGAAATTCTCGAGACCCTGCAGTCCATGGGTGTCATGGAGCTCTCGTATACGGATATCGACAAGGATCCGGAGCTCCAGAAAATGGATACGCAGATGGCGGAAAACAAGTACGAGAAGCGTCAGGCGTCCTTTGAACAGGCGCTTCGGCTGCTGAAAACGTACGCGCCGTCCGACGGGGACAAGACAGGGCTGTTTTACGAGAAACGACAGGTTCCGCGCTCCGTAATGAACGAGGAGATCGCGAACCGGCACCATTTCAATGTGGAAGTGGCAGATATCCTGTCTGCTGAGAAAAGTATCACGGAATGCCAGGGTGTCATACAGAAGGACACGAACGCGAAGATAAGTCTTTCTCCGTGGGTTGACCTCGACATTCCCATGAGCACGACGGGCACAAGAGATACGGCGTGCCTGATCGGAAGTATTCCCGGACAGATCACACCGGAAGCACTGTATGCGGCGGCATCCGCGGATTTACCGGAGCCGGCAGCCGTGACCGCTGATGTCATATCGACAGTCAACGAGTCCACACAGGTCGTCGTGATCTGCCTGAAAAATGAAGCGGAGAAGGTCGAAGACAATCTCCGGGCGGCGGGCTTTTCGAGGCCTTCCATGCCGGTGAACGGCATTCCGAAGGACGAGATCGCAAGACTCGACGCAGAGATCGCTTCCATGCAGAAGAAGATCGGCGAACAGAAGGATGTGATTGCAGGCTACGGCGGTGAGCGGGAAAACTTCCGCCTGATGAGCGATTATTATCACTCCCGCGCCGAGAAATATGATCTCCTCGGAAAGATTCCGCAGAGCCGGAATGTATTTTTCCTCGAGGGCTGGGTTCCCGCCGATCAGGCGGACGGGATCTCGAAGCTCATGACGGAGCACTTCGGCGCAGCGGTCGGCATGGAGGACAACGGAGATCCGGCGGATCAGCCGGTGGAGCTCCACAATAACAAGATAGCGAGAACAGCGGAGAGCGTGCTGAAGTCCTACGGACTCCCGCAGCACGGACGCGTCGATCCGACCGCGATCATGTGGGTATTCTATGTGGTCTTCTTCGGAATGATGCTCTCCGACGCGGGATACGGCATCGTGATGGCGCTTGCCTGCGCGATCATCGTCATCAAAAAGAAGAACATGGATCCAGGCACAAGGGATTTCCTGAAACTGTTCTTCTTCTGCGGACTCTCCACCACGTTCTGGGGATTCATGTACGGCGGATTCTTCGGAGACGCCATCGATGTGATCGCCCATACGTGGTTCGGTGTTCCGTCTGATCAGGCAGTGCTGAAGCCTCTCTGGTTCGCACCGCTGAACAACCCGATGCGGCTCCTGATGTGGTGCCTGCTGTTCGGCCTGATTCACCTGTTCACGGGACTCGGCATCAAGGGCTATGAGACGCTGAAGGCACATGATGTGGTCGGATTCATCTCCGACATCGTGGGATGGTATATGTTCCTGCTGGGACTGATCTTCCTGCTTCTGCCGACAGATCTGTTCGCATCCATCTCGGGCATGACATTTGCTTTTCCTGCGTGGATGCATACGCTTGCGAAAATCCTCGCGATCGGCGGTGCACTGATCATCCTGCTCATGAGCGGGCGCGACAGAAAGAACTGGGCGCTCCGTATAGCACTCGGCGCCTACGATCTGTACGGCGTGACGAGCTGGTTGTCGGATGTGCTCTCGTATTCGAGACTGCTGGCCCTGGGACTTGCGACCGGTGTTATCGCCAGCGTCATCAACATGATGGGTTCGATGTTCGGTTCGGGACCCGTCAAGGTCATTATTTTTATCGTGGTATTCATTCTCGGACACACGCTGAATATCGCGATCAACGCATTGGGTGCGTATGTGCACACCAATCGTCTGCAGTATGTAGAGTTCTTCGGAAAATTTTATGATGCAGGCGGCAGGGAATTCAGACCTTTCCGCCACAAAACCAAATATATCCAGGTCAAGGAGGATAACTAACATGAGTATGGGTATGGTATTTGCACTGATGGGAGCTGCACTGGCTACAGCACTTCCGGGTGTCGGATCTGCATGGGGTGTCGGCATGGCAGGACAGGCTGCGGCAGGCGTTGTTTCAGAGGATCCTGATCAGTTCGCGAAGGTTCTTCTGCTTCAGCTTCTTCCCGGCACGCAGGGTATCTACGGACTGCTGGTAACCTTCATTACGCTGTCCCAGATCGGCATCCTCGGCGGAGATCCCGTCCAGGATACAGCAACTGGTATGCTTTACCTCTTCGCATGCCTGCCGATCGCTATCGTAGGTCTGATCTCTGCATATCATCAGGGCAGAACCTCTGTGGCATCCATCGGTCTCGTAGCGAAGAAGCCGGATCAGTTCGGTAAAGCAATGCTTTTCCCGGCTATGGTTGAGACCTATGCCATCCTTGCACTTCTTATCTCCATCCTCGCTGTCAACGGCATCTGATCACGGAACGGTTTATCTGCCTCACCGCTGCGTCATGCGCGGATGCGGCTCACTGTTCGCACAGGTCAATGAAAATGCCGGAATATAACAGCTGACAAGGAGAAAAATATGGCAGGAGTAGATACAATTACAAAAGAAATCCTGCAGGATGCAGAAAACGAATCCGCGAAGATCATCCACGAAGCCGAAGCTGAGGCAGAGAGCATCAGAAATGCCGCCACAGCGGAGGCAGAGAAGAAAAAGAGCGATATGGCGGATAAGGCGGAAAAGGATGCCGCGTCGTACGCCGACAGGATACAGTCCCAGATCGGCATGCGCAGGAAGCAGGCGATCCTCGGCGCCAGACAGGAGATGATCCGCGAGGTGCTCGATCAGGCATATCATCAGCTGGATACACAGGATGATGCCTCGTATTTCGGAATGATCGAAAAACTGGCGGAGGAAAATGTCCAGCCCGACGACGGCGAAATCCTCTTTACCGCAAAGGATGCGGCGCGTCTGCCGGAGGGCTTTGCGGCAAAGCTGCAGGATATCGCGGTAAAACACGGCGGCAGCCTGAAGGTATCGGACGAAAGAGCGGATGTGGAGAACGGTTTTATTCTCCGCTACGGAGGAATCGAGGAAAACTGTTCGCTCCGCGCTCTGTTTTCCGCAAAACAGGAGGAACTGCAGGACGAAGTGCACAGGTCACTTTTCTGACCGGACCTTAAGGAGATTACGCATATGAGTGATACACAATATATTTATGCGGTCGCGAGGATCCGGGTGAAAGAGAAGTCGCTTCTCAGCGACGCAGATGTGCGTTCGATGGCGGCTATGAAGAGCGTAAGGGAGGTCCTGGCTTTTCTGTCAGACAGAGGCTGGGGAAACGGAGAGACAGACCAGACCGGAGATGACATGCTGGCGGACGAAGAGGCGAAGACGGCGGCTCTGATGAAGGAGCTGAAAGTCGATCCGAAGATCTTCGATGTCCTGGCCTACCCGCAGCTTTATCATAATCTGAAGGCAGCCATCAAGGAAAATATATCCAGTGACACGCCGGATCATCTGTATTATGCAGTGGATGGCTACGGCGAGAAGGAAATGCGAAGGATCGTCGCCGAAAAGGACTGGAAGGCACTTCCGGAGCATATGCAGGAAGCAGCGGCCAGAGCCTTTGACGTGATGCTGACGAATCAGGACGGGCAGCGATGCGATGTGATCATCGACCGTGCGTGCCTCGATGCCAGCATCAGAGCCGGACGGAAATCCGGGAGCGCGCTGCTCCGCGAGTATGAGGAATCGACGACGGCAGTCACGGATATCAAGATCGCCGTGCGCGCGCAGCGGACAGGCAAGGATCAGAGCTTCCTGAAGGAAGCACTGGCGCCCTGTCAACAGCTGAACGTACGTGCGATGGCGGAGGCAGCGGCAAAGGACGAGGCTTCTCTGATGGAATATCTGGAGGGCCATGGATTTGCCGAGGCCGCAGAGGCCATGAAGGATTCGCCTTCCGCTTTTGAGCGGTGGTGCGATAACCGGGTGATCGATACGATCATGCCGCAGAAGACAAACAGCGTATCCGCTGATCCGGTCGTAGCCTTCTACCTCGCGCGCGAGAACGAGATCAGAACAGTCAGGATCATCCTCACGGCTATTGCCAATGGCTTCACAGAGGATGACATCCTCGAAAGGGTAAGGAAGATGTATGGTTAAGATAGCGGTTATGGGAGATTATGACAGCATCTACGGTTTTTCCGCACTTGGGCTGTCGATCTTTCCGATAGAAGGACAGGATGCGGAAAAAGCATCGGCCATTCTCCGCAATCTGGCGGAAAATGATTTCGGTATCATCTATATCACCGAAGAGACAGCCGCACTGCTTCCGAAGGAGATCGCAAAATACCGCGAGAGGCAGTCACCCGCCATCATCCTCATCCCCGGCGTCCACGGCAATACCGGCGCGGGTATCGAGGGTGTGAAGAAGACGGTGGAACAGGCAGTCGGAAGTGACATCCTATTTGAATAAGTCCGTCGCATGCCAGAGGCGGACTGCACACCCGAAGGGCGTGCAAGGACGGCTATGGCTTTGCGACGACATACGCGGGCAGTGAGCCGCATCCGTACACGCGAAGCGTGATACGGTGAGGCGAACGTCGCGTAGACTTATTCAAATACAGCATAGAATCAAAGTCATGGGGGCTTAGAATGAGCACAGGAACAATTAAGAAAATTGCAGGACCGCTGGTCGTAGCCGAGGGCATGCGCGATGCAAACATGTACGATGTGGTACGTGTCAGCAAAGAGCGCCTCATCGGCGAGATCATCGAGATGCACGGGGATCAGGCCTCGATTCAGGTATACGAGGAGACAGAGGGACTCGGGCCCGGCGAACCCGTCGAGTCGACCAATGCTCCGCTCTCCGTAGAACTCGGACCCGGCCTCATCGGTTCCATCTATGATGGTATCCAGCGTCCGCTGAACAAGATCATGGAGATCACGCACAGCAACAACCTCTCGAGAGGTGTTGAGGTGCCGGCACTGGATCATGAGAAGAAATGGGATTTCAAGGCGACAGCTTCCGTCGGCGAGGAAGTAGGACCGGGAGATATCCTGGGTACCGTCGAGGAGACGCCTGTCGTTACACAGAAGATCATGGTTCCCGTCGGGGTGACGGGAAAAATAAAATCGATCATGTCCGGATCGTTCAATATCGATGAGACGATCGCCGTGGTCGAGACAGAGAAGGGCGACAGGGAGCTGACGATGCTCCAGAAGTGGCCGGTCCGCAAAGAACGTCCGTACGCGAAGAAGCTTTCGCCGGAGACACCGCTCATCACTGGACAGAGAGTTATCGATGCATTTTTCCCGATTGCCAAGGGCGGCGTGGCAGCTATCCCGGGACCCTTCGGTTCAGGAAAGACCGTTACGCAGCACCAGCTGGCCAAGTGGGCTGACGCAGATGTCGTGGTTTACATCGGCTGCGGCGAGCGTGGCAATGAGATGACGGATGTACTGAATGAGTTCCCGGAACTGAAGGATCCGAGAACCGGAGAGTCTCTGATGAAGAGAACCATCCTCATCGCGAATACATCGGATATGCCTGTGGCTGCCCGTGAGGCATCCATTTACACAGGTATCACGATTGCCGAGTATTTCCGTGATATGGGTTATTCCGTTGCGCTGATGGCTGACTCCACATCCCGATGGGCTGAGGCTCTTCGAGAGATGTCCGGCCGTCTGGAGGAGATGCCCGGTGAGGAAGGTTATCCCGCTTACCTGGGTTCCCGTCTGGCACAGTTCTATGAGCGCGCCGGCCATGTGGTCGCTCTCGGAAAGGACGGAAGAGAGGGCATGCTCTCCGCCATCGGTGCCGTATCGCCGCCCGGCGGTGATATCTCCGAGCCGGTATCGCAGGCAACCCTTCGTATCGTCAAGGTATTCTGGGCGCTGGATGCGGATCTCGCTTACCAGCGTCACTTCCCGGCGATCAACTGGCTGACCAGTTACAGCCTCTATCTGGATACGCTCGGCAAATGGTTTGATGCGCATGTGGCCAGCGACTGGATGGCGACAAGACAGAACCTGATGAGCCTGCTGCAGGATGAGGCGTCCCTGAATGAGATCGTGAAAATGGTCGGCATGGATGCACTTTCACCGCAGGATCGTCTGAAGATGGAAGCATCCCGCTCGATTCGTGAGGACTTCCTGCATCAGAACTCTTTCGATGAGATCGATACCTATACTTCTCTGAAAAAGCAGTATTACATGATGAAACTCGTGTATGCATATTATGAGCAGGGCAGCGCAGCACTGAAAGACGGCGCATCGATCAATGATCTCGTGAAGCTGAAGGTCCGCGAGAGGATCGGCCGTTTCAAATATGTACACGAGGATGATATTGACACGGAATACAAGGCGGTTATAGATGCGCTCCAGCTGGAGATCGCAGGCTTGGGAAAGGAGGACTGATCGTATGCCGAAGGAATACAGAACCATACAGGAAGTCACTGGCCCTCTGATGCTTGTGCGAGGCGTGGAGGGTGTCACATACAACGAGATGGGTGAGATCGAGCTGGCCAACGGCGAGACGAGAAAATGCCGTGTGCTGGAGATCGATGGCACCAATGTTCTCGTTCAGCTGTTCGAAAACTCAACGGGTATCAACCTCTCCAACAGCAAGGTGCGTTTTCTAGGAAGAGCCATGGAGCTCGGCGTATCAGAGGATATGCTGGGACGTACCTTTGATGGTCTCGGCCGTACGATCGACGACGGGCCGGATATCCTTCCTGAAGAGCGCCGCGATATCAACGGACTCCCGATGAACCCGGCGGCGAGAGCGTATCCGTCAGAGTTCATTGAGACCGGCGTATCGGCCATCGACGGACTGAATACACTGGTTCGTGGACAGAAGCTCCCGATCTTCTCGGCTTCCGGTCTTCCGCACGCACAGCTCGCAGCGCAGATCGCGCGTCAGGCAAAGGTGCGCGGCACCGATGAACCGTTTGCTGTTGTTTTTGCAGCCATGGGCATTACCTTTGAGGAGGCACACTTCTTCCAGCAGTCGTTCATCGATTCCGGATCCATCGACCGTACGGTCCTCTTCCTGAACCTCGCGAATGACCCCGCTGTAGAGCGTATCTCCACACCGCGTATGGCACTCACCGCAGCCGAGTATCTGGCATTTGAGAAGGATATGCACGTTCTGGTTATCCTGACCGATATCACGAACTATGCGGATTCGCTCCGTGAGGTATCCGCGGCCCGTAAGGAAGTTCCCGGACGCCGTGGCTATCCAGGCTACATGTATACGGACCTCGCGCAGCTGTATGAACGCGCAGGACGTCAGAAGGGCAAGAAGGGTTCGATCACGCTGATCCCGATCCTGACCATGCCTGAGGATGATAAGACACACCCGATCCCCGACCTGACAGGTTACATAACGGAGGGCCAGATCATTCTGAGCCGTGAGCTGTACCGCAAGGGCATCACACCGCCGATCGATGTATTGCCATCTCTGTCCCGTCTGAAGGATAAGGGTATCGGCGAAGGCAAGACGAGAGAGGACCATGCGGCGACGATGAACCAGCTGTTTGCCGCTTATGCACGAGGCAAGGATGCGAAGGAACTCATGACCATCCTCGGCGAGGCAGCCCTCACGGATATCGATCTGCTCTATGCAAAGTTCGCAGATGAATTCGAGAAGAAGTACGTCAACCAGGGCTATGATACCGACCGGAGCATCGAGGAGACGCTGGATATCGGCTGGGAGCTTCTGCGGATGCTGCCGCGTGAAGAGCTGAAACGAATCCCGGATAAGATGCTTGATCTTTATTACGATAAGAAATAATTTTCACAGGGAGGTTGACAGCAGATGGCATCAACACAGGTGAATCCCACCCGAATGGAGCTGACCAGACTGAAGAAGAAGCTGGTCACAGCCGTCAGGGGCCATCGCCTTCTCAAGGATAAGCGTGACGAGCTCATGAGAGAATATCTCGACCTCGTCCGCGAAAATATGGATTTGCGTAAAAAAGTGGAAAAGGGCATCCGCGATGCCAACAGGAATTTTGTCCTCGCCAGAGCAGGCATGTCGGAGGAAACACTGAAGACAGCGCTTCTCACACCGAAGCAGGAGGTATATCTGAAGACTTCCACGCGAAATGTGATGAGTGTGGACATTCCGGTATACGACTACACGACGAGAACGGCTGACAGGAACGATATTTTTTCCTATGGCTTTGCGTATACGTCGGCTGATCTGGACGGCGCGGTACAGTCCCTTTCCGATATTCTCCCGGATATGATCCATCTGGCGGAGGTTGAGAAATCCTGTCAGATGATGGCCGCCGAGATCGAGAAAACGAGGCGAAGGGTTAACGCCCTGGAGCACGTGATCATCCCGGAGACGCAGGAGGGCATCCGGTACATTACGATGAAACTGGATGAGAACGAGAGAAGTACGCAGGTCCGGCTGATGAAGGTGAAAGACATGGTGCTTAACGACGCTCATCACTACGATGAGAGAGCGGCCGCAGGCGCATGAGCAGAAAACATTGCAGAAAAGGCTGTCGCGAAAGCGGCAGCCTTTTCTATACAAAATCTGTAAATGAGCACAAAAAATCAGAAAATAGATGCCTTATTTTGTTGAATGTATTATAATAAGCACAGTGTGAAAATCACAGGAAGGAGGAGCAGGAGATGGGGTTGTTTACCTTTAAGGGCGGCGTTCATCCGTATGAAGGAAAGGAACTGGCCATGGATCAGGCGGTCAGAGAACTGAAGCCCGGTAAAGAGTTAGTCTATCTGCTGTCACAGCACATTGGCGCACCGGCAAAGGCCTGTGTAGCCAAGGAAGATCATGTACTGGCCGGACAGAAGATCGCCGACGCAGGCGGCTTTGTTTCGGCACCGGTCTACGCATCCGTTTCCGGCACTGTCACGGGAATCGAAAAGAGGAAGAATGCGACCGGAGGACTCGTCGATGCCATTATTGTGGAAAATGATGACAAGTATGAGTCTGTCACTTATGAAGCGGGCGATCCTGACAAACTTTCGAGAGATGAGATCCTCGCAAAGATCCGCGAGGCAGGTGTCGTTGGTATGGGAGGCGCAGGCTTCCCGACAGCTGTCAAGCTGGCACCGAAGGATCCGTCTGTCGTGGATCACATCCTTGTGAACGGTTCCGAGTGCGAGCCGTATCTCACATCCGATTACCGCTGCATGCTCGAACAGCCTGAGAAGATCGTCGGTGGTCTTGCCATCATCCTGAAGCTGTTTGATGCCAAATGCAAAGGTGTCATCTGCATTGAAAACAACAAACCGAAGGCAATCGAGATCATGAAGAAGGCCGTTCAGGGCCATGCAAACATGAGCGTTGCCGTTCTGAAGACCAAATATCCGGAAGGCGCCGAGCGGTGCCTGATCAATGCCATTACCGGGCGGACCGTGAATTCGAAGATGCTCCCGGCGGATGCCGGCTGCGTTGTGGATAACGTCGGTACGGTCATGGCTGTTTATGATGCCGTGAAGCTCGGTAAACCGCTGATCGACCGTGTATTTACGCTGTCGGGCGATGCCGTGAAGCAGCCCGGCAACTTCCTTGTGCCCGTGGGCATGAGCTATCAGGAGATCGTGGATCAGGCCGGCGGTTTCAAACAGCAGCCGGAAAAAATGATCTCCGGCGGACCGATGATGGGATTCGCCCTGTTTGATCTGAACGTGCCGGTTACCAAGACCTCCGGCGCCATTACGGCATTCCTGAAGGATCAGGTCGCAGAGGCAAAGGAAACGGCATGCATCAGCTGCGGCCGCTGCCTGCACGGCTGTCCGGCAAGGCTGATGCCGTGTAAGCTGGTGGATTTTGCGGAGCACGGTGATGCGGAATCCTTTGAGGCTTATTACGGACTGGAATGTGTGAACTGCGGTTCCTGCAGTTATCAGTGTCCTGCGAAGCGTCCTCTGGCTGCCGAGATCAACATGATGCGGCAGACGGTTCTCGCGAACAAGAAGAAACAGGCACAGGCAAAGAAGAAAGCGTGAGGAGGATAGAAGATGAGCGAACAATATAAGGTTTCTGTCTCACCTCATGTAAGAGACAGCATCACGACTTCGAAGATCATGCTGTACGTCATCATCGCGCTGATGCCTGCGACAATCTTCGGTATCATCAATTTCGGAGCTCATGCGCTGCTGATCGTATGTGTATCTATTGCCAGTGCCGTGGCTTCGGAATACTGCTATGAAAAGCTCCTGAAGAAGCCCATCACGACCAACGACCTGTCGGCGGTTGTCACCGGACTTCTGATCGGCCTCAATATGCCGCCGCAGATCGCCTGGTGGATCCCGGTGGTCGGTTCGGTATTCGCCATCATCGTTATCAAACAGCTGTATGGTGGCATCGGCCAGAACTTCATGAACCCGGCACTCGGTGCAAGGTGTTTCCTTCTGATCGCTTTTTCCGGTCAGATGACGACCTATGCAGCCGGTGATAAATTCGCAAACCTGGCGGATTTCGTGCAGGGCGAATTCACCAGCCATGCTGCGGGTGCTCTCGATGCACTGTCCGGTGCGACGCCGCTCGCCTATCTCAAACAGGGATATGATTTCAACCTCGGCGCACTTTTCGCAGGAAACGTGACAGGTGTCATCGGCGAGACTTCGGCACTGTGCCTGCTCGTCGGCGGTATTTTTCTCCTGATCATGAAGATCATCGACTGGAAGATTCCGGTGATCTACCTCGGCAGCTTCGGCGTGCTGGTACTGATCACGGCAGCCGTTCGCGGATACAGCAATCCGTGCCTGTATATGCTTGAGGAGCTCTGCGCAGGTGGTATCATGCTCGGCGCATGGTTCATGGCGACGGATTACGTGACCTCGCCGATCACCTATAACGGACAGATCATCTATGCCGTGTTCCTCGGTGTTATGACCTGGCTGTTCCGTATGGTCGGATCCGGTTCCGAGGGCGTTTCCTATGCAATCATCCTGGGCAACGTCATCACACCGATGATCGAGCATTACACCCGTCCGAGGGCATTCGGCATCGCAAAAGAGAAAAAGCAGAAAAAGGAGGCGGGTGCATCATGAAAAAACAGACATCAGCGCTCCATGATACGATCATCCTCGTGATCATCACGCTTGTGGCCGGCGTCATTCTCGGTGCCGTACATGACGTGACAGCAGGTCCTATCGCCGAACAGGAAGCTGCCACACAGGCAGCTGCGCAGAAGGAAGTATTCCCTGATGCGGATTCTTTCTCTGAGGTAAAGGATTTTGATTCGGATGCGTTCTCTTCGGTGCTGGAACAGCAGGGCATCGACCAGACGACCGTCAACGCCGTATATGAGGCTGACGGAAGCGATGGCAGTAAACTGGGCTACGTGGTGGATTCCACCAACAACGAAGGCTACGGCGGAGCCGTAGAGCTTATGGTCGGCATCACAACGGGCGACAGCGGAGACGTGATCAACGGGATCTCGTTCCTGAGCCTGGAAGAGACAGCCGGCATGGGCATGAAGGCTGAGAATCCCGACTTCAAGGATCAGTTCACGAATATGGATATCGGCGATGCCGGTTCCATCAGTTACACGAAGTCGGGCAAGAGCGCCGCAAATGAGATCGATGCGATCTCCGGCTGCACGATCACGACCAATGCCGTGACGAAGGCTGTCAACGGTGCACTCGCTGCAGTTACCTATCTTGAGGAGGGTTGAGATCATGAAGAAATTAAAGAAGGATTCCCCGATCGAGAGAATATGGAACGGTATTTTTGTTGAGAACCCGGTATTCGTCCTCGTTCTCGGCATGTGCCCGACGCTGGCTACGACCACGTCGGCGATGAATGCCATCGGCATGGGCCTGTCAACGACCGTCGTTCTGGCGCTGTCCAACCTGCTGATCGCTCTTCTCAGAAAAATCATTCCGGACCGGATGCGCATGCCGGCGTATATCGTCGTCATCGCTTCGTTCGTAACCATGGTTGACTTCCTCATGGAAGGTTTCACGCCGGATCTCTACAAGGTGCTGGGTATCTATATCCCGCTGATCGTCGTGAACTGCATCATCATGGGCCGTGCCGAAGCATATGCAGGCAAGAAGCCCGTGGTGGCATCGTTTTTCGATGGCCTGGGCATGGGCCTCGGCTTTACGCTTGCCCTGTTCCTGCTCGGCTCCATCCGTGAGATCATCGGTGCAGGTACGTGGCTCGGCATGAAGATCACGCCTTCGGGCTATGTGCCGGTCAATATTTTTGTCCTGGCACCCGGTGCCTTCCTCGTGTGCGGCTTCCTCGTAGCCATCATGAACAAGTTGAAGATCGGCGCGGGCAGAAGACCGAAGAGCGAGTGGGATCCCACGGAAAAAATCTGCGGCGACTGCTTCTCCTGCATGAAGTTCGGTGTGTGTGACAAGAAGCCGGAAGGTACGGAAACGGCAGCCCAGACGATCGCGAAGAGCAAGGGTACCGTGGCAGAAGCTGTGGCAAAGCCGGCAGCAGGTGCGGGTGCAACAGCGGTAAAAGCAGCCGGTACACCTGCCGGGGCTGAAGCCTCTGCAGCGGCAGCAGGTGCGGGAACAGAGAAAAAGGAGGCTGAATCATGACACTGATTTTACTGGCAGTCAATGCCTGCCTGATCAATAACGTCGTTCTGAGTCAGTTCCTCGGAATCTGCTCGTTCCTCGGCGTATCGAAAAAATCCGAGACGGCTTCCGGCATGGGCATGGCACTCACATTCGTCCTTACGCTGTCGAGCCTTGTCTGCGGTATTCTGTATCATTTTCTTCTCGTACCGTTCCATCTGGAATATCTCAAGACGATCGTCTTCATTCTGATCGTTGCCGCTCTGGTGCAGTTTGTGGAGATGTTCCTGAAGAAATTCGGCAAATCGCTGTATGACGCGCTGGGCATTTACCTTCCGCTGATCACAACGAACTGCGCAGTTCTCGGTGTAGCGCTTCTGAACGTGCAGAAGGATTATGATATCCTTACCGGTACGGTTTACGGACTGGCAACAGCACTCGGCTACTGGATCGCCATCGTGCTTCTGTCCCATATCCGTGAGAAGATGGTTAATAATGACGTACCGAAGTCCTTCCAGGGCTTCCCGATCGTTATGATCACAGCAGCTCTGATGTCCATTGCGTTCTTCGGATTCTCAGCTCTGAAGTAAAGAGGAGGATACAGAATGAGCGGAGTATTGAGCGCGACCCTCATGGTCGCGGGAGTCGGTTTATTTGTCGGAATATTCCTGAGTATAGCCAGTAAGGCCTTCGCCGTTCCGGTCGATGAGAAGGAACAGGCGATCGAAGAGGTGCTTCCGGGTGCCAACTGCGGTGCCTGCGGTTATTCAGGATGTGCGGCCTGCGCGGCAGCGATTTCAAAAGGTGCGGCACCGGTCAATGCCTGCGTTGTCGGGCAGCAGCCCGTAGCGGATCAGGTCGCAAAAATCATGGGTACCACAGCTGCCGAAGAGCAGCGCAAGGTTGCTTTTGTCCGCTGCGTCGGCGACTGTGAAAAAACAACGGAGACGTATGAATATCACGGCCCGAAGCACTGCGTGAATGTAAAAATGGCGCCGGGCGGCGGCCCCAAGTCCTGCACCTTCGGATGCATCGGCTGCGGCGACTGCGCGGATGTATGCGATTATGACGCCATGCACATCGAGAAGGGTGTCGCCGTTGTAACGGAGGCAAACTGCGTAGACTGTAAGAAGTGCATGAAGACCTGCCCGAAGGGGCTGATCATCGAGGTGCCTTTCAACTATGTATCGCACATCGGCTGCGTGAACCCGAACAAGGGCAAACCGGTCATGCAGAACTGCAAGATCGGATGCATTACCTGTCAGAAATGTGTGCGTGACTGTCCTTCACAGGCGATCACGATCGTGGGAGGTTTCCCTGTGATCGATTACGCGAAGTGCACGAACTGCGGCACTTGCAAGACAGGATGTCCGAGAAAGTGCATTGTCTGATCAGATGAGACCTATGGATCTCAGATGAATCTAAGATATAAAAAGGCTGCGGTGGCGCGTGATTACGCTGCCGCAGCCTTTTTATCACCATTAATGCTGCTCATCGCCCGAACTCCTTTCATAATCGCTTTATATTTCCCTGCCAGTTCAATAACTGGTCTGCTCAATTCATTATTGAAGATCCGTGTCAGGTGGTGTGAAGATGCGGGATGTGTTATATTGACAAAGTGTGGCAGGGTGTAACTTGCTGAAAGATTAGAACAGGAGAACACCGGCTGCGAATGGCAATCAGAAAAGCATGGGCAAATGAGTACAGACAGTATGAAGGATACAACTGACATTCGGGATAACAGTGTTAAACGGCGGCAACGGCGGAACAGTATCCTGCTGATCACAGCGATTGCCGTGATCGCGGTGATTATGCTGATCGCTTATTCCATACATATGAGCGGCGTCGGACAACCCGAGCTGCAGATAACCGTTGGCGGTAAACTCTACGGGACTTATGACCTGGATAAGGATCAGACGATTCAGATCGGGCATACAAACACGTGCGAGATCCGGGATGGGAAGGTATACATGACAGAGGCGGACTGCCCGGATCAGATCTGTGTGAAGTCGGCCCCGATCAGTGCCGGTGGCGGCAGTATTGTCTGTATGCCGAACAGAGTTGTTCTGTCAATCATTCATGCAGATTCTTCTGAAAATGTGCCAGATACAGTGGCAGGCTGACAGTGATGTGATGGTAAATCAGGACATGGAGAAAAAATGGACGGCATCTAAAACTGCATATCTTGGCCTTCTGACGGCGCTTGCTATCATTCTTGGCTATGTGGAAAGCATGATTCCGCTGGATTTCGCTGTGCCTGGGATCAAGCTGGGTCTGTGCAACGTCGCTGTCCTGATCGTACTGAAGCTGTACGACTGGAAGGCGGCTGTACTTGTCACGGTTGTCCGTGTTATCGTCATCGGCTTTCTCTTCGGCAACATGTTCAGCATCGCCTATGGTATGGCGGGGGCTCTTCTGAGCATTCTGGTTATGACATTGCTGCTCAGGTCCGGTCAGTTCAGCCTGATAGGTGTGAGTGCTGCAGGCGGCACCGCGCATAATATCGGCCAGACCATTGTGGCTGTCGCTGTAGTTCCTTCTTTTCCGGTCTTCTGGTATCTCCCGATCCTCATGCTCGCCGGAGATGTGACCGGTATTCTGATTGGGATCATCGTGTCGGCTGTGCTTCCACGCATTCATGGGGACAGACAGCTGAGAGGACTGGATGCCAGCTGACTGGGATTTTAGACAGCAGATGACGGATGAGCCCGATGGCAGAAAACAGTCAGGTTCGTATGACAGATAACTGAGAAGTGTGGACAGTCAGAAAACGGGGAAACTTGAGATGAGAGACATCATGAATACTATCAAACCTGGCGAACAGAACAGATTGTCAGCTGATACGCAAGAGAGATCATTCCGGATATCTGAGCGGTATCCGTTCATCAGGCGGCTCTGCGCAATGGCACTGCTTCCTGCGGTTATTTTTTCCGGCTGCGGCGCAGCGGCCGGAGAAGATCAGTCGGGAAAAACACAGGCGTCGGGTACTTCAGATGCGGAGAATGCGGATAAGAGCAGTGTGGAGACCGGCAGTACGGGGACGGGCAGTTCGGAAGATACGGCACTTGTCACGACGGGTACAGGTGCTGACGATGACCCGATGGAGTGGTCGGGCATGTATTTCGATACCGTGATCAGCATCCGGCTGTACGGCGACAAGGCTGCAGAATGGATGCAGGGCTGTGCGGACCTGTGCAGTCATATGGAGAACACGCTTTCCGCACAAAAGGAAACTTCCGAGCTCTATCAGGTGAACCACAGGACAGAACAGACGGTCACCGTGTCCGACGACCTGGCGGCGTGTATCGAAGAAGGCCTGAAGTATTCAGAAATGTCTGACGGTGCGTTTGACATCACGATTCTGCCGGTCAAGGATCTGTGGGATTTTGAGGACAGCAGCCATGAGGGAACGGTTCCCGACGACAAGGATATTCAGGAACAGCTGAAGAAGGTCGATTACACCAAAGTCCATCTGGACGGAAATGAGCTGAGCTTTGATTCGCCGGATACCATGCTGGACCTCGGCGGTATCGCGAAAGGATATATCTCCGGGAAGCTGAAGGATTATCTGACGAAAGAAGGCTGCCAGTCAGCGCTGATCAATCTGGGCGGCAATGTGCGGGCCATCGGTACCAAACCGGACGGAACAGACTGGACCGTCGGCATTCAGACACCGTTCGACGACAGGGGAACCGTTCTGACCACCGTCAGCACAGCGGATGACAGCGTGATCTCCTCCGGCATTTACGAGCGGTATTTTAAAAAAGACGGGAAGATTTACCATCACATCCTTGACCCCCGCACGGGATATCCAGCGGAAACGGATCTGAATCAGGTCACGGTGCTGGGAGAGGATGATGCGGCTGGTGATGCACTTGCGACGATCGGCATTGTCCTGGGACAGGAAGGCATGAAGGATTTCCTGCAGAAAAATCATCTGACGGACACCGAAACCGTGCTCTTTACGGACAAAGACAATGCGTATACGTGGTATCCTTCTGCACCCGGGGGAACAGAGGATGAGCAATAGGTGCAGGTTTCTTTCAATGTGATACTGGACATGCAGAAAACTGTACAGACTGCATTCGATGGGACACAGTATGGGCTGTGGTGTCAGGACAGATGTATCTGTGACAGGGATGAGATGGCATTGGTGAGCGTATGAAAATAATACATTGTGCAGATCTTCACCTGGATTCTTCCATGAAGACAAATCTCACAGCAGAACAGGCGAGAACGCGGAATGCAGAGCTGCTGGATACCTTTGTGCGTATGGCGGACTATGCGGCATCCAACGAAGTGCGCGCTATCCTGATCTCCGGCGACCTTTTTGATACCAGACATATCTCCGCGCAGGCGCGCAACACCTTCCTCGGGACGGTAAACAGCCATCCGGACATCTGCTTTTTCTACCTGCCCGGCAATCATGAGGAGGACGCACTTGTTTCCGCTGTTCAGGAGCCGCCCTCCAATCTGAAGGTTTTCGGTGAAAAATGGACGGTGTACCATGAGGCCGGCATCGCGATCGCGGGTGTTTCAGGTACAGGTATCTCATGCGATGACATATCAGATGCAGCGGTGACATGCGTTGATGACTATACAGATGCGCCATGTACGGTGCCCGTGATGGACCCGGCATATTTTAATATTGTGATGATGCACGGGCAGATCGCGGATTACGGGAGTACCGGCAGAGAGGATCTGATCGACCTTCGTGCGCTGTCCGGTCGGAACATCGATTATCTGGCACTCGGCCATATTCACAGTTACCGCGAGGGCGTTCTGCCGCCGAAGGGCGTCTGGTGCTATCCCGGCTGTCTGGAGGGAAGAGGCTTTGACGAGTGCGGTGATCATGGCTTTGTCCTGCTCGATATCGATCCTGAGAGCAGGAAATGCACCAGAAAGTTTGTGCCCTTTGCGAGACGGCGCTTTTTTGCGCCGGAAGTCGATGTGACAGGCTGCCGTTCGACGGTTGAGATGATGGAGCGGGTGGAAGACGTGCTTCACAGCCCCGACGTCTCCGGAACCGGAAATGCAGGCTCCGGCGTCTCAGGAACTGAAAATGCAGGCAATGGTTTAACTGCAGGCCATGGCGTAACCGGAATCGACAGCTCCGGTTTCTGTGGACCCGCCATGGGCTCTCCCGGTCCGGATGACCTGGTGAAGATCATACTCACCGGGCAGGTGGCCTGTGACTGTGAAAAGCATCCGGAGCAGATTGCCGGCCATTTTTCACCGGCCTACTATTTCTTCAGCGTGGAAGATGATACAAAGCTGTCGGTAGATTATCGCGATTTCCGTCTGGATGCATCGCTGAAAGGGGAATTCGTCCGGACGGTTGAGGCGGATGCCTCCCTGTCAGAGGAGAAAAAAACGGAGATCATCCGCTGCGGGATTCTGTCGCTCTCCGGGGAACTGGCCGGGTTCTGATCATCAGGAAAATTGCGTGCTGAAGTCATTTCCTTCGGTTCGCGTCAGTGTGCAGCGTTTACCTGCGCACCACCGTCACAGATGCTTTCATTGCTCAGAGGAGGAAGCGGAGTTTTGATCATCCGAAGCTGCCATGTGGAAAATTTCGGAAAACTTCATCAGGCGGATTTCGCTTTTTCTGACGGACTGCAGGTGATCCGCGCCGGAAACGGTGCCGGCAAAAGCACACTGGCGTCTTTTATCTGCGTTATGTTTTATGGTTTCGACGGGGAGAGACTCCGCGATGATCTGCGCAATGAGCGCCGGCGGTTTGCCCCGTGGCAGGGTGGTGTGTACGGCGGTTCGGTGACCTTCACGCTGGCAGGACAGAACTGGCGGATCGAGCGGACATTCGGGGAGAAAAATAACCGCACGGACACGCTCGACGTATTTGATGCCGATACGAATCTGCGCACGGAGAGATTCGGAGAGGTGCCGGGTGAGGTTATTTTTTCTGTTGACAGACCCTCTTTTGAGAGAACAGTGTTCATCGGGCAGCTGAACTGCATGACGGAAGCGACGCCGGGAATCAGCGCCAAGATCGGGCGGGTGACGGAAGACGCGGCGGATATGAGCCGCTATGAGGAAGCACAGCGGCAGCTGAAGGCGGAGACGGACCGGCTGACACCGCACAGAAAAACGGGGTTGATCGCCAGAATGGATGCGGAGATCTCGTCGCTTTCCGCTGAAGCCGCCGGGAAGGAGAACTGCGAGAAGGCACTGGACAGAAGCGAGGATGCACTGCATCGGCTTCGGAACAGGGCATCAGCTCTGTCGGCGGAGCAGAAAAGAACGGTTGATGAAATGGACAGGCGCAGTGCCTCGCAGGACCGGCGGGCTGTCCTTCTGCAGGATCAGACACTGCGGGAGGCGGAAGAGGAAGCCGCAGGCCGCGTCCGTATCCAGAGGGAGAAATTTCCGGCCGGACTTCCGGAGACAGAAGCCATCGAAAAATATCTGCGGATGGCGGCTGCGGACGGAACCGGACGTGATGATCTGCGCTTTCTGTCGGGGGAAGAGCAGGAGCGATTCCGAAGCGAGCAGCAGATGTTTGACAGCCGGATGCCTGCTGCTGATGAAACGGCGGAGATCATCCGATGCTGGGATGACTGCCGGCAGAGAAAGAACCGGATCAACAGTCTTCAGGAAAAAGCAGACGGCATTCGACGTTTTCTGCGTGAAACATCCGGAGGAAGCCTTCCGGAACCGGCAGCGGATGAAGCAGCTGAATACACACGGGAACCGGCAGCGAATGAAGCTGACGAATACACACGGGAACCGGCAGCGGATGAGGCAGATAAATACAACCGGGAGCAGGAAATCCGTTGGGGCACGAACAAAAAGGGCATGCATAAGCGGGCTGTGATGATGCTTATCATCGGGCTTATCATGCTGATCTCAGGTCTTGCTGTCCGGTTCAGCGCCGATGCAGCGTTTTCCGCATGGCTGACAGGATTCGGGCTGCCGGCCGGTGTGCTTCACACGGTGTGGACGGCGGCAGGGGCTCTGCTGCTGGTGGTTGGCATTCTGTGCGCGGTTTTTTCCGGCAGACGATTTGACGACCACGAAGACGGACGCAGGGACAATCGTGAAGACGGTCGGGAAAACAGTCGCAGAAACAACCGGGAAGACGGTCGCAGCGACAACCGGGAGGCTCGCTGCGGACGAAACAATGGCATCGGGATAACCGGACTGGAGAATCCCTCTGTCGCTGTGATGAAGGAGAGCTGGCGACAGCTGGCCCGAGAAATACAGAGAGAAACTTCGCTGATGGAAGAGGGAGAGGAACGCGTTTCCGATTATTTTTCCCGACTGAACGTGTGCGTGTCTGAGGATGAAGTGACGGAAGAACTCTACCGCATAAGGGAAGCGGCAGTGGATTATCAGCGGCTGGAGGCACGTCTGCAGCAGGCGAGACAGCGTGCGCAGGGCACGGAGGCTGAAATCCGGGATTTTCTGCTGTCCTCAGGATTCACACCGGAGGATGATCCTGAAAGCCAGCTGATGCATCTGCTGGATGAGCGAAAGAAACTGGACATGCTGGTCTCTGTGTGGCAGACTGGCAGAGAGGCACGAAAGAAATTTGAGCGTGCGCATCCCGATATTTTTTTTGAAGAGGAGCTTTTTGGGAAAGAGGCCGGCGACGGCTCCATGGAGGCGCTGAGCGCAAGGTTCCGCTCTCTGAAAAATGAATGGGAGGAAGTGCAGCGTCAGATCCGTGATGCTGAGAAGGAGCTGGCAGAGAGACAGGCGGCGCTGGATCACATCCGGAGCTGCGAGGAAAAGCTGTCGGAACTTCAGGCGGAGCGGGCACGAGCCATGCATCGCTATGAGGTGATGACACGGACGCGCGAAATGCTGGAGACAGCGCGGGTGCATTTTTCTGCCCGCTACATGGATCCGCTGAAACGTTCCTTCGACCGGTATTATGCGATGTTTGCGCCGGGTGATGATAAAATATATGAGATGGATGCAGATCTGAATATTTCCGTGCGCGAGAGCGGTGCGCTCAGAAACACGGCGTTTCTGAGTGAGGGCTATCAGGATATGATCGGTCTGTGCCGTCGCATGGCCATGGCGGATGCCATGTATCCGGAGGAGAAGCCGTTCCTCGTGATGGATGATCCCTTTGTCAGCTTGGATGACAGAAAATACAACGGAGCCATGCGCTTCCTGGAGCAGGTGGGGCAGGAATATCAGATCCTGTATTTTACCTGTCATAAGCGGCAGGTTGAAGGGGCGGACTGATCCGGTTATCATACTTATAACACCTGCATCATGATATGAATGACGATGGCAGACAGTTATAGATGGACAGGAGAAAAATGAGATGACAGACAGCATACAGATCGATACAGAAAAAATGGTCAATGAATTCACAGAGCTCACAGCCATCGATTCCCCGAGTCTCGGGGAGCGGCAGATGGCGGACTGTCTCATGAAAAAGCTGAAGGATATCGGATTCTCCGTGGACGAGGATGACTGCGCGGCACGCATTCACGGCAATGCCGGCAACCTGTACGCATACTTGCCGGGCACGCTGCCGGGCAGGCCGGTGCTGTTTTCCGGTCACATGGATACGGTGGAGCCTTCCTGCGGGAAGAAGGCTGTCAGACATCCGGACGGAAAAATAACCTCCGATGGCTCGACAGTTCTCGGCGCGGATGATCTCGCCGGTGTGTCCGAGATTCTGGAAGGTATCCGGAGTGTGATCCGTGCCGGTGTGCCGAGGCGGGGGATCGAGATTCTTTTTTCTCCGGCCGAGGAGATATTTACCGTCGGAGCTGAGCAGTTCGACTACAGCCGCATCAGGGCAAAAGAGGCCTACTGCCTCGATCTGTCCGGCCATATCGGAACAGCAGCTGTGGAGGCGCCTTCCCTGGTGTCTTTTCACATTACGATACACGGAAAAGCAGCGCATGCGGGCTTTGAGCCGGAGAAGGGCATCAACGCCATTGCTGCGGCTGCCCGCGCTGTGTCCAGAATACAGCAGGGTCATATCAGCGACAAAACAACGCTGAACATCGGCACGATCAGCGGCGGTACACAGATCAACGTGGTCTCTCCGTCCTGCGAACTGACAGGCGAGGCGAGGGGCTTTGTGCATGAGGAAGTGCTGGCAGCGGTTGAGAATACCAGACGTATTTTTGAAGAGGCGGCGGAGGAAGCCGGCGCCAGCGTGACATTCGAGAGCCGGGTACATCTGCACACATATCGCAACGGAGACGATGACGCGGCCCTGCGGCACTTTCGGGATGCGTGCAGGGATATCGGGATCGAAAGCTGCACGATCCGCACGTTCGGCGGCAGCGATGTCAATCAGTTTGTGCTGCACGGACTGGACGGCCTTGTGATCTCCAGCGGCATGACGGATTCCCATACGACGGCAGAATATGTGGAGGAAAAAGATCTGGCGGATGGCGCGCGCCTGGTGGCGGCACTCATCACACAGGAAGCGGAAATTGACAGCTGATAAAGAAGAGTACGGCCTGAATTTTACACAAATGACGGCCAATGAAGAGAAGTTTGTGTCGGAGTTTCCGTATATGACATTCGATTGAATAAATGGAGCCGGACTTATTGCAAATGATGGTTCAATAAACAAAGTACAGGTTCAGGCAAACAGCGGCGATGAAAGGGGAGGGGCAGCTCATGTTTCTTGCAATCGATGTAGGCAATACAGAAATAGAGTATGGTGTGCTGGATGATGACGGCATCTGTTTTTCCAGCAGGCTGGCAAGCGACAGAAGGCGCACAGCGGACGAATATGCCGTGCTGTTCCGGGATCTGCTCCATATCCATCACATAACGGAGGAAGAGATCAGCGGCGGCATCATCGCCTCTGTGGTTCCTCCCATGAAAAAAATCATGCAGGATGCCGTTTATTCCTTTACAGGCCGCAGGTGCCTGATCGTCGGCCCCGGCGTAAAAAACGGACTGCGCATACGGCTGGACAATCCTGCGGAGCTTGGCGCGGATCAGGTCTGTGCGGCGGTGGCTGCCATCGCCGAATACAGGCTGCCGGCGATTATTTTTGACATGAATACGGCGACGACCGTCTCCGTGATCAGCGGCAGCGGTGATTACATGGGCGGCATGATCATCCCCGGTGTGGCGCTCGGACTTGACGCGCTGTGCAGGAGCAGCAGTCTGCTTCCGCAGATCAGCATGGACAGACTGCCGGACAAGCTGATCGGCGCCAATACCGAGGAATGCATGAAGAGCGGTGTTATCTTTGGTACTGCGTGCATGATCGACGGACTGATCGACAGAATCACGGAGAAGACCGGAGGCGATCCGACAGTGATCCTGACCGGACACGTGGCGCCGTCCGTTGCAAAGGCCTGCCGAAGGAAGACTGTCACGGATGATCAGCTGATCCTGAAGGGACTGCGCATCATCTATAAGAAAAATCAGAAGACACAGCGCTGATCAGGAAGAAAATCAGAAGACGCAGTGCTGATCAGAACAGAAAAATTGGAAGACACAGCACTGATTATTACAGGAACTTATTGTCACGGAGGAAAAATGGAAGAAGAAACAAAGAACGAAGAGCCGCTGGATCAGCTTCCGCCGGAAAACGATGAACCACTGAAGAAGTCTGTCCCGCAGGGGAGAAAAAACAGCCCGGCGGTAACCGTGGCGATTGTCATCTGCCTGGCTGTCATGGCTTTTGCAGTGTATCAGCTCGTTTCCATCTACCTTGCATATAAGGCCGGAACAGATGAGTATGACAGCCTCAGACAGTATACGAGCGGAACATCGACGGCGGAAAGCATGGACGAAACCGCTGACAGTGCCGGGGCTGATGAACAGGAGACGGTTTCCGCTTCTTCAGAGGGCGCGGATCAGGCGGTTTACAGCGGAAGCGTCGGTGAGACAGATTACCACACTTCGGAAAAACCGCCGATCGAGGTGGACTGGGAATCTCTGAAGGCGATCAATTCCGACATCGCTGCCTGGGTGTATGTGGAAGGCGTTGATATCAGCTATCCGGTTGTTCATACGACCGATGATGATTATTATCTTCACAGGACGTTTGAGAAGAAGGATAATTTCGCAGGCTCAATTTTTGTCGAGTACAAGAACAGCGCAGCATTCTCCGATCCAAATACGATCGTCTACGGACACAATATGAAGAACGGCTCCATGTTTGGTTCGCTGAGCGATGTGGAATCGAAGGAAACGTATAAGGAGCATCCGTGGTTCTGGATCCTGACGCCGGACGGAAACTACCGTTACCGGATGTTCTCCATCCGGAAGGCGGCGGTATCCGATGAGACCTACACGCTGTTCATGGGTACAGGGCAGTCATTCGTCGACTGGTGCGAAGATATGTATGCAAACTCAGATGTCAGCCTGCAGAAACCGGATTTTTCCCTCGACAGTCTCGTTGTCACACTCTCGACCTGCACCACAGATTCGGATCACCGCTTCGTCGTGCAGGGCGTCGCAGTGCGCTGAGGCATCTGTATTCTGGAATGCCATAATAAGTAATACAGACCGCGGCAGACCGGCGCCGCCCGCGCTTGAATTCGGGTGTCTGTTATGATACGATGCAATAGCATAAGTGTCTGTATTGGAGGACAACAGTATGAATAAAGTAATTTTAATCGGAAGGCTTACACGTGACCCGGTCATCCGCTATTCACAGGGTGATAACAGTCAGGCAGTGGCGAGATACACGCTCGCTGTAGACAGAAGATTCAGCCGTCGTCAGGACAATGGCGGCGATCAGCAGCAGACGGCGGATTTCATCGGCTGTGTGGCTTTCGGACGTTCAGCCGAATTCGCAGAAAAATATCTGCATCAGGGAACAAAGATCTGTGTGGAAGGCAGGATCCAGACAGGCCGTTACACCAACAGGGACGGTCAGACCGTATATACAACGGACGTCGTTGTTGAGAATCAGGAGTTTGTAGAGAGCAAGGCAGCGAGCCAGGCCAATGCCGGTTCCATGCCGGATTACGGCGGATATCAGAATTCGCGTCCGGCAGCTGCGCCCGCATCTGCACCGGCCGGCGGAAGTGACCCGTCTGCTGACGGCAAAGGAGGAGAATCTCCGGACGGATTCATGAATCTTCCCGAGGGAATTGAAGAGGAGCTTCCGTTCCAATAATCCTGCACAGAACATCAGCCTTCCCGGTGCACATTTTATGCTCCCGGAGGCGTGTCAGTTGAGTTGACAGGGGGCGGCCATTGATTTTTCTCTGGCCGCTCCTGTGTTGTATAAAGCCGTCAGCCGGTTATTTTTGTATCCGCTGAGGCACTTCCTGTGCTCTGACTTTGCCGTTTCTTACAGAACAGCTGTTATCTGACTGTTTTTCCGCTTGGAAAAGGACCTGGATATATGAACAAAGTAAAACTGACAGGACAGGTGAAAAGCCATCTGAAATATCCGTTCCTGTTTCTTCTCATTCTGGTCGCCGTCAATATCGAGGTTTATATGATCAACCTGACGGCCGGCATGCTTGTGACCGTGGGAATCGCCGGATATGCGGTAGTTCTCTTCGTACTCATCAGCCGTTATCAGGCGACCATGCTGGACAATCTGGTGACATTCGCCACACAGTACGGACAGATTCAGAAGCGCATGATCAAGGAACTTGCCGTTCCGTATGCACTGACGGATGATCGTGGCCGTGTGCTCTGGTTCAACGATGCCTTTGCCCGCATGACAGGCCGGGAACCGGGAAAGTTCCACAAATCCATCGCCAGTATTTTTAACGGACTCACGGTAGAGCGATTCCCCGCACGCAATGATGAGATCGATTATGAGATCGCTTTTAATGAGAGAAACTATGAGCTGAAGGTGCGCAATATTGTTCTGGATGACCTGATCGATTCTTCCCAGATGCTCGAAAGAGAAGACGATGAGAGCCAGTGCATGTATGCCTTCACGTTCTTTGACAACACGGAGCTGCGGGAATATACGCAGAAGTACAAGGACGAGACACTTGCCTGCGGTTACATGGTACTCGATAACTGCGATGAGGCGCTCTCCTCGGTGGAGGAGGTCAAGCGCTCGCTGCTGCGTGCACTGATCGACCGCAAGATATCCAAGTATTTTCACGATATGGACGGCATTGTCCGCAAGTATGATGAGGACCGCTATCTGCTGATCATCCGGTCACGTACGCTTGAAGAACTCAAGAAAAAGAAATTCAGCATTCTCGAGGAGATCAAGACGGTCAATATCGGTAACGATATGGCCGTGACCATGAGTATCGGCATCGGTGTGCGGCAGGGATCCTACAGTGCGAACATGGATTACGCGCGTTTTGCCATCGATCTCGCGCTCGGCCGTGGCGGTGACCAGGTTGTCATCCGCGACGGCGATGACATTGCTTATTTCGGCGCCAGGACGCAGGCCGTGGAGAAAAGCAGCCGCGTAAAGGCGAGAATCAAAGCGCATGCTCTCGCTGAGTTCATTGAGAGCAAGCAGAAGGTCGTCGTCATGGGTCACAAGCAGCTCGATATCGATGCGTTCGGTGCCTCTGTCGGTATCTTCCGGGCGGCAAGGACGCTGAACAAGCCTGCCTATATCGTCATCGACGAGGTCTCCTCGACGACAAAGCCTTTCATTGACAAATTCAAGTCAGATGAGGACTACGATCCGCGCATGTTCCTGAATATTCATGACTCGAAGGAAATGGTGGATGAAAACACGCTGCTTGTCGTTGTGGATACGAGCAAGCAGGATTACACGGAATGCAGCGAGCTCCTCAATCAGACATCGACGATCGTTGTGCTCGATCATCACAGGCAGACCAATGACTGCATCGCCAATGCATCACTGTCCTATATTGAACCGTATGCATCGTCCACCTGCGAGATGATCGCCGAGATCCTGCAGTACATCGACGGCGTGAAGATCAAGCCGCTCGAAGCGGATGCGATGTATGCCGGCATTATCATCGATACCAACAATTTCATGAATAAAGCCGGTGTACGCACATTTGAAGCGGCAGCGTTTCTGCGTCGCTCCGGTGCGGACATGACCCGCGTGAGAAAAATGGTGCGGGAGGATTTCGACACTCTGCATGCGAAGGGCGTTGCGCTGGAAAATGCGGAGATGTTCCGCGATCATTTTATCATCTCGGAATGTCCTTCCGGCAATCTGATCAGCCCGACGATCGTCGGTGCAGAGGCGGCGAACGAGCTGCTGGACATCAGGGGCGTGCACGGCTCGTTTGTGCTGACGGAGTATAACGGAAAGATCTATATCAGCGCCAGATCCATCGATGAGGTGAATGTGCAGATCATCATGGAACGGCTGGGCGGCGGCGGACACCTGAACGTGGCCGGCGCACAGCTGGAGCGTGTGAGCATAGGAGAGGCAAAAGAACGGCTGAAACGCGTGATCGCGCAGATGCTCGACAACGGCGATATCTGACAACAATAAATATGGCGGAATTCATACGCAGACACCTGAACATGGGCGGTACACGGCTGTGTATGTGAAGCACGATGCGTGAGGCTGACAACGCGACAGCGGAGTAAAAAACGCAAAGTGGGGTTTATCTCCATGCAGAGCAGTACAGAGCAGTTTACAGACAAAAACGACAGAAAGAGGAAGAACTGATGAAAGTAATTCTTATGCAGGATGTTAAATCTCTGGGTAAAAAGGGAGATATTGTAGAGGTAAGTGACGGGTATGCACGCAATGCGCTGATTCCGCAGAAGAAAGGTGTTGAGGCGACGCCCGCGAATCTGAATTCGCTGAAACTTTCCAAAAAGAATGCGGAGAAGGTGGCACAGGAAAATCTGGAGGCCGCAAAAAAACTGAAGAAAGAGATTGAAGCCGGCCAGGTTACGCTTTCCATCAAAACCGGTGAGAACGGAAGGACATTCGGTTCGGTTTCCGCAAAGGAAATCGCGGATGCAGCAGCTGACCAGCTGGGACTCGCCATCGACAAGAAAAAGATCGTCATGAACGGAACAATCCGCGAGATCGGCATCACCCATGTGACGGTAAAACTTCACCCGCAGGTGACAGCTGAACTGAAAGTGGATGTGAAGAGCGAGGGCTGAAACGTGCGGTATGCTGCGTGATCATAAGGTCATGAATGTTACTGCAGCAGAGCGTGGTGGAACGGATATGACGGACAGAGGTTGAAATCCATGGCGGAAGATGCTTCCATAAAAAGAATACTGCCGCATGACGACCGTGCGGAAAAAGCGGTGATCGGTTCGATGCTGATGTCTTCGGACGCGATTGCCAAGGCTTCTGAGATCCTGCACGGAGAGGACTTCTATCAGAAACAGTACGGCATCGTTTTTGATGCGATCGTGGAGCTGGCGAATGAGGGAAAAAATGTCGATGTTGTGACGCTTCAGAACCGGCTGCGGGAGAAAAATGTACCGCCGGAGATTTCCGAAATGGGTTATATCCGGGAGGTCATTGAATCTGTACCCACATCAGCTGCTGTCGCGCAGTATGCGGAGATCGTTTCGGAAAAGGCCATGCTTCGAAATATCATCCGGGCATCGGAAGATGTCACGAATGCCTGCTATCAGGACAACCAGCCGCTGAGCGATCTGCTGGAAACATCTGAAAAGGAGATGTTTCAGGTTTTCCAGAGCCGCAGCACGACGGATTTTGTACCGATCAGGAAGGCTGTCCTCGACACCCTTGACACCATCATGAAAGCGTCGAAGACCAAGGGATATGTGACGGGGCTTCCGACCGGTTTTACGGACCTGGATTACCGGACCTCCGGATTTCAGCCGTCGGATCTCATCCTGATTGCCGCACGTCCTTCGATGGGAAAAACGGCTTTTGCTCTGAATATCGCCGAGTACATGTGTTTCCGGAAAGATTATCATGCGGCGATCTTCAGCCTTGAGATGAGCAGAACACAGCTGATCAACCGTCTGATCTCCATGGAAGCACATGTGAGCTCACAGGAGCTGCGAAACGGTACCCTGCATGATGACGAATGGGCGAGAGTAGCCGAGAGTGCCAATGTGATCGGAAGCTCCAACCTGATCATCGATGACACGCCGGGTATCACGGTCGGAGAGCTGCGGAGCAAGTGCAGGAAATACAAGCTCGATCAGGGGCTGGACATTATTTTTATCGACTACCTGCAGCTGATGTCGGGCAGCGGGAAGAGAAGTTCGGATTCCCGTCAGCAGGAAATATCGGAGATCTCCCGGTCGCTGAAGGCCGTGGCAAGGGAACTGCAGGTTCCTGTGGTAGCCCTGTCCCAGCTGAGCCGTGCCGTGGAGAGCAGGCCGAATCACCGGCCGATGCTCTCGGATCTGCGTGAGTCCGGTGCCATTGAGCAGGATGCCGATGTGGTTATGTTTCTGTACAGAGATGACTACTATAACAAGGACTCTGAGAACAAGGGCATCTGCGAGATCATCATCGCCAAGCAGAGAAACGGCCCGATCGGAACCGTCAACCTGGCATGGCTGCCTGATTACACGAAATTTGAAAACGCGGAGCCCGGCAGGGTGCCTGCGGATGCTTAACATACCGCTCTCTAACAGATGTTTGTCTGTGGATATCTAACACATGTTTGTCTTGTTTTTAACGACGTGATAGTATATCATACAAATGATGCAGATGCGCGATTCGTCTGCATCTGCCAAAATGATCATTTATTTCAAGGAGGGACTTTTATTATGGCACGTGTTATTTCTGATGATTGCGTTTCCTGCGGAACCTGCGCTGGCGAGTGCCCGGTAGGTGCTATTTCTCAGGGCGACGGCAAATATGTCATCGATGCTGATTCCTGCGTAGATTGCGGTGCCTGCGAAGCAGCTTGCCCGACCGGCGCTATCAGCGAGGCCTGAGCAGAAACAAAGCGGCAGTCAGGAAAATCCATCCTGTGATGCGCACAGCGCTCCGGGAACAGATGGGCTGAATGTCAGAAAGACGCCGGTGCGTGAACAACGCATCGGCGTTTTACGTACAGGTATAAGTTCGAGAAATTTTGCAAAAAGGAACGATGAAATGAATATGAAGAAAATAGACAAGAACATGACGGTTACGGAAATCCTTCAGATCGATCCGATGATCTCTAATATCCTTGCCGGACACGGAATGTCCTGCCTTTTCTGCGGAGCGGCAGTTAGTGAATCCCTCGCTGATGCCTGCGCAGTGCATGGATTTGATGAGGGCTATGTCGATGACCTTGTGGATCAGATCAATGATTTTATCGGTGTTGACCCTGAAGAGGTATAAACAGGCAGGCCGGAACGGCCTGCCTGAACCTGATTTATACATATTGGGAAGAGAGCCACATCCTTACACATGCGGAGCGTGTGATGAAGGGTTACAAACGCCGCGATCATTATAAACCGGTAAGCGCCTTGCTTCGTAATCGTGAACATAGATGTTCCACAGCACGCGGAAATAGTCTGTATAGAAACTGTAAAATTCCAGTGAGCCCGGGGACTTTCAGATATTCCTCAGATATTCCGCAGTACGCGGAAATAGTCCGTATAGAGTCTGTGGAATCCCAGTGAGCGATAGAGTGCTGCCGCGGGTTCGTTACCGCATACGACCTGCAGATAGGCATGGCGCGCTCCGCGCTGACAGCCTTCCGTCAGGATCGTCTGCACGATGGTTCTGCCAAGATGCATCCTGCGGAAATCAGGATGCACATGAATGGCATAGACGCCCACGTAATCGCGGTCGAGAATCCCAAGGCCGGTGCCGATGATCCGTCGGTTCCGGTCGCGGATATCCACACAGATGGTTTCCTTGGGAATGGCCCGGTACATGGAGGGAACGACCTGACGGTGCATAACGTTGGTTGTGCCCTTCAGCGCAAAAAGCGCTTCGATCCATGCGGAGGGAATAAACATCCCCTTTTCCAGCCGGAGCCCGTCGGGAAGTTCATCAATCCGTGGAGCAGTATTCTCTGATTCGGCAGCTTTGATATCGCTGTTTTCGTTAGCGGCAGAGCCGGAGAATGTATAATAGCCGCCGCTCTCCACGGCGCCGGAAATCAGATGATCGCTGCCGATCTCCGTAGTGCCGGAAATAAGATGATCACTGCCGTTCTCTGCAAAGTCGAGGATCATATTATCATTGCTGTGCTCGACCTGGTAGCCCCGGGACGCAAGAAGAGCGTCAAATGAGCTGTCGATCAGCGGAGAAATCTTGAATACAGAAGGTGTGCCCCAGCGGAGGTATGTTTCTTCCACATATCGGATTTTTTCGTCCACGGGAATCGCAGGTATGCCGATCTGTTCCACACAGTTGGTCCTGTGGGTGTAAAAGTAGGAAAAACGGAGAAGCCATCCGTCATAAAATTCTATCTGATGTGAAGGCCAGGCATTCAGCGAGAGGTCTTCTATTTTTTTTATTCTGGGATCCATGTGATCGCCTCCTTGTGTACTGCGACATTGTAGCAGAAGGAGAGAAAAGAATCCACTGCGCGTGATGCGTTTTCTTGCATTCAGGAAAGCTTTGTTCTATAATTCGGTTGTGTTGTCTGCAGGAACAGACATCTGGTCTGTCATGACTGAAAGGGGAGGAACTGGCAATGTCCAGAACATTAAGAATCATAGACGGTATCATCATCGCGCTGTTCATTGCAGCAGCGGTGCTCACATATGTGCCGCAGGTATTCGGCATCGGAACGACAGAAGTCAGCACGGAAATGCTCGGCAATGTAGATGTAGGATCGATCATATATACAGAACAGACACCGACAACGTCCGTGCAGAAAGACGATCGCATCCTGAATCTGACGGATAATTCAGCGGGTATTTATACGGTGACCAGCTATGATCCGTCCGCCGGTACAGTTGACGTAGAAGGCGGTGAGGAGACGACATACAAGCTCTCTGCAAATTATCTGAGAGTGCTCGCTGTCGTACCGTATTTCGGTTACTTCGGACTTGCCGTCAGATCGACAAAGGGCCTGATCGTGCTCGGTGTTATCCTCTGCTATGTCATTGTCTCTCTGATCGTGGCGGCTGCCATCTCCCGTGGTGAAGACGACTACGGTGATGAAGATGATTACGACGATGACGACGAGGATGAATTTTACAGCGGCCTGGCGGAGAAAAAGAAGAAAAAAGATGCCGCCCGCTATGCGGATGAAGAAGACGACGCCGACACTGACGACGATGAGGACGAAGACGAAGATGACGACCGCAGCCGCCGTCGTAAAAAGAAGGACAGCAGACGTCGCGCAAAGAAGCACAAAGACAGCAAATCGTCCGATCGCAGCGACAGCAGGGACAGGGATAAAAATAATGACAGCGATGCCGGCAACGGTCTGACGGAGATCTCCGAGGAGAAGACTTCCGTGCCCGGAGCAGCAGCCGATGAGACAGATCCTGAGGTGAGCTCGGAAACCCTCACGGACGTGCAGGCAGCACTTGAAGCCGCCCTTGACTCACAGCCGCTGAACCATGCGGAAGAAACTCCCGCAGAAGGTGCGGGTGCAAATATTTCAGGTGCCTTCTCTGCGAATGCAGGTGCTGCAGACGAGGATCTGAATACACCTTCCGTCAATGAAAAAGGCGAGATCGAGCTGGCAATGCCGGTGCGCACAGCAGACGAGATCCTCTCCAAGGCATACGCCGAAGGCCTCGATCCTACGGTAGAAGAAGACAAGAGCACAGGCATTACGCTTGTCGATTACAGCGATTCACTCTGATGGATAACTGAGCTGCCGGAAACGGCAGCTCTTTCTGACGGAAACTGTTGCGGGTGGAGGATCTGCATTCTGCAATCTTTACAAAATATCAGGAAATAATTTTTGCATTGTGTCAAAAAATAACTTGCATTATGAGAACTATGTGCTTATAATGAGCATGTTGTGACTAAAAGCGATGAAGCCAGAGATTGCAGCCTTTCCCGTGGCTGGTAACTCGGTGGAGCAAATGTCTTGTCAGGATACAGGCGAATCGTCACTGTACAATTGAGTCCACCTCGATGTGGAGACACCGTGTGAGAAGAGAATGCTTCTGCATACCGACACACACGGACATGTGTACAGTCACCCCGCCGTGCTATCAAGTACGAAATAAGGAGGCGACTTTTTTTATGGCAAGTCAGGTAATGAGAATCACACTTAAAGCTTATGACCATCAGCTGGTCGATGCATCTGCAGCAAAAATCATTGATACTGTTAAGGCAACAGGCGCAGTAGTGAGCGGACCGGTTCCGCTTCCCACCAAGAAGGAAGTAGTAACAATCCTGCGTGCTGTTCATAAGGACAAAGATTCCCGCGAGCAGTTCGAGCAGAGAACCCACAAGAGACTGATCGACATCATCAGCCCGACCCAGAAGACAGTTGATGCACTGTCACGTCTGGAAATGCCGGCAGGCGTTTACGTAGACATCAAAATGAAGAACAAATAATCCAAACAGGAGATTTGAATCTTCATCATAAAGATGTATGTCCGGCGGAGGATAAACGGGAGCCGCAGGACAGCAAACATTTTCACACTTCATGAACCCATGGTTCCGCTGAAGCAGACACAAGAGCACATCCGTGCTCCGCTGTAGGAGGTAAGAAATGAAGAAAGCGATTCTGGCAACAAAAGTCGGAATGACCCAGATCTTCGATGAGATGGGAAACACCATTCCGGTAACTGTTCTTCAGGCCGGCCCTTGCGTTGTTACACAGGTGAAGACGGAAGAGAACGACGGTTACTCCGCTATCCAGGTTGGATACGGCGATATCCGTGAGAAGCTTGTCAACAAGCCCCGCAAGGGACAGTTCGACAAGGCAGAGGTTCCCTGCAAGAGATTCCTTCGTGAGTTCCGTTTCGAGAACGCCGGAGATTATCAGGTAAAGCAGGAGATCAAGGCAGATATTTTTGCTGCTGGCGACCATGTAGATGCCACGGCAATTACCAAGGGCAAGGGTTTCCAGGGTGCGATCCGCAGACACGGACAGTCCAGAGGACCGATGGCTCATGGTTCCAAGTATCACCGTCATGCCGGATCCAACGGCACCAGCTCTGATCCGTCAAGAGTATTCCCGGGCAAGCATATGCCCGGTCATATGGGCGATGTGAAGGCCACCGTTCAGAACCTCGAGGTCGTTAAGGTAGATGCTGACAACAATCTGATTCTTGTCAAGGGCTCCGTTCCGGGATCAAAGAAATCTCTGATCACGCTCAAAGAGTCCGTCAAGGCCTGATCTGAACGGGAAAGGAGGACTTACAGATGGCAAGCGTATCTGTTTACAATATGGAAGGCCAGGAAGTTGGCACAATGGAACTGGCTGATGCGATCTTCAATGTGGAGATCAAAGAGAACCTGGTTCATCAGGCTGTCATTCAGCAGCTCGCTAACAATCGTCAGGGCACACAGAAAGCCAAGACCCGTTCTGAAGTGAGCGGAGGCGGAAGAAAGCCCTGGAGACAGAAGGGAACAGGTCATGCAAGACAGGGTTCCATCCGCGCTGCACAGTGGACAGGCGGCGGCATGGTATTCGCACCGGTACCGCGTGACTACTCCTTCAAGATGAACAAAAAAGAGAAACAGGCAGCTCTGAAGTCTGTTCTCACCAGCAAGGTACAGGAGAACAGCTTCCTTGTTCTCGATGAGCTGAAGTTTGATGCGCCGAAGACAAAGGATATGAAGAAAGTTCTTGACGCACTGAAGGTTGAGAAGGCACTGGTCATCATCGGCGATGACAGCAGCAATGCAGTTCTTTCCGCGAGAAACCTCGAGGGAGTTGCCACTGCTTCACCGGCTACGATCAATGTATATGACCTTCTGAAGTACAAGACCATCATCGCTACGAAGAGCAGCGTTGAGAAGATCGAGGAGGTGTATGCATAATGGCATCCGTTCAGTATTATGACGTCATTATCCGCCCGGTAATCACCGAGAAGAGCATGTCTCTCATGGGAGACAAGAAGTATACGTTCCTTGTTCATACGGATGCTAACAAGTCCATGATCAAGGAAGCCGTTGAAAAAATGTTCGACGGCGTGAAGGTAGCCAAGGTCAACACCGTTAACTATGACGGCAAGACAAAACGCCGCGGCTATACCTTCGGCAAGACAGCTGCCACCAAGAAGGCAGTCGTAACCCTGACAGAGGACAGCAAGGACATCGAGATCTTTGAGGGACTCTGATCCGGGACATTTAAGCGCGGAGACGCGCGATACCAAACATCGAAAGGAGATTATTCATTATGGGAATCAAGTCTTACAACCCATATACTCCGTCCAGAAGAAACATGACCGGTTATGATTTCGCAGAGATCACCAAGACAGCTCCTGAGAAATCCCTTACCGTGTCTCTCAAGAAGAGCGCTGGACGTAATAACCAGGGAAAAATCACCGTCAGACATCATGGCGGCGGAAGCAGAAGAAAATACAGGATCATCGATTTCAAGAGATTCAAGGATGACATCCCTGCAGTCGTTAAGGCTGTCGAGTATGATCCGAACCGTACAGCCAATATCGCGCTGATCACCTATGCAGACGGCGAGAAGGCTTACATCCTCGCACCGGAAGGCCTGAAGGTCGGCATGAAGATCATGAACGGCGTTAACGCCGAGATCCGTCCCGGCAACTGCCTGCCGCTGGAGAACATCCCTGTAGGTACTATGGTACACAATATCGAGCTGCATCAGGGCAAGGGCGGACAGCTGGTTCGTTCCGCCGGAGCAGGTGCTCAGCTGATGGCCAAGGAAAACGGCTATGCAACACTTCGTCTTCCGTCCGGCGAGATGAGAATGATCCCGCTGAACTGCCGCGCATCGATCGGCATCATCGGAAACGGAGAGCACAACCTGATCAACATTGGTAAAGCCGGAAGAACACGCCATATGGGTGTCCGTCCTACCGTCCGCGGTTCTGTTATGAACCCGAATGATCACCCGCACGGCGGCGGCGAAGGAAAAGCGCCTGTCGGCCGTCCTGGACCCTGCACACCTTGGGGCAAGCCTGCTATGGGCCTGAAGACCAGGAAGCACAAGAAAGCATCTAACAAAATGATCGTTCGCCGCAGAAACGGCAAGACGCTGTAATAAGGAGGATAACGATGGCTCGTTCATTGAAAAAAGGCCCGTTCGCTGATGAAAGCTTGATGAAAAAAGTTGATGCGGCCGTTAAGTCCGGTGATAAGACCGTGATCAAGACATGGTCCCGCCGTTCTACTATTTTCCCTAACTTCGTCGGACTTACCATTGCGGTACACGACGGAAGAAAGCATGTTCCGGTTTACATTACCGAGGACATGGTAGGACATAAGCTTGGTGAGTTCGTTCAGACCAGAACCTTCCGTGGTCATGGTAAGGACGAGAAGAAGACAGGCGTTAAGTAATAAGACAGATCGAAAGGAGGTTATTTCATCATGGCAAAGGGACATAGAAGCCAGATTAAACGTGAGAGAAATGAAAAAAGAGATACCAGACCTTCTGCAAAGCTGTCTTATGCAAGAATCAGCGTACAGAAAGCCTGCTATGTACTGGATGCAATCCGGGGCAAAGATGTAGAGACCGCACTTGGTATTCTTACCTATAATCCGAGATATGCTTCTTCAGTCATCAAGAAAATCCTGGAGTCCGCTGTGGCAAATGCCGAGAATAACAACGGTCTTTCCAGAAGCAATCTTTATGTGGCAGAGTGCTTCGCCAACAGAGCCGGCACACTGAAGAGAATCCATCCGAGAGCTCAGGGCCGTGCTTACAGAATCGAGCATCAGCTCAGCCATATTTCCGTTGTACTGGATGAAAGGTAAGGAGGAGAACCATGGGACAGAAAGTCAATCCGGTCGGCTTAAGGGTCGGCGTTATTAAAAACTGGAACTCCAACTGGTATGCAGACAAGGATTTTGCTGATAACCTTGCTGAAGATCACAGCATCCGCAAATTCCTGAAGAAGAGACTGTATGCTTCCGGAGTATCCAATATCGAGATCGAGAGAGCTTCCGACCGCGTAAAGGTAACCGTTTATACCTCCAAACCGGGTATGGTTATCGGTAAGGGCGGATCTGAGATCGAGAAAGTTAAAAAGGAACTGAAGAAGTTCACAGAGAAGAAGATCTCCCTTGATATCAAGGAAGTCAGAAGACCGGATCTCGATGCACAGCTTGTTGCCGAGAATATCGCTCTTCAGCTTGAGAACCGTGTATCTTACCGTCGTGCCATGAAGTCTGCCATGCAGAGAACCATGCGCGCAGGTGCAAAGGGAATCAAGACCAGCATCTCCGGACGTATCGGCGGTGCAGATATTGCCCGCAGAGAGTTCTACAGCGACGGCACCATCCCGCTGCAGACACTTCGTGCAGATATCGACTACGGCTTCGCAGAAGCAGATACAACGTACGGCAAGGTCGGCGTGAAGACCTGGATCTACAAAGGCGAAGTGCTTCCGACCAAGAAAAATAAGGAAGGGAGTGAACAGTAATCATGTTAATGCCTAAGAGAGTAAAACACAGAAAGCAGTTCCGTGGTTCCATGAGGGGAAAAGCCCTGAGAGGAAACACTGTTACATACGGTGATTACGGTCTAATTGCTACCGAGCCCTGCTGGATCAAATCCAACCAGATCGAGGCAGCCCGTGTTGCCATGACACGTTACGTGAAACGTGGCGGCAAGGTATGGATCAAGATCTTCCCTGACAAGCCTGTTACTGCTCAGCCCGCTGAGACCCGAATGGGTTCCGGAAAAGGTTCGGTTGAGTACTGGGTTGCTGTTGTAAAACCCGGCCGTGTTCTCTTCGAGATTGGCGGCGTATCTGATGATGATGCCAGAGAGGCACTCCGTCTTGCCATGCACAAGCTTCCGTGCAAATGCAAGATCATTGCCCGTGAAAATGCAGAAGGCGGTGATTCAAGTGAAAAGTAAGAAATATGTTGAAGACCTCAGAACAAAATCTGAAGCTGAACTCAGCGATGAGCTCACAGCAGCAAAGAAGGAACTTTTCAACCTGAGATTCCAGAATGCTACGAACCAGCTGGACAATACAGCACGGATCAAAGAGGTTCGCAGAAACATCGCGAGAATCTCCACCGTCATGGCACAGAACGCTAAGACAGCTGACTGATCGGGTTTATCCGTAAGCGATTGAAAGGAGAAAAATCGTGGAAGAACGTAATTTGAGAAAAACACGTGTCGGTAAAGTTGTCAGCGACAAGATGGACAAGACCATCACCGTTGCCATCGAGGACCACGTAGCCGATCCGCTTTATCACAAGATCGTTAAGAAGACGTATAAGCTGAAAGCACATGATGAGAACAACGAGTGCAAGATCGGCGATACCGTCAAGGTGATGGAGACCAGACCGCTGTCTAAAGACAAGAGATGGAGACTGGTTGAAATCGTTGAGAGAGCGAAGTAATCAGGGACTGTCAAAGGAGGATACACAATGGTACAGCAGGAAACACGACTTAAAGTTGCTGATAACACCGGTGCTAAAGAAATCCTTTGCATCCGTGTTATGGGCGGCTCTACAAGGAGATATGCAAATATCGGTGATGTCATCGTTGCTGCCGTTAAAGACGCCACACCAGGAGGCGTTGTAAAGAAAGGCGATGTTGTTAAGGCTGTTGTTGTACGTTCCGTAAAGGGCGTACACAGAAAAGACGGCTCTTACATTAAATTTGATGAGAACGCCGCAGTTATCATTCAGGACGATAACAACCCGAAGGGAACCCGTATTTTCGGACCGGTTGCCCGTGAGCTGAGAGACAAGAAGTTCATGAAGATCGTTTCCCTCGCTCCGGAAGTATTATAAGGGAGGACGTCTATGTCAGTAAAAATCAGAAAAGGCGATACCGTCCGTGTAATCGCCGGTAAGGATAAAGACAAAGAGGGTAAAGTGATTCGCGTATACGAGAAGGATCATAAGGTTCTTGTTGAGGGCGTGAACATGGTTACCAAGAGCGTAAAACCGAGTGCTGCCAATCAGCAGGGCGGTATTGTCAACAAGGAAGCTCCGCTTGACATTTCCAATGTTATGTATCTGCAGAACGGTCAGGTGACCAGAATCGGATACAAAATGGACGGAGACAAGAAGGTTCGTATCGCCAGAAAAACCGGCGATGTGATCGACTGAGGGAGGCATAACAGATGAGCAGATATAAAGAATTATATGATAATACCATCGTTGATGCTCTTACCAAAAAGTTCAACTACCAGAACGTCATGGAAGTGCCGAAGCTCGCAAAGATCGTTATCAACATGGGTGTCGGAGAAGCAAAGGAGAATGCAAAGGTTCTTGATTCCGCTGTTTCCGATCTCGAGAAAATCTCCGGTCAGAAGCCGATCATCACAAAGGCTAAAAAGTCTGTCGCAAACTTCAAGATCCGTGAGGGCATGCCGATCGGATGCAAGGTGACACTTCGTGGTGAGCGTATGTATGAGTTCGCTGACCGCCTGATCAACCTTGCGCTTCCGCGTGTCCGCGACTTCCGCGGAGTTAATCCGAATGCTTTTGACGGCAGAGGCAATTATGCACTGGGCATCAAAGAGCAGCTGATCTTCCCGGAGATCGAGTACGACAAGATCGACAAAGTAAGAGGCATGGACATTATTTTTGTTACTACAGCAAAAACTGATGAAGAGGCCCGCGAACTGCTTACACAGTTCGGTATGCCTTTTGCAAAGTAATAGTGGGAGGATAGAAGATTCATGGCTAAAACGTCTATGAAAATCAAACAGCAGCGCAAACCCAAGTTCTCCACAAGGGCATACACCCGCTGCAGAATCTGCGGACGTCCGCATTCTGTATTAAAGAAATACGGAATCTGCCGTATTTGTTTCCGTGAGCTGGCATACAAGGGAGAGATCCCGGGTGTCAGAAAAGCAAGCTGGTAAGGAAGGAGGAGAGTTACCATGTCTATGAGCGATCCGATCGCAGATATGCTTACGAGAATCCGCAATGCCAATGAGGCTAAGCATGACACCGTTGATGTGCCGGCTTCGAAGATGAAGATCTCCATTGCTGATATTCTTGTAAACGAAGGATATATCGAGAAGTATGACCTGATTGACAATGGTTCTTCCAAGACGATCCGCATCCTGCTGAAGTATGGTGCAGATAAGAACGAGAAGATCATCACCGGACTGAAGAGAATTTCCAAACCCGGTCTGCGTGTATATGTCAGCAAGGACGAACTGCCCAAGGTTCTCGGAGGACTTGGCGTTGCCATCCTTTCTACGAACAAGGGTGTTATTACCGACAAGGAAGCAAGAAAGCTTCAGGTCGGCGGTGAAGTTCTGGCATTTATCTGGTAATCAGCCGATTGTCTTTGAACGAACTGAAAACAGGGGACCGCATAAGAGTTCCCCGAGAATCTAAGTTATGGAGGAATAAAATATGTCACGAATTGGCAGAATGCCTGTTCACATTCCCGAAGGCGTTTCCGTCGAGGTGAAGGAAGGCAATGTAGTTACTGTCAAGGGTGCCAAGGGTACTCTTGTACGCACCATGCCGGAAGCCATGGGTATCGAAGTAAAAGACAATGAGGTAATCGTCACCAGACCTGATGATCAGAAGAAAAACAAAGCCCTTCATGGCCTGACCAGAAGTCTGATCAACAACATGGTTACCGGCGTTCACGATGGTTTCAGCAAGACTCTTGAGATCAACGGCGTTGGTTATCGTGCAAACAAACAGGGAAAGAAACTGGTTCTGAGCCTTGGTTACTCTCATCCGGTTGAAATGGAAGATCCTGAAGGCATCGAGACAAAGGTTGAAGAGAACAGGATCATCGTTTCTGGAATTTCCAAGGAAAAGGTTGGCCAGTATGCAGCTGAGATCAGAGGAAAGAGAGCACCTGAACCTTATAAGGGCAAGGGTATCAAGTACGCTGATGAGATCATTCGCCGCAAAGAGGGCAAGACCGGTAAGAAATAACGGGAGGAGAGCTAAATCATGTTAAGCAAAGCAAATAAGGCTGAGATTCGCCAGAAAAAACATTATAGATTGCGCAATCATCTTGCCGGCACTGCAGAGAGACCTCGTCTTTCCGTTTACAGAAGCAACAAGAACATCTATGCGCAGATCATCGATGATAACGCAGGAAAAACACTTGTTTCCGCTTCCACACTGGACAAGGATATCAAGGATACCCTTACCTATACGGATAATGTAGAGGCTGCCAAGCAGGTTGGAACCGTGATCGGCAAGAAGGCTGTAGAGGCAGGTATCCGCGAGGTTGTATTCGACCGCGGAGGATATATCTATCATGGCAAAGTGCAGGCTCTTGCAGATGCTGCAAGAGAAGCAGGCCTGGAATTCTGAGGGAAGGAGAAAAGACGAAATGAGACATGTGATTATCGATGCCAGCCAGCTTGAGCTGGAGGACAATGTCGTTTCCATCAAGAGAGTTTCCAAGACCGTTAAAGGCGGACGTACTTCCCGCTTCACCGCACTTGTCATTGTAGGTGACCGCAATGGCCATGTAGGTGCTGGACTTGGAAAAGCTGTCGAGATTCCGGAAGCGATCCGCAAGGGAAGAGAAGATGCCATGAAGCATCTGATCTCCGTTGCCAGAGATGAGAATAACAGTATTACACACGATTATATCGGCAAATACGGAAGTGCTGAGGTTCTTCTGAAGAGAGCTCCTGAAGGTACCGGTATCATCGCAGGTGGTACGGCCCGTGCCGTCGTTGAGCTGGCAGGTATTCAGAATATCCGTACCAAGTGCCTCGGATCCAACAATAAGCAGAACGTCGTACTGGCTACGATCGAAGGTCTGAAGGCTCTGAAGACGCCTGAAGAAGTAGCAAGACGCCGCGGTAAATCCGTTGACGAGATTCTGGCATAAGGAGGATCTGAATAATGGCTGACAATGAGAAGAAAATCAAAGTCACTCTGGTCCGCTCCACGATTGGCTGTGTGCCGAAACACAGAAAGATTGTTGAGGGAATCGGACTGAGAAAACTGCATCACTCTGTTGAACTTCCGGATAACGAAGCTACACGTGGTATCATCCGCGAGGTTGGTTATCTGCTGAAGGTTGAAGAGTAAGAAGGAGGTACCAGATGGACTTATCGAATTTAAGCCCGGCGGAAGGCTCTAAACACAGCAGCAATTTCCGCAGAGGCCGCGGACATGGTTCAGGAAATGGTAAGACAGCAGGTTTCGGTCACAAGGGACAGCGTGCACGTTCCGGACAGCCGAGACCGGGTTTTGAAGGCGGTCAGATGCCGCTGTACAGACGTCTTCCGAAGAGAGGTTTCACCTGCAGAAATTCCAAAAATATCATTGGAATCAATGTAAGTGCTCTCAATCGTTTTGATGACGGTGCGGAGATCACAACAGCTGCTCTCGTTGAGGCTGGTGTTGTATCCAATCCCCGCGACGGCGTAAAGATTCTCGGAGACGGAGAACTCACCAAAAAACTTACAGTTAAGGTTCCGGTTAGTGCCGGCGCAAAGGAGAAAATCGAAGCTGCAGGTGGAACAGTTGAGGTGAACTGATGTTTAAGACGATTCGTGACGCGTTCCGAATTAAGGAAGTCAGGAAGAGACTGTATTATGTGCTGTTCATTCTGATCATTATCAGACTCGCATCTCAGGTACCGGTTCCAGGCGTTGATACGAGTTTCTTCAAGAATTATTTTGGAGACAGTGCAAATGATGCGTTTACTTTCCTGAATGCGTTTACCGGAGGCGGGTTCGAGAATTTCTCGATCCTCGCCCTCAGCATTACTCCTTACATTACTGGATCGATCATTGTACAGCTGCTGACGATTGCTTTTCCGAGTCTTGAGGAAATGTCCCGGGACGGTGAAGAGGGTCGAAAGAAGCTGAACAGGATCACCAGATGGCTGAATGTTGGCCTCTCATTATTCGAGAGTATTGCTATGTGCATCGGTTTCGGGAACGAGCTTATTCTGGAAATGAATGTCCTGAATGTCATCACGGTAGTCGCCTGTCTGACAGCCGGTTCCTGTTTCCTTATGTGGCTTGGCGATCAGATTAACGATAAGGGTGTCGGCAATGGTATTTCCATTGTCCTCCTTATCAATATTCTTTCGCGTATTCCGCAGGATATGATCACGCTTTACGAGAACTTCGTAAAGGGTAAAACGATCGCAAGAGCTGCTGTTGCCTGGGTAGTCATCATCGCAGTGATTCTGATGGTGACGGTTCTTACGCTCATCCTGAATGGCGCTGAGCGCAGAATTCCGGTACAGTATTCACAGAAAATGGTTGGACGCCGCAGGATCGGCGGTAATTCCTCCAACATCCCGTTGAAGGTAAACACCGGTGGTGTTATCCCGATCATTTTCGCAACATCGATCATGTCTTTTCCGGGCATCATCGTTGCGTTTATCGGAAAGACACCCGGCGGCTGGGGTGGTAAGATCATCAATATGCTGAGTCCCAGCAACTGGTTTGACACCTCCGACTGGTTCCCGACACTGGGTCTGATCATTTATGTAGTTCTGGTTGTGTTCTTCGCGTATTTCTATACTTCGATTACGTTTAATCCGATCGAGGTGGCTGATAATCTGAAGAAATCCGGTGGTTTCATTCCGGGTATCCGTCCGGGCAAGGCTACAGAGGATTATCTGAATACGGTTCTGAAGTACATTATCTTTATCGGTGCGGTAGGTCTGATCATTGTTTGTGTGATCCCGTATATCTTTAACGGACTGTTCAATGCCGAGGTTTCCTTCGGCGGCACATCGCTGATCATTATCGTATCGGTTATCCTTGAGACGCTGCAGCAGATTGATTCCATGCTGCTGGTGCGCAACTACAAGGGTTTCCTGTCGGAGTAATCCGCTGCAATTTCCGTGAGTGCATATGCATCGTCAGATGCATATGCACTCACTTTTTTAATGAGTTACTGTTTACTCTTTGCAGCCACTTTCCATGTGTTCCGTGGCTCCAGCAATGCCTGAACTGTAATTATGATCATATAACGTCCTTGACGCTTTCTCTGTATTTGAATTAAAATGAAATCATATATGGGTGCAGGAACTGCAGAGGTTCCGCTATAGTGAAGGATTCAGAGGAGGATTTTATATGAAGATTATCATGCTGGGAGCTCCGGGTGCCGGTAAGGGTACGCAGGCTGAAAAGATCTGTGAGAAGTATCAGATTCCGCATATTTCGACGGGTGATATTTTCCGTGCGAATATCAAGAACGGCACGGAACTCGGTAAGAAAGCAAAGGCGTATATGGATCAGGGCGCTCTCGTTCCGGATGAGCTGACCTGTGATCTGGTTGTAGACAGAATTTCTCAACCGGATGCTGCCAATGGCTATGTACTGGATGGATTCCCGAGAACGATTCCGCAGGCGGAGGCACTGGACAAAGCGCTGGCTGCCCGCGGTGAAAAGGTCGATTTTGCCATTGATGTGGAAGTGCCGGATGAGAATATTGTCAGCAGAATGGCCGGCAGACGTGCATGCCTGAAGTGCGGTGCTACCTATCATACGAAGTTCAAGCCGCCGAAAAAAGAGGGCATTTGCGATAACTGCGGATCCGAGCTGGTTCTGAGAGATGACGACAAGCCTGAGACTGTACAGAAGAGGCTGGAAGTATATCATGCACAGACACAGCCGCTGATCGATTTCTATGAGAAAAAGGGTGTCATGCATTCTGTTGACGGTACACAGGATATCAATAAAGTTTTTGCTGATATTGTGGAGATTCTCGGTAAATGATGAGTGTACGTCCAAGAACTGCTTATGAAATTCAATGCATGCGTGTGTCCAATCACCTGCTCCGTGAGGTTTTCGCCGATCTGGAGCAGATGATCGCACCGGGCGTTACAACGGCAGAGCTCAACCTGGAGGCGGATCGCCTGATCCGCTCTCTGGGTGGTGTGCCGAATTTTTTTAATTATGAAGGATATCCGGCTTCGATCTGTACTTCGGTCAATGATCAGGTGGTGCATGGGATCCCCGATGTCAGCTGTGTGCTGCAGGAGGGTGATATCATCAGTATCGATGCCGGTCTCATATATGACGGTTTTCATTCTGACGCCGCACGAACCTATGGGGTCGGGCGGATCAGCGGGGATGCGAGAAGGCTGATCGATGCGACGGAGCAGTGCTTTTTCGAAGGAATGAAATTTGCTGTCGCCGGCAATAATCTGAATGATGTCTCTGCGGCTATCGGCGATTATGCCGAACAGCACGGATTCGGTGTGATACGTGAACTGTGTGGCCATGGGATAGGCGGCCTGATGCATGAGGAGCCCGATGTCCTGAACTTCCGGAATCCCGGACCCGGACTTATTCTTGAAGCCGGCATGACGCTGGCTGTGGAACCGATGATCACAGCGGGAAGCAGGGAAGTAAAATGGGCTGATGACGGCTGGACGGTGTCTACGGTGGACGGATCTCTTGCGTCTCACTATGAGAATACGATTCTGATCACAGAGGGAAAACCGGAAGTCCTGACGATGACGGACGAGGAAAAAAACTGTCATCCGGAGGTGCAGTAGCTGTACTGGCCGCCGAAAGGACAGAACGGCTGAAGTGATACTTCAGGTATGAATATATGGTGACAATTAAGGATATAGCAAAAGCTTGCGGCGTATCGCCCGCAACGGTCAGCAAGGCGCTGAACAACGCGCCGGACGTGTCAAGGGAAACGGCGGAGCGCATCCGGCAGATGGCAAAGGAGATGCATTACCTTCCGAATTCCGCGGCCAGGACGCTGAAGAACAATGTCTCGAACAATATCGGCGTTGTTTTTCAGGATGATGCCATGAGCGGCCTGACGCATGAATTTTTCAACCGAATTCTCAATGCTTCAAAAAATGAACTGGAAGGCCTGGGTTACGACATCACCTTCATCAGTGCCATGATCGGAGGAAATTCATTCGTTGAGCACTGCCGCTACAGAAAGTGTGACGGCGTTCTGATCGTCTGCGGAGATTTCAATTCTCCGAAGATCCGGGAACTGGTGGACAGCGAGTTCCCTTTTGTGTCGATCGATTACAGCTTTGAGGGCCACAGCTCCGTTTTCAGTGATAACGACACCGGTACCTATGAAATCGTCAAATACCTGTATATGCTGGGACACCGGAAGATAGCCTTTATTCACGGTGAGGACTGTCTGGTCACGAGGAAGAGGCTGCAGGCATTCGACAGAGCCTGCAGAGAATTCGGACTGGAGATACCGGAATCGTATCTCCTGGATGGTGTATTCCATGATCCCGACACAGCCGAGAAAAGAACGGAAGAACTGATGTCGCTGCCGGAGCGTCCCACGGCGATCCTCTATCCTGACGATTATGCCTATATCGGCGGCAGAACAGCTCTGGAAAAAATGAACCTGTCCGTGCCGGGCGATGTCAGTGTCGTTGGATATGATGGCAACCGACTGTCGCAGGTACTGCGCCCGCCGCTGACAACCTGGTATCAGGATGCCGTGATGATGGGAAAACTTGCGGCGGATAAACTTGTCGAGACGATCGAGGCGAAGGGAAAGTGCAAACCGGAGCAGCTGCTGGTGCACGGGCTTCTGCTGCCGGGCGGCACGGTGCGTCGCCTGAAAGCCGGGGAGAGCTGACTGTCGATGGCAGCTTCGGTATGTACAGCGTCTCATACAGTAAACCCCATACGATAAATCGTGCCACATACTGTATAAGTCTGCGCGCCGCTCCGCACTGCGTGCTCTCGCGTCGCTACAAGTAAGCCCGACTTCGTCGGGCTATCGCGGCGTTCGCCTCACCGTATCACGCTTCGCGTGTACGGATGCGGCGTTCGCCTCACCGTATCACGCTTCGCGTGCACGGATGCGGCGTTCGCCTCACCGTATCACGCTTCGCGTGCACGGATGCGGCGTTCGCCTCACCGTATCACGCTTCGCGTGCACGGATGCGGCGTTCGCCTCACCGTATCACGCTTCGTGTGTACGGATGCGGCTCACTGCCCGCGTATATTCGCATTCTCGCTTTGCTTCGCAAAGCTCCATGCTCATACTTGTGACACCTATATCATAAAATTGCTGTCCATGCGATGAGACAGTTGACAAACGGCATTATTTCCTTTATAAATGAACTTTGTGAGATTATGTACTGAAAACGTCATCGTGCTTCCGGAGTTCCGGAAGGATCGTTTTGACGACAGAATAAATCGGATGTTTACCTGTAAGGAGGGATTAGATGTCTAAAGCAGATGCCATGGAGGTGGAAGGCGTTGTTCTCGAGAAGCTTCCCAATGCCATGTTCCGTGTGGAGCTTGAGAACAAACATGTGGTACTTGCGCATATCAGCGGCAAGCTCAGAATGAATTATATCCGTATACTTCCGGGAGATAAGGTTACGCTTGAGCTTTCACCTTATGATCTGGACAAGGGAAGAATTACCTGGCGGAACAAGTAAAAACCGGAAAAAACACCTGATCATAAGCCTGATAAAAAATATTTCTTGCATATAGAGGCACGCAGTGATACAATGCTACATGTATTTCTGCGTGCCTTTTTGGACCAACCCACCGAAAAGCGCGGCAAACGCAGTAAATACGCGGAATTTCATCGCACCGCGATGAGGAAAGGAGGATACTCATGAAGGTAAGATCTTCTGTGAAACCGATGTGCGAGAAGTGCAAGGTTATCAAGAGAAAAGGCAGTATTCGTATCATTTGTGAGAATCCGAAGCATAAACAGAGACAGGGTTGATCTTTCCAACCCACGCTGTTTATGTCAGGGCAATATTATAATGTTAACCTGGCTGGCTGCGTCGGGTCATACCTCTTATAATATTACTTAAAACTTTTCCGTGATACCCTCGGAAAAGAAAGGCCGTTATTCGTCTGACGGCTGGATGGCTCATACCGACATCCCATTTAAGCTGGTATTAATAATCCGCATGTGTTTTTGCGGACGAACAAAGGAGGATTACACATGGCTCGTATAGCTGGTGTAGATTTACCGAGAGACAAGAGAGTAGAGATAGGCCTTACCTATATCTACGGAATCGGAAGAACAACTTCCGACAAGATTCTGGAGAAGGCAGGCGTTAACGGAGATACCCGTGTGAGAGACCTCACCGATGATGAAGTCAAGAGACTTGCCAACGCCATTGAAGAGCTGAATGTCACCGTAGAAGGTGATCTGAGACGTGAGACTGCCATGAACATCAAGCGCCTCGTTGAGATCAACTGCTATCGCGGCAGACGTCACAGAGCAGGACTTCCGTGCCGTGGCCAGAAGACCAAGACAAACGCAAGAACCTGCAAGGGACCGAGGAGAACGGTCGCTAACAAGAAGAAGTAATCAGACACATAACATAAGGAAAAGGTAGGTTAGTTTTTATTATGCCAAAAGCATCTACTAAATCGACAAAACGTCGTGTAAAGAAAAACGTTGAACGTGGTCAGGCCCATATCCAGGCTTCCTTTAACAATACGATTGTTACTCTGACAGATACAGAGGGCAACGCACTGTCATGGGCAAGCGCCGGCGGCCTTGGATTCAGAGGTTCAAGGAAATCTACTCCCTATGCAGCACAGATGGCAGCAGAGACAGCTACAAAGGCTGCTCTGATTCATGGCCTCAAGAGCGTAGATGTATTTGTCAAGGGACCTGGTTCAGGTCGTGAGGCAGCAATCCGTGCACTTGCAGCTGCAGGGCTTCAGGTTACCAGTATCTGTGATGTTACGCCGGTGCCGCATAACGGCTGCCGTCCGCCGAAACGCAGAAGAGTCTGATCATATACAGGAGGTCATAACAGAATGGCAGTAGACAGAACACCGGTGCTCAAGAGATGCAGATCACTCGGACTTGAGCCGGCATATCTGGGTATTGATAAAAAATCCAAACGTCAGCTGAAGAACAACCGTCGCAAAGTTTCCGAGTACGGCGCACAGCTGCGTGAGAAACAGAAAGCTAAATTCATTTACGGAGTTCTTGAGAAGCCTTTCCGCAACTACTATGCGAAGGCTGACCGCATGAAGGGTCAGACAGGTGAGAACCTGATGGCACTTCTTGAGCTTCGTCTGGACAACGTTCTTTTCCGCCTTGCTTTTGCAAGAACAAGAAAAGAAGCAAGACAGATGGTTGATCACAAGTTTGTCACCGTCAACGGCAAGCAGGTAAACATTCCTTCTTACACCGTTAAGGCCGGCGACGTGATCGAGATCAAAGAGGGCAAGAAATCCTCTCAGCGCATGAAGGATATCGCAGAAGCCGTTAACGGCCGTACCGTTCCGGAGTGGCTGGATGTAGATAGCGAGAACCTCAAGGGCACTGTTAAATCAGTTCCCATGAGAGATCAGATCGATGTTCCGGTTGATGATATGAGCATCGTCGAGCTGTATTCCAAGTAATGAGCAGGTCTGCTGACCGGAACGTGTTCCGGACAGTGAAAGCTGCCGGGAAGGCGTATCCGGCGGGCCTGATGGTAATCATACGGGATATTGTTTTGCTCTATCACTTAAGGAGGAACACAGGTGTTTGATTTTAAAAAACCGGAAATTCAGATTACCGAAATGTCTGATGACAGGAAGTACGGGAGATTGGTTGTAGAACCGCTTGAGCGGGGATACGGCACGACACTGGGCAACTCTCTCCGGAGGATCATGCTTTCATCCCTTCCGGGAGCGGCTGTGAGCCAGGTGAAGATTGAGGGTGTCCTCCATGAGTTCAGCTCGATTCCGGGTGTCAAGGAAGATGTGACGGAGATCGTCATGAATCTGAAGAGCCTGGCTATCCGTGATAACAGTGCGACAGATGAACCGAAGATCGCCTACATCGAATACGAAGGTGAAGGCATTGTACGTGCATCTGATATCCGCGCGGATCAGGATATCGAGATCATGAATCCCGGTCAGGTGATCGCTCATCTCAACGGTGGCGCTGACTGCAAGCTCTATATGGAGCTTACGATCACGAAGGGCCGCGGATATGTGGGAGCTGACAAGAACAAAACGGAAGATATGCCGATCGGCGTGATTGCGGTAGACGCAATCTATACGCCTGTTGAGCGTGTCAACATGACTGTCGAGAATACACGTGTCGGTCAGGTGACAGATTACGACAAGCTGACACTGGATGTATACACAAACGGAACCATAGGTCCCGATGAGGCAGTCAGCCTTGCTGCAAAGGTACTCAGCGAGCATCTGAAATATTTCATTGATCTCTCTGAGAATGCCAAGACAGCAGAGGTAATGGTCGAGCCGCAGGAGAACAACAATGGCAAGGTTCTCGATATGAATATCGATGAGCTGGAGCTTTCCGTTCGTTCTTACAACTGCCTGAAGCGTGCAGGAATCAATACGGTTGGTGAGCTCTGCAGCAAGACTTCTGAGGATATGATGAAGGTTCGTAACCTCGGACGCAAGTCCCTCGAGGAAGTTCTTGCCAAGCTGAGTGAACTGGGTCTTTCCCTTGCACCCAGCGAGAGTGAATAAATAAATCAGATGAACGGCCGGTTTGCTTTTTCAGGGCAATCCGGTGCAACGGGATTTCTGTAAGACCAAAGATGCAGGAGATCCCCGGAAAAATGATGTGGACAGCGGCGAGTCACAGTAAGTCCAAAGATGCATGTGATCCGTTCCACAGATCAGGAGGAAATCATGGCTGAATATCGTAAACTCGGAAGAACATCTTCCCAGAGAAAAGCTCTTCTCAGAAACCAGGTAACGAATCTTCTCTACTACGGAAAGATCCGCACCACAGAGTCCAAGGCTAAAGAGATCCGTCGGATCGCTGAGAGTCTGATCGCTATGGCTGTTCGTGAGAAGGATAACTACGAGACAATCACTGTTAAGGCGAAAGTAGCGCGCAAGGATGCCGATGGCAAGCGTGTGAAGGAAGTTGTAGACGGCAAGAAGGTTACCGTATACGACGAGGTTGAGAAGGAGATCAAGAAGGACAAACCTTCCAGACTTCATGCCCGCCGTCAGATGCTCAAGGTATTCTATCCGATCACTTCCGTTCCGACAGCAAATGCCGGCAAGAAGAAAAATACCGTAAAGGTTGATCTTCCGCAGAAGATGTTCGATGAGATCGCACCGAAGTACGCAGACCGCAATGGTGGTTATACCAGAATCATCAAGATTGGCCAGAGAAAAGGCGACGGCGCGATGGAAGTATTCATTGAGCTTGTCTGATACCAGATAAACGATTAAACTGGCACTATTGCTAAATTCACCCGCTGAACGGGACGGCAGCCATCAGGCTGTATCAGGTCCCCGGTCAGCGGGTGTTTTTTTTCGCAGGCAGTGAGACAGACATTGTGATATCATCAGTACCACGCGCCGTCCATGGTCACGATCTGTCCGGTCAGATAAGGGTGATGGAGAGCCAGATCAACAATCAGAACTGCTGCTTCCTCCGGCGTGCCGAAACGGCCCATGCCGATTTCTTCCTCGAGCTCTGTCCGTTCGTCCGGCTGAAGGAAGCCGTTCATCGGCGTATCGATCGCGCCGAAGGCCGCTGCATTGACTCTGATATGACTGGGCGCCAGCTCTTTGGCGAGAGCTTTCGTAAATGCATTGATGCCTCCCTTGGAAGCGGAGTAGGCCACTTCACAGGACGCACCGACATTGCCCCAGACGGAAGATACGTTCACAACAGAGCCGCCTCCCTGATGGAGGAAAAAGGGGATGGCCTCACGACAGGTAAGGAACACGGAGCGGAGATTGGTCGAGATGAGATTATCCCACTCGTCAACGCTCATATCCTGCAGCACACCAATATGGGAAATGGCCGCATTGTTGATCAGTGTGCTGATCTGTCCTTTTGTCTCCGCAAAACCGAAGAGTGAATGGACAAAATCTGCGTCGCGGATATCGCCTGCCAGGTAATCACAGCCTGTTTCGCTCTGCAGGGCACGCAGTTTTTCTGTATTTCTTGCGGTCGCGATCACATGACAGCCCTCCCTGGTGAATGTGCGGACGGTAGCTGATCCAATTCCGCCGGAGGCACCGGTGACGATCACGACATGATTATTTTTTCTGATTTCCTGATGATTCATAGCAACCTCTCAAGTATTGACAGCTGTGTTTTTGATTATATACTCAAATGAAGAACTCTGAAACCCCATCCCAGGGAATACCCGCCATCGTGAACGATGTATGTAAGAAATCATAAAGGAAGTTGTGTTTCTTTATTCCTGCGTCAGAATGGATGACTGTTTCGCTGTATGCGCGTGACACATGGCAGGCTGTGGATGTACAGGTGAGTGCCGGAGAGTGATCATCATGAAAAAATTACTGTTTATTTATAATCCAAAAGCAGGCCGGGGAATGGTCCGGCTGGCTGTTCCCGATATCATAGACATATTTACCAGAGGCGGTTATGACGTTATCGCCCATCCTACGCAGGCTGTCGGTGACGCGACGAAGGTTGTGCTGGAAAATGGAGAAGACGTCGATGCTGTGGTCTGCGGCGGCGGCGACGGAACCTTTGATGAAGTGCTGAACGGCGTCATGGTCGCCTGTCCGGATATCAAGGTGGGCTATATTCCGTGCGGAAGCACCAATGATTTCGCCAGAAGCCTGGCGATTGCGACGGATCCCATCGAGGCAGCGCAGGACATTGTCGTCGGGGATGTCTATCAGTGCGATGCGGGTAAATTTAATAACCGTTATTTTTCCTATGTGGCTGCCTTCGGGATGTTTACGAATGTCTCCTATGAGACAGACCAGAATCTGAAAAATACACTGGGCCATCTGGCTTACCTGATCGAGGCCGGCCGGCAGATGTTTAATACTCCTTCCTATCATCTGATGGTGGATATTGACGGCGTCAAGGTAGAGGGAAATTATACCGTCGGCATGGTGACGAACAGCCGTCTGGTCGGAGGTATGAAAAATATCACCGGAACGAATGTGGACATGAACGACGGACTGCTGGAGGTCACGCTGGTCCGGACACCGACGAATCCGGTGGATATGCATAATATCATCGCCGAGCTGACCAATTCGGACACGCAGCTTGGGTCTCACATAATGGTGGATAAGTTCAAGGGCAGGAGGATTGCCATTGAGGCGCCGGACAATATCGCCTGGACACTCGACGGAGAGTACGGGGACACCGTGCGTAATGTCCTGATCACGGACTGCAACAAGGTGCTGAATCTCTTCCTGAACAGAAGAAAGCCGGTCAAGCTCGTCAATCCTTCCGATGCAGTGAACTGATGGGCTCTTGTCAAGAGCGCGCCGGATAGTATATAATAGCTTCGGCTGTGGAAAAATATCCGCAGAAACACAATAACCATGAATCTCAGATGGGAGGATCTAAGAAATGATCGTTAACGCAACGGAGATGCTCAAAAAAGCAGAAGCCGGACATTACGGCGTAGGTCAGTTCAATATCAATAACCTCGAGTGGACAAAGGCAATCCTTGAGACCGCTCAGGAGATGAAGGCACCGGTTATTCTTGGTGTATCGGCAGGAGCCGGCAAGTACATGGGCGGTTTTGAAGTAGTTGCTGCCATGGTAAGAGCAATGGACAAATCTCTCGGAATCACGGTTCCGGTAGCTATCCATCTGGATCATGGTCAGTATGAGCACTGCTATCAGTGCATCAAGGCTGGTTTCTCTTCCATCATGTTTGATGGTTCTCATCTTCCTTTCGAGGAGAACTATGCAAAGACAACAGAGCTTGTTCACGTAGCACATGGCCTTGGTCTCTCCATTGAGGCAGAGGTTGGCGCTATCGGCGGAACAGAAGACGGCGTGACAGCTGCAGGCGAGTGCGCTGATCCGGATGAGTGCAAGAAGATCGCTGATCTCGGCGTTGATTTCCTTGCTGCCGGCATCGGCAACATCCATGGTATCTATCCGGCAGACTGGAAGGGACTTTCCTTCGATACACTGGCAGCCATCAAGGCAAAGACCGGTGATATGCCTCTCGTTCTTCACGGTGGCACGGGTATTCCGGATGATCAGGTAAAGAAGGCCGTTTCCCTCGGCGTATCCAAGATCAACGTCAACACGGAGTGCCAGCTGGTATTTACAGCAGCTACCCGCAAGTACATTGAGGATGGCAAGGACAAACAGGGTAAGGGCTATGATCCCCGTAAGGTGCTCGCGCCCGGAACCCAGGCAATCAAGGACAAGGTTGCTGAGAAGATCAGACTGTTCGGTTCAGACGGAAAAGCCTGAGACAGCGTAAGAATACAGATACCGCGCAGGACAGAGAAAGCTCTGCGCGGTATTTTTATTTGCGGAAAATACTTAATTATAATTATCATTGAAAAATAAATGTATTATATATAAGTACATATCTTGCATGAAGCTGTCGATACGCAGACAGTTTTTTGCGAATGAAGCAGCACATGGACTTGGAAGAAAATCCGGAAGGAGAAAACAGGTATGCAGGCTGAAGAGTATGACAGCAGCAAAATGGTCAACCCGGCGGATATTTTTGGCGAGCTGGTTTTTGATGACGAGACAATGAAAAAACGTCTGCCGGCCACGGCATACGTCAAACTGAAGAAGATCATCCGCGATGGCGGCGAGCTGGATCCGGAGACGGCAGATATCATCGCACATGAGATGAAGGAATGGGCGATCGAAAAAGGCGCAACCCATTATACGCACTGGTTTCAGCCGCTGAATGGGCTGACCGCGGAGAAACATGATTCCTTTATCTCGAGCCCCATGGAGAACGGGAAGACACTGATGAAATTCTCCGGCAAGGAGCTGATCAAGGGAGAGGCTGACGGATCATCCTTCCCTTCGGGCGGTCTCCGGGCTACGTTTGAAGCCAGGGGATACACGGCCTGGGACTGCACTTCACCGGCTTTTGTGCGGAGAGACGCAGGCGGCGCCGTGCTCTGCATTCCCACGGCGTTCTGCTCCTACGGCGGTGAGGCGCTCGATCAGAAGACCCCGCTTCTGCGTTCCATGGAAGTCATCAACAGTGAGAGCCTCCGTCTGATCCGCCTGTTCGGCAATACGACGTCACAGAAGGTTGTGCCCTGCGTCGGCGCGGAGCAGGAGTATTTTATCGTCGATGAGAAAAAATATCTGCAGCGGAAAGACCTGATCTATACAGGGCGCACGCTTTTCGGCACGATGCCGGCCAAGGGACAGGAACTGGATGATCACTATTATGGTATCATTCAGCCGCGTGTTGCCGCCTTCATGAAAGACGTGGACATCGAGCTCTGGCGTATGGGCGTGACGGCGAAGACGGAGCATAATGAGGTGGCTCCGGGACAGCACGAGCTGGCTCTCATCTATTCCGAGGCCAATGTGGCGACGGATGATAACCAGCTTGTCATGCAGACACTCAAGAGAGTGGCGAGAAAGCACGGGTTGAAATGCCTGCTTCACGAAAAACCGTTCGAAGGTGTCAACGGCTCCGGTAAACACAACAACTGGTCTCTTGCCACGGATGACGGCATGAATCTCCTGGATCCGGGCAGAAAGCCCCATGAGAACCTGCAGTTCCTTCTGATCCTCTCCTGCATTGTGAAGGCGGTTGACGAACATGCCGGTCTGCTCAGAGAATCGGCAGCGGATCCGGGCAACGACCACAGACTCGGCGCCAACGAGGCACCGCCGGCTATCCTGTCCATCTTCCTCGGAGAACAGCTGGAGGATATCGTGGAGCAGCTGATCGAGACCGGCGAGGCGACAAGCTCCAGAGAAAAGAGCAGACTGAAGACCGGTGTCGCCAGCCTTCCGGATCTGTACAAGGATGTCACGGACAGAAACCGCACGTCGCCGTTTGCTTTTACCGGCAATAAATTCGAATTCCGCATGGTCGGTTCGCAGGATTCCATCGCCGAACCGAATACGGTGCTGAACACCATCACGGCAGAGGCATTTGCAGAAGCCTGTGATGTGATCGAAAAAGCCGATGATTTCGAAAAAGCCGTGAGAGAGGTGATCGTGGACAACTTCCGCGCACACAGCCGGATTATTTTTAACGGCAACGGCTATTCCAGGGCCTGGGAGAAAGAAGCAGAGCGGAGAGGACTTCCGAATATTCGCTGCATGGCGGATGCGATATCCGAGCTGGTATCGGACAAAACCATAGCTATGTTTGAAAAATATCACGTTTTCACGCGCTCAGAGCTGGAATCCCGTGCCGAGATCAAATATGAGAACTACGCCAAGACGATCAACATCGAGGCCAAGGCCATGATCAACATCGCCAACAAGCGCATCATTCCGTCCGTGATCCGGTGGACCGGAGAGCTGGCCGGCGATGTCACAGCGCTGCGTCAGGCCGGCATCGAAGATGTATCCGTTCAGGCGGATCTCCTGCAGCAGACAGAATCCCTGCTGAAGCAGGCAAACACCGCCCTGCAGCAGCTGATCAGCGTGGATCGTCAGGCGGCGGAGATGCCTTCCGGCGAGGCACAGGCACACTACTGTCACGATACGATCTGTCCCGCGATGGCAGCCCTCCGTCATCCGGTCGACGAACTCGAGCAGATCGTCGATAAATCCTGCTGGCCGATGCCGTCCTACGGAGATCTGCTATTCGAAGTGTGATTGGGATGCTTATATGAATTTATCTGCTTCTTCAATTGGTGTTTAGCTGAAGGCTTTTGTCTATATGTGTTCATGATGGCAACCATGGTTTCTCATGTGTATTATCGGGAAGCCATGGTTTTCTACTGAGAGTGTCAAGCCATAGTTTTCTGCTGAGAGTTGCAAAATTGTTACATAAGTGTTACACTACGATAGCCAGTATAAAACCGCAACTGGGAAGTAGATATACAACTGCGATGTGCTCTGGCCATCTCCAGTAACCTTTTTATACCAAAGTATCACAAGCCGGGGTTTATTTTTTGTGCATCTTGTATTAAGATGAAAACATTGAAGATCCCAAAGGCAGTTTTCGAAGGGACCTGTCTGCATTACAGCATGCGGCAGCAGAGGGATGGGGCTTCTGGGCCGTGTCACAGGAAACGATGTAGGAGAGGGTAAAACTATGATTTCGAATCAGATTCTGCAGAGTACCATTGATGGCCTGAGCCGTATCACGAGACTTGATTTCGGCATTTACAGCGCCAAGGGGAAACTTCTGGCATCGACTGCTTCGGATATCAGCACCAGCAATCCTGAGCTGGTGAGCTTCGCGCAGAGTCAGGCGGATGCCCAGACGATCCGCGGGGAGCATTTTTTCAAGGTCTATGACGGCCATCACCTGGAGTATATCCTGATGGACCGCGGCGCCGGCGATGAGAATCTCGTGATCGGCAAGATGGCTACGTTTCAGCTGCAGGAGCTGATCACAGCATACAAGGAGCGGTTCGACAAGGATGACTTTATCAAGAACCTGCTTCTGGATAACCTGCTGCTCGTAGATATCTTCAACAGAGCGAAAAAGCTCCACATTGATCCGGAGGCGAAAAGGGTGGTCTATATCCTGGAGCCTGCGGAATCCAGTGATCATCAGGAATACCTTGAGGATCTGAAAAATGTGGTATCCTCGAGGAGCGGTGATTTTATCACGGCCGTAGATGAAAAAAGCGTGATCATCGTAAGAGAGCTGGAGCAGGATGACGATTATCGCGCGGCGGAATCGTATGCGCATTATGTGCAGGATATCGTTCATCGTGATTCTTCCAGTGTCGTCAGAGTGGCCTATGGCACGATCGTCAACGAACTGAAGGAGGTGTCCCGGTCCTATAAGGAGGCCAGGACGGCTCTGGATGTCGGAAAAATCTTCTTTGAGGAGAAGGACATCATTGCGTACAGTTCGCTGGGTATCGGGCGTCTGATCTATCAGCTTCCGATCCCGCTGTGCAAGATGTTCATCCGGGAGATCTTCCAGGGCAAGTCGCCGGATGAGTTTGACGAAGAGACACTGACGACGATCAATAAATTTTTTGAAAACAACCTGAACGTCTCGGAGACGAGCCGTCAGCTCTATATTCACAGAAATACACTCGTCTATCGTCTGGACAAGCTCCAGAAGAGCACGGGACTTGATCTCCGCGTCTTTGATGACGCCATCACGTTCAAGATCGCGCTCATGGTAGTCAAGTATATGAAATATATGGAGACGCTGGATTACTGATGCCGCATGGCAGCAGAGCGAAGAAGGGGACGTTCCGCCTGCAGTGGCTGATGCCGTGTTTCCGGTCATTTTTACGGGAGGAGTATATGATACAATTTGACAACGTCACGAAAGTGTACGAAAAGGGTGCCCAGCCCGCGATCGACAATGTGTCACTGCACATTGACGACGGCGAATTCGTATTCATCGTAGGCGACAGCGGATCGGGCAAAACAACACTGATCTCGCTGATGCTGAAGGAACTGAATCCGACAAAGGGCATCATCACGATCAATGATCAGAATCTGAACAAGCTGAAGAGCAGCCGCATTGCCAAATACCGCAGAGGCGTCGGCGTCGTGTTCCAGGACTTCCGTCTGCTGAACGACAGAAATGTCTATGAGAATGTGGCCTTCGCACAGCGTGTCATCGAGAAACCCGCGCGCACGATCAAAAGGAGAGTGCCTGAGGTTCTCACACTGGTAGGCCTTGCGACCAAGTACCGTTCTTATCCGAACGAGCTCTCCGGCGGCGAACAGCAGCGTGTGGCGCTTGCCCGTGCGCTCGTCAACCGTCCGAAGGTCCTTCTGGCCGATGAGCCGACCGGAAACCTTGATCCGAAAAACTCCGAGGAGATCATGGAGCTCCTCGATGAGATCAATACCAGAGGTACGACCGTTGTGGTTGTTACGCACAACCGCGAGATCGTAAACCGCATGCAGAAACGTGTCATCCGTCTTCGCAGAGGCGTGATCGTCAGCGATGTGAAAGAAGGTGGCTACGTTGAAGATTAGGAGCGTATTTTATAATGCGGGCCAGGGTATAAAAAATATCGGCCGCAACCGGATGTTCTCGATTGCCTCTGTCGCAACGATGTCCGCCTGCATTTTTATTTTCGGTGTGTTTTTTTCCGTTATGCTGAACCTGACCTACATCATCCGTCAGGTGGAGACAAATGTCGGCATTACGGTGCTTTTCGATGAGGATATCACCCAGTCGGAAATCGACGCCATCGGTTCCGGTATTCTGGAACGAACGGATCTCGTGAAGGAAGTCCGCTATGTATCAGCGGATGAGACATGGGAGACTTTCTCGGCGCGCTATTTCGAGGGACATGAGGATGCCGCGCAGGGATGGGAGAACAGCAACGACAACCCGCTCGCCAATTCCTCTCACTTTGAGGTGTACCCGAACAGCATTGAGCAGCAGGAGGAGCTGGCCAATTACATCGAGGGCATCAGCGGTGTCCGTCAGGTCAACCAGAGCCAGCAGGCTTCCTCGACGCTCTCGTCGATGAACAGCCTGATCGCTACCGTTTCTCTGGCGATCATCGTCATTCTGCTGATCGTATCGATCTTCCTGATCAGTACGACCGTTACCACAGGTATCAATGTCCGCAAGGAAGAGATCGCGATCATGAAGCTGATCGGCGCGACCAATGCTTTTGTCCGGCTGCCTTTCATTCTGGAAGGTATTGTGCTCGGACTGATCGGTGCGGCCATCCCGCTGATCATTCTGTATTTCGCCTATAATTCCGCGATCACCTATGTGCTGAGCCGGTTCAATCAGCTGAGCAGTTTCATGAACGGACTGCTCCCTGTCAACGCGGTATTCCGGGTGCTTCTCCCGGTCAGCGTGATCCTCGGTGTGGGCATAGCTCTCATCGGATCGCTGATCGCTATTCACAAGCATCTGAAAGTATAATCAGGATCTGAACTGTACGGCTGCTGCATCTACCATGCGGCAGCCTTTTTGTATCTTACGCGGGCAGTGAGCCTCATCCTTACACATGCGAAGCACGTGATGAGGTGAGGCGAACGCCGTGATCACGAGGTAAACTCACGAAGCAAATTTATCTTATTTACGCGGACTTCAGTCTGATGCGTTCGGGAATGTATTCAGCAGCAGAAAACGTGTCACGGAAAAGCACAGTGCCCGGGCACGACAGCAGGAGATAACATCATGGGAGAGGACAGAAATATACCGCAGGCACAGAGCCCGGCACCAGCAGCAGGTACAGAGCCGGATAAGGACATGAGCTCTGAAAGCACAGAGCAAAGTGTTGATTTGAATCAGGCTCCGGCAGCGGACACGGAGCAAAGTGCAGAAGCAGAACAGGCGCCGGAAACCGACAACGGTCAACTGACGGATGCGGCATCATCCGGAATAACCCCGGGGAGTGAAATGCCCCGCAGGAAGAAAAAACACAGATTCAGCCTGTTATCCTTCTTCCTTGGCATGGCCGCTGCCGTAGCTGTCGCTGTGTGCGCCGTATTCATCTACATTACGCTGCCGGGGATCGGCAATACGGATAACCCGCTGAGTCCGGCGTCGCTGAAAAAGCTTTCCATCATTACAGCGCTAATCGATCAGAATTCTCTGGATGAAGGCGACGGAGAGTCGCTCTCGGACGGCATGTACAGCGGCGTCATGGAAACGCTCGGAGACAAGTACGCCGCATACTACACGAAGGACGAGATGGAAGAGGTGCAGATGTCCCAGGCGGGCAAGATCAGAGGCATCGGCATTACTTTTTCCATGGATGAGACCACAGGTTATGTGCGCGTCAACAGTGTCAATAAGGATTCGACCGCGGAGAAGGCGGGGATTCAGGCAGATGACCTGATCACGGCGATCGACGGGCAGGATACATCAAAGCTGACCTCATCAAAGGTGAAGGCACTGATCCAGAGTGACGATTCGGATTCCGTGGTCCTCACCGTGCAGCGTGATGGCAAGACCTCAGATATCACCGTGGAAAAATCGTATATCGACAACACGCAGGTCGTCGTCGGCGGCATGCTGAAGGATTCCGACATCGGTTATATCGACATCACGAGCTTCAACAGCCTGACGGCAGATCAGTTCTCCACGATCTACGATCAGCTGAATAAAGATGGTATGAAGGGGCTGATCATAGATCTCAGAAACAATCTGGGCGGTCTCGTCAGCGCGTGCGAGGGCACGCTGGATCTGTTCATGCCGAAAGGAACACTGGTGTATGAGCAGGACAAGACCGGCGGGGAGAAAAAGCGCGTCTGCGACGGCGCAAACGCGATTCAGATCCCTCTGGTCGTGCTCGTCAATGAAAATACAGCAAGCGCTTCGGAGATCTTCACCGGAGCCGTGCAGGATAACGGCGTCGGCACGATTGTCGGCACGCAGACCTACGGCAAGGGCATCGAGCAGAAGACCTGGAAGCTGGAGGACGGCAGTGCGGTAAAAATGACGACAACCCATTACTACACGCCGAATCACAGCGACATCAACGGCGTAGGCATTACACCGGATGTCACCGTGGAATACGACAAGGATGCCGATGAGGACACGCAGTTCAACAAAGCTGTCGAAGTGATGCAGGAGAAGCTGGACGAGGACAGCTGAGCTGATGATCCAGACAGAATCACAGAAATACAGATGCCTCCACCCGCAAAACCGCAGACGCCGTACTGACATCCTTTATTGACAGGAGAGAAATCGGATACCAGGAGAGAAAGCATGGAATTCAGATTACATTCGGATTATCAGCCGACCGGTGACCAGCCGCAGGCAATACGCGAGCTGGTTGAGGGCTTCCGCGAGGGCAATCAGGCGGAGACACTGCTCGGCGCGACCGGATCAGGCAAGACGTTTACCATGGCCAACGTAATCCAGGAGCTGCAGAAGCCGACGCTGGTCATTGCGCACAACAAGACGCTGGCGGCGCAGCTGTACGGCGAGTTCAAAAATTTTTTCCCTGAAAACGCCGTGGAGTACTTCGTTTCCTACTACGATTACTATCAGCCGGAGGCCTATGTGCCGTCCTCTGACACCTATATCGAGAAGGATTCCAGTCGCAATGAGGAGATCGATAAGCTGAGGCTGTCGGCCACATCTGCCCTGATCGAGCGGAAGGACGTCATCGTCGTCTCATCGGTTTCCTGTATCTACGGTCTCGGCAGCCCGAAGGATTACGAGCGTATGATCATCCCGCTCCGTCCGGGCCAGCAGAGAGACAGGGACGATGTGATCCGTGACCTCATCAGCATTCAGTATGAGCGCAACGAGATCGATTTTCACCGCGGGACCTTCCGTGTGCACGGCGATGTGCTGGAGATCGTTCCGGCGAACGAGAGCGATATCGCCGTCAGGGTTGAATTTTTCGGCGATGAGATCGACAGGATCACGACCGTCGACCTTCTCACGGGAAAAACAAAGCAGGAGCTCAGCTTTGTGTCGATTCCTCCGGCTTCTCATTATGTAATGCCGCAGGAGACGATCAACCGAGCCTGCGGTGATATTGAAAAGGAACTGCAGGAGAGGGTGGCCTGGTTCAAATCCCAGGGAAAGCTGTTGGAGGCGCAGCGCATCGAGGAGCGGACGAATTTTGACATCGAGATGCTCCGTGAGACAGGCGTGTGCTCCGGTATCGAGAACTACAGCCGTCACCTGTCCGGCCTGAAGCCCGGGGATCCGCCGTATACGCTTATGGACTTCTTCCCCGATGATTACCTGATCATCATCGATGAGTCGCACAGGACGATTCCGCAGATCGGCGCCATGTACGCCGGAGACCGGTCGCGCAAGACGACGCTCGTGGACTACGGCTTCCGTCTGCCTTCGGCGCTGGACAACCGTCCGCTTTCGTTTGAGGAGTTCGAGCAGAAGATCGACCAGATTCTTTTTGTATCCGCCACACCGGGCGAGTACGAGGAAAATCATGAGATGCTGCGCGCGGAGCAGATCATCAGGCCTACCGGACTTCTCGACCCGGAGATCTCCGTGCGCCCGGTGGAGGGCCAGATCGATGATCTGATCGGAGAGATCAGGAAGGAGACCGCGGAGCATCACAAGGTGCTCGTGACGACACTGACCAAGCGCATGGCCGAGGATCTCACGAAATACATGAAGGAAGCCGGTATTCGCGTGAATTATCTCCACAGCGACATCGATGCGCTTGAGCGGGCCAGGCTCATCCGGGATATGCGCCTGGATGAATTCGATGTGCTCGTCGGCATCAACCTGCTCCGTGAGGGGCTGGATATACCGGAGATCACGCTGGTCGCCATTCTTGATGCGGATAAGGAGGGTTTCCTCCGGTCGGAGACGTCACTGATTCAGACGATCGGACGTGCGGCTCGTAACGTGGACGGCCACGTCATCATGTATGCGGATACCGTGACGGATTCCATGCGCCATGCCATTGATGAGACCAACCGCCGCCGGGCGATCCAGCAGAAATACAATGAAGAACATCACATTACGCCGCAGACGATCCGGAAGAAGGTCAGCGACCTCATCAGTATCTCGAAGGATGCGGCGGAGGATGAGAAGAAATTTGAGAAGGATCCGTCCCTGATGACGAAGAAGGAGTTCGACCGCCTGATGCACAAGCTGGAGAAGCAGATGCGCGCGGCGGCAGCGGAACTGAACTTCGAGATGGCAGCGGAGATCCGGGATAAGATCACGGAGCTGAAAAAGCAGATGAAGGACGACTGAGTACGATTTGTATAAATTCTCCTGTTGATTTTTATGGAAATAGTTTTCGCCTGGCGGTTTACAAAAATGAACAGTATTTATATAATTAATTTAAATAATTTGTTCGTTTTGCACCAAAACTATTCTTTTTTTACCGGTAGCAGTTACTTTTCTACTATCTAACGTGATGACGTGGTACCAGGAGAATGCTGCAGGAAGGACGGCCGTTTTTTGCGGTCTGCACAGGCTCGGTGACACGCACACCCAATGATCAGGAGGAGAAATATGGCACTGGATTACAGAAAGGCCGCACAGGGAGTCCTCGATAACATCGGAGGAGCGTCAAACGTAGCCTCAGCTGCGCATTGCGCCACAAGACTTCGTCTGGTGATCAGGGACAACGCAAAGGTCAACAAGGAAGGCGTTGAAAACGTAGACGGCGTTAAGGGATGCTTTGAGGCATCCGGCCAGCTGCAGGTGATCTTTGGCACCGGCACGGTGAACAAGGTCTTTGATGAGTTCATCGCGATCTCCGGTGTAGAGGCGGGAACCAAGGAGACGGCCAGGGAAGCGGCGGCGCAGAAGCAGAACTGGTTCATGCGCGGCATCAAGACGCTGGGCGATGTATTCGTTCCGATCATCCCGGCCATTGTCGCTTCGGGACTCCTGAACGGACTGCTCGGCGGTCTGTCCCAGGCCTTCCCGGACATGGCGGGCAGCGATTATTATGCGATGATCAATCTGATGGCAGGTGCGGCGCTGACCATGCTGCCGATCCTGATCGCCATCAGTGCCGCGAAGAAATTCGGAGGCAACCCATATCTCGCAGCGGTTATCGGCTTCGTGATGATCCATCCGAATCTGGTGAACGCATGGAGTGTGGCCTCGATGCAGGCGGCAGGGGAGTCGATTCCCGTATGGCATGTCTTCGGACTGACGATTCAGCAGACAGGCTATCAGGGCCATGTCATTCCTGTCATTATTGCCATTCTGTTCATGAGCTTTCTGGAAAAATGGCTGCATAAGCATGTACCGGAGATGATCGATCTGTTTGTCACACCGCTCGTGACGGTTCTTGTCACCGGCGTGCTGACGATGACGATCATCGGACCGATCTTCAAGGTCGTTGAGGACTGGATCCTGCTCGCAGCGACGACGCTCATCCAGCTGCCGTTCGGCATCGGCGGACTGCTCGTCGGCTTCTTCTATGCGTTTACGGTTGTGGCCGGCTTCCATCACATGTACAATATGATCGAGGCACAGATGGTCAGCGAAAATCCGCCGGCCAATATCTGGATGCCTGTAGCTACAGCAGCCAATGTAGGACAGGGAGCTGCTGCCATGGCAGTTGCTTTTAAATCTAAAAATCCGAAGACGAAGGAGCTCGCTCTGCCGTCTTCGCTGTCAGCTTTCCTCGGTATCACTGAGCCGGCTATCTTCGGTGTGAACATCCGTTATCGTACACCGTTTATCGCCGGATGCTGCGGCGGCGCCATCGGCGGCATGCTGGCGTCCTGGTTCGGCATCAAGGCTACCGCTTACGGTATCACCGGATTGTTCGGTTTCCTGATCACGACGGATTTCTGGTTACAGTATGCGATCGTTATGCTGGTTTCCTTTGCGGTTGCTTTTGCCGTGTCGTTCGTAACCTTTAAGGATCCGGATAAGGTGATGGAGGAAAAGGGAGCGGCAGCGGCCGGCATCCCGGAGGCGAAAGCTGAAGAGATCCATGCAGAAGAGGAAAAGAAGGCAGAGACCGGCGGTGTGCAGACCGTATATGCACCGATCGAGGGAACAGCGATTCCATCTTCTGATGTTGACGATCCGACGTTTGCAGCAGAGCTGCTCGGCAAGGGCATGGCGATCCAGCCCTCTGTCGGCAGAGTAGTGGCACCTTTTGACGGCACGGTTGAAATGATGTTTGACACGAAGCACGCAGTGGCAGTTGCTTCCGACAGCGGTGTTGAGGTTCTCATTCATGTGGGCATCGATACAGTCAAGCTGAACGGAAAAGGCTATACGCCGCACGTGAGCTCCGGGGATATCGTAAAGAAGGGCGATCTGCTTCTGGAATTTGATATCGATACGATCCAGAACGAGGGCTATAAGGTGACGACGCCTGTCATTATCTCCAATACGGAGGATTATAAGGAAGTCAGAGCTATCAAGACATCCGGTCCGGTGAAACCCGGTGATCCGGTCATTGAGGTTGAACCATGAAAGACTGGAGAATGCATTACCATCTGATGCCGCCTGACGGGTGGCTGAATGATCCGAACGGGCTCTGCCGGTATCAGGGCGAATACCATATATTTTTCCAGTATTCACCCAATGCACCGGGGCCGGACGGGAGAAAAGCGAGAACGTGGGGCCACTATGCGGGCCCCTCGCTCACAGAGCTCTCGTTCCGGGGCGTTCCGTTCTGGCCGGTCGATCCGGTGGATCACGACGGCTGCTATTCCGGGTCGGCGCTGGTGGAGGATGACGGGATCCGCCTGTACTACACGGGCAATGTCAAACTGCCGGGTGATCACGACTATACCTACAGCGGACGGCAGGCCAATGAGATCCTCGTAGAGACAGACGGGGAGCACTTCGGTGCGAAGCAGACGGTTCTTGTCAACGCAGATTATCCCTCTGACTGCACCTGTCACGTGCGTGATCCGAAGGTGTGGAAGGAGAACGGGAAATACTACATGGTCCTGGGTGCGCGCGTGGCGGGCCCGGATCATAAGGCGGAGACCGATCACGGTGAGGTTCTGCTCTATGTCAGCGAGGACGGGAAGGCCTGGAAGCTCGCGAAGACGCTGCAGATGGATGAACGGTTCGGTTATATGTGGGAGTGCCCCGATTATTTTTCACTGGACGGTGAAAATTTCCTCGGCATCTGCCCGCAGGGCGTGGCGTCAGAGGAGTTCCGCTTCCAGAATATCTACGAATCCGGATATTTCCGTGTAGACGGCGGGACAGAAGAAAATCAGCACCTGCATGATTTTCAGGAGTGGGATAACGGCTTTGATTTTTACGCACCGCAGACGTTTGAAGACGGCACGGGCCGGCGGCTGCTGATCGGCTGGGTCGGCATGCCGGATGCACCGTACAGGAATGCGACAGCCGACTGTGACCCCTACTGGGAGAACTGCCTGACGGTTCCCCGTGCGCTCCGGGCAGAGGGCGGCAGGATTTACCAGACGCCGGCTGAGGAGCTGACGGGACTGCGGGGCGATCCTCTGCAGGCGGATCCGGAGGGACAGATCACACTTCCGGATGGCGCCGGTGATATCATCGCGTCCTGGCCTGAGAAACCTGATGGAGAGAAGATCTGGAAGATCATCTTCGGCAACGACGATGCCGTTCTGACATTCTCAGAGGGCGTGCTTTCACTGCAGCTCTCCGAAAAAGCCGGATGCGGTAGAACGATCAGGAAATGCAGGACCGGAGATATCCATACACTGCGTATCCTTGCAGACACCTCGATCCTGGAGATTTATATCAATGACGGCGCGTATGTCATGACGACGAGGTTCTATCCTGATTACGCCGGGACCGACCCGGAACTGACCGTTCGCTTTGAAGGCAGCAGACCTGCTGTCAGTGCATGGGCGATGCAGACCATGCAGACAAATATACTGTATTAAGCCGTCGACACGCAGGCAGTTTTTGGGCATGCGGAGCATGCACAGAAAACTATATGCGGTTTCGAAGGCAACAGGTATGTGCACCACCATGCCCGCCGGATGCTTCGCAGCCTGCATTGAGGAGAGGCTTCGATGTTTGGCAGCCTGCGTTGAGGAGAGGCTCCGATGCATTACGGCCCGCATGTTTATTTTTCAGCTATATAAAAATTCAGATTCAGGAGGAAAAAAGATGAAGACATTTAAGTATATGATCACGGATCCGGTTGGTATTCACGCACGTCCTGCGGGAAATCTGGTCGCTGAGGTAAAGAAATACGCTTCGAAGATCACGATCACCAACGCGGCGGGAAAAAGCGCGCCGGCCGGCAAGCTGATCCAGCTGATGGGCCTTGGTGTGAAGCAGGGTGAAGAGATCACGGTAACTGTCGAAGGTGAAGATGAAGACACAGCCGCAACAGCTATCGAGAATTATCTGAAAGCCAATCTGTAACGTACAGCTTAAGAGACCTCACGACAAAGGAGCTGTTTCCATGGAAGAAAAATACGCCGGCAAGTCGATTTTCAAAGGCGTGGCAATAGGCAGGATCATGATCTACGGCAAGAAGGAACAGCCTGTCAAACGCGAGAAGATCGAAGATACGGATGCCGAGGTCAGACGCTATGAGGCAGCGAAGGAAAAAGCAATCGCCGATCTGGGAGAGCTTTATGAGGACGCTGTCAAAAAGGTCGGCAAGGACAACGCGGAAATTTTTAACGTGCATGCCATGCTGCTGCAGGATGACGATTTCAATGATTCCATTCACAACATGATCGAATCGCAGAAGGTAAATGCGGAATACGCCGCAGCCGTGACGGGTGAAAACTTCTCAAAAATGTTTGCTGAGATGGACGACGACTACTTCAAGGCGCGTTCGGCGGATATGAAGGACATTGCGGAGAGGCTGGTCAAGGTGCTCTCCGGACGGGAAGACAAAACGGTGTTTGATCAGCCGGTCATCATTGCGGCGGACGATCTGATGCCCTCTGAGACGGTTCAGCTGGATAAGGACAAGGTCATTGCTTTTGTCACACGCTACGGATCATCGAATTCCCATACGGCGATTCTCGCCAGAACGATGAACATTCCGGCACTGATCAATATCCCCGTAGATCCCTCCTGGGACGGTCAGATGGCGATCGTGGACGGTCATACAGGAACGCTCTATCTGGATCCGGAGGCGAGTACGCTCGCGGAAGAGCAGAAGAAGCTGGACCAGGATCTGGAGCAGAGAAGACTGCTGCAGGAGCTGAAGGGAAAACCGAATGTGACGCTCGACGGCCGGGAGATCAACCTGTTCGCCAATATCGGCGGCCCGAAGGATCTCGTATCCGTGCTGCAGAACGATGCGGGCGGCATCGGTCTGTTCCGCAGCGAGTTCCTCTATATCGGAAGAGATGAGCTGCCTACAGAGGAAGAGCAGTTCCAGGCGTATAAGCAGGTGGCCGAGACCATGGCCGGACGTCTGGTGGTCATCCGCACGCTGGATATCGGCGCCGACAAGAAGGCTGACTATCTGCATCTGGAACCGGAGGCAAATCCGGCGCTCGGTTTCCGGGCGATCCGAATCTGCCTGACGAGACCGGAAATCTTCCGGACACAGCTCCGCGCGCTGTTCCGCGCCAGTGCTTTTGGCAATATTGCCATCATGTATCCGATGATCACATCGCTGGAGGAGATCCGGCAGATCAGGGAGATCGCGGACAGCGTGAAAAAGGAACTGGACGACGCCGGCGTACCCTATAAAAAAGATATTCAGCAGGGTATCATGATCGAGACACCCGCAGCGGCTATCATGACTGATGTCCTGGCACCGGAGGTCGATTTCTTTAGTATCGGAACGAACGATCTCACACAGTACACACTGGCCATGGACCGTCAGAACGATAAGCTGGATGCTTTCTACCAGCCGCATCACCCGGCTATTCTGCGTCTGATCCAGACAACGATCGAAAATGGTCATAAGGGCGGTGCATGGGTAGGCATCTGCGGAGAGCTCGGTGCCGATACGACGCTGACAGAGACGTTTATTCAGATGGGCGTGGATGAGCTCTCAGTATCTCCTGCCATGGTGCTGCCGGTTCGTGAGGCAATCCGTAAAAGCCATGCGAAGCGCGTCTGACAGTGCGCTGGCCGACTTGTATTTTCACTGGCCGGGAAGTATCATCATGTAGGAAAACATCTGGAAAAACGGCCGAAAGAGAGATAATGCTATGAAAAAAATATTATTCGCGGCTTCGGAATGCGTTCCCTTTGTGAAGACCGGCGGACTTGCCGACGTTGTCGGCTCTCTGCCGAAGAGTCTTGACAAACAGTATTTTGACTGCAGGGTTGTCATCCCGAAGTATCGTGTCATTGATGAGAAATACAGCAGTCAGATGCAGTATGTGACGCATTTTTACATGGATCTGAACTGGAGACAGCAGTATGTGGGTGTCTTCCGGATGGAGTACGAGGGCATCACCTATTATTTCATCGACAACGAGGAACATTTCTCCGGTGATCAGATCTACGCGGGTATGCCGTGGGATCTCGAGAAATTCGCCTTCTTCTGCAAAGCGGTTCTCTCCATCCTGCCGGTCATCGATTTCCGTCCCGACGTCATCCACTGCCACGACTGGCAGACCGGACTGATCCCCGTGTATCTGCACGAGCGCTTTGCCGGCGGCGAATTTTATCGCGGGATCAAGAGCGTGATGACGATCCATAACCTGAAATTCCAGGGCGTGTGGGATGTGCAGACGATGAAAAATATCACCGGCCTTTCCGATTATTACTTTACGCCTGACAAGCTGGAGTTTCAGAAGGACGGCAATTTCCTGAAGGGCGGGCTGGTCTACGCGGATGCGATCACGACCGTGAGCAAGACCTATGCGGAGGAGATCAAGACGCCGTTCTATGGCGAGGGTCTCGACGGTCTTCTCAGGGCAAGAGAGCATGATCTCCGCGGTATCGTCAACGGCATCGACTACAGCGAATATAATCCGGAGACGGACCCCGATATCGTTCAGCCGTACAACGCGAAAAATTTCCGCAAGGAGAAAGTGAAAAACAAACTGGCGCTGCAGGAGGAGCTCGGTCTCGAACAGGATCCGAAGGTCATGATGATCGGCATCGTGTCCAGACTGACAGACCAGAAGGGCTTCGACCTCATCGCCTACATGATGGATGAGATCTGCCAGGATGCGGTTCAGCTGGTTGTTCTCGGCACCGGAGATCCGAAGTACGAGAATATGTTCCGGCATTTTGCCTGGAAGTATGATAAGAAGGTTTCAGCGAATATCTATTATTCCGGCAAGCTTTCGAAAAAAGTGTATGCTTCTTCGGATGCGTTTCTCATGCCTTCTCTCTTTGAGCCGTGCGGACTTTCGCAGCTCATGGCGCTGCGGTATGGAACAGTTCCGATCGTCCGTGAGACGGGCGGCCTGAAGGATACGGTTGAGCCGTATAATGAGTATGAGAATACCGGCACGGGCTTTTCTTTCAAGAATTACAATGCGCATGAGATGCTGGGTACGATCCGGTACGCGGAGCGCATCTTCTATGACAGAAAGCGCGAGTGGAACAAGATCATTGACCGGGGGATGGCAGCGGATTTCTCCTGGCACAGATCGGCACTTGAATATCAGGAGCTTTATGACTGGCTGATCGGATGATTGAACAGCTCACAGAGGCAGAGCGGAGGCAGGTTTTCCTGGCTTCGCTCTTTTATTTACGCGAACAGAGAACCACATCCGATCACGAAGTGATCGAGTGTGGCGAACGTCGCGATAGCGAGATAAAACTCGCGAAGCGTGTTTTATCTCGTTTTGAAGGAGTCAGCAACAGCTTCCACAGCGACCGGCTCACTGCACGTTTTTCTGTTCGCCGGTCATCTGTGGAAGCTGTCTGCTGTCCGCAGACTCTGTGAAAAATCTATTATTTCTCAGCTGTCTGCGCAGAGCGGGACGGATTGCGGAAGAATGGTGTGAGCAGGTGCAATCAGTGGCACATGGCGGTAATCTGCGGTTGAAGTGCAGAGAAAACGCATGTTACCATAATGACCAGATCAAAGCGGGCTGACTGATTCCGCTCATCCCTGACACTGCGGTGGTGAATTCATCCATCGGCTTCGCCTGTGCTTGAACAATATCGACGTCTGTGGATGGATGTGGGTTGAGAAGATCAGTATCTCCGGATATTCTATCCAAATGAACGATATGTCAGGGATATGTGAAAAGCAGTCAGTATGCTGAGATTATGCGAGAATGTATTTGACAGAAATGGCCGGAACGTGTAGTATAAACGTAGCGATACGAACGAATGTTCGGTTTATGAAGGAGGATGCAGTTTATGGCTGTTAGTGATGAGAAGCAGAAAGCGCTCGATGCTGCTGTCGGACAGATTCAGAAGGAGTTCGGCAAGGGAGCGATTATGAAACTCGGAGAGCAGGCAAACGCACTGAATGTAGAGGCTATTCCCACCGGTTCGCTCAGCCTGGATATTGCTCTTGGTGTCGGTGGTATTCCCCGCGGAAGAATCGTGGAGATTTACGGACCGGAGTCTTCAGGTAAGACGACGGTGGCTCTGCACATGGTGGCAGAGGTTCAGAAGAGAGGCGGCATTGCCGGATTTATCGATGCCGAGCATGCGCTTGATCCTGTGTATGCCAAGAACATCGGTGTGGATATTGACAACCTTTACATTTCTCAGCCGGATTCCGGTGAGCAGGCGCTGGAGATTACGGAGACAATGGTGCGTTCCGGCGCTGTGGATATTATTATTGTGGACTCGGTTGCCGCGCTGGTACCGAAGGCTGAAATCGACGGAGAGATGGGAGATTCTCATGTGGGTCTGCAGGCGCGCATGATGTCGCAGGCATGCCGGAAGCTTACGGCCATTATCAGCAAGACGAACTGCGTTGTCGTTTTTATCAACCAGCTCCGTGAAAAAGTCGGTGTCATGTTCGGAAATCCGGAGACAACGACCGGAGGACGTGCGCTTAAGTTCTACGCATCTGTACGTCTGGATGTCCGCAGGACGGAGTCTCTCAAGCAGGGCGGTGAAGTGATCGGCAACCATACCCGTGTAAAGGTTGTGAAGAATAAAGTGGCACCGCCGTTCAAACAGGCAGAGTTTGATATCATGTTCGGCAAGGGAATCTCCAGAGAGGGTGATATTCTTGATCTCGCTGTAAATCTGGGAATTATCCAGAAGAGCGGTGCATGGTTTGCCTATCTCGGAGAGAAGATCGGGCAGGGCCGTGAGAATGCCAAGATCTATCTTGCGGAGAATCCGTCCGTGATGGCCGAGGTAGAGAACAAAGTGCGTGCTGCTTATGGTCTGCCGGAGTCAGCACAGGTTCCTGCGGGATCCGTAAAACCGGAGGAGACATCGGAGGATCCGGAGAAGGATCTGATGGCAGAGGACCATGCGTGATTATGGAAAATACCGCAGGGGAACAAAGAAAACGGGATATCAGGATGCGGATCCTGTGAACCGGGCGGATGACCCTGCGGCAGAAGAAAAGACGGTTCGTCAGGCGGAAGCACGTGCATTGAAGCTTCTTACCTATCATATGATGACCGTGAATGAGATGCAGGAGCGTCTGACCGGAGACGGCTATACGCCGGATCAGACGGAAGCCGCGATTGCTTACTGCAGTTCCTTCGGGTATCTGAATGACAGACGGTATGCTGAGAATTATCTCTTCTCCATGCGCGAAAAGAAAAGTGCAGACCGCATCAGAAGCGAGCTCGAAGAAAAAGGTGTGGATGAGGCGACGATTGAAGATGTATTCTGCGAGAATCCCTATGATGAGGACGATGTGATCTATTCGCTCATCTGCAGGAAAGCCGGTGATCCGCACGTGTTTGATGACAGGGAACTGCGCAGGGTATACGCATTTCTTGCCAGAAAAGGATTCGGCGCTTCCGGCATCTGGAAGGGAATCCACAGGTTTCAGGACGCTGCGCCGACCGATGACTGACAGCCCTGTTTTCAGTCTTCATAATGGACATCGGCAGCTTTTCGTCAGATTTTCCGGGGGCATTATATGTCCCTCGTTATCCTCGTCATGTTGTGTGCAGTTCATTGACAAATTGATTGAATTTGTATAGAATAATCTCGTTATTGCACAATGACAACAGAATACGAGGAGGTACACCTGTAATGAACGTGGGAATAATACCATGGATTGTCACGGTCGTTGCTGTGGTCGTTGCCATACTTGTTACAGCACTCATTGCGGGAAGGGCGGCAGTTGCTAAAAAAGAGGCAGAAGACAAAGCCAAACTGAACGACGCAGATGAGAAGGCGCGCAATATCATTGATGAGGCATTGAAAACAGCTGAATCAAAGAAACGTGAAGCTCTGCTGGAAGCCAAGGAAGAGAATCTGAAGCTGAAGAATGAGCAGGAACGTGAAAACCGTGAAAGACGTGCCGAGCTGCAGAAGTATGAAAAACGTGTTCTCTCTAAAGAGGAGTCGGTCGATCGGAAAGCCGATTCGCTGGAGAAACGTGAGAACGACATGGCGGCGAAGGAATCAGAATTGCGAAAGAAGGAAGTCAGACTCGACGAATTACAAAACCAACGCGTACAGGAGCTGGAAAAAATTTCCGGTATGACCTCCGAAGAAGCAAAAGAATTTCTCTTGAAGTCAGTCGAAAACGATGTTAAGGACGACGAGGCAAGGATGTACAAAGAAGCTGTACAGAAGGCGAAGGATGATGCCGAGAAGACAGCGCAGGAATACGTTGTAACAGCCATCCAGAGATGTGCGGTTGATTATACATCAGAGACAACAATTTCAGTTGTTGAACTGCCGAGTGAGGAGATGAAGGGCAGAATCATCGGTCGTGAGGGCCGCAATATTCGTGCTCTTGAACAGGCGACAGGCGTGGATCTGATCATTGATGATACGCCGGAAGCTGTTGTTCTTTCATCTTTTGATCCGGTACGCCGTGAAGTGGCCAGAATTGCCCTTGAAAAACTGATCGTCGATGGACGTATCCATCCGGCCCGCATTGAAGAGACGGTGGAAAAGGCGCGCAAAGAAGTGGAAAACCATATGCGCGAAGAAGGCGAAGCTGCGCTGCAGGAAACAGGCGTTCGCGGTGTAAATCCGGAGCTTGTCAGACTGCTTGGACGTATGGCTTACAGAACAAGCTATGGCCAGAACGCACTGAAGCATTCTATTGAGGTTTCTCAGCTTTCCGGTCTTCTTGCAGGAGAGATCGGATTGGATATCCGTATGGCGAAGCGCGCAGGTCTGCTTCACGATATCGGCAAGTCGATTGACCATGAAGTGGAAGGTTCGCACGTTCAGATCGGCGCTGATCTCTGCCGTAAGTACAAGGAACCGGCCATCGTCATCAATACCGTAGAGTCTCATCATGGAGATGTGGAACCGACATCTCTGATTGCCTGTGTGGTACAGGCGGCAGATGCCATTTCCGCAGCACGTCCGGGTGCAAGACGCGAGACGCTTGAGACCTATACGAACAGGCTGAAGGATCTGGAGGATATCGCAGATTCGTTCGACGGTGTAGAGAAATCCTTTGCCATCCAGGCAGGAAGAGAAGTACGGGTAATGGTCACACCCGAAAAGATCAGCGATGCAGACATGGTTCTGCTTGCGAGAGATATTGCAAGAAAGATCGAAGATCAGATGCAGTATCCGGGTCAGATCAAGGTAAATGTAATTCGAGAGAGCCGCGTTTCCGATTACGCGAAATAAACTGCCGTCTATCATGGCAGCATGAAAATGAAAAGATGAAAACAAAAAGGGGACTGACGTGTAATACGCCGGTCCCTTTTCCGTTCTTCATATGATAGATCAATCTGCCTTATTATTCTATGACAGCGAATATTAAACGTAAATCTGTATTTTTAAGACAGCTTTCCGTTCCGCAGAAGTTCAGCAGTTTCGGCATAATGGACGGCAGACATATGATTCTGCACAGCTTCTTCCGGGCTTACGGTCCGGATGATCTTCGCCGGTCGGCCAAAGGCCAGAGAATTGTCCGGAATGACTGTGTTCTGCGTGACCAGTGAACCGGCGCCGATAATGCAGTTTCTGCCGATCTCCGCGCCGTTCATGATCGTGGACCCCATCCCTATAAGTGTGTTATCCCCGATTCTGCATCCGTGAATGATAGCCGAATGTCCTATCGTGACATAGTCTCCGACGACGACCGGAAGGCCGGGACTTGCATGCATTACGACGCAGTCCTGCACATTCGAATATTTGCCGATACTGATCTGCGGCGGAATGCCGCGAATCACGGCGTTGTACCACACGCTGCTGTGTTCGCCGATCGTGACATCAAGGACAACCCGGGCTCCTTCGGCGAGAAATACCGTATCATCAATTCTTCTCATGTCAAACATCTCCCTTCTGCAAATCAGGTGTGAACGCAAGGCAGGTTACAGTGGCTGATAAGGAGTCAACAGTAACCAGGGCAGATTCTGGTCGGTGCTGATGGCACGGATTGACAATCTGCTCGGGTGCCTTTATAATATTTTTGTTTGCAGGCGTAGTTCATCGGTAGAACACCAGCTTCCCAAGCTGGGGAGGCGGGTTCGATTCCCGTCGCTTGCTTCTTATGATGAGCCGGTAAATCCTTATATGATAAGGATTCCGGCTTTTCTCATAATTGCTAGTACAACCATAGTGTAAACTTCCGAAAAAATCAATGGCAACAGATGCCTGGAGGAATTATGTGGACAGCGGATCACTGGAAAGATTATGAAGTCCTGGATACATCGGACGGCGAAAAACTCGAACGATGGGGAAACTATATTCTCGTTCGTCCGGATCCGCAGGTGATATGGCAGACGGAGAGAAAGAACAGTGGCTGGCGCCGGTACAATGCCCGTTATCATCGGAGCAGCAGCGGCGGCGGTCAGTGGGAATTCCGGGATCTGCCCGAGCAGTGGCAGATCAGCTACGGAAGTCTGGTATTTAATCTGAAACCGTTCAGCTTCAAGCATACAGGACTGTTTCCGGAGCAGGCGGTGAACTGGGACTGGTGCGGGAAGCAGATCCGAAGCGAGATACAGAGGAGAAAGGCAGCCGGCGACATTGATCCGGAGACGGGAAATGTCAGACCGGTGAAGATCCTGAACCTGTTTGCCTACACGGGCGGCGCCACGCTGGCGGCGGCTGAGGCCGGTGCGCATGTGACGCACGTTGACGCATCGAAAGGAATGGTCGGATGGGCCAGGGAAAATGCGGTATCCTCGAAACTGCCGGAGACCTCTGTTCGCTGGCTGGTAGACGACTGTACGAAGTTTGTCGAGAGAGAAATCCGGCGCGGGCATGTATATGACGGTATCATCATGGATCCGCCGTCTTACGGACGCGGACCGAAGGGTGAGATCTGGAAGATGGAAGACAACATCTATGCTTTTCTCCGGCTCTGTGCACAGCTGCTGTCCGAGAAGCCGCTGTTTATGATGATCAGTTCTTATACGACCGGACTGGCACCATCCGTTCTCACCTATATGCTGGAGACGGTGCTCAGCGACCGGCATGGTCATGCGGAAGCGTCGGAGATCGGTCTCCCGGTTACCAGCACAGGACTGATTCTGCCCTGTGGTTCATCAGGCAGATGGACGCCGCGGACAGATGGCAGATAGAGGTGGCAAACTTGACACCCGTAGTGAGGAATATTAGAATTTAGAGACGGTGTCCTGCCTGAGAAAGCAGGCAATTCAACCGACAGAACACAGGCAAACGTACGATAAGATCAGAAGAAGAGTAAGAGGAAACTAAAAGTATATGGAGAAATTATCCAAGAATCTGGTGAGCATGATCACTCTGCTGGTCCTGCTCATCCTGATCCTGGCAGCACTGTATGTATATGGCATCTATCATTTCAAGACGCATTTTTATACCGGATCAACCTTTGACGGTCTGGATATCGGGGAAATGACGGTCGAAGATGCCAAGTATGCGATCCAGAACCAGATCAGGCATTACAAGCTCACCTGCTACGAGCGCAATGGGCAGACCGACACGATCACAGGCGATCAGATTTACATGACATATCAGGATGACGGAACGATCGAAAAAATGCTCGACGAGCAGAATCCGAATCTCTGGATTTTTTATCTGGGTCGTGGCATATCGTATACCGGCAGTGTCGGCTATACCTATGACAAGGATTCCATCGATACGGTGATGGAAAATATGAGCTGCTTCCAGTCTCAGAACGATGTTGCGCCCACAGATGCGAAAATTGTCGACAACGGAGACGGCTTTTCTATCGAACAGGCGGATGAGGGCGCTTCTCTGGACCGTGAAAAAACAAAGGAAGCTATCATCAAAGCCATTGAGAGCGGAGAAACTTCTGTTAATTTTGAAGATCTCGGTCTTTACAAGACGACGACAGTATCAGCGGATGATCCAACACTGACGGATCAGATCGCATCGATCAATGACATTCTGAATACGTCGATCACGTATAATTTCGTTGATAAGACATTTACGCTGAACAACAACAATCTCCATGATTACATCGTACAGGCGTCCGATGGCAGTTATCAGCTAAGCAAGAGCCGGATAGCACAGTTCGTAGCCAATATGGCCTATGAAACCGATACCTACGGATTGAAGAGAAAGTTCCGGACCACCTCCGGTGCTGAAATTACGCTGGACGGCGGAGACTACGGATGGTGCATCAATCAGGATGCAACGACGCTGGATCTGTACAATGCACTGCTGAACGGTGAGAGCGGAGAGAGAGATCCGATCTATCTCTACAGAGCGCTTGACCGGTCATCCAATGATATCGGTGGCACCTACGTCGAGATCTGTATTGAAAAACAGGAGCTCTGGTGTTATCAGAACGGTACGCTGGTATTGGATACGCAGGTAATCACAGGCAACCACGCAAGGGGACAGGACACACCGAGCGGAAGCGTGTGGGCTATCGATGCACATGAGCATCCGGCTGTTTTTAACGAGCATAACAATCTGAAAGTACAGTACTGGATGCCGTTTTATGATGAGTGCGGTATGCATGACGCTTCATGGCGGTCGGAGTCAGAGTACAATACGACTACATGGCTGACCAACGGATCCAATGGCTGTATCAATATGCGTGAGGCTGACGTAGCCAAGGTGTTCGATGTGATGAACGTGGGTTATCCTGTGATCATCTACTATTCCGAGACACAGGTGGCCGGCGATCAGCCTACAGCCCAGATCACTGTGGGATAACAGGAGGGGCACTTATCGCTCTGAGAGCGAGGGTGCCTTTGTCATGCGCTGAGATAAATTTTAAACAAGAAGGGGTTAGGCAAATGAAGATCGTAGTTCTGGCGGCAGGTACAAGTACCGAAAGAGCAGTTTCCATCGTGTCCGGCACGGGAATATGCAGGGCGCTTCGCTCCCTCGGACATCAGGCCATTCTGGTCGATGTGTTCTCTGGATGGGCAGAGGCAGATCCGGCGACGGCATTCGACGGAGCATATGATGTGGACAGGGCTGCTGCATATATTCATTCCTTTGATGAACAGGTAGAAAAGGAGAAAAATACACGCCGTGTATTTTTTGGACCTGAAGTTATTGAACTGTGTTCGGCGGCAGACATTGTTTTTATCACGCTCCACGGCACCAACGGTGAGGACGGGCGTGTGCAGGCTGCCTTTGATCTTCTGGGAATCCGTTACACGGGCCCGGGCTATATCAGCAGCGGCATCGCCATGGATAAATCCTTTACGAAACGGGCGTTTCAGGGCGCCGGGGTTACCACCCCGCGCGGTGTTATCCTTACGCGCGCGGACGAGGGGCATCTGCCGCAGGATTACGGTATGGAACTTCCCGTCATCATCAAACCCTGCTGCGGCGGATCCAGTGTCGGCGTGACGATCTGCCACACGGAAGATGATGTCATCCGGGGTGAGAAACTCGCTTTTTCACTGGAAAAGAGTCTGGTCATGGAGGAATTTGTGACCGGCGATGAATTCACCTGCGCCGTGATCGACGGCAAGCCCTATCCGGTTGTATCGATCACACCAAAGAGCGGTTACTATGATTTCAGCAATAAGTATAAGGCGGGTGCGACCGAGGAACTCTGCCCGGCACCAATCTCCGCGGAGCTCACGGCTGAGATACAGAATCTCGCTGTAAAGGCCTACAATGCCATCGGTCTCGAAGCCTATGCGCGCATGGATTTTCTGGTGCGCAAAGAAGACGGAAAGGTATTCTGCCTTGAAGCCAACACGCTTCCCGGCATGACGCCGACCAGTCTCGTGCCGAAAGAGGCCGCGGCTGTTGGGATTGATTACGCGCATCTGTGTCAGCTGATGATCGACGTTTCGATGAAAAAATATGCCTGATACCGGGACAATTCGTTCCGGGGAAAATATGCATGATGCCGGAACTGTTTGTTCCGAACTGGTGGACAGGAAGACATTTGGTCATCCTGTCCACAGTCTGTGTACAGGGCAGAATGAGCTGCTCCAGAATCCCGAAGCAATGGAACCGTCGGGCTTAATACACTACTGTAGCATCAACTTTTGATATGTGGGTTTGATGTGCAGGCAGTCAATAATAAGCTGGATTTGTGAAGCGCATTTTATTGTGTGTGGTGGAGCGTAAAAAATGCGGCAGTCCCTGAATACAGAAATGACAGCAGTGGAGTAAATCATGGAAATGGAGCCAGATTATGACAATGAAAAGTATGACGCCGGGTGCTTTAGCCGAGGCTGTACATGGAAAATATGAAGGACCTCTGGAACTTCTGGACAAAGAAATCACAGCCGTCGTGACGGACAGCCGTCAGACGGTGCCGGGATGCATGTATGCGGCTATCCGCGGCGAGAGAGTCGATGGACACCGTTTTATTCCGGATGTGATCGACAGGGGTGCCATGTTGGTGCTCGCGGAGCAGAGCCCGGAAAAGACTGAACAGGAGTACGGCACACCGAAAAATGGAAATGAGGTTCCGACGATCGTTGTGTCTTCTGTCCTTCAGGCACTCAAGGATGCGGCGGAGTATTACCGTTCCTATCTGAATATTCCGATCGTCGGCATCATCGGCAGTGTCGGAAAAACAAGTACAAAGGAAATGGTGGCGTCTGTTCTCGGCTCCAGGTACCGTGTTCTGAAAACGGAAGGCAATTTCAACAACGAGATCGGCGTACCCATGACGATCTTCCGGATCAGGGAAGAGCATGAGATCGCTGTCGTGGAAATGGGAATCAATCATTTCGGTGAGATGCACCGTCTCGCCAAAATCGTCCGTCCTGACACCGTAGTCATGACCAATATCGGAACGGCGCATCTGGAGTTCCTGAAGACGCGTGACGGAATTCTGAAGGCAAAATCCGAGGTTTTCGATTATTTTAACTCTGACGGACATATTGTTCTCAATGGCGATGATGACAAGCTCTCCACGATTCAGGAGAAAAATAACGTGGTGCCGCTTCGCTTCGGCCTTCATCAGGAAGGATATTCGCATCCGAACGATCTGTATGCGGAGAACGTGGAGAAACACGGCCTGGATGGTATTTCCTGTGAGATACACATGCCCGCTGCAGGAGAAAAAACAGCTGTTGACGACGCATCAGCTGCGACAGGCTTGACTGCTGGCAATGCCGCATCAGCTGCGGCCGGTGTGACTGCTGGTGAGAACACTCCAGCTGCGGCCGGTCAGACAGCTGGTGATCAGGTGCTGAACGTAATGATTCCTTCCCCCGGTATTCACATGATTTACAATGCGCTGGCCGGAGCGGCAGTGGGTGCTATCTACGGGCTGACGCCGGAGGAGATCAGCAGAGGAATTGCCGGCTATACGCCGATTGCCGGCCGTTTCCATATCCTGCATGAGGAAAATGGCCGTCATCTGACAATTATTGATGACTGCTACAATGCAAATCCTGCCTCTGTGAGGGAAAGCCTCTCCGTGCTCAGCGATGCCGGCGGCCGCAGGGTCGCCATTCTGGGCGACATGGGAGAGCTCGGAGAAAATGAGAGAGAACTTCATGCTGAGGCAGGCCGGTTTGCAGCGGAAAAAGGCATCGATGCTCTGTTCTGCGCCGGACCGCTTTCTGCATATATGGCAGAGGCGGCGCATTCATTTCTGACGTCGGAGGGTGAGAAAGTACAGACGAAGTCAGATCCGACACGGAAGGACAGGTCAGATGCACCGGCGGAAATGGATATTCGTCATTTTGACAGCAGAGAACAGCTTATGGCAGCATTGCCGGAGCTGATGCGGGACGGTGACATCGTTCTTGTGAAAGCGTCTCATTTCATGCAGTTTGATAAGATCACAGAGGCACTGGTCAGGCTGTAAGCGCTGAGACATGGAGAAATATGGAATTCTCTCTGGACAATGAGGCCAGATATATGCTTGATTATGAGAAGAAGCTTCTTGCAAAATACGGAATGAACTGAGAAAATATGCAGATGCAGGGGCTGCCGGGTGTCCGGCGGCCCCTGCATCTGCATAAAGATTAAAAAAACATCTGAGCTCCCGGTTTGCATGAAACAGAGCAAAATGCACAAAAAATATTGAAATTGTGAAAGATTCCTGTTGTAAATGACATCATCATGTGTTAGCATAAACCTGTCAGCTGAGAAATAAAACTATAACAATGTATATCATAGAAACCAGAGCGATCGGAGAGTATGGTGGATGGAGTAGTATTACTGCATGGCCATGCTTTTTTTATGCCCCTTTTCATAAGCGGTCGGATACCAGGAGAAACGGAAATGCAGTTCGCATGTAACCGGATCCCGCGGTTTTCGTGCACATCTGACAGCAAGGTTCACATACCTGCCTGTTTTCTGCAGGCAACAGGGAACGGGGGCATAGCCATGAAGGGAACCGAGGAAACAGTTCACATATCTGCCTGTTTTCTGTCGGCAACAGGGGCTGGCGCAGGGGAGAGACACAGCGGATGGAACACAGAGAGTTTATCGAGAGAATCAGCGAAGAGCCGGTCATTACGGCGGTAAAAAGTGACGAAGGTCTGGAAAAGGCGTTTCAGGCGGATTCGCAGGCGGTTTTTATTCTTTACGGAGACGCGGCGACGATACCGGATATTGTAAAAAAAGTGCGGGATCACGGAAAAATAGCGATGGTCCATATCGATCTGATCAACGGGCTGAGTGCCAAGACAGCGGCCGTTGATTTTATCAGAAAGTATACGGAGGCAGACGGGATTATCACAACGAAGGCTTCTCTGATGCAATATGCGAAAAAGCTCGGGCTGAATACCGTTCTGCGATACTTTGTGCTGGATTCCATGGCCTTTGAAAATATCAGGAAGGAATCCCAGCCGGGCATGGTGCAGCCGGATATCATCGAATTCCTGCCGGGTGTGATCCTGCCATCTGTCATCAGTGAGATCAACCACATCACCAGGGTGCCGATCATGGCGGGCGGACTCATCAGCACAAAAGAGGAGATCATCAGCGCGCTGAACGGTGGAGCGACGGCAGTATCTACCACGAACGAAAACGCATGGTTTCTGTAACGGTAACTTGATAACAAACGTTATAAGTCGGCAAAAGCAGACATGACAGACATAAGGAACAGGAGGACAAAACATGGCCGGGTATATCATGGCGCTGGATTCAGGCACGACCAGCAACCGCTGCATTATTTTTGATCAGAAGGGCAATATGGTATCCACAGCTCAGAAGGAATTTACACAGTACTTTCCGCATCCGGGCTGGGTCGAGCACGATGCCAATGAGATCTGGCAGACGCAGCTGCAGGTGGCACGTGAGGCGATGAAGAAGGCTGATGCGACGTATGAAGATATCGCGGCCATCGGCATCACTAACCAGCGTGAGACCACGATCCTCTGGGACAGGATCACGGGACAGCCGATCAGCCACGCCATTGTGTGGCAGTGCCGCCGCACGGCTGATTTTACGACGCAGCTGCTGAGCGAGCATCCGTCGTATAAGGACCTCTTTCAGCAGAAAACAGGTCTGGTCATGGATCCTTATTTTTCCGGCACAAAAGTGCGCTGGCTCCTTGACCATGTCGACGGGGCCCGGGAGATGGCCGAGCGGGGAGAGCTGGCTTTCGGCACGGTAGACTCATGGCTGATCTACAAGCTGACCAAGGGAAAGGTGCATGTGACCGACTGCTCCAACGCATCCCGCACACTCCTGTTTAATATCCATACGCTGCAGTGGGATGAAGAACTGTGCCGCATCCTGGATATTCCGATGAATATTCTTCCCGAGGTGAAACCCTCCAGCTGCGTGTACGGCGAGGCGGATCCCGAATTTTTCGGCGGACCGGTCAGGATCGCCGGGGCGGCGGGAGATCAGCAGTGCGCCCTCTTCGGACAGACCTGCTTCAAGCCGGGTGAGGCGAAAAACACCTATGGCACCGGTGCTTTCCTTCTGATGAATATCGGTGATAAGCCGATCATTTCGAAAAATGGTCTGCTCACCACGATCGCCTGGGGGCTGGACAATAAGGTAGAGTATGCACTGGAGGGCTCCGTGTATGTGGCGGGGGCTGCCATTCAGTGGCTGCGTGATGAGGCGAGAATGATCGATTCCTCGCCGGATTCGGAATATTTTGCCACGCAGGTGAAGGACACCAACGGCTGCTATGTGGTGCCGGCGTTCACCGGACTCGGCGCTCCCTACTGGGATCCCTACGCGCGCGGTGCGATCACCGGACTGACCCGTGGCGTCAATAAATACCACATTATCCGCGCCACGCTGGAATCGCTGGCTTTTCAGGTGAATGATGTGCTCCGTGCGATGGAGCTGGATTCTCATGTAGAGCTTACCTCGCTGAAGGTGGATGGCGGAGCCTGCAAAAATAATTTCCTGATGCAGTTCCAGGCCGACATCAGCAACGCACCTGTCAGACGGCCGTCCTGCGTGGAAACGACGGCGATGGGTGCCGCTTATCTGGCGGGTCTTGCCGTTGGCTTCTGGGACAGCAGGGATGACGTGATGCGGAACTGGCAGCTCGACAGGGAGTTTACGCCGAAGATGGGCGAGGCGGAGCGCGCGAAAGAGCTGGCCGGATGGAAGCAGGCGGTGGCAGCTACCCGGGGATGGGCGAAAGAAAACGAATAAGCTGCTGGCGTGTTCACTCACGACGAAAAACGCAGAGTTCGACGGGCATCTGTGGCAGCTGTTAACCGGCAGAGCCTGTAGACTTAGATAAGTTTAAGTTAAGAAGACGTAAAAATCCGCGAAAACGCTTGCAAAAGTCACCCGGATGTAATACAACAATGCGTGAAGTCCTGACAGGACATCAGGCAGGACAGAATTTCATATTTTACGCATCGAGAAATGAGGCGCCGGACAACATACAGAAGCAGTATGTTTGTTTTCGGCGCCTTTAATTTGTACAGAAGAGTTACCAGAACTGCAAAGCAGCGGCTGGAAGATTTTACACGGTAAACAGCACCGCCTGTGGATGTCTGACAAGCGGTCAGTGAGGACAGAAGAGGAGGACAGCGAACGATATGATTTACGATGTGATCATCATAGGCGCGGGCGTCACCGGATGCGCGATCGCCCGGGAGCTATCCCGCTATCAGGCGGAGGTGTGCGTGCTGGAAAGGGATGAGGATGTCTGCTGCGGGACGTCGAAGGCAAATTCAGCCATTGTTCATGCCGGCTATGACTGCATGCCGGGTTCCGTGATGGCGAAGATGAATGTACGCGGCAACGAGATGATGGATCAGATAGCGAAGGATCTGGATGTTCCCTTTAAGAGGAACGGATCCCTGGTTGTCTGCATAGATAAGGACAGTCTCGGCGGGCTCAGGGAACTGTACGACCGGGGAATCGCCAATGGTGTGAAAGGCATGAGACTTCTGAGCAGGGAAGAGGCGTTGGCCATGGAGCCGAACATCTCCGATCAGACAGAGGGTGCGCTCTATGCGCCGACGGCCGGCATCATCTGCCCGTTCCGCCTTACGATCGGTTTTGCGGAGAATGCGAACAAGAACGGTGTCGACTTCCGCTTCAATACCGATGTGGAAGAACTCAAAAAGGATGCAGAGGGCATCTGGCATATTCGCACCAACAACGGCGAATATAAGACACGCGCGATCGTCAACGCGGCCGGCGTGTATGCCGATACGTTCCACAACATGGTATCGGAGAATAAGATCCATATCACCCCGAGGCGCGGCGATTATTTTATTATGGATAAGGACATGGGAAATTTCGTGACGAGAACAATCTTCCCGCAGCCCACGGCTCATGGCAAGGGCATCCTTGTGGCACCTACGGTGCACGGCAATCTGCTCGCGGGTCCGACAGCTATCGACATCGATGACAGGGAGTCCACAGCGACGACACAGCAGGGCCTGGATGCCATTCTGGACGGCGCAGAGTCTCATGTAAAAAATCTGCCGATCCGCCGCAAGGTCATCCGTGTATTCGCAGGCCTGCGCGCCCATGAGGATCATCACGATTTTATCCTCGGCGAATGCGATGACTGTCCGGATTTCTTCGATGCCGCCGGTATCGAATCCCCGGGACTCTCTGCTTCCCCGGCCATCGGCGAATATATGAGCGGGCTCATCAGCAGCCGGTATCACTTCGCGAAAAAAGACAGCTGGGATCCGGTCAGCAAAGGCGTTCTGGATCCGAAGCAGCTGACGATGGAGGAGAGAAACGAACTGATCCGCAGAAATCCGGCATATGGCAATATCGTCTGCCGCTGTGAGTCGGTTTCCGAGGGTGAGATCCTTGACGCGATCCACCGACCGCTCGGTGCGCGTTCTCTCGACGGTATCAAGAGACGTACCCGCGCCGGCATGGGCAGATGTCAGGCGGGCTTCTGCACACCGAAACAGATGGATATTCTGCACAGGGAACTCGGTATTCCTTATGAAAAAATAACGAAGATGGGCGGGGAATCCTACATCGTCCGGGAGCGTTCGAAAGGCGGTGAGGACAGATGATGAATTATGATATCGTAATCGTGGGCGGCGGCCCTGCAGGCCTTGCCGCAGCGGCTTCAGCAAGAAAAGCAGGCATTGAGAAGATTCTCATCCTCGAGCGCGATGACAGGCTCGGCGGTATTCTGAACCAGTGCATTCACAACGGATTTGGTCTCCACACCTTTAAGGAAGAGCTGACAGGCCCCGAATATGCACAGCGTTTTATTGATCAGGTGCTTGAGAAAAAAATTGAATATAAGCTGCACACCATGGTTATGGATATTTCCAGTGACCGTGTTGTGACCGCGATGAACCATACGGATGGCATGTTCCAGATTCAGGCCGGTGCCGTCATCCTGGCCATGGGCTGCCGTGAGCGGCCGATCGGTGCGCTTGCTACACCGGGGTACAGGCCGGCGGGTATTTTTTCCGCAGGAACGGCCCAGAGATTGGTAAACATGGAGGGATATATGCCCGGCCGTGAGGTTGTCATTCTGGGCTCCGGCGATATCGGCCTGATCATGGCGCGGAGAATGACGCTGGAGGGCGCGAAGGTCAAGGTGGTGGCAGAGGTCATGCCTTATTCCGGCGGACTGAAGAGAAACATCGTTCAGTGCCTCGATGACTTCGGTATTCCGCTGAAGCTGTCACACACGGTTGTTGACGTGGAAGGGAAGGAGCATATTTCGGCGGTTACGATTGCCGAGGTGGGTCCTGACAGGAAACCGATCCCGGGCACGGAGGAGAGATACACCTGCGATACACTGCTGCTCTCGGTCGGCCTCATTCCGGAGAACGAGCTCTCCAGAGGCGCCGGCGTTGCGATCAGCAACATCACCAACGGCCCTGTGGTCAATGAGAGCCTCGAGACTTCGATCCCCGGTGTCTTTGCCTGCGGCAACGTCCTGCATGTGCACGACCTTGTGGACTATGTATCGGAGGAGGCTGCGAGAGCCGGAGAAAACGCGGCGAAGTTTGTCAGCGCAGGCTGCAGGGATATGGCGGAAGGAGAAGATATTCAGCTGATCCCGGCCGACGGTGTGCGCTATACTGTGCCGTCGGTGATCAATCCCGGACGGATGGACAGGATGGTCACGGTGCGTTTCCGCGTCGGCGCAGTGTATAAAAATGCTGCTGTCAGCGTATATTTTAACGATGAGCGCGTGATGCACAACAAGAAGAGGATCATCTCGCCCGGTGAAATGGAGCAGGTTATCCTGCTGAAGGACAAGATAACCGCCTTCAAAGACCTGAAGAGCATCACTGTCAGGATAGAGCAGGATTAAAGAGAGGAGGCAGAGGATGGAATCTGTCAGGGAACTTACATGTATCGGCTGCCCCATGGGCTGCCTCGTTTCAGTGACCATGGATGGGAAGGAGATCAAATCCGTCAGCGGCAATTCCTGTGCCAACGGCGACAGGTATGCGCGCCGGGAGGTGACGAATCCCACGAGGATCGTGACCAGTACGGCCATCGTGAGAGACGGTGATCTGCCGAGGGTGTCCGTGAAAACGAAAACGGATGTGCCGAAGGATAAGATTTTTGATGTGATGAAGGAGATAAATAAGATTCAGGCCAAAGCGCCGGTCAGGATCGGCGATGTGCTGATCCCGGACGTGGCTGGCACCGGTGTACCGGTGATCGCCACGCGCAATATCCAAAAAGCCTGAGGACGGGCGGAATTGCCGGCAATAGCAGAGCCATGTGTGACAGTGACTGGAAAAAAAAGTAACAGTAACGGTTGTTTTTTTGTCTATAACTTACAAAATGTGAGCGAAAAAATTGGCGGAAATAACGGAAACAACGGCCGAAAATCGTGTTGCATTTTGTTTTTTTCGGTTATATAATGACTGATGTAAAAAGAATTTACCCTTCAAAAGATTTTTTTTACAAATTAATAACCCCTTATTAATTATTTATACTCCCCTCGAAATGCCTCGGTAGCTCCCCTACCGGGGCATTTCCCTTAAACAGTGATTTTACAGGAGATATGGAATGGAAACTTTTGATCTGATGACGCCCTGCCACTTCGGTCTGGAAGCTGTGATGAAGCGCGAGATCACGGATCTCGGATATGACATCACCGAGACGGAAGACGGCCGCGTAACCTTTACCGGGGATGCGGAAGCCGTGGCACTGGCCAATATCCATCTGAGGACCACGGAACGTGTTCTCATCCGCGTGGGCCGCTTCAGAGCTGTCACATTTGACGAGCTGTTTGAGGAGACGAAAGCATTGCCGTGGGAGCGGTATATCCCGAAGGATGGAAAATTCTGGGTGGCAAAGGCAAATTCCATCAAAAGTAAATTGTTTTCCCCTTCGGATATTCAGTCCATCATGAAAAAAGCCATCGTGGAGCGCCTGAAGACGGTGTATCACACGGACTGGTTCGAAGAAGACGGAGTGTCCTATCCGATTCGCGTCTCCATTCTGAAGGATGTGGTCACGGTGGGACTGGATACGACCGGCGTTTCTCTTCATAAAAGGGGCTATCGTGTCAATACGGTGAAGGCGCCGATCGCTGAGACACTCGCCTCTGCGCTGATCATGCTGACACCCTGGAAGGGCGGCCGCATTCTCGTGGATCCTTTCTGCGGCAGTGGCACCTTCTGTATCGAGGCGGCCATGATGGCTGCTCATATGGCACCCGGCCTGCACAGGGACTTCCTCGCTGAGGAGTGGACGAATCTGATCCCTGAGAAGTGCTGGCAGGATGCCCGTGAAGAGGCGGAAGAAGACGTCTGTACAGATGTGGAGACGGATATTCAGGGCTATGATATCGACGATGCCAGCGTCCGGATGGCACGAGATAATGCGCGGCTTGCCGGCGTGGATCACATGATCCATTTTCAGCAGCGGCCGGTGGCGGAGCTTTCCCATCCGGGAAAATACGGCTTCATCATCACAAATCCGCCCTATGGCGAGCGGCTGGAGGACAGAGAGACACTTCCGGCTCTGTATGAGACTCTCGGACAGCGGGTATTCGGGCATCTGGACACGTGGTCGCTTTATGTGATCACCGGTTATGAGGATGCGGAAAAATATCTCGGCAGAAAAGCCGCGAAAAACCGCAAGATTTACAATGGCATGCTGAAGACCTATTTTTATCAGTATCCCGGTCCGAAACCACCGAGAAGAAAACAGGAGACAGACAGTGAAAACGATTATTTTTGCAACAGGAAATAAGGATAAAATGCGTGAGATCCGTGAGATCCTCGGCGGGTATGGGGCGGAGATCCTCTCCATGAGGGAGGCGGGAATTATTTCCGATCCTGACGAAAACGGTAAGACGTTTGAAGAAAATGCGCTGATCAAGGCCAGTGCAGTGCATGAAAAGCTGCCGGAACAGTATAAGGATGCTGTGGTGCTGGCGGATGATTCCGGCCTCGTCGTTGATGCCATGGACGGCATGCCGGGCGTACTGTCGGCGCGCTGGATGGGAAGAGATACGTCCTATCATGTGAAAAATGCGCAGATCATTGAAAATCTGAAGGACGTCCCGGTGGAAAAGCGAACGGCGAGGTTCGTCGATGCGATCGCCGCTGTGCTTCCCGACGGAACAGAGAAGACGGTCCGCGGCGTAATAGAAGGCAGGATAGGATATGAAGAACGCGGAGAAAACGGTTTCGGTTACGATCCGATCTTTATGCTGCCGGACATGAGCGTGAGCACAGCCGAACTTCCGCCGGAAGAGAAGAACCGCATCAGTCACCGGGGCAGAGCCCTGCGGGCGATGGCTGCGGAACTGTTTGGAGAACAGGGGTGAACAGCAGCGGAATCATCAGGAGAACAGGCGTAAACAGAAGCTGAGGCATCCGGAAAACAGTGATCATCAGAAGCAGAGCCAACCCGGAAAAGAGGAAAAAGGGACATGAAGAAAATTCTGGTTGTAAGTGATCTTCACGGGGAAATCGGACTGGAACGCCTGAAAACGGTATTCATCAGAGAAGCGGGCGCGGACATCCTTTTCTGCTGCGGCGATCTCGAGATTTCGGAACACGATGTATGGGAGGCGGCGCGGGGCGCGCAGTGCTTTATTGTCTGCGGAAACTGTGATTTTTTCACGCAGCTGCCGCAGGAAATTGAGATGCGGGTGGAAGACGTCAGGTTCTGGATGGTACACGGTGACCGCTACGGCGTTCGCCAGACGACAGCGGCGCTGTTTGAGGAGGGAAACCGCAGAGGCGCCAATGTGGTGCTTTTCGGACATACGCACATTCCGCTCCTGGAGGACTGCCGTGCAAAATCCGGGGAAAAAGGAAGCGTTCGCTATATCGTGAATCCCGGATCTCTCGGTCGCCCGTATCAGAAAAGCCGGAAGTCGTCATACAGCGTCATTGAGGTTGACGGGGCGAAGATGACTGTTCAGATGAAAGAACTCTGAGGTAAAAGTACAGACACTTTCAGAGCCATGTGCAACTATGACCGGCAAAGAATGAACGGGAAATTTTGCGCGGAAAATTTGGGTGGAAGAATCTGAGAATTTGTGTTGACATCTGATCCGTCTTCAAGTATACTAGTCGTTGCGTCGGGCAAAGGCGGATTTCGGGGTGTGGCTCAGTTTGGCTAGAGCGCCTGCTTTGGGAGCAGGAGGCCGCAAGTTCGAATCTTGTCACCCCGATGGTATCTGCAGGTGTAGTTCAATGGTAGAACACCAGCCTTCCAAGCTGGATACGTGGGTTCGATTCCCATCACCTGCTTCTGTGTCTGTAGCTCAGTTGGATAGAGCAACGGCCTTCTAAGCCGTGGGTCGGGGGTTCGAATCCCTTCAGGCACGGTCTGTTCTGAATATATATGGTGGATATAGCGTAGTTGGTTAACGCGCCAGATTGTGGCTCTGGAGATCGTGGGTTCGAATCCCTCTATCCACCCTGCCGGTTATTCGGACGGCGATTGTGTTGGGCCATCGCCAAGGGGCTAAGGCACAGCACTTTGACTGCTGTATTCGCTGGTTCGAATCCAGCTGGCCCAGTAATATGGAGCATTAGCTCAGGTGGTAGAGCACTTGACTTTTAATCAAGTTGTCCGGGGTTCGAGTCCCCGATGCTTCACGCAGACGGACGGACGCTATTCACTTGAAGAAAGCGTCCGTTTTCTGTTAAACCATATCCGACACAGGCAGCTATGGCGGAATTGGCAGACGCGATGGATTTAGGTTCCATTGGTTCATACCGTGCAGGTTCGAGTCCTGTTAGCTGCATAGCTTACTTATCATCAGGCATCATCGACATATTTTTCACCGGACATCGCCGGTGGACATTTCAAATGTTCATTGTTTCGATTCACCCGTATGACAAATTTTATGTATCGTTATCGTAACTTTTCTTCAGAATACAGTGTTACAGGTTATCACAAGTTCAGCAATTGAAATGGATGAATATTCAGACACAGACGTCGTCAGAACGGATGACAGACTGGACTGAGATTTTCATTATTATTTTGTGCCGTCGACTAAAGCGGCGGAATGGAGAGTTTTATGGATAGTTTTATCATGAAGCAGCGATATGAATCGCTGCCGCTGAAAGAGCTGCGTGCCATCGCAAAACAGCGTGGGATTGACGGTATTTCGGCTCTGAGAAAGGGCGCCCTGATCGACCGTCTGCTGGAAGAGGATGAAAAAGACAGGCAGATGACCGGACAGAACGACAGCAGAAATTTCGAAGAGGCAGCTGATGTGTCTGTGCCTCAGGAGGTACCGAATGCTGTCGAAGAAGGAGACGGTGAATTCGGAAAAAATACTGCCGCCGAAAATCCGGATAAGTCGAAGAAAACTTCCCGGAAAACAGCAGACAAAACAGATGCTGCGCCCAGATCAACACGTCGTACTGCCGGAAAAACCGGAATGACAGGGCGAACACGTCAGACAGGACGACGCTCAGGCCAGGAGGACGCGGACAGAACACATCAGACAACCCGTCAGAGCGGTCAGGAGAATACAGACAGGTCTGTCGAGCGAAAGAGCAGATCCGTGAGAAATACATCTTCTGTCAGAAACGCCTCTCCGAGGAACAGGATAACTGACTCTGAGGACAGAAATGCCTCTTCGCGGAACAGGACAGCTTTCTCTGAGGACAGTAACGCCGACGTTGAGACACGTCCGGTTTCGAGAAGAAATACCCGGGAAAGTCAGAACGCTGATCAGCCTCAGCAGAGGCAGACAAAGGAAACCCGTTCCCGCAATTCGCTGAACATCAAACCGGAGATCCGGGAACTTGATACGGGTGAGTCTGTGAGAGGTGTGCTGGAGATCATGACGGAGGGCTACGGCTTCCTCAGATCGGAGAATTTCCTTCCGGGCGAGGACGATGTCTACGTATCACCTTCTCAGATCCGCAAATTCCGTCTGCGGACCGGCGATATGGTCACAGGCAATGTCAGATCAAACAGCGGCAATGAAAAATATAACGCTCTTCTCTACGTGACTTCCGTTAACGACGAAGATCCGGAAAAAGCCGTCAACCGTCCGGCCTTTGAGACGCTGGTTCCGGTATTCCCGGATGAGAGGATCAGACTGGAGCACCCGGGCGGGAGCACAGCCATGAGAATCGTTGATCTGGTCAGCCCGATCGGCAAGGGACAGAGAGGCCTTATCGTTTCACCGCCGAAGGCAGGCAAGACAACGCTGCTCAAGCAGATGGCGCAGGCAGTACTTGCCAATAATCCGGAGATGCATGTCATGATCCTTCTTATCGATGAACGTCCCGAAGAGGTGACGGATATGATCGATACGGTGACGGGCATGAATGTGGAAGTGCTGTTCTCCACGTTCGATGAGCTTCCGGAGCATCACAAGAAAGTGGCCGAGATGACGATCGAGCGCGCGAAGCGCATGGTCGAAGCGGGAAGAGATGTCATTATTTTTACGGATTCTATCACCCGTCTCGCGAGAGCAAATAACCAGGTCGTTCCGCCGAGCGGAAGAACGCTCTCCGGCGGTCTTGATCCGGCAGCGCTCCATATGCCGAAGAAATTCTTCGGCGCGGCGCGTAATATCCGCGGCGGCGGAAGCCTGACGATCCTGGCTACCGCTCTGGTTGATACAGGCAGCAAAATGGATGACGTCGTCTATGAAGAGTTCAAGGGAACCGGCAATATGGAGCTTTTCCTGGACCGCAAACTGCAGGAACGCCGCGTATTCCCTGCCATCGATCTCGCAAGGTCAGGAACGCGCCGCGAGGATCTGCTTCTTACACCGGATGAACAGGAGGCCGTGACGAATATGCGCCGCGCACTCGTGGGCATGCGGGCTGAGGAGGCCGGTGAGAACATTCTGAATATGTTTGCACATACGAAGAACAACCGTGACCTCGTTATGATGCTCAGAAAATCCAGAATCATCTGATGACAGATACTTCTGTCCCGCAGCCTCATGCAGACGCCGGTGGCCGGAAGAGCTTCAATTTGCAGATACTGGCTGATTTTACGGATTGTAAATGTCAGCAGATTTTACGATTTGCAAATTTTCGCTGATTTTTCTTGAAGAGCGAAAGACGTTGTGCTATGCTGAAAAAGCTGTCAATCAGATGCGCATGTATCATGTGCTGAGACACAGTGTTCCATTCAACCAGAAATAACAGGAAGAGGTGAAAATCATGAAGGAAGGAATTCATCCGCAGTATTATCAGGCTACGGTTACCTGCAACTGTGGAAATACTTTCGTCGTAGGCTCCACAAAGAAGGAGATCCACGTCGAGGTATGTTCCAAGTGCCATCCGTTCTACACCGGACAGCAGAAGGCTGTTGCGGCTCGTGGACGTATCGAGGCATTCAATAAGAAATACGGTCTGGGCAATAAGTAATCCGGACGGTGAGAAAAAAGGGGAAGAGGCTGTCGCAGATCTCTGCGGCAGTCTCTTCTGCTGTATTCCGGATGACATTATGTGCCGGATAAGTCAACGCGTCGCTTCGTGCTTCCGCGACGGACTTATACAGTGCGTTTACAGACCGCGCCAAATCAGCTATAATCGATTCGACATTTGTACTGAGAATTTATATGTATCCGGGAACCGGCGGGGCCGGTTTGTAAGTATATGGAAGAGATTAACAGATCATTTTATACCTGGCTTCATTATGGAACGGAGCTTCTGGCGGCAAAGGGAATCCGCGAACCTGAGACGGATGCGTGGATTCTTCTTTCTTATTCTGCAAATATAGACAGAACATTTTATTCACTTCATTCCCGGGAATCCATGGATCTCAAGGATGCACATCAGTATTATGACCTCTTGCTGAAGAGAGCGGCGAGGATACCGGTGCAGTATCTGACACATGAGGCGTGGTTTTACGGGAACTGTTTTTATGTGAATCCGTCTGTCCTCATTCCGCGTCAGGATACGGAGACGCTGGTTGAGAGGGCAGAACTGCTGATCTCACCCGGTATGCGTATACTGGATCTCTGTACCGGCAGCGGGTGCATTCTTCTCACGCTGCTGAAAAGGCATTCCATAACCGGCGTGGGTACGGATATTTCCGAAGAAGCGCTGGAGATCGCCAGGGAAAATCAGGAAAGAATGCGGATCAGCAGCGCACAGGTCAACTGGATACAGAGTGATCTCTTCGACGATGTGGGCGGCGAGTTTGATATGATCACGGCCAATCCTCCCTATATTGCGGCAAATGAGATCAAAACACTGGATCCTGAGGTCAGGGATCACGAACCGGTGCTGGCACTGGACGGCGATGTCGATGGCCTTCGTTATGAATACCGTATTGCTGAGCTCGCAAGAATCCACCTGAAGGTGGGCGGCTGGCTTCTCGAGGAAATCGGATATGATCAGGGAGCTGCCATGAAAAATAAACTGGAAGAACTCGGGTACCAGGATGTGGAGATTATCCGGGATCTCGGCGGAAATGACCGCGTGGCGGTTGGAAGGATGGTCTGATGTACGAACAGCTGGAAGATGTCTTACTGCGGATGGATGAGACCGTGAAAAGCCTCAGCGATCCTGCGACGGCTGCGGATTCATCCCGACTGCAGAAACTGATGAAACAGCAGGCTGAGCTTCAGCCGATCGCGGATGCTTACCTTGCTTATAAGGAAAATGAACAGACAATCACCGAAAGTCTTGAGTTGATGGAGAGCGAGAGCGACCCGGAGATGAAGGATATGCTCAGGGAAGAACTGAACACAGCCAAGAAGCAGCGGGGCAATCTGGAGAAAAAACTGAATCTGCTTCTTCTTCCGAAGGATCCCAATGACGACAGAAATGTCAATGTGGAGATCCGGGCAGGCGCTGGCGGTGATGAAGCTGCTCTCTTTGCATCGGAGATCTACCGGATGTATGTGCACTACGCCGAGAAAAGAGGCTGGTCAACCGATCTCATCAACTATGAGGAAACCGGCATCGGAGGATGTAAGGAGTGCTCGTTCACAGTCCGCGGACAGGGCGCCTGGTCAAGGCTGAAGTACGAGAGCGGTGTACACCGTGTGCAGAGGGTGCCCGAGACGGAATCCGGCGGAAGGATCCATACGTCAACGGTCACAGTGGCTGTGATACCGGAAGTGTCTGACGACATTGTCATCGACATACCGGATAAGGATGTCCGGATCGATGTGATGCGTGCCTCCGGTAACGGCGGCCAGTGTGTCAACACAACCGATTCCGCTGTGAGACTTACGCACTATCCGACAGGCATCGTTATCTATTCACAGACGGAAAAGAGCCAGATTCAGAACAAGGCCAAGGCATTTGCTCTTCTGAGATCCAAGCTTTATTTTATGGAGCAGCAGAAAAGGCATGCGGAAGAAGCGGATCTGCGAAGAAGCCAGATCGGTACGGGTGACCGGTCCGAGAAGATCAGAACATACAATTTTCCGCAGGGACGCGTGACAGATCACAGAATCAAGCTGACGCTTCACCGCATTGACAGCATCCTTGACGGAGATCTGGATGAACTGATTGATGCGCTGATCGCTGCCGATCAGGCGGCCAAGCTGGCAAAAATGCAGGAGCAGAGCGCCTGATATCGAAAAATGCTGCAGATGCCGGGATGAATGCTGATACAGCCCCCGTCATCCTGCTGCGGATGTCATTTCAGCAGATGGCAGGATTTATATTATGATATAGGTGTCACAAGTTATTGTCAGAGAACTGTTAAGATACAGAGAAGGTTACCGCCGTGGGGACGGCAGAATGGGGATCAGTTATGAAAAAAACTACGCTTGTCGTTATGGCAGCAGGTATCGGAAGTCGTTTTGGCAAGGGAATCAAACAGCTGGAGCCTCTCGGACCGGGAGGACAGATCATCATGGATTATTCTGTCCATGATGCCATCGAAGCGGGGTTTGATGACGTCGTCTTCATCATCCGGAGAGATCTGGAAAAGGATTTCCGTGAGATCATTGGAAGCCGCATGGAGAAGAAAATCCACGTGAAATATGCTTTTCAGGAGCGGGATGATCTGCCGGAGGGATTCTCATGCCCGAAGGACAGAACAAAGCCGTGGGGCACGGGTCAGGCTGTCCTCGCAGCCGCGGATGTGATCGATGCTCCGTTTGCCGTCATCAACGCGGATGATTATTACGGAAAAGAGCCCTTCCGTCTGCTGCATGATTATCTGGCGGAAGATCATGATGATTCTGACGGCGTTGAAAAAATATGCATGGCGGGTTTCCGGCTCGGCAATACGCTGAGTGATAACGGCGGCGTGACCCGTGGACTCTGTAACGTGGATGCCCGAGGAAGACTCGTGGGCATCGATGAGACGAAAAACATTGTCCGCACAGCGGACGGCGCAGCCGTGAGAAACGAAGACGGTTCGGAGACACCGCTGGATCCCGGCAGGCTGGTATCCATGAACATGTGGGGACTGCAACCTGATTTCATCGATATCCTGCGCGATGGCTTCAGGGATTTTCTGGAGAAACTGCCGGAGGGAGATCTGAAAAGTGAGTACCTGCTTCCGGTGATCATCGACAGGCTCCTGAAAGAAAACCGGGCAGAGGTGAGCGTATTGGAGACAGCAGAATCCTGGTTCGGTGTGACCTACCAGGAGGATAAAGACGCCGTGAAGGCATCCTTCCGGAGACTGACAGAGCAGGGCGTATATAAGGCTGTTTTTTAAGGCTGGCAGACGAAATGAGTGATGCGGGGAGCGCATGACAGCAGTTCGGTTTTACGCCATACTTATGACATTTATATCATATGATTGCTCTTTGCAATGACAGGCTGTTCGCTGCTTATCGGTTATGCAGAGAGTTAATACAGAATATGAAGGAGAGTATATCATGGGCAGATATTTTGGTACGGACGGATTCAGAGGAGAGGCCAATGTGGGACTCACCGTGGATCATGCGTTCAAAATCGGACGTTTTCTCGGATGGTATTACGGGCAGGAACATCATGCACAGGTCGTGATCGGAAAAGATACGAGACGGTCGAGCTATATGTTTGAATATGCGCTGGCAGCGGGACTTACGGCATCCGGTGCAGATGCTTATCTGCTCCATGTGACGACGACGCCCAGCGTTTCCTACGTGGTGCGCACGGAAAAATTCGACTGCGGCATCATGGTATCTGCCAGCCATAACCCTTACTACGATAACGGCATCAAGATCATTTCCGGCACAGGCTCGAAGATGGATACGGGCGTTGAGCAGAAGATCGAGGATTACATCGACGGAAAAATGGGCGAGCTTCCCTATGCGCTGAGAGAAAATATCGGCAGAACCGTTGATTTTTACGCGGGCAGAAACCGCTATATCGGGCATCTGATCTCCATTCCGACCAGGTCCTTTAAAAATTACAAAGTGGCGCTTGACTGCGCGAACGGAAGCTCTTCTTCCATCGCCAAGAGCGTTTTTGATGCGCTGGGCGCGCAGACCTATGTGATCCACAATGAGCCTGACGGAACGAATATCAACAGGGACTGCGGATCCACCCATATCGATAGTCTGAGAAAATACGTAAAGGAAAATCATTTTGACTGCGGTTTTGCCTATGACGGCGACGCGGACCGCTGCCTGGCGGTCGATGAGAACGGCAACCTGGTCGACGGTGATCAGATCATGTACATCTGCGGCAAGAGCAGAGACAGAGAGGGCAAGCTGTATCAGCACACGATCGTCTGCACGGTCATGAGCAACCTGGGCTTCCGTCAGTCCTGCGAGAAGGCGGGCATGCATACGGTAGTCACAGCTGTCGGCGACCGGAACGTATTCGAGGAGATGCAGAAAAACGGATATGACCTCGGCGGTGAGCAGAGCGGCCATGTTATTTTTATGAAGCATGCCATGACAGGAGACGGCATTCTCACCTCTCTTATGGTCATGGGAACGATGATCGAGGAAAAGGCTTCCCTCGGGCGGCTGGCTTCTGAATGTACCATCCTTCCCCAGGTGCTGAAAAATGTCCGCGTGTCGGACAAGGCAGCTGCACAGGCAGATACGGAGGTGCAGAAGGCCGTGAAAGCGGCGGAGGAGGCCCTCGGTGACAACGGAAGGATCCTTGTGCGGGAATCGGGCACGGAACCGCTCATCCGCGTCATGGTGGAGGCGGGTACGACAGAGATCTGCAACCAATATGTGGACAGTGTCTGTGACGTAATCCGCAAAAGGGGCTTTGCCGTGGAGGACTGATGATGAACGATCGTTTGTTCCGGACTTCCGGTGACAGCAGAATAAAAAAATATGCCGCCGGTATCCTCTGCGCGGTGCTGGCCGTTTCACCGGGTCTGACCGGATGCGGTACGTCGACAGTGAACAGTACCTCTGTGTCGGCAGCTGCGCTTCAGACGGCAGACGGTGATTCATCCTTCTACGGCCAGGCGATGGCGATGCTTGAGAAAGGTGACTACCAGAACGCCTACACGTATTTTCAGTCGGCGATCAACAGCGAAGGACATGCGGCGGAGGGCAGACGCGGTCAGGGTATCTGTCAGCTGAAACTCGGCAATTATGACGATGCGATCACGCTTTTTGATCAGGCCTGCAGTGCTGTCAGATATCCCAGTCTGAATGAAGCCTTCCTTGAGGACTGCGAGCTGTATGAGGTGCAGGCGTGCATTGCTGCGGAACAATATGATAAGGCGCTTACCCTCTGCGATTCTCTCATCAGGGGAGACCGTTCGGGAGAAGCTTTCCTGCTCAGGGGAACGGTTTACCTGAAGACTGAGAAGTACGGACAGGCAGCGGCTGATTTTCAGCATGCGATCGAAGCGGACCCGTCTTACGATATTTACCTGAAAATTTATCAGACGTACACTGAGAGCAGCCGTCAGGCGGACGGCGCCGTTTTTCTGAAGGATGCGCTGAATATCGAACCGCAGTCGGCAGAGGATAATGAAAAACTCGGCCAGATCTGCTACGAGCTCGGCGATTATGATTCAGCGGAAAAATATCTCACGGTGGCGCTGGAGGGCGGCGTGGCCGATGCTGTGTCGCTGCTGGGCAGAACCTATCTGGATGCCGGGGATACGGACGGCGCGCGGTCAATGTATCAGAAGTGTGTGGATGACGGAACATTTGTGGCGGCAGGCTATAATGGCCTCGCCATCTGCGATTTGCAGGATGAGAACTACGAAGCGGCGCTGGAGCATATCACGGCCGGACTTTCGTCCGGCGACACCTCGATGCAGGAAGAGCTTCTGTATAACGAAATTATCGTGTATGAGAAACAGGGCGATTATGAGACGGCGGCGTCCAAAATGACATCGTTTCTCGGCTGGTATCCGCAGAATACAGCTGCTGTCGCAGAGAGCCGTTTTATCAGCAGCCGTGTCCAGCAGAAAAACAGCACACCGCAGAAGGTTCTGGACAGCGGTGCGGACACAGGAGACAGCAGTATCGATGCGGGGACAGCGGCCGATACCGGTTCGGAAGACGGCAGTACCGACGCTGGGACAACGGCCGATACCGGTTCGGGAGACGGCAGTACCGACGCTGGGACAACGGCAGATACCGGTTCGGGAGAGCAGTGATCTGCGGACAGGAATTCCTGAACGGAATCGCATAAGGGACAGATCCCCGATCTCAGCCGGCGGTGCGTGAGGAACAGACGCGCGAAACTGGGCTGTGTGGATGGAAAAATACAGATGACAGATAATACAGAGAAAAAACAGCGCGTACTGCTGGTGGCGGTATGCGACGGCGATATGCAGCAGACCTCGGCATCACTGGATGAGCTGGCGTCTCTGGCCGATACGGCAGGGGCGGAATGCGTGGGCAGGGTTGTGCAGAACCGTGATAATCCCGACCCGGGCACGTATGTGGGCAGCGGCAAGATTCTGGAGATCCGGGAGATGCTGGATGCACTGGATGCGGACAGCGTGATCTGCGATGATGAGCTCACACCCGCGCAGATGAACAACCTTGAAGAGGAGCTTGACTGTGCGGTAGCGGACAGAACACTGCTGATCCTCGATATTTTTGCTGCGCGGGCGCAGACAAGCGAAGGCAAGATTCAGGTGGAACTGGCACAGCTGAAATACCGGCAGGCGCATCTGACCGGCATGCGGCGCTATCTCTCGAGACTCGGCGGCGGTATCGGCACCAGAGGGCCGGGTGAGAAAAAACTGGAGATCGACCGCCGGCTGATCGAAGAGCGGATCGGTGTGCTGAACAGGGAACGCAGAGAAGTGGTGAAGCACCGCGACCTGATCCGGGAAGGACGGAAGAAGGGCGGTGTGAAGGAGGCGGCGATCGTCGGATATACGAACGCCGGAAAGTCCACGCTTCTGAACGCCATGACGAACGCAGATGTGCTGGAGGAGGATAAGCTGTTTGCCACGCTCGATCCGACGACCAGGCAGCTGGAGCTTCCCGGTGGAAATAAAATACTCCTGACCGATACGGTCGGCTTTATACGGAAACTTCCGCATACGCTGATCGATGCCTTCCGGAGTACGCTGGAGGAAGCTACCTTTGCCGATTACATCATCCATGTGGTCGACGCATCCAGTCCGGAGATGGATACACAGATGCAGGTCGTTTACGATACGCTCCATGAGCTGAAAGCAGACGACAAACCCATTGTCACAGTATTCAATAAAACGGACAGAAATATTACGGGCGCACACCTGCATGATCACCGGGCGGATTATGTGTTGCAGATCTCGGCGCTGAAGGGCAGAGGCCTTGATGATCTTGTGACGGTCCTTGACCGGCTGATCATGGAGGAACAGACATATATTGAGCGCGTCATCCCCTATAAGGATGCCGGTGTGCTGGCCATGATACGTACGAAGGGCCGGCTGATCTCGGAGGAATACAGGGAAGACGGCATCGCTGTCTCTGCCTATGTGCCGCAGGAAATTTACGGAAGGATCAGCAACTGATCCTGCAGGAGGGGATATATGAGCAGAGAAGCAATCAGAGAGATTTTCAAAAATACAGGCGTGGAGGCTCTTTTTATCACAGATCCTCACAATATGTGGTATCTGTCGGGGTTTCGGGGCGGAGAAGGCATGGTATACATCTCTCCCGAAAGACATATCGTTATAACGGACTCACGCTATACGGAATCGGCATCCAGAGAAAGCAGTTTTGAGATCATTGAGGAAAACCGGCATCACAGAAGAACCGACATCCTTGATGAGATCCTGAAGGAAGACGATGTGCACATTGTCGGCTATGAAGATAAATTCATGCGCTGTTTTGAATTCAGCCGGCTGCAGAACAGACTGACCCGCGTCAATCAGTGGATGCCGCTGGATGAGCAGATCGATGCGATCCGTCAGGTCAAGTCCGATGAGGAGCTCACGCTGATCGCGAGAGCGGAAGCCATCGGTGACGAGGCTTTTGCAGCAACGCTGAAGACCATAAAAGCCGGTATGGCAGAGAGAGAAGTCGCCGCTGAGCTGGAGTATCAGCTGAAAATGCATGGCGGTTCAAGGCTTTCCTTTGATACGATCATCGCTTCAGGACCGAATTCATCGATGCCGCATGCCGTTCCGTCAGAGAGAAAACTTGCGGAGGGTGATTTCGTCGTCATGGATTTCGGATGCAAGTATGAGGGATACTGCTCCGATATGACGAGGACGATCTGTATCGGCGGTGCCAGTGACGAGCAGAAGAAGATCTACGGCATTGTGCAGAAGGCGCAGCAGACAGCGCTGGACGGTATCCGGGCGGGCATGACCGGACGTGAGGCCGACGCACTGGCGCGCGATGTGATCACGGCGGAAGGATATGGAGAAAACTTCGGCCATGCACTGGGCCATGGCGTAGGACTGTATATTCATGAAAGCCCCACGCTGTCGCCGAATGATTCAACGGTCCTGAAAAAGGGCATGGTGGAATCCGTAGAGCCCGGTATTTATCTGCCGAAAAAGTTCGGCGTGAGGATAGAGGATCTCGTGGTGATCGGTACCGACGGCGTTCGCAATCTGAGCCATTCGCCGAAGGAACTGATCGAAATCTGATCTGTCCGCTGCTCCAGCCGAAACAGCTGGAAGAATCCAACGACAGAAGTTAAGAGCAGAAGGCAACAACAGAAGGAAAGGGAGGACGTGTACATGGAGACAATTGATCTCGCACAGGAACTCAGCGGCAATACCTATCCGGGACGCGGTATCGTGATCGGCCGCTCCGCTGACGGTAAAAACGCAGCCATTGCCTATTTCATCATGGGCAGAAGCGAAAACAGCCGCAACCGCATTTTTGTTGAAGACGGTGAGGGAATTCGTACGCAGGCCTATGATCCGTCAAAAATGAAGGATCCGAGCCTCATCATCTATTCGCCGGTGCGTGTGCCTGACCCGTCACATACCATCGTGACTAACGGAGATCAGACGGATACGGTTTTTGACGGTCTGAAAAAGGGCCTGACATTTGAGAAAAGCCTCCGTTCCCGTGAATTCGAACCGGACGGCCCGAATTATACGCCGCGCATTTCCGGTCTCCTGACGATTGAGAACGGTGTGTTCGGCTATCAGATGTCTATCCTCAAGAGCCGCGGCGGCAATCCGGATCAGTGTATCCGTGAGACCTTTGACTACAGCCATGCGCCTGCGGGCTGCGGACATTTTATTTCCACCTACATGCATGACGGCAATCCGCTCCCCAGCTTTGAGGGAGAACCGAAGCCTGTTGAAATTCCTGATGATATCGACGAATGGACGGACATGCTCTGGGCTTCGCTGAATGAGGATAACAAGGTGTCTCTCTTTGTGCGCTACATTGATATCAGTACAGGCGATTATGAGACGCAGATCATCAATAAAAACGAGAACGTAACGCTGTCATGATCGACAGCAGAAGTGCACAGAAGCTATATCCTTATGAAAAAATGTGATGCCGGCACAGGCCGACATCGATGAGCATGTTGTCATGCAAAGGTGAAAAGGAGGCTACACCGATGAAAGAACTTCAGCTGAAATACGGATGCAATCCGAACCAGAAACCATCCCGCATTTATATGGCAGACGGCAGCGATCTGCCGGTCACTGTACTCAGCGGGCGTCCGGGGTATATCAATTTCATGGATGCCTTTAACGGCTATCAGCTGGTACGCGATCTGAAAAAAGCAACCGGACTTCCGGCGGCTGCCTCTTTCAAACATGTGAGCCCGGCGGGAGCAGCTGTCGGACTTCCGCTGACGGATACACTGAAGAAGATCTATTTTGTCGATGATATGGATGACCTTTCACCTCTGGCATGCGCTTTTGTTCGTGCGCGCGGCGCAGACAGAATGTCTTCCTTCGGTGATTTTATCTCTCTTTCCGATATCTGTGATGTGAGCACAGCACAGGTGATCAAGCGCGAGGTTTCGGACGGCGTGATTGCTCCCGGCTATACGGATGAAGCCCTTGCCATCCTGAAGCAGAAGAAAAAAGGCAACTATGTGATCCTGCAGATGGACGAGGCTTATCGTCCGGCGCCCATCGAGAGACGGCAGATCTTCGGCATTACTTTTGAACAGGGACGTCAGGAGCTGGACATCAATGATGAAATGTTTGCCAATATCGTGACAGAGAACAAGGACCTCCCGGCAGAGGCTCTCCGCGACATGAAGATCGCGATGATCACGCTCAAGTACACACAGTCCAATTCGGTATGCTATGTGAAGGACGGACAGGCCATCGGCGTCGGCGCAGGCCAGCAGTCAAGAGTGCACTGTGTGCGCCTGGCAGGACAGAAGGCCGATAACTGGTGGAAGCGTCAGTGCCCGAAGGTGCTGGATCTTCCGTTCGTGCCCGGTATTCACAGAGCGGACAGGGACAATGCAATCGATGTGTACATTGGTGATGAATATGAAGATGTTCTCCGTGACGGCGAGTGGCAGAAGGTATTTACCAGAAAGCCGGAGCCTTTTACAGCGGAGGAAAAGAAAGAGTGGATCGCGAAAAATCAGGGCGTCACGCTCGGATCCGATGCATTTTTCCCGTTCTCGGACAATATCGAGCGGGCGAAAAAATCCGGTGTGCAGTATGTGGCAGAGCCCGGCGGATCCATCCGCGATGATGCTGTCATCGACTGCTGCAACAAATACGGTATGGTGATGGCGTTTACAGGCATCCGGCTGTTCCATCACTGATTTCGGAATACTGATGCTTTCACCATTCCCGGCTTGGGAGTCTCCATGTGTTCCGTGGCTCTGGTAACGTCTGGACTGTAACAAAAGCACCGGTGTCTGCGGTCTTGCGGAGTGAAGGCATCTGTCTCCTTGCATATGCGAACATACAGTTGTGGAAAAACAGATGACAAAGCAGGAATACCTGCGAAAGGAACAGTGACGGGTTGTGCGTTATCCTGAATTCAAGATGGAGAGAGAAAATCTGGTGAAGGTAGGAGACCGCGTGACATTCACGGAGTCCCAGCTCCCATCGTCGTATTACTACACGATCGTTCCCGCCGTAGCCATGAGCAGAAATTATGCGCCGTATGAACGGATTCAGTCCAGGGAAGGCGTTGTGGCGGATATCCGTGATACGCCGCGTGGATACTATGTCGTTCTCCGGCTGGATGAAGATCCTGTTGAGACTGAGACAGAAGAGGATTTTCAGAAAATGCTGAACCAGGACAAAACCGAAGCAGAAGACAGCACAGATGAGGCTAAGCCCGGTGCAGAGGCAGACAATGCAGGCGGGGATAAACCCGGAGCAGAGGCGGATAGCGATACGTCAGGCGCAGACAAACCTGACGGAAAGGAAGAATGACAGAGCATGAGCAGCAGAGCGGAACCGCAGCAGATCATTCATCCGTTCCCGCCGTTTGTGAGAGAAGATGCACGAATTCTGATCCTCGGGAGTTTTCCGTCTGTGAAATCCCGTGAGCAGAAATTTTTCTACGGCCATCCGCAGAACAGATTCTGGAAGGTCATGGCGGGCGTGTGCGGCTGTCCCGTACCCGGGACGATCGATGAAAAGAAAGTCTTTCTGGCGCAGAATCACATTGCCCTGTGGGATACGATCCACAGCTGTACGATCACGGGCTCGAGTGACAGCAGCATCCGGGATGTCGTGCCGAATGACCTGACGCCGATTCTCGACAAAGCAGATATCCGGGAAATTTACTGCAACGGAGGGACATCTTATCGACTGTACGAGAAGTATCTCCGGCAGCAGACGGGCAGAGAAGCGGTAAAGATGCCATCCACCAGTCCGGCCAATGCGGCGTGGAGCGTTGACCGGCTGATGCAGGCCTGGAGCGTTATTGCGGAAAAACTGCAGGACAGATGATGGCTTCGGCTGGTGAATGGAGAAATTTAAGCAATCATACGATACAGATTCTGGCAGGAGGGATTTTTTAATGGCAGAGCAGACAGAAAATAATCAGAACGGCGGAGAACAGACACCGGACTTCCGGGTGCAGGAAAATGCGTTCTCCAATATCGGCCATGTCATTGCCGTGATCAGCGGCAAGGGCGGTGTCGGCAAATCCATGATCACAGCGTCACTGGCCAACGCCATGACACTGACGGGTCATACGGCAGGGATTCTGGACGCCGATGTAACCGGTCCGTCCATTCCGAAAATGTACGGTATCACCAAACAGGCAGAATCTGACGGCAACGGCATCTATCCGCCGACAGCGGCAAACGGTGTGGAGATCATGTCCACCAATCTGCTGCTGCCGAACGAAGAGGAGCCGGTGCTCTGGAGAGGCCCGATCATCGCCGGTATGGTCAAACAGTTTTATACGGATGTTGTATGGGGTCCGCTGGATTTTCTGCTGGTGGATATGCCGCCGGGAACCGGTGATGTTCCGCTGACGGTATTTCAGTCGCTTCCGGTGGACGGAGCAGTCATCGTGACATCTCCGCAGGATCTGGTGCGGATGATTGTTGCCAAAGCCTACAGGATGGCTGAGATGATGCATATTCCGGTGCTCGGACTGGTGGAAAATTACAGCTACATGGAATGTCCGCACTGCGGAGAGAAGATCAGCGTGTTCGGTGAAAGTCATATTGACGAGATCGCTGCGGATCTTCATATCCCGGTGCTCGGCAAGGTTCCGATCCGCCCTGATTTTGTCAGCGCCGCGGATGAGGGCAGATTTGCGGAGATCAACAATACGTTCGTCGGGGATGCCGCGGAGGCGCTTCTGAAACTGTAACGAAGTGGATCATCTGCCGCACGGGTTCATAAGGAAGACGGCAGTGCTGTTATTATGAAATGCCTCATCATTATCTGACTGAGGAATATTGATTTTCATGGTCTGACAGTGTGAAAAATACAGAAGAGCAGAATACGCAGGAAAATAAGCAGAATAAGCAACAGGACAGGCAGGAAAAACTGCAGGAAAAGCAGGAAAAAAGAACAGTAAAGATATCCGTGCGCAATCTTGTGGAGTTCATTCTCCGTTCCGGAGACCTCGACAGGAACCGCGGCGGGTGGGCTGACCGCGAAGCCATGCTCGCGGGCAGCAGGATCCACCGCAGGATACAGAAAAAGAGGGACGTTGGCTACAGGGCCGAGGTCCCTCTTCAGTATGAAAAAAACTATCCGCTGTTTACGCTGGTCATCGAAGGAAGGGCAGATGGAATCGAGACCAGGGAAACGGAAGTGACTGTGGAGGAGATCAAGGGCGTCTATGCGGATGCGGAGGCGATGGAAGAGCCTGTGCCTGTCCATCTGGCGCAGGCAAAGTGCTACGCCGCCATCTGGGCCATGCAGAATCATCTGCCGGAGATTTCTGTGTGCATGACCTATGTGAACCTGGACACGGAAAAAATCCGTCAGTTCCATGAGCATGATACGGAAGAGGAGCTTGAACAGTGGTTTGACAATCTGATCGATGATTTTTATCCGTGGGCGGAGTTCCGGATCCTGTGGGCGGAAAAAAGAGATCAGTCCATAAAAGATCTTCCGTTCCCCTTTGCCTATCGACCCGGTCAGAGGCAGCTGGCAGCGGATGTGTACCGAACGATCATCCGGCGGAAACAGATCTTTGTCGAAGCACCGACCGGCGTGGGTAAAACCATGTCTGTCGTGTACCCTGCCGTGAGAGCCATCGGAGAAGGCGCTGCCGTGCGAATTTTTTACCTGACAGCCAGGACCGTGACGGGAACGGCGGCAGCGGGCGCCTTTGCTATTCTGCGTGACAGGGGCCTGTCCCTGAAGACACTGCATCTTACTGCCCGGGAAAAAATATGTGCTGCGGAAGATCCGGGGGACTGTGATCCGTCTGTGTGTCCCAGAGCCGCGGGACACTATGACCGCGTCAACCGCGCGTTGTATGAGATGATCACGGATCAGGATGATTTCAGCCGGCAGAATATCATGGCGCAGGCGGAAAAATGGCAGGTGTGTCCGCATGAGCTGCAGCTTGACCTGGCCGCATTCGCTGATGCGGTCATCTGCGATTACAATTACGTGTTCGATCCGAATGCGCGGCTGAAGCGTTTCTTCGGTGAGACGTCCAGAAAAGAGGATATGGTCTTTCTGATCGATGAGGCGCACAACCTGACAGACCGCGGGAGGGATATGTACAGTGCGGAGCTCTCGAGGAAAGATTTTCTGGCGGCGGGAAGATGCGTGCGGGCATATGAAAAGGAAAACAGCGGCGCAGATCTCGGAGGACTGAAGAAAGCAATTTCAGCTTCCAGCAGGATCATGCTCAGGTACAGCAAAGCCTGCCATACCCTGGAAAAAATCAGCTTTCCGGGAGAACTCGAGAGCAGCCTGCTGCATCTCACGGCAAAAATGGAGGATACTCTGCTGTGGCTTCGCAACAGGAAAGACAGAGAATTTCGAAGAGAACTTCTGGACTTCTGGTTCAGCATACAGGAATTTCTTTATATCGCAGGACTGATCGATGACAGCTATCTGGTATATCAGAGAGTTACAGAGGTCGGTGATTACCGGCTGAAGCTTTTCTGCGTGAATCCCGCTGTCAATCTGCAGCGGTGTCTTGACCACGGTCGGAGCACTGTATTTTTCTCGGCAACGCTGCTTCCCGTAAGGTATTACCGAAACCTGCTATCGGGCCGCGAGGATGATTATGCTGTCTATGTGCCTTCATCCTTTCCTGAGGAGAACCAGATGGTGATCATCGGAACCGATGTGAGCAGCATATACAGAAGGAGAAACGCCTCCGAGTTCAGCCGCATGGCTTCCTATATCCGGGCGGTCACATCAGCGAGGCATGGAAATTACATGGCCTTTTTCCCGTCATATGCCATGATGGAAGCTGTGCTTGCGTTCTGCATCAGTGATGGAAGTACGGCTGAAAACGGAGGGGAACAGGACCAGACAGTGTATCTTCTGCAGAAACCGGGAATGACAGAGGAAGAACGCGAGGAGTTTCTGGCGCATTTCCGGGAGGATAACGATGGTACGCTGATCGGCTGCTGTGTCATGGGCGGTATTTTTTCAGAGGGCATCGACCTCACCGGCGGGCGTCTGATCGGAGCGCTGATCGTCGGCACAGGTATCCCGCAGGTCGGGCCCGAGAGAGAGCTGCTGAAGGATTATTACCGCGGGCACGGGGAGGATGGATTCAGCTATGCGTACCGTTATCCCGGGATGAACAAGGTTCTCCAGGCAGCGGGAAGGGTCATCCGGACGTCCGATGACAGAGGCGTGATCGTACTGATGGACGAGCGCTTTACTTTTCCCGAGTACCGCAGGCTGTTTCCCAGAGAGTGGAAAAATATCCGGACGGCGACCGTTCACACGGTTGGCGGGATGATAGAAGACTTCTGGAAAAAGAAAGAATAATGTGATAAAGTAATCCATATATTGCCTTACTTGATATGCAATTTATGGAAGGGGAGCAAAAATGAGCAACAGAGCACGAAAAACACTGTTTTTTATCATGTTGTTTATCTTCATCGGTATTGTAGCCTTTATGGGCTTTATGCTTTACAGAAGCCGTCAGGAGAATCTGAAGCTTCGCGCGGATGCAAAGGCTGCAGCAGAGGCAGAGAAGGCTGAGGCCACGCCGACAGCGACGCCGACACCGACGGCCACACCCACGCCGACAGCAACGCCCACACCTACGGCAACGCCGACACCGACACCGGAACCCACTGAGGTAATGTTCAGCTTCCGGGGCGATGATTTCAATGATACGGAGACCACAGCTGATAACGCTTATCCTGCGCAGTTTGAAAAACTTCTCCAGGATAACGGATTTTCCGATATCAAGGTGGAAGACAACACCTGGGAGACAAGAGGTACGCTTTCCCAGATGACACTCGCCGGTGTGGCTGATGATGTTGTGCAGAACTATATTACCAACCATACAAACGCCGGACTCACCGATGCCACTGAGACGATCATCTCTGATGACGTTGCTGACAAGCAGACAGAACGTGATGACCAGGATGCTATTCCGGTGCTCTGCATGGGCTATTTCGGCGGCTGGGGGCAGTCGCCGGACGAGCTTGTTGATCAGTACAAACAGATGCTCAGCACCTACAGTCAGCAGGATAAATATATTATCGTCGGTGTCTATCCTGATTCTGTCACCAATGGCGTCGTCAATCCGGATGACTATGTCAATGCGCTGTCTGGAGCCTTCAGCGAGCATTTTGTCATGATGGATTCCGTCAGCATGCCGGATCCGGCATTCTCTGACGCGGGACATCAGGAGATAGCATCTGCCATCTTCAGCAAGGCACAGGAGCTCGGCTATCTGAATGCTTCGGCATCTGCATCCACCGATGTGACACTCGTCAATGATGCGGGTGATCAGGTAACAGCGGCAAAGAACAGTGACGGTGCCTATGTAGATGCCAGCGGAAAGACATACACCGACAACGGAGACGGCACCTGGACGGATTCTGAGGGTGGCAGCTGGAAGACAGCGAACAGTGCTTCTCAGAATGACACGTCAGATAACGCATCTGCGGAGACAGCCACTGCTTCGTATACGCTGAAAGATGACAGTGGCAATACGGTCACTGTATCGCCGGATTCTGATGGCAGTTATTTTGACAGCAACGGCGTCGCTTATCAGAATGAAGGTTCAGGCAAGTGGATCGACGAGAACGGCACAACCTGGTCGGAAAGCTGATAATAAGTCTGCGTCGGAGGCGGGCTTGCACAGTGGTGTGCAGTCCGTCTCTGACGTGGAAACCTGACAGTTATAGAATAAGGGTATTGACAGAGGAATGTTTGCGTGATAGACTGCAAACGTTGACAAGAAAGAAGAGTGTCCACTCTCACCTGTACACGGAGGCGTGCTGCGGGTAAATACAGACGGAATATCCTCACAGGGAGGATACATCCGGTGTGCTGTAGGAGTGGATGACAGAAATGTCATTCACTTTTTTAATGTATTAAATGCTGTGAAACTGCGAAGCAGCGAAGCGGCAGGTTTAATACAATGATGTGGATCTTTTCAAAACATGTCAGTATAGACAGTATCAGGCGAATTTCTTTTTGAGCGGTAAGGAGGGCAAGGCAATTAACAACAGCAGAGGTAACGACGTACAGATCAATGGACAGATCCGTGACCCGCAGGTTCGAGTGATAGGACAGGACGGTGAGCAGCTCGGTGTTATGTCTTCAAGAGAAGCACTGCAGAGAGCACAGGATGCAGGTGTGGATCTTGTAAAGGTTTCACCGATGGCGGATCCGCCGGTATGCAAGATCATTGATTTTGGCAAATATCGTTATGAGCAGGCCCGCCGCAAAAAGGAGGCCCGCAGGAAGCAGCATATTGTGGATATCAAAGAGGTGCGCATGACGCCCAACATTGATACCAATGATCTCAATACGAAGATCTCCGCTGCAAGAAAATTCCTGGAAAAGGGCGATAAGGTGAAGGTGACGATCCGTTTCCGCGGACGTGAGATGGCGCATATGAACGCCAGCCGTCCGACCCTTGAAAATTTCGCCAAGCAGCTCGAGGACATTGCCGTGATCGAGAAGCAGCCGAAGATTGAAGGACGCAACATGAGCATCGTTCTCGGACAGAAAAAGAAGTAAACATTGTTAAGGAGGAACATATTATGCCTAAGATGAAGACACGCCGCGCTGCGGCAAAACGCTTTGAAACTACCGGTACCGGTAAGATTGTCAGACATAAAGCATACAAGAGCCATATTCTGACCAAGAAGACCACAAAGAGAAAGAGAAACCTGAGAAAAGCAGCTGTTCTCGATCAGACAAACAGACGCCAGATGAAGAGATGCATGCCTTACGCATAAGGCTGTTCATATTACCGGTTAAGGAGGATCATTAAAATGGCAAGAATCAAAGGCGGCCTGAACGCCAAGAAGAAGCATAACAGAGTTCTTAAACTCGCTAAAGGTTACAGAGGAGCAAGAAGCAAACAGTATCGTGTCGCAAAACAGTCCGTTATGCGCGCACTGACTTCTTCCTATGCAGGACGTAAGCAGAAAAAGCGTCAGTTCCGTCAGCTCTGGATCGCAAGAATCAATGCTGCAGCAAGAATTAACGGTCTTTCCTACAGCAAGTTCATGTATGGTCTGAAGACTGCAGGTGTTGATCTGAACCGTAAGGTGCTCGCTGACATGGCAGTAACCGATAAGGAAGGATTCGCACAGCTCGCTGAGACAGCAAAGAAAGCTATCGCCGGCCAGCCTGCCTGAGTTGTCGAATATTTTTTAGAAAAGATCAGAGCCGCGGATCCCGGTATTTACCGGACCGCGGCTTTTTGTGTATAATGACGGGAACAGACGTTTCTGAAAAAGCAGTTTCTGACCGGATGTACATGTGCCGACCTCGGGAATTGCGCAGCGATGGAGCAGTCGGGCTTCATACAGTACGGTAGCATCTTGTATGATTGGAGTTTATGGTAGAAGGAGGAACCTATGGCGGGATCAACATTTGGAAGAGCTTTCAGAATCACCACATGGGGTGAATCCCATGGTAAAGGGATAGGGGTAGTGATCGACGGGTGCCCTGCGGGGCTTCCCCTGACAGAGGAAGATATTCAGCCGTATATGGATCGCAGAAAGCCGGGACAGAGCCGATATGCCACACATCGGCAGGAGTCCGACAGCGTTCTTATCATGTCCGGAACCTTTGAGGGAAAGACGACGGGTACACCCATCTCTCTGATGATCATCAACACCGATCAGCACTCGGCTGATTATTCAGCGCTGAAAGATGTTTACCGCCCGGGCCACGGCGATTTTACCTATGATCAGAAATACGGCTTCCGGGATTATCGCGGCGGCGGGCGTTCCTCAGGCAGAGAGACCGTCGGTCGTGTAGCGGCGGGGGCTGTAGCCTGCCGGCTGCTCCGTGAGTTCGGCATCGAGGTCATGGCCTGGACCAGTGCCATCGGACCGATCAGGGCGAGAACCTTTGACAGGGATGAGATCAGAAAAAATCCGCTCTGCATGCCTGATGCGCAGGCGGCAACCAGGGCATCTGCCTATCTGGGACGCTGCATGTCGGAAAAAAATTCAGCCGGCGGCATTATCGAATGCCGTGCGACGGGTGTGATGCCGGGACTCGGCGATCCTGTCTTTGATAAGCTGGATGCCAGACTCGCACAGGCCATCATGTCCATCGGCGCTGTCAAGGGCGTGGAGATCGGTGACGGTTTTGCTGCGGCAGAGCATACGGGCAGAGACGATAATGACGGCTTTACGACGGATGAAAACGGTGTGATCCGCCCGACGTCCAATCATGGCGGCGGCATGCTGGCCGGCATCAGCGACGGCGCCGATATTTTTCTCCGCTGCGCTGTCAAGGCTACGCCGTCCATCGCGCAGGCACAGAATACGGTTCATACGGACGGAACGCCCGTCCGCATAGAGGTCAGGGGGCGTCATGATCCGGTTATTGTGCCGAGAGCGGTTGTGGTCGTTGAATCCATGACAGCCATCGTGCTTGCTGATGCCCTGCTTACAGGCACGACAGCCCGCCTGGACACTGTGAAGCGCGCGTGGAACCGCTGATGGTTACATGCACACGTCTCGTTGACAAATCAGGAGACGCACTCGTATAATGACGTGTAATGCGCGGGGGAGATTCCGGTGATGTCCACACGAAAGGAACTGGAATGAATATACTTGACAGACTGGAAAGAAAATTCGGAAGTCATGCGATACAGCATCTGACGCCGATCATCATCGTCACCTACGTGACAGGATATATTCTGCAGCTGATGGGCAGTGTGACAGGCTCGAGTCCGCTGGCCCTGCTGAGCTTTTCACCGACGCTGATTGCAAGAGGTCAGGTCTGGCGTATCGTCACGTGGATTCTCATGCCGCCGTCATCGCTGTCCATCTGGACGCTGCTGATGCTTTTCTGTATCTATCAGCAGGGCGTGATGCTGGAGCAGGTCTGGGGAGACTTTAAATTCGACTTCTATATTTTTAACGGTCTGATCCTGACGGTGATCGCGGGATTCATCGCCTATGCCATCAGTCCGATGGAAGTCGAGTTTTACAGTCTGTCCTTCTCCACCTATTACATCAGCCTTTCGGTATTTCTCGGTCTGGCTCTGACCTTTCCGAATATGGAATTCCGTTTCATGTTCCTGATACCGATCAAGGCCAAATACCTGGTGATCTTTTACGGAGCCTATCTGCTCTACGTACTGATTGCCGGAAATTCGGTCGTACTGGGTGCGATGATCATCGCATCGGCTGCCAATATGGCGCTGTTTTTCTTCCTCTACAGGAAAGGCCCCAGTCTGACCAGGTCACAGCGGAAGACACGGAATAATTACCGGAAATTCATGCGTCAGAACCGCCGGTCGGGCGAAAAAATAGATCGCACGACGTTCGGCGGGCAGAGCAACACCGGTTACGGGCAGAACGGCTACGGACCGGACAACAGCGGCTATGGCCAGAACAGTTACGGACCGGACAACAGCGGCTACGGCCAGAACGGCTACGGACCGGGAAACACCGGTTACGGGCAGAATGGTTACGGACCGGATAACAGTGGTTACGGCCAGAATGGTTATGGTCAGCAGCAGAATTATGACAGCAGTGCGGGGTCGCGTGATACGTCCGGCCAGCGCATGAGAGGATATAGAAACGGGAAAGGCCGTCAGCCGATCCATCGCTGTACAGTCTGCGGAAGAACAGAGCTCGATGATCCGACGCTGGAATTCCGCTACTGTTCGAAGTGTAAGGGAAATCACGAATACTGTATGGATCATCTGTATAATCATGTTCATATTCAATGAGAGGATGGGAAACTGTCATGAGTGAATACCGTAAGGTACCTTTTGTCACAAAGGAAAAGCTGGAAGAGATCATTGCCGATGTACCGACGCCTTTTCATATCTATGATGAAAAAGGCATTCGTGAGAACGCGCGTGCGGTGAAAGAGGCTTTCGCATGGAACAAGGGGTTCCGCGAGTATTTTGCCGTCAAAGCGACGCCTACGCCGGCGCTGATCCACATTCTCGGCGAGTATGACTGCGGATGCGACTGTTCTTCGATGACAGAGCTGATGCTCTCAGAGGCCATGGGATTCGACGGCAATCACATCATGTTTTCTTCCAATGATACGCCGGCGGAGGAATATCAGAAGGCCTATGATATGGGCGCCATCATCAATCTGGATGATATCACGGCCATCGATGTGTTTGAGAAAAAGGTGGGAAAGTTCCCGAAGAGAATGTGCTGCCGCTTTAACCCGGGCGGACTTTTTGCCATGTCCAACGGCATCATGGATAACCCCGGCGATTCCAAGTACGGTATGACGACAGAGCAGCTGTTCGAAGCCTTCCGCATTCTGAAATCAAGGGGCGTTGAAGAGTTCGGTGTTCACGCGTTCCTGTGCAGCAACACCGTGACGAATGAGTATTATCCAAAGCTTGCCGACATTCTTTTCCGTCTCGCGGTAAAACTGCAGAAGGAAACGGGCTGCCATATTACTTTTATCAATCTGTCCGGCGGTGTCGGCATTCCCTATGAGCCGTGGCAGGAGCCGAATGACATCCGTGCGATCGGTGCCGGCGTCGAGGAGGTCTACAACAAGATCCTCGTTCCCGCGGGCATGGGCGATGTGTCGATCTACACAGAGATGGGACGCTTTATGATGGGACCGTACGGCGGACTTGTCACGAAGTGCATCAACCAGAAACATATTTACAAGGAGTATATCGGTGTGGACGCGTGTGCGTGCAACCTGATGCGTCCTGCCATGTACGGCGCTTATCACCATATCACCGTCATGGGCAAGGAAAATGCGGACTGCGACCACAAATACGATGTGACAGGATCGCTCTGCGAGAACAACGACAAGTTTGCTGTGGACCGCATGCTGCCGGAAATCAATGTCGGCGATATTCTCTTTATCCATGATACCGGCGCACATGGCTTTTCCATGGGCTATAACTACAACGGCAAACTGTGGTCAGCGGAGATCCTGCTGAAGGAAGACGGAAGCTGGGAGATGATCCGCCGGCCGGAGACGCCGAAGGATTATTTCGCTACACTGGATTTCACGCCGGAATATAAGAAAATGTTCGGTGACGCGTAATAGAACGGGGGTATGCGCGAACCGCATTTCATTTCAGGGGAGAGGTAAAGTCTTTGGGATGGCCTGTCTTTTACCAGTGATGAATACAAATCATCAGGGAACGGAGGGTCGCTATGCAGAATAACGGGGATACAGATGAAATAAAAAACAAAAAGAAAAAGAAAATCGGCGCAGGGCATATAGCCCTGATCATCGGTCTGGCGCTGCTCGCTGCGGCACTGATCGGTGCGCTTGCGTTTCAGAATTACTGGAATAAGGAAAAAGAGCGGGAGACATTTCTGGACGGCACTACGATCAACGGCAGTGATGTCTCGGGAAAGACGCCGGAAGAGGTGACAGAAGCTCTGGCGGAGCAGTGCAAGGATTTTTCCGTGGAGATCGATGAAAACGGAACCGCTGTTCTTACCGGTACTGCGTCGCAGTTCGGTTATACGCCGGATACACAGGCGCTCTCGGAAAAGCTGCAGGATGCGCTGAAGGCACAGACATCTGATTTTGCACGCATGATGCAGCTGAAGAGGACCGGTGAGTCGCTCACAGAGACGATGAGCTGGGCTTTTGATGAGAGTACGTTTGACAGTTTTGTGCAGTCGGCAAATTTTTCCGTGCCGCGGACAGCGACGCAGGATCCTGAGCTGACGCAGAGTGATGACGGCACCTATACCGTTACGGATGGAAGCAAGGGCAATGAGGTGGATGACACCGCCCTGCAGTCGTTTGTCAAAGAGCAGATCGATCAGGCTGTTGCGAACGGAACAGAAGAGAGCGGCGTGACGATGACGCTGCCTGACAGCGTATATACTTCGGCAGATCCGGATGAATCGCTGAAGACGTCGCTGCAGCAGGAAGCCGATGAAAAAAATAAAGCGGCTGTTCTGGATAAATACCAGAATATGTCTGTGACCTATGAATTCGGAACACAGACAGAAGTCCTGGATGCGAATACGATCATGGGCTGGCTCAGTGTCGCCGATGACGGAAGCATCACGGTGGATCAGGATGCTGTTTCTTCTTATGTGAGCGATCTGGCTTCGAAATACAATACACGGTATATTGCGAGAACATTTACTGCGACGGACGGCGAGGAGATCAGCTTCAGCGCCGGTTCGGTGGAATACGGTTACACCATTGATCAGGATGCCGAGTGCAAGCAGCTCACGGCGGACATTGAAAACGACGAGCCGGTGTCAAGGGAGCCGGAGTATATCCAGACAAATGATTATGGAAATCCGCTGTATCTGAGCCGGGAGGGCACGGATGATCTGAACGGAACCTACGTCGAGGTGGATATCAGCTCGCAGCATATCTGGTTCTACAAGAACGGAACGCTGGTTGTGGACAGCGACTGTGTGACCGGTGATGCATCGAAAGGGTTTGACACGGAGATCGGTATTTTTCCGCTCGCCTATAAGGAGAGTCCTTCCGTGCTGACCGGTCAGAATGCCAACGGCAATGATTATGAAACCAAGGTGTCGTTCTGGATGCCTTTCTTCGAGGGAGAGGGTCTGCATGATGCCACCTGGCGGTCAGCATTTGGCGGTGATATCTACAAGACGAATGGTTCGCATGGATGCGTGAATCTGCCGTATGATACGGCGGAAAAGATTTACGACAATATCGATGCGGGCACGGCGATTGTTATTCATGAGTGAAAAAGTCTGCTTCACAAATGATACCCGCCTGTGATAAAATGCATAAAGTATGCGGCAGCTGAGTTATGCTGCCGCGTAAGCCGGCGTGTTGGAACTGGTAGACGAGGCGGACTCAAAATCCGCTGATAGAAATATCGTGCGGGTTCGATTCCCGCCGCCGGCATTAGATAATCCCCGGGAAATCCTTATAAATAAAGGGTTCCGGGGATTTCACGTCTCTTACATCTAGCAAATATCTAGCATTTTCACGGATTTAAGTCTTTCGGGGTCACGGTCGCGCATTTTTTTTCGTGACATGCATGTACACTGTAATCCGCGATTTTATTCCTCACCAAAAGAAAGATTATCCGCCACATTATCAGAAGGTACGGTGTAGTTTAATCTGATGGAATCAGCGTCAGATTATTCTATGCCGTACTTTTGTGTTATCATAGATGCCGTTGCACGAAAAAAATAGCAGGCCCGCACCCTGAGAAAG
>Ga0256406_1000147_pt1 | contig 134167 bp, 118 predicted proteins | sample RumenRJG_03DNA_FD_185986 | JGI IMG/M metagenome (GOLD analysis project Ga0256406, IMG submission 185986) | Bovine rumen microbial communities from Lethbridge, Alberta, Canada - RJG_03 | ecosystem: Host-associated > Mammals > Digestive system > Stomach > Rumen | place: Canada: Alberta... | reverse complement strand
GAATAGGCACGAATTCTTCATACGACTTGTGACAAATGCTATTCAGGATAACCTCTCGAAGAGCATTGACTGGTACGGGAAGTTCATCCACACGCACGATGCCTTCATAATGTATGTACGCTTTCATATACTTTGTTGTCAGCAAGTCAATAACCATGTTTATCTGCTTAAACAAACTGCCATGTATTTCGTCCTGATAAAGTATGTCGGCATCGTTGGCAAAGTATCCTATCTTGATATAGGCACCAGTAACGTAGCGTTCCGGGTCTGAGTAGAATAGCAATGCTGCTGCACGTTTCAAGTACTCGCCTTCATAGAGGTGAAGTCTTGCGAGTAGGTCTGAGCGATTACCACGCACATCCTCTGCGCTGCTGTGTGGGCTCCTTGCTGCCTCCTTTTTGAAAAGATTAATGGACTCTGCGTCAAGCATCCTTTCCGAAAGTCCTGGAACAGGAACACTATCCCACGTCCTACCTTGTTTCGACAGCAGGAACTGGTCAAGGGCTGTGCCTCTTAATTCTTGAAGAGTGCTGCCTGTTCTATAATAGTACTTGCCACGAATGCTAATGGGGTTGGGCGACGATGAGGTTATGAGTTGCAGATACTCTTTCCCATCAGATTCGAGCAGGTTCACGTCAATCAATATTCCCATCCGGTCTTTCACCATATTAGGAATGTCTTCCATCAGCCGTTTGGCATTCTTGACGCCAACAACTTGTTTGTCGTCATTCACACCTATATATAATGTGCCACCCTGAGCGTTGGCAAAACCGCATATCCACTTCAGATATTCGTCGTGCCAGCTCTCCTTGTACTCTATGATTTGGCTCTCGCTTTTCATATCAGATTTCGTTAATCGTTTCTCTTAATATGTCGTCATCTATCTGCCGGTAACGGTTAAAAGCTCGGCTTCCCTCCACGTGACCGCTCATCTTACCAACAATGTTGGGGTCTTTGACCACCTTATAAGCAGCACCGACAAAAGTCCGTCTTGCCATATGACTGCTTGCCACATCACAGATACGCTTAATCTCCGTCTCTCCTGTTGTCGAATTGCGCACCTGCACATTCCTTGTTATGCCGCAAATAAGAAGTATCTTCCTTATAGCCTCATTGTATTTGTCTGGGCTGATAAATGGGAACAGTCTTCCTTTCTCGTCAGTGCCTTTGTATTTGTTAACGAGACTGATGGCAGTTTTATTGAGTGGAATGCGTGGTTTTACTGGGGCATCCTCGTCCATCGTCTTGCTTGGCACATATTCCAATATTCCGTTTGTGATGTTTCGCGAGGTCAACCGTTCAAGGTCACCGACACGACAGCCGACAAGACACTGGAATACGAAGATGTCGCGTTGGGTTGACAGCGAGTCCAAAGACTTCTCTGTAATGGCCTTCTTGTCTTCGTCAGACAACATCTTCCACTCCTCATGCAAATCAGCCTCAGCGACGATATTCCGTTCCTCTTTCCACAGATAGAATGGCACTCCATATTTCTCGACACCAATTTTCACCCCATCGAATGGCCTGTTTGTTGTCAACTGGTTGTCATATAGCCATTGCATGAAAGCCTTGAATTTTTTCTTGAGCTTTATGATGGTGTTGTCGCCACGATCTTGCAGCTTTGTATGAATGTGAACAACATTGATTTCAGCTGGATACTTCTCCAAGATAGCCTCGAACTGCTTGGGATATTGCTCTGACAAAGATTTCTCATTGCGCAGATAATGCTCAAAGTCATCTATGTCATAGCGGGTAATCTTGTGGATGTTCCACTTGAATCTCTCATGCAGCACCTTGCTTTTGAAAGCCTCATAGCGAGCCAAATCGCGGATTAGCACCTTGAATGCCTTTGTATGATCATAGGAGAAACGCTTTTTCTCCAAATACTCCTCGGCAAGGTCATAAATTGACTTTTCTCCTTTGGCTCTTACGCGCTTCCCACTATACAGTTTGGTTGGGTGAAAGAATTGGCTGATTATTTTGTCCAACCACATTGCGTCAATATCTTCCCTTGAAGCGGTATCAAAAGCCTCTATTATCGCATTTTGAAGTTGTTCAATGATTTTCTTTTGTTGCTTGTCAAATTCAACTTCAGGTGTGACAATTCTGTCGGAAATAACAATCTCTCCATAAGTCTTAATGGAATAACCCCTCTTATCGGATTCTTGCTGAGTTATTGAAGTAATATTTTCAGGTATTACAATGCCAGCCTTTTGAGATGCAGTGCGGTTAACGAAATAGCGGAAGTGACGGGGATAAATGAATATACCCGTTTTCGAGCGAAGGTTCACGCCATGGAAAGGCAAGAACCGAAGGAGAACCTCACTACGATGGGTTATCTTATCTTCTTTGGATGATAAACTTAGTAGAATTGTTGCCATAGGGATTGAGTTCTAACGGCACAAAGTTAAGCAATTTTTGGCGACATTTTGGCGACAAAGGCGCAAACAACGGATATTTTAAGTATCATTAAGAATTTGATTTATAATCTAACTTACTGATAATTAATTCATTTTCGATTTCATACGATTTCACTGAATTTCGGTATAATGTGCCTGTCAGGCGCACAAAGAGAAAAGCCAGCTATCTTATTCTAAGGTAGTTGGCTTTTTTGCCTAGCTTTTGCCGCATAGATGGAGGAAATAGAATAAAGACCTACGTAAAGAAAATAGTTTTTTCTCATCAACTCTCACAGGAACAAATATTTTCGGGTAAATATTTGGTTAATATTGATATTCTGCTTATATTTGCAAAATAAGAGTAAGACCCAGTAGCAGCTTGCCTGCAAGATAGGCAAGAAGCATGAGCTTATTACAAATATTGACACTAAAAAAGGAAAGGACAACGATATGACTGCATTTGAAATCAATGCCGAGGTGTATCATAACCTTGGACTTATAGCTAACGACGAGACCTATATGAAGGCTGTTTTAGACTTGATTAATAAATTCATAGGTGAGAAGAAGTCGAAGGAGGAAACAAAAAAGATTCATGTAAAGAGAAACCAGCCTTCGTCTTTGGACAAATATGTAGGCATTTTCTCATCATCACGTGAGGACGATGAGAAAAACCGAGAAGAATACATGAGAGAAAAATACGGCAAACACTTCAAAAATGCAGACAAAGGTCTTGAAGTGCTTGACCCAGCTGAATTTGTCAACAAATACATCGTCATAGAAGATTAACCCTGCGCCACGGCTCCTACATCCTCACCCCCACCCTCGCACCAAGTGTCATGAGGTTGATATACTCCCCACGCTGGCGGCTGTGTGGCGACTGTAGACCATAGTTGAGGAAGATGCCACTCGTAAGATGCTCATGCGCCCGATAATTATGCTTCCTTGTTATTCGAACAGATCATCCATCGTTACCTGTGACTGGACAATGCCACTATGCTTTCCCACAGCGATGCCATAGGTGGTGACCATTGTCAGATGAATGGTCTGACGAGGAGACAAATGACTTCTAAGACTTTCTATTCTGGTTCTGAGCCGCATCTCTTCGTCCTTATCAATCATATAAGGAGTTTCAGAGAATTTCATCTCACAAAGGTTGACAACATGGTCCTTGCGGAATATCAACATATCTATCTGAGCCCCATTGTGCTCCTCATCTCCCGCAGAACGCCATGCCGACACGGTCGTCTGAACACCGGATATCCCAAGAAAATGTCCATCAAACGGCAAAATATAATAACTAATTTTTTGCCGAATAAGGTCAAAAACGCCATCGCTATCTCTTACCACACAAGCAAAGATATTGAGAATATTGAATTGTTTAGCAGAAAAGTTACACTTATGTAACTTACATTTATGTAACTTTTCGTATCTTTGCAGCAGATTAATACTGATATGACCATGACGACACAGAAAGTTCCTTTCCAATTCGGCACACTTGCCACACGCGACAACTTCATTGACCGCGTTGAGGACAGAGCAACGCTGAAGCAGTTGCTCTACTCTCATGTTAACACCATGCTCGTATCTCCCCGTCGTTGGGGGAAATCATCGTTGGTAAAAGTTGCCATGGCAGAACTCCAAGAAGAACACAAGGAAGTGCATGTCTGCTATATCGATGCCTTCAGCATCTCTTCCGAGGCTGAGTTCTATCGAGTGTTTGCCAGTCAGGTTATAGCCTGTTCTTCGAGTAAGATTGACCGTTGGATTGCTGACGCCAAGAAGTTTCTCACGGGTGTCGTCCCGCAGATTGTTGTCAACGACCAAGTAAACAACTTTATGGCCTTTGACCTCAAATATGTTCCCGAAGAACAAGACAAACTGACGATCCTGCAACTTCCGGAGACACTGGCAAAGGACAAGGGCATCAATATCATCGTCTGTATTGATGAGTTTCAACAACTCGCCCTCCTTCCCGAGTATAAAGACATGGAAGGGAAGATGCGTACCGTATGGCAGCAGCAAGAGTTGACCACCTACTGTCTCTACGGCAGCAAGCGACACATGATGATGAACATCTTCAACAACTCCAATAGCCCGTTCTATCGTTTTGGTCAGGTCATCTTTCTTCAGAAGATAAAGAAAGAAGATTGGATACCCTTCATCACCTCCCGTTTTGCAGATACCGGGAAGCACATCAGCGAAGCTTTGGCAGGAAAGATATGCGACACCGTCAAATGCCATTCCTGGTACCTGCAACAGCTATGCTATTTCACGTGGTCATTCACGAAAGATGAAGCCACCGAAGACATCTGCAAGCGCGCTTTCGAGCAAGTTCTGAATATCAACACGCCCATGTTCCAAAGTGATACCGATAGCCTCTCTGCAAGTCAAAAAGAACTGCTGAAAGCTATCTGCAATGGCGAACGGCAACTGACATCAGAAGAGACGAAACGCAAATATAATCTCGGCAATCCCAATACCATCTCGCGAAACAAGCGTACGCTGCAAGACAAGGATATCATAGAGAACGAACATGACCGGTGGACGTTCGTCGACCCCGTCTATGAACAGTGGTACCGGCAAACATTTTTAGTCTAAGACCCAATCATTGGTTCTCATTGTTCTCATCTACGGTTAATATTTACATCAGACAACACGGACAGACACAGACAGAAATGAGAGCGCGGCTTCTTCCCAATGTTGTCTCAGTTGTAAATGTTGTCTCAGTTGTTGGAGAATCCGACAACTATAACAACTGGAACAACTATGACAACTTTATCTATTCTTATCTGTTGTATTGGTTGTTGATGTTGTCCACGTTGTTGAGAATATACCGACAACTTTTCACAACCAACACAATTTTGACAACCCTTTTTATTTTTAATCTCTGCCAACTGAACAGATCCTCTCCACCACCATGATCACGACGCCACATACGATGCCGGCGATGAAGCCACCGACATGACCTGCCATGCTGATGCCATGACCAAAACTTAAGAAGAAGTTGATGGCACAGAGGCCACCCACGATGTAAACGGTAGTCATACCGACAGGCTTGTCCTCAAGAAACCGGATGGCTTCAATCGTCAGGCAGGTACCCATCATGCCAAAGATGCCACCACTCGCCCCCACCGTGTATCCGTATGAGAAGATAAGGACAGAGATGCCGGAAAGGACTGACGTAATCAAGAAGACAACCACCGTCCGCCACGGGCCAATCTGCCCAAGCATGAAGATACTCACGATGTAGAACGTGAAAAGATTGCCGATGAGATGGAAGATGCTCCCATGAAGGAAACCAAAGGTGAGGACTCGCCACCACTGCGGGTCATAATAGAAATGAATAGTATCCAACGCACCCAACCGATAGAGCAGTTCTCTGTCGGGCCGATCGCTGTTTAAGCCGTAAAGCAGTTCGATGATGTAGATCACGATCCAGCTGACGCCCAAGATAACAAGCGGATAGGTCACTTTCAACCAAGGCAGCGTGTCTTTGAGATCCTCCTTCGATTTCTCGAGTCGTTTCTTTCTAGGACTCACTGGCTGCGTCCAGGCAAAGAGGAATATCAGCAAGGTGACAACAACATAAGAAGCAAAAGGAGCTCCTACAAGGAATCCCATCTCGGACCATGCATCGGGAGCCTCATCATCGTGACATATCCTTAGGAAGGTCAGTTCACTTCCTTTCTTATGCTTAACCTGGTGGGTAGCGCTGGCAGCATATAGCATCCCATTCTCTATATCCGTCTCCTTCTCCAAATAATAATAGCTGAGCGACAACGCCTGCTGATAGTTCGTTTCAAGTTCCGACGCCGCCTCATCTTCCGCCTTCTCCCAATCTTTCTCGTCTCCAAATGTATAGTTGGCAGACTCACTGCTCACCACAAGGAGGAAAGTGTTGTCCAATCCTTTGATGGGGATGACAAGGTTACCGTCGAACTCGATGTCCGTATGGTGTCGGCGATGCACAAAAGAATGATCGATAAACCTTCCAACCTTTGTCGTATCAAGGTCTAACTGGTCAACCCGGAAGAAGATGTAATCCCTCACATCCTCCTGCGTGAGGCTCGACACCTCGTGCACATCGTTTGTCAGGACCGTATAGCACCGCGGCAATCCCATAAAAGAGAAGAGAAGTATCGCCCAGGCAAAAAAATAGATAAAGTCGCGCGTCTTGTCACGGGTGATGATAGACACTTGTCGGCGGACAATGAAGTAGAAGCCAAGAAGACAGACTCCAGAAAGCAGTGCCACAACCACAAAACCGGTATTGAGGTAGGTTCCTGCGATCTCCCCCACTATCCCCGCCAAGAAGCAGAAAGGGATCAGGGTTCCAACCGTTATTGCCCATGCTTTCAATCTCTCCTCCCGGGAAGCCCCACCTTGTCGTTGTCGTGCCATTGTTTCGTATATATAGACTGTACTGTTCTTTTTCTGCTTGCAAAATTAATAAAATATTATCAGAAAAGAAGGTAACATACAACAATATTCCCATCGCGACACGGCCGAGGCGGAAACGCGACACGGCCGAGGCGGAAACGCGACACAATTGAGACGGAAACGCGACACAATTGAGGCGCGATGAGATAACCGCCGTGATGCCCCCAATGATTTGGTCATTTGGGAAACATTGTGTACCTTTGCTGCCACTGAAAACAAATCTCTTAACACTAAACATTATGGAAGTAAAGTTTGAAATTGGAACAATCAACAACGCAGAAGGCAAAGGCAACCAGCGGAAGTTCATCCGCCTTCAGCAGGAGGAGCCCATGACGGACGACGAACTGGCGTCAGCCATCGAGCACGAGTGCACACTGAGCCGTGCCGACATCAAGGCTGTCTTCGAGGCTTTGCGCTATCATGTTGCAGGCTCGCTGAGCAGTGGCCGCCGGTTCCATATCCCCAAGCTCGGCTATTTCTCCCTCGCAGCAGCTATGAACAACCCCGAGCAGAAGAAGATCACGGGCAGGGACATCTTCCTCCGCGGCATCCATTTTCAACCAGAGGACGGCCTGCTGAGCGACCTCCGCCAGGACGTCAGCTTCACGCAAGCCAAATACGCCGCTAAGTCTGTTATCTATCTTCCCGACGAGCTCTGGGCAAAGGTCTCCGGCTATCTCTCCACCCACCGTTACCTCACCTGCCGCATCATGCGCAGCGAGTTCGGGCTCAGTGAGCGAAAGGCGCGCGAGTGGCTCGCCACGTTCGTCCGGCAGGGCCGCCTCACGAAGGAAGGCACGGCGCACCGACCGCTGTACTTCCTGACACAATGATTATTTAGGGTACTCACAAGGGTACCCTACAACAAAGCTATTAGCAATACTTCTTTAGACAGATAAATTCAGATAATCGATGTATGCAAAAGATCAAGGAACATAAATCTTGTATGTAATCCTTCAGAACTTATTTGGGTAGCTTCCTTCTCCGCTTCCTCTGTTGCATAAAGATATTTAAAACCATTGAATTCATAGAATGCCAGCACCTCTGGCTTGTTATAGGCGTCAACAACCAAGAAACGGCAACCGGTCTTATTGTCTTCGTCTAAGAACCACAACTTTATATAATTGACGATCTGCCGACCGACCTTTAATCCTTTTCCTTGATAACTCTTATTTACCCCCAATCTGCCAATCAGAACAGCAGGGTAAGTACGGAGGTGTTTTAACCCTGGAACCTTTCGCTGTACCTTGTTAGTTGAGCTTTTCGGAATAAACGTCGTTTTTATGCTATCATTCGAGACAGTAAAGAATGCTACTATTTCTGAGCGTTGAGTATCGTTGCTCAAAAGAACATATGTCTTTCCGAGATGTTCTTTTGCATATGGCAAAGCATGATTATGAAAGAAGTCGTCAAGGTCTTCATCTCCACAAGAGAAATCCAGTGAGATTATCTCTTGGTTAAGTGGAAGAAGAGTACAACTTTTAGTTATGTCAAAGGAGTAATCACCCATTCTTGTTTACTTCCTTATGACATATTTCTTAGATCTTTCAGCCATACCTTTGATGGCTTTAATCATAGATTCAGAGACATGCGTAACAGGGGCATTTTTTACCGACTCTATCATGTCATTAAAGTATTCTGCGTCTTTGCCAGTAAGTACAGGTATATTTTTTATTGCTATTGCCATATGATTACTTTTCTGCAAAGTTAAGAAAAAGAATTTGATTTCTCCTCGTTTCTTTTTATTTTTTTCCTTATCTTTGCAATCTATAATCTCTAATCGTCATGCCAGAACCCATAGACATACTCCTTCTCGACCACACGACCCGGAAGAACATCTTTTGGGCCACGGACAGCTATGCCGACTTAGGCGAAGGCTACCAGTGGCACGATGCCATCACCGCTGCCGCTATCTCGGGCGACCATGCCGACCTCATCCAGCCGCGTGCTATGAAGAGCCGCGACGAGCAACAGCGACGCTCCCGGCAGATGGCTGAGGTCTTCACTCCTTCCTGGATCGTGGCAAAGATGAACGACGTCATCGACGAGGAATGGAACGAGCAATGGCACGTCGGACCGGACACCGATACCGACAAGTCTTGGCAGGACTATGTCGTTGCCACGCGCCTGGAGATCACATGTGGCGAGGCCCCGTTCCTCACCTCACGCTACGACACTGTCAGCGGCGCCCCTATCCCACCCGACCGCCGCGTGGGTATCCTCGACCGCAAACTGCGGAAGGTCAGTGAGCACTGCACCGACGCTGACTGGACGCGCTGGGCGCTCCTCGCCCTCGGCAGCGTCTATGGCTACGAGTGGCAAGGCGACAACCTGCTGTTAGCCCGTCAGGCGCTCCTCGCCACGTTCAGCGATGCTTACGAGCAGCAGTTCGGTGCTCCCGTGGACAAAGCCCTCCTGCAGCATGCCGCGGAGATCATCTCGTGGAACATCTGGCAGATGGACGGGCTGAAAGCCGTTGTGCCCGACACGTGCCACGAAGAGCGACACACAAGCAATGACCTCTTCGGAGGTAGTGCCACAACGACCGTGACGCCTTGCCCCGGCTGTGCGCAGAACAATATTCTGTTGCACAATGGTCTCCGCTGCCGCCTCCGCCGTTGGATTCCTTCCGACGACAATCTCAACAACGCCCTGCCCGATTCCTTCGACTGTCTCTTCACCGACTTTATCACTAAGAAATATAAAACCCATCATAAAACCAAATGGCCTATGAAATTCGACTTCGTCATTGGAAACCCACCGTACCAAGAAGAAACTGAAGGTACTTCTGACAAGGCTGTCTATAACCTTTTCATGGATGCGACCTATAATATAAGCGAAAAAGTAGAATTGGTAACACCTGCTCGCTTCCTTTTTGATGCAGGGAAGACACCTAAGTCATGGAATAAGAAAATGCTCTCAGACCATCATCTTAAAGTTCTAAAGTATGAGAAAGAGAGTAAGAATATTTTCCCCAACACCAATATTAATGGAGGAATTACAGTGACTTATCACGATATGAGGAAGGATTTTGGAGCAATAGAAATCTTCATATCTAATCCCATCCTTAATGACATTCTTCATAAAGTAATACATTCGAAAGGGTTTGAAACTGTAAGTAATGAGGTCTTCTCTCCTGAAAGCTATAAGTTTACAGAGAACTTATATCAAGAGCATCCTAATATTAAATCGATGACTTTCAATTATAATGGTAAAATTAAACCACTTATTAGTAAAGGGCATGATTTTGACATAACATCAAACATTTTCGACAAACTTGATAATATTGTCTTTTTTCAAAGTAAACCTGATGACGGACAAGAATATATCAGAATTGAAGGAAGAATGAATAATAAAAGATGTGTGAGATGGATTAGACAATCTTTTATAAGCCCCCATGAGAACCTTGACAAATACAAAGTTTTAATCTCTGAAGCAGATGGAGCTGCTGGAACTATTGGGAAGCCTATACCAGCACGAATTATGGGGAAGCCCATATTAGCGGATCCAGGAGAGGGACATACTCAGACATTCATCTCTATTGGAAAATTTAAATCAAAGAACGAAGGAGAGAATATGGTAAAATTCGTGCAAACAAAATTCGCGCGGGTTATGTTAGGTATATTGAAAGTGACCCAACATATTAGAAAAGGTGTATGGAAGTACGTCCCCCTCCAGGACTTCACCTCTTCTTCCGACATCGACTGGAGCAAGAGCGTACATGAGATTGACGAGCAGCTTTATGACAAGTACGGTTTGACGAAGGAGGAGCGCGACTTCATTGAGACCCATGTAAAGGAGATGGAATGATGAAAACACCTAAGATACAAACCACTCATGTGGCGCTGCCACAGATCTACGCCTATACAACGCCGGAGATCGCCCGACACAACGGATGGGTGAAGATCGGCTATACCGAACAGGCGCATGTCGAGGACCGTATCGCACAGCAGTGCCATACGGCAGACATCTTATGGCACCTCGAATGGCATGGCAATGCCGTGTATGAGGGCACGAACGAGACCTTCCTCGACAAAGACTTCCATGCCTATCTCAACAAGCTCGGCATCGAGCAGCAGCCGAACACCGAGTGGTTCCGTATCGGCGTGGACGAGTCGCACCGTGACTTCTACGACTTCCGCGAGAACCACGGCATCGTGGCAGGTAAGCCCACACAGCATTATCAGCTCCGCGACAGTCAGGAGCAGGCTGTGGAGCAGACGATAGCGAGCTTCACCGACAAGCCCGCGACGGAGTATCTCTGGAATGCCAAGCCGCGCTTTGGCAAGACCCTTGCCGTCTACGACCTCTGCATGCGCATGAACCTACACAACGTGCTCGTCGTCACGAACAGACCCGCCATCGCCGACTCGTGGTACAATGACTATCTGAAGTTTGTCGGGCCCGACCATTATCTCTTTGTCTCCCGCGTCTCCGCCCTTCTGGAGCGTGAGGACCCGTGCCTGACGCGCCAGCAGTATGTCGAAGCCATCAAGCAACCGGGACGGACGAAGAACTGCATCGAGTTTGTCAGCTTGCAGGATCTCAAAGGCTCCATCCATTTCGGCGGCAACTACGACAAGCTCGAGGAGGTAGCGGACCTCACGTGGGATCTGCTCGTCATCGACGAGGCCCACGAAGGTGTGGACACCTACAAGACCGATGTGGCCTTCGACCAGATCAAGCGCCGCCACACGCTCCATCTGAGCGGCACGCCGTTCAAGGCCCTTGCCAACGAGAAGTTCCCGCAGGATGCCATCTTCAACTGGACCTATGCCGACGAGTGCCGCGCCAAGCGCGACTGGGATGAGAGCCGCGGCACGAACCCCTATGCCGCCATGCCGCGCCTCAACATGTACACCTACCGCATGAGCGATATCGTGCTCGACAAGGTGCGGCAGGGTGTGGAGATCGACGGCGACACGGAGGCTTATGCCTTCGACCTCAACGAGTTCTTCCGCGTGGAGCGTGGCCGTTTCGTGCACGACGAAGCCGTGGACAAATGGCTCGACGCCCTGAGCCGCCAGCCCCGTTATCCCTTCTCCACCCCCGAGCTGCGTCACGCCCTGCGCCATACTTTCTGGCTGCTGAACCGCGTGGACAGCGCCAAGAAACTCGCGGAGAAGCTGCGCGACACTGAGCGCCACCCCGAGTTTGCCGACATCGAGGTCATCGTGGCTGCAGGCGACGGCAAGACCGATGACGATGAGATCATCGAGGACGATAACTCCTTAAAGCGCGTGCGCAAAGCCATCGAGGAGCACCCGCAGGGTACCATCACGCTCTCCGTGGGCCAGCTGACGACGGGCGTCACTGTGCCGCAGTGGACAGGTGTCTTGATCCTAAGCAACATGAAGAGTCCGGCACAGTATATGCAAGCCGCCTTCCGTGCCCAGACACCTTATCTCTACAAGGGAGACGATGGTGCCTATCACCGCAAGGAGAACGCTTATATCTTCGATTTCGACCCGGCACGCACGCTGACGAACTATGAAGAGATGGCGAACGGTCTCTGTGCCGACACGGCATCGGGCAACGGCGACACCGACACGCGAAAGGAGCATATCCGCGAACTACTCAACTTCTTCCCCGTCATCGGTGAGGACGAGAACGGAGAGATGGAGGAGCTCGATGCCGAGCAGGTGATGCTCATCCCGCGTAAGATCCGCTCGAAAGAGGTCGTGCGCAGTGGCTTCATGAGCAACTTCCTCTTTGCCAACATCAGCAATATCTATAGTTGTTCGGCAGCCGTGCTCGACATCGTCAATAAGTTCCCCGCCGTAAAGAAGCCGAAGGACAATAACGTCGATGCCGGCGAGGTAGAGACATTGAAGCAGGAGCTCGACGCCGAAGGCAATGCACAACCCGACCCTGAGAACGTGAAAGCGACGCAGGCCAGCGTTTTTGGCGACAAGATCTTTGCTGATACGGAAGAACTGAACGACTATGTGAAAGAAAGCATCGAGAAGCACCGCAAAGACATTGAACGACAAGGGAAGAGTGCGGAGGAGCAGATGCTCGACAACATCAGCGAGAAGCTGACGGGCACGCTGCTCAAGCAGTCGGACGAGGGTGCGAAAGCCAACGATATCGACAAGCTTTCCAAGCGCAACCAAGGCCGTGCTTCTATCCAAATCAAGAAGGCTGTCAATGAGCAGCTGGGCGCTCATTTCCATCAGGCGACAGTCGACAAGAAGAAGATTGACCATCAGTGTGAGCAGGACTGCATGGGCAAGACGACGCAACAGCAGACGGCGATCCGCAAGGAGGCGGAGGCGCAGAAGCGGGCCGTGGACGAGAAGCTGACGCGGACTGTGCAGGACAAGATGCAGGAGGTGCTCGACAAAGGCTCGGAGATCGTTGCCGAGACCTTTGAACAGCAGCGCATCGACGACAAGAAGAGCTCGCTCGACGAGCAAATCCGCGACCATCTGCGCGGCTTCTCACGCACCATCCCCTCGTTCCTCATGGGCTACGGCAATGAGGAGACGACGCTGCAGAACTTCGACAGCAACGTGCCCGATGCGGTATTCTTAGAGGTGACGAGCGTGACAAAGGAGCAGTTTCATCTCTTGCGTGACGGCGGCGACTTCGTCAACCCGGAGACAGGCGAGACGGAGCACAGCAGCGGTCATTTCTTCGACGAGGTGGTGTTCAACGACTCTGTCAAGGAGTTCATGTCGCTGCGCAAGAAGCTCGCCAACTATTTCGAGACGACGGAGGATGAGGATATCTTCGATTATATCCCGCCGCAGAAGACGAACCAGATCTTCACACCGAAGTGGGTGGTGAAGGAAATGGTGGACATGCTGGAACAGGAGACCCCGGGCTGTTTCGACGACCCTGACAAGACCTTTGCAGACTTGTATATGAAGTCGGGACAGTATATCACAGAGATCGTGAAACGACTCTACAACAGTCGGGGCCTGCAGCGGGCTTATCCCGACCCGGAGGCCCGCATCCGCCATATCTTCAAGCGGCAGGTCTATGGGCTGGCACCGACGGAGTGTATCTATCGCATCGCCATGCGTTATATCCTTGGCTTCGACGATACCATCCATATCCCGGCCTCGGAGCACCATCTGCGACAGGCCGACAGTCTGCCTGCTGCCAAGGAAGGGAAGATGGCGGAGCTGATAGACAAGATGTTTGGAGAATAATTTTGGCATTACAACAATTAAACCCCGGAAGCTATGGAAGTGAGAGATGTCTTTGCCATGCGGAAAGAAGGACGATGGGAGGAGGCCTACCGCGCCATCATGCAACTGTATGCCGTGCACCAGGGACCGCATACGAACCTCTGTATGTTCTGGTGCACGAACGACCTGTTCAAGCTGCGTGCCAAGCAGAAACGCACGGAGGAGGCACGCCGCCTGCTCTTCCAGCTCGTGAAGCTCTATCCGCAGACGAAGGACCGCATCGGACAGGGCAACCGTGCCATCATCAATGCCGCCCTGACGATGGACAAGCTCACGGAAGGGTTCAATCTGCTCTATTTCATGCCTTACTACAACCGCATGACGGAGGCCGACTGGCAGCCGTATATTGTCAACGGTCATCGCGTGCCGTCGCTGGGTCAGCAAGTCGTGAACCATCTGCTCAAGGATATCTCCAAGCGCGATGCCAATTATATCAACCAGATTGCCGACCTCTTCAGTACGGCGTTCAAGAAGTCACCTTATTATAAGGAGAACCTCCGGCATCTGGCGCAGATGCACTCGCTCGTCGGACATACCGACAAGGCCATCGACACCTATAAGCAGATCCTACGGCGCCATCACGACAGTTACCTCTATGCCGAGCTTGCCAAGCTCCTCACGGACAACACGGAGAAGATAGCGCTCTACTGCCAGGCCATCGTGCACCAGTACCACGATGAGTATGCCGCCAAATATCATCTTGAACTGGCCTGGCTCATGGCAGCTACCCTGCCGCGCCGTGCCGCCTACGAGCTCGCAAGGTACATGGAGATCAAGCAACGCAAAGGACAACATGTGGCTCCTTCGGCCGTGAAGCTTCAAATAAGATTGGCGCAAGTCTCGCCCGTCACCTCCGATGAGGAGCAGGTGCTCTATGAAAGATCGGTAGCGGCGGTAGAAAAGATATTGCGCTGATAAACACTTCGAAGAGGTGCCACATGGTTAGCCCAGGAACAACCTCGAAGAGGTTGAATATGGTTAGCCCCATGCAAGGAGCGCAGCGACGCAGCATGGGGGTTCAGTTGGGTGGCGTTTCGTTGAATTCCGGCCTCGAAGAGGGCGAACATGGTTAGGATGCTGGTCATCACGGTTCGGGGTGATACGTTTTTGATGGCCATGTTCGCCCTCTTCGAGGCCGGGAGTCAGGTCATCTGCACTATTCCGACCCCACGTTTCGGCTACGCCTCACGTGGGGCTAACCATGTGGCACCTCTCCGAGGTGCTGATCAGGTCTAACCCTTTCAGCTCCTCATCCGACAGAAAACAGAGATAGACCTTGACCGATTAAAAATGTTATTTAGTTGAAAAAACGATGCGAGATATTATAATTTGCAGTAACTTTGCAGCCAATAGTTTAGAGCATTAATAAAAAACATAGAATTATGAAGAAGATTATCATGATGCTGTTGGCTGCCGTAATGGTATTAGGCGCCAATGCCCAGTCTACAAAGACTATTGCTAAATCTGTAGCTAAGGCTGCCGGTGAGGCTGCTCTTTCAAGCGCTAAGACACAGGCTACTGCCGCTGCTACAAAGGCTGCAGCTAAGAATGCTGCTAAGTATGCCAAGACGGCTGCAAAGGTTCAGAAGGACTATACAAAGGCCAAAAAGACTTACACAAAGGCTAAGTCGGCTTACAACACAGCCAAGGCTGTTGCCGGCACTGCATCCAGCACAGCTACCTCCAAGGCTGTGAAGAGTGCAGCCAAGAGCGCAGCCAAGAAGGCCGCTGTGAACGCAGCTACAAAGGCTATCAACAACCTGTAAACAGGTTAATACCTCATGTTTGGGGCCGGACGGTCACAATTCATTCAATCATTGTTGTCTCTGTTGTTCCCGTTGTCTCTGTTGTTGGAATTCAACAATCTTTTGTATTTTCTCCGACAACTTCAACAACCTAAACAACATTGACAACTTTTTCGAGCTGTACGGTTGGACATTGCTTACCCTCCCTTTATGAAGGTTCACAGCCTCGGAGAGGCTGAATTATTCATAACCCCAGTCTAAGGAGCGCAGCGACGCAGACTGGGGTTGTTGTGAGAGCGTGTTTGACTGATCTCCTGCCTCGGAGAGGCAGACTGCACGAAAGTGCGTAATGTTTTTTTTAATGTAAAGCCGTTTACAAACTTGTTAATAGGACAGCGCTGATCCCCCTGTTGTCCTTGTTGTCTCTGTTGTCCTTGTTGTTGGAAAACCGACAACAACGTTGGCGGAAACCGAATCGGTTGTTTCTCCAACAACTCTGACAACGTATACAACATAAAACAACTTTTATCGCTATCGCTCCTTCATCGGAACATTAATCCCCATTAATTTCCATTAATTGCTCATTAATTGATTCATAAATTAATGTCTAATTAACGGTAAATTAATGGCAATTGTCGTTATTATCCTAATATTCCTATCTCCCTTGGCGTATGCCCTCTAAGGATCCAAAGAGGCATATCGTTACAGTACTCGATACAAGTCGAAATCAATCTGTGAGACTTACCCAATTCCTTAGGACCAAGATGCGCCTGCGGCATCAGCTCCGTTGCAATATAATCTTGAACAGAACTTTCCTCAAAGTTTTCATCCTCTTCGTGCTGAGCCCTTATCCAGAGATCAAAAAGGCATCCTTTGGCATCGTCCTCTGACATGTGGAAATCCTTGCGAAGCATGGTAAGCATCTTCTGCTTGGAAGGGTTAGGATAGTCCAAGGTAGGAAATAAACCAGCATCTTTTATTTCTTCCGGTGTGAACTTCTTCTGCTCCACCTCTTTGCGCACGTGCTTCCGGAACTCGTTGACATCTTCCCACATGAACGGCGAATGTAAGAGCATCTTACTATCCGGCACATCAGGATCATTATCGTAAAAGGCTATCAGCGCTGAGTTCTCGCGGACCCATTGATAAAACTGACCAAGATCACCGTCTTGGTCGAAAGCTAACCCATCTCTGATATAATCGAGGTACTCCCGCCTTGTAATGACACCATAAAGATTTGTCAAGCCTAACAAAACCTGCTCCACAACAAACCGTATTAAAATACGGGCATCATGGAGGATACTCTCAACGAGATCTACAGTGAAGGCTCTCCTAAACTCTACAGGCAGGTCGAAATAGTCATGCTCCCCATCCGAACTGTAACTGAGGATATGCAGCATGACGGACGTCGTAACCGTAAAGGTTGTGTTTGTCCGCATGGAAGAGTCGTTGTCTACAATCTCCTCTATCATCACTAGATCATGACTGGGCAACTTCGACAGCACATCTTTCGGATGGTCTATGATTTGCTTTGCCAGCCATTGACGTGCATGCTCAATAGTATCTCCCTCCACCTCCGAAGATACCTCGAAGCCGTAGATTCCCGCAGCTTCCTTAATGTCGCCTATCTGCATGTCGCCCATGAGTTTCTGTAACGAAACGGGCTCGTCGCTATCGCTTTGATTGAAGCCGTCCTCAGAATCATCTTCCTTCACGATGGTGTAGGTAAAATCATCGCCCAAAGTCTTCTTCATCTGAGGAAGATATTTACTGGCTTCCAACTCACTTTGCGCCACAAGACAGTGCTTACCGTCTTTCCCGAAATCATATTCTATCAAAGGCACACGGTCGTCATCCTCCTCCAACATATACTGGGTCAAACCAAAGCTCTTGTCTGGTTCAATACCTGCCTCACGTGCGAACTCCACCGCGCCGTAAACAATATTATGAGCTTCTTCATAACTGCATGGTTTTATACCGGAGACACTGAGCTTGTCGAGAAAGTCTTCATACTCTTTCTCATCAAGGCGAAGTTTGTAGAATGAATCTTTCAAACCGACACACCAGACATCAAGGAAAAAAAGCGCAAGGCTTACCTTCCCCCCAGTATGCTTGCGTGTGACCAGAACATGACCTTCACCATAATCCCAAAGGCTGTCAGTGACATAACAATCACCAATCTCCAGACTGCGCATCTTTTGCTGCATAAACTTTTCCGGAGAAAGGAACTGCTGACCTTGTGTTTTCTTCTTTTTGTTTGACTTGGACATATTATTATTGTTTCAATATATTGATTGATTTTTACGCAAAGGTAAAGACTTATCGCCAAAACAAGAAGTTTTCTCCCGAGAAATGTTTAATTTTGCAAGTAATATACACAACTCAATAAACTAATAATGAAAAGAACATTTCTCTTGGGACTTGCGTTCTGTGCCCTCGGTGCCTTTGCGCAGACCAACCTCTCTTCGGGCATAGACCTGAAGAACCTCGACACGAGCATCAAGCCCGGCGACGACTTCTATCACTATGCCGCCGGCGGATGGCTCAAATCTCATCCTCTTGATGCGGAGCACGCTGAGAACGGTGCCTTCGTAGACCTGCAGGAACTGAACCAGAAACGCATCCAGGGGATCATCCTCGAATATGCCTCGAAGCCGCAGCAGAAAGGCTCATTGGGACAGAAGATCGGTTCTCTCTACAACCTCATGATGGACTCCGTGCGCCTCAACCGCGAGGGCTGGACGCCTATCAAGCCGACACTCGACAAGATTGCCGCCATCAAGAACCGCAAGGAGTATCAGCTCGTGTGCGCCCAGCTCGACCGCAACGGTGAGGGTACGACGATGTTCGACATCGGGGTCGGCGCCGACCAGAAAGATGCCGAGTGGAACCTCGTGGGTATCGGCCAGGGCGGACTGGGACTCGGCGAGCGCGACTATTATGTCTCCGATGACGCACAGAACAAACGCGTGCTCGAGGCTTACAAACAGTATCTCAAGAAGCTCTTCATGCTCACCGGTGCCGACGAAGCCACCGCTGAGAAGAAGATGGAGGCTGTGCTCGCTATCGAGACGCGTATCGCCAAGGTCAGCTACGACCAGGTGAAGCTGCGCGACATCGACGCCAACTATCACAAGATGTCGTATACCCAGCTCGTCAACGACTTCCCCGGCATCGACTGGGGTAACGTGTTCCTCGCTTCCGGCTTCCCAGCTTTCGACTACATTGATGTCGGTCAGCCCGAGCCTATCCACGAGGTGGAGAAGATTCTCGCAGACACTCCGCTCGAGGATCTCAAGACTTATGCCGAGGCAAAGGTCATCAGTGGTGCTACGGGCCAGTTGAGCGATGAGTTCCGTAAGACGCAGTTTGCTTTGAACCAGGTGCTGACAGGTGTCAAGCAGGATCGTCCGCGCTGGAAGCGCGCCGTGGGTCTCGTGAGTGGCACGCTCGGTGAGGCTATCGGCAAACTCTATGTAGATAAGTATTTCCCGGCATCGAGCAAGCAGCGTATGCTCGAGCTCGTGCATAACCTTCAGACAGCGCTCGCTCAGCGTATCGACGAGGCTACATGGATGAGTGCCGCTACAAAGGCTCAGGCGAAGGACAAGCTCTCCAACTTCATCATCAAGATCGGCTATCCCGACAAATGGAAGGACTACAGTGGTCTGCAGGTCAACGACAGTCTGTCACTCTATGAGAACCTTCAGAAGATCTCCCGCTGGGCTACCGACGATGAGATCGCCAAGCATGTCAACAAGAAAGTGGACAAGACGGAATGGGGCATGACACCGCAGACCATCAACGCCTATTATAACCCCACAACCAACGAGATCTGCTTCCCCGCTGCCATCCTTCAGCCACCATTCTTCGACCCGACAGCCGACGATGCTGCCAACTACGGTGCTATCGGTGGTGTCATCGGTCATGAGATGAGCCACGGCTTCGACGACCAGGGTGCTCAGTTCGACAAATACGGCAACCAGCACAACTGGTGGACAGCACAGGACAAGAAGAACTTCGATGCCCGCACGAAGGTGCTCGCCGACTGGTTCTCAAGCTTCGAGGTACTGCCTGGCGTGAAGGTCAATGGTAAGCAGACACTCGGTGAGAACATCGGTGACAACGGTGGTCTGAACATCGCTTTCCGTGCTCTGCAGAACTCCCTGAAGAAGAACCCGCTGCCCGTCAAAGATGGCTTCACACCCGAACAGCGTTTCTTCCTCGCCTGGGGCCGCGTATGGGCTTCGAACATGACCGACGAGCTCGTCAAGTATCTCCTCACCGTTGATGTCCACTCTCCTAACTACGCCCGCGTCAATGGCGCCCTGCCGATGATCGACGCTTGGTACACCGCCTTCAATGTGAAGAAGGGCGACAAGATGTTCGTGCCGAAGAACAAGCGCGCACACATCTGGTAACCACGAAAAACACTGTCCACAAAGGACGCGAAGGACACAAAATAAGCACGGTCAATGCTGATGACAAATCATGCATTGACCGTGCTTTGTTTTCTATTGAGCCACAAAGATAATCTGTGATAATCCTAAAATCTGTGGTTAGCCCTCAAACCACAGATTGCACAGATTGTAAAAATCATAGTCACACCTTTAGGCGCAGGCAATCTTATAGCTTGGCAATTTCTTTAAGACTTAACCCTGTAGCCTTAGCAATCTCTGCAGGAGACATCCCCATAGCTTTAAGGTTACGAGCAACAGAGCGGTTGGCTTCTGCACGTCCTTCAGCGCGACCTTTATCTGCAGCCCCTTGCATAACGACGAGAGTGTCACGATAATGGCGGAGAGCAGAGTCGTATTTCTCACGCTCGTCCTTCGTCATATTGCTCACCTCACCTATCTCAGCCAACCGGCGGAAAACGGAATTCTTTGCTGCCCACGGCATTCTATCTAATGTCTCCATATTCTTTAATACATAAATCCAACGTTCAAAATCATTGTCACAGTCTTCTGCTTCCTTTTGGAAGCAAGGAAATTGGAGAAAGATAGACGCAACGGTCTGCAAAATGAGGATGTTCCCGATTCTGCATCTCTACGATGATCCTTTCTCCTTTTTTGCAAAGTTAGTAGTTTTTTCGATATGCGCCAATGATTAAATATAGATTTTTTCCTGCAAATGGGCGTATGAAACATTAGCCCCAAACGAGACGAAGCACCTCGGAGAGGTGCCACATGATTAGCCCCACATGAGACATAGTCGAAACGTGGGGGTTAGCATGAGACCAAGTAGGTTAACAACCGGCCTCGAAGATGGCGAACCTCTATTTTACCACAGATGAAAAACAATGAAAAACAATGTGCGCACCGGTGAAGTTCGCCCTCTCCGAGGCCGACCGGTCAAGGTAAGTTGCTCGGTTCTAAACCCCAGGTTACGTCGCTGCGCTCCTTACCTGGGGTTAATCAAGTTCGACCTCTCCGAGGTCGTATCCCTACTTGAGGCTAATCGTGTGGAACCTCTCCGAGGTCGTATCCCTATGAGGCTAATCACCTCTCCGAGGTGATTAAATATTGTTTTTCATTGTTCTCATCTGTGGTTAATAATCAGCGGTGGGGCAATCACTATTTTCGCCTTCCGATAATAAAGGGATCGATGATGGAGCCCCCTACGGTATTAGTTATTTTTATTGTCTTCGCCAAGAATCATACAAATCTTATCAAATCTTTCAAAACCAATGATACGAGCTAGCTAGCTTGAAAAGATTTAAACGGATGTTAGATTTGAAACAATTTGTTAGATTTTGCGCGCAGCGCTTACTTTAGCCGCAGACAAAACAGATGCCTACAGATTCTATTCTTATAACTTTGCTATCTCCTCAAGACTTAATCCTGTAGCCTTGGCGATCTCTGCAGGAGACATCCCCATAACTTTAAGATTACAAGCAATAGTACGGTTGGCTTCCGCACGACCTTCCGCACGTCCTTCCGCACGACCTTCCGCACGACCTTCTGCACGTCCTTCAGCGCGACCTTTATCTGCAGCCCCTTGCATAACGACGAGAGTGTCACGATAATGGCGGAGAGCAGAGTCGTATTTCTCACGCTCGTCCTTCGTCATATTGCTCACCTCACCTATCTCAGCCAACCGGCGGAAAACGGAATTCTTTGCTGCCCACGGCATTCTATCTAATGTCTCCATATTCTTTAATACATAAATCCAACGTTCAAAATCATTGTCACAATCTTCAGCCTCTTTCTTAAAGCAAGGCAGTTGAAGGAAGATGAATCGCTCCTTGTCGGAGAACACCTTTCCTGACTGCCTCTCAACTAACTCTACATCCGTGCGAAAGCGTTCATCCAATTCATCCATGAAGAAATTGATGAATGCAATCATGTAGACAGCATTGATACGATAGCCCCAACTCGCACCCTTCTCACCTTGCCTTGAGATTGCCTGAGAAGCATAATAGATACAACGATCAGCGAAGTGAGGATGTTCGCGGTTCTGCATTTCAACGATAATCCGTTCCCCTTCGTCTGTTTCACAAAAGACATCGTAGATAAGGGAACGGTCATCTTTATATGCTGCAGGCTGTTCTTTATCCAAGAAGGTCAGATTTGTAATGACCTTCTCACCTTTCAAAAGGTTGTTAAGGAAATCAAGAAGCAAAGGCTTAGAAACCTCCTGCCCAAAAATGCGCTTAAAACCTATATCCGTAAAAGGATTGATAAACCTACCCATAGCATCCGCTTTTAAAGTGAACAATGCTTTCGAGGCAAATTTACGAAGAATATCGCATATTGCAAAGAATTAAGGCATCATTTTTTGTATTATTAGACAAACATCAATACTAAAGCGAACAAGGGTGCGCCAATCGCTTGACGCACCCTCTTACTAACAGATCAAGAAAGTAATGGTTACTTCCAGATCACCATTTTCTTTCCATTCACGATATAGATACCAGTCTTCGTGACACGCTCAACACGACGGCCCTGCAAGTCATAGATAACCTTCGGAGCATTGTTATTCTTCTGGATATTATCAATACCAGCAAGTTCACTGTTGATGGAATAAGTTCTAATATACGAATCGTTAACCGTACATGACGAAGAAGCTACACTTGAAGGATCTTTCAGATACTTGCCATAGTTGGCATCCCCAAAGGCTCCTTTAGGAATGATGAATGCATATTGAGTAGTTCTCACCTTCACCATATCGATCGGCTCATCCCATACGAGCTTGAGCGCATAATTGACAGCATCCGTATGATCCTTATCATATACAAAGTGACCAACACCCATCAAAGTACCAGTCAAGTACTCCCTCAATTCTACCTTTGCATTCGGATTACCAATCAGAGAGTCGGTCTGCGCACGGTCATAAAGTACGATATACTGCTCTAGGTAATCTTTCGGATACTCATCCTTGTTCTCCTCTGGAAGTTTAGTCCACGATGAAATATAAAGTTTAAAATCTGACGGTGTCGGAGTCGGAGTTGGAGTTGACTTAGAAGCGAATGTAAATTTAGCTTTATATTCCTTAGAAGTCACCTGCTTGTTGTCCTGTACGAAGCTAAACGCTCCCTTAGGGATAACAAGATAGTAGGTACCCTCTGTAAGTCCACTGAAGGAGATATCGAAGTCCATGGTAGAGTTCTCCACTGCCTTGATGGTAGCAGAAACACCAGCAACAGCCTTACCATCCTTATCAGTGACAGAAGGCACAACACCGTCCTTCAGAACAACATTATCGTCTTTCGTAAAGCTCAGGCGGATCACATCAGAAGCGGTCTTGATAGTATCCTTGTCGAGCTTAGCATCGATATCTACGCTATCCACTGCGGGCTTCGTACTTTCCTCGAAAGCGAAGGCACTGGAAAAATCGGCATCCGTAAAATACAACTTAGGATCAGTAGGATCCGTTTCTATTGTATATATTGAGAAATCAATAAGCGCATTGGCATAATCCTTTGTCTTCTTTCTCTTGTGCTCTCCTAAATAGCCATAGACACTGAACAAGCCAAAAGTAGCCTTGTCTGATACCTTATCAACTTTCAGTTTATTCAATGTCAAGTCATTTACATCAGAAGAATAGCTCTCCGTAACGTTCTTATTAGATGTTGTCGGATAGTCATCACTATTCATTAGGACATGCAGATACTTACCATCCAGCGTAGAGAACGCAACTTTACCCTTGCCTTTAGCTTCTGCCTTGAATGAGTAAGCATTGCCCTCAGAGGAACTAAGCTTTACAGCCGAGCCATCATAGGTCAGATACAACTTATCACCCTTTGCATTGACACCGTAGATCTTATAGTATTTATCTGCAGTCGGCAGTTCTACATCGGTCTCTTTGTAGAAGTTATCCATCAACTTAAGGAGCGTAGAATCAGCGGGAGTCTTCTTTGCATTGATAGAATCGCTCAGAGCCACACGCGCAGCGCTCATAGCAGAAGGATAACCAACACCCGTCTTCTTGAGCAGAACCTTGGCGGCCTTCATCGTCTCCGTGTCAGGCTTCTTATCGGTAACATTCCAAGAGAAAGTCACTTCCTTGTTCCACTTCACGTCATCAGTGCCATAAAGGTTATCGCAGACGAACTTCTCCGGTAAGGTCAAAGAATAGGTACCTAAGTCTGTATACACTCTTCCACCGCGAACAGTGCCCACTATCGACTTTCCATCTTCAGATACTTTAAAAGTCATAGCTGCTTTTGACTCACCATTCAATTTAAGTACCAAAGCATCTTCAGAAACCTTGTTACCAATGTAATCCGGGAAGGTTATTGTAACCTGACTTGGGAAGGATTCACCAACATAACCCTCTTTTGGAGAGACAGCTGTCGGATTGAAGGTAGCGCGGTCTTTCTTTACCGTAAAGGTATACGACAGAGCGGTATTGATATAACCATCGCTTGTCTCAATCAGTCCAGTAGGAACAGTTATGGTATAAGTACCATCATCAGTAATAGCTTTAGCAAGGCTCAGCGTCAGCTTAGAGCCACTAACAGCTGCTGTAAGATCCTCAGTGGTCTTACCATCTGAAGAAGCCAAAGTAGCTTTTACACCGCTCTGAAGCATAATATTGCTTCCAAAGGTAAGATCGATGGAAGAGAAACTTCCGACAGTAGCACCATTGGCAATAGATGTTGCTGTAGGAGTTAATACGTCAGCACGAGGTTTATAGGTAACCGTAATCTTGTTGAACTGACTACCCTCACCACTTGCAAAAAACTTTACTGAATGGTAACTGCCACCATCAGCTGACCATTTACAGCAATAATACTTACTAGCAGTATCAAAAGACCCTTTTTGACCGTTAGCAGGTGAGAAGTTTCCTTGAGAACTACCTTTAGCGATTTCAATGGATTCAATATAACCACCTTCTGGAGCAGTAAAAATGACATATGAATTGGTGTGAACCATCAACCAATAAGTCCCTTCAAAAGCCCCATCAGTAAACTTCTTAATCCAAACCCCTGTAGCATTAGAAAGATCATTAAATGACAAAGATACATCATTTGCAGTGAAATTCTTATCAGAGACTTTCACTGAAGGACCATCATCTGTCTCGAACGCAGAAGCAGGGTATGACGGATTCAAAGATACAGGATCAGAGAAGTTGAAGACAGCCGTCTTCAAGCTCTGGCCCCACGCTCCCACGCAACAAAGCAGGGAGACTAACAGTAAAAATTGTTTCATCATAACTCTTATCTCATCTCAGGGTCGATCTCATCAGCCTGGGTCTTAACACAAAGCTTCCAAGTGCCATCAACCTTGACAGGGTTAAACATATAGGCGGTTTTAGCAGGCTGTCCTGTACCCGTCTGATCAGCATTAGCAAACGTTACATTATAACGCACATCATTGCAACCCTCTAATTGGAAGGAGAAGAACTGGCGGTTATAATCGAGAACAGGGAACATACGAAAGCGACGACGATAACGGTCAGCCGTAGCCTTCGTCAGCGGCTTCACTTCCTTCGTTGAATCATTATACTCATACAAATCAGCCAACACCTTGTCGATCTGGCCAGCTTTCAGCTGTGCCATGGCATCGTCACAAAGCTTCAGCATCTGCGTCGTATCCTCATGATTCAACGTACTGCGGAACTCAGCTACCTGCTCTTCACGAGGTTTGTCTTTCTTTTCAGAAGAACAAGAGGAGCAAGAAGAAAAGAGAGAAGCAGACAGTAAACCTAAAGATAAAACTAAAACAATTGACTTTTTCATAAAGAAAACCTTTCAATGAAAAGAGGGTGTGCCTGCTCTTTTGTAGACACACCCTCTTCAATTAAGAGCTTATGTAAGCTTAAGAATAATTCTTATTAGTTGTTCAGTGTACGATCAACAACAACCGTCAGAGTCTCCTCGAAGTCACCCCATGTGTAGCTGATAGTTACAGGGATCTTGAGAGTGAACTTCTCAACGTTCTCACCGTTGTTCTTGTAATAGATAGCACCGAAGACGCCCTTATGAGCAGCGATGTAATCAAGCAGAGCCTGATTCTTGCTAGCTGCATCGTAAGCAGAGAGATCGAATGTGAACTTGTGAGTACCCTGATTGATAGTCTTCTCACCATCATAAGTGTAAAGTTCTGCCAACTCAGTGATAGAACTCAGTTTCACGAACTTATTAGCGTCAGCCTGATGCATGTTGGTAAGAACTACATTCGGATTGACGTTCACAGTGATAGCGTTCACACCGTAGAATGCCCAGAACCACTTGTTAGCACCCTCCATGCTGACATTACGCCAATCGTAGAGATTGATGATGTCGCTCAGGTAGATAACGTTACCGTTAGTCTTAGCATCGACAGCCTGCTGCGGAGCAGTCGGGTTGAGGTTGATAGGACGCTGCCAGCTTGCGAGGAATACGCCGTCACTAACAGGTCTTGCAATACCGCAACCAGTAGAGGCAATCACACCAACATAAGTACGAAGTTCCGTAGCGATGTTACCATGATTAGCCTTGTAGCCGATAGCATTCAGAACATCCTTAGCAGGAGTGTTGTTAATAAGCTTCAAATCACCTGACACCTGATCAAGAGTAGCAATCATCGTATATGTGCCATTGTAAGCAGCATACAGAGCGTCGTTAGTGAATGCGCCCTTCTCATAGTCAACTGCACAAGTGTTGAGCGTAGAAGTAAGGGTAGACTCACTGTAAGCATCCACATCCGTAGCAATATACTTACAGAACAGTTTGTTGTACTTAGCATCAGCAGCAGAGCTTGCAGCTGTAATAGTATACTTCTTACCGTTTTGAGCTGTGATAGTTACATTCTCAGGAACGAAGTAGTACTTATAATCTGGATATTTAACTCCTTTGGCCTTCTCTTCACGAGTTGGTCTAGGAAGCTTCGGAGCGTTACCTACGAATGTAGCAGCAATCTTGTTGTTGAAGGTATTGATGTCACCACCATCAATAGGCTCATGAACATCGTTCACGATAGCAGAGAGACCATTGTCAGCACCCGTCTTAGCATCGTACCAGTAGTTGATGTTCTTCTCAGTCAGGGCAACTGCAGTGTTAGCCTTACGAGTGAGATTTATTGTTACCTTAACATAGATGTACTTGTAAGGAGCAATCTTGGTACCTACAACAGCCTGCTTCAGAACATAACGGAAGTAACGTGTAAGTTTAACTGGAGTAGTCTTATGATGAGTATACTTTTCAGCCTCCTGCTCAGTGAGTGTCCATGTCCAAGTATGGTTGGTAGTACCCTCAGTATTAGCATAATAAGTCAATGTGCCAAGCTGCGAGCCATCCTGAGTCTTATCTTCCGTGAATGTCTTGCCATCCTCAGAAGTATAAAGCTTCAAGTAGGATTTAAGATTACCGAACTGGTCTGGTGCGCTCTCAGTAGTCAGAGCTTCAGGCTCGTACATAGCATCGAATTCTTCCTTGGTTGTACCCTCGAGAAGATCGGTCAGCATGTACTTGTTGAACTGAGACCAAGTTGTTCTTTGTCCATCCACATCATTGCATAGATCAAACTCACCAGTACTCTCGGGATAATCCGTCTCAACTGTGATCTTGTCCTCAGGAGCCTTCTCTGTGATATGGAGCAGGATGTAACCATCGAGCACTACATCACCGTTAGCATTCTTGACGAGTACCTGTACCAACGGCTCACGACCGATAGCTGCTCGGTTGTCTTTAGCGACAGTCTTGCCATCAGCCTCAAGGTTATTAGCCTTCAGCACACCATTAGCCTGATCCTTCCACGTTGCGAAACGGCTGTCACTTGTCTCATTACCATCAACTTGATAATCAACGAGATGGAACTCATAGCTCAGACCCCACTCACGAGCCTGATCAAGTGTCAGAGTCTTCAGAGCGAAAGCCTTATCCAGTTTCGTATAATCCTGCTCCTGCATGTGGAGAGCGATATACGACTTGAGGTCGATATCACCATTGTAATAAAGCTCCAGAGCAGCACCACGAGGATCCTTCAGAGCCTCTGCAGGTGAATCCCAGATGTGAATCTTCTTGTTAGCATCAACGATGCCATTCTCATCACCATACTCAACCTTCGGATCTTTAGCGTTAACATACATAGGCTTCTGGGCCCAAACAAGAGCCTCGAGCTTAGCCTGCAGCGGGTTGAGCAGAGCGTAGTCGGAAGTGATAACAGACTCTTCCTTGTTAGACTTACTCTTAACCTGGAGAGCAACGGTATTGTCCTTCTGATAAGTATTAGAAGTAGGATTTGGGTTCAGCAACTCAGGATGAGCAATCTTAATACCTGCAGTCAGGACACCATTGTCAGCCACGAATGCAGCTTCGCCGTTGTCCTTCTTCTCAGGAGAAGTTACGCCCAGAGCCTCAGCAGTAGCACGTGTCTTAACGTACTGAACCTCAGGCTCCAGCACATTGTAACCTACAACGTCAGCGTACTTAACGTCAGCGTTAGCAGGATTCATGTGGTACTGGTTTGTCCATGTAGGACCATAGACATAATCCTTACCACCTGTAGCAGAGATGGGGTCATTGGGCAGATAGTTAGACTGATAGTCAACGATGTCGCCGGCAACAGACTTGCCCTGGTGATTCTTAAGTGAACTCTGCTTCTTAGCAACCAGTGTTGTACCAGTCAGGTACGGATAGTTGATAGTCTCAATACCATCGAGGTAGAGCTTCGGCATGAAGACGAGTGAACGGAGGTCACCGGTCAGAGAGATAACAACATCCTCACTGTAGCCCTGGAGACCAGAGATAATCAGGTTCTTGGAGTTGGTGTCAAGTGTACCAGTTACAGTACCGTTGTCGGTGTTAGCGAAGGAGATACCAGAATCCTTGACGAACTTGCCATCCTTATAGATGTCGAAGTGATGGGTTGTAGCGTTAGGAACATAGTACTCGTAGGAAGAAGCGGATGTACCATCCTTACCATCCTCGCCTTTGTCACCCTTGTCACCCTTGTCGCCTTTGTCACCCTTGGTTCCGAGTGCATAGAAAGTGGTCTTTTCGCCATCCTTGTACCAGAAGCCATCGTCACCGATAGTCCATGCTGTACCAGGTTTGCCGTCAGCACCATCCTTACCATTGGCGCCATCCTTACCATTAGTAAGGGTGAAAGTCTTACCATCGCTCAGTGTCACGGTAACACCGGACGTAGCCTGAGTAACGTTCGTGATGACAGAACCGGACTTGATCAACTCCTCAATAGACTTGATCTTAGCGGCATTGTCATCAATCTGCTTCTGCAGATTGCTGATGTCATCATCGTAGTCTTTACAAGAGGTAACCGTGCCCATAGCGCCTGTTGCGAGCAGACCGATGAACAGGTAACTAAAAATCTTGCTTTTGTTCATACGATTAAAAGATTAATTAAACATTAAAAAAATTTTCCTTTCAGTTTTCTGGCAGCAAAGCTAGCTTTTCATTCTCTTCAAGCAGCCCATGCCGCGGGGTTCGTCAGCACTTACGCCAGTTGAGAGAGCCTGGCGGTTTTTCGAATCTCCCCGGCGGGAGATTCTGAAAAGTGTGGCAAATATAGACATAATTATTAAAACACGCAAACAATATCCATCTTTTTTGCGTCAAGAGCCTAAAATTTAACCATTCAGGCACACTTTCCGCTCTAAAGACGACATTTTGTGCGTCCTTTTCCTTACATCTAAGGTTCGCCTCTGCGCTTTCTATTTGCAAAGTTAGTAGCTTTTTCAGACATAAGCAATTCTTTTTAATGTTTTTTTGAAAAAATGTTTTGCGGAAGTGCAAAAAGGGCAATGTTTCGTTTGCGAAAGGATATGTTTTTTGGCTTTTGACACAATAATAATATAGTACGATATGGTCTGGGGGGTGAAGCACCTCGGAGAGGTGCCACATGATTAGCCCCACGTGAGACGGAGTCGAAACGTGGGGTTTAGGATGATTAAAGGTGCATTGCAATCCGGCCTCGAAGAGGGCGAACGTGGTCTAGTGTGAAAGAAGTACCATGTTCGCCCTCTCCGAGGCCGGAAATTAGGTAACCAGGCTCAATCCAAACCCCAGGCACCGGCTTCGCCGTCGCCTGGGGCTAACCATGTAGCACCTCTCCGAGGTGCGGCGTATTGTTTTTCATTGTTTTCATCTGTGGCGAATATTCGGGGTTAGGGCGATTGCGGTTGAATCGTGGAACTATTAAAGTTGAATCGCAGGGCGTTTACAGTTGAATCGCAGGGCGTTTACAGTTGAATCGCAAGACGTTTATTGTGAAACCGCCGATCGGTTGCGGTTGACTGCTACCGGAAGAGATGGCTGATGATGTCACGATTTGCCTTGTCGATGCGGCCGGCATCTATGGAGTCGAGATAAATCTGGGTCATCTTCTCCGACGAGTGCCCCATGGCATCGCTAATAAGTGCAGTGGGAACGCCGGAGTTTTTGGCAATCGTGGCCCACGAATGGCGGGCTACATAGAGCGTGAGAGTGACGGGGAAGTCGAGACGCTTCCCGAGTTTATGGAGTTGATAGTTGATGGTTTGCGAGCTCTTCTTATATTCTTTCCACCCTTCGGCACCATCAGTGGTCATGAGCGGAAAGAGAAACTTACGGTTGGGATCAGCGTATTGGTCTACCAGACGCTGCATCTCGGGGATCCATTCCATCGACACGGGTTGACCTGACTTGTGACGATTATAAGAGAGGTGTTCCCCAGCGATATTGGCTGCCGTGAGATGCGCGATGTCTACGAGCGCCATGCCCCGCGTGATAAAAGAGAAGACGAAGAGGTCGCGTGCAAGCCGTTCACTCTCGCTGTCTGGCTCCGCTTTCACGATCTTTCGGATATCGTCGATCGACACCGCCCGTTTGCGTGTCTTGGCCTTCCCCGTGTACACCTCTTTGAAAAGGCCGTCGGGCAGAAGGATGCCTTCGCGGGTAGCCCGGTTGTACACGGCGCGAAGGATCCGGAAGTAGAACGACTGCGTATTCTTCGTCACACCACGTTTCTGTAAGTATTCAGCAAAGGCCTCAATCGACTGAGGCGTTACTCGTTCCCAGCCGATTGTCGATTGATTGATGCCGATAAAGTCGTGCCAACGGTTGAGCGTGGTCCGGTAGGTTTCAGCCGTACGGAATTTCTTGTTCGCTTCCTTTTCATCGATAATCTGCTGCATGAACGAAAGCATGTCGCCACAGCCTTGAGCCTTCACAGGTTCAGGCGTGTCCTTCACAGTAATATGCACCTCTATGTTATGTCCCAAAAGATTATACAGTTCCCGTGAAACGATGACTTCTATCTCACCTTTCTGCATTGAAGTAGTTATTTCTAATTTGCTACAAAAGTAATGCTTTTTCTTTGCATAAATATCATTCTGACAGATAAATGATGTTACGAATTATAATAAAGAATATCAAATAAAATATATTATTGCAATCAAAATATAACATTTATTCTTACAAGGAGCTATTTTCAGAATCTCCCGCCGGGGAGACAAAGAAAACCTGTCGGTCTCTCTCATCCGACAAGCGTGCTGACGAACCCCGCGGCACTATAAGAATAGTGTTAAAACTATTCCTATTAGTACTGCCAGAAGACTAGAAATTTAGTTTTAATGTTTAATTAATCTTTTAATCGTATGAACAAAAAGAAGGTTTTCAGTTACCTGTTCATCGGCCTGCTTGCTGTAGGCGCAACGGGTACAGTAACTTCCTGTAAGGACTACGATGATGACATCAACACCAACAAGACTGCGATCAGCGATCTGCAGAAACAGTTGGCTACGTTGCAGACAGCACTGGATCAGGCTAAGACTGATGCAGCCACAGCTCACGCTAACTTTGCAACGAAGAGTGACATCTCGTCCTTAGAGACAGAAATCTCAAAGCTTGCTACAGCAGACGCTCTGCAGAAGGCTATTGACAACCTCACCACTCTGATCAACGGCAAGGTTGACCAGACCACTTATGACGCTAAGGTCAAGGAGATTGAGGAGCAGATCGATGGTATCGACAGCAAGCTCAACACACTGGGCACCAGCCTCGACAACCTCGAGACAGCTCAGAAGGCTGCTGAAAAGAACATCGAGCTTCAGCAGACCGCTCTCGACAACCTGAAGCAGGCTCTCAACGATGGTCTCGCTTCTAAGGCTGACAAGTCGGAGGTTGAAACTCTCAAGGCTCAGATCGACAGCCTGAAGGCTGACCTCAAGGCACTGAGTGGCGATAACGGCTCTCTGACAGAGCTGAAGAAGACCATGGAGACACTGAGCAAGAAGGTAGACAGCTTCAGCACACAGATCAATGTGCTGACCGTCTTCGTTAAGCACGCTCTTGCTTCTCTGACATTCATTCCTGACTACTTCGATGCAGGTATTGAGGCCGCTATGGTTCCTGCTTACCAGGGTGCATACAGCACAACAGAGGATAACAAGGCATTCACAACCGCCGGTTCTGCTGACGACCTGCTCTCAGGCTACGGCATCGCCCGCTACAACGTGAGCCCGACAAGCGTTGACCTCGTTGGTTCTACTGTTGACTTCTACTCTCTGGCTTCTACCGTGCTGACACGTGCAGGCAAGGACTATATCAGCCCGGTCAACAAGACTCTGACTGACAGCATCGTGAAGGCTGACTACGCTAATGGCGTACTGACAGTACCTTTCAAGGCTGACTGGAGCGCTATCAGCAAGCTCGCTGCTGACCAGCTGCCTATCGCTGCTCTGCAGGTTAGCCGTGGCGACACAACTGTTACTTCTGACTATGCAACTGTCAAGGCTGCTAAGTTCTCTGGCATGGTTGTAGCCGATAATGGCACTCGCAACGCTGTTGTTACCGCACAGACGTGTGATATGAAGATCTCTGGCACCTATCACCTCTTCACAAAGTGGAGCGACATGACAGCTGCCAAGACAAACATCACACACGATGTTGCTTACAACTCTTACGTCAACCTTGACTCTCTGATTGAGGTGCACGTTACTGACAACGGTTCTGAGAAGCAGATATACACAATCAGCAATCCTTCTCAGCTGAAGGCTTTGGGTCTGAAGGTCGTCTTCGCTCCTGTTGACTACACTCAGGGTGGCAACAAGACCAGCGAGACTGCTCATCTGCAGCTCGTCACAAAGAATGGTCAGGTCTATGCATATCCGCGCAACGTAACTGTTGCTGGCGAGACTATCAAGGATAAGACAGCTACAAATGCTTCTGTGGGCCGTGAGCCAATCGTGGTCGTTAAGGTTGTTGACGAGAAGACTGGCAAGAAGGTCTATGCTTGGGGTTACATCAAGCTGAAAATCACAAGCCCGAAGCAGGCTATTTCTCAGATCACAACTGATGCCATGACCTTCACGGATGACATCTATGACAACTGCAACGCTGCATCTCTGACTACAACATGGTCACAGATCGAGGCTCTCGTTTACCAGAAGCTCGACATCTCTAAGGAGAACTTCGAGGCTACATATGAGCTCGATGACAACACAACAGATGCTAAGCAGTTCGCTGTAGTTGACGGTGCTTACAAAGAGGCTGACAAGATCGGTACTGTCAGCGAGGTTCAGGATGCTAACGATCCTACCACTAACATTCTGAAGTGGTCGTTCACCGCTGGGCAGCTCCACGCTCTCCAGAGCAAGGCAGCAACAGGCTTCACGATCTACGTACACTTCAAGCTGAAGGGCGCTTCTGATGAGAGTGAGGGCGTATATGTTCCTCTGACCATCAAGGCTAACCAGCTTCACTACGCTACAGCAAGCCTCGCAGGCAGCAAGGTTCTGTCTTACTGGTTCAACCTGAACTCTAAGAACAACGCTACTACGGAGGACAATGCTTCTGAGGTTCGCGTGAACGTTCCTGTTCCTACAAAGGCTGATAATGAGCTGACAAAGGACGAGTTCACTAAGGATCTGCACGATTACTTCCTGAACAAGAGTCTGAGCTACACAATCAGCGATGCTACACACTTCAGCAACTTGGCTGCTTCTACAACCAACAAGCTCGTGTTCAAGTTCATCACTCCTTCTACAACTACTGGCAACGCTACATTCAACGCAGCTGATGACGGTACATGGACAGTGACAGGTTACACTGGCACAGTTTATACACTGAAGGTTGCTGACGGTGACAAGGCTATTAAGATTGTTAAGAAGGGTAACGAAGCTGTTAATGAAGACATCGTAACTCTCGATCAGGCTGGCAACATCAAGTTCGTTGAGAGCGCTGATGCTGACGATATCCTGAACTACAAGGGTCACAAAGAGCTTGGTGAGAAGGAGACCTTCACCGCTTACATCGGCTTGGCTATCGACGGTACTTGCTACAATGTACCTCTGAGCGGCAAGACTTGGTTCAACGTACGCTTCGTTCGTCCGCTCACCCTGTCACAGCCTGATAAAGCTGAAGTAACAGATGCTCCTAACGAGTGGCAGACCATCGACGTAGCTACCCTTGTCAAGGTAACTGACTGGCGCAACTACGTAGGCGATCCTACAAACTCTAACAAGGGTGCTGATCAGAACAACAAGTTCGACTTCGCTTACTATGGTGTTAAGCTCGCTACTGACGCAGACGCAATCTATACAGATGCTGCTCTGGGAGCTAACAACCGCACTGTCAAGACAACAGTTGCTGACATTGAGAGCCTGAACAAGACAAGTTATATTCCTAACCTGCTCATCAAGGCTGTCAGCGGTTCTACAACGAAGCTGCAGTACAAGAACAACAGCGGTGTAACTGGTACATTCCACCTGTACATCCCTGTGAAGATGACTTACGTATTCGGCCAGACTCCGCAGACACTCTACAGCGTAGTAACTGTTAAGTCTACTGTGGATCAGAACACAGCTAAGAAGCGCTAAACATAGAAGGGAGCAATCCCGGAAATAAGTAATACAATTAAGAGGGGTGTCAACATGTTGGCATCCCTCTTTTTTAAGCCTCTCCCCGGCCCTCCCCCGTAGGGAGGGAGAAGAGCCTCTCCCCAACCAACCCCCTTCGGTTCCCCGTTATCGGGGGCCAGGAATCCCGTAGGGAGGGAGAAGAGCGACAATAACTCAATTAAACTATCATTATGAAATCGAAATATCTGTTTTATATGCTCCTCGCCTGCACCTTCGCGCTTACATCATGTAAGAAAGAGAAGAAGGACGTGAAGACGCTGGAGAAGGATTATATCCAGCAGCCGCAGATGATTCTGTCGACCAACGACACGAATGAGGTAAGGACACAAGTGAATTATTACCTCAACGCGCTCAATCACAAAGAGGTTGACAAGGCCCTCGCCATGCTCTACAACTATGATCTCAAGACGAACAAGCTGAGTCATCTGAGCAAGAAAGATGAGGACACGCAGCGAGCTGTGCTCTCACGCTTCGCCGGTTTCCGTACGGAGATTGAGTACATCAAGTTCTTCCGCGAGAACGACTCAGAGGTGAAGTACAATGTCTACTTCTCCAACAAGCCTTCCACTCCCAGCAACCCCAACTGCATGGGCTTCATGATCCGTCCTGTGCGCATAGAGGGCAAATGGTACCTGACGCTTGCAGGAGAGAACCAGGCAACTTTCAGCTCACAAATAGACAAGCAATAATGCATCGTCCGTCGAACGCCAAAAGATTGTCTGACGTTCGACGGACGATTGTTTGACGTTCGACAAACAATTGGCTGACGTTCGACAAACAATCGGCATACAAGTTATTTCCAAACGACTATGAAACGAATTATACTTGTGCTTCTAACCTTCTTGCTACTGGCTGGCTGTAAGAAAGAGAGCAAGGTGGCTGTGACAGCAACGAAGCCTCAGATAGACTTTGAGACGGTAGAACACCACTTCAATGATGTGAAACAAGACCAGCCCCAGGAATACGACTTCGTATTCCACAACACGGGAGCGACTCCCCTCGTGATACAAAAAACGGAGACGGGGTGTTCTTGCACACAGGTCTCCTATGATAAAGAACCCGTTGCTGCAGGTGAGGAGGGGAAGATTCACGTCACTTACCTTGCCAACAACGGTACAGGGCATTTCTCCCACTATATCGCCGTATACAGCAATGGTGCTGACAGCACCGGCTATACTGAGCTGCATATAGAGGGAGAAGTAGCAGCAAAACCGTAACGTTTACTTCACGTTACCGACCTTGATGAGGTATTCAGCGATCTGAACGGCATTGAGGGCAGCACCCTTACGGATCTGGTCACCTGTGAGCCACAGCGTGCAACTATTGTCATCAGCGAGGTCCTTACGGATACGGCCGACATAAACATCGTCCTTGCCGGCGCTCTCCAATGGCATTGGATAGACATACTGATCGTTAGGATCCTGGACAAGGGTCACGCCCGGAGCCTTCTTCAGAGCCTCCTGGATATCCTTGATCTCCAATGGTTTCTCGGTCTGGAACCACACGCTCTCAGAGTGAGAACGGAGGGAGGAGACACGCACGCAGGTTGCAGAGGTGCGGACGTCAGAGTGCATGATCTTACGTGTCTCGTTGAACATCTTCATCTCTTCCTTCGTATAGTCGTTGGGCGTCATCTTGTCAATCTGCGGGATGACATTGTAAGCGAGCTGATGGGGGAACTTATTGATGGTGCTGACATGACCTGTCTCCACCATCTCTTTATACTGCTGCTCGAGCTCCTTCATGGCAGCGGCACCGGCACCCGATGCACTCTGATAAGAAGCGATATGAATCTTCTTGATGTGGCTCAGCTTGTCGATAGGATTGAGCACAACAACCATCATGATCGTGGTGCAGTTAGGATTGGCAATGATGCCCTTAGGACGGTTCAGAGCATCCTCAGGATTGATCTCCGGCACCACAAGAGGCACCTCGGGATCCATACGCCACTGCGAACTGTTATCAATCATCACAGCACCGTACTTCGTGATGGTCTCGGCAAACTCAGCCGACGTTCCGCCACCAGCAGAGACAAAGGCGATATCCACATCCTTGAAATCGTCGTTGTGCTGCAACTCTTTCACCGTGTAATCCTTGCCACGGAATGTATACTGACGACCGGCACTGCGCTTCGAGCCGAAGAGCAGAAGGTCATCGATTGGAAACTCTCTCTGAGCAAGAATACGGAGGAACTCCTGTCCTACTGCACCACTTGCGCCTACAATAGCAACTCTCATAATGATATAATTTGAAACATTAAATCCTAAACAATAAGGCAAAATTACAACAATTCAGCGAAATTATGAGTAACTTTGCCACAAAATTAAAAAGAAAACTGCGTAACTCGTAGATAATTGTAGCAAAATGTCGATATTTGCATCATATTTCCCCATCACCGACCCCACGCTGGTGTTCTTCGTGGTGCTGCTGATCATTCTCCTTGCCCCTATCATCATGGGCAAGCTGCGTATCCCGCACCTCATCGGCATGGTGCTCGCCGGTGTGCTTGTGGGAAAATATGGGCTGAATATTCTTGTCCGCGATTCGAGTTTTGAGCTCTTCGGGCGTGTGGGCCTCTACTATATCATGTTCCTCGCCTCGCTCGAGATGGACATGGAAGGATTGAAACGAAACAAATGGCGCACACTGATCTTTGGGCTTCTGACTTTCTTCATTCCCTTCCTCTTGACATGGCTCATGGGCCTCGACATCCTCGGCTATACCCCTCTCGCTGCTTTACTGTTGGGTTGCGTGATGTCGTCTAACACCCTTGTGGCCTACCCCATCGTCTCGCGATACGGCTTGCAACAACAGAAGAGCGTGACGCTGTCCGTGGGCTCCACGATGGTCAGTCTCTTCCTTGCCCTTGTCATGCTCGCAGCTGTCGTAGCTTCCTACCAAGGCAAGAGTGACGTGCTGTTCTGGCTGTGGTTCGTCGCCAAAGCCGTTATCTATATCGGGCTGACGCTGCTCATTATTCCCCGTCTGACCCGTTGGTTCCTGCGGCGCTACAGCGATGCCGTGATGCAGTTCATCTTCGTCATGGCCGTGCTTTTCCTCTGTGCAGCGTTGGGCGAGCTTGTCGGTCTGGAAGGTATCTTTGGCGCGTTCCTCGCCGGTCTGGTCATGAACCGATACATTCCGCAACGCTCCCCTCTGATGAACCGCATTGAGTTTACCGGCAACGCCATCTTTATCCCCTATTTCCTTATCGGCGTGGGTATGCTCATCAATGTGCGACTTCTCTTTGAAGGCGGTGGCATTCTGTTTGTCGTGGCTTGCATCGTCTTCTTCGGTACACTGGGCAAAGCCCTTGCTGCTTATATCGCAGCATTCTTCTTCCGCCTCCCTACTCTCGCCGGCCACCTGATGTTCGGCCTGACCTCCGCGCATGCCGCCGGTGCCATCGCCATGGTGATGGTCGGCATGAACCTCAAGACCGCCGACGGCACACCACTGGTCAACGAAGGTATGCTCAACGGCATCGTCATCATGATTCTCTTCACATGTGTCATCTCCTCGCTCGTTACAGAATGGGCATCGCGAGCCACAGTGCTACGCGAGCATGAACTGCCCTCAGAGGATATTCCCGATGATGACGAGCGCATCCTTGTGCCTGTGAAATACAAGGAATATGCCGACCGGCTCATCAGTCTCGCCATCATGGCGCGCAACCCCAAACTGAACCGCTCGCTCGTTGCCATCAATGTGGTCTATGACGATGACAACATGCAACGTAACCAGAAAGACGGGCAGCGGCTCCTGGAACAGGTACAGACCTATGCGGCAGGGTCCGACGTGAAGGTGGACACACAGGTACGTGTGGCTGCCAACATCGCCAACGGCATCAAACATGCTTTCAAAGAGTTTCAGGCTTCGGAGATTCTTATCGGCATGCACATGCACGAGAACGTGTCGCCGAAGTTTTGGGGACAATTCCATCAAAGCCTGTTCAACGGCCTCAACCGTCAGATCATCATGGCGCGCCTCTACCATCCTTTGGCGACGCTACGGCGGATTGTCGTCGCCGTGCCTTCCCGTGCACAGTATGAGCCAGGGTTCTGCCGATGGATAGAACGACTGTCGCGAATCGCAGGGAACCTCGACTGCAAGATACAGTTCAATGGGCGTTTGGACACGCTGCAAATGATCAACCAGTATATCACGAACCGCCACCCAAACCTGCGCTTCACCTGCGTAGAGATGCCTCACTGGAATGAGTTGCCCCGCGTCGCGGCAACGATTGCTGACGACCATCTCTTCGTTGTCGTGACGGCCCGTAAAGGCACCGTGTCGTATAAGTCAGCCATGGAACGGTTGCCAGAGGAGCTGACGAAATATTTCAATGGCAAGAATCTCATGATCATCTTCCCCGACCAGTATGGCGACGATAAGCAGACGATGACATTCGCCCAGTCGCAACACACGGAGGAGACATCAGCCTACGACAGCATGGCAAAGTGGCTGCATAGGGGAATTGAAAGATTGAGAAAATGAAAGATTAAAAACGAGATAGAAATGATAGACGTTAAAGGAATAACAAAATCATTTGGGAAACTACAGGTGCTTAAAGGCATCGACCTTCACATTGACAAAGGCGAGGTGGTGAGCATCGTCGGCCCGTCCGGAGCCGGCAAGACCACGTTGCTGCAGATCATCGGCACACTCGACAAGCCAGACAGCGGCACCGTTAACATCGATGGTGTAGATGTCAGTGGACTGTCGGAGAAGAAACTCGCCGACTTCCGCAATCAGCATATCGGTTTCGTATTCCAGTTTCATCAGCTTCTTCCAGAGTTCACGGCTTTGGAGAACATTATGATCCCGGCTTTCATTGCCGGCAAAGGTCGGAAGGAAGCTCGCGAGCGCGCTGAGGAACTGCTCGACTTCATGGGGCTCTCTGATCGTGCTTCGCACAAGCCTAACGAACTGTCTGGTGGTGAGAAGCAACGTGTGGCAGTGGCGCGTGCCTTGGTCAATAATCCAGCAGTGGTGCTCGCTGATGAGCCGTCGGGCAGTCTCGACTCCAAGAATAAAGCAGAGCTCCACCAACTCTTCTTCGACCTGCGCGATAAGTTCGGTCAGACCTTCGTCATCGTTACCCATGATGAGAACCTCGCCAAGCTTACTGACCGGACAATACACATGAAGGATGGGGTATTGGAAGTCTCTCCCCAACCCTCCCAGGCCTCTCCCCAACCCTCCCCAATAGGGGAGGGAGACCGCAAAACCGAAGTGATATGAGCAAACCGGCACTTCTCCCTCCCCTACTGGGGAGGGCCGGGGAGAGGCCTGGGAGGCCTGAGAGGCTTCTCCTTGCCCTCAGCGGTGGTCCCGATAGCGTGGCCCTACTGCGGATGATGCTCGATAAAGGCTACAACGTAGAGGCGGCTCACTGCAACTTCCACCTACGCGGAGCAGAAAGCGACCGTGACGAGGCGTTCTGCAAGGATCTGTGTGAAAAGTTGGGCGTGAAACTGCATGTCGTGCATTTCGACACGAAGGAGTTTGCTGAGCTGCGCGGCATCTCCATTGAGATGGCGGCACGCGAGCTGCGCTACCGGTGGTTCACACAGTTAGCTCACGACACGGGTGCAGAGGGTGTCTGCATCGCCCACCACAGCGATGACCAAGTAGAGACTATCTTGCTCAATATGCTGCGTGGCACAGGCCTTAAAGGGCTCCTTGGCATGCAACGGAGAAACGGTATCTTTCTGCGTCCTTTACTTGGCATGTCAAGAAAGGATATCCTCGAATACCTCGACAGTATCAGACAGGATTATGTGACTGACAGTACGAATCTTGAGGATGACGTGCAGCGCAACAAGCTGCGGCTCGACGTTATCCCCATGTTAGAGAAGATAACGCCTGCTGCCAAACAGAATATCCTACGTATGGCAGACAACCTCAGCGATGTGGACGCCATCGTAAAGCAGAGCATCGAAGAAGCACGGAAAGGCTGCAAGGTAGACTGTCGATCTGGAAAGGCTTATTCGATGAAACAAATCATGAGTTATGCCAGTCCACGGCTTCTATTATGGTCAATCGCATCAGAACAGGGATTCAACCGTGAGCAAGTTTCTGAAATGCTCTCATCGAAAGAAGGTGGGAGGTCATGGACAAGTCAACAGGCAGTCGCTGTATTCAGCAATGAGACTTTGTTTATCTATGAAAGGAGTCTATGGGAACAGCCATTACCGACCATGCGCATTCCTGAAACAGGTCTCTACGGCTACAGCAACGGCAAGATACGCGTTTCTATTAAGGAGACAGTTGATAGTCCACAGCCTTCAAAAGAACGCAGTGTTGCTACTTTAGATGCAGAATCTTTGGCTTTCCCTATGACCTTACGCCCTATCAAAGAAGGCGACCGGTTCGCCCCGTTCGGGATGAAGGGATCAAAACTTGTCAGCGACTACCTGAAAGATAAAAAGGTTGAGCCTTTGGAGCGGCACCAGCAACTCGTTGTCACCGATGCCTCAGGAATGATTATCTGGCTGGTGGAAAGAACCATCGATGAAAAGGCGAAGGTGACGGAAAGAACGAAGAAGGTGATAAGGATCGAGATGGTAAAGACCATGCTGTAAACAGCATGGCACAGAACGAAATATCCCCGGCTTGCTTACGCAAACCGGGGATATTATTTACGCCCTACCAAAGCTCATTCCTCCTATTAGAGAGGACAAGGTAAGGCTCTTCTCCCTTCCCTACTGGGGAGGGCCGGGGAGAGGCTTTTATTTACGGCTCAGCGACCATGATAGACACACGGTTCTTGTCGTTCTCAGAGAACGGCTGTACGCGTGCACCCTTGCTGTCACTTGTGATACGGCTCTCATCGATACCTGCATCCTTCAGGGCTTTAACCACTGTAGCAGCACGCTTTGCAGCGAGAGCATCGTTGATCTTGTCATTACCTGTACCAGCATCAGCATAACCAGTAACGGTCACCTTTGCCTCAGGATACTTGTTCAGATAAGCAACAACCTCGTCAACCTTAGGCTGCTCCTCAGCTGTAACACCAGTCTTGTTGATAGTGAAGAAGACGTCGCGACGCAGCGGCTCAATCTTCTCAGGAGCGGGTGCCGGAGCCGGTGTAGGCTCAACATACTCTTCCTTCTGTGGCTCTGGAGCAGGAGCTGGTTCTGGAGCCTTCTTAGTGTAGCTCTTGCCCAGGTTGATGCGCAGACCAGCGAGAGCGTTGAAATACCAGTCAGGGTTACCGGCCTTCTTAGAGTTGTACTTATCGCTCAACATGTTGGCATTGCCCTCAACCATAATGCTGACAGCCTTGCTGACACGGAAGTTCAGCTCAACGCCGCCACGGGCAACAGGACGAACCTTTGTACCGTCCCAGATATAACGCATCTCATAAGCCTTAGCGAGCTCGTTAGCGCGGTCGTTGCCCCAAGCGATGTTGGCGCCACCACCGATGAATGCGCTAAGATTGAATACACGGTTAGGATTCCAACCGCAGAAAGCGTTGCTCAGGTTGAAGATGAAGTCGATACCCGGAGCAACATACTTCCATTTGTATGTGACATTTCCAGGAGCAGTCTTACCAGTCTCAGTCACACCGTTGTAACCACCCTTGCTCTGCCAAGCGTTAGCAGCGATACGGGCAGCAAACCACGGATTGAACTGGTAGCCGATACCGAGCTGTACGTTCGGAGAAATCAGATCACCGAACTTAGCCTCACCAAGTGTGTACTGAGCACCACCCTGAAGATCCAGGAATGCATGCTTCTTGAATGTGTACTCATTGCCTTCCTTATCTGTGTAAGTGGCCTGGGCACTAGCAACTGCTGATCCACCAAGGACCAACGCTGCAACCAATAAAGTCTTAATGCACTTCATAAAGCGATTAATTTAGTTAATATTAACTTGTTATATTTCTCTCAAAAGATGTCACACACGTTGAATTCGTTTGCAAAGTTAGCAAATAATTCAATACGTGTGTGATTTTTTCCCTTATTTTTTCTTAAATTAGAACTCAGCGTTCTTCGGGGTGCGTGGGAATGGAATGACGTCACGGATATTCTGCATACCTGTGACGAAGAGAATGAGGCGCTCGAAGCCCAGGCCAAAGCCTGCATGCGGGCAAGAACCGTACTTACGAGTATCGAGATACCAGCTGTAGGTCTCTTCCTTCATGCCACGACGCTCAATCTCATCGAGGAGTTTTTGATAGTTCTCCTCACGGACGGAGCCGCCGATAATCTCACCGATACGCGGGAAGAGGACGTCGGTACCCTGCATGGTCTTGCCATCGGGGTTCTTCTTCATGTAGAAGGCCTTGATCTCTGTAGGATAATCGGTCATGATGACAGGGCGCTTAAAATGCTGCTCCACGAGATAGCGCTCGTGCTCTGAGGCAAGGTCCATGCCCCAGCCGGTGATTGGGAACTCAAACTTATGGCCATCCTTCACTGCCTGCTCAAGGATCTTGATACCCTCAGTGTAAGGCAGACGCACGAAGTCCTCATTGATGACACTCTCCAAGGTCTGGATAAGGGTTTTGTCAATCATCTTGTTGAGGAACTCCAGATCGTCCTTGCAGTTGTCGAGTGCCCAACGGACACAGTACTTGATGAAGTCCTCTTCGAGGTCCATCAATTCATCCTTGTCCATGAAGGCAACCTCCGGCTCGATCATCCAGAACTCAGCAAGGTGACGTGGTGTGTTACTGTTCTCAGCACGGAACGTCGGTCCAAAAGTGTAGATAGCACCTAAAGCCGTAGCACCGAGCTCACCCTCAAGCTGACCGGAGACCGTGAGGTTGGTCTTCTTGCCGAAGAAGTCCTTGTCGTACTCTACCTTTCCGCTCTTTGCCACACGGTCGAGGTCGAGCGTCGTGACCTGGAACATCTCACCAGCACCCTCCGCATCGCTGGCAGTGATAAGCGGTGTATTGAAATAGTAGAATCCATGCTCATGGAAATACTTGTGGATGGCGATGGCCATATTATGACGGATGCGGAAGACGGCACCGAAGGTGTTTGTACGCAGACGCATGTGAGCATACTGACGCATGTACTCAAACGACTGTCCCTTCTTCTGCATAGGATAATCGGACGGGCAGAGACCATAAATTTCAATCTCCTTGGCCTGGACCTCAACGGTCTGGCCTTTACCCTGACTCTCAACGAGCGTACCGGTAGCACGGATACATGCACCTGTAGTGATGCTCTTCAACATCTCAGCATCGAACTTCTCCGGTGCTACAACAATCTGGATGTTCTTAATTGTTGAGCCGTCGTTCAAGGCGATGAAATCTACAGCCTTGCTGCTTCTGTGCGAGCGCACCCAACCTTTTACTGTTATCTCCTTATTATAATCGGTGCTACGAAGTGCATCGATAACTTTTGTTCTCATAGTTAATTATTACTCAAACATTCCACTTCTCAGCGTTTCTACCTCTTTCTCGGTGAGGAAACGCCAATCACCACGACGAAGATTTTTCTTCGTCAGACCTGCGAACTGCACACGGTCGAGCTTTACGACACGATAACCGAGATGCTCGAAGATACGACGTACGATACGGTTACGGCCACTGTGGATCTCGATGCCGACCTGTGAATGGTCACGCTCATCAGCGTACTCGATAGCATCAGCATGCACCTCACCATCCTCCAACTCGATGCCATCAGCGATCTTCTGCAGATCCTCCGTGCTGACGTTCTTATCGAGGAAGACATGATATACCTTCTTCTTGAGGAACTTTGGATGCGTAAGTTTCGATGCCAGCTCTCCATCGTTGGTCAGCAACAGCACACCTGTGGTGTTACGGTCCAGACGACCTACAGGATAGATGCGCTCAGGGCAAGCATCCTTCACGAGGTCCATCACGGTCTTACGCTGCTGCGGGTCATCAGATGTTGTGACATAATCCTTCGGCTTGTTGAGCAGGATGTATACTTTCTTCTCGATGGTCACCGGCTCGTCGTGGAAACGGACTTCATCAGAGCGCTTTACCTTTGTACCGAGCTCCGTGACCACTGTTCCATTGACTGACACTGCCCCAGAGGTGATGAACTCATCAGCCTCACGACGACTGCAAACACCAGCATTGGCAAGATACTTGTTCAGACGGATGGGCTCATCCGGATCGACGTGCTCTTCCTTATACTCAATGCGCTTCTTCATGCTGTACTTCGCATTCGGGTCATAACCCGGGCGCGGAGCATTATTGTAGCCGCGATAGCCATTATTGTTGTATCCGCCACGGAAGCCACTCTGCTGACGATTGCCGTAACCGCCCTGCTGACGATTACCGTAACCGCCCTGCTGACGAGACTGATAACCGCCCTGCTGACGATTGCCGTAGCCGCCCTGCTGGCGAGACTGATAACCGCCCTGCTGACGATTGCCGTAACCGCCCTGCTGACGAGACTGATAACCGCCCTGCTGACGATTGCCGTAGCCACCCTGCGGACGATTGCCATAGCCGCTCTGCTGACGATTGCCATAGCCGCTCTGCTGACGAGACTGATAGGCACCCTGCTGACGCGGCTGATAGCCACCCTCACCATTGCTGTTGTAGCGAGGACGCGGCTGATAACCACCCTCACCATTGTTGTTGAAGCGAGGACGGGACTGATAGCCACTCTGTCGGCTGTCACCATAACCGTTCTGCTGACGAGGCTGATCGCCACCTGCTAAGGCAGCACCAAAACCTGCAGGACGGAAGCCACCATCCGCCGGCTTGCTTGCCTGAGGACGGCCGGCACCATACTGTGGACGAGATGATGTTGTGTGAATGCGAGGACGCTGTGTACGTCCTGTTCCAGGATTATAATCTCTCTGATTCTGATGTCCTGCGGGACGTGCATAGCCCTCACGGGCATCATTCTGCGGCTCCTGAGCCGCCTGCGTCTTTTCCTGATCTTCTGACATAGTAGTAGTTACTTAGATCCGTGAAAGACTGTACTCACTATAGTCCTTCACGGGAATGAATAATATTAAATACCTGTGTAGTTATGCGGAGTGATAGCAAGAAGCTCCTGCTTCACCTCCGGCTTTACATTTAATGTGTTAATGAAATCGTGAATTGTTTTTTCCGTCATGGTCTTGTTCGTGCGGGTGAGCTGCTTCAATGCCTCATAAGGATGAGGATAACCCTCGCGACGGAGAATGGTCTGAATAGCCTCAGCTACGACAGCCCATGTGTTGTCAAGGTCAGCATCAATCTTCTCCTCGTGCAGGATAAGCTTACGCAGGCCTTTGAGCGTCGACTGAATAGCGATGATGGAGTGGCCGAGTGGCACACCGATATTACGAAGCACCGTAGAATCGGTAAGGTCACGCTGCAGACGACTGATAGGAAGTTTCATAGAGAGGAACGTCAAGACGGCATTAGCCATACCGAGATTACCCTCACTGTTCTCATAGTCGATAGGATTGACCTTGTGCGGCATAGCTGAAGACCCTACCTCACCCGGCTTAATCTTCTGCTTGAAGTAATCCATAGAAATATACATCCAGAAGTCACGGTCGAGATCAATAATGATCGTGTTGATACGACGGATACCATCAAAGATGGCTGCGAGATAGTCGTAGTTGGAAATCTGTGTAGTATACTGCTCACGCTCCAGTCCGAGTTTCTCACTGACGAAACGGTTACCGAAGGCACGCCAGTCATAATCCGGATAAGCTACATGATGAGCATTGAAGTTACCTGTAGCACCACCGAACTTGGCCGTGATCTTACAAGCCTTCAGCGTGTTGAGCTGTTCGGTCAGACGATAAACGTAGACCATGATCTCCTTGCCCAAGCGAGTAGGAGAAGCCGGCTGGCCATGTGTCTTGGCGAGCATAGGAACATCTTTCCATTCATCAGCATAGGTCTGCAACTGAGCAATCAATTCTTCCACCTGCGGATAGAAGACTTTATGAAGTGCCTCCTTCAAAGCGAGAGGCACAGAAGTATTGTTGATATCCTGAGAGGTGAGACCGAAATGCACAAACTCCTTGTAACTGTCCAGTCCGCCAATAGCATCAAACTGCTCTTTGATGTAATACTCCACAGCCTTAACATCGTGGTTGGTGATCTTCTCAATATCCTTCACACGCTGTGCACCTTTCTCATCAAATTTGAGATAGATGTCACGCAAACGCGGAAAGAGGTTGTGATCAAATGACTTCAACTGCGGAAGGGGAAGCTCACAAAGCGTGATGAAATACTCTATTTCGACACGAATGCGATAACGGATAAGCGCATACTCTGAAAAATAATCGGCAAGGGCTTCGGTCTTGCTTCTGTAACGACCGTCAATAGGCGAGATTGCCGTCAATACATCGAGATTCATAGGAACAAGTGTTATAATACGTATTACCTAACTGTTATATTCTTTTTTACTAAACGCGTTCTGAATTTATATTTGCAAAATTACAAAATATCATTGAGAGAGACTGCAAAAGGCTTGAAATTTTAGGAGATGATAACAAAAAAATATCATAAAAAATCCCGCAGCAGCCGAAGCCACTACGGGAACCACCCCTGTGGGCGTTGACGGATTCGAACCGCCGACCCTCTGCTTGTAAGGCAGATGCTCTAAACCAACTGAGCTAAACGCCCTTGTTTCTTGATTGCGGATGCAAAGGTACGAAGGTTTTGCGAATGCGCCAAACTTTTCGGCAACTTTTTTCACAAAATCTTTCATTTACCTTATCCTAACATGTTTTCGATGTCTTTCTGTTTGATGATACAAAGGGTTGCATGGCCGTCTGGCGTATAGTTGACATTACTGCACTGGAAGAGCTGGTTGATGATATTTTCCATCTCCTCATTGGACAGCACCTGACCATAGGGAATTGCTGCAGCACGAGCCAGGGACAAAGCCATGTTCTCATGAATCTTAGCCAATTGAGAATCAGTGTCAGCATCACTGAGAATATCATGTAACAGACTGACGACGTCCACACCTTCAAAACCTTCTGGAATAGCATTGATTGAATAAGTAGCAGCGCCTACAGGAGTCAATTCAAAGCCAAGAAGACTAACATCATCCTTCACTGTCGTAAGAATAACCATCTCTTTCGGTGTTAGATCTATCGTCTGCGGGAATAGTACTTTCTGCGAAAGCATCTTGTGAGAAGCCAGACGACGCATGTAATCCTCATAAAGGATGCGAATATGAGCACGATGCTGGTCAAGGACCATCAGCCCCGACTTCACCGATGTCATAATATACTTACCCTTATACTGATAATGCGTCGGCGCCTTGTCTTCTATTTCCTCTGACTCATTCTCCTGTACTGGGCCGGAGAAAAGGGTATCGGATGCGGGGTTGTTGGGGGATGAGGTGTTGGGTGTTAAAGGTATGTTCCAAGGGTCCTCCTGGACAGGGCCAGAGAAAATGGAAGTCTTGCTGTGAACAGACTGTCCACCGTCATAAGACGATGGTCTCTTTGGAGTTGCAGTAAATGGATTGTACTGAGGATCAAAGTCTACCTTCGGCATGGCAAACGGTTCTCCGCCATCCTCATTTTCTGACTGGAAGAGCGGAATCTCAGGCTTGCCTTCGGTGTCAAAGTCGATCGTAGACACCCCACTGAATGAGCCAATAGCGTCGCGCACCGCTGCAAGGAGAATCTGGTATACAGTCTGCTCGTTCTCAAACTTTATCTCCGTCTTCGTCGGATGGATATTGACATCAATATCATGTGGGTTGACATCAAAATAGATGAAGTAAGGCACCTGCTCACCTTGTGGAACTAATCGCTCATAGACACTCTGCACGGCCTTATGGAAATAAGGATGACGCATGTATCGTCCATTGACGAAGAAGAACTGCTTAGCACCTTTCTTCTTCGCTGACTCTGGCTTACCCACGAATCCAGAGAGGCCGCAAACAGAGGTCTCTACGTTCAACGGGAGCAGATCGGCATTGATACGTTTGCCGAAGACATCAACGATACGTTGCCGCAATGTCCCCGGACGGAGATCATAAAGCTCGCCACCATTGGAATGGAACGTAAAGCCTATTTCCGGATAGACAAGGACGATACGCTCAAAAGCAGTGATGATATGATTGAGCTCTGTAGCATTCGACTTCAGGAACTTGCGTCGGGCAGGCACATTGAAGAACAAGTTCTCCACCTTGAAGTTCGCACCCTGTGGGCAAGCGCAAGGTTCCTGCGACTGAAGTTTAGAGCCTGAGATAACAATGTCTGTGCCTAAGGTCTCATCGGCCATACGTGTTCTCAGTTCAACCTGAGAGACAGCAACAATAGAAGGGAGCGCCTCACCCCGAAAGCCCATCGTATGGAGATTGAAAAGGTCGTCGGCCTTGCGGATCTTCGAAGTAGCATGGCGTTCAAAAGCAAGACGTGCATCCGTCTCCGACATGCCTTTGCCATCATCTATAACCTGGATAGAGGTACGCCCAGCGTCAACGACAGAGACATCAATATGATGTGCCCCTGCATCCACAGCATTCTCAACCAGTTCCTTGATGACACTGGCTGGACGTTGTATGACCTCACCTGCTGCTATCTGATTAGCAACAGAATCCGGTAAAAGTTGAATGACATCAGACATAGCGCAACACTACCTTTCCTGTTCTGTTATCGATTTAGATGTATTCTTACTGTTTGGAGCCTCTTTCATATTGATTGACGTCTCTGCTTTCTGAGCACCCGAAGAAGAAGGCGCAGCATCAGGCTTCTGCTTCTTTGGCAAAGTCTGCAATGGTGCAGCGTGGCGCTTCAAGATTCTTAGAGATGATCCATTCGGCTTGCCACGCCAGGCAAAGACATCCATTGGATTCTTCGGCCTTAAGTCATCAAACCATTCAAAGACGTCGAGTTTATCTTTGCCAGGCGGGATCTGCGTCATCGGGTAGAGCGTGCCTTGCGCCTTCGGCATCCATATTCGCTCCAACTGTCGTGTCGGAGATACAAACATACGCATCGTATCCGACTCCACATAGTTGAGCCCTATCAGTGTAGAGTCACCACTGTCCGTAGGATAAAAGATAGCCCTTACATTACTAACTGCATCACTTCTTCGAATATTGCCATGGTCGAAATAGGCATAGATCTCTTTGGATGATACCTGATTGTAATGAATGCTGTCCTTCATCTGCTCGATGGACAATGCCTGTCCGATGACATGAGCCTCACGGATCGTTGAGTCGTTGGTGAAGACAAGGATCTTCTCACCTGTCAACTGGCGTCCCTGGCTCCATGTAATAGGATCTTTGTACATCGTCAGGCAAGAGTCGCGCGTGTCGTAGACAAGTGAGTCGCACATCGCCTGGAAGTCAGCACGATAGGCCCGTGCATGCTTATAACCATGCACCTTACGATAGACGCTGTCGGTATTGATGTGGAAAGTCTCAAGTCGCAAGGTATCGGCATGCATATAAAGCGTATCTTTCTGAGAGAAGTCAACGACAAGCGCTTTCTTTGTAGCATAGCCGCGCCCGTTCTTCTCATTATAGTTTACTTCACCCGCTGTAAGCTTATTCTTATTCTTCTTATCGACGAACACCACATTGCCATAGCCATGGTTCTGACCCGTAGAACTATTATAATATAATGTATCACCAGTGATTGTCTTTTCCTTATTCACCACTGTTGAACGACCAAAGAGCCGTGCACGATCTGTGCGCGTATTAAAGAAAGCATTCGTAGTCTCCACGATACCATCCTTGTTGTGAATAATAGATGGTCCTGGCTTACCCATGCCACGATTAGGCGTGTACATACCTACGATATGAGCTATCGACTTCCTTGTATCGTAATACAATGTATCTGTGGACACACGATTCTTCGGTGTATGGAGCTGCACATCATAATAGAACACAGCCTGACGCGTGTCCGTGTTATACTCACCCCAGTCGGCAGAAAGTTTGTTCCTATTATCTACAAGCCGGCCACCTTTGAAGAAATACGCATTGTTGTACAGACGGTCATAATTGAGACTATCCGTATAAAGGGTCTGTCCTCGATGTTTGAGCACTACATTCTTACGGGCCTCCATCATCTGGCCCTCTCCATCGTACCATGCATTGTCACATGAGAGCGAAAGCGTATCCCCCTGACGAAAGCGCACATGACCAAAAGCACGGAAGGAGTTTGTGGCCTGATAGTAATAAGCACTGTCGCATAGCAATGTTGCTCCCCTATTAAGAAAATGGACATGTCCTTTTGCTATCTGTGCATCCGGATTAGGTCCATATTCATCATATTTCAGTTCATCCGCATGCTTCAGATAAACACGCGTGTCCACCTTCCTGGGAACTCTCCGATGCCTCGAAGGAGGCATAGCGCAAACAAGAGCAACGGCAAAAAGGAAGAGCAATATTACACTTGCCCTTCCTCTATTTCTTAAGATTTTACCCATCCCTGGTATTCGTATTTTCCTGGCACACGATATTGTGGCAGCATACGTACGTATGTTTGTTTTATCTTGTCCACCACCCAGTCGTGAATAGTCTTTTCTCGCTCCTTATTGAGCACCACATCCTTCATGACTTGGAAGTCTTCCGTAATCGTTGCCTTATGTCCCAGCGTACGACTCTTGAGCTTCACTACAGCTACCACCGTCTTACCCTTCGAATTGATCATCTCGAACGGTTGCGAGATCTCGTTCACCTTCATCGTATCGACGACCTTCGCTACCTCCGTAGGCAGATCCTTCATCTGGAAGCGTGAGGTCATACCACTGGACGTACTGTTTGACATCAAGCCTTCATTGTTACGTGTATCCTTATCATCGGATAGATAAGAGGCTGCCTGCTCAAACGTGAACTTTCCTGCATGGATATCGTTCGTGATAGAGTCGAGGCGATGCGTAGCCGCATCAATCTCATCCTGCGACACCTTTGGCTTCAAAAGGATATGCCGCACGTTGATCTTGTCACCGCGTTTGTCAATGAGCTGAATGATATGATAACCGAACTCTGACTCTACAATCTTAGATATCTTTTTAGGATCAGTGAGGTTGAAAGCCACAGCAGCAAAGTTGGGGTCCAAAATTCCACGTCCTACATACCCCAGCTCACCACCTTGGCGTGCAGAACCTGGATCTTCCGAATACAAACGAGCAAGCGTTGAGAATGTTGTCTCTCCTTTATTCACACGATCGGTAAAGTTACGCAACTCATCTTTAACACGGTTGATCTCTGCCTGTTTAATCTTCGGAGCACTGACTAAGATTTCCACCTCCACTTCTGTCGGTACATAGGGGATGCTGTCTTCAGGAAGATTACGGAAATAAGCGCGCACATCAGCAGGTGTCACCTTGACATCCTTTACGATGTTTTCTTTCATCTTCTGAATGAGTTGCTGGTCACGGAACTGATCATGCAGATCCGAGCGCATATCGTTGATGCTCTGCTTACGATATTCCTCCAACTTCTCTTTGGAACCGGCCATCTCAATCCAGCGATTGATCTGTTGGTTGACGCCCGTAGCAATCTCCGACTCTGTCACCTGGATAGAGTCAATCTCAGCCTGGTGCAAGAAAAGCTTCTGCACAGCAATCTGCTCGGGTATAGAGAAATCGGGATCGTTACCGAAGTTGATACCTTCGGCAAGACCCTGCATACGCATCTCTTCCACATCCGACTTCAGAATAGGCTCATCACCCACAACCCATATCACCTCATCAATGATAGACGACTGTGGAACAACGGCTTCCTTCTTCGATGTGTCAGCTTCCGTCTTTGAACTATCCGCACCCGCGGAGAAAGACGACGATATTCTTCCTGATGGCACTGCCATTGCCGCAAGCGCGACAATGACCACTGCCACAGACAAAAATGATTTTCTTATATTCATGCTTTATTCTTCGCCCGGGCGCGAGTAGTTTGGCGCCTCAGAGGTAATTGTGATGTCATGGGGATGACTCTCCAAAACACCGGCATTGGTGATACGAGTGAACTTAGCGTTGTGCAACTCATCAATGTTATGTGCACCGCAGTAGCCCATGCCTGAGCGCAGTCCGCCTGTAAGCTGATAGATCACCTCCTGAACGGTTCCCTTATAAGGCACACGACCAGCGATGCCTTCCGGCACGAGTTTCTTGACATCTGTCGTGTCGCTCTGGAAATAACGATCCTTGGAACCGTTCTTTTGACCCATAGCCTCAAGAGAACCCATGCCACGGTAAGTCTTAAACTTACGACCATTGTAGATAATGGTGTCACCGGGGCTCTCCTCTGTTCCGGCTACAAGTGAGCCGATCATGCAGCAGTTGCCACCGGCAGCGAGAGCCTTCACGATATCGCCAGAGTAGCGGAGGCCACCATCAGCGATGAGAGGCACATCCGTGTCCTTCAACACACTGTAAACATCGTAGACAGCAGAGAGCTGCGGCACGCCGACACCAGCGACGACACGTGTCGTGCAGATTGAACCCGGGCCGATACCAACTTTCACGCCGTCAGCGCCATTGTCGTAGAGATATTTAGCAGCTTCTCCGGTAGCGATGTTACCTACAACGACATCAAGCTGCGGGAATGCGTTCTTCACCTCGTGGAGCTTGCCTATCACACCTGCAGAGTGACCGTGAGCCGTATCGATGACGATAGCATCGACACCAGCATCAACGAGGGCCTGAGCACGCTCAAGGGTATCAACCGTGACACCTACACCAGCAGCCACACGCAGACGGCCTTTGTCGTCCTTGCAGGCATTGGGTTTGTCCTTAGCCTTCGTAATATCTTTGTAAGTGATAAGACCAATGAGATGGTTCTCATTGTCTACAACGGGGAGTTTCTCAATCTTGTTCTCCTGCAGGATCTGTGCAGCGTTGGCAAGGTCTGTCTGCTGATGAGTAGTGACAAGATTCTCTTTCGTCATCACCTCGTCCACGAGACGGTCCATATGGCGCTCGAAACGCAGATCACGGTTGGTAACGATACCTACGAGATGGTTCTCGCCATCAACTACAGGGATACCGCCGATATGGTATTCAGCCATCATCCGAAGGGCATCGCGTACGGTCTTACCGCGACGGATCGTCACAGGATCATAGATCATACCGTTCTCAGCACGCTTGACGATAGCCACCTGGCGCGCCTGCTCATCAATAGACATATTCTTATGTATGACACCGATACCACCTTCACGTGCGATAGCAATAGCCATCGACGACTCTGTGACAGTATCCATAGCAGCTGTCACGAAGGGGATGTTAAGCTGGATGTGCCTTGAGAATCTTGCCTGAAGACTCACTTGCTTGGGCAGTACATTAGAATAAGCCGGGATAAGGAGGACGTCGTCGAAAGTGAGACCGTCCATGACAATTTTATCTGCAACAAATGATGACATAGATAGTAACCTTATAAATTTATTGCATGCAAAATTAGCAATAATTCGGCACATAGAGTGCCCTTCTTGCTATAAAAAGAGTTAAGAGTAGCAGTAATAGCAATTGCGGACGGCCACAAGAGCCGCCCGTATGGTTATCATGCGAAGATCAGTTGCCCGCGTCAGAGATAAACTTGATCAGCACAAGGCGTGCCTTTTCCTCAGCTGTAAGACCATCGTCGTCATCGTAGATATCCACGGTGTCAATGGCCTTATCAATATCTTCACTGTCACTATGGCGGAAATAGTCAAGGATATCCTGCATCTCATCCTGATCGATGACATCCTCATCGTTGAGGTAATAGTCGATATTGACCTTTGTACCACTATTCACAATCGACTCAATATCATCGAGCAAATCATCGTAGTCGAGGTTCTGCGTCTCTGCAATATCCTCCAGCGGAATACGGCGGTCGATCATCTCAATGATCTTCAGTTTTCGCTTCGACTTGTTCGGAATAGTGATGACACGCATGATATCTGAGCGCTGTATGTCATTCTCCTCACAGTATTTCTTGATGAAATCGATGAAAGGCTTACCGAACTTACGTGCCTTTCCCTGGCCCACACCTTGAATCTGCTGCAACTCTTCCATTGTCTGAGGGAAGGACGTGGCCATCTGCGTGAGCGAGATATCCTGGAAGACAACATAAGGAGGCAGATTATGCTTTTTCGCCACATCATGACGCAAACCTTTGAGCGCCTGATAAAGTGACATATCGAGTGCCGACGTACCGCCTTCACCGCTATCCTCACTGTCTACGAACTCACGGTCAGGCACGACCATGAAAGGCCGTGGCTCCTTGAGCCATTCCTTACCAGAGGCAGTGATTTTCAGAAGACCATAATTCTCAATATCCTTTCGGATGAATCCAGCTATCATTCCCTGACGGATGACAGGGTTCCAGATAGAGGATGCTTCCTCGTTTATCTCTTTACCATTGCCGAACTCAGGCAACTTGTCATTGCCATCGCTCACAATATGGTCAGTGGCACGCCCACGCACAAAGTCGACGACATAATTCTGCTCGTACTTGCCCTTTAGTGCACTGATAGCCTCCAGGACACACTGCAAGGCATCCGTAGCTTCCACAAATTTCTTTGGATGCTTACAGTTATCGCAGTTGCCACAGTTATCTTTCGGATAAGGCTCACCAAAATAATTGAGCAACACTTTTCTACGGCACACAGCGGTCTCCGCATAAGCCTTTGTCTCTTCGAGGAGCTGGCGGCCAATCTCTTTCTCCGTCTCGCTCTTGGAGTCCATAAACTTACTGAGCTTCTTCAAGTCCTTGGGTGAATAGAAAGCGATGCATATGCCCTCGCCGCCATCTCGTCCGGCGCGACCTGTCTCCTGATAATAGCCTTCGAGGCTCTTAGGAATATCGTAATGGATGACAAAGCGCACATCAGGCTTGTCGATACCCATACCGAAAGCTATGGTTGCCACGATAATATCGATATTCTCTTTCAAGAAATCGTCCTGCGTCTTGGCACGTACATCATTGTCGAGTCCAGCATGATAAGGTGCAGCCCGGAAGCCATTGAGGCACAGTTTCTTGGCAAGCTCTTCCACCTTCTTGCGCGAAAGACAATAGATGATGCCGCTCTTGCCTGGGTGCTGCTTGATAAACTTGATAATCTGACTGTCCGTATCCTCATCGCTCACCTTCTGCCGCACCTCATAATAAAGGTTCGGGCGGTTGAACGAGCTCTTAAACTCCTTGGCATCCGACATACCGAGGTTACCCTTGATGTCCATCCGCACCTTGTCCGTAGCCGTAGCTGTGAGAGCAATAATAGGGATATGAGCAACGCCCCGCGCTGCTGCAATCTTGTCTATTGTGGGTTTGATATTACGATATTCCGGTCGGAAATCGTGTCCCCACTCAGAAATACAATGGGCCTCATCAACGGCTATGAAAGAGATCTTGAACGATTCAAAGAAAGGCAGATTATCCTCTTTGTTCAGCGACTCCGGTGCCACATAGAGCAGTTTGGTCTTGCCTTCCTTGACATCTTTCTCCACGCGGTTGATCGCCGCGCGGTTGAGCGAAGAGTTGAGATAATGAGCCACGGAGTCGTCCTCACTGTATCCATTGATGACATCGACCTGATTCTTCATCAGGGCGATGAGCGGCGACACAACAATGGCCGTGCCTTCCATCAACAGAGATGGCAACTGATAACAAAGACTCTTACCGCCTCCGGTAGGCATGAGCACAAACGTGTCGTTGCCTTCCATGAGGTTGGTAATAATATCTTTTTGGTCGCCTTTGAATGAGTCGAACCCGAAATATTTCTTTAAAGCTTCAGTAAGATCCAATTTCATATTGTCGTTGTTTAGGGATGGTTGGGGTGGTTGCGGGGTGAACCAAAGTCGGCGTTATGCCGACTCCAGTTTCTGCAAGTGTGCTTTCTCGAGCTGTTTCTTAGCGTAGTCGAGTGTCACCTCAAACTTCTTGATTCGCTTCGACGGGATCTCATACATGGCATCCATGATGATAGCTTCCACGATGGAGCGGAGGCCACGGGCACCAAGCTTGTACTCCACAGCTTTATCAACAATAAAGTCGAGACAGTCCTCATCAAACGTGAGCGTGATGCCATCCATCTCGAAGAGCTTCGTATACTGCTTGATAATCGAGTTCTTCGGCTCTGTCAAGATACGCCTCAAAGCCTCCTTGTCGAGCGGATTGAGGTAAGTGAGCACAGGCAGACGACCAATGAGCTCAGGAATCAGACCGAACGACTTAAGGTCGGTCGGAACAATATACTTCATGAGATCCTTCTTGTCGACATTGCGCGTATTCTGCACGGAGTTGTAACCCACGACATGCGTGTTGAGACGCTGCGCTATCTTCCGCTCGATGCCATCAAAAGCACCACCGCAGATGAAAAGGATGTTCTTCGTATTGACATGGATATACTCCTGATCCGGATGTTTACGTCCACCCTGTGGCGGCACGTTAACCATCGTACCTTCGAGGAGTTTGAGAAGTGCCTGCTGCACGCCCTCACCACTAACATCACGTGTGATAGACGGGTTATCGCTCTTACGTGCGATCTTATCTATCTCATCAATGAACACGATGCCACGCTCTGCGGCTGCCACATTATAGTTAGCCACCTGGAGCAGACGAGACAAGATACTCTCCACATCCTCGCCCACGTAGCCAGCCTCCGTGAATACTGTAGCATCTACGATTGTAAATGGAACATCGAGCAGGCGTGCGATAGTGCGAGCGAGCAGCGTCTTACCCGTACCTGTCGAGCCCACCATGATGATGTTACTCTTTTCAATTTCCACACCATCGTCGGTCTCAGGCTGCTGTAAACGCTTGTAGTGGTTGTACACGGCCACAGAGAGATAACGCTTAGCCTCATCCTGACCGATGACATACTGGTCGAGATACTTCTTAATCTCCACCGGCTTAGGAATCTTCGTCTTCGGACGGTAAGGCGTAGCATCAGCGTGCTGCTGATTGCCGAGCACTCCTGTCTGTTGCACTATCTTGTAAGCCTGCTGAACACAGTCCTCACAGATGTAACCATTGATGCCCGTGATGAGCAGCTTCACCTGATCCTCACTGCGTCCGCAGAAACTACATGTTTTCTTTTTCATTTATTTTTCTTCCTTCGTTCTATTACTTCTTCTTCAGCACCTGGTCGATCATGCCATACTCTTTAGCCTCCTCAGCTGTCATCCAGTAGTTACGATCGGAGTCCTTGTACACCTTGTCGTACGGCTGATGAGAGTGCTCAGAGATAATGGTGTAGAGTTCTTTCTTGAACTTCAGGATCTCCTTGGCCTCAATCTCAATATCCGAAGCCTGACCTTGCACACCACCAAGCGGCTGGTGAATCATCACACGGCTGTGAGGCAGAGCAGAACGCTTGCCCTCCGTACCGGAGACGAGGAGCACGGCAGCCATTGAGGCAGCCATACCTGTGCAGATCGTTGCTACATCTGAGGTGATAAACTGCATCGTGTCGTAGATACCAAGACCTGCCGTGACAGAGCCGCCGGGAGAGTTGACATAGATGGAGATATCCTTGGCGTTGTCCACGGAGTCAAGGTAGAGCAGCTGTGCCTGCAGCGTATTGGCGGTGTAGTCGTCAATCTCAGTGCCGAGGAAGATGATGCGGTCCATCATCAGACGGGAGAACACATCCATCTGAGTGACATTGAGCTGACGCTCCTCAAGGATATAAGGGTTGAGGTACTGCTGTTGTGCCTTCACCACATCGTCGAGTACCAAGCCGTTCATTCCAAGCTTCTTGGTAGCAAACTTTCTAAAGTCGTTGTTCATAATTTTTCCTTCTTTTTAATTCAACAAACCTTGGGAAAACTCCCATATAGGTTCCATTGATTACAAACATCGTGCCAAGAATATTCATTTTGCCTATTCTCTTTCCAATGTTTCGTTATACAAAGATAATCAATTCTTCGCAAAAAGCAAAGGATTTAGCGAAATTTTTTATACGACAAAGTCCCCACCCGTACATTATATACGAATGGGGACCTTTAATATTATCGCAAAGAGGATATTAGGCCTGAGCCTGCTCCTCTGTTACCATCTTGTTGAAGTCGTCGAGAGAGATCTCCTTGTGGTTGAGCTTCACGACGGGCTTGAGAGCAGCCACGAGCTTCTCGTCAAGTGCACGCTCAGCGAACTGATTAGCTGTACCCTTCTGCTTGAGCAGTTCGTTAGCGTAGTTGTCAACATACTCGTCACCGGCATTCTGAATGCCATACTGAGCGAACTGAGCACGAGCAATCTCACGAGCAACGTTCTTCACGTCGTCATCGTTGACCTTGATGCCAGCCTTAGCACCGAGCTTGTCCTTAGCCAGGCTCCAAGTGAGATCCTTGAGGCTTGCCTCATAGTTCTTGTTGATGAACTCGTCGTCCTTGTCCTTGTTGTTCTCCTTGAGCACACGCTTGAGCAGAGCATCAGGATAAGTGAGCTGACCAACCTTCTCCTCAACATACTTGCGGAGATCCTGCAGGAAGCGGAAGTCCTCATCTACAGTGAGCTGCTCCTTGACGCCCTCACGGATCTTGTCGCGGAAGTCCTTCTCGTCCTTCACCTTGTCCTTACCGAAGACCTCGTCGAAGAGTTCCTGGTCTACAGCGTGCTTTTCGAAGTGCTGCACCTCAGTGATCTGATAGCTGAAGTCGCCCTGATACTGATCGCGCTTGTCGCGGTCTACGCGGAGCAGGGTAGCAACCTCTGCACCACCATCGTAAGCCTTGTAAGGATTGAAGGTGATGATGTCACCAGCCTTAGCACCCTCGAAGAGCTTCTTCTGGTCGTCGTTCTTCAGATACTGCGGCATAATTGTAGCGCCTTCAACCTCTACGCCACCTTCCTTGGTGTTGCCGTCAGCGTCGAGTTCACGGAGGTCACCCTTCAGCACGTCACCCTCTTTGTACTCGTCAGCCTTCTGGTAGCTGCCGAAGCGGGAAGCGAAACCGTCCACCTGCTGGTCAACGAGCTTGTCGTCAACAGTGATGTCGTAATAGTCGATGCTGTCCTTGTCAGAGAGCTCAATGTCGAACTCAGGAGCGACAGCGATATCGAACATGAAAGTGTAAGGAGCCGGCTTCTCGAGGTCCACGGGCTCCTGCTTGTCAGAACCCATCGGCATGCCAAGCATGTTGATCTTGTTGTCAGCAATGTACTTGTTCACCTCGTCGGAGAGCTTATGGTTCACAACGTCCATCTTCACAGCGTTGCCATACTGACGGCGAATAAGGCCCATAGGAACCATACCCGGACGGAAACCAGGCATGTTGGCGCGCTTGCGATAGTCCTTCAACTCCTTTTCTACATCGTTCTTGTAGTCGTCCTCCTCGATAGTGACGGTCAGAAGACCATTGATCTTATCGGGGCAATCGAATGATACTTTCATTTATATTCTTTGTTTTTATTGTTATTTTATGCCTCTTTTATAGATATGTGCAAAGCCACACCTTTTGCAGCCGAGTACACAACAGAGTGCAAAGTTAGTGCTAATTAACGAAAGTACCTAATATATAAGGAATAAAATTTGTTTTTTTAACGGGATTGGCCTTTATTTCATTGCCGCCAGCACCTGTTCTGCAAAACTCTTCATGCCTTTCACGGTCGGATGCCCGTTCATCTTGTCGATGTCGTGGAGCTTGATGAGTTTCACATTGTAATGTTTGCAGATCGTTTCTACACTCTTGTTAACGGAGTCCTTGAGCTCACTGTTGAGAATGAAGTAGAGTTCCACATTGGGGTAATGCTTCTGCAGGTTATCGAACATCTTAGCCATGGCAGGGCGGAAATAATAAAGGTCGCCGCGCTTCCAGTCCTTATACTTATATTCTCCCATTTGCACATTGGCCCAGTTGTCATTGGTGCCTCCACAGATAAGAATGATATCTGGATTACCAAGGCGCCCTAACATTGCAGAGCGCGTTACGAAGCTCTCGTTAGTATAGTCATCGTCGTTATAACCCGTATTGCAGATCGTGGAGCCCGACCAGGCATCGTTGACACCGAGCTTATAGCCTCCTTCCTTGATGACCTGCCACCACCATGTCTGCTCTACGCTCGTCACATCAGTACTTTTTTGTTTAGTCGCCTTATACCATATTGCGTTCTCCTTCGGGATAAAACCCTCAAAAGTAGAATAGGAGTCACCAAAGATAGCGACCGTCGGTTTAATTTGAGCCAGCGCCGGCATGGTCAGTGTCAGCGTGAGAAAGAGCAATAAGAGTGTTTTCTTCATCGTTGTTTTTATGCTTAAAAGTATTTGCAAGTGCAAATTTAATGCATATCAACGAGAAAAGATAATTAAAAGCAAAAAACCGTGCATTGTATTAACGCACGGTTTCATATTTGGTTCCGGTTTTCGGATTGATAAGTGCCTCGGAGAGGCACACTCTTTTTAACCCCGGGCAAGGAGCGTAGCGACGTAGCCTGGGGTTGCGGAATAGGAGCTGATTCACTGATTCACAGCCTCGGAGAGGCTGGTTGCACCTTGGCGCGCTATGTTTCGTATGAGACTATCTATTAAAGACATAGCGCACTACGTGCAGCCTGCCTCTCCGAGGCAGAAGGTCAATTGTTACAACTCTATCCTAACATACCCCAGGCTACGTCGCTGCGCTCCTTGCCTGTTATGTAGAGTCAGCCTCTCCGAGGCTGTGTCACGCTATCAAATCAACCCGAAAAGAGAAGAACCCCATATTTTCAGAACTTCACACTCGCTTTATACTCCGGCACCACTCTGACCTCCTTGATGTCAAGCACGGGGCCTTTGGAGAAGTCAGGGAGGAAACGACGTGGAATATCACGCTTCACGAAAGGCAGACTGTCATGATCCTGTGCATTGATCATGAAGATGAACCCGCGTCCGTCTTTCTCACGCATGCAATAGCGCAGGTCGGTCTTGTTGTCCAGCGTCATCTTCTCCCAGCCTTCCGGCAAGACCGTCTCCATGGGAGCCAACTGGTTCTGCCATTCAGCGAGGAACGAGTGGATAAGGCGGAGGTTACGGTAAGAGTCTCCCTCAAGGCCAAACTCACCGAGCGGTGCCTGATAGTCATAGCTTACCTTCGGCATGCCCATGGCTTCGTCGCTCATGAACGCGTTCTGTCCCGAGCGGTGCGGCGTGCTTCCACCCTGATACATGTAGTAACCGATGCCGTTGCTACCGCTACCCAGACAACGAACCATCATGGCCTCAGCAACCTTAGCTGTGCAGTAAGGACGGTTATCGTAAGCTATCTGCATGCCTGCTCCCATCTCAGCCGCAAACGACGGGAAGTCGGTAGGGTTGTATCTCACGGGCTCATAGTCGGGATGCTTATGCATGTCCTTGAACATCAGGAACGGGCTCTTCTTCGGCACTGCCTCCCAAGCCGGGTAAGGATAAGCCGAGGTAACGGGGATAGCCTTGTTATCGATGACCGCAGCATTGCCCCAACCCGTAGCTGTATAGAACGGAGTGTCTATCCCTGCTTCCTTAGCGAGCTTGAGCAGCGTGCGCATGTGCTCGTTTCCTGCCTCTGCGCCTGTTGCCACTTTATGACCGGCCTCCACGCCGATGGCAGCCTCAGCAGCATTCCAGCTTGCTGCCGTATAGTCGAAAGGCTCACCGGGATAGTTGATGCCCCATGGCGCGGCACTGTGCTGCATCTCATTCTCTATCTGGCAGCCGATGACCGGGCCTTCGTCTTTATAGTAAAGACCTTTCATCTGTTTCCCTATCTCGCCATAGAGCCGCTTGACATATTTCAGATAGAGCGGATCATCGCTGCGAATCTCCAACGGTTTGGAGAAGAGCCACTCAGGAAGAGCGCCCTGGCGCACCTCACCATGGTCGAAAGGACCGATTCGTATAATGACATCCATGCCGTGCTTCTTGCAGAGTTCAAGGAAATAGCGGAGATCGAGGTTACCGTCCCAACGGAACTTTCCCTCATATTCCTCGTGGAAAGCCCAGAAGACATAGGTAGGGATGCAGGTGATGCCTCCTGCTTTCATCTTTACGATCTGCTCCTCCCATTGCTCACGCGGATAACGGGAGAAGTGAAACTCACCCATGACGGGGATGACAGGCTTACCGTCAACAGACATATAATAGTTGTTGACCTTTATAGAGCCGCCTGTAGGAGAAGTGCCACCCATATCGAGCTTGCCTTCCACAATCTGCATGGGCGTCTTCGGTGCATTGAGCTCATACACTTTCTGGGCAGAAGCATACGAGGCCAACGCGCAGAAGAGAGAGCAAAGGAAAAATTGTCGTTTCATATTATTGAGTTCTTGGTGCTAAAGCGTTTCGTTCTCATATCATGATAAGTCTGTTCTCATTGTTCGGCGTTCGACAAACAATCGGCTGGCGTTCGACAAACAATTGTTCGACGTTCGACGGACAATTGTTTGTCGTTCGACGGACGATCGTTTGCCGTTCGACGAAAGACTACCATTCAATGTCATTAGAATGTGCTGCAGCCTCATTGTCATCATCCATGAAGTTGAAGATAGGCTTCTTACTGAGTGCAGGGCTGTCTGTATAACTATTGTTTATTGTATCTGGTCCCGAAGCAGAGAGCAAAGAGTTCTTATTCTCTAAAGCCTTCACACGAACAGATGGCTTAATATAATTCTTTTTCATGATTATTCAATGATTATTAGAGGTTTATTTTCTGATTACTTTCTTGCCATTGATAATCACAACACCTTTATAGCTGTTGTTCACTCTTTGGCCAGCAAGGTTGTAAGCGACATTGTCATTCTCACGCTTCTCGATCATTGTCTTGCCGATACCTATTGTGGTGCCATTCAGTGCCAGGAACTTAGCAGCAGATGCTGTTTTGTTTTTTGCGAGGAAAGCATGATGGGCAGCAAGCGTGAACACGCCGCCGTCGGTAGCACCCCAGTACCATCCGAGGCCATTCTCGCCATCAGCCAGCTTGTAATAATAATAGGTGTAATCACTTGTATCCCAACTTATGAAAGTTGATTCTGTCTGAACGCCACCGAGCATGTTCTGCAATCCGTCAGGCCAAGCAGCCGTCTTTGTCGTCGTATTGACATTGGCAGAGACAGTGAAGTTCTGTGTGTCAGAGGATGCTGTAGTAGCTTTGATAAGCAGCGCCATTTTTGCAGTCACAGAGTCACCTGCAGCATACTGCTTTGTCATGGTCTGGGTGCCATCGGCATTCTGTGCAAAGACATAGCCCTCAAGACCCTCCGGCAGGACATAGCCGTAGTCGTTGTAGTAAGTAGCATAGCCCTTGGCACCCACTGTGAGTGTAGAGGTCTCATGAAGGTTACCTTCGTTATAGAACTGATCGAGATAAGTCCAGGTCTTCGTGTTGTCTGCCGTGTAAGCTGCATAGTTCTTCCAAGTCCCGTCAGGCACATTGAACACGCAGTTCTTGGCGATAGCATCCCAGGAAGAAGAGCCTTTGAAAGCATCGGTACCGACAGTCACCGTCGTGGCACTACTGTTGACAGCTGTCAGAGCATCGCAACCCGAGAAGGAATAGTCGCCGATAGTCGTCAGTGTCGAAGGCAGGCTGACCGTCTTCAGAGCTGTGGCACCATAGAAAGCGCTGGCATTGACAGTTTTGATACCCTCAGAGATTGTAACTGACGTGAGTGTGGTCAGGCCATTGGTCGAACCATTGCCGATCCAGCAAGGTCCCCAGGTACTGTATCCGACCTGAGAGACTTCATACTGCTTGCTCAACGTCTCACCATCGTAGACATCGATGGTGGCGGGGAAGGTGACGTCTGTCTGACCATCCTGCGTGTAATACTGATAGATAGCTACTGTTCCGTCAGCAAGGCCATAAGCCTTGCAGGATGAACCATAGATCTCCTGACCGGCTGTTGCCTGATCGTAAGCGAGGGAAGGAAGCGCCACAAGCATGGCTGCAATGAGTGTAAACAACTGTTTCATTTTTCTTATGTGTTATGGGTTTTAAATAACTTGGTCTTGAATATGAATGATTAACGGTGCAAAGTTAACCACTTTGCACCGTTAATAAATTAGATATGTTTTATTAAAACATGGACGATATTACGATTGCTTAATATCCATTGTTTTGCTTCAGCTGTCCTTTCGACTCATCGATGAACGTCTGCGGGATCCACGTCTTGTTGTGGGCATCCGTCACCGTGAAATAGCTCTTGCCCGTTGCATTGGCGGCAGCGATACGCTCGTTGGCACGGGAGACATATTTTCCGAAACGGATCTGGTTCTGACGGGAGAGGCCCTCCATCCAGAACTCATGCTCACGCTCGGCAAGGATAGCGTCGAGGAAGTCTTGTGCGGAACCAGTCTTCGTGGCGTCGAGATCAGCAAGATGAGCACGCTCACGCACACGGTTGACAAGGTTGATGGCCTCTTGAGTGGGCTGATTCTGATTGCGCGTGATACACTCGGCAAGTGTCAACAGCACATCGCTGTAGCGATAGATGACGAGGTCTACCCCACTCTGCGAACCGGACATGTCGGGATCCTTGCCATATTTCAACGGCAGGGCGCCATAAGAGAGCTGTGTGTTGTTGTCGCGGGTTTGCAGCACTCCTTTAGTGTTGGTATACTGCGTGACGATGTTCTGCGTGCGGGTGTCACCCTGCTCGAAAGTATCGTAGAACTTCCACGGCATGACGTATCCGCCCCATCCAGTGCTCTTCTCTGTCCAAGGCATATCCGATGGCAGCACCTCGGCTGTCATATAGTTGGATGTCCAGGAGGCTGAGCTCAAGCAAGGCACGGCAAGAATAATTTCCTTGTTGCCTTCGTTCTCCTTTGTGAAGATGTCGTTATAGTTAGACAACAACCCATAGGTCGAGCCTTCCATGGACATGAGGTCGCGGGCCAACTACCAACGGAAATACCATCTCCATTGACTTGCCATGACTGTAACTGTTGCTCAAAGTTACCATTGGGTATCTGACTTACCTTGACCGCAGGCTCCTGGTCAGGCATCTCTCCCGGTTTGTCAGTGGAACAAGAGAAGAGTCCGAATGAGGCGAGAAGGGTCATAAGAACATTGTAGAACATTTCTTTCTTATTCATATTGGTTTTTAAACTATTAATTAATTTGCTGCAAAGTTAGCTACAATTTAGGATGGAGACAATAGACATTCTCTCTTTAAAAATGGACAATATTACGAATGGAAAAAGTGATGGGTGATGGGTGTTGGGTGTTAATGGCTTGTCCAACATACCATTATCACCCAACACCCATCACCCATCACCTTGTTATCACTCTCCCATCACCGTCTTGAACTGGTAGATGGCGATGTGGTTCGGATCCAGTTTCGAAACCTCATTGAGGTAACGCTGAGCATGTTCCTTGTCGCCCAAGCCATAATAACCGAGAGCAAGCATGAACTTGCAGTGCACCTGATTGCTGAGATTGAGGTCTCCGTCCCAAATCTGTATATCGGGCAGTGACACGGCGAAGTAGTCCATTACGACATGGTCGAAGATGTGGTTTTTGCCATAGTTGAGGAGCTTGTAGAAGCGCCCATGGGCCTCTCCCACTCTGCCGAGTTTCAACAGTGCCATACCCTGATAGAAGATCTTGTCGGGCTTAGCGTCATTGTAGTACATGGCTGCAGCAGGCTCCGTCGGACCGAGTGTAGCTTTCTCCCAACTCTCGCGGGCTTTCTCCTTGTCACCCTTGGCATCGTAAGCACAGCCGAGAAGATAATAGAAGTCGTTCTCCTGAGCGCCGTAGAGCTTACCCTCACCGAGATGATGGGGATAGACGAGGCACTCCTCAAGAAGTTTGATGGCCTTGTCATTGTCTCCGGCCTGCATGGCTTGCTTGGCGAGCTCGACACGAGAAAGCTGATACTGGGTGCTGACCTTACCTTCGCCACCCTCCCAAGGATGGAACTTATGACCGTCGAGTTTTTCCTTGGCTTCCTCGTAGCGGCCGGTGAGGTTAAGCAACGTGATCTCTTCCAGGAGGAGATCGTCGCGCTGGGCGATAAGCTCCGGATACTTCTCAAGATTGTCCAAGCGCTGCTGATGGTCGTAGCCGAGACACTTGTAAAGTTGGTCAAGCTCCATGAGGATACGCGCATCAGCCTTGTTGAGGTTGAATGCTTTCTCCATGTCTTCCACAGCTTCTTCCACATTGTGCTCCTTGCTGTACTCATCCAGGGCGAGATTACGCCAAACCGTCGGGAATGTAGGATCGAGCTCTGAAGAGCGCAGCCAGTGACGACGAGCGACATCATACTGACGGGCACCATAATATAATGTACCTAAATAATAGTTGGCTTTCGCATCATTCGGGTTCACCTCAATGGCTTTGTTCAGCGCAAGGATAGCTTCCAGACGGTTGGGGAAGCAATAGCTCGAGTCAGCCTGCTCGCCTTTCTTGAATGCCTCCTCGTCACCGGCCAGACCCATATAATAATAGGTCATGGCTGTTGAAGCTTTCTCGGCAAGAGCAAGAAGCCAGATGCTGACAGCTGTCTCGTTCTGTCCTGCCTGCCAATAGTCGAGCGCCAGCTCATCATAGTTGTTGAACATGCCATGCAGAATGTCTGTCAACTCATCCAGCTTCGACGAGTCATTGGTAAGAAGATATTCCTCATAACGGCAGCCATAATTGAAGAGGTCAAGTTCAATGGCTTCTTTGCACACGGCCAGCGCTTCTTCCTTCTTACCTAAGAGACGGAGAACGGTGGCCTTCAGTGCGAGTACTTTGTGGTTACGCGTATTGACAGCGAGCGAACTGTTGACCTCATCCAAAGCATCCTTGAGACGGCCTTGTTTCGTAGAAATGAGCGCTGCCTGGTAAAGGGCCGCTCCGCGCCAAGCATAGCTCCATGCTGCCTTCCAGAACCATTCGTAAGCCTCATGCTCCTTGCCCTGATATTTCAGTGACAGAGCGAAATTGTAGAGTGGCTCACTGTCGTAAGGGTTCGGGTTACGCTTGAAAAGCACCTTCTGTGCCGTGCGCAGATATTTCTCAGCTCTGGCGAAGCGGCCACGGCGCAGATACCACAATCCGAGCTGATTGTTGCAACGGTAGTCGCGCGGATCACGGCGCAGCGCCTCCTCATAATAGTCGACAGGGCTCCACGAAGCGTGACGGTACTGCTCAAGATGCAGACCGGAGAGGTAGAGTTGGTCGTTGGTCTTGGTGTCCTCCGGACGCAGGCATGGCTCTGCAGGATCGGGAATCGGACGAATCTCGTCGGGTTCAGCATGCCAAGTGAGTTGAGAGTTAGGAGTTAGGAGATAGGAGTTGATTCGGAGGGAGTCGGGGTGCTCTCTGCGTTGAACGTGAGTTCATTCAGGCGCGCACCTTCCACGTCCACACGCTCTTCGAAGAGCAGATGAGAAGGATCAAGATCGACCTCCTTGTCATAATAGACGGTGCCGTTGTCGTTCTTCAAGACGACATGTACATGCTGCTTACTGGTAGCAAAGAGCTTGAACCACACAGTACCATCCTCGCTCTTATCAATGTTGAACACGAGGTCCTTGCTGGCGTTCTTTACCACGCCCACCTCTTGATAAGGCATGAAATACTGTGTGAAGCGCTTCTCCTCATAAGGCATAAGCCAGGTGAAGTCAGGCTGGTTCTCGGTGTTCGGGAAGAGATACGAGATAAAAGAACAACAGTATTTCGTCATCCCACAAGGTGAGCCGCACGTCTATGCATCCAACAACGATGACCCCTGGACCATCTACTGGATTCATTTCACAGGCACCATGGCTCCTTTCTTTGGAGATAACTGTTACACGCCGACAGACATCACAATGGCAAAGATTTCACGCGTCGCTGACCGCAACAATATTTTCGAAGAGATTTTCCTCACACTGTCAGATAACTACAGTCTTGACAATCTGCGCTATGCCTCTTCCTTGCTCTATGGGTTCTTAGCTTCCTTCAAATACATCAAACAGTTCCGGAACTACAATGCACAAGACGCACGCCTCGCCAACAATGACATCGTCTCAGCTGCTGTGAGGTTCATGAATGAGAATATTGAGAAGCAACTTACCCTAACGCAGATAGCAGATTATATCGGCTACTCTACCTCGCAGTTCTCACTCATCTTCAAAATGAAGACTGGTCATTCGCCACTCAACTACTTCAACATGCTCAAGGTCCAGCGCGCCTGTAAGTTTCTTGAGACCACGGACCTAAAGATCAATCAGATCTGCTCCAAGGTCGGCATTGACGACAGTTACTATTTCTCCCGTCTGTTCTCCAAGACCGTAGGCATCTCACCCAAGCAATACAGGAAAGCGAAAGGATAAAAGTATGATATAAGACTATTAGCTTTGCGCCTACCGTATTAATAAGAAAAGCATCGGGATTCAACCGTAATCGAGATGCGATTGCAGTTGAATCCCAATGCCTTTTAAATGATATGGAAGAACGATTACTTACTAATTTCCTTAAGCAACTGTTTACGGGCCTGCGCGGCGAAGGCACGGTCATCCTCATTGGACTGGAACTTACGGTAGACGAAGTTGTCGGAGAGGTAGTTCTTACGCACGATCTTGTTCTCGGCAAGTTCTTCAGGAAGACCTTGGAAGAGGATACGACCCTCGAAAAGCAGGTAGGCACGGTCAGTGATAGAGAGCGTCTCCTGCACATTGTGGTCGGTGATGAGGATGCCGATGTTGCGGTACTTCAATCGCCAGACGATGTGCTGGATATCCTCCACGGCGATAGGGTCGACACCGGCGAACGGCTCATCAAGCATGATGAACTTCGGGTCGATTGCCAAGCAACGCGCAATCTCCGTACGACGGCGCTCACCACCCGACAGACGGTCACCCTTATTCTTACGCACTTTCTGCAAGCGGAACTCGGCGATAAGACTCTCAAGCTTGTCAAGCTGCTGCTGATGTGTAAGCTTCGTCATCTCCAGTACAGCCATGATGTTATCCTCCACAGACATCTTGCGGAAGACACTCGCCTCCTGCGGCAGATAGCCGATACCTGCACGCGCACGCTTATACACCGGATAATCGGTGATCTCCTTGTCGTCGATATACACGTGACCCTCGTTAGGGATGATAAGACCCGTAGTCATGTAGAACGACGTCGTCTTACCGGCTCCATTAGGACCAAGCAATCCAACAATCTCACCCTGCTTGACGTTGAACGACACGTGGTCGGCCACGGTACGACGCCCGTAGCGCTTCACAAGGCCTTGCGTATGAAGCTCCTGACGAGGAAGTTTTTCCTTGAGCAGTTCATCGACCTGCTCAGGCGAGAGATTGTCATAGTTGGGCTCTGTCGAAGAAACAACGGTTTCCTCATAGGCTTGAGGCGTTTCTTCTCTCTCTTGCTCTTGTGAAGCGTTCTGCTCTATGTTCTCTGAAACATCAGTTGTTGTCTGTTGCTGTGTATTCTCTTCTTCCATGATGCGTATTTTGCCACAAAATTACTAAAAAAAGGAATAATAACGTTGTTTCATGGAAAAACTATCGCTTTAATTGCAGTTTTTAATAGGATTTTGGCTACTTTTGCAAGCATACAAACGGAAAGAACAGTTCACACTTATGTTTATAATAAGGTTACTACATCGTTATCTCACAACCTTCGGCAACTACCTCATCCTCATGGGGCGCACGTTTTCCATCCCAGAGCGCCTGCGTATGTTCGCCAAGCGTTATGTGAAGGAGATGTCTCAGCTCGGTGTTGACTCCATCGGCATCGTACTGCTTATCAGTTTCTTCATCGGTGCCGTGATTTGCATCCAGATGAAAGTCAACATCCAAAGTCCTTGGATGCCACGCTGGGTGACGGGTTATGTGACACGAGAAATCATGCTCCTCGAGTTCTCCTCGTCTATCATGTGTCTGATCCTTGCAGGTAAGGTAGGCTCGAATATTGCCTCCGAGCTTGGTACAATGCGCGTGACCCAGCAGATCGATGCACTCGACATTATGGGTGTCAACTCGGCTTCTTACCTCATCCTTCCGAAGATTCTCGGGCTAGTGACTATCATGCCGTTCCTCGTCATCTTCTCCTCCGCGTTGGGTATCATCGGTGCCTACGCCACAGCATTTGTGGGGCACATGATGTCACCGGAAGACCTCACGGCTGGCATGCACCACGCTTTCAACCAGTGGTTCGTATGGATGAGTATCATCAAGAGTCTATTCTTCGCCTTCATCATCTCCAGCGTGTCGTCGTTCTTCGGCTATACAGTGGAGGGTGGTTCCGTGGAGGTCGGTACAGCCTCGACGAACGCTGTGGTGTGCTCCAGCGTGCTCATCCTCTTCTCCGATGTGTTCCTCACTGAACTGTTGTCATAACTGTTATTGGCATGATTGAAGTTAAACACTTAACCAAGAGTTTCGGCGACAAGACCGTGCTCCATGATATAAATGCTGTCTTCGAGACCGGCAAGACCAATCTCATCATCGGTCAGAGCGGATCGGGTAAGACTGTGCTGATGAAGAACCTTGTAGGACTGCTCACGCCTACAAGCGGCGAGGTGCTCTTCGACGGGCGCGATGTCCTGTCGATGGACAAGCATACGAAGGTGATGCTACGACGTGAGATGGGTATGGTGTTCCAGGGCTCCGCGCTCTTCGACTCGCTCACCGTGCTTGAGAACGTGCGTTTTCCGCTCGACATGTTTGCCCCGATGAACAGCCGCGAACGCGACCGCAGGGCACAGGAATGCCTCGAGCGTGTCAACCTGCTCGATGCTCAAAACAAATATCCAGCAGAGATCTCCGGTGGTATGCAAAAGCGTGTGGCTATTGCGCGCGCCATCGTCCTCAATCCGAAGTACCTCTTCTGCGATGAGCCGAACTCTGGCCTGGACCCGAAGACCTCACTTGTCATCGACGAACTGCTCTCGGGAATCACAAAAGAATATGGAATCACAACAATCATCAATACCCACGATATGAACTCCGTGATGGGCATTGGTGAGAACATCATTTTTATCTACAAAGGCCACAAAGAGTGGCAAGGAACCAAAGACGATGTCATGAGTTCTACCAATAAGCAGCTCAACGACCTCGTCTTTGCCTCCGACCTGTTCAGGAAAGTGAAGGAGGTGGAGAATAAATAGGTGTTGGGTGGTAGGTGTTGGGTGTTAACACCTAACCACCCATCACCTAACACCCTATCTCATATACCACACTTTCTTCACCTCTACCATCGGCACGACCACTTGTTCTTTCGTGCCGTCACCATAAGAGAAGGTGAGGAAAGCATTGGCTACATGCTTGGCGGTGTCGGCACGACCGTCAGCCACCGACACGCTCTTGATTCCTTTATGCTCTTTCTCTTCCTGCCCCACAAACATCTTGGCATTGGCAATGAGCTGCTGGCGATAACTCTCCGGCATGGACGTGGGCTGGTAACGGCCATCCACAAAACTACCATAGTCACCCTTCAGCAACTGCTCATAATAAGTTTTGGCAGCATTGGCAGCCAACTGAGCAGCATCAGGACCTGAGGGCTTGCCGGAACAAGCCATGAGGAGAGGAAGAAAAAGAAAGAAAAGAAGTTTACGCATGATATTTAATATTACCCTGCGGTGGGTGGCCGCCACCGGGGGCGGCCACTGCAACCAACACCCAATTAGGTTATTTCTGTCTGATAAAGACGTTGATAGGGCAGCCGTGCATCGGCCAGTTCTCACGGATCTTATTCTCCAGGAAACGGCGATAAGGCTCCTTGATATACTGAGGCAGGTTGGCGTAGAACACGAACGAAGGAATCTGCGTGTTCGGCAACTGCGAGCAATACTTAATCTTGATGAACTTACCCTTTGTCGATGGAGGCGGCGTCTGTTCGATGATCGGCAGCATAACCTCATTGAGTTTGTTCGTTCCTACATGCGTCGTACGGTTCTTATAAACATCCACAGCTGTCTGCAGCACCTTGAAGATACGCTGCTTCGTCAGGGCAGAAGCGAAGATGATGGGGAAATCGGTGAACGGAGCCATGCGGTTGTGGATGGCATTCTTGAAGAAGTCGATGGCTTTCTGACTCTTGTCCTCCACCAGATCCCACTTGTTGACGACGACGACAAGACTCTTGTTGTTCTTCTGAATGAGCTGGAAGATGTTCATGTCCTGCGCCTCAATGCCACGTGTGGCATCAAGCATGAGGATACATACGTCACTGTTTTCAATGGCACGAATGGAACGCATGACACTATAGAACTCCAGGTCTTCCGACACTTTGTTTTTTTTGCGGATACCCGCTGTATCAACGAGATAGAAGTCGAAACCGAACTTTGTAAAGCGGGTATAGATACTGTCACGCGTGGTACCTGCGATCTCGGTCACAATGTTACGGTCCTCACCAAGGAAGGCATTGACAATACTCGACTTACCCGCATTAGGACGACCCACGACAGCGAAGCGCGGAAGGTCATCATCCAAGATCTCTTTGTTGTCAGCGGGGAGCTTCTTCACGACAAGGTCAAGAAGATCACCTGTGCCACCGCCTGTTGCTGCACTGATACATACGGGATCACCTAAGCCGAGTTTATAAAACTCTGCAGCAGTATAAGCCATACCACTGTTGTCGACCTTATTGGCAACAAGGATTACAGGAAGCTTGGCCCGACGCAGGATCTGCGCCACGTCCTCATCCCAATCAGTGACACCCGTCTCAACATCCACGAGGAAAAGCACAAGGTCTGCCTCATCGGAAGCTACCATCACCTGCTTGCGGATAGCATCCTCAAAAATATCATCTGATTTGACGACCCAACCACCGGTGTCGACGACAGAGAACTCACGGCCATCCCATGAGCACTTGCCATATTGGCGGTCACGAGTCGTGCCGGCCACATCGCTCACGATAGCGCGACGGCTCTGCGTGAGACGGTTGAAAAGTGTTGACTTACCCACGTTGGGGCGTCCTACAATAGCTACTAAATTTGCCATTCTTTGTTTGATTACTGAAGTTTAACATTCTTCGGCCCTCGCGTCGTGCGAGAGTGCGCCCTGCTCTACAGTCAGGGGGGTTATTTATTGCTCAAGGATTAATTATCAATATAGGTATCCTTCCCATGTACCTGCAAGACGCCGTCCCCCAAACTACTCCGTTCCTACGGTAGTAATCTCTCTCTCCACTGGATGGGATTTTCCGCCTTCCGATAACGGAAGGACCGAGGATAGTGGGATAAAGGGTGGGGCCAGCTATTGAGGGTTATATCCGAAGTTGTCGAGCTCACGCTCTGAGTTGCGCCAGTCCTTATCCACCTTGACAAAGAGCTCGAGGTAGATCGCTTTTCCAAAGAAGTGTTCAAGGCTCTTGCGCGCTTCGGTAGACACTTTCTTCAGTGCCATGCCCTGGTGCCCGATGATGATACCTTTCTGCGAATCACGCTCCACATAGATGACAGCATTGATATGGATATGATGCTCATCCTCCTTGAAACGCTCAACGACGACCTCCACAGAGTAAGGGATCTCTTTGTCGTAATAGCGAAGGATCTTCTCACGGATAATCTCCGAGACGAAGAACTTTGCCGGTTTGTCTGTCAGCTGGTCCTTGTCGAAATAGGCCGGACTCTCAGGGAGCAATTCCTTGATACGCTTCATAAGCATGTCGATGCCGAACTTATTGGCCGCCGAGATAGGGAGGATCTCTGCATTGGGAAGGAGCTTGTGCCACTTCTCTACGATCTCGCCGAGGCGCTCCGTAGAGTTCTCGCCTTTGAGCTCATCGATCTTATTGATGAGTACGAGCACAGGGATTTTCATCTGCGCCACCTTCTCGAGGAAGTCCATGTTCTTCTCCGGGTTCTCCACCACATCGGTGACATAGAGGAGGATATCGGCGTCAGCGAGTGCCGACTCTGAGAACTGGAGCATGTACTCCTGCATCTTATAGTTTGGCTTGAGCACGCCCGGAGTATCGGAGAAGACAATCTGACAATCGTCCGTATTGACGATACCCATGATGCGGTGACGTGTGGTCTGTGCCTTGAAAGTGGCAATACTGATCTTTTCGCCGACGAGTTGATTCATCAGCGTCGACTTACCGACATTGGGATTGCCGACAATATTCACGAAACCGGCTTTATGTGTCATGATAGAAAATGTTTAATGAGAAGCTTCATAGAGACTTAAGAAGCTCAGAAGACAAAAGTCCGGAAGGACAGTCAAATGTTATGCTTATTCAGCAATAGAATAATGACTGAACTTCCGGACCTCTGAACTTCTGTATCTTCAGAAGCTCTACCGAGCCTCAAATACTTATTTCTTATTCGCCTTGACCTACCTTGCTGCCGTCATAGCCCCACTTATAATAGATAGCGCCATGAACGAAACCAGCACCGAAGGCGGTAAATATCATATTGTCACCCTTCTTGAAGTTGGCCTCGTTGTCCCACAAAGCCAAAGGAATGGTAGCCGACGAAGTGTTGCCATAGTGATCGATGTTGATGACGACCTTGTCGATCGGAAGCTCAGCACGCTTTGCCACAGCATCAATGATACGAAGGTTAGCCTCGTGAGGAACGATCCAGTCGAGGTTCGTGTTATCCAGTCCGTTGCGCTTCATCACCGTTGCCACATCATCACTCATATAAGTGACGGCATGACGGAACACCGTGCGACCTTCCTGATACACATAGTGCAGACGGTTGTCTACCGTGAAATGGGAAGGAGGACAAACAGAGCCGCCTGCTTTCATGTGCAGGAACGGCAGACCTTTACCGTCGGTGAGGAGCAGCGAGTCTTGGAAGCCCACACCTTCCTCCTCGGTAGCCTCCAAAAGTACGGCACCGGCACCATCGCCGAAGAGCACGCAAGTCTGGCGGTCTGTCCAGTCAACGATGGACGACATCTTCTCAGCCGAGCATACGATGACTTTCTTATAACGACCCGACTGGATCATCGACGATGCCATGTCGAGGGCGTAAATAAAACCGCAGCAGGCGCAAGACATATCGAATGCAAAGGCATTCTTCAGTCCGAGCTTACCCACAACGATACTTGCCGTTGACGGGAAAGGATAGTCGGGCGTTGTCGTGGAGACGATGAGCGCCTCGATAGAATCGGGGTCAGCACCGGTCTTCTTGAGCAACTGCTTGCAGGCTTTACGTGCCATATAGCTGGCACCTAAGCCCTCCTCAGTGAGGATACGGCGCTCACGGATACCTACACGCGTACGGATCCATTCGTCGCTGGTGTCTACCATGCGCGACAACTCATCATTGGTGAGGATATAGTCGGGCACGTATCCACCAACGCCTGTGATCACTGCGTTGACCTTAGCCATTACTCAGCAGCCTCTTTTACGATAGCAACCTTACCGCGATAGTAGCCACAAGTCGGGCATACGGTATGATATACATAGTAAGCACCACAGTTAGGGCATACTGCCAGTGTGGGAGCTACTGCCTTATCATGAGTTCTACGCTTAAGTGTACGAGTCTTTGACTGTCTTCTTTTTGGATGTGCCATTTTGAGTATTACTTTTTAATTATTGTTTTTTAATTTTGAGAGCGCTGCCCATCGGGAGTCCACAGGTTTCTCGTCATCACCGGCACCGCTTCGGGCGGCTGAATGCTCTTCGAGGAGCTTCATCATGGCAGGATTGCATTTTCCAGGTTCATGCACATGCCTGAGCGGGATAGCGAGCTCTATAAACTGATAGATGAACCACGAGGTGTCGAGTATTCCTTCGTTCTCCGGCACCGTGATGAGATCATCGTCCTCTGAGTAGTCTTCTCCGAACTTTGCCACGAGGTGATAGTCGCTGACGATAGGTTGCTCCATATCATCCAAGCAACGGTCACAGGGTATCGTGACAGTACCCTCAGTGTGGAAATCGAGGTCGAAGACGTCGTCGTTGCGGTCTACTGTGACCTCGCAGTTAAGCCTGCCGCTATGCACGACAGGCGCATTGACAGCCTCAAAGAAGCTGTCATCCAAGGTAAGGTGGAGGGATGTTTTCCCTTCATCCAAGCCTTTCAAGTCTATCTTAAATTGCTCTAACATGGACCCTTCTATGGACCTTTTCACACTTTAGGCTGCAAAGTTACTGCTTTTTTCTGAATTGCAGCAAGGTTTTGAGGAAAAATAAATTATGAATTTTCTTGCAGCATAACAGAAAAGTTATTATCTTTGCGAAAAATAGGAGAAAAGCCATGACAACATTACAACTTAATCAACAGCTTTTTCAAGAGCTTGCAATCATCTCTAAAGACGAAGACAAGCTAAAAGAGGCAATATCCGCTCTCAAAAGAATAGCCTTAGGAGTAATGCCATCAAAGACGTTGAGCCATGACAAGCATGTAGTTCACAAGCAGAATCCGTCGGATTCCATCTCTGATGGAGATTGGGCAACCTATTTTGAGAAAAAGCCTGCGGTGGACCTTCCTGATGATACAAAGACACAAGAATTTGTTGAAAAAGGCAAAGGCAGAATTATTAAACAGATAGAACCATGGCTATAGAAAAAGTTCGAAAAGGTGAAATTGTTGATGTTGATTTCTACTTCCCCGATAAAGATACGACCTTACATCATCCAGGCGTCGTTGTCTCTACACAAGAGTTACAAGAGGACGAAAATGGGATGGTGTATATTCTGCTAATCTCTTCAAAGAACATCCACCCTAAATACACCATTAAACTGACAGATGAGATGGTAACCAAACCATTAGGGAAACAATCCTATTTCGTTACGCAGTTTCTAATGTATTTCTCCAAGGAAGAGATCAACTTCTCCTATGGGCGAGCTATTCGCCAGCCTTACCTGGATCAAGTTATCGCTAAAACTATAGACAGTATCTTTGGTTGGGAAGTGTCATGAGCCCATTCACTTCCGCAATTCAATTCTGAACGTAGTGCCTTGTCCTACAACCGAGTTTTTGACGAAGATGCGGCCCTTGTGGTACTGCTCCACGATGCGCTTGGCGAGGCTGAGGCCAAGGCCCCACCCTCGCTTCTTCGTCGTGAAACCCGGCTTAAACACTGTTTTCAAGTTCTTCTTACTGATACCTTTTCCTGTATCTGATACCTCTATCGCCACCTTATCTGAGCTGTCCATAACAACAATCGTAATCTTTCCCGGTCCGCCATTCATGGCATCCACCGCGTTCTTGCATAGATTCTCAATGACCCATTCAAAGAGTGCGGCATTAATGTTGACAATAACTTCATGATCGGGCAACTCGCAGGTGATAATGACACTGTGGCTTGTGCGCCGGTCTATATAATCAACGACATGAGAGAGGACATCGGAGAGGTTCGTCGGTTTCAACTCAGGCGGCGACCCAATCTTCGAGAATCGGTCACTGATAAGCTGCAACCGCTGCACATCCTTGTCAAGCTCGGGAATCAAATCGTCCTGCGGATATTCCTCCCGCAACACTTCCACCCAGGCCATAAGACTGCTGATTGGCGTACCGAGCTGATGAGCTGTCTCTTTTGACAATCCTGCCCACACACGATTCTGCTCCGCACGCTTTGATGCCAGTAATGCAAAGACTGCCAACAACACGAAGATCAGCACTACACCAAGTTGAATGATCGGGAAGAGCGTGAGACGTTTGAGGATAAGCGACTCGTCGTAGCACACATTAATATAATTAGCCTTGTCCAGCACAATGCGAATGACATGGCCCTCCGCCTTACAGCGCAACCCTATCTGATGCGCCTCACGAAGACTGTCGGTGCGGTTGTCGGCATGCAACGATACGTTGCGAAAGTCGGTGACATTACCACTTTGATCCATCAACACCACAGGGATATAATCGTTCTCGTTGATGACTTTCAGCACCAGGCTCAAGTCGGTATTCTCATCTGCCTTGTTGAGCGACTTCATGGCCTCAGCCCACACCTCCATGCGGTTACGCTCCTCTTGCTTCAAGGTATCGGTCAGCTGTTTGGAGACAAACAATGAACCGACGGCTATAACTATAGCCGCCAACACAAGGATGAGCTTTATCCGCCTTATTCTGTCTGTCCATTCCATACAATCTTACAACGTGAAATGTGCTTATTATATTGTATGAATATTAACCGGCCAACGCAAGAGACTTGACCTAAATCAACAAAAACATAAATGATTGTATAATTAATGAACACTTAATAGGAAGTATAGAACAATATATGTAATTTTGCCGCCAATTTTAATAAAGACTTTTTTAGATATGACAAAGAAGAGATGGGCAGGCGCAGCGCTTGCCGCCCTCATGGCACAAGGAGTATTCGCCGGAGGCATCAATACCAACACTAACATGAGCGTAGCTTTTGACCGCACGCTCTCCCGCGATGCTGTTATCGCTACGGACGGTGTTTATTTCAACCCCGCAGGCATCGTCTTCCTGGCTCCCGGTTTCCATTATTCCATGGGCTGGCAACTCATCACGCAGCGCCGCTACATCGACAACTCTTATGCGCTCTACGCCAACAACACGGCTAACCCGACCACAAGCCGTGAGTTCAAGGGTAAAGCCCTCGCTCCTTTCTTTCCCACCTTCCAGATGGCATACAACCGCGGAAAATTCTCTTTCCAAGTCAATGCCGGTGTCTCCGGTGGTGGTGGTAAGTGTACCTTCGATGATGGCTTAGGCTCCTTCGAGAAGATTGTATCTGAGACAGCTATGGCTGCTTCTGGCCTCGCCACGACCATCGACAACGCCCTCGGACAGCAACTCCTCAGCGCAGGCGTTCCTGCGGCATTGGTACAGCAGCTCGGTACAAAGGGATTCTCCAGCGACAGCTATTTCGGCTCCAAGGGTTCCTACTCGGCTACAAGTTACATGCGTGGTCGCCAGTATTATTATGGTCTCTCGCTCGGCGTTGCCTATAAACTCACCGATAACCTCGGTGTCGCTGCCGGCGCACGTGGTGTCTACGCCTCATCCAACTATTATGGCTACGTTCGCAACATTAAGGTGGGCAACGTACCTCTGTACACGGTTCTCGACGCTTCAAAGACGAACTCTGCTGACATCGAGCTCAACTGCGACCAGTCGGGCTTCGGCGTGACACCTATCATCGGCGTCGACTACCGCCTGGGCAGATGGAACTTCGCTGCCAAATATGAGTTCAAGACCCGCATGCGCCTGAAGAACTCCGCCGTCAACCAGTTCCCGTCTATCGGTAACCTCGGCAGCAACCTCTCGTCTGCGCTTATCAGCAACTTACAGAAGGCAGTACTGAGCGCTGAGATGGCTCAGACAGTGACCAATGCCACGCTGACCTCCTCACAAGTATCAGCTACTACTTCCCTGCTGAAGCAGAAGTTCGATGAGGGTATCAACACAGCTACGGGTGAGTATCAGGACGGTAAGAAGATTGCCGGCGACCTCCCCGCCATTCTCTCCGTAGGTGTCGCTTACACGCCAATTGATCAGGTTCGCCTCAATGCAGGTTTCCATTATTATTACGACAAACAAGCAAAACAATACAACGATCGACAGAAAAACCTCAAGCGCGGTACCATAGAGTACAGCTGCGCAGTGGAGTACGATCCCGCGAAATGGCTCACCGTTTCTGCCGGCTATCAGCGCACAAGCTACGGCCTGACAAAAGACTATATGGACGACAAGTCGTTCGTGGTTTCTTCTGACGGTGTCGGTTGTGGTTTTGCCATCAAGACCAGCGCAAGAAGCCGCGTCAACGTAGGCTACTTCCACAGTTTCTACGAGACGATGAACACCTCAAAGGACGTGGATCTCAATGGTACGAAAGTGCCTTACACCGCAGACTTCACACGCCACAACAACGTCTTCGGCGTAGGTCTCGACCTCGACCTGTAATCAATTATCTTCACAATAGGGCGGCCACCAGGGCCGCCCTATTGTGTTTAAAGTAATTAACTATGAAAAACCGATTTATTCCTAAAAACTTCCTATCTTTGCAGCATTAAGTATCAAAGAAATAAAAACTACCTATTATGAATGACAACCAATTGATTATGAACGCCAATGCTGTCATCGACCAACTTCAGATGGCACCTGAGGACATCACCCGTGACGACATTATCCGCTTTGTCCGTAAGAATGGGATAAGGCGTGTCAACTTTATGTATCCCGGTGGCGACGGAAAGGTGAAGACTCTCAACTTTGTACTCTCCGACCTCGACTATCTCCGCACGATCCTCACTTGTGGTGAGCGCGTCGATGGTTCCAGTCTCTTCTCCTTCATTGAGGCTGCGAGCAGTGATCTCTATGTCCTGCCACGTTATGCCACGGCTTTTCTCGATCCCTTTGCAGAGGTGCCGACGCTCTGCATGCTCTGCTCCTTCTTCAACCGCAACGGACAACCCTTGGAGTCGGCTCCCGACCACACGCTCCGCAAAGCAGTAGAGTCATTCCGTGCCACCACAGGCATGGACTTTGAAGCCATGGGCGAATTGGAATACTACGTCATCCGACCTGCTGAAGATGCCTATAAAGCACGCGACCAGCATGGCTATCACGAGAGCGCGCCTTATGCCAAGTCGGGTGCTTTCCGGCAGAAATGTATGGATTATATCGCCCGCACAGGCGGACACATCAAATATGGACACTCGGAGGTGGGTAACTTTGAACTCAACGGACTGCTCTATGAACAAAACGAGATAGAGTTTCTGCCCGTGCCGGCTCTTCGCGCTGCTGATGAGTTGTTGATCGCCAAATGGGTGATCCGCAACCTTGCCTGGCAGGAAGGCCTCAACGTAACTTTTGCACCTAAGATAACAACAGGTAAGGCGGGCTCCGGACTGCACATCCACATGCGTCTCATGAAAGACGGGAAGAACATGCTCCTCAGCCACGGCAAACTCAACGACAACGCCCGTCGCGCCATTGCCGGATTGATGGACCTTGCACCGAGCCTCACCGCTTTCGGCAATAAGATTCCGACAAGCTATTTCCGCCTCGTGCCACATCAGGAAGCTCCCACGAATATCTGCTGGGGTATGAGCAACCGCTCAGCCCTCGTGCGCGTGCCGCTCGGATGGACTTCCGGTGTTGACATGGGACATATCGCCAATCCATTAGAGGAGGAAGTGCCCTATGAGGAGCGTGGCAGCGTGAAGCAGACTTTCGAGATACGCTCGGGCGACGGATCAGCAGATGTCTATCAGTATATCGCCGCCCTCTGCGTGGCCTGCCGTCATGGCTTCGAGATGAAGAATGCATTGGATGTAGCCGCCAGTACCTTCGTTGATGGCGACATCAACGACACGGCTCACGCCGCACGGCTCGCCGAGTTGCGCCAACTTCCCGACTCCTGTGCAGCCTCAGCCGACTGTCTGTTGGAGCAACGCGCTGTCTACGAAGAGCAGCACATCTTCGCACCGGCCATGATCGACGGCATCGTGCAAGAACTCCGGTCGTATAAAGACCGCACGCTCCGCCACGACATCGCTGACGACCGGCGCGAGATCGCTATCCTCGTCAAGAAGTTCTTCCAGTGTGGTTAACCCCAGCGCCTATCCCCTATCGAGTCCTGTGCGGCGCCGTTTACGGCGTCGACCTCAAGAGAGCTTCCTTCCTTCGAAGCTCTCTATCTTCGCCCTCCACTCCGGTGTGAAGGGCACGGTCTGCTCTTTATCCGTATCAAAGAGCACCATGATGGTCTCACCAATACATTTCACCTCTCCGTCTTTGCCTACAAGCTCCTGACGGAAGGTGAAACTGGTGTGCCCGATATGGGTGATGGCCGACTTCACGATGACCTCATCGTCCTTCGTGTAGACCTGATGCATGAAGTCTGCATCAAGGTGCACGGTGACGATGGCATACTTGTCGGTAATCTCATGGCACACCTTGCGGAAATAATCCATCTTCGCCGTGTCATAATATTGGAAGTACATCGTGTTGTTGACATGACCGAAAGCATCCGCGTCCATCCAGCGCAACTGGATGGACATGGTATGATGGTATCCTATCTGCTCATTTGCTTCCATAGCCTGCCTCCTTTATACGCACTTCTTGATGATTTTCTTTCCTTCCTCCACAGCCTTCATGTTGAGAGGAATAAGATTGTGGTGACGTTCAGGAAGAGTCTTGTAGAGCGCACGCTCCAGGGCATCATCAGGAAGGAAAGGTACGACCTTAAGCAGTCCACCGAGGACAATCATGTTGAACACCTTGTTATTATGCATCTCAGCTGCCTTCTCCATGGCATCCATACGATAGATCGTGATGTCGCCACGTGTCGGCGGATTGATGATGCCATTGCCATCGTAGATAAGCATGCCGCCGGGCTTCACCTTCGGCAAGAACTTATCAAGCGAAGGCTGGTTGAGTACAATAGCGATATCATAAGAAGAGAGCACCGGCGAAGAGATGCGCTCATCACTGACGATAACCGTCACGTTGGCCGTACCACCGCGCTGCTCCGGTCCGTAAGCGGGCATCCAAGTCACCTCTTTGCCGGCGACAAGCCCACTGTAGGCAAGGATCTTACCCATAGAGAGCACACCCTGACCACCAAAGCCACTGATTATAATTTCTTTCTTCATTTTCAATAAGTATTAGAGTTTAATAACCAGTTGTATCCTTCAAGTCACCTTTCTTGTAGAACTCCAGCATGTGCTCTTCAAGCCATTCGTTGGCTTTGACCGGTGACAGTTTCCAACCACTGGAGCATGTCGATACAATCTCCACAAGCGACGAGCCTTTTCCGTCCATAGCCGACTGGAATGCTTTGCGGATCGCCTTCTTCGCCTTATGGATAGAAGCGACATTCTCCACACTCTGACGGCTGACATAGCAGGTGCCCTCGAGCATGGCTGCCATCTCTGTGATCTTCAATGGATAGCCATTGAGTTTCGGATCACGGCCGTAAGGACAAGTCGTCGTCTTCTGACCGATAAGTGTCGTAGGTGCCATCTGACCACCCGTCATACCATAGATAGCATTATTGATAAAAATGATAGGAATATTCTCACCACGGTTGAGCATATGGAGCGTCTCCGCCGTACCGATAGCTGCCAGGTCACCGTCTCCCTGATAGGTAAAGACGAGACGGTCGGGCCAACAACGCTTGATACCCGTTGCCACGGCTGGTGCACGGCCATGGGCAGCTTCCTGCCAATCGATATCAAGATAACGATAAGCGAACACAGCACAGCCTACAGGGCTCACGCCAACGGCTTTATCCACCATACCCATTTCTTCAATCACCTCTGCCACAAGTTTGTGGACCACACCGTGAGAACAGCCGGCACAATAGTGCATCGGCGTGTCGTTCATGAGCTTAGGCTTGGCATAGACCAAGTTCTCCGGTGCTATAACGTCATTCTGCATGATTAGCCAATTTAATCAGTTCTTCTTTTATCTCACTTGGATCAGGAACGATGCCACCGAAACGACCATAGTGGCGCACGGGGATACGGCCATTTACAGCCAAGCGTACATCCTCAATCATTTGACCGGCATTCATCTCTGCCACCAAAATTCCCTTGCAATGATCAGCGAGGGCAGCAATCTGCTTCTCCGGGAACGGCCAGAGCGTAATAGGACGGAAGAGCCCTACCTTCTTGCCTTCCTCACGGGCGAGTTCCACTGCCTTCTCGGCGATACGTGCCACACTGCCAAAAGCGACGACAGCATAGTCAGCATCATCCATGAAGAGGGTCTCAAAACGTACTTCCTTCTCCTTGCACTGCTGGTATTTCTTCTGCATCTGGATATTGCGCTGCTCCATGACCTCCGGCTTCAGTTCCAGCGAAGTGATGATGTTAGGCTTGCGCCCTCCTACCCTGCCGAAGGAAGCCCAGGGATAACGCTTCATGACCTCCTCATCCGTGAGACGGGGCTTCTTCGGTGGCAGCACGACCTTCTCCATCATCTGTCCGATGACACCATCGGAAAGGATCATGACGGGATTGCGGTAACGGAAAGCCAACTCGAAGGCGAGATCCATGAAGTCGGCCATCTCCTGTACACTGGCCGGCGCAAGGACGATAACATTATAATCGCCGTTGCCACCGCCGCGCGTTGCCTGGAAATAGTCACCCTGTGAAGGCTGGATGGTACCCAGACCAGGGCCACCACGCTGCACGTTGACGATGACACCGGGGATCTCTGCACCTGCCATGTAGCTGATGCCTTCCTGCATAAGTGCTACACCCGGTGAGGAGCTCGTGGTGAACACGCGCTTACCGGATCCGCCACCGCCATAGAGCATATTGATGGCAGCGACCTCGCTCTCTGCCTGGACGACGGCCATGCCTGTCGTCTCCCACGGCTTGAGCGCCTCAAGAGTCTCGATGACCTCTGTCTGCGGCGTGATAGGATAGCCGAAGAAAGCGTCCGCACCGCAGCGGATAGCAGCATGGGCCAAAGCCTCATTGCCTTTCATCAGCATCACTTCCTGCTCACTCATGCCTTTGCCTCCTTTCCTTCATCTTCAGATTCATCAACTGTTACCTTCTTACGATACACCGTGATACAGCCGTCAGGACAGACGACAGCACACGCTGTGCATCCTGTGCAGCAGTCAGCCTTAGCACTTGGCTGTGCGTAAGGGTATCCGCTTGCATTTATCTTGAGTCCAGTGAGTTCTATGGCACCCACCGGACAAGCCACAACACACTCCGAGCATCCTTTGCAGCGATCCTCATTGATGACGATGGCTCCTAACATCTTGGTTTTCATATTTATAAAATTAAACGACCCTGCCGGCCCCACCCCCGCCCCTCCCCCATCCAGGGGAGGGGTTAATTACTATGCACAGTCCTTGAAACTCTAGAGCTAAAACTCTAATAATTCAAACGAAAACTTCAGCATCACCGCTTGAAGCATATCTTCCCCTCCCCTGGATGGGGGAGGGGCGGGGGTGGGGCCGTCAAGGAGTTGGGCCGTCATTCTATTACGGATTATAGTAATCCTTGCAGTAGAACGCGACGATATTCTCTGTCATTTGACGGGCATAGCGTGCCGGTCCACCAGGATTGAGACGCTCCGCCTGGATATAACATTCCAAAGCGTGCTTCCAATCCTGTTGGCTACGGTAGGAGTTGCCTTTTTCGTACCACTCCTTGTCAGACATTAATATTAGGGATTTGAATCAGAAGGCCAAAGAATAGGCCTTCTGTAGGTTTTATACTCTGTACAGCAGTCCGTTGATAAGATCGTCCTTGGCAATCTCCTTGATGCGTACGTGGAGTTTCTTACCCGTTGCGTTACGCGGAATCTGCTCAATGAAACGATAGAACCGCGGACGCTTGAAGTTGGCAATATCCGGCGACTCTTTGCAGAAGGCATCGAGATCCTCCGGTGTGAGGTTCTTGTCCTTACGCACGACATAAGCTGTAACGACCTGACCACGAATCTTGTCAGGCACATAGGTCACGATGCTGTCGGCCACCATAGGATGCTTATTGAGCACCTCCTCAATCTCCGTCGGATAGATATTCTCACCCGAAGAGATGATCATGTCATCCTTACGGCCAAGGATCGTGATATACTGGTGCTTATCCCATGTAGCGAGATCGCCCGTGTAGATGAAGCCCTTATAATACTTGTTACGTGTCTCCTCTTCGTTATTGAAATATTTATACGGTGACTTAGCAGGCGAAGAGATGATAACCTCACCGGTCTCCTGATTGTCCATAGCCACAACCTCGTCAGGCTCAGCTTTATGGTCTTCATAAACTTTCACGACACGCACGTCGTCGTCGACCATCGAAGCACCAGCTGTACCGGCATACTCAGGCAGATCGAAAGGACGGAGGAACGTGTTCCACAGAGTCTCGGTCGTGCCATAGCCGTTATAGATGTTCGGGGTGAGCAAGCGCTGATAGCGCAGGCAAGCAGAACGCTCAAGCGGAGAGCCCATGGTGATGATACCCGACAGTGAAGACAGATCATAGTCGTTCTTCTCCTGAGCATCGGACAGCTCCTCAAGCACTGTAGGCACACCGATAACGAAGGTGATATGATAACGGGAGACATAGCGCAGCGTCGTATCGGCATCAAACTTACCCATCACCACGAGCGTGGCACCGGCATAGAACGTCGGGCAAGGACCACCGCAGTGGACACCGCCACGATGGAACCACGGTGTGGTGTTCATCGTCACATCCTTGAAACTCATCGGGAAGTGGATCATGATGTCATGGGCTGAGAGCACCTCATTGACAGATGTCAATGGCACACCCTTAGGACGACCTGTCGTACCAGATGTATAGAGACGCGTGGTCTCATCATAGATATTCTTTGTGCCCTCGCATTCGGGCTCGCGGTTAGATGCTTCCTCCACATAATCATGGTAAGAGATAACGTCGCCATCGGTCACACCGTCGCTGACGATGAGACGGCGAGGTTTCAGACCAGCAATTTTCACAGCCTGCAGCACGGTTTCCTTACGCTTCTCATCGAAGAGGATAACCTTCGGCTTAGAATCCTCAAGGTTCTGCGCCAACTCACCCGGGCTCAGACGGAAGCTTACCGGCGACATGACGCCACGGATCTTCTGCGGAGCAACATAGGCGAAAGCAAACTCAGGGCAGTTCTGCGTCATCACCATGATGACATCGCCCTTGCCGAAACCGTCCTTCACCAGAGCGTTAGCAAGGCGGTTGACCTCATTGTCAAGCTCCTTGTAGGTCCACTGACGGTTTGTCTTCGGATCAATCATGGCAAGGCGGTCGTAATAACGACGCACGTTGCGGTTAAATCCTTCAATCCATGTGTAATGAGCTTCAAAAATCTCCTTGAAAGACTCTGGAGCATTAGCTGTCTTTTTCTCTTTCATTATATCTTTTTTACCTTAATCTTTCCTATCTGCAAAGCGGTTGCACCCACCGTAGGGGCGGTCCTTGTGGCCGTCCTATTGTTGAATTTGCCATCCGAGGGTGGGCGACAACAGGGCCGCCACCCCTTAATTGACATTGCAAAAATAGTCAGATAGCAAAGAAAAAGACTAAAAACGGCTTTACAAATTACCGAACTGTCGTTTTCAACGGATGAACCGTCGTTATTTGCCGAGCCATTTGCACACTTCCCTACGTTGTGTGCGGCTGACAATGATCTCGGGGCAATCATCACCATAGAGCAGAATGCGGATTCTGCCATTGGGCAGATTGTCAAAACCCTTGACTTGATTTCGCGGAAGAATATACTTGCGGTTGACACGCATGAAAGCATCGGAGCGAAGTCCCGAAGCCACTTCCTCCAAAGTCTTGTCTAAAGGATAGGTTGAGCCATCCATCAGACGCAGATAGGTTGTTTTGTCTTCCGAAGAGATATAGCGTACCATCGAGGCAGGAATACGCTTGGCGCCGGTGGCTGATCGCACCCAGAAACTGAGATTGTCACCCGTAGCAGGGTTGCCTAAGCCGAACTCAGTATCGGAAGCAGGCTTCCGAAGTCGCATCGACTTCCGGATAGCCATAGCAAGCTGATGTTCCTTCACGGGTTTGAGAAGATAGCATAAGCTGTTGTACTCGAAAGCCTGAAAAGCATACTCCTCATGGGAAGTGATAAAAATGATTGGGATGTCGTCGGGCGCATAACTGAGCGCATCGAAGACCAACCCATCCCGCAACTTAACGTCTGCAATGATAAGATCGATGTCCTGATGATAGGAGAAAAAGGCACGTCCCTCCTCCACCGACGACAACGCGCCTACGACCTCATAACTGGGGTCGATGGTCTGGAGCATGTGGCGGAGGAGCCGATAGCTGTACGGATCATCCTCAAAGATAACGATCGTCAGTGGTATCATGATAAATGCAAAATACTTATAGGTTTACCTTTCCCAAAAGAAAATCATAGATACTGACTATCAATATGCCGTCTTGATTATAGCCAGAACTATACCTGTCACCAGCAATAATAATCTTGCGGAACCCATCAGGGACCATAAGAAGAGAGGTTTGTTCTTGCTCGATCTTCTCCTCAGTTGGAAGAGTATAAGCCGACTGAATGTAAAGACGTTCATCATGGCGGTTCACGACAAAATCAATTTCATAGTTCTTTCTCTGAAGGGTTCCTGAAGCTTTCCGATTGAAATTGCTGACAAGACCTACATCCACGGAGAATCCTCTTCGACACAATTCATTATATATCATATTCTCCATGGCATGCGTCGGTTCCAACTGCCTGAAATCTACCACTGCATTTCTTATACCTAAATCCTCAAAGTAGTACTTCGTCTCAGAGCAGATGTATTTTCTTCCTTTCACATCAAAACGCAATGCTTCATGAATGAAGAAAGCATCTTGAAGACACTCTAAATACTTTTTCAGAGTCGCAGGAATAATATCCATATTCGCAGCAGACTTGAACGTATTCGCAATACGCCTGATATTAGTACTCGACCCTATGCCGGAGGCTAAGATCTTTACCAATTCATCCATTCCCTCCGGATTCTTTAGATGATTACGCTCTAAGACATCCTTCAAATAAACCGTCTTGTAAATTTCCTGAAGATAGTTTTGTTTGTCCTCCTGGCTTTGAAGTTGAACCACCGCCGGCAGACCACCATATTTATAATAGGATTCGAGCAGTTCCGCTTTCTCTCCACCTACAGTTTCATAATATTCTCCGAAGCTTAATGGATGAACACGAATCTCCCACCCACGTCCACGAAACTCAGTGATGACATCCTTCGACAAAAATTTCGCATTGGAACCTGTTACATAGACTTCTGCATTCGAAACATGCAGATAAGAGTTTAATACATCCTCAAACTCCTTGATCATTTGTATCTCATCAAGAAGAATAAAATACCTTCCCGAATCAATCATGCGGCCGTCAATATAGTGGAGCAGAGCATCAGGATCACGAAGTTGCTTGTTTCTACGGTCCTCAAGGTTAACCTGAATGATATGTTTATCATCAGTTCCATGTTCCAATAAATATTGCCGGAAGAGATTAAATAGCAAGAAAGATTTTCCACACCGGCGTATACCGGTTATGATCTTAATCATCCCGTTTCCTTCTGCCTTAACCAATTGGTCTAAATAGAATTTACGCTGAAAAATCATTCTAAGTATATATTTTTGTGTCAGACACAGATTTATGTAGCAAAGATAGCACATTTACGAGAAATCAACAAATAATATTGCTTAAATTTAATTTTCCCAATTAAAATATCATTCCGCCGCATATGTGTCGCGTTTCCGCCACATATGTGTCGCGTTTCCGCCGCATATGAGACGCGTTTCCGCCACAGCCGTGTCGCAATGGGGGTCAGGTCAAGACATCCGCAATAATGGTCAAAGAAGATACAAATAAGGTAAGCCGTGTATCAAGAATGTTTCCTAACTTTGCACATAGATAATTAAGGATATAGACAGACAACAACTGCAAAAGACAATGACATATGAGAAAAGTTTTCCTACTGCTCCTGGGCTTACTCCCTATGCTCCTACTTGCTCAAAACAACAGCAAGTCAAATCAAAAGAATAACAATACGCAGACATTAACAGACAAATCGAATATGAAGAAGATTGAAGTGAAACAGACGGCCGGCCGGACCGCGCTCGGTGACTTTGCTCCCGAGTTCGCCCACCTGAATGATGACGTTCTCTTCGGAGAGGTGTGGAACCGCAACGACAAGCTGAGCCTGCACGACCGCAGCATGCTCACCGTGACAGCGCTCGTGAGCATGGGTATCACCGACAACTCGCTGAAATACCATCTCGCTACAGCCAAGCAGAACGGCGTGACGAAGACGGAGATTGCCGAGTTGCTCACCCACATCGCTTTCTATGTGGGCTGGCCGAAAGCCTGGGGCGCCTTCAACCTCGCCAAAGAGGTGTGGAACGGTGATACGAAAGCCACGCCGATGAGCAAGGAGGCTTATCAGCAGACGCTGATGTTCCCCATCGGCAAGACGAACGATGCTTATGCCAAATATTTCATCGGACAGAGCTATATCGCCCCCGTATCTACGGAGCAGGTACCTATCCATAATGTGACCTTCGAGCCCGGCTGCCGCAACAACTGGCATGTACACCACGCCACGAAAGGTGGCGGCCAGATGCTCATCTGCGTAGGTGGTGAGGGCTGGTACCAGGAATGGGGCAAACCGGCACGCAAACTGCTCCCCGGCGACGTGGTCAACATCCCCGCAGAGGTAAAGCACTGGCATGGCGCCGCTGCCGACAGTTGGTTCTCCCATCTCGCCATCGAAGTGACGGGTGAGAACACAAGCAACGAGTGGCTCGAGCCCGTAAGCGACGAAGAATACAAGAAGTTAAAGTAGCATCACAATGCAGGAGTAGCCGGCTGAGTCAAGGTACCGCCAGCACCTCTCCGAGGTGCGGGCAGTCCTAGTCCACCCTTCGGTTCCGCCATTATCACCATTTGTCTTATGATAGGTTGTTTCCACAAATCAATCCGGAAATCAGGAGAACCTGAATTAAAATAGCACAGCAATAGTAATCATATCAAGATATGTATTTAGAGAATATTCACAGTCCCAAAGACATCAAGGGTCTCAACATCGAACAATTGCAAGCTCTCGCTGGCGAGATCCGCGAGGGCATCCTCAACCGCGTGAGCAATCACGGCGGTCACGTCGGCCCGAACCTCGGTTTCGTTGAGGGGACCATCGCGCTTCATTATGTCTTCAACGCACCCGACGACAAGATCGTCTTCGACGTCAGCCATCAGAGCTATCCTCACAAGATGCTCACAGGCCGTGCCGACGGCTTCCTCCACGTAGAGGACATGAACGCTATCTCCGGCTATTCCTCTCCGCGCGAGAATGCTGAGTATGACAACTTTGAGATTGGCCATACCTCCACATCCATCGCTTTGGCAACGGGCTTGCAGAAAGGCCGTGACCTGCAAGGTGGCAAGGAGAATGTCATCGCGGTCATCGGCGATGGCTCGCTCTCCGGTGGCGAGGCTTTCGAAGGCTTCGACACGGCAGCAGAGATAGGGACAAACATCATCATCGTCGTCAACGACAACGAGATGAGCATCGCAGAGAACCACGGCGGTCTTTATCGCAACCTCCAGCTGCTGCGTGAGACACAGGGTAAGGCGGAATGCAACTTCTTCCGCGCCATGGGCTTCGACTACCGTTATGTAGAACAGGGTAACGACATCGAGACACTGATCAATGCTTTCCGAGGAGTAAAAGATATCGACCATCCTGTCGTCGTACATATCCACACCGAGAAAGGGTGTGGCTACAAACCTGCTGTAGAGAACAAGGAGGCATGGCACTGGCACATGCCGTTCAATATTGCGGACGGCAGTCTAAAACAACCCAATAACGGTGAGAGCATCGACAGCATGCTTGGCGACTGGCTCTTCGATAAGATGAAGAAAGACCCGAAGCTCGTGCTTATCACGGCAGGCACCCCAAGCTCTTTCGGTTTCAGCAAGGAGCGCCGTGAGGCCGCCGGCAAACAGTTCATTGACACAGGCATCGCTGAGGAAGAGGCCGTGGCACTGGCTTCCGGTGCGGCCAAGCGTGGGGCACACCCGGTGTTCAGCGACTATGCCACTTTCTTTCAGCGCACCTACGACCAGTTAGCTCAGGACCTTGCTGTCAACGGCAACCCCGCCGTGTTCAACATCCTGGGCTCAACGATCTACGGCATGAACGACTTCACGCATATCTGCTTCTTTGACATCCCAATGATCTCGCATATCCCGAACCTTCACTACCTCGCTCCGACAACCTACGAGGAGCTCATCGCCATGGAGGACTGGGCTATCCGTCAAGAGAAATATTCCGTAGCTATCCGCGTGCCGGAGGGTCCTGTATATCATAGTACAGAGCCCGTAGAGACAGACTTCAGCGACATCAACCATTATAAGGTGGCGCAACGTGGCAGCGGCGTGGCAATCATCGCCCTTGGCAACTTCTTCCAAAAAGGAGAGCGCGTCTGCCAGTTGCTTGCCAAGGAAGGCATCGAAGCTACACTCATCAATCCACGCTGGATTAGCGGCATCGACAAGGATCTGCTTGACGACCTGAAGAAAAGTCATCGCCTCGTCGTCACCCTTGAGGATGGTAGCTTAGACGGTGGTTTCGGTGAGCGCATCAGTCGCTACTATGGTCCGAGCTCGATGCGTGTGCTCAACTTCGGCGTGAAGAAGCAACTCTATGACCGGTATGATGTGAATGCCCTCCTCAAGGAAAACCACTTGGAGGATGAGCAGATCGTAGAGGACATAACATCGCGATAAGGTTGAACAATCTCCCATCTGAATGAATGCGGATGGGAGATTTATTGTCTATTTAAAGAGCTCAGCAAGTTTCGTACCGAGCGCTTCGCCACGAATATCCTTCTCTACAATACGTCCTTTTGAGTCGAGCAGATAAGTTGTGGGAAAATAACGAACCTCATACTTGTCCAGGATGCCCTGGCCGGCGTCGCGATCCTGCGGCCAAGGCATCTTCTCTGTCTTAAGTGCCTTGAGCCAGTCAGCCTCCTTGGAATCAGCAGAGATACTGACGACGGTGAACCCTTTGGCATGATACTTCTGATAGTTGGCCTTCACATTGGGGATCTCAGCACGGCAAGGACGACACCACGAAGCCCAGAAATCGAGCAAGACATATTTGTTCTTGGCGAGAATGGCTTTCAGCGATGTCTTCTTCTTTGTGTTCCAATCGGTGAACGTGAAGTCAGGAGCAGGTTTGCCTACCAAGGATGGCGGAGCGACCTGACTCTGCACAATCTTGCCATAGAAACTGTTCTTAGCCTCATCGGAGAGCTGTTCATACTCCGGCTTCTGCGCGTCGGTCAGATAGCTATAATCGGTGAGAATCATCAACGGTCCGAACCAGGTAGCGGCATTAGCCTTGTGTACGGCCTTGAACGTGCTATCGACAAGCGCGAAGAAATGATGCTCATCGGCCTCAAACTTCTTGTAGTCGGGTGTCTGCCTTATGCGAGCCATGGCAGCCGTGTCTTTCTTAGCCGCTGCACTGTCCATCTTCACCAAAGCCGGATTCTGATGGTAAGCCTCATAGAGCTTGTTCAAAGACTCTCTGTCAAGTTTCACCTTCTGATAAGCATCGTTTGTAGGACTGCCTGCGAGCTTGAAGTCTTTTATCTTAACATACTGTCCCGGCACGACCTCACCCGTGGCTGTTGCCGTCTCATTAGCCTTCAAAACTATCATGTCGCCGGAGAAGCCGTCACCGACCTTGACATAATAGGCGCGACCATCATTGCCCTGCGGAATGTCAACCTTCACCGTGACCTTGCCAGCCGTGACGGGCGCAAGGGCCTCAGGAGGATCGTTCTTGCCATTGATAAGGACGAGCCCAACCTTCTCTCCATCCTTCACCCCCGTGAGGTTGAAGTTGACAGTCGAGTTTTGGGCAGACAGGCACAAGGTCGTGACCAGGCCCGCCATAAGTGCTACGATTCTTTTACTCATATTGCTGTGTTTATTTTATAGTTTACATCATTTTATTCCGCATCCAAGTCTGTCATATCAACAATCTTCTGGAAGCCCGTCGTGATGACCGGGTTTGTGTCGCCCGCTCCGAACATCGGACCAAACATCGTATTGGGCAGACCGGTACTGTGGTTCATCTCAAACTGGATGAGCCTGCCCGTCTTTGTCGACTCGTTCCAGGTAGCGATGAAAAGGATGCAGCTCGATGTCGGCCAGCCACCGCCGGCAGAGCCCCACGAATAGAGGCATGTAACTTCCTCGCCCGGCTCACAAGTATAAACCTTGTTAGCTTTGGTCTGACCCGTCAATGGTGAGAAAGACCAGACGTCCTTGCCAGAACTGTAATAGAGGCTTGGACCACAGGTATAGTCGCTGAAATACTTGGCATTGGCAAAGTCCTCACAACCACTCATATCGATGATGGACCGGTTGCCATCGGCTGAAAGGTCACCGTCATCGACAACATCATAGAAGTTGAAACGGTAGAGGTAAGGTTTTCCGCCGACAGACAGCACAACATAAGTCTGATTGCCATCGCCATTGATCACAGCCTTAGGCTCCACCGGCAGTTTGTTGGCATCAGCGAAGGCAGAGTCTTTCGTCTCCTTAAAGGTACTCGTGCTCGTGGCCTGAGAATAATAAGGAATAAAACGGAGATGCTTACTGTCGAAGAGAACCTGTGCGGCATTGATTACGCCTTTCTTCGTAGAATAGCTGTTGCGGGCCTCCTTCATCAGGAAAGGATAAGCCGTGTAGTCGCCGGCAATGGGCGAAGAGAACTTACGACTGTTGGCTTTGTTAGTATAAAGGGTGTAAAGCTTGCCATCGTTGAGCAAGAACTCACAGTTACCCGTATAGAAGAACTTCTGTGGATTGAATGTTCCGGGCGTGGAATAGAACATATCGTTCCACGTATCCATCGTCTCCAAGCCAGCCGTGCTCAAGCGATACATTCCCTTATCGGTTGCTACCATATAAGCAGCCTTAGAAGTCCAAGACTTCACAGAGCCATCTGACGCGCCCCGAATGAAACGTGGCTTACCGGGCATCGGCTGACCTTTCAGCCCACTATAATAATGATAGATAGCCGTGTCTCCGCCATAGATGAGCATTAGCTTCGAGGTGTAGATCTCGAGATCTGTGTTGCCGTCCTGTGTCTCTGTGAGGAGATAGAGACCACTGCGCTGACCTTGCTTGTTGATGCTGATGCCCTGGTAGCTCGCCACCATCGCAAGACTCGCAGACAGATTGGTAACCGTGTCTTCGGCCACGAGATAGAACTGATAAGAGGTCGGCGAGAGATTGACCGTATAGTCGAGGTCGAGACTGTGCCCGATCGTATCAGGCTGTTCATAGACGACACTGTTGCCCACCTGATGGGTTCGGGGGGCACCATTGGCATAAGGCACTACGAGCCACGTATATTTCAGCCGCTCGGGATAAGCATAGGTCACTTTCATCGGGAGGGAGAGGTGCTGTCCCTGGTCAAGGGATGACGCATAAGACAGCGGATTCTTGCCGCCATAGCGCAAAGTGTCAAACTCCAGTTTTATCTCTGTGTTGGTGCCTTTGTCGTTCTTCAAGATGTTCAAGTCGTAATTGGTATCATCGCTCACACAAGCCGAAAGCAACGCAACGACGACGATTGCCAAGAACGGCAGAAAACGATATATTTTCTTCATAGTATCCGGCATAGTTTATATTTTACATTCACTAAAAGGTGATAAGTGCGCCATTCTCGTCGGTAAGCGGTGTCGTGTGAGAAGCATTGTACGCATCAACGGCATTGGCAAAGACGATGGCGAGATTATGGTAGTCGCTCCAGTTGGTGCCGTTGTCAGGATTGAGGACATCGGCACTATAGCCTTCGGCGGCCAACGTCTGCAGCATGAAACGATATTTGGTCTCGCTGTATGCTCCAAAATACTGGCTAATGTCATCCCAGAACAATGGTTTGGTGAGAATATTATTCCATTTGAGCAAGAGATGGTTCTCCTCATCGACTCCCGGCTGGAAATCATTGTTAGCGGCCACCTTGATATACAACCGCACCGTCTTGCTCTTCAGCTCATCTGCATTGCGCAGCGTCACCTGAAACGTCGCTTTAGTCTGACCGGAAGGGATTGTGACTTCGGAAGGCACCGAATAAAGCGCCTCGGGAGCCGTCGTAAGCGTCTTATCTACGATGATGTTCACCGTACGATCCATATCAGAGACATTGCCCATAATCTGCGCATCGACGTCTACATTAGTCTCATTTGTTGAGATTGTCAGGAAAGAGAGCGTCAGCGAGTCGGTACCCAGTGTCCAGTTCTTATCGCCTACGAGACGTACCCGCGCCGTGTCGCGATAGAGGAAGTCATCGTCAGAGCAGGCACCTAAAAGAAACATTGCCGAAAGTGCAAGCAAAAAATATAATTTTATTTTCATGGCTAATCTTCTTTATTAATTGGTATAACCACCAAACTCCTGGTCACTGCTCGGTATGGGCATGACATAAACACTATGAGAGCCTTGCTTCGTCGCTCCGGGGATGGTGCTGTAGTTGCGGCGCTTGTAGTAGAAGAAGAGCTGACCTTCGCCGAGGAACTCCTTGCGGTACTCTTTGTAGATTTCGTTGTCCACTTCCTTCGTAGAGAGCGTCTCCGAGAGCGGTGTAGCGCTGAGCCCACGGTTATAACGCACAAGATTGAGATACTTCACGGCGCGTGCTGGGGCAGTATCTTCCACGCACTCTGCTGCGATGTAATAAGCCTCGGACATGCGGATGAGCGGAATCATGTCGTTGCCAGTCTGCCGACCCTCGACATACCATAGTCGACTGAGGTAACGGTTCTCGCCATCCTGCGTAAAGCCATAGGCGAAACGATAGTCGGCACCAAGACCTGCTCCCAATTCATAGACTGTCTGAGCATAGTCGTAGCTCGGGGTGAGTGCATCAACACCCTTGGCAGCATGGAGATAGGTATTGCCATTCTTCTCCCAGTCGTTGATGTCGAGATAGAAGATCATCTCCGTCGGGAAGGAAGGCTGACGGTAAGCATCATTGGAGCCCGTGAAGACAGAATAGTGGACCCACGAGAATGCCAATGAACCGGTAGTCTTCCCGTCATTGACATCCACGATCTCCTGAGCATACTTTAGGGCATTCGCCTTGTCCTGATTCCAGAGATAAGCCCGGGCCAAGGTTGCGGTGCATCCATAATAGTTGAAATAGCAATTTTTGATGGCTCTCGTCAGCGACGTCGCCTTGTGGAGCTGGGCCTTAAGAAGCTCACGGGCATGAAGCAGGTCATTGATGATGAGCGTCATCGTTTCTCCTACAGACTTCTGTTCCGTGACCGATGTACTGTATTCGGTCACATAAGGTACGCCATTGGAGGTCGTCGACATGACCGGTGCAGCAGCAAACCAACGCATAAGTTCAAGATGGAGGTAAGCACGCAAGCCCAGAGCTTCACCTTTAAAGATGGAATCGGTCTGAGAGAGTTGCGAGTCATCCTTGAAGTTGCGAAGCATGATGTTGAGATTGGCGATGCAGTTGTAGCTGTTCGTCCAGACAGACGAGAGCACCGACTCGACATTGCTGTTCGTATAATCATAGTCGGTCACATAACGCCACGTGGTACTGTTGGCGTTGACCTTGAGGTTCTGAGAGAGCACCTCTGCCATACCCACCGTCATCTGAAGGCCATACATCGATGTCTCCGACATTGTGCTGTACACGCCGGCAAGCTGATCCTCATATCCACTCTCACGGCTGAAGAGGTCCTTCTCCTCAATCTGTGACTTTGGCTTGACATCGAGGTAGTCGTTGCAACTTGCCAACAGCACTACAGCAAAAAAGCTAAATGACAAGCCGAGGACACGACTTAATTTCTTTGTTATATTGATATTCATATTTATCTCGTTTGTAAAGGGTTCAATTGTTTACAGCGTCACCTGAACGGAGAGGGAAAAGGTACGGGCATAAGGATAATCGGTACCCCGCTCGATCTTTACCGATGAGATGTTGAACAGATCGGTAGTATAAGCCGTCACCTTCAGGCGCTCCAGAAACGAGTTCTTAACGAACTTACAATTGTAGAAATCGTAATAGACGCTCAGCGTCGAGAGGGTGAAGAGGTTATAGTCCTGCACAAAACGGCTGGTAGGATAAGTCGTCGAGAAGTCGGTGATGGCTTTATAAAGAGCCACGTCACCGGGCTTCTGCCAACGGTTGGACAGCACGCGCTTGTCAACATTATAGGCCACATTGCAGTTCTCCACCTTGTTGACGAGTGTCGTATTATAAATCTGGCCACCCCAACGGTATGATCCCGTAACGGAAAATCCCCAACCTTTCCACTCACCATTGAAACCAATGGTACCGTTGTACTTGGGCTGCGTATCACCGCAGACGACCTGGTCAGACATATCGTAGTCGTAAGTGACCGTGCCGTCTTTCTTCACATAGATTTCCTTACCATTCTGCGGATCGATACCCAGTGACGGTACTGCCCAGATAGCGGTCATAGAACAACCCTCATAGTATTTGACGGAAGGTGTCGTGACCTTATTCTTCAGCATGTTGGCATCCTGAGCATCATTCCAAGCGCGGAGCGAATTGGAGATCTTCTTCAGGGTATTGGTGTTGTGGGCGATGGCAGCAAAAACGTTGATATAATTGCGGCCTTTATTCATCAGCATTCCGTTGAGATAAGCCTCCCATCCCTTATTCTCAACCTTGCCGAGATTGGCCACATAAGTGGTGAAACCTGTCGTGTGAGGAACAGTGACACTTGTGATCATACCGTCTGTTGTAGAGCGGTACCAGTCGAAACGGCCAGAGAGGCGGTTGTTGAGCACACTGACATCAACACCGATATTGAGGTCATATTTCTCTTGCCATTTGAGGTCATCATTGGCCAGTCGGGTGACATAGGAGCCTATGCGTCCGTTATAAGACCGCGATGTGTTATAAGTGAATGTAGCCTGGGAGTCGTAGACAGAGAAGCCCTGTGAGCCTGTATATCCATAAGAGGCACGGAGCTTCAGCTTACTGAGCCATCTTAAAGGTTTCATGAATTTCTCGTTCTGAACGTTCCAGCCACCTCCGACTGACCAGAACTGCCCCCAGCGATTGTCACTGGATGTCTCGGAGGATCCCGTCAGACGGTAGTTGGCATCGAAGAGATAACGCTCATCGTAAGAATAGTTGAGTGAGGCCAGGCCGCCTATCGTACGGCTTAAGCCTTCTGTTCCACTGGGACTGCTATTCTTGGCATACTGCACCGCATAGGAGATGTCGTTCATGAAATCGTTTGGAAAGCCGACGGCCTCCACCAAGGTCGTATTATACTTATTCGATGTGAGACTAAGTTGACCATTGAGAAACACGAGGTGCTTGCCCCACTGCTTGCCAAAGTTGGCCCCGAGGTCTGCTGAGATATCGGTATAGGTACCGTCGCCTTTCTGGTAACTTCCCTTGGCAAAGACATCCGTCGTAGAGATGAAGTCGGTGTGGTTGGCCGGCTTGAAGAGATCGCTGGTCGTCGTCTTATGCACAAGACCGAAACGCCCCGTGAGCTTCAATCCCTCCAAGACTTGCCATTCGGTATAGAAATTATCGGTAATGGTCGTATATTTAGAATTGTTGATCGTGTTCAACGTGGTGTTATAAAGCGGGTTGTAAGCTGACACTGAACCGGAGGTACCCGTGTAGTCGTAGACCTTCACCATTGAGCCGTCGGTATCATAGATACGGCTGTAAGGATTCATGAGCGCATACTGTGAGAATGAGCCATAAGGAGACTCATCGGCAGAATTATAGTCGATGGTCAGCTTGTTGCGAAACTCCAGTTTCTTCACACGGTAAGAAAGCGTAATACCACCGGAGAAAGTATTACGCTCCGAGCCTTTCATGGCACCTGCGATATTGTTGTACATCAGGTTCACGCCGTACTGCATGGCTTGGTCACCACCCTCAAGATAGAGGGAGTGCTTCTGTCCTACTCCGGTCCGCACTGGCTTGGCCAGCCAGTCGGTATTGACGCCCGCCACTATCTCCGCCAGACGCGAAGAATAAGCAGCATCAAGACGCAGCTGATTGGTAATGTTCCCGTTCTTGTCGGTATAAAGACCGGCCAGGCGCTCTACCTCTAACTTTTCCTGTGCATTGGCAAGCTGGTAGGAACTGAGGTCTGGTGCTTCGATGTTCACTTCACCGGTATAAGAGATACGTAGTTTACCACTGCTCGGACGAATGGTCTCGATGACAATAACACCATTGGCGGCCTTCGAACCATAGATAGCCTTGGCTGTGGCATCTTTCAGAAGAGTAACACTCTTCACCTGGTTCATATCGAGATCCATAATCTTCGTCAGCTCGGTCTCGAAACCGTCGAGGATAAAGAGCGGTTGGTTGGCACTGGACGCATACTCACCCTGCACATTGCTTACAGTAGAGGCTCCACGCATCTGATAGTCGGGCATGGAGTTAGGGTTGCTGCCGGCAGAGAGGTTCTCCGTCTGCATAAATGAAGGATCAAGGTTCTTCAGGCTCTGCAGTACGTTCTGATTGCCAATCGTACGGAGCTGATCTCCACTGACCGAGGTGACGCTGCCCGAGAAGGTGTTGGCCTTACGCGTGAAGGCTCCGTTGACAACAACCTCGTCAACAGTTTGTTGGTCGGGTTCCAACGATATCTCATAGGAACTAATTCGTGGAGAGAGACGCACCACCTTGTCCTTAAAACCCATGAAGCGGACAAGGATTGCCGGCATCTCCTCCGAGACAGTAAGCCGGAAATGACCATTCACATCCGTCACGGCTGTTGCTCCTTCGCTGCCGCCCATAACATTGCTGCCGGTTGAACTGACGATCGTTGCGCCGGGCAATGGGTCGCCATTCTCGTCTTTCACAATACCGAAGATGTCACGAGGTTTAGCGGCTTGGTTCACTCGCCTTACTCTCCTCACATTGACAATATTGCCACGGACCACATAGGACAACGGCAGACCATTCAACAAAGTCTGCATCGTTCCATCAATAGTCTGGTTCTTTACTGTCGCCGTCACGCGGAAACCTTGTATGTCATCATAGACATAACTGAACTTGTAGTCGGTGGCTTTCTCCAGTCGCGTAAAAGCCGACGACAACGGTTCGTTTCGGAAAGTCATAGTTATCCTGCCATCCTTAGCCGCCAACGGTAGACACGTCAGCAAGAGGAGAAGGAGAATAACGAGGTGAAGTTTTCTCATAAGCGTTTCACGTTAAATTGATTCTCTGATACTTTCTATCACTTTTATGTTGATATTCTTTTAGCTTCTTTACTTTCATTTTACCGCTGAGGAAAACAATCGGGTACGAATAATGCATATTTTTTTGCAAGAAAATAAATATTTCATAACTTTGCATATATCTATGGAAGATAAAGCCGATTTTGACCGATTGTTCCGGAAGCATTATGCAGAACTCTTCATCTTTGCGCATCGGATGGTTTGGGATGAAGAAGAATGCCACGATATCGTCACCGGGGCATTTGAGGCATTGTGGGCTCACTATAAGGACATTGATGGGGAGACTGTACGTGCCTGGCTTTATCGGATTGTTCGCAATGCATGTATTGACTATCTCGAACACGAACGACACGAGAAAAACTATGCTGACCTTTACCGGCATATCACCAGCAGCATAGAGGATACCGACTGGATGGCACACAACGACGAGCGAGCGAATGCTATCCGGGACATTTTCAGCCAGATGGACGACAAGACACGCACTATATTTTATGCCTGCTATGTCGAGAGACGCAAATATAAAGAGGTAGCTGACCAGATGGGTATCAGTCCGGATACCGTGAAGAAATATGTCATGAGAGCCCTAAAGATCGTAAGAGAGTACAAACAAAAACTTAATAAACAATAAATGCCATACCCTTTTGCTCCTGAATGCCGTAAAACAATTTAGATTATGAAGACAGCAAATATCAATCATACAAACATCGATATCGATGAAACGGAGGACCGGGCACTGGGCATCATGAATGGAAGCGTCAGGCCAACAGAGACGGACGTCAAAGACGAGCGCCTCCTGTCACTCTGCCACGATATTGAGGAAGCAGCCTGGGCTGTCGACGATACAGACATCGATGTTGAAAGCCAACTGCAGCAATTCCACAAACGACACACAAAAAGAAGCAAAGCAATCGTCTGGGGAATGATAGCTATGGCGGCATGCCTTGCAGGGTTAGCTTTCATCTTATTCCAAGGAAACAAGAAGGTAGATCTTAATAATTCGCCTATAGCCTACGATGAAGTAAGGAACCTAAAAGAGATCGAAGTTATCGGATCATCCAGCAAACAACCGATAAAAGCTAAAGCCTCATCAACGACAAAGGTGTTTAATGTGATGGACTGTGACCCTTCTGATGTGGTCCTGACCGCTGCCATTCCTACCGGTGACAACTATGAGGTGAAACTCTCCGACGGCACGCGTGTGCTACTTCACGGAAACAGCCGACTCGTGTTCCCATCCCGATTCGTTGGGAAACAGCGGGAGGTAAAGCTCGACGGAGAGGCTTACTTCATTGTTGCTCACGATGCAAGCCATCCTTTTATCGTACATTGCGGCAAGATGACAACTGAGGTCCTTGGGACCGAGTTCTACGCAAGGTCGGAAAAGGGAAACAACGATGTCACTCTCATTAAAGGACAGGTAAAAGTCTCGACCCCGGATGTCACTTACAAGATTTATCCCGGACAGCAAGTCCTGATTACACCTGAAGGCAAATCCATGGCTAAGAGAGTGGATGTGACCGCTTATGAATATTGGCGTGACGGTTATCTCTTCTACGACAATGCTACCTTGAGAAGTATCATAGAAAACATTGCCCGTGAATACGGACTCAACATTGAATGGAAAACTGAGACCTTATCCACGAGCAATATCAGATTTATCACCGATCGCACAAAAGGTATAAACGGTATCCTAACAGACCTAAATGATATCACTGGCCTGCATATTAAGATACTCAAGAACAGTATTATTGTACAGTAAGCAATGCTTGCTTGATGTCGTCAAGAATATCATCGACATCCTCAAGACCCACTGACAGACGGATCAGGTCGGGAGCAATGCCGGCTGCAGCCAATTGCTCATCGGTCAACTGACGATGGGTGTGGCTCGCAGGATGGAGCACACACGTGCGGGAGTCAGCAACATGCGTCTCGATATTGATCATCTTCAGTGAATCCATAAACTTCACGGCAGTATCGCGGTCACCCTTCAAGCCAAAGGCCATGACGCCGCAGCTGCCCTGAGGCAAGTATTTCTCTTGAAGGGCATGATACTTGTCGCCCTCCAAATCGGGATAATGAACCCATGCCACATGCGGATCAGCGTGCAGGAACTCAGCGACCTTCCGTGCATTCTTGCAATGCTGGGCCATACGGAGGTGCAGCGACTGGAGGCCAAGGTTGAGAATGAAGGAGTTCATCGGCGCAGGAATGCTGCCAAGGTCACGCATAAGCTGCGACACGATCTTCGTGATATAACCTTTCTTTCCGAATGCCTTCACATAGGTCAACCCGTGATAGCTCGCGTCAGGCGTGCACAGACCGGGATATTTATCAGCATGCGCCATCCAGTCGAAGTTACCACTGTCTACGACGGCACCGCCAACGGTAGAAGCCGTACCGTCCATGTATTTTGTTGTGGAATGGGTCACGATATCTGCACCCCATTCAAACGGGCGGCAGTTGACAGGTGTGGCAAAGGTATTGTCAACAATGAGAGGCACTCCATGGCGGTGAGCAATCTTAGCAAACTTCTCGATGTCGAGCACAGCACAGCCGGGATTGGAGATCGTCTCACCGAAGAGCACCTTTGTGTTCGGGCGGAAAGCAGCCTCAATCTCTTCCTCTGAAGCATCGGGATTGACAAACGTACAGTCGATGCCGAGCTTCTTCATCGTCACACCGAAAAGGTTGAACGTGCCGCCATAGATCTCATTCGATGCCACAACATGGTCACCAGCCTCGCAGATATTGAACACAGCATAGAAGTTGGCAGCCTGACCGCTCGAAGTAAGCACGCAGCCCACACCCCCTTCTAAAGCAGCTATCTTAGCAGCCACAGCGTCATTGGTCGGGTTCTGAAGACGCGTATAGAAATAGCCTTCTTTCTTCAAGTCGAAGAGCGCAGCCATCTCGTTGGAGTCGCCATACTTGAACGTCGTACTCTGGATAATGGGCACCTCTACCGGCTCACCATTCTTCGGCGCATAGCCGCCACGTACACAAAGTGTAGAAATCTTCTGTCTTTTCACCATGTTGTTTATAGGTATATAATATCGGTTATTCGTGTTTACACCTACAAAGGTAACAACTTGTCGCCAAACAGCCAAATTTTTCTCTCTATTGAGGAAATAAATCTAATTTGGTATAACAAGAGAGAGAAATAAAGAATAATTATCTACACGACTACCATTTAATAGGACAAATCTATTCCGTTTAGTGGACGATCACCTTCCGGCCGTTTTCTATCACAATACCCTTATAGGACGAGGATACCCGTTGGCCCGCTAAGTTATACCGCACAGTCTTGCCTGTTGCAGGCTTCCGGAACGGAATAGAAACACCTGAGACAATGCGCTGATTGATCTGATAAGTAATATCCTTATACCGCCCTTTCTTATTCTGAGAAGCCGGACCGTCTGCCTGATAAAAATAATACCAGGTGTCACGCTCCACATCATTGATATCCTCAGTCTGTGTCTTCATCGCTGCGGAAGAGATATCCTGAGCATTGTCGTCAACAAGACTGAAGATAATGCTGGTTCCTTTCGGCAACCGTTTTGTATAGAAGAGACTGTCGCCAACCAAACGGGTCTCCGTCATCTTCACACCGGGCCAGTTAGGAGCTGTAGACTTCCCTCCCCACCAAAAAAGATAAGGAGCCTGCGATGAATTGTCGGTGTAGACATAGATATTGACGCTGTCTCCTTCTTGCGGGAACCACTGCTCTTCCAGCCACGAAGCCTTGTCATGAAGGAAATTCTTGCATTCCGTAGCCTTAGCCTGCTCGTCAATCGTCACCATCACTTTGGTACCACCATTAGCAGGCTCATCGTTTACCCATCGGTTGTAATCACTGACAACAGCTTTCGAGAGAGATGCCGCAGTGCTGTCGAGCCATTCGTTCATCGTAGCAAAACCTCCATAATAGAACGACTTCCAAAGCTCCTTCACCTTCTCACGAAAGCGATCGAACTTCCATGCACGGTCGATGATCCAGTTGGAGAACTGCGGCCGGTCGAAGATATATTTGTGAGTATTCCCCGCGAAGCCATTGCCGAAATCCCATACTGGTCCGAAATACCATTTAGTATCCTTCTGATCCTTATAAAGATAGCAACTGCCATGGAAACCCTCCTCATCTTGAAGCAACTCCCTACAGAGATACACTTTCGCCAACGATTCCATGTCAATGTGCTTCTCCCATACCGTATCCTTGGGATCTTCAACATACAATGAGGACGCAATAGCATCCCACTGGCTCTGCAGATACTGCTGCTGAACAGTAGAAAGCTCTTCGGGAGATTTATAAGTCACCCACATCGTATTACCGCCCATGTTGACATCGATATGCGGGTCGGTATTGTAATTATCTATCTCTACAAGCCAGCCTCCCTTGACCTTCTCCGGATCCGTCTCCTTATCATTTTGTTCAACGATGTTCACGCGGTTCTTGTCTACCTTGATTTTCTCCGTGAGGATATACAGTCCGCGATAGTCGCCATTGAAAACGAGCTCCACGGGGATAGCATTCGGCGTCCACGCCAGTCCCAGACGTCGGCTAAGCTCATAGCCTGTGAGATTCGTCAGTGCGCCATGAGCATCGTCGGCAGCTGCCATCAAGAGAAACTGCTTGCTCTTCGCCATACCCAAGGGGCGCACCTTCTCTGAGAACTTGAGACCATAAGGTTTCTTATTGAAAGCACTAAACGTATAATTGCCATGCCCCTTAATCTTCAAAGTATCGGGCGCCGTACTTGAAGCCATATCCTTATATCCCTTCAAGCCGAGAGCATCGATATAGGCTGTAGCATCGATATACTTATCCTTCACTGTAACCTCCTGGGCATCTTTCGTATTGATGTATACCACAGGGAGCGTGCCCGACGGCCCTTCTCCGGTAACCTTCTTTTCCTGGGAGAAGACTGACAGAGCATTGGAAATAATAAATGTCAGTATAAGAATAACTTTTGCAGACGTATTAGACCTCATTACATTTAATATTTATAGGTTCATAAATTAGTTTTTATTGTGGTATAGACACGCTTCTTTCACCATCCAGGTGCAAGACTCTGTCCTGCTCCACACTTAGCACACCTTTTACTTTTCTTAGCTTCGCCATCACAGTATCGATATTAACCTTTTTCGGGAAAGAGGCGGCAATGCCATTGAAGTTTTTGTAGTCGTAGAGGATTGTGCCTTTGAATTTCTTGACAGCCTTCAATAGCCTTCTCTTGCCCACTGTAGCATCATAAAACACGATGAGCGTTCGGGACGAAACCGAATCAGCACTGACCGAATCCGCCACCACCTTTCCACACTGACATTGCGCAAAAGACCGGGTACATGGAAAAAGGAAAAGCAATACGACTATAACCAAACGGTATCTATTCATTTGTATGTCCTATTAGATTAACAACGACCTTCACCATTGTGTCTTTCTCTTCCGGACGACTCTCTGCAATGAGAAGTGTGTAGTCGACAACCACATCGAGCAGTGCATTCTGCACCTCTTTGCTAAGGTCCTGCAGTTTCACTGTTCGAGCCATTGAGCGTACAAGCTGTACCATCTGCCGATAGTTCTCCTCACGGATGCGCTGGTTGATGGCGTAGCCCTTGACGAGGTAACTACGAAGAACGGATGTAGCCCATTTTCTGAAAGCTACACCTCTTAAACTATGCACTCGATATCCTACTGATATAATAACATCGAGATTATAAATTTTTGTTGGCCGATACTTGTACTGAGTATTATGCAAAATTTGCATATTACTTTTTTCGTCTATTTCTCCCTCCCTAATCGCATTACTGATATGACGCGCGATCACAGACTGATCCTTCTGAAAAAGTTCAGCCATCTGTCCTTGCGTCAGCCACACCGTCTCATTCTCCAGCTTCACATCCAGCTGGGTCTTGCCATCCTCGGTCTCGTAGATGACGATCTTGTTTTCGAGCTCTTCGTTTTCCATATCCTCTCCGCGATCGTATTTCAGACATCAAAGATACTAAGAACTTTTCAATGACACAAGAAAAATTACATAAATCTGTTCGGAATATTCTGCTTAATCTTGTTCATCAGACTTTGTGGATAATCCGAATGGTTCCTGATCCATGTATCGACAAGGTTGAAGAACTCGGGACTGTGATGGTTGCCGAGGAGCGCCCCACACCAATAACCCGGGAAGAAGATGTCGCTCGACTGCTGGATCTGCAACAGGGCATCAAGCCCCGGCTGAACATACTTCAAGCAGAACGGCTCACGTGTCTCATCGCAAAGCAGCGATAACATCGTACGTGCCCAGGGCTCCACCGTGCGTCCCGACTTCGGTATGAGACTCTCGAAGAGACGCTGCTGCTCCAAACTGTCAGGTGTACAGGCACGGGAGATGAAATCAAACTCACGCTTGTCATCCTTCGTTTTCAAACGTTCCCGCTGCACCTTAAGAATACTCTGCCACCGATCAGGTCTCATAAGCGCCAAGTGATAGCTCATGCGCGTATAATCCTGGTCATTAAGCAACGTGTCGCCCCTCGTCTGCCACATCTGATAGAGCGTATCGACAAGCGCAGGCGTCGTAGCATTCTGAGACAACGACCGCATCAGTTGTTTGCGAACGGATGGAAGCTGATGATTCTGTGACAGCTCATACATCGTCTGCTCACACTTCTCCTGAGTAGCCAAAGGCGCATAGAAATGAACAGATGCCAACTGCGAGCAAAGCGTTGAAGCGACAAGCGGATTCTTGCAGACCGCAAGCGACTCGCTGAGCACACGACACATCTGCTCATGACTGATCTTTCCTTTAAGATAACTTTCATAGAGACAAAGCATTACACTATAAGCAGACACCTCCCTGTTGACTGTGCTCTTCGGTGACTTGCCCTGCAATGCTTCCTTAAGAAAACGGATGTTATCATTGAGGTTCTTCTCATCGGTGAAGATGAATCGTCCATAACCTCTGCCGTCAAGATTTGGAATGATATATCTCACACCTCCTTTGATCGGAATCGTTATCTCCGGCTTACCCAACGCAATAGCTATGCGATGGATGCTGTCTCCCTGAGCTATGCCGAAACTGATATTCTGCGGCCACGCCAATCCACGGTTGTAAGGATCTGTCTGATGAATCGTGAGGCGATGATGCCGATAGCTCCACGTGATCGTAGGCAGCCCCTTTGCCTTCACCCAGTCGTGGGAGAAGTCCTTTAGATGAGCCTCGGGTGCTTCCTTGTCGAGGATATCGATAAGATCATCCCACGTAGCGTTGCTATAACTGTATTTCCTGAGATACTGCTGCAAACCCTTGCGGAAGCGGTCAGCACCCATCTGCTCCTCGAGCTTGCTCATCATGACAGGTGCCTTATCATAGATGATATTGCCATAGAGCAGTCCTGCGTTCATCAGATTATCGAGTGGTTGCTGAATAGGATGGGTGCCCTCTGTACGGTCAGTGCTCAGTGCGTAAGGATAATAGTTCTTTAAGAAGTTGAGATCGTGGTTGATATCGGGAAACTGCTCGCGCGAGATCTTCGAAGCCATGAAGTTGGCGAATACCTCTTTCGTCCACACATCATTAAACCAGCGCATCGTCACAAGATCGCCAAACCACATATGAGAAGTCTCATGAGCGATGAGCGTCAGGCGCGTCATCTCTTCGTCGGGGGTTGGATTGGGGCCAAGAAATATTTCACGATCCGTAAATTGGATAGCACCCGGATGCTCCATGCCACCGAACTGATAGCCGGGCAACACGACGAAGCCATACTTCTGAAACGGGAAAGGAATGCCTGTATACTTCTCCAGCCAACGCAGCGACAGTGCCGCCTCGTCGAAACATTTGTCGAGTTGCGCCACCTTCTTGGGATCAGTCTCCCTATAGAAAGCAGTCATCCTTCGCCCGTCGCGTACCACACTCTTCTCCTGGAACTTCCCCGCCACAAAGGAGAATAGATAAGTCGGCATCGGCTTGCTCCAAGGATAGGCTGCGAAAGGCATGTCACACTCCACACCCATCGTATCGGCATCCGCATAAGTCATCGCACGCCAGCCCTCAGGATAACTGAGCGTGAGCCTAAACTGCGCCTTCAAGTCGGGCTGATCGAAACAAGGGAAGGCGGAGCGTGCATTGCCCGGCACAAAGAGCGTATACATATAGTCAGCATGCCGGTTGAGCGACTTGTCAGTACTGATAAAGCCAAGATAAACCTCATTGTGACCCTGACGCAATAAAACTTTCGGTAAAAGAATATGTTCGTTCTCATACACAGGTGAGCAGACCTTACCATTGATGATGCACCATTGATTGTCAATACCTCTCACCTGACCTTGGAAGTCAATAGGCAGATCCCTGTCACCTTCGTAATCAAAAGTGACTGTCTCCTCACCCCTTATGCTGCCTTGAGCTACGATTCTGAAGGCAAGGTCATAACGCACATTACTGACGGTGGCTGCACAATATTCTGCCAACGCCAGGCTCACTCCTCTGTCATTCGACTGTGAGAACACCGGCATGGTAACGAGCCACAATATGATAAGCAATATCTTAAACTGTTTCATAATGCTAAAATAAATCAAACACACTTAGAACCGGAAGCCGTAGATTAATCGTATGCGACATTTGTTGCGCTTTATCTGCAGGCGATTGTCGCTTCCTATAGATATGTTATAGTGCAAAGTTACAAATAATACTTAAACCTTGAAATAAAGAAACTTGAAATTTGAAAATCAGAAGAAGGTCACCCACAGTAAATGTAACATTGGCGGCTGCATAATTTTCTCATAATTTGAAAAGAAAGAGGAAAATATTGATTATCTTTGCAACATAATAACAGTGTGTAATCATACCTATAGGAACACGCCATGGATAAGAAAGCACTCTCTGAAGAGGATATAAAGCTGCAATATATCACTCCCGCTATCACTGAGACTGCGGGCTGGGACAAGAAGCGCATCCGTATGGAATATTACTATACTGCAGGGCGCGTAGTCTTCGCCGGCAAGCAACATACCCACGCTGAAGGCAAAAAGGTGGACTATCTGCTCTTTGCCGACAAAGCCAACAACTATCCTATTGCTGTCGTCGAAGCCAAGGACAACAACAAATCCGTGGGGCATGGCATGCAGCAAGCTATCGGCTATGCCCGCGACCTCGACGTGCGCTTCGCCTATTCGTCCAATGGCGATGCCTTCCTGGAACACGATCTCAAGACAGGTAAAGAGACAGAACTGCCGCTTGACAAGTTCCCGACGCTTGCTGATCTGAAGGCAAGGATACAACGAGAGAAGCATTATACGCAAGAAGAGCGCAAAATTATCCAAGAACCTTACTTCTTCGATACCATCAAGAAGATGCGACCGCGCTATTATCAGACCATCGCCATCAACCGCACCATAGAGGCTATCGCGCGCGGTCAGCAGCGCCTCCTCCTCGTCATGGCAACGGGCACGGGCAAGACCTTCACCGCCTTTCAGATCCTCTGGCGACTCTTCCAGTCGGGTACGAAGAAAAAGATTCTCTATATAGCCGACCGCAACATCCTTATCGATCAGACGATGACGCAGGACTTCAAACCCTTCCAGAAGATCATGACGAAGATAGGTTCGGAGAAGGACAGTGAGGGAAAGACTATTGTCGACTCGGCTTACTCCATCTATATGAGTCTCTATCAGCAGCTCGTCAGCAATGATCCTGAGGTACCCGACCCCTTCACACAGGTCAGCCCCGACTTCTTCGACCTTGTGGTCATCGACGAGTGCCACCGCGGCTCCGTCCGCGACGATTCCGACTGGAAGAAGATCCTCACTTATTTCTCCTCCGCCACTCAGATCGGCATGACGGCCACACCGAAGAGCCAGGAGGGTGCCGACAACCTCGACTATTTCGGAGAGCCTGTCTACACTTACTCGCTGCGTCAGGGCATCCTTGACGGATTCCTCGCTCCTTACCGCATCACCCGTTCGTTTATCAATATCGACCTCGACGGATGGACACCGGAGAAGGGCGAGCAGGATATCTACGGCAAGCTCATCGAGGTGAAGAAATATGAGCAGAACGACTACGGACGCGACCTGCGCATCAAGCTCCGGCGGCAGGTCGTGGCGCGCCGTATCACGGAGATGCTCCACGACATCGGGCGCATGACGAAGACCATCGTCTTCTGCACCGATATCAATGAGGCGGAGGCCATGCGACAGCTCCTTGTCAACCTCAACCAGGACCTCGTGGCAAAGGATCCGAGATACGTCATGCGCATCACGGGAGACGACAACGAGGGAAAGAAGCAGCTGGAGAACTTTATCACACCCGCCAGTCCTTACCCGACAGTGGTCACGACCTCTGAGCTGCTCTCTACGGGGGTCGACTGCAAGACCTGCGGACTCATCGTCATCGACAAGGAGATAGGCTCCATGACGGAGTTTAAGCAGATCATCGGCCGCGGCACCCGTCTGAAGGAAGACTATGGCAAGTTTCATTTTGAGATCCTCGACTTCCGCAATGCCACGACAAAGTTCCTCGACCCCGAGTTTGACGGTGATGAGATACCGCACGAGGATAAGCGGGCTTACAAGAAGCCCAGTCACAGCGGAGGAGGCGACGGTGTGCATGAGCACGAGACCTATACCATCGAGGGAAAAGACATCAGGGTCGTCAACGAGATGGTCAGCTATACAGGTGCCGACGGAAGGCCTGTGAAAGAGAACTATATCGACTATACGAAGCAAAGCATCCGAGGCAAGTACGCCACGCTCAACGACTTCATCGAGCGCTGGTCGGAGGCAGACCGCAAAGAGGCCATCGTCAACGAGCTGAAGGATTACAACTTCCTCATCGACCATGTGCGAGAGACTCATCCGGAGCTTGCCAAGGCTGACATCTTCGATATCGTCTGCTACCTGGCTTACGACTGCAAGCCGAAGATGCGGTCGGAGCGGGCGAAGAAGGTCATCGACAGTGGTTATCTGAGCCGGTTCAGCAATGTGGCGCGTGAGGTTCTTGAGAAGCTCTTGCAGAAATATGCCGACGACGGAATCCTCGAGCTCGAGGACAAGCGTGTGCTCATGACCCCACCGTTTCAGAAGATCGGCATGCCTCCGAAGATCATCAGAGCCTTCGGAGGAAAAGAGAAATACGAGGAGGCGCTGAGAGGATTAGAAGAAGAACTATATAAAGCCTAACCAAGCCTTCCCTAAAGGGAAGGATGTTGATATGTCTGCTTACCGAAAAGCAGGATGTCAGTCCACCGTAGGGGCGGCCCTGGTGGCCGCCCTAACCCCCGAATGGCAAAACAATCATGTAAAAAATATAATAAATATAATAAACACAATAAACATATTAGGGCTTATAAATAGCTTAAAGTAATCCACATCCCTCCCTTTAGGGAGGGCTTGGGTAGGCCTGAGGGCTTGGGTAGGCCTGAGTTTTTTTCATATGTCAGTACAAAACTTAGTAAAACGCATACAGGATGTGATGCGGACCGACTCCGGCATCAACGGCGACGCACAACGCATCGAACAAATGGTCTGGATGTTCTTCCTCAAGGTCTACGACGCACAGGAAGAGACATGGGAGTTCACGAAGGACAACTTCACCAGCATCATCCCTGAGAAATACCGGTGGCGCAATTGGGCCACGGATCATAAGGACGGCAAGGCGCTCACCGGCGAGCCGCTCCTCGATTTCGTCAACAACGGACTCTTCCCGACGCTGAAGAACCTCGAAGTCGACGAGGACACGCCACGCTCGCAGACCATCGTCAAGGAGGTCTTCGAGGACATCAACCAGTATATGAAAGATGGCGTGCAGCTCCGTAAGGTCATCAACATCATCGATGAGATCGACTTTACCGACACTGAGGACCGCCATATGTTCGGCGACATCTACGAGGGCATCCTCAAAGGGCTCCAGTCGGCAGGCAATGCCGGTGAGTTCTATACCGCGCGTGCGCTGACCGACATCATCATCCAGCTCCTCGACCCGAAGCTCGGCGAGACCTTCGGCGACTGGGCCGGCGGCACCCTCGGCTTCGTCGTCTCCTTCCTCAACTATATCCGCCCGTCGGTGAAGACCGTGGAGGATGAGGAGGTCTATCAGAACAGTGCACGGGCCCAGGAGTGGAAGCCGCTGCCTTACCTCCTTGGCATCACGAACCTCCTCGTCCACGGCATCGAGTCGCCGAACGTGCTCCACTGCGACTCCCTCGCCGAGAAGGTCACGGAGTATAAGGAGGAGGACAAGGTCGATATCGAGGCCATGAACCCGCCCTACGGTGGCGCCACGGCAGCCGCCGACAAGCTCAACTTCCCCGCTGAGATGCGGTCATCGGAGTCAGCTGATATGTTCGTCGTGCTGATGATGTACCGACTGAAGAAGAACGGGCGTGCAGCCGTCATCCTCCCCGACGGATTTCTCTTCGGTACCGACGGTGCCAAGCTCGCCATCAAGACGAAGCTGCTCAGGGAGTTCAACCTCCACACCGTTGTGCGTCTCCCGGGCAGTATCTTCGCGCCATACACGAGCATCGCCACGAACATCCTCTTCTTCAACAATGAGCATGCCGAGGGCGCTCCCGAGGGCTACAACACGAAGGAGACGTGGTTCTACCGCCTCGACATGCCCGAGGGCTACAAGCATTTCTCCAAGACCAAGCCGATGAAGGTGGAACACTGTCAGCCGCTCGTAGACTGGTGGAGCGACCGTCATGAGATCACGACGGAGGACGGCGACGAGAAGAGCCGCTGCTTCACCGTGCAGCAGCTCGTCGACCTCGGCTGCAACCTCGACCAGTGTAAGTTCCCGAAGGAGGAGGAAGAGGTGCTGCCCCCGAAGGATCTGCTGAAGAAATATCATGAGGAGCGTGAGAAGCTCGACAGAACTATTGACCGCACCCTCGCGGAGATTGAGACCATGCTCGGCATCGACTTAACGGAGGAGGACGCATGAATTACGAACAGTTGAAAAACAGTATCCTCCAGGAGGCTATCGAGGGCCGCCTGGTGCCTCAGGACCCGTCTGATGAGCCCGCCGCCGTCTTGCTCCAACGCATCCGCGAGGAGAAAGCACGGCTCGTCAAGGAGAAGAAGATCAAGAAGGATAAGAACGAGAGCATCATCTACCGCAATGCCGATGGCCACTGGATGGAGCGGTTCGAAGACAAGAAGCGCCCGGAAGTGTGCATCGACGAGGAAATACCTTTTGAGATACCGGAGACGTGGGAATGGTGCAGACTTTCTGAAATAACATTCAATCATGGACAAAAGAAGCCTGATGTAAAGTTTAGCTATATTGATATAGGATCCATAAACAATAAAAGGCAGAAACTCAACAAGGAAGAAAACTTATTAGCCCCCGAGAAAGCTCCATCAAGGGCAAGAAAGATAGTCAAAGAAGGAGATATAATATATTCGACAGTGCGTCCATACTTGCATAATATGGCAATCATTGATAAGGATTTTAGCTGTGAACCAATTGCAAGTACGGGATTTGCTGTGTTGGCTTGTATCAATGGCATATTTAATAAATATCTCTTCTATTATTTAATGTCGCCATCGTTTGATCAATACGCAAATGATGGAAATAATGCAAAGGGTATTGCTTATCCGGCAATAAATGATGAAAAATTATATAAGGCATTAGTTCCCCTTCCTCCCCTCTCCGAGCAGCATCGCATTGTTTCTCGCATTGAGGAGATTATGCCGAAGGTGGAGGAGTACGGCAAGGCGCAGGAGAAGTTGGACGCGTTGAATGCCAAGTTGCCGAAGGATTTGAAGAACAGCATCCTTCTGGAAGCCATTGAGGGTCGTCTCGTCCCACAGAACCCTTCGGATGAGCCCGCCGCAGTTTTGCTCCAGCGCATACGCCAGGAGAAGGCGAGACTCGTCAAAGAGAAGAAGATCAAGAAGGATAAGAACGAGAGCATCATCTACCGCAATGCCGATGGACATTGGATGGAGCGATTCGAGGATAAGAAGCGCCCAGAAGAATGCATTGACGACGAGATACCATTCGAGATACCGGAAAGCTGGGAGTGGACAAGACTTAGACATCATTTATCGATATCAGCTGGGTTGGCCTATAAAAAAGATAATCTTGCCATTAAGTCTGATAAGATGATCCGAGTATTGAGAGGCGGAAATATCTCTTATGGGTCATGGTCTTCAAAGGATGATGATATCATGATTTCAAGCGAATTTGTAAATGAAGATTTGCTTCTAAAAAGAGGTACGTTCATCTCACCGGCAGTTACGAGTTTGGAGCAGATGGGAAAAACTGCACTTATCGAATCAGATCTAAGCGATATTGTAGTTGGAGGGTTCGTCATGATGTTTTCACCATACTTGATAGAGCCTGATTATCTAAAATATCTGAATGATATATTTCAAACAGCATACTACAAAAAGTACTGTCAGTCAGTGACAAATAAATCAGGACAAGCATTCTATAATTTGTCAAAAGCAAAACTGTCAGAATGTTTGATTCCCCTTCCCCCTCTCTCTGAGCAGCACCGCATCGTGTCGCAGTTAGAGTCGTTGTTGCCGAAGGTGGCGCGGTTGACACCGTAGGGGCGGCCCTGGTGGCCGCCCTAACCCCCGGATGGCAAAATCAACAATAGGGCGCCCACCAGGGCCGCCCCTACGTGTGGCCGCATTGTGTCGCAGTTGGAGTGGTTGTTGCCGAAGGTGTCGCGGTTGACACCGTAGGTGTGCCGAGCATCCCCGCGTAGCGAAGAGCGTAGCCATCTTTAAAATCTTTAGGATCCGTGTGAGAAAAAGATCCGTGTGAGAAGAAGATCGTGTGAGAGAGATATGAACCGGCATCCCGCCCATGTTCGCCCTCTTCGAGGCCGACAGGTCAGGTTAAAACGCCCGATCGTAAACCCCAGGTTACGTCGCTGCGCTCCTCACCTGGGGCTAACCGTGTGGCACCTCTTCGAGGTGCTGTCCCTCACCTGGGGCTAACCATGTTCAACCTCTTCGTGTTGTGTGACCTCATCAACTCGAAAACCGGATGAACCATTAAAAAACGATTTGGGGGTGCCATCCGGACTGGTGGCCGGTACAAGACCGGCCACTGCACCATAAGATGACTGCACCATAAGATGCGTTGTTAAAGTTGTATGCGTTGTTAAGGTTGTCGGATAAAAAGCAATACATGTAGGAAGCATCCCCGCGTAGCGAAGAGCGTAGCCATCTTTATGATCTTTAAGATCCGTGTGAGAAAAAGATCTTATGATTTGTAAGATTTGAATCGATTTGAGAGATTTTGCGCGCAGCGCTTTCCATTTTATTGGCTTCGCCAAGAATCATTCAAATCTTTCAAAATCTCTCAAATCTCTTAGCATCCCCGCGTAGCGAAAAGCGTAGCCATCTTTAAAATCTTTAAGATCCGTGTGAGAAAAAAATCCTTGTGAGAATGATGTAAATAAAAAAATCTCCCATCCACATACGAGATGCGGATGGGAGATTTACTATCGAATATCTAAAGAGATTCTTATTCAGCCTTTGGAGCTTCCTCTTTAGCCTCAGCCTTTGCCTCAGCCTTAGGAGCCTTCTTAGCAGCCTTAGCCTTAGGAGCCTCAGCCTTTGCCTCTTCAGCCTTAGGAGCTTCCTCAGCCTTAGCCTCCTCTGCGGGAGCCTCAGCCTTAGGAGCCTCAGCAGCATCAGCAGCCTTCTTTGTGCTGCGACGGCTACGACGAGTCTTCTTCTCAGCCTTAGGAGCCTTAGCCATGTTCTCATCGAAGTCTACGAGCTCGATGAAGCACATAGAAGCAGCATCGCTCGGGCGTACGCCAAGCTTGATGATACGGGTGTAGCCACCGGGACGGTCAGCTACGCGCGCTGCTACCTCACCAAAGAGCTCCTTAACAGCGTAGCTCTTCTGAAGATAACGGAAGACGACACGACGAGAATTCGTGCTGTCGTTCTTTGAGCGGGTGATCAGCGGCTCAACGTATTTCTTCAGAGCCTTTGCCTTTGCGAGAGTCGTAGTGATTCTTTTGTGCATGATCAGGCTGGTTGCCATGTTAGCAAGCATAGCTGAGCGATGAGATGCAGTACGACTCAGATGGTTGAACTTTTTATTGTGTCTCATTTTGTTTTAAATCTAAGTGGATATTATTCCTTATCCAGTTTATACTTTGAAATATCCATACCAAACGACAGATTCAGACTCTCGAGCAAATCATCAAGCTCTGAGAGCGATTTCTTACCGAAGTTACGGAACTTCAAGAGGTCTGTCTTCTGATACTGCACGAGATCAGCAAGGGTCTCGACATCAGCAGCCTTCAGGCAGTTGAGCGCACGGACACTGAGGTTGAGGTCTGTGAGCTTAGTCTTAAGCAGCTGACGCATATGCAGCACCTCCTCGTCAAACTCCTGGTTGCCTTCTTTGTCGGCAGTCTCCAGCTGAATCTTCTCATCAGAGAAGCAGAGGAGATGGAAGATGAGGATCTTGGCAGCTTCTTTCAGCGCATCCTTCGGGTGGATGGAACCGTCCGTGGTCACTTCGATGATGAGGTTGTCGTAGTCGGTCTTCTGCTCGACACGAGTGGGCTCAACATGATAGCGCACGTTACGGATTGGGGTGTAGATAGAATCGATGGGAAGTACGTTGACATCCGTGCAGAACTGGCGGTTCTCGTCAGCGGGTACATAGCCGCGGCCCTTGTTGATTGTAAGGTCCATCTGGAAGGATGCCTTGGAGTCTAAATGACAAATCACCAAATCAGGGTTTAACACTTCAAATCCAGTCAGATACTTACCGATATCACCTGCTTTGAACTCTGTGGAATTCTCTACGGTGATACTAACTTTCTCGTTCTCGAATTCGTCTACTACTTGTTTGAATCGAACTTGCTTGAGATTCAAAATGATATTGGTGACATCCTCCTTCACACCGGGAACGGTAGCGAATTCATGCTCTACACCACTGATACGGACAGTGTTGATGGCATAACCTTCAAGCGAAGAAAGAAGGACGCGGCGCAGCGAGTTACCGATGGTAACACCGAAGCCAGGCTCGAGAGGGCGGAACTCAAACTTTCCGTAGTGGTCGTTGGCCTCCAACATCACAACTTTATCAGGTTTTTGAAATGCTAATATCGCCATTAATTCAATGATTTTTATTTATTTCGAGTACAACTCAACGATTAACTGCTCCTTAATGTTCTCGGGGATGTCAGTACGCTCGGGCATGTGAAGATACTTACCGCTCTTTGTGTTCTGATCCCACTCAAGCCAAGGATACTTGCTGTGGTTGAAACCAGCAAGTGCATTGTCGATAACCTCGAGAGACTTAGCCTTCTCGCGGACACCTACAACCTGACCCGGCTTAACAGAATAAGAAGGAATGCTCACAACCTCGCCGTCAACAGTGATGTGACGATGGCTGACGAGCTGACGGGCTGCAGCACGTGTAGGAGCGATGCCAAGACGATAAACGACATTGTCGAGGCGGCTCTCCAGAAGCTGAAGAAGAACCTCACCAGTCTTACCCTCTGCCTTAGCAGCCTTATCAAAGAGATTGTGGAACTGACGCTCCAGTACTCCGTATGTATATTTAGCCTTCTGCTTCTCAGCCAGCTGCTGACCATACTCTGATGTCTTGCGGCGACGGTCATTGCCATGCTGCCCTGGAGGGAAGTTACGCTTTGACAGTACCTTATCTGCACCAAAGATGGGCTCACCGAAACGGCGTGCGATACGAGACTTAGGACCTATATATCTTGCCATAATTTATTAATGCTTTACTATTGTATCTTTGAGTTCTAATTATACACGACGACGCTTAGGAGGACGGCAGCCATTGTGTGGCAACGGTGTAACGTCGACAATCTCTGTTACCTCAATACCTGCGCCATGTACGGCACGGATAGCACTCTCACGACCATTACCCGGGCCCTTGACGAAAGCTTTCACCTTGCGGAGGCCAAGACCGTAAGCGACCTTAGCGCAATCCTCTGCTGCCATCTGAGCAGCATACGGTGTGTTCTTCTTAGAACCACGGAAACCCATCTTACCAGCTGAAGACCAAGCGATGACCTGACCATCATTATTGGCAAGAGACACAATAATATTGTTAAAGCTACTGTGAACATGGAGCTGACCTGTAGCCTCAACACGGACATTTCTTTTCTTAGATGTTACTTTCTGTTGTTTTGCCATAATTAAGCCTCCATTAGATTACTTAGTAGCCTTCTTCTTGTTTGCAACAGTCTTCTTCTTACCCTTACGAGTACGAGCATTGTTCTTTGTGCTCTGTCCACGGACAGGAAGACCATTACGATGACGGACACCACGATAGCAGCCAATATCCATCAGGCGCTTGATGTTCATCTGAATCTCTGAACGGAGGTCACCCTCCACTTTGTACTCAGCGCCGATAATCTCACGGATCTTGGCAGCCTGATCGTCAGTCCACTCGCTGACTTTCAGGTCACGGCTCACGCCGGCCTTATCCAATATCTTTGCTGAACTACTTCGACCTATACCATAGATATAAGTCAATGCGATCTCGCCACGCTTGTTCTGGGGCAAGTCTACTCCAACAATTCGTATTGCCATTAGTTGAAATGAATTGAATAATAAATTTGTTTTGCTTTAATTAACGCGTTGATTTTGCTAAAAAGCATGCAAAGATAACAAGAAAACTTCAATCAGCTTTCTTATTACCAATAACTTTACGCAACTTTAACAATTAGCCCTGACGCTGCTTCATCTTAGGGTTCTTCTTGTTGATGACGAACAGACGACCCTTACGACGAACGATCTTGCAGTCGGCAGAACGCTTCTTGATTGATGTTCTTGTCTTCATAACCTGAAAGTATATAAAAATCTTATTTACTTGTATCTGAACTCTATCCTGCCTTTGGTCAGGTCATATGGGCTCATCGCTACCTTGACCTTGTCACCAGGAAGAATCTTAATGTAATGCAGACGCATCTTACCCGAGATATTGGCGATGATCTGTACTCCGTTCTCTAACTCCACACGGAACATGGCATTGGACAGGCTCTCTATCACCGTGCCGTCCTGTTCTATTGCTGACTGTTTAGACATATATTATATTTAACCTTTTAAATATCCTAACTCTTTAATAATGTTCCAAAGACCGTAAAATCAAGTTGAAGGCTCTCCAAAAGGATGGCCTAATGGAGAGCCAATCAAATGTATCTGATGATCCGCCTTCGGAAGTGATTATCCAAAGACCAGATTAATATGCACTCACAGCACCAGCCTTACGAGTGTGGCCGGAATTCAGCAGTCCGTCGTAGTGACGCATGAGCAGATAAGACTCTATCTGCTGAAGTGTGTCGATCACAACACCCACCGTAATGAGCAGTGAGGTGCCACCGAAGAACTGTGAAAAAGCCTGCTGCACGTTAAGCAATCCTGCCAGAGCCGGCATGATAGCAATGAAGGCGATGAACAATGAACCCGGGAAGGTGATGCGGGACATCACTGTATCGATATACTCGGCAGTGTCGTGACCCGGCTTGATTCCAGGGATGAAACCATTGTTACGCTTCATGTCCTCTGCCATCTGCTGAGGGTTCAGCGTGATAGCAGTGTAGAAATAGGTGAAGGCGATGATGAGGATGACGTAGATGATGTTGTACAACAGGCTACGGTTATCCATCAGGTTACGCACTACCCAGCTTGCATTGTCGCTCTGATACTGAACGATAGCCAAGGGGATGAACATCAATGCCTGAGCAAAGATGATAGGCATCACATTGGCAGCGAAGAGCTTCAGAGGAATGTACTGGCGTGCGCCACCGACCTCACGGGTTCCTACGAGGCGCTTAGCATACTGCACAGGTACCTTGCGAGTACCCTGAGTCAAAAGAATTGATGCGCAGATTACAGCATAGAGAATAAGAATCTCGGCGATAAACATCACAAGACCGCCACCGGAAATGGCCGTGAAACGGGAGCTGAGCTCCTGTACGAAGGCCTGGGGCAGTCTGGCGATGATACCTATCATAATGATCAATGAGATTCCATTTCCGACTCCCTTGTCGGTAATACGCTCACCCAACCAGAGGATGAACATAGAACCTGCAGCAAGAATGATTGTGGCCGGGATCATGAATACGCTCCAAGAGATGCCGCTGGCAAGAGCACTGCTGGCCTGCATCTTCAGGTTGATAAGGTAACTCGGTGCCTGGAACAACAGGATTGCTACCGTAAGCACACGAGTATACCACTGTATTCTTTTGCGGCCACTCTCTCCCTCGCGCTGCATCTTCTGAAAGTAAGGTACAGCCACAGCGAGAAGCTGCATAACAATGGAAGCTGAGATGTAAGGCATAATACCAAGCGCGAAAATCGACGCATTGGAAAATGCTCCACCAGAGAACATGTCCAACAGTGACATAAGGCCACCAGAGGTTTGCGACTGAAGTTGATCAAGCTTGGCGGGGTCGATACCCGGAAGCACAACGAATGATCCGAAACGGTAGATAGCCGTAAACAGAAGAGTTACCAGGAGCCTCTGACGAAGGTCCTCTACTCTCCAACAGTTCTTTAGTGTCTCAATTAGCTTTTTCATTATTAGATTTTTGTTGCATTACCACCAACTGCCTTGATAGCTTCCTCGGCAGTCTTAGAGAAGGCATTAGCCTCGACGTCAACCTTTGCTTTCAGCTCACCAGTACCAAGGATCTTAACGAGCTCCTTACCATTAGTCAGACCAGCAGCAACGAGCTCCTGGATGCCGATCTTGGTGAGGTTCTTCTCCTCAGCAAGCTTCTGAAGGGTAGAAAGGTTCACTGCGAAGTACTCCTTGTGGTTGATGTTCTTGAAACCAGCCTTCGGGACACGACGCTGCAAAGGCATCTGACCACCTTCGAAACCAATCTTTCTCTTGTAACCGGAACGAGCCTTGGCACCCTTGTGACCACGAGTAGAAGTACCACCGAGTCCAGAACCTGGACCACGACCGATACGACGACGTGAGTGAGTAGAGCCAGCTGCCGGCTTCAATGTATTTAATTTCATGATTACGTCTTTTTAATCGTTATTGATTACCTATGATTACTTAACGATTTCCACGAGGTGATGCACTTTGCGCACCATGCCGAGGTTGCTGGGAGTATCCTCAATCTCAACAACCTGAGAAATCTTGTGAAGACCGAGAGCCAAGAGGGTTCTCTTCTGGTCTACAGGAGCACCGATACGGCTCTTGATCTGCTTTACTTTAATTGTTGCCATTGTTTATATTCCCATTAACCGTTAAACACTTTGTCCATGGCTACACCACGCTCACCAGCTACGGCATAAGCGTCACGCATCTGAGACAGAGCGAGCACTGTGGCCTTCACCAGGTTGTGGGCGTTGGAAGAGCCCTTAGACTTAGCAATCACATCAGAGATACCTGCGCTCTCAAGAACGGCACGCATAGCACCACCGGCCTTCAGACCGGTACCGGCAGCAGCCGGCTTGAGGAGAACACGAGCACCACCAAACTTCACCTCCATCTCGTGAGGAACGGTACCGTTGAGCACGGGAACCTTGAAGAGGTTCTTCTTGGCAGCGTCTGTGCCTTTCTGGATAGCAGCAGTAACCTCGCCGGCCTTACCAAGACCGTAACCGATTACGCCCTTGCCATCACCGACTACGACAATGGCAGCGAATGTAAAGGTACGACCACCTTTTGTAACCTTTGTCACACGGTTGATAGCAACCAGGCGGTCCTTCAATTCAGCGTCACTATTAACTCTTACTTTATTCATTGCCATTATCGATTAGAAATTAAGTCCACCCTTACGAGCCGCGTCAGCAAGAGCCTGCACGCGACCATGGTACAGATAACCGTTACGGTCGAAAACAACAGCCTCTACGCCGGCTGCCTTAGCCTTGGCTGCTACTGCCTCGCCGACCTTCTCGGCCTGCTGAATCTTCGGGAGTTTCTCCATGCCCAGTGATGAAGCTGAAGCAACAGTCTTGCCCTCGATATCGTTAATAACCTGAGCGTAAATCTGCTTGTTGGAGCGGAACACAGTAAGGCGGGGACGCTCAGCCGTTCCCTTGACGTTCTTGCGAATGCGGAACTTTATCTTGATTCGTCTTTCTTCTTTCTTTGTTGTCATGATTTCTTCACTTTAAAAGTTACTTAGCTGCAGCTGTCTTACCAGACTTTCTGCGGATGACCTCACCCTTAAAGAGGATACCCTTACCCTTATACGGCTCAGGCATGCGGAAAGAACGAATTTTAGCACAGATAAGACCAAGCAGCTGCTTGTCAGCGCTCTCCAGCAAGATCTGCGGGTTCTGGTTACGCTCCGACTTTGTCTCTACCTTCACCTCCTTAGGAAGCTGCATGTAGATGGGGTGCGTATAACCGAGAGAGAACTCGAGAAGGTTGCCCTGGTTGGATACACGATAACCGACACCAACGAGCTCCAGATGCTTCTGGAAACCCTCGCTAACACCGACAACCATGTTATGAACCAAAGAACGGTACAGACCATGGAAAGCCTGCTTCTGCTTGTAGTCTACTGGACTATTCTCATCAACCTCGAAGGTTATCTGACCATCCTTCACGTTCATCTTGATGGAAGGATCAATGTACTGAGAAAGCTCTCCCTTGGGCCCCTTGACAGTAACGACGTTATTCTTCTCATCGAAGTTAACTGTAACTCCGGCGGGAACACTAATTGGCAATTTACCTATTCTTGACATAACTAAAACCTCCAATTAATAGACATAGCAAAGAATCTCACCACCAATCTTGAGGTCAGCGGCTTCCTTGTCAGTCATAACGCCCTTAGATGTGGAAAGGATAGCGATACCCAGTCCGTTAATAACTCTCGGCATGTCCTTGTAGCCGGTGTAACGGCGAAGGCCCGGTGTGGAAACGCGCTTCAAACTCTTGATAGCGTTCTCCTTGGTTTGCGGGTCGTACTTCAGAGCGACCTTGATAGTGCCCTGAGGACCATCCTCGATGAACTTGTAGTTCAGGATGTAACCCTTCTCGAAGAGAATCTTTGTGATAGACTTCTTCATGTTTGACGCAGGAACCTCAACCACGCGATGATGAGCCATGATTGCGTTTCTGAGCCGTGTCAGATAATCTGCTATTGGATCTGTCATAAAAATATAAATGTTTAATTAATCGGGACTACCCCGACAATATTAAATATGCTTCGTGAGTTTATGAGTTTATGAGTTTGTGAGTTTATAAGCTTTTGAGTTCTTTAGTCTTAATATGCTTATTGATCAAAGACCAGATGAACACATTAAAAACTTAAAAACTCATAAACTAAAGAACTCAAAAACTGAACTACCAGCTTGCCTTTGTTACACCGGGAATGAGACCCTGTGAAGCCATCTCACGGAACTGGATGCGGGAGATACCGAACTGACGGATATAACCACGCGGACGACCCGTAATCTTGCAGCGGTTGTGCTGGCGGATAGGATCAGCGTTCTTAGGAATGGCCTGCAGCTTGCGGGCTGCCTCATAAGCCTCAGCAGGATCGTTGGAAGTTGCAATGATCTTCTTCAGAGCTGCACGCTTCTCAGCATAACGGGCTGCGAGCTTAGCGCGCTTTACCTCACGCGCCTTCATTGATTCTTTTGCCATATCTCTTAATCGTTTTTAGCATTTTTGAACGGAAGACCGAATGCCTTGAGAAGTGCATAGCCCTCTTCATCTGTTGTAGCAGAAGTGACGAACGTGATGTTCATACCCTGCATACGGCTCACCTGGTCGATGTTGATCTCAGGGAAGATGATCTGCTCCTCGATACCGAGAGTATAGTTGCCACGGCCGTCAAGCTTGGAGTTGATACCCTTGAAGTCACGGATACGAGGGAGAGCGATTCTCACGAGACGCTCCAGGAACTCGTACATGCGCTCACGGCGAAGTGTTACCATCACGCCGATAGGCATCTTCTTACGAAGCTTGAAGTTAGCGATATCCTTCTTAGAATATGTAGCAACAGCCTTCTGACCGGTGATGGCCGTGAGCTCATTGATAGCTACATCGATGATCTTCTTATCCTGCGTAGCATCGCCAAGACCCATGTTGATAACGATCTTCTTCAGGGCAGGGATCTGCATGGCAGAAGAGTACTTGAACTGCTCCTTCAAAGCGGGAGCGATCTGCTCTTTATACTTTTTCTTTAACTGTGCTGTATCCATTACTTGATCTCCTCCCCTGACTTTTTAGCGATACGAATGACCTTCTTGCCATCATGCTTAACAGCGATGCGGGTAGCCTTGCCACTCTTCGGATCGATAAGACTGATGTTTGAGATGTGAATAGGAGCCTCCTGCTTGACAATGCCTCCCTGAGGATTCTTAGCTGAAGGCTTTGTGCTCTTGGAAACCATGTTGACACCCTCAACGATGGCACGGTTCTCTTTCACAAGCACCTTGAGCACTTTACCCGTCTTGCCCTTGTCTGCACCGGCAATGACAATGACGTTGTCGTCTTTCTTGATATGTAATTTACTCATTACTTCTTTCATTTAAAGATTAAAGAACCTCAGGTGCGAGAGACACGACCTTCATGTTGACCTGACGAAGCTCACGGGCTACGGGGCCGAAGATACGGCTGCCGCGGAGCTCACCAGCGTTGTTAAGCAACACACAAGCGTTGTCATCGAAACGAATGTAGGAACCATCGGGACGACGGATCTCCTTCTTGGTGCGTACGACTAATGCCTTAGATACTGCACCCTTCTTCAAGTCACTGCTGGGCAGGACGTTCTCGACAGCAACAACAATAACGTCACCGACGCTTGCATAGCGACGACCTGTACCTCCGAGAACTCGGATGCACATAGCCTCACGAGCACCACTGTTGTCTGCTACTGTAAGTTTTGTTAATGCCTGTATCATAATTACTTAGCCTTTTCTACGATTTGAATTAATCTCCACCTCTTGGTCTTGGAAAGTGGACGAGTCTCCATGATCTGGACAGTATCACCCATATGGGCTTCGTTCTTCTCGTCGTGAACGTGATACTTCTTCGTCTTCTGGACGAACTTACCGTAAATGGGGTGCTTCTCTTTGAACTTAGCGGCGACGACGATGGTCTTGTCCATCTTGTCGCTAATAACGACACCCTGTCTTACCTTTCTTAAATTACGTGTTTCCATTTGTGCCATTACTTGTTGAGTTCTCTTTCGCGAAGCACTGTCTTCATACGTGCTATATCACGACGCGCAGCTTTGATCTGTGACGGATTCTCAAGCGGGGAAATCTGATGGTTGAGCTTAAGCTGCTTGTAAGCTGCCTCAGATTGTGCCAGCTTCTCGCGCAAGTCCTTGTCGGCGAGTTCTGTGATTTCTTTGATCTTCATTATTATGCGTTTTTGTCGTAATCACGACGGATGACGAATTTAGTCTTCACCGGAAGCTTCTGGGCTGCCAGACGGAGAGCCTCTTTGGCAACGTCCATGCTTACACCCTCAACTTCGAAGAGGATACGTCCCGGAGTGACAGGAGCGACCCATCCTGCGGGGTCACCTTTACCTTTACCCATTCGCACGTCTGCAGGCTTGCGAGTGATAGGCTTGTCAGGGAAGATGCGGATCCACACCTGACCCTCACGGTTCATATAACGGTTGACAGCAACACGAGCTGCTTCAATCTGGCGGCTGTCCAGCCATTTGCTCTCAAGGGTCTTGATGCCGAATGAGCCGAAAGCCAGCTGTGTACCGCGGTGAGCGTTGCCTTTGTTGCCACGTCCATCCTGCGGCCTTCTATATTTTACTCTTTTTGGCTGTAACATTGTAGCTGATTCTTTTAACGATTATTGTTTCTGCGGCGGCCACCACGACCACGGCGCTCACCGTCACGACGAGGACGGTCGTTGCGATCCTGCTGGAAGTTAGGAGCGAGCTCCTTCTTACCATAAACCTCACCGCGCATGATCCACACCTTGATACCCAGGAGACCAACCTTTGTCAGAGCCTCTGTCTGGCAGTAGTCGATATCTGCACGGAAAGTATGCAGAGGAGTACGACCCTCTTTGAACATCTCCTTACGTGCGATCTCGGCGCCATTCAGACGACCAGTGATCTGTACCTTGATACCCTCGGCACCAGCGCGCATTGTGTTCTGGACAGCCATCTTGATGGCACGGCGATAAGCCATGAGGTGCTCAATCTGGCTGGCGATGTTCTCACCAACGATAGTAGCATCGAGCTCAGGACGCTTCACCTCGAAGATGTTGATCTGGATATCCTTCTTGTAGAGCTTCTTCAGCTCCTCCTTCAGTTTGTCGACATCCTGACCACCCTTACCGATGACGATACCCGGACGGGCTGTGCAAATAGTGATGGTGACGAGTTTGAGAGTACGCTCGATGATGATGCGTGAAACCTGGGCTTTCTCAAGACGCTTCTTCAGATATGTACGAATCTGACGGTCCTCTACGAGATTGTCGCCAAAGTTCTTGCCACCGAACCAATTAGAATCCCAACCACGGATAATACCAAGACGGTTGCTTATTGGATTAACTTTCTGTCCCATTCTATTTAATCTTTATCGTCATTAGTTTTGGCATCCACGAAGAGAGTCACGTGGTTAGAGCGCTTGCGGATTCTGTATCCGCGGCCCTGCGGTGCCGGTCTCATACGCTTCATCGTTACGCCTTCATCCACGAAGACTTTGCTGATATACAGCTCACCGTCCTCAGCCTTGCGATCGTTCTTGGTCTCCCAGTTAGCGATAGCAGAGCGAAGCAGCTTCTCAACATCCTGAGCAGCGCGCTTCTTAGAGAACTTGAGCACGCCAAGTGCACGGTTGACCTCCATACCGCGGATCATGTCTACAACGTAGCGCATCTTACGGGGAGAGGAGGGCACGCCAACGAGCTTGGCGAAATATTGATTCTTACGGGCTTCTTTTAACTTTTCAGCCGCAATATGTTTTCTTGCTCCCATTATTGTTTGCTTGATTTAATTGCTTATCCCGATTACTTCTTGTTGTTACCGGTATGACCACCGAAGCGACGTGTGAGTGCGAACTCACCGAGGCGATGACCTACCATGTTCTCAGTAATGTAGACAGGGATAAATTTGTTACCGTTATGAACTGCAACAGTATGACCCACGAAGTCAGGTGAAATCATACATGCTCTGGCCCAAGTCTTGACAACGCTCTTCTTGCCGCTCTCGTTCATGGCAAGGATTTTCTTCTCGAGCGAGACATTGATGTACGGGCCTTTTTTAAGTGAACGACTCATAATTTGCTCTGTGTTTTAATTTACTTCTTGTTAGCCCTCTCAATGATATACTTGTTCGAGAGTTTCTTCGGTGCACGTGTCTTGAGGCCCTTAGCGTACAAGCCCTTACGAGAACGTGGATGACCACCGCTCTGACGGCCTTCACCACCACCCATCGGGTGATCAACAGGGTTCATAACAACACCACGGTTGTGAGGACGACGACCGAGCCAACGGCTACGGCCTGCCTTACCAGACTGCTCCAGTGCGTGATCGGAGTTGCCAACGCTACCTACTGTTGCCTTGCAGGCAGAGAGGACCTTACGGGTCTCACCAGAAGGAAGCTTGATGACGCAATAGGAACCTTCACGAGAAGTAAGCTGAGCAAAGTTACCAGCCGAACGAACGAGCAGTGCACCCTGGCCCGGACGCAACTCAATGTTGTGGATCACGGTACCTACAGGGATGTTAGCCAGAGGAAGGGCGTTACCAATCTCAGGTGCAGCCTCTGCACCAGACATCAGCTTGTCGCCGACCTTCAGTCCGTTAGGAGCAATGATGTAACGTTTCTCACCATCTGCGTAGAAGAGAAGAGCGATACGAGCCGAACGGTTAGGATCGTACTCGATAGTCTTCACTACAGCAGGAACACCATCTTTCTCTCGCTTGAAGTCAATGAGACGATACTTCTTCTTGTGGCCACCACCGATGTAGCGCATGGTCATCTTACCGGTGTTGTTTCGACCACCGGTTGAACGCTTACCGTAAACGAGAGACTTCTCTGGCACGGATGCAGTAATCTCCTCGAACGTGCCAATAACTTTGTGTCTTTGACCCGGAGTAGCCGGGCTGAATTTACGTACTGCCATTTCTTATTTAGATATTGCTGTAAAAATCAATAGAGTCACCGTCTTTCAAGGTAACGTAAGCCTTCTTGTAAGCGGGCTTCTGGCCACGAACGAGACCAGCCTTGGTGTAACGGCTTGAGCGCTTGCCGGCGTAGCGTACTGTGTTAACAGCGATCACAGAAACCTTGTAAAGGTTCTCGACCTCTTTCTTAATCTGGAGCTTGTCGGCGTCAGGACGGACAACGAAACCGTAACGGTTATTGTTCTTCTCTGTAATCTTGGTCTGCTTCTCAGTGACCAGGGGTTTGATAATAATCTGTGCCATTTCTATTTTCCAAATTACTTGTTAAGCACGCTGTCGATCTTCTCCAGGGAAGCCTCTGCAATCACGAGCACATCAGCGTTCAAAATCTTGTACGTATTGATGTTAGCTGCGCTCATGATCTCAGCCTTCTGCAGATTGCGAGCGGACAAATATACATTTTTATTCACTTCTGGCAAAACAACGAGTGTCTTCTTGCCGTCGACTTTAAGATTTTTAGCGATGTTTACGAAATCTTTAGTCTTAGGAGCTGCCATATCGAAGTTATCGACCACGATAATCTCGTTATCCTTAGCCTTGTAAGAGAGAGCGGACTTACGAGCAAGAATCTTTACCTTCTTGTTGAGCTTGAATCCGTAGTCACGGGGCTTAGGACCGAACACGCGGCCACCACCGACGAGGACAGGTGAGTTGATATCACCGCGACGAGCACCGCCACCGCCCTTTTGACGACCGAGCTTACGAGTAGAACCATTGTGCTCACTACGCTCTTTTGACTTTGCTGTACCCTGACGCTTGTTAGCCATGTACTGCTTAACGTCAAGATAGATGACGTGATCGTTTGGCTCAATGCCGAAGACAGCGTCATTCAATGTAACCTTTCTTCCGGTCTCCTGACCGTTGATATTCAAAACGCTGAGTTCCATTACTTCTCAATTAAAACAGTTGAACCATTGTATCCTGCTGTAGAACCCTTGACGATGATAAGGTTCTGCTCGGGGATAACCTTTAACACTTTGAGGTTCTGGGTTGTAACCCTGTCGCCTCCCATCTGGCCGCCCATGCGCATGCCCTTGAACACCTTAGCAGGGTAAGAGCAGGCACCGATGGAACCCGGCTTACGGAGACGGTCATCCTGACCGTGAGTGGCCTGGCCGACACCGCCGAAACCATGACGCTTCACAACGCCCTGGAAGCCTTTACCCTTAGAAGTGCCGACAACGTCAACAAACTCAGCGTCGTTGAACAAGTCCACCGTGATGGTGTCGCCGAGGTTATACTCCTCGTCAAACTTGAACTCGGCCAAGTGCTTCTTCGGTGTTGTACCAGCCTTCTTGAAGATTCCGGTCATAGGCTTATTGGTTCTCTTCTCCTTAGCCTCGCCAAAGCCCAACTGATAGGCTTTGTAACCGTCTTTCTCCACAGTCTTAATCTGGGTAACAACACAAGGACCAGCTTCGATAACAGTGCACGGTACATTCTTACCGTCGGCACTGAAAACGGATGTCATTCCGATTTTTCTTCCAATTAATCCTGGCATCTCAGTTTAATAATTAAATAATAATATAATGTTGTTTTATGTTCTCTTTAAGTGATACCCGCTTTTTCGAAAGCTCACAACACACTTAAAAAGAACTTCTCACTTCTTCTAAACTGAAGGCCAAGTTGCTCTTTGTCAGCGTATTGATAGCTACGAGCCAGCGCAATACTCACTTTTGCGGGTGCAAAGGTACAACATTATTCTAATACTCACAAGGCATTAACTGCGCAACGACCGTTATTTATGAATGTTTAACAAAGCGCTGTGCATTGCGAACGAAACCTCAGTTTTGGTTGCAGTGGCCGACTCCAATGGCGTCCACTGCAACAAATCAACCACAGAAGTCGAAAAAAATCCGGCAATACGTTGCTCTGCACAGTAAATTGGCTTATCTTTGCAAAAAATATCATCAGATATGAAAACAACATCTTTATCACAAACAATAGCAGCCATAGCCTTGCTTGCGCTCCCGGCATTTGGATATGCACAAGACAGCGGGGAAGGAAGTAAGTGGACGATAACGCCACGTGCCGGTATCACGCTATCCACATTGACCGGCGACGATGCCGATGATTACGACACCCGCTTAGGCTTTGGCGGTGGCATGGAAGCCGAATACCATCTCAACAAGACCATCGGCCTGTCGCTTGGTGCCTTCTACGTCAGGCAGGGTGCCAAGCTCAACATGGAAATGCTGTTGGCAGCAAAAAATATATCTTCAGACAAGATGGCACTTGGTGACATACCATATACCCTGCATCAGGTATCAGGAGGTAAAAACCGTCCTCATTACAACGTCGCAGATTATGCCGGCGAGTACGATTACGTCGCGAGAATATACGATATCAAGGCAGCTTTGGGCTATATCAACATTCCCCTGATGCTGAACTTTCACCTCCCACTCAACTTGCCAGTCAGCATCACGGCAAAGGCTGGCACACAATTAGATATTCTTCTGTCTGCCAAAGACAAGGGCAAGCAACAAACATACATCGACGGAACATACAGCAACTCGACCTATACCGGTCCAAGCATCAAAGGCGATATGAAAGACTTTGGATTTTCTGTCCCGGTGGGCCTGGCTGTGAGCTATAAGAATATCGAGCTCGATGCCCGTTATCTGTGGAACGTTACCGACATAAACGATATCGAAACGGTTGATGGTGGCAATGCGGACAAGCAGCACAATTCAACCTTTCTCGTCACGTTGGGCTACAACTTCAACTTGTAAATCCGACCCGGTCAATTTGTCAATTCATGTTAGGACAAAAACTAATGTAACCGCTTGAAGACAACGGAAACATATTAAAGAAGAACCAATCCAAGAAATATCTGAAATCATGGAGATGAAAGATGAACTCAAACAATACATAAAAGACATCAATGAAATCACCAAAATTGGTGAGGGTACGGAGATGTCGTACCGGTCGGCATTGGAAAAACTGATGAGCTCACTGCTGCCTGGCAATATCACCATAATCAACGAGCCCAAGCATTCTACTTACGGAGTTCCTGACTTGAAACTATATAAGAATAAAGAAATTGCAATATCATTTATAGAAACCAAGTCTTTAGCTGATACTGACCTTGAAGGAGAAAGGCAGCATAGGAAGCAGTTTGACAGATACAAGGAGGCATTGAGTGTCATAGCCTTTACCGACTTCTTGCATTTTCTGCTTTATATTGACGGTGAATTGAAAGAAGAGGCTAAGATTGCTTACCTTGGAGAAGGGAGAAAGGCAATACTAACTGATGATGAGCATGAGCTTTCCAAATTTCAACACATAGTGCAACAACTCGCCGAAGCCAAGCCTCAGAAGATCACATCTCCCTCAAAGCTTTCATCCATCATGGCGGCCAAGGCAAAGTTATTAGCAAGTGTCGTGAAGAATGCTACGGTGAATGGTGAGAATGATGAGACTCCCAATGAAGAGGATACGACTCTGGTAGACCAAATGAAAGCATTTAAGAAGATCCTCGTTCATGACATGGACGAAGACCAATTTTCCGATTTCTACGCCCAGACGATTGTTTATGGAATGTTTATCGCGCGTCTGAATGATAATGAAGATAATTTCAGTCGGCTGCAAGCTTTTGCCCTCATTCCTAACGGCTATCCATTCCTCAAAGAAATATTTGGAATAATAACCATCAACGGGCTCCACAGCAAATTAGTTTGGATTATTGACGACCTCGCAGAGCTATTCAAGGCTACCAATGTGCAGGAGACTCTTAGAAATTACGGTAAAGCAACAGGACGGAAAGACCCTGTAGTACACTTCTATGAAGACTTCCTTGAAGACTACAACCCGAAGATAAGGGAACAGTTTGGAGTTTGGCTTACGCCAGTGCAAGTGGTAAGCTATATCGTTAAGGCTGTGGACTTGCTGTTGAAAAACAGCTTCAACTTCTCTAAGGGCTTGGCTGATGATCCCGTCGAGAATGGTGAACACCTCTTGCAAATACTTGACCCTGCCATCGGCACGGGCACCTTCCATGCAGAAGTGATTAAGGAGATAAAATCACATTTTAAGGGCAACGAGGGCATGTGGCCGGAATACGCGAAGGACCACCTGGTGCCTCGATTGCTGGGTTTCGAATATCTCATGGCACCTTACACTATGGCGCACTTGAAAGTGGCAAGTGCGCTCGGCCTTGAAAAACTTGGGGACAATGCGCCGCAGCGTTTGAATATTTTCCTGACCAACTCGCTCGACAAATACGATCACATTCAGACCGAAGCCTTTGCCCGTCAAGTGTCGATAGAGGCTAAAGCTGCCAACTCCATCAAGGACAGCCGAAGGGTGATGGTAGTCATTGGCAATCCGCCATACCATGAAAATTCAGCCAACAACTCCGACTGGATTAAAGGGCTGATGGATGACTACAAACAAGAGCCCGGACAAAAACAAATTGTAAAGTACAAGAAGAACAGCCTAATACTTGAACGGGTGAACACCTTGAAAGGTGAGAAGAATTCGAAGGGATTGAATAACGACTACTGCAAGTTCATACGTATAGGGCAGCGGTTTGTTGACAGGACCCAACAAGGAATACTCGCCTACATCACCGCCAACACTTACC